>BNJS01003555.1_pt1 | contig 547696 bp, 657 predicted proteins | sample 8540461 | NCBI WGS metagenome assembly BNJS01 (sample SAMD00202454, study PRJDB9452) | human saliva metagenome | isolation source: human saliva | place: Japan
AGCAAGTCTAGCTTTGTGAGGTTTGTGGTTCTAGAAATTATTCTATTAAGATTAGTGGTAATCCAAAGCCAACACGACTAGAAGTAAATAAATTTTGTAAACATTGTACAAAATACACTATACATAAAGAAACGAGATAGGAGAGAGCGATGCGTTTTATTGGAGATATTTTTAGACTTCTTAAAGAAACTACATGGCCAACACGCAAAGAAAGTTGGAGAGATTTCCGTTCTATTATGGAATATTCTGCTTTCTTTGTAGTAATTATTTATATTTTTGACAAATTAATTGTTTCAGGTTTGATTCGATTTATTAATATTTTTAGAAAACTAGTAGGATTTTTTTATCCTAGGCTACTTTTATAGTGAAAGGAAGTAATATGGATAGTTTTGATAAAGGATGGTTTGTTCTACAAACCTATTCTGGTTATGAAAATAAAGTAAAAGAAAATCTATTACAACGTGCCCAAACTTACAATATGTTGGACAATATTCTACGTGTTGAAATACCAACACAAACAGTACAAGTTGAAAAAAATGGAAAGAGAAAAGAAGTCGAAGAGAATCGCTTTCCTGGTTATGTGCTTGTAGAAATGGTTATGACAGATGAAGCATGGTTTGTCGTTCGTAATACTCCTAACGTCACCGGATTTGTTGGATCACACGGGAATAGATCAAAACCAACTCCTTTATTGGAGCAAGAACCGTGAGATCTTAGTATCGATGGGACAAAACGGTTCAAGAGTTTGATATTGACGTTGAAGTAGGGCAGATAGTACGCATTATAGATGGTGCTTTTGCAGATTATACTGGTAAAATTACGGAAATTGATAATAATAAAGTTAAAATGATTATTTCTATGTTTGGAAACGATACAGTTGCAGAAGTAAATTTAAATCAAATTGCAGAATTATAACCCTAAGAGAGGTAGTGCCTCTCTTTTTCATTACATTAGGGAATAAAAAAGAGACAGAAGAGGGAAAATCCGCAAATAGCTTCTTCATTTTGGTAGAGTAATATCAGAAAGGAGAAAGTAAATGTTTAAAGCGTTATATAAAGAAGTACAAGGGATAGTATATAAGTGTAGGAATGAGTATTATCTTCATTTATGGGAACAATCAGATTGGGAACAAGAAGGAATGATTTGTTTACATGAATTGCTTAGTAAAGAGAAGGGACTGGTAGAAGACATACCACGCTTAAGACGGTACTTTAAGACCAAGTTTCGAAATCGAATTCTAGACATAATCCGAAAACAAGAAAGTCAAAAACGAAGATATGACAGAGAATCCTATGAGGAAATAGGAGAAATAAGTCATCGAGTAAGTACAGGGGGTCTCTGGTTAGATGACTATTACCTTTTTCATGAGCTATTAAACACATATAGAAGTCAACAAAGTAAAGAGAAACAAGAAGAACTAGACCGCTTATTAAGGGATGAACGATTCAGAGGAAGACAAAAGAATCTTAAGAGAGTTGCGCTTAGTAATGAAGGAGTTTGATATCACAAGCAAATATAAAGAAAAAAAGATAAAAAGGTGTGACAAGGAAGAAAAAGTGGGTAGTAATAGAAAGAGTTGAAAAACAACTCTAAGGTCCGTTGGTCAAGGGGTTAAGACACCGCCTTTTCACGGCGGTAACACGGGTTCGAATCCTGCATGGACTATGGTGTATTGCGGTAGGAAACACTTGATGAAAAAAGATTAAAAAAGTTTCAAAAAAGTGTTGACAAGTAGAAGAGGCTGTGATATACTAAGATAGTTGTCGCTTGAGAGAGAATAAGTGACAAAGACCTTTGAAAACTGAACAAGACGAACTATCAGTGCAGGGCACTACAACAATTGTTGTAGTACTGAACAATGAAAAACAATAAATCTGTCAGTGACAGAAATGAGTGAGAGCTCAAACTTTTAATGAGAGTTTGATCCTGGCTCAGGACGAACGCTGGCGGCGTGCCCTAATACATGCAAGTAGAACGCTGAAGGAGGAGCTTGCTTCTCCGGATGAGTTGCGAACGGGTGAGTAACGCGTAGGTAACCTGCCTGGTAGCGGGGGATAACTATTGGAAACGATAGCTAATACCGCATAATATTGACTATTGCATGATAGTCAGTTGAAAGGTGCAACTGCACCACTACCAGATGGACCTGCGTTGTATTAGCTAGTTGGTGGGGTAACGGCTCACCAAGGCGACGATACATAGCCGACCTGAGAGGGTGATCGGCCACACTGGGACTGAGACACGGCCCAGACTCCTACGGGAGGCAGCAGCAGTAGGGAATCTTCGGCAATGGACGGAAGTCTGACCGAGCAACGCCGCGTGAGTGAAGAAGGTTTTCGGATCGTAAAGCTCTGTTGTAAGAGAAGAACGAGTGTGAGAGTGGAAAGTTCACACTGTGACGGTATCTTACCAGAAAGGGACGGCTAACTACGTGCCAGCAGCCGCGGTAATACGTAGGTCCCGAGCGTTGTCCGGATTTATTGGGCGTAAAGCGAGCGCAGGCGGTTAGATAAGTCTGAAGTTAAAGGCTGTGGCTTAACCATAGTACGCTTTGGAAACTGTTTAACTTGAGTGCAAGAGGGGAGAGTGGAATTCCATGTGTAGCGGTGAAATGCGTAGATATATGGAGGAACACCGGTGGCGAAAGCGGCTCTCTGGCTTGTAACTGACGCTGAGGCTCGAAAGCGTGGGGAGCAAACAGGATTAGATACCCTGGTAGTCCACGCCGTAAACGATGAGTGCTAGGTGTTAGACCCTTTCCGGGGTTTAGTGCCGTAGCTAACGCATTAAGCACTCCGCCTGGGGAGTACGACCGCAAGGTTGAAACTCAAAGGAATTGACGGGGGCCCGCACAAGCGGTGGAGCATGTGGTTTAATTCGAAGCAACGCGAAGAACCTTACCAGGTCTTGACATCCCTCTGACCGCTCTAGAGATAGAGTTTTCCTTCGGGACAGAGGTGACAGGTGGTGCATGGTTGTCGTCAGCTCGTGTCGTGAGATGTTGGGTTAAGTCCCGCAACGAGCGCAACCCCTATTGTTAGTTGCCATCATTCAGTTGGGCACTCTAGCGAGACTGCCGGTAATAAACCGGAGGAAGGTGGGGATGACGTCAAATCATCATGCCCCTTATGACCTGGGCTACACACGTGCTACAATGGCTGGTACAACGAGTCGCAAGCCGGTGACGGCAAGCTAATCTCTTAAAGCCAGTCTCAGTTCGGATTGTAGGCTGCAACTCGCCTACATGAAGTCGGAATCGCTAGTAATCGCGGATCAGCACGCCGCGGTGAATACGTTCCCGGGCCTTGTACACACCGCCCGTCACACCACGAGAGTTTGTAACACCCGAAGTCGGTGAGGTAACCGTAAGGAGCCAGCCGCCTAAGGTGGGATAGATGATTGGGGTGAAGTCGTAACAAGGTAGCCGTATCGGAAGGTGCGGCTGGATCACCTCCTTTCTAAGGATAAGGAACTGCGCATTGGTCTTGTTTAGTCTTGAGAGGTCTTGTGGGGCCTTAGCTCAGCTGGGAGAGCGCCTGCTTTGCACGCAGGAGGTCAGCGGTTCGATCCCGCTAGGCTCCATTGGTGAGAGATCACCAAGTAATGCACATTGAAAATTGAATATCTATATCAAATAGTAACAAGAAAATAAACCGAAACGCTGTAGTATTAAGAAAGAGTTTATGACTGAAAGGTCAGAAAATAAGGTTAAGTTAATAAGGGCGCACGGTGGATGCCTTGGCACTAGGAGCCGAAGAAGGACGTGACAAACGACGATATGCCTTGGGTAGCTGTAAGTAAGCGATGATCCAGGGATTTCCGAATGGGGGAACCCAACAGGTACTACCTGTTACCCGCATCTGTTAAGGATGTGAGGAGGAAGACGCAGTGAACTGAAACATCTAAGTAGCTGCAGGAAGAGAAAGCAAAAAGCGATTGCCTTAGTAGCGGCGAGCGAAACGGCAGGAGGGCAAACCGAAGAGTTTACTCTTCGGGGTTGTAGGACTGCAATGTGGACTCAAAGATTATAGAAGAATGATTTGGGAAGATCAGCCAAAGAGAGTAAGAGCCTCGTATTTAAAATAGTCTTTGTACCTAGCAGAATCCTGAGTACGGCGGGACACGTGAAATCCCTGTCGGAATCTGGGAGGACCATCTCCCAACCCCTAAATACTCCCTAGTGACCGATAGTGAACCAGTACCGTGAGGGAAAGGTGAAAAGCACCCCGGGAGGGGAGTGAAATAGAACCTGAAACCGTGTGCCTACAACAAGTTCGAGCCCGTTAATGGGTGAGAGCGTGCCTTTTGTAGAATGAACCGGCGAGTTACGTTATGATGCGAGGTTAGTTGAAGAGACGGAGCCGTAGGGAAACCGAGTCTGAATAGGGCGCCTTAGTATCATGACGTAGACCCGAAACCATGTGACCTACCCATGAGCAGGTTGAAGGTGCGGTAAGACGCACTGGAGGACCGAACCAGGGCACGTTGAAAAGTGCTTGGATGACTTGTGGGTAGCGGAGAAATTCCAAACGAACTTGGAGATAGCTGGTTCTCTCCGAAATAGCTTTAGGGCTAGCGTCGACATAAAGATTCTTGGAGGTAGAGCACTGTTTGGGTGAGGGGTCCATCCCGGATTACCAATCTCAGATAAACTCCGAATGCCAATGAATTATGGTCGGCAGTCAGACTGCGAGTGCTAAGATCCGTAGTCGAAAGGGAAACAGCCCAGACCACCAGCTAAGGTCCCAAAAATAATTGTTAAGTGGAAAAAGGATGTGGGGTTGCACAGACAACTAGGATGTTAGCTTAGAAGCAGCTATTCATTCAAAGAGTGCGTAATAGCTCACTAGTCGAGTGACCCTGCGCCGAAAATGTACCGGGGCTAAAACAATTTACCGAAGCTGTGGATACCTTTATAGGTATGGTAGGAGAGCGTTCTATGTGTGGAGAAGGTGTACCGTGAGGAGCGCTGGAACGCATAGAAGTGAGAATGCCGGTATGAGTAGCGAAAGACAGGTGAGAATCCTGTCCACCGTAAGACTAAGGTTTCCAGGGGAAGGCTCGTCCGCCCTGGGTTAGTCGGGACCTAAGGAGAGACCGAAAGGTGTATCCGATGGACAACAGGTTGATATTCCTGTACTAGAGTATGTAGTGATGGAGGGACGCAGTAGGCTAACTAAAGCAGACGAATGGAAGAGTCTGTCTAAGCAGTGAGGTGTGATAGGAGTCAAATGCTTCTATCTGTAACATTGAGCTGTGATGGGGAGCGAAGTTTAGTAGCGAAGTTAGTGACGTCACACTGCCAAGAAAAGCTTCTAGCGTTTAAACATACTCTACCCGTACCGCAAACCGACACAGGTAGTCGAGGCGAGTAGCCTCAGGTGAGCGAGAGAACTCTCGTTAAGGAACTCGGCAAAATGACCCCGTAACTTCGGGAGAAGGGGTGCTGATTTAGGTCAGCCGCAGTGAATAGGCCCAAGCAACTGTTTATCAAAAACACAGCTCTCTGCTAAATCGTAAGATGATGTATAGGGGGTGACGCCTGCCCGGTGCTGGAAGGTTAAGAGGAGTGCTTAGCGGTAACGCGAAGGTATGAATTGAAGCCCCAGTAAACGGCGGCCGTAACTATAACGGTCCTAAGGTAGCGAAATTCCTTGTCGGGTAAGTTCCGACCCGCACGAAAGGCGTAATGATTTGGGCACTGTCTCAACGAGAGACTCGGTGAAATTTTTAGTACCTGTGAAGATGCAGGTTACCCGCGACAGGACGGAAAGACCCCATGGAGCTTTACTGCAGTTTGATATTGAGTGTCTGTACCACATGTACAGGATAGGTAGGAGTCTATGAGATCGGGACGCCAGTTTCGAAGGAGACGTTGTTGGGATACTACCCTTGTGTTATGGCCACTCTAACCCAGATAGGTGATCCCTATCGGAGACAGTGTCTGACGGGCAGTTTGACTGGGGCGGTCGCCTCCTAAAAGGTAACGGAGGCGCCCAAAGGTTCCCTCAGAATGGTTGGAAATCATTCGCAGAGTGTAAAGGTATAAGGGAGCTTGACTGCGAGAGCTACAACTCGAGCAGGGACGAAAGTCGGGCTTAGTGATCCGGTGGTTCCGTATGGAAGGGCCATCGCTCAACGGATAAAAGCTACCCTGGGGATAACAGGCTTATCTCCCCCAAGAGTTCACATCGACGGGGAGGTTTGGCACCTCGATGTCGGCTCGTCGCATCCTGGGGCTGTAGTCGGTCCCAAGGGTTGGGCTGTTCGCCCATTAAAGCGGCACGCGAGCTGGGTTCAGAACGTCGTGAGACAGTTCGGTCCCTATCCGTCGCGGGCGTAGGAAATTTGAGAGGATCTGCTCCTAGTACGAGAGGACCAGAGTGGACTTACCGCTGGTGTACCAGTTGTCTTGCCAAAGGCATCGCTGGGTAGCTATGTAGGGAAGGGATAAACGCTGAAAGCATCTAAGTGTGAAACCCACCTCAAGATGAGATTTCCCATGATTATATATCAGTAAGAGCCCTGAGAGATGATCAGGTAGATAGGTTAGAAGTGGAAGTGTGGCGACACATGTAGCGGACTAATACTAATAGCTCGAGGACTTATCCAAAGTAACTGAGAATATGAAAGCGAAGGTTTTTCTTGGTTTGAGTAGATATTCAATTTTGAGTAGGTATTACTCAGAGTTAAGTGACGATAGCCCTAGGAGATACACCTGTACCCATGCCGAACACAGAAGTTAAGCCCCAGAACGCCGGAAGTAGTTGGGGGTTGCCCCCGTGAGATATGGAAGTCGCTTAGCTCTAGGGAGTTTAGCTCAGCTGGGAGAGCATCTGCCTTACAAGCAGAGGGTCAGCGGTTCGATCCCGTTAACTCCCCATAGGTCCCGTAGTGTAGCGGTTATCACGTCGCCCCTGTCACGGCGAAGATCGCGGGTTCGATTCCCTGTCGGGACCGTTTAAAAATAATGAAAAATTATTTTTAGACTCGTTAGCTCAGTTGGTAGAGCAATTGACTTTTAATCAATGGGTCACTGGTTCGAGCCCAGTACGGGTCATATATGCGGGTTTGGCGGATTGGCAGACGCACCAGATTTAGGATCTGGCGCTTAACGGCGTGGGGGTTCAAGTCCCTTAACCCGCATTAAGGAATAATAAATGAGCCGGCTTAGCTCAGTTGGTAGAGCATCTGATTTGTAATCAGAGGGTCGCGTGTTCAAGTCATGTAGCCGGCATTTTTATGTAGAAGAAAACAGTGCGAACGTAGTTCAGTGGTAGAACACCACCTTGCCAAGGTGGGGGTCGCGGGTTCGAATCCCGTCGTTCGCTTTAAAGAGGCCGGGGTGGCGGAACTGGCAGACGCACAGGACTTAAAATCCTGCGATTGGTAACGATCGTACCGGTTCGATTCCGGTCCTCGGCATAAATAATGAGCACCCTTAGCTCAACTGGATAGAGTACCTGACTACGAATCAGGCGGTTAGAGGTTCGACTCCTCTAGGGTGCATTTACGATATAACTCGGGAAGTAGCTCAGCTTGGTAGAGTACTTGGTTTGGGACCAAGGTGTCGCAGGTTCGAATCCTGTCTTCCCGATATACGGCGGTGTAGCTCAGCTGGCTAGAGCGTCCGGTTCATACCCGGGAGGTCGGGGGTTCGATCCCCTTCGCCGCTATTTTGATCTTGTTGGACCTTTAGCTCAGCTGGTTAGAGCTCTCGGCTCATAACCGAGTGGTCGTAGGTTCAAGTCCTACAAGGTCCATTTAAATAATGGAGGATTACCCAAGTCCGGCTGAAGGGAACGGTCTTGAAAACCGTCAGGCGTGTAAAAGCGTGCGTGGGTTCGAATCCCACATCCTCCTTTAATAATAACGCGGGATGGAGCAGCTCGGTAGCTCGTCGGGCTCATAACCCGAAGGTCGTAGGTTCAAATCCTGCTCCCGCAATACGGCTCGGTAGCTCAGTTGGTAGAGCAATGGATTGAAGCTCCATGTGTCGGCGGTTCGATTCCGTCTCGCGCCATTTTGAAATTTTATATTATATGCGGGTGTAGTTTAGTGGTAAAACTACAGCCTTCCAAGCTGTTGTCGCGAGTTCGATTCTCGTCACCCGCTTTGAACTTTGTTCAAATTACCAAGTTTTAAACTTGGGCGCGTAGCTCAGGTGGTTAGAGCGCACGCCTGATAAGCGTGAGGTCGGTGGTTCGAGTCCACTCGTGCCCATTAATAGGAGAATTACTCAAGAGGCTGAAGAGGACGGTTTGCTAAATCGTTAGGTCGGGTAACTGGCGCAAGGGTTCGAATCCCTTATTCTCCGTATAATTAAGAGTCAATGACTCTTTTTTTTGATGTTTAGAGCCATATTATTTACCTTAAGGGAGAATCAGTTTGGTTCTCTTTTTGGGTAAAAAGTAATTCATGTTATAAAAATGATAGTCAATTAAAATTATAATATTTTTTGTTCCTAGACTTTTTATTAAATACAGTAGTCTAGATATACACATTGAAATTTAACTGATTTTTATATATTTTACTAATTTCTAAGAAAGCAATAAAAAAATTTTTTGGTGCAACTTATAATACATGTGCTTTTTAGGCTAAAAATTTCTGCTCTTTTTGTTTGTCAATGTATATTATAGTCTAAATTTGGTTTGATATCACTTTGACGGAGGTACTATAGATTCTTTTTCTATCCGTGTTTTTGGTGTGTAATGTCTCTTGATTTTTCTAAGCAGAATCTTTTATGACATTTGTCATTTCTCCTTATGACAGAAGCTTCTAGTGAGAGAAGCTTCAAAGAGATATACTAGATGTATCAAATGGAGGAAGAAAAAATGAAACATAAAGTAATTGTTGCAATGAGTTTAGTAGCAGCAGGAGTCATGACTTATCTCATGTTTTCTGGGTTGGATGAAGACTTCTATCATTTTCCTTGGGAGTTATTTGCAGGTTTTGGCATGATGTCTTGGTTGATCCGAGAAGGTTTGAAATTGGTCTCAGATGTGAAAAAGGAGTCGAAAAATGAAAAAAGCGATTCTCTATCTTTTTATTGGACTGTCACTAGTGATATGGTTGGTAGAAATGTTTACAGGTTGGTTTGATCAAGCCTTCCTTCACCAATTCATCCGTGGTGCATGGGGATTAGGATTTATGATTTTTATCGCCTTTCCGATGGGAGAGGAGTGGCTGAAAGGAGAATATCATGAACATGATTAAGGTAGAAAGCCTAAATAAAAACATCAAGGGCAAGGCTATTTTGAAGGATATTTCCTTTGAGGTAACCGAAGGTGAATGTGTCGCCTTGATTGGGCCCAATGGTGCTGGGAAGACCACACTCTTGGATTGTTTGCTTGGAGATAAACTGGTCACAAGCGGTCAAGTATCCATCCAAGGCTTGTCAGTGACGAGTTCTCAGTTAGACTATATTAGAGGTTATCTGCCTCAAGAAAATGTCATCGTTCAGAAATTAAAGGTCAAAGAGTTGATTGCTTTCTTTCAAAGTATTTATCCAAATCCCTTGAGCAACCAGGAGATCGATCAACTATTGCAGTTTGACAAGCAACAAAAAGAGCAATTTGCAGAAAAATTGTCAGGTGGGCAAAAGCGTCTTTTCTCTTTTGTCTTGACCTTGATTGGTCGACCAAAACTTGTCTTTTTAGATGAGCCAACTGTGGCCATGGATACCTCAACCCGCCAACGCTTTTGGGAAATTGTTCAGGATCTAAAAGCTCAGGGAGTTACCATTCTCTATTCGTCCCATTACATCGAAGAGGTAGAGCATACAGCGGACCGAATCTTGGTCTTGAATAAGGGAGAGTTGATTCGCGATACAACACCTCTAGCCATGCGCAGTGAGGAGATTGAAAAGCACTTTATCCTTCCTCTAGCATACAAGGAAGTCATTGAGCAGTCTAACTTGGTTGAAAACTGGTCACAAAAACAAGATGCTTTGCAAGTAGTTACACGTGAAGCGGATGCTTTTTGGCAACTGTTAGTTCAAGCAGGATGTAGCATACAAGAAATCGAAGTTAATAACCGTAGTTTGCTAGATACCATCTTTGAAGAAACACAGAAGGGAGATGACGAAGATGAAACGATGGATCGCATTAAATAAGATAGAATTTCTATTGACCAAACGGCAACTAGTCTATTATTTATTATCAGTAGGGATGCCGACAGCCTTCTATTTATTCTTTTCAGGCATGTACCAGGACACACCAGGTGGACCGGCTAATTTTATGCGCGACTACCTCATCTCTATGACAGCTTTTTCCATGATGTCGACAGCTATCTTTTCATTCCCAGTTGTTTTACATACCGACAAGATCAACAACTGGCAGAAAATATTACGTCATAGCCCTGTAAATATGGTAGAATATTATCTATCAAAGATAACAAGTATGATAGTTGATTATTTGGTCTCAATTCTGGTTGTTTTCACAGTTGGGCATTTTGTAAGAGGTGTGGACATGCCTCTAGGAAGCTGGGTTGGTGCTGCGCTCTTGCTGATAGTAGGAAGTGTTGCTTTTGTAGCCCTTGGCTTGACCTTGACTCTCTTGCCGACTAGTCAGCTGATGTCTGTCGTGGGCAATCTTCTTTATCTAGGATTGGCTGTTTTAGGCGGACTATGGATGCCCATCTCTTTATTTCCAGACTGGATGCAAGCAATCGGGAAGTGCCTGCCAACCTATCAGTTGATGGAATTGATCAAGACCTTCTTAAATGAGGGTGGCATCAATTTATCAGCCACAGTTTATCTACTTGTTTTTCAGTAGTTTTGTTTGGTTTGACCATTTACCTTCAAGGTTATAAGGAGAATGCTTAATGCTTGAAAGACTGAAAAGCATACATTATATGTTTTGGATCAGTTTAATTTTTATGATTTTTCCCATCCTACCTGTAGTAACTGGGTGGCTTTCTGTCTGGCATTTATTGATTGATATTCTATTTGTAGTGGCGTATTTGGGTGTTTTAACAACTAAGAGTCAGCGCCTTTCTTGGCTATATTGGAGCCTTATGCTGACTTATGTAGTTGGGAATACTGCCTTTGTTGCTGTTAATTATATCTGGTTTTTCTTTTTCCTATCCAATCTCTTAAGTTATCATTTCAGCGTACGTAGTTTAAAGTCTTTACATGTCTGGACTTTTCTTCTTGCTCAAGTCCTTGTTGTGGGCCAACTGTTGATTTTTCAGAGAATCGAAGTTGAGTTTCTATTCTATCTACTTGTAATTCTTGCTTTTGTCGATTTAATGACTTTTGGCTTGGTTCGGATTCGGATTGTGGAGGATTTGAAAGAAGCGCAGGCTAAGCAAAATGCCCAGATAAATCTATTGCTTGCTGAAAATGAACGCAGTCGTATCGGTCAAGATTTGCATGATAGTCTGGGGCATACCTTTGCTATGCTTAGTGTCAAGACAGATTTAGCCTTGCAGTTATTTCAAATGCAGGCTTATCCACAGGTAGAAAAGGAATTAAGAGAAATACAGCAAATTAGCAAAGAATCAATGCGTGAAGTGCGAACCATTGTGGAAAATCTTAAGTCTAGAACTTTGACATCCGAACTAGAGACTGTGAAAAAGATGTTAGAAATTGCTGGAATTGAGGTGGAAATAGCTAATCAACTAGATACAGCTAGCTTAACTCGGGAATTGGAGTCAACGGCTTCCATGATTTTGCTTGAGTTAGTGACCAATATCATCAAGCATGCCAAAGCTTCTAAGACCTACTTAAAATTAGAACGGACAGAGAAAGAGCTCATTCTAACAGTGAGAGATGATGGCTGTGGTTTTACTTCTCAAAAGGGAGATGAGCTCCATACAGTTCGAGATCGTGTCCTTCCATTTTCGGGAGAGGTAAAGGTGATTAGTCAGAAACAACCGACAGAAGTTCAAGTTCGACTACCTTATAAGGAGAGAAAGTAGATGAAAGTATTAGTCGCAGAAGATCAAAGTATGTTGCGAGATGCTATGTGTCAATTGCTTGCCTTTCAACCAGATGTGGAGTCTGTCCTTCAAGCCAAGAATGGGCAAGAAGCAATCCAACTCTTAGAAAAAGAGACTGTAGATATCGCTATCCTTGACGTAGAAATGCCTGTTAGGACAGGTCTTGAAGTCTTGGAGTGGATACGAGCAGAAAAGCTTGAAACAAAGGTGGTTGTAGTGACGACATTCAAGCGTCCAGGATATTTTGAGCGTGCAGTCAAGGCTGGAGTGGATGCTTATGTATTAAAGGAACGAAGCATTGCAGACCTCATGCAAACCTTGCACACCGTCCTCGAAGGACGCAAGGAATATTCGCCTGAATTGATGGAAGTGGTGATGACGCATCCCAATCCATTAACAGAGCAAGAAATCGCAGTTTTAAAGGGAATCGCTCAGGGCTTCTCTAATCAAGAGATTGCAGATAAACTTTATCTATCCAACGGAACAGTCCGGAACTATGTCACCAATATTCTTTCGAAACTAGATGCAGGTAATCGAACAGAGGCAGCTAATATTGCGAAAGAATCTGGCTGGTTGTGATACTATCCTATCTCGAAAGTCATTATGTGCTAAAATTGAAGTGATTCAAAGAAATAATTTGTATCTTGAGGAGGCTTAGTTTCCTCCTTTTTGTTTCGTCTAATACTCTTCGAAAATCTCTTCAAACCTCGTCAGCGTCGCCTTAAATTATATATGTGACTGACTTTGTTAGTCTTATCTACAACCTCAAAGCAGTGTTTGAGCAGCCAAGTGGAAGTTACTTTGAGAAGTAACCCCAAGAGCTAAAATTAACAAGAAAAAAGAAAAACATCTTGACAATGAGGTGAAAATTTTGTTACAATAATAGACGGTACTTTTTACTTTTGGTCTCTCAAGAGTGTACAGGGACGTGCTGACAAATGTTGCAAAAGTACACACAGATGATAGCTGTCACCAAGTGTATCATCACCAAAAATAAAAAAACACAGGAGAATGTAGATGCCTACAATTAACCAATTGGTTCGCAAACCGCGTAAATCAAAAGTAGAAAAATCTAAATCACCAGCTTTGAACGTTGGTTACAACAGTCATAAAAAAGTTCAAACAAACGTTTCTTCACCACAAAAACGTGGTGTTGCAACTCGTGTTGGAACAATGACACCTAAAAAACCTAACTCAGCCCTTCGTAAATTCGCTCGTGTACGTTTGAGCAACCTTATCGAAGTTACTGCCTACATCCCAGGTATCGGACACAACTTGCAAGAGCACAGCGTGGTGCTTCTTCGTGGTGGACGTGTAAAAGACCTTCCAGGGGTACGTTACCATATCGTCCGTGGTGCACTTGATACTGCAGGTGTTAACGATCGTAAACAAGGCCGTTCTAAATACGGTACTAAACGTCCAAAAGCATAAGGAAAGGGGATAAAGAGAAATGAGTCGTAAAAATAGAGCTCCAAAACGTGACGTATTGCCAGATCCGCTTTACAATTCACAACTAGTTACTCGTCTTATCAACCGCGTTATGCTTGATGGTAAACGTGGTACAGCTGCTTCAATCGTTTACGGTGCCTTTGAGCAAATCAAAGAAGCTACTGGAAACGATGCACTTGAAGTATTTGAAACAGCTATGGAAAACATCATGCCTGTACTTGAAGTACGTGCACGTCGTGTTGGTGGTTCTAACTACCAAGTCCCAGTTGAAGTTCGTCCAGAACGTCGTACAACACTTGGACTTCGTTGGTTGGTAACAATCGCTCGTCTTCGTGGTGAACACACAATGCAAGACCGTCTTGCAAAAGAAATCTTGGATGCTGCTAACAACACTGGTGCAGCTGTTAAGAAACGTGAAGACACTCACCGTATGGCTGAAGCTAACCGTGCATTCGCACACTTCCGTTGGTAATATAGGATGCGAAAGCGTTAAGAAAGTCCCAGAGAAAATAGGGAATCGAAGCAGGTTGCGATTGCAACCAATGAGATTCATCTTTTTCTCCAGACTTTTAGCTTGAGCTCAACTAGATCATGATGTCAGGAACGGTAAGGATGCAAGCAGTATTCGATGAATACAAGGAAGTTTATCTTTTTCACACAGCATCCCGTTCCAGCTCAAATCGGCTAGCTAACTTTAGCCCGAGTTCAATTCAACTTGTAAATCCACAAGTTGAAACCAACAATAGCATGAAAACATTGAGAACGGGTAGGTCCTGCCTATCCGTTTTTATTAAAATCGTGTTATAATAGAATAGAAATCAAAAATAAATAGGAGAAACAAACCTCATGGCACGCGAATTTTCACTTGAAAAAACTCGTAATATCGGTATCATGGCTCACGTCGATGCTGGTAAAACAACAACTACTGAGCGTATTCTTTACTACACTGGTAAAATCCACAAAATCGGTGAAACTCACGAAGGTGCGTCACAAATGGACTGGATGGAGCAAGAGCAAGAGCGTGGTATCACTATCACATCTGCTGCAACAACAGCTCAATGGAACAGCCACCGCGTAAACATCATCGACACACCAGGACACGTGGACTTCACAATCGAAGTACAACGTTCTCTTCGTGTATTGGATGGTGCGGTTACCGTTCTTGACTCACAATCAGGTGTTGAGCCTCAAACTGAAACAGTTTGGCGTCAAGCAACTGAGTATGGAGTTCCACGTATCGTATTTGCCAACAAAATGGACAAAATCGGTGCTGACTTCCTTTACTCTGTAAGCACACTTCACGATCGTCTTCAAGCAAATGCACACCCAATCCAATTGCCAATCGGTTCTGAAGATGACTTTCCGTGGTATCATCGACTTGATTAAGATGAAGGCTGAAATCTATACGAACGACCTTGGTACAGATATCCTTGAAGAAGATATTCCAGCTGAATACCTTGACCAAGCTCAAGAATACCGTGAAAAATTGGTTGAAGCAGTTGCTGAAACTGACGAAGAATTGATGATGAAATACCTCGAAGGTGAAGAAATCACTAACGAAGAATTGAAAGCTGGTATCCGTAAAGCGACTATCAATGTTGAATTCTTCCCAGTATTGTGTGGTTCTGCCTTCAAGAACAAAGGTGTTCAATTGATGCTTGATGCAGTTATTGACTACCTTCCAAGCCCACTTGATATCCCAGCTATCAAAGGTATTAACCCAGATACAGACGCTGAAGAAACTCGTCCAGCATCTGACGAAGAGCCATTTGCAGCTCTTGCCTTCAAGATCATGACAGACCCATTCGTAGGTCGTTTGACATTCTTCCGTGTGTACTCAGGTGTTCTTCAATCAGGTTCATACGTATTGAACACTTCTAAAGGTAAACGTGAACGTATCGGACGTATCCTTCAAATGCACGCTAACAGCCGTCAAGAAATCGACACTGTTTACTCAGGTGATATCGCTGCTGCCGTTGGTTTGAAAGATACTACTACTGGTGACTCATTGACAGATGAAAAAGCTAAAATCATCCTTGAGTCAATCAACGTTCCAGAACCAGTTATCCAATTGATGGTTGAGCCAAAATCTAAAGCTGACCAAGACAAGATGGGTATTGCCCTTCAAAAATTGGCTGAAGAAGATCCAACATTCCGCGTTGAAACAAACGTTGAAACTGGTGAAACAGTTATCTCTGGTATGGGTGAGCTTCACCTTGACGTCCTTGTTGACCGTATGCGTCGTGAGTTCAAAGTTGAAGCGAACGTAGGTGCTCCTCAAGTATCTTACCGTGAAACATTCCGCGCTTCTACTCAAGCACGTGGATTCTTCAAACGTCAGTCTGGTGGTAAAGGTCAATTCGGTGATGTATGGATTGAATTTACTCCAAACGAAGAAGGTAAAGGATTTGAATTCGAAAACGCAATCGTCGGTGGTGTGGTTCCTCGTGAATTTATCCCAGCGGTTGAAAAAGGTTTGGTAGAATCTATGGCTAACGGTGTTCTTGCAGGTTACCCAATGGTTGACGTTAAAGCTAAACTTTACGATGGTTCATACCACGATGTCGACTCATCTGAAACTGCCTTCAAGATCGCAGCTTCACTTGCTCTTAAAGAAGCTGCTAAATCAGCACAACCAGCTATCCTTGAGCCAATGATGCTTGTAACAATCACTGTTCCAGAAGAAAACCTTGGTGATGTTATGGGTCACGTAACTGCTCGTCGTGGACGTGTAGATGGTATGGAAGCACACGGTAACAGCCAAATCGTTCGTGCTTACGTTCCACTTGCTGAAATGTTCGGTTACGCAACAGTTCTTCGTTCTGCATCTCAAGGACGTGGTACTTTCATGATGGTATTTGACCACTACGAAGATGTACCTAAGTCAGTACAAGAAGAAATCATTAAGAAAAACAAAGGTGAAGATTAATCAGTCCTCACTCTAGAAGGAAGTCACTTAGTGGCTTCCTTTTGTTTTTAGAAAATGTCTCTAAATATGGTAAAATAGTAGGAGAATAATGTGAGGAAAATGAATGTCGAATAGTTTTGAAATTTTGATGAATCAACTGGGGATGCCTGCTGAAATGAGACAGGATCCTGCTTTATCACAGGCTGATATTGAGCGAGTTGTGGTTCATAAAATTAGTAAGGTATGGGAGTTTCATTTCGTATTTTCTAATATTTTACCGATTGAAATCTTTTTAGAATTAAAGAAAGGTTTGAGCGAAGAATTTTCTAAGACAGGCAATAAAGCTGTTTTCGAAATCAAGGCTCTGTCTCAAGAATTTTCAAATCAACTCTTGCAGTCCTACTATAGAGAGGCTTTTTCTGAGGGGCCATGTGCTAGTCAAGGTTTTAAATCTCTTTATCAGAATTTGCAAGTTCGTGCTGAGGGAAATCAACTCTTTATTGAAGGATCTGAGGCGATTGATAAGGAACACTTTAAGAAAAATCATCTTCCTAATTTAGCTAAACAACTTGAAAAATTTGGCTTTCCAACTTTTAATTGTCAAGTCGAGAAGAATGATGTTCTGACCCAAGAGCAGGAAGAGGCCTTTCATGCTGAAAATGAGCAGATTGTTCAAGCGGCCAATGAGGAAGCGCTCCGTGCGATGGAACAACTGGAACAGATGGCACCTCCTCCAGCAGAAGAGAAACCAGCCTTTGATTTTCAAGCCAAAAAGCTGCAGCTAAAGCCCAAGCTAGATAAGGCGGAGATTACTCCTATGATCGAAGTGACGACGGAGGAAAATCGTCTGGTCTTTGAAGGGGTTGTTTTTGATGTGGAGCAAAAAGTGACCAGAACAGGGCGTGTCTTTGATCAACTTTTAAAGATGACAGACTATACTTCAAGTTTTTCGATGCAAAAAGTGGGTTAAGAATGAGGAAGAAGCTCAGAAAGTTTGACCTCATCAAGAAAAAAATTCTTGGCTCCGAGTCCGTGGGAATGTGGAGATGAATAACTTCACACGAGATTTGACTATGAACGTGCAAGACGTGCAGGAAGTTGTTCACTATGAGCGGAAGGATTTGATGCCAGAAGGTGAGCGCCGGGTTGAGTTTCATGCTCATACTAACATGTCGACCATGGATGCACTACCCAGAGGTAGAAGAAATCGTTGCGACAGCTGCTAAGTGGGGACACAAGGCGGTTGCCATCACGGACCATGGGAATGTCCAGTCTTTCCCACATGGCTATAAGGCGGCTAAGAAAGCGGGAATTCAGCTAATCTATGGAATGGAAGCCAATATCGTGGAGGATCGTGTCCCTATCGTCTATAATGAAGTGGAGATGGACTTGTCGGAAGCGACCTACGTGGTTTTTTTGACGTGGAAACGACAGGTCTTTCAGCTATCTATAATGACTTGATTCAGGTTGCGGCTTCTAAGATGTACAAGGGGCAATGTCATTGCTGAATTTGATGAATTTATTAATCCCTGGGCATCCCTTGTCAGCCTTTACTACTGAGTTGACTGGAATTACAGATGATCATGTCAAAAATGCCAAACCACTGGAACAAGTTCTGCAAGAATTCCAAGAATTCTGCAAGGATACAGTCTTAGTTGCCCACAATGCGACCTTTGACGTTGGCTTTATGAATGCCAATTATGAGCGTCACGGTCTGCCTAAAATTAGCCAGCCAGTTATCGATACGCTCGAATTCGCAAGAAATCTCTATCCTGAGTATAAACGTCATGGTTTGGGGCCCTTTGACCAAGCGTTTTCGGTGTGGCCTTGGAACATCACCACATGGCCAACTACGATGCGGAAGCTACAGGTCGCCTGCTTTTTATCTTTATCAAAGAGGTGGCAGAAAAACATGGTGTGACCGATCTAGCTAGACTCAACATTGATTTGATTAGTCCAGATTCTTATAAAAAAGCTCGGATCAAGCATGCGACTATTTATGTCAAGAATCAGGTAGGTCTAAAAAATATCTTTAAAGCTAGTTTCTTTGTCCAATACTAAGTACTTTGAAGGAGTGCCGCGGATTCCGAGAACAGTTCTAGATGCCCATCGGGAAGGTTTGATTTTAGGTTCAGCTTGTTCTGAAGGTGAAGTTTTTGATGCAGTCGTTTCCCAAGGTGTGGATGCGGCGGTTGAGGTGGCCAAGTATTATGACTTTATCGAGGTCATGCCACCAGCTATCTATGCGCCATTGATTGCTAAGGAGCAGGTCAAGGATATGGAGGAACTCCAGACCATTATCAAGAGTTTGATAGAGGTTGGAGACCGTCTTGGTAAGCCTGTTCTGGCTACGGGAAATGTCCACTATATCGAACCAGAAGAAGAGATTTACCGTGAAATTATCGTCCGTAGTTTGGGACAGGGGGCGATGATTAACCGAACTATTGGTCATGGTGAACATGCTCAACCAGCTCCTCTTCCCAAAGGCTCATTTTAGAACGACCAATGAGATGTTGGATGAATTTGCCTTCTTGGGAGAGGATTTAGCTCGTAAATTGGTTATTGAAAACACCAAATGCCTTTGGCAGAGACCTTTGAACCTGTTGAAGTTGTAAAAGGTGATTTGTACACACCTTTCATTGACAAGGCTGAAGAAACAGTCGCTGAGTTGACCTATAAGAAAGCTTTTGAGATTTATGGAAATCCGCTACCAGATATCGTTGATTTGCGGATTGAAAAAGAACTAACTTCTATTCTGGGGAATGGATTTGCCGTGATTTATCTGGCTTCCCAGATGCTGGTGCAACGTTCCAATGAACGGGGTTACTTGGTTGGTTCTCGTGGATCTGTCGGTTCCAGTTTTGTTGCGACCATGATTGGGATTACAGAGGTCAATCCTCTCTCTCCTCACTATGTCTGTGGTCAGTGTCAGTACAGCGAGTTTATCACCGATGGTTCGTACGGTTCAGGTTTTGATATGCCCAATAAGGACTGTCCTAAATGTGGTCATAAACTCAGCAAAAATGGGCAGGATATTCCGTTTCGAGACCTTCCTTGGTTTTGATGGGGACAAGGTTCCCGATATTGACTTGAACTTCTCGGGAGAAGATCAGCCTAGTGCTCACTTGGATGTGCGTGATATCTTTGGTGAGGAATATGCCTTCCGTGCAGGAACGGTTGGTACGGTGGCTGCCAAGACTGCCTATGGCTTTGTCAAGGGCTATGAGCGAGATTATGGCAAGTTTTATCGTGATGCAGAGGTGGAACGTCTTGCCCAAGGTGCTGCTGGTGTCAAGCGGACGACAGGACAACACCCAGGGGGAATCGTTGTTATTCCTAACTACATGGATGTCTATGACTTTTACGCCTGTCCAGTATCCAGCAGATGACGTGACGGCTGAATGGCAAACGACCCACTTTAACTTCCACGATATCGATGAGAACGTCCTCAAACTCGATGTACTGGGACATGATGATCCGACTATGATTCGAAAACTCCAGGACTTGTCTGGGATTGACCCTAATGAAATTCCTATGGATGACGAAGGCGTGATGGCCCTTTTTTCTGGGACTGATGTGCTAGGGGTAACACCTGAGCAAATCGGGAACGCCAACAGGGCATGCTGGGGAATTCCTGAGTTTGGAACCAACTTTGTACGTGGGATGGTAGACGAGACGCATCCGACGACTTTTGCGGAGTTGCTGCAGTTGTCTGGTCTGTCCCACGGTACCGACGTTTGGCTGGGCAATGCTCAAGATCTGATTAAGCAAGGAATTGCGGACCTATCGACTGTTATCGGTTGTCGGGACGACATCATGGTTTACCTCATGCATGCTGGTCTCGAACCTAAGATGGCCTTTTACCATCATGGAACGGGTACGTAAGGGCTTGTGGCTGAAGATTTCAGAAGAGGAGAGAAATGGCTATATCGAAGCCATGAAGGCTAATAAGGTGCCAGAGTGGTATATCGAATCCTGTGGGAAAATTAAGTACATGTTCCCTAAAGCCCATGCGGCAGCCTACGTTATGATGGCCTTGCGTGTAGCTTACTTCAAGGTTCATCATCCCATTTATTACTACTGTGCTTATTTCTCAATCCGTGCCAAGGCCTTTTGATATCAAGACCATGGGTGCGGGCTTGGATGCTATTAAGCGTAGAATGGAAGAAATCGCTGAAAAACGGAAGAACAATGAAGCCTCTAATGTGGAAATCGATCTCTATACAACTCTTGAGATTGTTAATGAAATGTGGGAGCGTGGTTTCAAGTTTGGAAAACTCGATCTCTATCGTAGTCAGGCGACAGAATTCCTCATTGATGGGAGATACTCTCATCCCGCCATTTGTCGCAATGGATGGTCTGGGAGAGAACGTTGCTAAGCAGTTGGTACGAGCGCGTGAAGAGGGAGAATTTCTCTCTAAAACAGAATTACGCAAGCGTGGCGGACTCTCATCAACCTTGGTTGAAAAAGATGGATGAAATGGGCATTCTCGGCAATATGCCAGAGGATAACCAGTTGAGTTTGTTTGATGATTTGTTTTTAAAAAAATTGTTTATTAGATCAGAGTGGACAAATATATGTCCACTCTGATTTTGTTATACTCTATAAAAACAATAGAAAAAGAGGTATAATATGATGAATCAAGAAATTTTAAATTCTAATGTATCAATTGAAGAGAAATTTATAATTTTTGAAAAAAAGGCTTGAAAGATGATGGGAATGATTGGACCGGATTCCCTACAAATAGACTTAAAAGAAGATTCTCAATGTATTTACATTTGCGGGGATATTTCAGAGACTGATAGATGGCATTTGTTTTATTATACGTTAACTAAAAATAAAACCTGTTACTCCAATAGCATCACTTGCATATTATCGAGTGAGAGATAATTTGATTTTTGCTGAAAACTATAGTCAAATGGATAGAAACTGCAAATAGGGGTATACAGAGTGATGAGTTTGATCTCTAATCGTGGGAGAGCTGATCAAAGGGTACAGGAATACTGGATGCAGAGATTCAAAGAGAGTAAGATTCAAAGAAACAAAATTCTTTAATCTTTTTATAATTCTAGACTGCTTACCCGAAGACTTAAAGAAAATATGCCTGAATCCGTAGTTGAGTTCTTCGAATCTGGCAGAGTGGTACAGTTGAAAATCATCTAAGGGCTAGTTTATTTTGCTTTAATCGTTTTGAATATAAAGTGCTAGTTAGACTATAGAAGTGATAATAATGTACTAGAAATAGTATTGTTTGAATAATATGTAGAAAGGACTGAAATGAATGATCAAGAGAGACTACTAACGATTTTTTTACGTTTACAGTTTGGGACTCCGTTAGGAAAAAAAGCAACTGGCTCAGGAATTTGAGGTTAGTGAAAAAGACGATACAGAGAGATTTTTTTCGCTACTCCGTGATATTTTTATCTAGTCACACCAGTTATAGTGGAGATTTGCTTTATAACCGTAAAACGAATAAGTATTGTTTAGCAAGTAAGGCAGTTTTTAATAAAAAGGATATTCTCGTTATTTCAAAGATTTTATTGGAAAATCGAGCACTGAATAGACCAGAAATTGCTAGCTTACTAAATAATTTACTGGTCTTAGTTCCCCGTGATGATCAGAAAGAAATCGAGCAGATCATTGGCAGTGAAAAAGCTGAACTATGCTCCCTTAACGGATCAACAAAAATAGAATAGAGAAAATTTGGAATTTATCAGAAGCTATTTTTGTATGAACAGGTTCTAGACATTATCTATCAAAAAAACCTTATTCTGAGTCTTCTAAGAGGCAGACTGTTTTGCCAGTCTCTCTTTATTATGATAGTCATTATTTCTATCTAGTTGTCTACCAGTTGAAACATGCTACTTATATTACTTTAAGAGTAGACCGTATCCAGTCATGGTCTCTTAGTGATATAGAGAAACCCTCTATTTCTTATCGAGATAAATTTAGAGATGGCGACATTCGTAACGAGAGAGTAGATGCTTTTATCGGGAAGAAAATCAGTATTGAAATCGAGTACTTGTACGATCCGACGATTGTGATGGATCAATTTCCAAATGCAAAAATAGTTGGGAAAAATGGCTACTGGACTCATTTTAAGTTTGAGAGTCAGCATACACCGGGGCTTAAACGCTGGTTGCTGGGGCAAGGGGAAGCAGTTACTGTTTTGTCTCCTCGGATTTTAGTAGAGGATATGAAGCAAACAGTTAAAGAAATGATAGATAAATATAGATGAGGATAAAATGACTATTCAATTTACTTCTAAAAAGGTTGGAGAACTATTGAAAGAAGAGAATTTGCGGATTCCTTCTTATCAAAGACCATATAAATGGAACAGAAAACATATCCGTAATCTTTTTTATGATTTACGAGATGCTATGGGAAAAAAGGAATATCAGATTGGTTCCGTTATCTTGCATGAAATCTTGCATGAAAAGGAAAAATACTTAGATATTGTCGATGGACAGCAACGGCTAATTTCTATTTCCTTGTTTCTTCATTTATTAGATGATTTAGAGAATTATAAGGGTGCTAATCAACTGCTGAGTGCTGAATTTGGAGAGCTATCTTGCTATCATGCGAGTGAAAATTATAATGAGTGGGAAAATTTGACTCAATTGGTTGGTGAAAATCAGGCAAAAGATATTTGCAATTTTTTATTGGAAAATTGTTCTGTCTCCGTGATTACTATGCCACAGGAACGATTATCTGAAGCCTTTCAGTTATTTGATTCTCAGAATAATCGTGGAAAATCTTTAGAACCTCATGATTTGCTCAAAGCCTACCATCTTCGCAAGTATGATTCAGAAGATGAAAAGATTGTCGAAAAGTGGGAGCAATTTGTAGAGGATAAAGAGTTAAGTCTCAAAGAGTTGTTTGATAAACATCTTTTCCGTATGAGACGTTGGTCGCGCGGAGAGACAGGATTAACAAACAAACGTTATGGATCTTATCTGCGTTTTACAGAGGATTTTATTGACGATTTTAAAGGCGTTGATTTGAATCAGAACTTTCCATATCTAGAATTGTATCGTCATATTGAAAAATTCCCTCTTTCAATTACTATGCCAATCATTGATGGAAGTACATTTTTTGAATATATTGAATCTGCTCATAAAACTATTAAAGATCATAAAGATTTTTTAAATGCAAAGTTAGGATTTTCTGATGAGCCTGAAGGGGAAGAAAAAAATCTTGCTTACCCAAAAGGTATGTTAAACATTTACAATAGCTCAAAAGGACGCTACCTCAAGTGTCACAATATATTCTTAAATATTTGCTCGCTTTTTGCAGAGAGATTTGGAAAAGATGAGCTATCAAAGGATATAGTAGAGACCTTGTTTATTTGGTCTTATTACCCTCGAGTTAAGTCTAAAGCAATATATGATGCAACTTTTGGAAACTATGCTGCTGGTGGAAAGTTTAGACAAAAAGAGGTTCAAAAGATATTTCAACTTTTATCTCATGCTGTCACTCCGAATGATTTCATGATCAAGATAGATAGAGAGCTATTTGAAAATTATACTGTGGACAAGATTATAGAAGAGGAAAAAAATAAATGGTAGAAACACATATAAGCTTATCAGTTAATCGTTTGCTAAATGAAGATACCTATGCTATCCCTCTTTATCAGAGAAATTTTGCTTGGACTTATGATGAAATTGAACAGTTATTGAACGACGTAGCAGATGCTTTTCAAGAAAATAGAGACAATTACTATATTGGAACATTGGTCGTTAATAACGAGAATGACATTTTCAAAATCATAGATGGGCAACAACGGACAACCGCCCTTAATTTGATTGCCTTAGCTTTGAAGAATGAGTTTGGTTTTGATAGATTGAAAGCTGTCAATCTTACCTTCCCAGCTAGGAAGAAATCAAATAAGAATATTCAAGATCTATTTGCCAAGCAAGAAAATTTTCAGAGGACGATGAGAATGAGCTGACTAGAGGTTACGGATATGCTAAAGACGCATTGAAAAAAGTGCTAGAGGAGCGCCAGCTTAATCCTCAGTCTTTTCGTTGACTATCTTTTTGAGAAAGGTCATCATTTTTTTCGGAGTATACTTCCTGAGGATTTAGATTTGAATCTTTATTTCGAACGTTTCAATTCTCGAGGAGAACAACTAGAGGCTCATGAGATTCTTAAGGCACAAATGATGTCTAAAGTTCGGTGAAGATCAAGAAATGGCGCAAAAGTTTGCAAGAATTTGGGATGCCTGTGCAGAGTTTGATAAGCCGGTAATCAATGCATTTACAAAAAGCAAAGAACAAAGCATCATGATGCAGAGAGAGAAAAATATTTCTTTGAATTGGATTACAAAGAAATAATTATCAGAATAGTCTTTTTAAATATCGATAAGTCCTTAAGTCAAATAGAAGTTCAATCAACTAATAAGAAATCTTTATCTCTAGTATAGAAAAATAAAGAATCTACAATAGTTAAAGTAATATCAGATACGAATGAAGTGGAAAAATATACAGAACGATTATAAACTTTGAAACATTTTTTTATATTTCGTCTATTATATAACATTTGGAAATGTATCACTTCTGATATACAGCTAGATGACAAGAAATTATTAGAAACATTTGAAAATGTAATTAATGTTAATACAAACTTAGAGGATGTTACATTATTTATTAGGAATTTACTTGAAATTAAAATTTATATTTGATAATTTGATCGTACGAATGTCTCAAATGAGACTAATAATAGAAGACAAGAAAATGATTGGTTTCTGCAGAAAGTTTATCGGAATGATTATAATAACAAAAACAGGAGGAGATTTATGCATATTAGAATAATTTTGATAAAAAAATACTTTTTGAAAAAGTTTAATGATGATATTTCATGCTCCAATCCATGTTTGCTGTGACCTTTACTGCCAATCGTGATAGTCGTTGGTTATATGAAATATTACAATTCCTCTCAAACATATTGAAGAGCTAAATGATCAAGAATTTGGTGCTCGCTTTTAAGGATTTTCTTGAAAAAAATGGCAGTGAGATATGCTGAGGAAAGATTGTTTACAGAAGATAAAAAGTATCAAAAAAATATGGGGCAATTCCTGTTTATGCTTTTTAACTTTGTAGATTATGTTTTATGGAAAAAAATCGTGCTGAATTAGAGAAAGAGTACAAGGATATTAATTTTGATCATTTCAAATTTGCTTATCGTCGCTCCATAGAGCATTGGTATCCTCAGACATCCAAATGACGTGATGAAATAGTGGAAATAGATGGATGATAAATTTTTGCACTCCTTTCGGGAATCTTTGTATCATTACTGATAGTCAAAATTCGAGGTTTGGAACTCTAGTCCAGAGTGCTAAAAGTATAAACAATGGGAAGAGAAGTATATTCAATCGCCAGAGTTTAAAATTACAGATGATGGCAGACGATAACGGTAAAAATGATAGATGGAGTATTCGTGAGATTCAATCTATGGAAAAAAAGAAGTGGAAAGATATGTTCACGACTTTTTGTTTTAGTTAATTAAAAACAAGCTTTATTAGGCTTGTTTTTTTAAAATTTATATCATATGTGATATACTAGTAACGGAGGATATTTCATGAAACTAAGAATTTTTTTGCGGAAGACAAGCCGGCTGAGAAAGGTATTTTGAATATCAATTAGAACTTGCTGATCAGACAATTCTTCTATCGACAGCACTCTTGTCAGGTGCTATTGCTTTGGCAGGATTATTTTCTGCTTTGAAAGAAAAATAAAAATAGAAAAGGACAAATAAAATGGTTTTACCAAATTTTAAAGAAAATCTAGAAAAATATGCGAAATTGTTGGTTGCAAATGGAATCAACGTGCAACCTGGTCACACTTTGGCTCTCTCTATCGATGTGGAGCAACGTGAGTTGGCTCACTTAATCGTCAAAGAAGCTTATGCTTTGGGTGCGCATGAGGTTATCGTTCAGTGGACAGATGATGTCATCAACCGTGAGAAATTCCTCCATGCGCCGATGGAGCGTCTGGACAATGTGCCAGAATACAAGATTGCTGAGATGAACTATCTCTTGGAGAACAAGGCTAGCCGTCTCGGAGTTCGTTCATCTGATCCAGGTGCCTTGAACGGAGTGGATGCTGACAAGCTATCAGCTTCTGCTAAAGCTATGGGACTTGCGATGAAGCCAATGCGAATCGCAACTCAATCCAACAAGGTTAGCTGGACTGTAGCAGCCGCTGCTGGACTTGAGTGGGCTAAGAAAGTCTTTCCAAATGCTGCGAGCGATGAAGAAGCAGTCGATCTCCTTTGGGATCAAATCTTCAAAACTTGCCGTGTCTACGAAGCAGATCCTGTTAAGGCTTGGGAAGAGCATGCAGCTATCCTCAAGAGCAAGGCCGATATGCTTAATAAAGAGCAATTTTCAGCCCTTCACTACACAGCGCCAGGAACAGATTTGACACTTGGTTTGCCGAAAGAACCACGTTTGGGAATCAGCTGGTGCTATCAATGCACAGGGCGAAGGATTCTTGCCAAATATGCCGACAGAAGAAGTCTTCACAGCACCTGACTTCCGTCGTGCAGATGGTTATGTCACTTCTACAAAACCGCTTAGCTATAACGGAAACATTATTGAAGGTATTAAGGTGACCTTTAAGGATGGACAAATCGTTGATATCACTGCTGAGAAGGGTGATCAAGTGATGAAAGACCTTGTCTTTGAAAATGCGGGTGCGCGTGCCTTGGGTGAATGTGCCTTGGTACCAGATCCAAGCCCAATTTCTCAGTCAGGCATTACCTTCTTTAACACCCTTTTCGATGAAAATGCGTCAAATCACTTGGCTATCGGTGCAGCCTATGCAACTAGCGTAGTTGGTGGAGCGGAGATGAGCGAAGAGGAGCTTGAAGCTGCGGGGCTTAACCGTTCAGATGTTCACGTAGACTTTTATGATTGGTTCTAACCAAATGGATATCGATGGTATCCGTGAGGATGGGACACGTGTACCACTCTTCCGTAACGGAGATTGGGCAAATTAAGGAGATAATATGTTAGGAAGTATGTTCGTTGGTCTCCTAGTGGGATTTTTAGCAGGTACTCTGACCAATCGTGGAGAACGCATGGGATGTTTTGGAAAAATGTTTCTCGGATGGATTGGTGCCTTTATAGGCCATTTGCTTTTTGGGACTTGGGGACCGATAATAGCAGGAACTGCCATTATTCCGGCAGTACTAGGTTCCATGATTGTCTTAGCGATTTTCTGGAGACGAGGAAGTTAATTTCTTAAATCTGATACTCAATGAAAATCAAAGAGCAAACTAGGAAACTAGCCGCAGGTTGCTCAAAGCACTGTTTTGAGGTTGTAGATAGAACTGACGAAGTCAGCTCAAAACACTGTTTTGAGGTTGCAGATAGAACTGACGAAGTCAGTAACATATACCTACGGCAAGGCGACGTTGGCTCGGTTTGAAGAGATTTTTGAAGAGTATGAAACGAAAAGGAGGTTGGTCATTGTACCAGCCTCCTTTTGAGTATGATATAATAGTTCTATGAGATTAGATAAATTTTTAGTGGCCTGCGCTGTGGGGAGTCGGACTGAGGTCAAAAACTTGCTCAAGGCTGGGCGCGTGACGGTAAATGGTAAAAAAGAAAAGTCGGCTAAATTGCAGATTGATGAAGAAAGAGATGAGATTCACTTTGATGGGCAAGTACTGGAGTATGAAGAGTTTGTCTACTACATGATGAACAAGCCCAAAGGGGTTATTTCAGCGACTGAGGATCCCAAACACAGAACCGTTCTGGACTTGTTGGATGATATTGCTCGGAGCAAGGAAGTTTTCCCGGTAGGACGCTTGGATATTGATACACATGGTCTTCTACTCTTGACCAATGATGGCCAGCTTGCCCATGCTCTTCTTTCACCCAAGCGTCATGTGGATAAGACCTATCTGGCCCAGGTCAAGGGAATCATGGCCCAAGAAGACGTAGAGACATTTGCCAAGGGAATTCCTCTTAAGGATTTTACCTGTCAGCCCGCTAAATTGGAGATTGTGTCCATAGATACAGAAAAAAATCAAAGCCAAATCCGTGTGACCATTGCAGAAGGGAAGTTTCATCAGATCAAGCGTATGGTGGGCTACTGTGGCAAGGAAGTGGTGGACTTGCAACGTTTGACTATGGGAACTCTAGTATTGGATGAGAACTTGCAGCGAGGAGAATGGCGTCGTTTGACCAAGAAAGAATTAGAGGTTCTCCTTGCAAGTATTGCTTAGTTTGGTTTATATTCGAAAAAGGTGAGGGAGAATGTCCTTGCCTTTTATGTTTTTCAGTTGCTTCCTTTTTGAAAAGCGTTATAATAGACTGTAGAATAAAAGGAGGAATCTATGAACGCGATTCAAGAATCATTTACAGATAAACTATTTGCCAACTATGAAGCAAATGTAAAATACCAAGCGATTGAAAATGCTGCCAGCCACAACGGAATTTTTGCAGCCCTAGAACGTCGTCAGAGCCATGTAGACAATACACCTGTTTTCTCATTGGATTTGACTAAGGACAAGGTAACCAACCAGAAAGCGTCTGGTCGTTGCTGGATGTTTGCAGCTCTCAACACCTTCCGCCACAAGCTCATCTCACAATACAAACTAGAAAATTTTGAGTTATCACAGGCCCACACCTTCTTCTGGGACAAGTATGAGAAATCAAACTGGTTCTTGGAGCAAGTCATTGCGACTGCAGACCAAGACTTGACGAGTCGTAAGGTTAAATTCCTACTTCAAACTCCACAACAAGATGGCGGTCAGTGGGATATGGTCGTTTCTCTCTTTGAGAAATACGGTGTCGTGCCCAAGTCAGTTTACCCTGAGTCTGTTTCATCTAGCAGCAGCCGTGAGCTAAATGCAATCCTTAATAAATTACTTCGTCAAGATGCTCAAATCTTGCGTGACTTGCTTGCTTCTGGCGCAGACCAAGCGACTGTTCAAGCTAAGAAAGAAGACCTCTTGCAAGAAATCTTTAACTTCCTTGCTATGTCTTTAGGACTTCCACCACGTAAATTTGACTTTGCTTATCGCGATAAAGATAACAACTACCAAAGTGAAAAGGGCATTACACCACAAGAATTTTACAAGAAATATGTCAATCTTCCGCTAGAAGACTATGTTTCTGTTATCAACGCACCAACTGCTGACAAGCCTTACGGCCAATCTTACACAGTTGAAATGTTAGGAAATGTGGTTGGTAGCCGTGAGGTTCGTTACATCAACGTACCTATGGAACGCTTGAAAGAATTGGCGATTGCTCAAATGCAAGCAGGTGAGACTGTTTGGTTTGGTTCAGATGTCGGTCAGCTCAGCAACCGCAAAGCTGGAATCCTTGCGACAGATGTTTATGACTTCGAATCAAGCATGGACATTCAATTCACTCAAGACAAGGCTGGACGTCTGGACTACAGCGAAAGCTTGATGACCCACGCCATGGTCTTGACAGGTGTTGATTTGGATGAAAATGGTAAGTCAACCAAGTGGAAGGTTGAAAACTCATGGGGAGACAAGGTCGGTACAGATGGTTATTTTGTTGCCTCAGACGCTTGGATGGACGAATACACTTACCAAATCGTTGTTCGCAAAGAATTGTTAACAACCGAAGAACAAGCTGCCTATGAAGCAGAACCAATTGTGCTTGCACCATGGGATCCAATGGGAGCTTTGGCTGAATAAAAGCGTAGAAAAAAGGAATCAGGTTTAGAACCTGGTTCCTTTTAAGTTGCTTGATTACATGATACCGAAGAAACGAGCTGCGATACCTACTGCAAAGAGTGCAAGGATGATTGAGATAGGTGATACTTTTTTCTTAAGCAACCACATGCAAAGGAAAGTAAGGAGAAGTCCCATCAATCCTGGAATCAATGAGTTCAACTGACCTTGAAGGGTTTGTGGTTGAATCTTATCTAGGCTCAATCCCCCAAGTGCTTGACCAAGGATACCTTTCAATTCAGCACCTGATACAGGACCTTCTGGGAAGTTGATGTAGGCACCCTCAGCCAATTGTTTACCTGGAAGGTTAACTGTGAAGTTGATAGATACCCAACGTTGTACAAGGACGGCAAGGATGAACATACCAAGGATAGAAGCACCTTTAGTGATGTCTTTCAAAATACCACCAGACATGTCTTTAGTGATTTCAGATCCAGCTTTGTAACCAAATTCTTGTGTGTACCATAGGAAGGCCATACGGATAGCGTTCCATCCGAAGAAGAAGAGAAGTGGACCAACCAAGTTACCAGATGCAGCAAGTGATGCACCAAGAGCTCCAAGGATAGGACGAACTGTAAACCAGAATACTGGGTCACCGATACCAGCAAGAGGGCCCATCATACCGATTTTAACCCCTTGGATAGCAGCGTCATCGATTTCAACACCGTTAGCACGTTCTTCTTCAAGTGCAAGAGTAACCCCCATGATTGGAGCAGCTACGTATGGGTGAGTGTTGAAGAACTCAAGGTGGCGCTCAAGAGCAGCAGCTTGATCTTCTTTAGTAGTGTACAATTTTTGATAGCTGGGATCAATGAGTAAGCCCAACCCAAGTTTTGCATACGCTCGTAGTTCCAAGAACCTTGAAGGAATTGTGAACGCCACCAAACTTTTTTACGATCTGATTTTGATAATTGAAGTTTTTCAGTCATGATTGTTCCCCTTTCTAGTAGTCTTCTAGGATATCACCGATTGGGTCGTTAGAAGTCGCAGCTCCGCCGCCACCGTTACCACCTTGTTTTGAAAGGTTAAGGTAGATGAAGGCAAGGGCAACACCGACTACACCAAGGGCAATCAAAGTCAATTGAGAAATCGCAGCAAAAGCAAAACCGATTGCGAAGAATGGCCATACTTCACGAGTTGCCATCATGTTGATAACCATAGCGTAACCAACGGCAACGACCATAGCACCACCGACAGCCATACCACCGTTCAACCAGTCTGGCATCAATTTAAGAGCATCTTGAACGGCAGAAGCTGGGATAGCGATAAGGAAGGCTGCAGGGATAGCAATACGAAGACCTTGAAGAAGAAGTGCGATAAAGTGAGCACGTTCAACAGCCGCAATATTTCCTTCTTTAGCAGCAGCATCTGCAGTGTGAACTAAACCAACTGAGATTGTACGAACAATCATAGTCAAGAAAAAGTCCAGCTACGGCAAGAGGGATAGCTGTTGCTGTTGCAACGGCGATACCTTCAGTAGTAAAGTTACCACCTTTGATCAAGATGATTGCTGCGGCAACAGATGCAAGAGCAGCGTCAGGAGCTACGGCAGCTCCGATATTTGCCCAACCAAGGGCGATCATTTGAAGTGATCCACCAAGCATAACACCTGCTTCGAGGTTACCAGTTGCAAGTCCGATAAGGGTACATGCAACGATTGGTTGATGGAATTGGAATTGGTCGAGGATACCTTCAAGACCTGCAAGGAAGGCAACAACTACAACCAAGACAGCAGAAATAATTGAAATATCTGACATGGTTTTATTCCTTTTCTATTTAATGATAATAAAGTGAAAAATTTTCTTAGAATTCTTCGATAGTTACTGATGTCTATTATTGAACGTTGGCTTTGCTAATCAAGTCAAACAAATCTTTTTTAGTGTCGTTTGGTACTTTACGTACGTCAAATTCAACACCGAGGTCACGCATTTTTTCAAATGTAGCAACGTCTTCTTTGTCCATAGACAAAACGTTGTTGATCATTGTTTTACCAGTTGAGTGAGCCATTGATCCGACGTTAAGAGTCTTGATTGGCACGCCACCTTCAATTGCACGAAGAGCATCTTGAGGTGTTTCAAACAAGATAAGGGCATGTGTTTCTCCAAAACGTGGGTCTTTTGAAACCTCAATCAATTTTTTTGGATTGGTACAACATTGGCTCTTACTCCATTAGGAGCTGCTTGTTTAATCAATTCTTTACGAAGGTCGTCGTTGGCAACGTTATCTGAAGCAACGATGATACGATCTGCTTTTGAATCTGGAGTCCAAGCAGTTGCAACCTGACCGTGAAGTAAACGAGTGTCTAGACGGGCAAGATTGATTTTTCAGTTTACCGTCACCGATAACAGTTCCTTCTGGGATAGCAGTTTGGGCAACTGGAGCAGCTGCAGCACTTGCAACTTCTTCAACTGGATTTAACTCTTCTGGAAGAGCTTTGATGCCATCTTTGGCTTCTTTGATAATATTCGCAGCGACTTTTTCCACACCTGCTGTAGCGTCCATGAGGCGCTCTGTATAGGCTTGGATTAACATCGGTAAGTTAAGTCCTGTGATGATGGCAAACTTACGATCAGGATTTTCTCCCATCACGCGACTAGCTTGGTTGAATGGAGAACCACTCAAAGGTCAGCCAAAAACTAGCACCTCATCTTCTGCGTCAAATGCAGCCACAGCGTTGTTAAATTTAGCATATAGGTCATCTGGACCTTCATTTGGCATAAAGGTTACAACTTGAACCTTTTCTTGTTCACCAAAAATCATAGATCCTGACTGATGAATACCTGCAGCAAATTCACCGTGGCTCGCAATAATGATTCCGATACTCATTATTGTCATTCCTCCTTATAAAATGTTGTGCCCATTGTTTAAGAAAACTTTAAGACTAGATTAGTATAAACCGTTTTTCATAAAAAAAATCAACTATTTGATATAGAATTTTTTTAAAAAAATAAAATACAGATATTTCAAAAATGTTGATATAATAATGTTTTTTTGGAAGAGAATAATTTTCGTTTTAAAAAATTAATATAAAAAAGTTGGAAGCGCATTCCAATTTTTAAAATAGGTTTCTAATAAATTAGTAGGTGAAGTCGAGTACATACGTCCTTGGATTTGACCTTAATGGCTATGGCATCTTCTACTGGAGGTTTTTGGGTAACTGCAACTACCAAACCTTCTGCACCGACTTGGAAGGCTTCTTCCAAGTCTTTACGAGTTCCTACAAGAGAACCGATGACTTGGATTCCATCTAAAACTGTTTTGACGATGCTGAGTTCCATCATCTCAGAAGGAAGGCCAACAGCAACTACGCGTCCACCAGAACGAACTGAGTCAACAGCCTGATTGAAGGCAACTTTAGATGCAGCTGTTATGACAGCTGAATGAGCTCCACCATCAATTTTTTCCTTGATAAGTCCAGGTACATTTTCAACTTCGAGGCCGTTGATAACGATATCAGCACCGACTTCTTTTGCAAGGGCAAGTTTGTCATTGTTGATATCAACCGCGATTACATGAGCATTGAATACTTTTTTAGCGTATTGAACAGAGAGATTACCAATTCCACCAGCACCATAAAGAACAACCCATTGGCCTGGTTCAACTTTTGCTTCTTTAATAGCTTTATAGGTTGTTACGCCAGCACATGTGATAGAAGAAGCTTGGGCTGGATCAAGTCCGTCAGGAACTTTAACAGCATAGTCTGCTGTTACGATACATTGTTTAGCCATACCACCATCTACTTAGTAGCCTGCATTTTTCACTGTACGGCAAAGGGTTTCACGGCCAAGTAGTACAGTATTCGCAAGTGCCACATCCTTCAAAGAACCAAGCAACGCTGACGCGGTCTCCGACTTTAAGGTTTTTTACATCTGGGACAATTTCTTTCACGATACCAACACCTTCGTGACCTAGGATATGTCCTGGTACTTGACCGAAGTCGCAATGGGCAACGTGAAGGTCAGTGTGGCAAACACCACAGTATTCAATTTCTAAAAGTGCTTCCCCAGTTTCAAGTGGACGGAGTACTTTTTCTTCAATAGCAGAATCAGTGCTTTCTGGATTTACAACAACAGCTTTCGTAGCTATCCTCCTTGATATTAACTGAGAGCACAAAGACCAGCTTGCAAGCTGGTCAGCATAGGTTATAAGAATAAGTCTTGTAGGGTTTTGGCAACACCGTCTTGGTCATTGGTCAGGGCGATTTGCTCATCCGCATAGGGGAGTAGCTCTGGGTTGGCATTTTTCATGGCATAGCCCTTCCCAGCAAAAGCTAGCATTTCGGTATCATTGTGTTCATCTCCAAAAGCAATCAAATCTTTTTTGTCACGGTTCATTATCTTGAGCAAGTAGTCTAAAGCAAAGGCCTTATTGACACCTTTTAGGGTACACTCAAGGATATTGAGCGGACCTCCCCAGGTATTGATAGACAGTTGATGCTGGTAGAAGGCGTTCATTTCTTTTGCCAAGGCGTACTTGTCACTGGCTCTGGTCTGCAACAGGATACAGTTAGGGTCCTTGGTCACCAATTCGGGCTGGAATTGATCTTCAGGCTGGAAAGCTTCTACGCCAAATAGTTTGGGATTGGCAATTCCTTCATTAGGATTTGTAATGTAGAATTTTTTACGGTATTCTCCAGCGATAAAATCGGCTTGAATGTCCTCAGAACGTCGAACCATGTCTAGCAGATATTTTTTGTCTACGGTCAAACACTTTTCAAAGTTCCAAACTTGGTCTGGTAAATGAGTAAGGGAGCCGTTGAAATTAATCATAGGAGTGTTTAAGCCTAATTCATGGTAAAAATCTTTTGACATGCGGTAAGGGCGCCCTGTCGTAATAATAACTTGATGTCCTTTTTCAGCAATTTTTTTGATGGTTTTTTTGGTAAAGTCAGAAATCTGACTGTCTGAGTTGAGCAGGGTTCCATCTAGGTCTACTGCAATAATTTTTTTCGTCATATGGACCTTTCTAGTGTCTTTCCAGATAATACTCTTCGAAAATTTCTTCAAACCACGCCAGCTTCCATTAACAATCTCAAAACAGTGTGTTGAAAAACCTGCAGCTAGCTTCCTAGTTTGCTCTTTGATTTGCATTGAGTATAAGATGTCTTCTATTATAACAAAGCAGGTAGAAAAGCAGAGTCGAAACAAAAAATTAAATTATATCATTTTCTTCAATAAATCAAACAAAGATATTGAAAAAGTGAATGATAAATGATATAATTCTATTATTGTTCGTAAAAATTAAAAGGAGATTGATGATGGACAAATTATTTAAACTAAAAGAGAACGGTACAGACGTTCGTACAGAGGTTCTCGCTGGTTTAACAACTTTCTTTGCAATGAGCTATATTCTCTTTGTAAACCCACAAATTCTTTCGCAAACAGGAATGCCTGCTCAGGGTATCTTCCTAGCAACGATTATTGGTTCTGTGGTAGGAACTCTTATGATGGCTTTTTATGCTAACTTACCATATGCCCAAGCACCAGGTATGGGACTGAATGCTTTCTTTACCTTTACAGTTGTCTTTGGACTTGGTTATTCTTGGCAAGAAGCTTTGGCTATGGTTTTCATTTGTGGTATTATTTCATTGATTATTACTTTGACAAATGTACGCAAAATGATCATTGAATCCATTCCTACTGCTCTTCGTTCAGCTATTTCAGCAGGTATCGGTGTCTTCCTTGCTTACGTAGGGATTAAGAATGCTGGACTTTTGAAATTTACGATTGATCCAGGTAACTATACTGTTGTAGGAGAAGGTGCTGACAAAGCTCAAGCAACGATTGCAGCAAACTCTTCAGCAGTTCCAGGATTGGTTGACTTTAATAACCCAGCTGTTTTGGTAGCTCTTGCAGGACTTGCTATTACTATCTTCTTTGTCATCAAAGGGATTAAGGGAGGGATTATCCTTTCTATTTTAACAACAACAGTTCTTGCAATTGCAGTAGGTTTAGTTAATATTTCTAGCATTGATTTTTCAAATAATCACTTGGGTGCTGCGGTAGAGGATTTGAAGAAAATTTTTGGTGCAGCTCTTGGTTCAGAAGGTTTAGGAGCTTTGATTTCAGATACAGCTCGCTTACCTGAGACTCTTATGGCCATTCTTGCCTTTTCATTAACAGATATTTTCGATACAATTGGTACTCTAATTGGTACTGGTGAAAAAGTTGGAATCATTGCTTCTAAAGGTGAGAACAAGGAATCAGTTAAATTGGACAAAGCTCTTTATTCTGATTTAATTGCTACAACAATTGGTGCAGTAGCTGGTACTTCGAACGTAACGACTTATGTTGAGTCTGCTGCTGGTATCGGTGCAGGTGGACGTACTGGTTTGACAGCCTTGGTCGTGGCAATCTGTTTTGCAATTTCAAGCTTCTTTAGCCCACTTCTAGCGATTGTACCAACAGCCGCTACAGCTCCAATCTTGATTATCGTTGGGATTATGATGTTGGCTAGCTTGAAAAATATTCATTGGGATGATATGTCTGAAGCGGTTCCTGCTTTCTTCACATCTATCTTTATGGGATTCAGCTACTCTATCACTCAAGGGATTGCAGTTGGTTTCTTGACTTACACTTTAACTAAGATTGTCAAAGGTCAAGCTAAAGATGTTCATGTCATGATTTGGATTTTGGATGCCTTGTTTATCCTTAACTATATCAGCATGGCCCTATAATATAATTACCCAGGGGGGATTTCCCCCTTTTTTTAATACAAAGTCTAGGAGATGAATGATGGAAGAGAAAAGTATGTGGAAAGAATTGTTGAATCGTGCAGGCTGGATTTTGGTCTTTTTGCTAGCGACAATTTTATATCAGATTCCTTTAGCAGTTACTTCCATTTTAACTTTAAATGCAGTACCACTGTTACAGTCAGGGCTGATAGTTGCTGGTATTTCAATTGTGGTTCTGGTGCTATTTATTATTGGAGCTCGTAAAACACAATTGGCAAGTTTTAATTTTTCTTTTTTTAGAGCTAAGGATTTGGCACGATTGGGATTAAGTTATTTAGTCATTATATGTTCAAATATACTGGGATCTATCTTGTTACAACTGTCAAATGAGACGACAACAGGTAATCAGTCTCAGATTAACGACATGGTTCAGAATAGTTCTCTGATTTCTAGCTTTTCTTGCTAGCCTTGCTTGCTCCAATTTGTGAGGAAATCTTGTGCCGTGGGATTGTTCCTAAAAAGATTTTCCGAGGAAAAGAGAACTTGGGATTTGTAGTCGGTACGATTGTGTTTGCTTTATTGCATCAACCAAGTAATTTACCTTCTTTATTGATTTATGGAGGTATGTCGATCGTTCTGTCTTGGACGGCTTACAAGACCCAACGTTTGGAAATGTCTATCTTACTTCACATGATTGTTAATGGAGTTGCTTTCTGTTTGTTGGCTCTTGTGGTGATCATGAGTCGGACATTAGGGATTTCTGTTTAAGATTTTTGACAATTGCTTACTTGTTTCTACTGGGAAAAAGATGAATGCAATCGTGTCCATCTTTTTCTTTTTATGGTAAAATAGAGAAATAATATGATGAAAATCCTTGAGGGAGTGACCGATATGTCAAGTAAAGCCAATCATGCAAAGACAGCTATTTGCGGAATTATCAATGTAACCCCAGACTCCTTTTCGGATGGTGGTCAATTTTTTGCTCTTGAGCAGGCACTCCAGCAGGCTCGTAAATTGATAGCAGAAGGAGCCAGCATGCTAGATATCGGTGGAGAATCAACTCGGCCGGGAAGTAGCTATGTTGAGATAGAAGAGGAAATCCAGCGTGTTGTTCCAGTAATCAAAGCTATTCGCAAGGAAAGTGATGTCCTCATCTCTATTGATACTTGGAAGAGTCAGGTAGCAGAGGCTGCTTTGGTTGCTGGTGCCAATCTAGTCAATGATATCACTGGCCTCATGGGTGATGAAAAAATGGCCCATGTGGTAGCTGAAGCGAGAGCGAAAGTGGTCATCATGTTTAATCCTGTTATGGCTCGACCTCAGCATCCTAGCTCGCTCATATTCCCTCATTTTGGATTTAATCAAGCTTTTACAGAGGAAGAGCTAGCTGACTTCGAAAAATTGCCAATCGAAGAGTTGATGGAGACTTTCTTTGTACGAGCACTAGCTAGAGCAAATCAAGCTGGAATTGCACAAGAAAATATCCTGTTGGATCCGGGAATCGGCTTTGGTCTGACCAAGAAAGAAAATCTGCTTCTTTTACGGGACTTGGATAAACTACATCTGAAGGGGTATCCAATCTTTCTCGGAGTGTCGCGTAAGCGATTTGTCATCAATATCCTTGAAGAAAGTGGTTTTGAAGTCAATCCTGAGACAGAATTTGGTTTCCGCAATCGAGATACGGCTTCGGCTCATGTAACTAGTATCGCTGCGAGACAGGGTGTAGAAGTGGTGCGCGTGCATGACGTAGCTAGTCACAGGATGGCAGTTGAAATTGCCTCCGCTATTCGTCTGGCTGATGAAGCGGAAAATTTAGATTTAAAACAATACAAATAAGATGAAAGAAATTGAAAACAATCAGTGGATTGCTAACTACCGGACGGATCAACCGCATTTTGGCTTGGAAAGAATGGTGGAACTGTTAGCTTTGCGCGGAAATCCCCATCTCAAACTCAAAGTCATCCATATCGGAGGAACCAATGGCAAGGGTTCGACCATTGCTTTTTTGAAAAATATGCTGGAAAAGCTAGGCCTGAGAGTTGGTGTGTTCAGCTCGCCCTATCTCATTCACTACACAGACCAGATTAGCATCAATGGGGAATCTATTCCCGAGGCTAAACTCGAAACTCTCATGGCAGACTATCAGTCTTTGCTGGAAGGAGAAGTGGCCGCTAATTTACAGGGCACAACCGAGTTTGAGATTATCACAGCCATAGCCTATGACTACTTTGCCTCAGAGCAAGTAGATGTGGCTATCATGGAAGTGGGCATGGGTGGACTCTTGGATAGTACCAATGTTTGCCAGCCTATTCTAACAGGCATTACGACCATTGGATTGGACCATGTAGCCCTACTTGGTGACACCTTGGAAGCCATAGCAGAGCAGAAAGCTGGTATTATCAAACAAGGTATTCCCTTGGTAACAGGTCGTATCGCTCCAGAAGCTTTGGCTGTGATTGACCGCATTGCGGAAGGGAAAGATGTGCCGAGACTTGCCTATGGGAAAGATTATCAAGTTTGTTATCAAGAGAGTGTGGTAACGGGTGAAGTCTTTGACTATACAAGTGTTGTCAGACAAGGTCGCTTCCAGACTGGCCTGCTTGGTTTGCACCAGATAGAGAATGCTGGGATGGCCATAGCTTTACTTGATAATTTTTGTCAAGAAGATGGTCGAGAGCTAGCAAGCAATCACTTGATTTCTCAAGCCTTGGAAGAAACAAGTTGGCCAGGGCGTTTGGAAATCGTGTCAAGAGATCCCTTGATGATTTTGGATGGAGCCCACAATCCCCATGCTATCAAGGCTTTATTAGCAACCTTGCAAGAACGCTTTGCGGATTATCGCAAGGAAATCCTCTTTACTTGCATCAAAACCAAGGCCTTGGAGGATATGTTGGACTTGCTGGGGGCCATGCCAGATACCGAGCTTACTCTAACACATTTTTCGGATAGTCGGGCGACTGATGAAAGCGTGCTGGAAGAGGCAGCAAAGTCTAGAAATCTCAGCTACCAAGGTTGGCAGGATTTTCTAGAGCAGAAATTGACAGATAAAAAAGAAGAGAAAAAAACAGTTAGGATTGTCACAGGTTCCTTGTATTTCATGAGCCAAGTGAGAGCCTATCTGATGGAGAGGAAAAACGAGAATGGATACACAAAAGATTGAAGCAGCTGTAAAAATGATTATCGAGGCTGTAGGAGAGGACGTTAATCGCGAGGGCTTGCAGGAAACACCTGCTCGTGTCGCTCGTATGTACCAAGAGATTTTTTCAGGTCTTGGTCAAACAGCGGAGGGACATTTGTCAAAATCTTTTGAGATTATTGACGATAATATGGTGGTAGAAAAGGATATCTTTTTCCATACCATGTGTGAACACCACTTTCTACCATTTTATGGGAGAGCGCATATTGCCTACATTCCAGATGGTCGTGTGGCAGGTTTGTCTAAGCTAGCCCGTACGGTTGAAGTCTATTCGAAAAAACCACAAATTCAAGAACGATTGAATATCGAAGTGGTCGATGCCTTGATGGACTATCTAGGTGCTAAAGGAGCCTTTGTTGTCATTGAGGCGGAGCATATGTGTATGAGTATGCGTGGTGTCAGAAAACCAGGCACAGCAACCTTAACGACAGTAGCTCGTGGTCTATTTGAAACAGATAAGGACCTCCGAGATCAGGCTTATCGTTTAATGGGACTATAATACTCTTCGAAAATCAAATTCAAACCACGTCAGCTTCCATCTGCAACCTCAAAACATTGTTTTGAGCAGCCTGCGACTAGCTTCCTAGTTTGCACTTTGATTTTCATTGAGTATAAAAAGAATCCGCTTGAAGTGGATTTTTCTAGAAAGGAATCATTATGGATCAACTGCAGATTAAGGATTTGGAAATTTTTGCCTATCATGGTCTTTTTCCTAGTGAGAAAGAATTGGGGCAGAAGTTTGTCGTTTCAGCCATCCTATCCTATGATATGACCAAGGCGGCTACAGACTTGGATTTAACAGCCTCTGTCCATTACGGAGAATTGTGTCAGCAGTGGACGACTTGGTTTCAGGAAACCACTGAGGATTTGATTGAAACGGTAGCCTATAAACTGGTGGAACGTACTTTTGAGGCTTATCCTCTTGTCCAAGAAATTCAGCTGGAACTGAAAAACCTTGGGCGCCAGTGCATTTGCCGCTAAATACTTGCTCGGTAACCATTCATCGCCGCAAGCAACGAGCCTTTATCGCCCTAGGAAGCAATATGGGAGATAAACAAGCAAACTTGAAACAAGCCATTGAGAAAATGCGAGCTCGAGGTATCCATATTCTCAAAGAGTCCAGTGTCTTGACGACGGAGCCTTGGGGTGGTGTGGAGCAAGATAGCTTTGCTAATCAAGTGGTTGAGGTTGCAACCTGGTTGCCGGCCCCAGTTCTATTAGAGACCTTGTTAGCCATTGAGTCAGAGATGGGACGGGTGAGAGAAGTACATTGGGGACCTCGTTTGATTGATTTGGACTTGCTCTTTGTGGAGGATCAGGTCATTTATACAGATGACCTGATCTTGCCTCATCCTTACATAGCGGAGCGCCTTTTTGTCCTTGAGTCCTTACAGGAAATTGCACCTCATTTTATCTATCCTACATTAAAGCAACCTATTCGTAACTTGTATAATGCTTTGAAAAAATAGAAAAACTCTAGTTTTCAGTCACTTGCAACTGAAGGCTAGAGTTTTTATACTCTTCGAAAATCTCTTCAAACCACGTCAGCGTCGCCTTACCGTAGGTATGGTTACTGACTTCGTCAGTTCTATCCACAACCTCAAAACAGTGTTTTGAGCAACCTGCGGCTAGCTTCCTAGTTTGCTCTTTGATTTTCATTGAGTATTAAAATAGGTCATTTTCTTCTGGGAGGAGGATAGTCTCTCTACCATCCATGTCTAAAACCAAGACTCTCGGGGGATAAAGAGGGTCGAAAGGGTGGTTAAAGTCAAAATCAATGGCTGTAGGGAGATGTTGACTTGAAAAGTGGAAGGTAATTTTTCCTTGGTTATTGAGCAATTGAAACTCAAGTTCTTCTTCCAATTCAAAGACATTTTTTAAGAAGTGGTCGATGATATACCAAAAAGAGTCAATGACATCATCAGGCAAGCTGGTAACAATGCCAAAACTAGCCGACCGCATGTGGGTATTGGTAAAAGCCATATTTCTACCCCCTTTCTTTTCCCTTATCATACAGCAAATAGGATTAAAAATCAAGAAAAGGTGATTTTTTCTTCATAAATATAGTTTCCTATGAAATTTTTTCAAATAATCTTCAAAAAACGCTTGAAAGTGTTTACAAATAGTGATAAAATGGAATAAGTAGAATCATGAAAACGAAATTTTCATACAGTCTCTTTTTTGGAGTCTCGTGAGGTATGATATAGAAAGGAAATGGAATGAATACAGACGATACAGTAACGATTTATGATGTCGCCCGTGAAGCAGGAGTTTCAATGGCGACAGTTAGCCGTGTAGTCAATGGCAATAAGAATGTAAAAGAGAATACTCGAAAAAAAGTGCTTGAGGTGATTGACCGTTTGGATTACCGTCCAAATGCAGTGGCGCGTGGTCTTGCAAGTAAAAAGACAACCACTGTTGGTGTCGTGATTCCAAATATTACCAATGGCTATTTCTCAACGCTTGCTAAAGGGATTGATGATATCGCTGAAATGTACAAGTACAATATCGTCCTTGCCAATAGTGATGAAGATGATGACAAGGAAGTTTCAGTGGTTAATACACTGTTTTCTAAGCAAGTGGATGGTATCATTTTTTTATGGGGTACCACTTGACTGAAAAAAATTCGTTCAGAGTTTTTCTCGCTCTCGAACACCAGTTGTTCTTGCGGGAACAGTAGATGTGGAGCACCAGCTTCCAAGTGTTAATATTGACTACAAACAAGCAACGATTGATGCAGTAACCTACCTTGCTAAAGAAAATGAGCGCATTGCTTTCGTTAGTGGTCCGCTAGTGGATGACATCAATGGTAAGGTTCGTTTGGTTGGCTATAAGGAAGCCTTGAAAAAAGCAGGTATTTCTTACAGCGAAGGATTGGTATTTGAGTCTAAATACACTTATGAAGATGGCTATGCCTTGGCAGAGCGTTTAATTTCATCAAACGCAACTGCAGCAGTTGTAACAGGTGATGAACTGGCAGCAGGTGTCTTGAACGGCCTTGCTGATAAGGGTGTATCAGTACCAGAAGAGTTTGAAATTATTACTAGTGATGATTCGCAAGTCTCACGCTTTACCCGTCCAAACTTGACAACTATCGCCCAACCTCTTTATGACCTTGGTGCTATTAGTATGCGTATGTTGACTAAGATTATGCACAAGGAAGAGTTGGAAGAACGTGAAGTTCTCTTACCTCATGGTTTGACAGAACGTCGTTCAACACGAAAACGGAAATAGAAAAAAATCAGGGAATCGTGAAGATTTCCTGATTTATTTTTAGAGGAGGGAATTATACTTAATGAAAATCAAAGAGCAAACTAGGAAGCTAGCCGCAGGTTGCTCAAAGCACTGCTTTGAGGTTGTAGATGAAACTGACGAAGTCAGCTCAAAACACTGTTTTGAGGTTGCAGATAGAAGCTGACGTGGTTTGAAGAGATTTTCGAAGAGTATTAGCCTTCCATATAGTCTTTCAAAGCCTGCCCTGTTAGTCCGGCATTGAGGGCAATGAGGAGTTTCAAACGGGCTTTTTGGGCGTTAAGTTCTTTGACAAAGAAAACACCTGCCTTTTGCAACTGCACGCCCCCACCTTGGTAGGCATAAACAGGTTCCGCTATACCGTTAAAGCATCGTGAAACCAGAGCGACTGGGATTCCTTTTTGCAGAAGGCTTTCTAATTTTTGAGCCGTTTCTTTGGGAATATTACCAGCTCCGAAGGCTTGGATAATCAAACCGTCCAATTGTTCCAAATCCAGCATATCAATCAGCTCATCTGTCATACCAGCATAAGCCGAGATGATAGGGACTAATCCTTGTATGTGATCAAGGTCAAAGCGGACACGGGGTTCAGCTGTTTTAAAGTAGAGAATTTCCTGTTTCATAATCAGACCAAGGGGGCCATGTGTTGGGGTCTGGAAGGTGCCGACATTGGTCGTATGTGTTTTGGTGACATACTTGGCAGCGTGGATTTCATCGTTCATAACGACCAAAACTCCTTTGTCAGCAGCCTTGTCATCGCTAGCTACCCGCAAAGCACTCAGATAATTATAAACACCGTCACTACCGAGTTCGTTAGAGCTGCGCATGGCACCCTGTTAGAACGATGGGCATATGGGGAACTTCCATAGTATCAAGGAAATAGGCTGTTTCCTCTAAAGTATCGGTCCCGTGTGTGATCACCACTCCATCGTAGTTAGCAGCTTCCTCTTTAATTTTCTGGTAGAGGGCTAGCATATGCTTGGGTTTGATATGGGGACTTGGCAGATTAAAAAAATCTAAGGCGTGGACTTGGATTCCTTCAAGTGGGTTGGATACATGGTTCATGGGATTATCTGAACTCGTCACAACAGCGCCAGAAGCATCGGCTTGCATGGAAATAGTTCCGCCCGTATGTAAAACAAGGATTTCTTAGGCATGATTTACTCACTCTTTCTGAAATGTGGTATAATCATTGTATCACAAAAGGGGAGATTGGGATAGGATGGAAGTCAAAGCTGTTTTTTTTGATATCGATGGAACCTTGGTCAACGATCGCAAGAGTGTTTTGAAATCCACTAAGGACGCGATTAAGATTGTCAAAGAACAAGGGGTACTTGTCGGCGTAGCGACAGGTCGAGGACCTTTTTTTGTTAAGGAATTGATGGACGATTTGGATTTGGACTTTGCGGTAACCTACAATGGCCAGTATATCTTTAATAAAGACAGAGTCTTGTTCACGAGTCCTATTTCCAAGTTACATTTGCGCCAGCTCATTACTTATGCTAAAAAAGAGGGTAAGGAGATTGCCCTAGGGACCAAGGATGACATGTTGGGTTCCAAAATCATGTCCTTTGGTTTGGGTTCTTTTTCCCAACGAATCAGTCGCTTCGTTCCCTCAGTTTTAACTCGGACGGTGAGTCATTCCTTTAATCGTATGGTCAGCAAGGTTGTTCCCCAAAAGAAAGAAGACCTACTTGATCTAATGAATCAGCCTATCTACCAAGTTTTGATGCTGATGACACCAGAAGAATCTGAGAAGGCGGCAGCTGATTTTGAAGATTTGAAATTGACACGTAGCAATCCTTTTGCAGCGGATGTCATCAATCAAGGAAACTCTAAATTGGAAGGCATACGCCGAGTTGGGAAAGAATATGGTTTTGATCTCAACCAAGTCATGGCCTTCGGTGACTCAGATAACGACCTAGAAATGCTGGCGGGTGTCGGTATGTCGGTCGCTATGGGAAATGGTAGTAGCAGTGTCAAGGAAGTTGCTAAGCACATTACCACCAGCAATCAGCAAGACGGAATCCACAAGGCCCTGGAACATTTTGGTGTTCTGGCCTCAGAAAAAGTCTTTGTCAGCCGTGACTATCATTTCAATAAGGTCAAGACCTTCCACCACATGATGGATGAACGGACCCAAGAAGAACCACGAGCTTGGGATTTAGAAGGTGCAACCCACAGGGCTGGCTTTAAAATAGAAGAATTGGTGGAGTTTGTTCGAGCTGCTAGCCCTTCTGAAGAGGACTTTGGTCAAGCTCTATCGCAACTTCATCAATCTCTTGATAAGGCAGCAGATAAAGTAGCTAAGAAGACGCCTGCTCAGCAAGATTTGATAGGGCAGGTAGATGCCTTGATTGACACGCTTTACTTCACCTACGGTAGTTTTGTTTTGATGGGGGTGGATCCAGAACGTATTTTTGATATTGTCCATCAGGCCAATATGGGGAAAATTTTCCCAGATGGCAAGGCTCATTTTGATCCAGTGACCCACAAAATCTTAAAGCCAGATGATTGGGAAGAAAAATATGCTCCAGAACCTGCTATTAAAAAGGAACTGCAGCGTCAGCTCAAGGCTTATGAACGCCATAAAGAGAGAAATAAACAGTAAACAAAAAGGAGCTCTGGGCTCCTTTTCTTTGTAATTATAAGGTTTTTTCTTGTTCTCTCACCACCAGCAAATCAACCTTAGCATGGCGGAGAATGTATTCAGATGAAGAACCGACCAAGAGGCGTTCAAAGGCGTTGAGACCAGTTGCACCAACGAGGATGAGGTCTACTTCCTCTGCATCTGGAATAGTACGTGCTAGTAGGGTCTTTGGATTTCCCATTTCAATGACGATGTGAACATCTGCCACACCAGCATCTTTAGCACGTTTTTCGTACTCTTTCATTAGACTTTCAGCGTCGACTTGGAGTTCTTCGTAAACTTCAGCATCAAAGGTGGATACGCTTTGGAGTGCGCGTGTGTCAATGACATGTGCGATGGTAAGTTTAGCGTCGTTTCGTAGAGCAGAATGAATTCCCTTGACAAAAGCCAAGTCTGCTTCTTTAGAACCATCGATTGCGACCATAATATTTTGGTAACGTTGTGCCATAATGAAACCTCCTGAAATTTTCTTACTATAATTGTAAACCTTTTCACTATAGAAGTAAAAGCAAAAAAAGGTATTTTTTTAAAAAGAATGTTAGCGCTCAAAAATCTATATAAATATATGATAAAATAAAAGAAAGGATAGCAGGAAACAAGTGAAGGGAGGGAGAATGATGAAAAACTCTTTTCAAAAATCAAATTTCTTTTATTATGGAATCATCCTAGTTTCAGTCTTGGTAGAAGTTGTCATGATCTGGCAATTAGAGAGACTGATTCCCTTTCTTTATCCAGGTTTTATCGGCTTTTTAGTCTTTCATATACTCTACCATCTGTTCTTATTCCTAGTTGCTAAACGAAGTGGGCGTTGGGATTACTTGACGATATGGGGGCTTTTCCTCATGTTCAATCTTCTTTATGACTCCTTTTTAGGCTTGCTTTTTCTAGGTTTATCTTTTGGTATGTGATCTGTCTTTGGCAAAATTCCTGCTATTTCCCCTGTCTTGACCTCGCTTTTAGTGAAGTTTTTATCCTATACGAATCTAGTAACACATTTCAGTAAACTTGTCGCATTCTCTTTCTAGTGGTATAATGTTACTATCCTGAAGAATTGAGGAAACAAGATGAAAGAATATAACAAGTCTAGTAAGTTAGAGCATGTTGCTTATGATATCCGTGGCCCTGTTTTGGAAGAAGCCATGCGGATGCGAGCAAATGGAGAAAAGATTTTACGTCTGAATACAGGAAATCCAGCAGAATTTGGTTTTACAGCGCCAGACGAAGTCATTCATGACTTAATTATGAATGCGCGGGATAGTGAAGGTTACTCTGACTCCAAAGGGATTTTCTCAGCCCGTAAGGCTATCATGCAGTATTGCCAATTGAAAAAATTTCCAAACGTAGATATTGATGATATCTACCTTGGAAATGGTGTCAGTGAGTTGATTGTCATGTCCATGCAGGGGCTTTTGGATAATGGGGATGAGGTCTTAGTCCCAATGCCAGACTATCCTCTATGGACGGCCGCTGTCAGTCTAGCTGGAGGAAATGCCGTTCACTATATCTGTGATGAAGCTGCAGAATGGTATCCAGATATTGATGATATCAAGTCAAAAATCACTTCCAATACCAAGGCAATCGTCCTTATCAATCCAAATAACCCAACTGGAGCCCTTTATCCTAAAGAACTCTTGTTGGAGATTATTGAGATTGCCCGTCAAAACGATTTGATTATCTTTGCGGATGAAATTTATGATCGCATGGTCATGGATGGACATGTGCATACGCCTGTAGCCAGCTTGGCACCAGATGTCTTCTGTGTCAGCATGAATGGTCTATCAAAATCCCACCGTATTGCTGGTTTCCGTGTGGGTTGGATGGTCTTGTCTGGACCTAAGGCTCATGTCAAGGGCTATATCGAAGGGCTCAATATGCTATCCAATATGCGCCTTTGCTCTAACGTTTTGGCACAACAAGTCGTACAAACTTCCTTGGGTGGCCACCAATCAGTCGATGAATTGCTCCTTCCTAGTGGACGAATTTACGAGCAAAGAAATTTCATTTACAATGCCATTCAGGATATCCCAGGTTTGTCTGCGGTTAAACCTAAGGCTGGGCTCTATATCTTCCCTAAAATCGACCGTAATATGTACCGTATCGATGATGATGAGCAGTTTGTCCTTAATTTCTTGAAACAGGAAAAGGTTCTCTTGGTTCATGGTCGAGGTTTTAACTGGCAGGAACCAGACCACTTCCGTATCGTTTACCTTCCTCGTGTCGATGAACTAGCCCAAATCCAAGAAAAGATGACTCGTTTCTTGAAACAGTATCGTAGATAGGGCTTACATTCGAAAAAGCTGGAAACATTTACCTAGAGCTATTGACAAAAGTAAAAGAATCAGATAGAATAGTAAAGTATGTTTAGTAACTGATCACTTTATAGCCGGCTAAACGAATACAAAATCTATGAGGAGGTATTCATCGTGAAACGTACTTATCAACCAAGTAAACTTCGTCGTGCGCGCAAACACGGATTCCGTAACCGTATGTCAACTAAAAACGGTCGTCGCGTATTGGCAGCTCGTCGTCGTAAAGGACGCAAAGTTTTGGCTGCATAATCCAAACGAACCATATCAAAAATCAGTAGGAACTCGAGTCTACTGATTTTTATTTTTGTAAAAAAGTACAAAAAGCTTTATATTTTTGCTTGAATAGTGTATAATATTTCACATACTGTAAAATTGGAGAATAATCATGAAGAAATCAAAAGTTATGCTTTTTGGAGCTATGGCTTTGACAGCAGGTCTAGCTTTAGCAGCGTGTGGATCATCTCAATCAAGTAATGTAGACAAGACTTACTCTTATATCTTTGTCAATAACCCAGATACCTTGGATTATATTACTTCTACCCGAGACTCTACATCTAGTATCACAACCAACTTGATTGATGGTTTGTTGGAAAATGACCAATATGGCAATCTCATCCCGTCTATGGCTGAGTCATGGACAGTTTCAAAAGATGGTTTGACCTACACTTATAAGATCCGTCAGGGGGCAAAATGGTACACTTCTGAAGGAGAAGAGTATGCGGATGTAACAGCTCATGACTTTGTGACTGGTCTTAAGTATGCGGCTGATAAAAAGGCTGAAAACTTGTACTTGGTACAAGATTCTATCAAAGGGCTAGCAGACTATGTTGAAGGGAAATCATCTGATTTTGAAACTGTTGGTGTTAAGGCAGTGGATGATTACACACTCCAATACACCCTCAACCAACCTGAGACTTATTGGAATTCTAAAACAACAGCAAGTATCCTTAGTCCTGTAAACGAAGCTTTCTTGAAGTCTAAGGGAGATGACTTTGGAAGTGTGACGCCATCAAGTATCTTGTCAAATGGTCCTTACTTGTTTAAGTCCTTCACATCAAAATCTTTAATTGAATTTGATAAGAACCCTAATTACTGGGATAAGGACAATGTTAAAATCGAGAAAGTGAAACTTTCTTTCTTTGACGGTTCTGACCAAGATAGCATTGCAAGAGGTTTCTTGGATGGTAACTATACTGATGGTCGTATCTTCCCAACAAGTTCAGTATTTGCTGAACTCAAGAAGGGGAATGAGGACAAGATTACCTATACACCGCAAACTCAGTTACTTTCTATTACCTTTTCAACGTGAATCGTCAAAGCTACAAGCAGACTATGAAACAGTCTGATAAGGAAAAGACAGATTCACGCGCAGCTATGCAAAATAAAGATTTCCGTCAGGCTATCAACTTTGCCTTTGACCGTCATGCTTATGCAGCGCAGACAAATGGTGAAGATGGAGCAGACCGTATCTTGCGTAACACGATTACACCAAGTAACTTTGTCCAAGTTGGCGATAAGAACTTCGGTGATATTGTCAATGAAAAAATTGTCAACTACGGTAAAGATTGGGCAAATATCAACCTAAACGATGGTAAGCAAGCCTTCTTGAACCCTGACAAGGCCAAAGAGAAATTTGCTAAGGCCAAAGAAAGTCTGCAAGCTCAGGGAGTAACCTTCCCAATTCATTTGGATATGCCAGTTGACCAGACTGCTAAGTTAGATGTGCAACAGGCTGGCTCTCTCAAGCAAACAGTAGAAGCCACTCTTGGTAAGGATAATGTTGTCATCGATGTTATCCAACTTTCTCCAGATGAAAAAGATCAGGCAACCTACTTTGCAGATACAGCAGAACAAAAAGACTACGATATTGACGTCTCAGGATGGGGTGGAGACTACTCAGATCCGAAGACTTACCTAGCGATTTTAGATCCAGAGACTGGTTCTCAGTTGAAAAACATGGGCTTGTCTGAAGGAAAAGACAAGGAAGTTAAGGATAAGATTGGTCTTGCTGACTATAAGAAACTCTTGGATCAGGCAGATTCGGAAATCACAGATACTCAAGCTCGCTATGAAAAATATGCTGAAGCCCAAGCTTGGTTGACAGATAGCGCCCTCTTCCTACCAGTTCAAAGTGGTGGAGCTAATCCAATCTTCCGTAAGACTGTACCGTTTACAGGTCCATTCTCATTCGTTGGTCATAAGGGAAATGCGGACAACTACAAATATGTTGAATTGCAAAAAGAGCCAGTAACTGCTAAACAGTACCAAGAACTCTATGAAAAATGGCTAAAAGAAAAAGCTGAGTCAAATAAAAAAGCTCAGGAAGATTTAGCTAACCACATTCAATAATATGCCTAGTCATTCTTTTCAGTTAATACTCAATGAAAATCAAAGAGCAAACTAGAAGCTAGCCACAGGCTGCTCGAAGCACTGCTTTGAGGTTATAGATAGAACTGACGAAGTCAGCTCAAAACATGGTTTTGAGGTTGTAGATGAAACTGACGTGGTTTGAAGAGATTTTCGAAGAGTATAAGCATAGTGACTGGATTCAGAAAAAGGCCCTACCAGAGCTTCTTGGTTCTGGTAGGGCCTTTTCTTTATTCTTTTAAGTGATAAGAGTAACTAGCGACAACGACGTCTTGGTGCCAACGAAGGGCGTATTTGAGTTTGAGACTCATCTGATTGTGCAGGATATTCTGCCAAGGTTTATTAGGGATAAACTGGGGGACGAGGACAGTGACTGTATAGTTCTTTTTCTGTGCTTCCTCGGAAATCCGTTTGACATACTTGACAGTAGGGGTGATGATGTCACGATAGCTGGTCTTGATGTTTTTCAGAGTAATGGTTGGGAAATAATCGGCAAATTCTTGGAGAATTTCTTGGTCTTTTTCTGCTGTTTCCTTAGTAGAAATATGCATGGCTAGGACTTCGTCACCGATACTTTGAGCGTAGTTAATGGCTCCGACGCTGACTCGGGTGACATTTCCTACTAGGACCAGAACCAGATTGCCGTCGTAAGTACGTTTTTCGATTCCTTCATAGAGTCGCAGTTGTTGGGCTACTTTTTGGTAATGACTGTGAATTGCCAAGAAGAGTAGGGTGAGAACGAGAATAATCGGGAAGAAGGGCCAGATATCACTGAGACGGAAAAAGAGCAAGATTAGTACAATCGCGTAGCAAATGATTGCCCCAAGGATATTAGCAAGAGCAGGTTTTAAGAAGTTGGCTCCTTTTTCCTTTTTCCAATGACGAATCATCCCAGTCTGAGATAGGGCGAAGGGAACGAAAACCCCGATAGTATAAAGAGGAATCAAGCGTTCGGTATTGCCATTAAAAATGAGAAGAAGAATCATAGCCCCAAAAGCCAGAGTTAAAATTCCATTGGAGTAGCCTAGGCGATCTCCTTTTTCCATAAAGAGATGGGGCATGTATTTGTTTTTAGCCATATTGTAAGCCAGCATAGGGAAGGCCGAAAAGCCAGTATTTGCAGCTACGGCCAAAATCAAGGCTGTGGAGAATTGGAAGATATAATACCCAAGGTGGCCTAAGAAGGAAGTGCCGAGGATGCCTTGAGCCATCTGTGAAAGAATAGTTTCTCCGTGTTGAGGCATAATCCCCATCCAGTAGTTTAGGAAGGTGATACCAGCAAAAAGAAAACCTAAAATCAGTGACATAATGGTCAAGGTTTGAGCGGCATTCTTTTCTTTTGGAGCCTTGAAAAAGGGAACGGCATTTGAAATAGCTTCAACCCCTGTCAAAGAGGCAGATCCGCTGGTAAAAGCTCTTAGAATGAGAACGATAGACAGGTTCGGAACAGCATGCCCAATAGGTGAAGTTGCCTGATAGCTGAGAGAACCTGTAACTAGTTGAAAGATTCCATAGAGCAAGAGAAAGACAGTACTGATGATAAAGAGATAGACAGGAATCATCAGTGAACTGGCAGATTCTTTTAAGCCCCGTAAGTTCAAGAGCATGAGCAGGCAAACCAGAAAAATGGAGATGTGGAGGTTGTAAGGGTGAAGAGCAGGGAGAGCTGCTGTGATAGCGTCAGCTCCAGAAGCAACAGATACCGCTACGGTCAACATATAGTCAACCAGAAGACTACCTCCAGCGATCAAGCCAAGTTGGGGAGATAGATTTTCTCGAGTAACCATATATGCCCCTCCTCCTTGAGGGTAGGCATGGATGATTTGACGGTAGGAAACGGTCAGGCTAACTAGGAGCAGGAGGACAAAGAGACCGATAGGAAGGCTCCACCATATAGCTAGAGGAGAGAGGTTAGCCAAGACGAGGACTACTTGCTCAGGTCCATAGGCAATGGAGGACAGAGCGTCGCTTGACAACATGGCCAGTGCCTGCATTTTTCCCAGTAGTCCCCCTTCGCCTTCGGTTAAGGACTTAAGAGGACGACCGATAAAGGTCTGTTTTAATTTTGTAAACATAGTTGTTTCCTTTGTTGAAAAATTCAATAAGTGTTATTATACTGCTTTGGAAAAAGAGCGTCAAGAGATGATAATGGGTTTTAGAATATTTTTTTCAGATGAGGAGAGAGGTCAGTTTTTTTGCTATAATAGTAGATAGAAAACGAGGTTAGAAGAGATGATTTTTGATACACATACACACTTGAATGTAGAAGAATTTGCAGGTCGTGAGACAGAAGAAATTACCTTGGCTGCTGAGATGGGTGTGACACAGATGAATATTGTGGGTTTTGATAAACCGACGATTGAGCGTGCCTTGGAGTTGGTAGATGAGTACGACCAACTCTACGCGACTATTGGTTGGCATCCGACAGAAGCAGGGACTTATACAGAGGAGATTGAAGACTACTTGCTTGATAAGCTCAAGTATCCCAAGGTTGTTGCTTTAGGTGAGATTGGTTTGGATTATCATTGGATGACAGCGCCAAAAGAGGTGCAGGAGCAGGTTTTTCGCCGTCAGATTCAGCTAGCTAAGGACTTGGATTTGCCTTTTGTTGTCCACACCCGTGATGCGCTGGAAGATACCTATGAGATTATCAAGAGCGAGGGAGTTGGTCCCCGAGGTGGTATCATGCATTCTTTTTCGGGAACTCTTGAATGGGCAGAGAAGTTTGTGGACCTTGGTATGACTATTTCCTTCTCAGGAGTGGTGACTTTCAAGAAGGCAACTGATATCCAAGAGGCTGCTAGAGAACTTCCTTTGGACAAGATTTTAGTGGAAACAGATGCGCCCTACTTAGCTCCTGTTCCTAAACGGGGTCGCGAAAACAAAACAGCTTATACCCGTTATGTGGTGGACTTTATAGCGGATTTACGTGGGATGATGACAGAAGAGCTGGCGGCAGCAACGACTGCAAATGCAGAACGAATTTTTGGATTGGACAGCAAGTAATGAAAGAAAAAATTTCCCAAGTTATCGTGGTTGAAGGTCGCGATGATACGGCCAATCTCAAACGTTATTTCAATGTAGAGACCTATGAGACACGAGGTTCTGCCATCAATGAGCAAGATATTGCACGTATTCAGCGTCTACATGAGCTTCATGGAGTCATTGTCTTTACAGACCCAGATTTTAATGGGGAGCGGATTCGTCGCATGATTATGACGGCCATTCCAACAGTTCAGCATGCCTTCCTCAAACGAGATGAAGCTGTTCCCAAGTCCAAAACCAAGGGGCGTTCTCTGGGAATTGAGCATGCCAGCTATGAAGACCTGAAAACGGCTCTAGCTCAGGTGACAGAACAATTTGAACATGAGAGTCAGTTTGACATCAGTCGTAGCGACTTGATTCGCCTAGGTTTCTTAGCGGGAGCAGACAGTCGTAGACGCAGAGAGTATCTGGGAGAGGCTCTCCGAATCGGTTATTCTAACGGCAAGCAACTCATCAAGCGCTTAGAGTTGTTTGGGGTCACCTTGGCAGAAGTGGAAGAAGCTATGAAATCTTATGAGAATAGCTAAGCAGACACCAAATATAAGGGGAATGTGTTACAATAGAAGTAACAGATATTAGAAAAGAGAATAGATGAGAATTGCAGATTATAGCGTGACTAAGGCAGTGCTGGAGCGTCACGGTTTTACCTTTAAAAAGTCCTTCGGGCAAAATTTCTTGACGGATACCAATATCCTTCAAAAAATCGTGGATACAGCTGAAATTGATGACCAGGTTAATGTTATCGAAATTGGGCCAGGTATTGGTGCCTTGACGGAGTTTTTGGCTGAGCGTGCAGCTCAAGTTATGGCCTTTGAAATCGACCACCGTTTGGTACCAATTTTGGCAGATACCCTACGTGATTTTGACAATGTGACCGTAGTCAACGAGGACATTCTCAAGGTCGATTTGGCGCAACATATCCAGAATTTTAAAAATCCTGACCTGCCAATCAAGGTAGTGGCCAACTTGCCTTACTACATCACGACGCCTATTCTCATGCACTTAATTGAGAGTGGCATTCCTTTCAGTGAGTTTGTGGTCATGATGCAGAAAGAAGTGGCGGATCGTATCTCAGCCCAACCTAACACCAAGGCTTACGGTAGCCTGTCGATTGCGGTTCAGTACTACATGACAGCCAAGGTTGCCTTTATCGTGCCGCGTACAGTCTTTGTGCCAGCGCCAAATGTGGACTCAGCCATTTTGAAAATGGTGCGTCGTCCAGAGCCGGCTGTAGCAGTGGAAGACGAGAACTTCTTCTTTAAGGTTTCCAAGGCTAGTTTCACTCATCGCCGCAAGACCTTGTGGAACAATTTGACAGGTTACTTTGGCAAGACTGAAGAGGTCAAGGACAAGCTGACCAAGGCCTTGGACCAAACAGGCTTATCACCAAGTGTACGTGGGGAAGCTCTCAGCTTGGAAGAGTTTGCCAGTCTAGCAGATGCACTTAAAGGGCAAGGACTCTAAGATGCAGGGACAAATCATTAAAGCCTTGGCTGGGTTCTACTATGTAGAGAGTGAGGGTCAGGTTTATCAAACACGCGCACGTGGGAATTTCCGTAAAAAAGGCCATACCCCTTACGTTGGGGATTGGGTAGATTTCTCTGCCGAGGAAAATTCAGAGGGCTATATCCTCAAGATTCACGAACGGAAAAACAGTCTGGTCCGTCCACCTATTGTCAATATTGACCAGGCTGTAGTAATTATGTCTGTCAAGGAACCTGATTTTAACAGCAATTTACTGGATCGCTTCTTGGTTCTTTTGGAGCATAAGGGCATCCATCCCATAGTCTATACTTCCAAAATGGATTTGTTGGAAGATAGAGGAGAGCTGGATTTTTATGAACAGGCTTATAGTGACATCGGCTATGACTTTGTGACCAGTAAAGAGGAACTCCTGCCTTTGTTAACAGGAAAGGTTACGGTCTTTATGGGGCAGACAGGTGTTGGGAAGTCAACTCTTCTCAATAAAATCGCACCAGACCTTAATCTTGAAACAGGAGAAATTTCAGACAGTCTGGGTCGCGGGCGCCACACCACTCGAGCTGTTAGTTTTTACAACCTCAATGGGGGTAAAATCGCAGATACACCAGGATTTTCATCGCTGGATTATGAAGTGTCAACGGCTGAAGACCTCAATCAGGCCTTTCCAGAGATTGCCACTGTCAGTCGAGACTGCAAATTCCGCACTTGTACCCATACCCATGAGCCGTCTTGTGCTGTCAAGCCAGCTGTAGAAGAAGGAATTATTGCCACCTTCCGTTTTGACAACTACCTGCAATTCCTTAGCGAAATTGAAAATCGTAGAGAAACCTATAAAAAAGTCAGCAAAAAAATTCCAAAATAAGGAGAAACCTATGTCTCAATACAAGATTGCTCCGTCAATTCTGGCAGCAGATTATGCCAACTTTGAACGTGAAATCAAACGCCTAGAAGCAACTGGGGCAGAATATGCCCATATCGATATCATGGATGGTCACTTTGTACCACAAATCAGTTTTGGTGCAGGTGTGGTCGAAGCTCTTCGCCCTCATAGTAAGATGGTTTTCGATTGCCACTTGATGGTGTCAAACCCTGAGCATCATTTAGAAGATTTTGCGCGTGCAGGTGCAGATATCATCAGCATCCATGTGGAAGCAACGCCTCATATTCATGGTGCCCTCCAAAAAGATTCGTTCACTCGGTGTCAAAGCCTTCAGTCGTTATCAATCCTGGCACGCCTGTTGAAGCCATTAAGCACGTCCTTCATCTAGTTGACCAAGTCTTTAGTGATGACAGTTAACCCTGGCTTCGGTGGGCAAGCTTTTCTGCCAGAAACCATGGATAAGGTTCGTGAGTTGGTTGCTCTTCGTGAGGAAAAAGGTTTGAACTTTGAAATCGAAGTGGATGGCGGGATTGATGATCAAACTATTGCTCAAGCCAAAGAAGCTGGTGCGACAGTTTTTGTAGCAGGTTCCTATGTCTTTAAGGGAGATGTCAATGAGCGAGTACAAACTCTCAGAAAACAACTGGACTAGGGTTGCCGTTTTTGCAGGCGGAGACCGCGGTCATTATCGGACGGACTTTGATTGCTTTTGTCGGTGTGGATCGAGGCTCGCTCTGGGTCTTGGAAGAAGATTTGCCTCTTGCTCTAGCAGTCGGAGATTTTGATTCTGTGACGGCAGAAGAGCGACAGGTGATTCAAAAACGTGCCCAGCATTTTGTTCAAGCCCGACCAGAAAAGGATGATACAGATCTGGAATTGGCTCTCTTGACCATCTTTGAGAACAATCCTCAGGCTCAGGTCACTATTTTCGGTGCTTTGGGTGGTCGTATTGACCATATGTTGGCCAATGTCTTTCTGCCTAGCAATCCCAAGTTGGCGCCCTATATGCGCCAGATAGAGATTGAGGATGGGCAAAATTTGATTGCCTATTGTCCAGAAGGGACCAGTCAGCTAGAACCCCGTTCAGACTACGACTATCTAGCCTTTTATGCCAGTTCGGGATAGCCAGCTGACCATTCTCGGTGCCAAGTATGAGTTGACAGAGGAAAATTTTTTCTTTAAAAAAGTGTACGCTTCTAACGAATATATAGATAGGGAAGTGTCGGTGACTTGCCCAGATGGCTATGTGGTCGTGCTGCATAGCAAGGACAGGAGGTAGGATGGAAAGTTTACTTGTTCTATTATTGATTGCCAACCTAGCTGGACTCTTTCTGATTTGGCAAAGGCAGGATAAACAGGAGAAAACATCTCAGCAAGAGCTTGGAGGATCAGGCAGATCACTTGTCAGACCAGTTAGATTATCGCTTTGAACAAGCCAGACAAGCCAGTCAGTTGGATCAAAAAGATTTGGAAGTGGCTGTCAGCGACCGTTTGCAAGAAGTGCGAATCGAATTGCACCAAGGCTTGACTCAAGTCCGTCAAGAAATGACAGATAATCTCTTGCAAACCAGAGACAAGACCGACCAACGTCTCCAAGCCCTGCAGGAATCAAATGAGCAACGTTTGGAACAAATGCGCCAGACGGTCGAGGAAAAAGCTAGAAAAGACCTTGCAGACACGCTTACAGGCTTCCTTTGAGACAGTTTCCAAACAACTGGAGTCGGTCAATCGTGGTCTGGGAGAAATGCAGACAGTTGCCCGCGATGTCGGAGCCCTCAACAAGGTTCTCTCAGGAACCAAGACGCGAGGAATTCTGGGCGAATTGCAACTGGGGCAAATCATTGAAGACATCATGACACCTGCCCAGTACGAACGAGAATACGCAACGGTTGAAAACTCCAGTGAACGAGTGGAGTATGCCATCAAGTTACCTGGGCAAGGCGACCAGGAATATGTCTACCTACCGATTGACTCCAAGTTTCCACTGGCAGATTATTACCGCTTAGAAGAAGCCTATGAAGCGGGTGACAAGGACGAAATCGAACGCTGTCGTAAGTCGCTCCTAGCAAGCGTCAAGCGCTTTGCCAAGGATATCAAGAGCAAGTACATAGCACCGCCTCGGACGACCAATTTTGGAGTTTTGTTTGTTCCGACAGAAGGTCTCTACTCAGAAATCGTCCGCAATCCTGTCTTCTTTGATGATTTGAGACGGGAGGAGCAGATTATTGTCGCAGGTCCAAGTACCCTATCAGCCCTGCTTAATTCTCTATCAGTTGGCTTCAAAACTCTCAATATCCAAAAGAGTGCCGACCATATCAGCAAGACTCTTGCCAGTGTCAAGACCGAGTTTGGCAAGTTTGGTGGCATTCTGGTCAAGGCACAAAAACACCTCCAACATGCCTCTGGCAATATTGATGAATTATTAAACCGTCGCACCACAGCTATCGAGCGGACGCTCCGTCACATTGAGTTATCAGAAGGTGAGCCTGCGCTTGATCTACTCCATTTCCAAGAAAATGAGGAAGAATATGAAGATTAGTCACATGAAAAAAGATGAGCTGTTTGAAGGCTTTTACCTAATCAAGTCAGCTGACCTGAGACAAACTCGAGCTGGGAAAAACTACCTAGCCTTTACCTTCCAAGATGATAGTGGCGAGATTGAAGGGAAACTCTGGGATGCCCAACCTCATAACGTTGAGGCCTTTACCGCAGGTAAGGTTGTCCACATGAAAGGACGCCGAGAAGTTTATAACAACACCCCTCAAGTCAATCAAATTACCCTTCGCCTGCCTCAACCTGGCGAACCCAATGATCCAGCTGATTTCAAGGTCAAGTCACCAGTTGATGTCAAGGAAATCCGTGACTATATGTCGCAAATGATTTTTAAAATTGAAAATCCTGTTTGGCAACGAATTGTCCGAAAGCTCTACACCAAGTATGATAAGGAATTTTACTCCTATCCAGCTGCCAAGACCAACCACCATGCCTTTGAAACGGGTTTGGCCTATCATACGGCGACCATGGTGCGTTTGGCAGATGCTATTAGCGAAGTCTATCCTCAGCTCAATAAGAGCCTGCTCTATGCAGGGATTATGTTGCATGACTTGGCTAAAGTCATTGAGTTGACGGGACCAGACCAGACCGAGTACACAGTTAGAGGCAATCTTCTTGGGTCATATCGCTCTGATTGATAGTGAAATTACCAAGACAGTGATGGAACTCGGCATCGATGATACCAAGGAAGAAGTCGTTTTGCTTCGTCACGTTATCCTCAGTCACCACGGTTTACTTGAGTATGGAAGTCCAGTCCGTCCACGCATTATGGAAGCAGAGATTATCCATATGATTGATAATCTGGATGCAAGCATGATGATGATGTCAACAGCTCTGGCTTTGGTGGATAAAGGAGAGATGACCAATAAAATCTTCGCTATGGACAATCGTTCCTTCTATAAACCAGATTTAGATTAATAATTTAAGAAAAATGAGCATTTTTTAGGATAAGAATGTTCGTTTTTTTATGTGAATATGGTATAATGGATAAAATATCAAAATTAAATGAAAGTGGGAAATAGAAATGAAATTAAGAAGAAGTGATCGGATGGTTGTCATTTCCAACTATTTGATTAATAATCCTTATAAACTAACTAGTCTCAATACTTTTGCTGAAAAGTATGAATCTGCTAAATCATCCATCTCAGAAGATATCGTCATTATCAAACGCGCCTTTGAGGAAATTGAAATCGGTCATATCCAGACTGTAACTGGTGCTGGTGGAGGTGTCATCTTTCACACCATCAATCTCAAGCCACGATGCCAAGGAAATGGTTGAGGATTTGCGTGCCAAGTTGTCAGAAAGTGACCGTATCTTGCCAGGTGGCTACATCTACCTGTCTGATTTGCTTAGCACACCAGCCATCTTGAAATATTGGTCGTATTATAGCCAAGAGCTTTATGGACCAAAAGATTGATGCGGTTATGACAGTAGCGACTAAGGGTGTTCCACTTGCAAATGCAGTTGCCAATGTCCTCAATGTTCCTTTTGTTATTGTGCGCCGTGACCTGAAAATTACCGAAGGTTCAACTGTTAGCGTCAACTATGTTTCAGGTTCAAGTGGTGACCGTATTGAGAAAATGTTCCTTTCAAAACGCAGTCTCAAGGCAGGAAGTCGTGTCTTGATTGTGGATGACTTCTTGAAAGGCGGAGGAACTGTCAACGGGATGATTAGTCTCTTGCGTGAGTTTGATTCAGAATTGGCAGGTGTAGCGGTCTTTGCGGACAATGCCCAAGAAGAACGTGAAAAGCAGTTTGACTACAAGTCACTCTTGAAGGTAACCAATATTGATGTCAAGAACCAAGCCATCGATGTTGAGGTTGGCAATATCTTTGACGAAGATAAATAAGAGATAGAACTAAAGGTTGGAACGATTGTCCCAGCCTTTCTTTGCAAATAGAATAGAAGGAAGCTTATGAAAACACCATTTATCAATAAAGAAGAGTTAGAAGTGATTGTTGCCGAGTTCCCCACTCCCTTTCACTTGTATGATGAGAAGGGGATTCGTGAGAAGGCAAGAGCTGTCAACCAAGCCTTTTCGTGGAACAAGGGCTTTAAGGAATATTTTGCAGTAAAGGCTACTCCAACACCAGCTATTTTGAAAATTCTCCAAGAGGAAGGTTGTGGTGTGGATTGCTCTAGTTATGTAGAACTTTTGATGAGTCATAAACTGAATTTCCCTGGTTCTGAGATCATGTTCTCTTCAAACAACACGCCAGACAAGGAATACGCCTATGCGCGTGAATTGGGTGCGACCATTAACTTGGATGCCTTTGAAGATATTGAACATCTAGAGCGTGCAGCAGGCATTCCAGAAACTATCTCTTGTCGTTACAATCCTGGCGGTGTTTTTGAACTGGGGACAGACATTATGGACAATCCTGGAGAAGCCAAGTTTGGAATGACTAAGGACCAGCTCTTTGAAGCTTTTGCCATTTTGAAGGAAAAAGGAGCTAAGACCTTTGGGATTCACTCCTTCCTAGCGTCCAATACCGTGACCCATCTCTATTATCCAGAGTTGGCGCGTCAGCTTTTTGAATTGGCTGTTGAAATCAAGGAAAAGTTGGGCATTTCGCTAGACTTTATCAATCTTTCTGGCGGTATTGGTGTCAACTATCGTCCAGACCAGGAGCCAAATGATATCGCCTTGATTGGTGAGGGAGTTCGTAAGGTTTATGAAGAGGTTCTTACGCCAGCAGGTCTTGGTCAAGTTAAGATTTTTACAGAATTGGGTCGCTTTATGTTAGCCCCTCACGGTGCTCTCGTCACAAGAGTCACTCATAAGAAGAAAACCTACCGTACCTATCTAGGTGTGGATGCATCAGCAGTCAACCTCATGCGTCCAGCCATGTACGGAGCCTACCACCATATCACCAATCTGACTCATCCAGAAGGACCAGCTGAGGTGGTAGATGTGGTTGGTTCACTCTGTGAAAACAATGATAAATTTGCAGTGAATCGCGAACTGCCTCATACAGAAATCGGTGATTTGCTGGTAATTCATGATACAGGTGCTCACGGTTTTTCAATGGGCTACCAGTACAACGCCAAACTTCGTTCTGCGGAAATCCTCTATACCGAAGAAGGTAAAGCCCGTCAAATCCGCCGTGCAGAGCGCCCTGAGGACTACTTTGCAACCTTGTATGGCTTTGATTTTGAAGAATAAAATGATAATTAATTGAAAATGAAATTGAAAAACAGATTGCTTTCTAAAAAATAGGCAAAAATCTTGTTTTTCCTTCAAGTCATGATATAATAAAACTATAAAACGTTTTCAAGGAAGGTAACGATATGTCTGAAGAAACAATTGATTATGGACAAGTGACAGGAATGGTGCATTCGACAGAAAGCTTTGGGTCAGTAGATGGGCCTGGTATTCGCTTTATTGTCTTTTTGCAGGGCTGTCACATGCGTTGCCAGTACTGCCACAACCCAGACACTTGGGCTATGGAGTCCAATAAGTCACGTGAACGGACGGTAGATGATGTCTTGACAGAGGCCTTGCGCTATCGCGGTTTCTGGGGGAATAAGGGTGGGATTACAGTCAGTGGGGGAGAAGCCCTCTTGCAGATTGATTTCTTGATTGCCCTCTTTACCAAGGCCAAAGAACACGGAATCCACTGTACCTTGGATACCTGTGCCCTGCCTTTCCGTAATAAACCACGTTACCTTGAGAAGTTTGACAAACTCATGGCTGTCACTGACTTGGTTCTCTTAGATATCAAGGAAATCAACGAAGAACAGCACAAGATTGTTACTAGCCAAACCAATAAAAATATCTTGGCTTGTGCCCAGTATCTATCAGATATTGGAAAACCTGTCTGGATTCGCCACGTGCTAGTTCCAGGATTGACAGACAGAGATGATGACTTGATTGAACTTGGTAAGTTCGTCAAGACCCTCAAAAATGTTGATAAGTTTGAAATTCTACCTTATCACACTATGGGTGAGTTCAAATGGCGTGAATTGGGAATTCCTTATTCCCTCGAAGGGGTCAAACCACCAACAGCAGATCGCGTGAAAAACGCTAAAAAACTCATGGATACCGAAAGTTATCAAGACTATATGAAACGTGTACATGGATAAAAAAGAAGCCTGATGGGAACATCGGGCTTTTAAGTTTACACAAATATAGATAATTAAATAAAACAAAATTTTATACTCTTCGAAAATCTCTTCAGACCACGTCAGCTTCCATCCACAACCTCAAAACACTGTTTGAGCAGCTTGCGGCTAGCTTCCTAGTTTGCTCTTTGATTTTCATTGAGTATTAAATCTTTTGACTCTTGAAATTCTGAAAAAAATCCGAAAATGAATGTGTAAGATATAGTTACTTTTAGAAATATTAAATAGAATAGGAGAACATCATGGAACAAAGTATTACCATTAAAAATTTATGTAAGTCGTATGGCCAAGCTCAAATTTTAAAAGATATTTCTTTTGAAGCAAAAGCAGGTAGAGTGACTGCTTTCCTAGGTCCAAATGGAGCTGGCAAAAGTTCAACCTTACGTATTTTATTAGGATTAGACAAAGCAACATCTGGTCTTACCAAAATTGGAGATCAAACTTATAAGGAATTAAAATTTCCTCTAAAGACTGTAGGAGCTTCATTTGACAGTGTCGGAGCTCCTGATGATCGGACTGTTTATCAACATTTGAAAATTGTTGCTGCGAGTAATGGGATATCCAGTCATCGAATTGATCAAGTCTTGGATATGGTGGATATTAGCCATAAGAAAAAATCTAAAATTGGAAAATTATCATTAGGAGAAGGACAACGCTTGGGAATTGCAACAGCTCTATTAGGAAATCCTCAATATCTGATATTGGATGAACCGACTAATGGGTTGGATCCAAGAGGAATTCGGTGGTTTAGAGAGTTTATAAAAAAACAAGCTCAAGAAGGAAAGACAGTCTTGCTATCATCTCATATATTATCGGAAGTGGAAGCAGTAACAGATGATGTAGTTATCATAAATAAAGGAAAAGTTCTTATAAAAGGCACTTTACAAGAAGTGATGAAAAATCTTTCCTCACTAGAAGAAGTCTTCTTTAATTTAACAGAGGGAGGAAAGTGACATGGCACTTATTTACTCTCTTCATTCTGAAATATTGAAATTATTTTATAAGAGAGCTACTCATATTGTACTATTCTTGATACTCGTATTTCAAACATTTTTAGCAAATATTGGTGCTTCTCAAATTGTTTCAGTTGGTATCCATGCTACACCAGAGACAAATCCAGAATTAGCAGAAGCTATACCTCCTATTGAATTTTTAGGTTTTGATGTCACTTTATTTGGTGTTTTTATTATGATTATCCTAGGCTCAATTTACGGAGCCGAGGAGTATAAATGCTCTGCTATTCGTACAAGTCTCCTCTCTATTACAAATCGAAGTACTTTTCCTAGTTTCAAAAACATTAGTTTGGCTTTGTATTTTTCTTTTTATCATTTCCTTTTCTATCAATATTCCTGACGATTAACATGACACATTATGTTTTAGGACAAGATGGCTTATTGCTTTTTTCACTAAATGGAACAGTTTGGTTCTATATATTTTTAGCCAGTATAGCTTGGACTTTGTTGGGACTGCTAGCCTATATTATGGCTTTGACATTTAAAACAGCCATTGTTCCTCTATTATTTTTGCTTCCTCAAGTCTACAATTTAGGAACATTCTTAGCAAACTATATATCAGTTGCAAAATTTCTTCCAGTTGCATTGGGGCAAGGATTGATTGCTACATCTCCTCAAATTTTAGAACATAATAGTTTACAAAATATTTTACTTTTTACTTTGTTGGAACTTCTCATTCTTGGCTTTAGCAATCTACCGCTTACTTAAGTCAGATATCGGAGGAGGTGAATAAGTTGAAAGAGCAACTTAAAAGTGAGTATCTCAAGTTTATGATGAATCCTTGGCACTGGTTGATTATAGGTGCTCTATTACTGTGTGTTCCGGCGATGGTTATTTTTTTAAATAGTAAGCCAGACCAGTTGACCCTACAGTTTGTTTTGGAACAGCTACTGCAAAGTCTCTATTTAGGACAGGCAGGTTTCGTTAGTCTAGCGGTTCTATTTATAGGTCAAGAATTTACAGGTTCTAGCCTTCGTACCAGTTTTCTTACATGTCCAAATCGTTTGAAATTTATAATATCTAAACTAGCTATTCTATTATGTATGGAAATTGTATTATTGGTTGCTGTAATATCATTATGTATACTACTCGCTCAAGGATACTACAATATCAATCTTTTGAGTAATATTAAAACATGTTCTAACAATTCTATTTCCAGCTTGTATTTCTATTCTAACCTTCTCTCTTTTAAGTGGTATTTTTGTATTTATTTCCCAGTCTTTTATCTTAATTTTGGGAATCAGTTTATCCCTTTTATTGAGTTTGGGACAAATGTTACTACAATTCAGTTCTTTTTTTAGAAATTTACCATTACTAGCTAGTATGAATTGTTTTTATACCCATCCCTTGTCGCTTTATTATCCAGTGTGGCAAGGCTTAGGGATACAAATAGTTTGGTTATTAATTGTTTTTTTGTATTTGCTACATTGATACTTATAGGAAAAAAATGTAGGCTAAAGACAGGGGATATCCTGTCTTTTTCTCAGTTAGTGCTATAATATAGTCAGGAGGGTGAGTTATGGCTTATAAAATTTTTGGTGGTAGATGATGATCTTGCTATTCTTCGCCCTAATAAAAAAAGTACTAGAATATGAAAAAAATATGAAGTAGTCATACGAAATAAGATAGAAGAGATTGATCTTTGTGATTTTACAGGATTTGACTTGATTTTTATTAGATATTATGATGCCTGTTAGTGGTTTAGAAATCTGTCAGATGATTCGCGAGCAGATAACTGTTCCTATCTGTTTTATAACTGCCAAGGATATGGATGAAGATTTAGTAGCTGGAATCAATGCAGGTGCTGATGATTATATTATGAAGCCCTTTAGTATGCAAGAATTGTTAGCACGTGTTAAAATGCACTTACGTCGTGAAGAACGGATTAAAGGAAATGTTCATCAAATAAAGATTGGGAAGCTTATACTATATACGGATAGTAAGGAACTATTTGTAAACGATGATAAGATTGCTCTGACAAGGAGGGAATTTGACATAGTGAATCTTTTAGCAAGCAACCCAAGTAAAATATATTCTATTGAGGAAATTTATAATTATCTATATCCACAAAGTTCAGAAGCGCTTTTACGTTCGGTTTCAGAGTACATTTATCAAATTCGTCAAAAGCTGAAACCTTATCAATTAAATCCAATTAAAACCTTGTACGGTGGAGGATATCAATGGGTAGAATCAAAAGTTTTAGACAATTAATTCGAGAAACCTGTTGGAGAATTATTTGGCAGTTTAGTCTTGGCTTACTAATGGCCTATCTTATTCCCTTAGCTTCAGTATCTATACAAATAAATGAAGATGGGAAACCTCTAAACAATAGTGGTGTTCTATCAATCTTTTTTAATGTGTCATCATGGATATATATTTGTGTTTTATTGATTATCCTAATAAGTTATCACATTGGAAAATTGTTGAAAAAACTGAGTTATGAAATGACTTTGATTTATGAAAATAGTATGTGGTTGGAGAAGGAATGTACAGAAAGTTTAACGGTTAAAGAATTTCGCGAGACAGGAAATCGGATTATTGTGATGCAAGATAGAATTCGACAATTAATAGTTGATGAGAAACAGCAGAAGGAAGATTTAATGTTTCAGGTTTCAGCAGCTTCTCATGATTTAAAAACTCCCTTAACCATTATTAGGGGAAATGTGGAATTTTTGCAGACGATAACTGAAAACGACCAATCTCAAGAATGCTTAGCAGATATAGAAAGAGCTAGTCAACAGTTACTAGATTATTTCAATCAATTGATTCACTATTCTAAAACCTATTATGATGATGAGACAGGTTGGACGGAGTATTCCTCTTCAGATTTTATCAATGAATTAGAGAAAGAAGTCTCTTTTTTGATAAAAAATCAGATGAAGTTTTCTTTTGAAAAGAATGTGAACGGAACGGAAAGATATTATATAAATCCATCTCTTTTGATTCGTGCCATACAAAATATTTTAACAAATGCTTTGGAATACGCCGATAAACAGAATCCTAAAATTAAAATTAGGGTAGAGCAAGAGGCGAAAGAATTAAAAATAGCTATATGGAATAATGGCTCTGAATTTCCAGATGAAGTTTTAACTAATTTTGGAAAGCTATTTTATCGTATGGATAAAGCTAGATCGGTTAAAGAGCAACATTATGGTATTGGACTTAGTTTTGTATGTAGAGTTGCAAAACTACACAAAGGCCGAGTTGAGCTTAGAAATAGAGACGAGGGAGCAGAAGTTTAATAACTGTGAATTGTATTAAATCATAGTGATTTACTTGTTAATTATGATTGAATCGTTTTTAGAATACTTAACTTTTTCGATTAGTATAGGATGTAACAGTAGATAATAAAAACGAATGATGATATCTAGTTGATGAAAACTATTTATCATTCATTCGTTTTTTAATTATTGGATAATTTACGTAGCTTTATCTCGAACGTTGTTTTCCAGCGTTGCGATTTTTGTGTTTTTTCTTGCTTGTGATAGCAGTTGGTTGTTCAGGGGTAACGTCTTTTCGTCCACTTGGTGTAGAGAAAGCACGTGCTTTTGGTGGGTTCTTGGCTAGTTCTTCACGGACTTTTTTGCGAAGTTTTGGACGAACGATATAGTTGACGATAAACTGTTGGAGAATCATCATGAAACCACCGACAACCCAATAAAGTGTGACACTAGCTGGTGAGATGAGGGAGAAGCCGGCAATCATGACTGGGCTCACGTAAGCCATTTTCTTGATTTGATCTCTTTGCGTTTCATCTTCTACTCCGTGAAGTGAAAGGAGTGATTGAAGATAGTAAAGGACACCAGCGCAGGCAGCTAAAATCATACTTGGAGAGCCTAGAGGAATTCCTAGGTAACTTGCTTGAGCAACACCTTCAGTATGTTGGGCAGCAAAGTAAATTGCAGAGAAGAAAGGCATTTGAAGGAGGATAGGGAAACATCCTACACCACCAAACATGCTGATGCCGTGCTCTTTTTGAGCGGCAAAGAGAGCTTGTTGGGCTTCGAGTTTTTCTTCTTGAGTTGTTGCTTCCTTGAGACGTGTTTGGTGTGGCTCAAGGACGTGCTTGAGGGCGTTCATCTTTTCAGAGTGAAGCGTTGCCTTCCATGATTGGTAGATACCAAGTGGCAAGATAATCAAGCGCACGATAATGGTTACGATGATGATAGCGACACCGAAGCCTAGACCTTTATCAGTAGCGAAGTACTTGATAGCTTCAGCCATAGGCGCTCCGATAGTATTCCAAATAAATCCTATTGGCTTTCCTGTGGCTTTATCGACGCTAACACAGCCAGTCAAGACTAGCAACATAGCCACTCCCATAGCTGAGAGTGCAAAACGTTTAATAGATTTCACTGTTTTTATTCCTTCTTTAAAAATTATACCTTTCTATTCTACTGTTTTTTTACAAAATATACAATAGTTCTAGAGACCTAATTTGCGATTTTAAAGTCAGGGTAGGGAGGAAAGTTGCTCAGTTTGACATCTAAGTAGCTGACTTTTGAAAAAGGTGTGGGTCCTTTTCGGATTTCTTGGATAAATTTTGCCATGATAGCAGATGAGTCTGCTTGGGCTAAGATTTCCACTGTGCCATCGTCGTTATTCCATACCCGACCTGTGATGCCACCAATTTCAAGTGCCAAGCTGTAAACACCCCAACGAAAGCCGACTCCCTGCACCCTACCTTGGGCAATCATTCTAACCTTTTGCATACCAAACCCCTTTGATTGTGTTATAATATTTCTATGACTATTATAACCTCAAAAGCCAATTCTGTGGTAAAAAATGCCAAGAAATTACACCAAAAAAAATACCGCAAGTCTGCTTATTTGATTGAAGGCTGGCACTTGTTTGAAGAAGCTGTTCAAGCTGGAGTGACGATTGAGAAAATCTTTGCCCTAGAAAAGTTACCGAGATCAGTTAGCTCGTTTTCCGCAAACTGTCTGGGTGTCAGAGGATATTTTGCTAGATTTGGCGGATTCTCAGACTCCACAGGGAATTGTTGCGGTGGTTCAAAAAGAAGAAGTAGGGACAAGCTGACTTTAGTCAGGGCAAGTTCTTGTTTTTGGAAGATGTGCAAGATCCTGGTAATGTGGGAACTATCATTCGGACTGCGGATGCAGCAGGTTTTACTGGAGTGATTGTTTCAGATAAAGTCGGCAGATATCTACAGTCTCAAGACCTCTACGTTCCATGCAAGGCAGTCATTTTCCATCTGCCCATTTACCGGATGTCTAGTCAAAGGCTTCTCGAGGAAGCTAAAAGAGGCAGCTATCCCAGTGCTAGCAACAACCCTATCTAAAGATTCTGTTGATTACAGAGAACTGCCTCCTATAGAAAATTTTGTACTAGTCATGGGAAATGAGGGTCAAGGAATTAGTCCCCTCATGGCTGAAAGTGCAGACCAATTGGTCCACATTAGTATGAAGGGGCAGGCGGAGAGTTTGAATGTTGCCGTTGCAGCTGGTATTTTTGAATTTTCCATTTAAGCTAATTTTAACTTTCTTTGTTATAATCAAGGAAAGATGTTCATAGAAAAGGAGAAAAGATGAATCACACTATTATTCATGACCGCGCAGGTCTCAATCAATTTTACGCTAAGGTTTATGCCTTTGTTGGTCTGGGGATCGGACTATCCGCCTTGGTATCTGGCCTTATGTTGACGGTCTTTCAGTCTCAGTTGGTTTACTTTTTGATGCAGGGGACGTCTCTGGTTGACCATTGCTACTTTTGCGGAGTTGGCCTTGGTTTTCGTTGCCAGCAGTATGGCTTCAAAGAATAGTCCAGCGGCTCTTCCAGTATTTTTGCTTTACTCAGTATTAAACGGCTTTACCCTCAGTTTTGTGGTGGCCTTCTATACTCCAGGTACAGTTTTATCTGCCTTTGTATCGAGTGCCCTTCTCTTCTTTGTCATGGCGGCAGTTGGTATGTTCACCAAGAAAGATTTGAGTGGTCTTGGTCGGGCTATGATGGCAGCGCTTATCGGTTTGCTGATTGCTATGATAGTCAATATTTTCTTGGCTAGTGGTTTCTTTGATTATATGATTAGCGTAGCCATGGTCTTGGTCTTCTCTGGGCTGATTGCTTGGGACAACCAAAGGATTCGCCTTGCCTATGAGCAATCACAAGGCCGTGTAGCGACAGGTTGGGTTGTGTCAATGGCTCTCAGTATCTATCTTGATTTTATCAATCTCTTCCTAAGTATTTTACGTATCTTCGGTCGTAATGACTAAAAGGTCTATGAAATCAGTGTTTTGAAGTGACACTGATTTTTTTTAAAATTTCTCTTTTCTTTTCTTGGAAAATAGGTGTATAATGCTTTTAATTAATTTTTTGAGGAGTAGTTTATGAAGAAAAGTTTTATTCATCAACAAGAAGAGATTTCCTTTGTCAAAAACACTTTTACCCAGTATTTGAAAGATAAGTTAGAAGTTGTCGAAGTTCAAGGTCCTATCTTGAGCAGGGTCGGTGACGGGATGCAGGACAACTTATCAGGTGTGGAGAATGCCGTATCGGTCAAGGTTCTCCAAATCCCTGACGCTACTTATGAAGTGGTGCACTCCCTTGCTAAATGGAAACGCCATACTTTGGCCCGTTTTGGTTTCGGTGAGGGAGAAGGTCTTTTTGTCCACATGAAGGCCCTTCGTCCAGACGAAGATTCGCTGGATGCGACCCACTCTGTTTATGTTGACCAGTGGGACTGGGAGAAAGTTATCCCAAATGGACAACGCAACATTGCCTACCTAAAAGAAACAGTTGAGAAGATTTACAAGGCCATTCGCTTGACTGAGCTAGCAGTAGAAGCCCGCTATGACATCGAATCAATCTTGCCAAAACAAATCACTTTTATCCACACAGAAGAGTTGGTAGAACGCTACCCAGACTTGACACCGAAAGAACGTGAAAATGCTATCTGTAAAGAATTTGGTGCTGTTTTCTTGATTGGTATCGGTGGTGAATTACCAGACGGTAAACCGCACGATGGACGTGCACCAGACTATGATGACTGGACAAGTGAGTCTGAAAATGGCTACAAGGGTCTTAATGGCGATATTCTTGTCTGGAATGAATCTCTAGGTGGAGCCTTTGAGTTGTCTTCTATGGGAATTCGTGTAGATGAAGAAACCCTTCGCCGTCAGGTTGCCATCACAGGTGATGAAGAACGCTTAGAATTGGAATGGCACAAGGCTTTGTTGAACGGCCTATTCCCATTGACAATCGGTGGGGGAATTGGACAATCTCGGATGGCCATGTTCCTACTTCGCAAGAAACACATCGGAGAAGTGCAAACAAGTGTTTGGCCTCAAGAAGTTCGCGATACTTACGAAAATATTTTGTAGAGAATCGAACCGCAAGGTTCGGTTTTCTTTCTCTTTTCGCCCATAATTTGGTATAATAAACGGTATGAAAATCGTATCAGGAATCTATGGGGGACGTCCCCTCAAGACACTAGAAGGCAAGACGACAAGACCAACTTCGGATAAGGTTAGGGGAGCTATTTTTAACATGATTGGTCCCTACTTTGAAGGTGGACGAGTCTTGGACCTGTATGCAGGTAGCGGTGGTTTATCTATCGAGGCAGTATCGCGTGGCATGTCCAGCGCTGTTTTGGTAGAGCGAGACCGTAAGGCTCAGACCATTATTGCTGAAAATATTCAGATGACTAAGGAAGTTGGAAAATTCCAACTCCTCAAGATGGATGCAGAAAGGGCATTGGAACAGGTATCTGGGAAATTTGACCTCATTTTCTTAGACCCTCCTTATGCCAAGGAACAAATCGTAGCAGATATTGAAAAAATGGCTGAGAGAGCGCTTTTTTCTGAAGATGTCATGGTCGTGTGTGAGACGGATAAAGCCGTTGAACTTCCAGAAGAAATTGCCTGCCTTGGTATCTGGAAGGAAAAAATTTATGGAATTAGTAAGGTGACAGTCTATGTCAGATAAGATTGGCTTTATTCACAGGCTCATTTGATCCGATGACAAATGGGCATCTGGATATCATTGAACGGGCGAGCAGACTCTTTGATAAGCTCTATGTCGGTATTTTTTTTAATCCCCACAAACAAGGATTTCTTCCTATCGAAAATCGTAAACGGGGGCTAGAAAAGGCTTTGAAACATTTGGGAAATGTTGAAGTCGTGTCTTCTCATGATGAATTGGTGGTTGATGTCGCAAAAAGACTGGGGGCTACTTGCCTAGTGCGTGGTTTGAGAAATGCGTCGGATTTGCAATATGAAGCCAGTTTTGATTACTACAACCATCAGCTGTCTCCTGATATAGAGACCATTTATTTACATAGCCGACCTGAACATCTCTATATCAGTTCATCAGGCGTTAGAGAGCTTTTTGAAGTTTGGTCAGGATATTGCCTGCTATGTTCCCTGAGAGTATTTTGGAGGAAATAAGAAATGAAAAAAAAGATTAGATGGCCCTTATATGTCATTGCGGCCTTAATTGTGACTTTCTTGGCATTTGTAGTGCCCTTGCCCTACTATATAGAAGTTCCAGGTGGTTCGGAAGATATTCGCCAAGTCCTTAAAGTCAATGACACAGAAGATAAGGAAGCTGGGTGCCTATCAATTCGTTACGGTTGGTGTCCAGCACGCTACTTTAGCCCATATGATTTATGCTTGGTTGACGCCTTTTACAGATATTCGTAGTGCCCAAGAGACTACAGGTGGCTCTTCCGATGTTGAATTTATGCGGATCAATCAATTCTACATGCAAACATCGCAAAATATGGCCAAGTATCAAGGGCTAAAAACAGCTGGTAAGGATATTGAACTCAAATATCTTGGGGTTTATGTTTTGACTGTGACGGATAATTCGACCTTTAAAGGGATTCTCAACATCTCTGATACGGTCACAGCAGTCAATGATCAGACCTTTGATAGTTCCAAAGACTTGATTGATTACGTCAATTCTCAAAAACTAGGGGACTCCGTCAAGGTAACCTATGAAGAGGATGGGCAAACCAAGTCTGCAGAAGGTAAGATTATCACCTTGGAAAATGGCAAAAATGGAATTGGAATCGGTTTGATTGACCGTACAGAAGTAACCAGTGATGTCCCAATTCGCTTTTCAACAGCTGGTATCGGTGGTCCAAGTGCAGGTCTCATGTTTAGTCTGGCCATCTATACCCAAATAGCTGACCCTGGCCTTCGTAATGGTCGTATCGTTGCTGGTACAGGGACCATTGACCGCGATGGTAATGTGGGGGACATTGGAGGTATTGATAAGAAAGTTGTAGCTTCGGCTAGAGAAGGTGCTGCTATTTTCTTTGCCCCTGATAACCCTGTTAGCGAAGAAGAACAAAAAGCGCATCCTGATGCGAAAAATAACTACCAAACAGCTCTGGAAGCAGCTAAAACAATCAAAACAGATATGAAAATCGTGCCAGTTAAAACCCTACAGGATGCAATTGATTACTTGAAAAATAATCCCTAGTTTTTAAGTGAAGTTTCCAAACTAGCGCACAAACAGAGAAGATGGTATAATAGTCAAATGGTTCAATTATTATTCACTCTAAGCAGTCACATGCTCTTTATTTATGTGAGTTTTTACCTTTTAAAGGATCTTGTTAGATGGGAAAAGGTTTTAAAAGTGACAACTGAGAATACAGGAAAAGTTCGTTTACTAGTAGCCTTTTTCAGCATTGTAATGGGCTACATCATGAGTTCTTTCTTTATCAGCCTGTATCAGTTGTGGCAAGAAGCGCTTAGAGGATTATTATAAAATCAAATGTAAAGGAAATAAGTATGGAAAAAATTGTGGTTCAAGGTGGCGATAATCGTCTGGTAGGAAGTGTTACGATCGAAGGAGCAAAGAATGCAGTCTTGCCCTTGTTGGCAGCGACTATTCTAGCAAGTGAAGGAAAGACCGTCTTGCAGAATGTTCCTATCTTGTCAGATGTTTTCACTATGAATCAGGTGGTTCGTGGTTTGAATGCCAAGGTGGATTTTAATGAAGAAGCTCATCTTGTTGAGGTGGACGCGACTGGCGATATCACTGAGGAAGCTCCTTACAAGTATGTCAGCAAGATGCGTGCATCTATCGTTGTCTTGGGACCAATTCTTGCCCGTGTAGGTCATGCCAAGGTATCCATGCCAGGTGGTTGTACGATTGGTAGCCGCCCTATTGATCTTCATTTGAAAGGTCTGGAAGCTATGGGGGCTAAGATTAGTCAGACAGCTGGTTACATCGAAGCCAAGGCTGATCGCTTACATGGCGCTCATATCTACATGGACTTCCCGAGTGTTGGTGCTACGCAGAACTTGATGATGGCAGCGACTCTAGCTGATGGGGTGACAGTGATTGAAAATGCTGCGCGTGAGCCTGAGATTGTGGACCTAGCCATTCTCCTCAATGAAATGGGAGCCAAGGTCAAAGGTGCTGGTACAGAGACCATTACCATTACCGGTGTTGAGAAACTTCATGGTACGACTCACAATGTAGTCCAAGACCGTATCGAAGCAGGAACCTTTATGGTAGCTGCTGCCATGACTGGTGGTGATGTCTTGATTCGAGACGCTGTCTGGGAGCACAACCGTCCCTTGATTGCCAAGTTGCTTGAAATGGGAGTGGAAGTGACAGAGGAGACTGAAGGAATTCGAGTTCGCTCTCAACTAGAAAATCTAAAAGCTGTTCATGTGAAAACCTTGCCCCACCCAGGATTTCCAACAGATATGCAGGCCCAATTTACAGCCTTGATGACCGTCGCAAAAGGGGAATCAACTATGGTGGAGACAGTTTTCGAAAATCGTTTCCAACATCTAGAAGAAATGCGTCGCATGGGCTTGCACTCTGAGATTATCCGTGATACAGCTCGTATTGTTGGTGGACAGCCTTTGCAGGGAGCAGAAGTTCTTTCAACTGACCTTCGTGCCAGTGCAGCCTTGATTTTGACAGGTTTGGTAGCACAAGGAGAAACTGTGGTTGGTAAATTGGTTCACTTGGATAGAGGTTACTACCGTTTCCATGAGAAGTTGGCGCAGCTAGGGTGCTAAGATTCAGCGGATTGAGGCAAGTGATGAAGATGAATAAGAAATCAAGCTACGTAATCAAGCGTTTACTTTTAGTCATTTTGGTACTGTTTTTAGGTGCTCTAGCCCTAGGAATCGGTTTAATGGTAGGCTATGGAATCTTGGGCAAGGGTCAAGATCCATGGGCTATCCTGTCTCCAGCAAAATGGCAGGAATTGATTCATAAATTTACAGGAAATTAGGCTGGGAGAACCAGTCTTTTTTTCTAAAAGATAAGGAGAAAATATGAACAAAAAAACAAGACAGACACTGATTGGGCTGTTAGTGTTATTGCTTTTATCTGCAGGGAGCTATTATATCAAGCAGATGCAGTCGACAGCTAATAGTCCCTAAAAACCAAAGCTTAGTCAGAAAAAACAAGCGTCTGAAGCTCCTAGTCAAGCATTGGCAGAAAGTGTCTTAACAGATGCAGTCAAAAGCCAAATAAAAGGGAGTCTTGAGTGGAATGGCTCAGGTGCTTTTATCGTCAATGGTAATAAAACAAATCTAGATGCCAAGGTTTCAAGTAAGCCCTACGCTGATAATAAAACAAAGACAGTGGGCAAGGAAACAGTGCCAACCGTAGCAAATGCCCTCTTGTCTAAGGCTACTCGCCAGTACAAGAATCGTGAAGAAACTGGGAATGGTTCGACTTCTTGGACTCCTCCAGGCTGGCATCAGGTTAAGAATCTAAAGGGTACTTATACCCATGCGGTCGATAGAGGTCACTTGTTAGGCTATGCCTTAATCGGTGGCTTGGATGGTTTTGATGCCTCGACAAGCAATCCTAAAAACATTGCTGTTCAAACAGCCTGGGCAAATCAGGCGCAAGCCGAGGATTCGACTGGTCAAAACTACTATGAAAGCATGGTGCGTAAAGCCCTAGACCAAACAAGCGTGTCCGTTACCGTGTAACCCTTTACTACGCTTCGAACGAGGATTTAGTTCCTTCAGCTTCACAGATTGAAGCCAAGTCTTCAGACGGAGAATTGGAATTTAATGTTCTAGTTCCCAATGTTCAAAAGGGACTTCAACTGGATTACCGAACTGGAGAAGTGACTGTTACTCAGTAAAATACAAAATAAACTCCTATGTCACTTGTAGATGTAGGAGTTCTTCTTTTTACTAGTTGCAGCAGGGCTACAATAGACACTGAGAAAAAAATAATATGTAATGGATTAGATTTTGTGATATAATAAAAGATAAGATACTATTTTAGGAGAAGAACTATGGAAGACCCAAGTAGTCAGAATTTGTTGCTACAATTTGTTTTATTGTTTATCTTGACGGTGTTAAATGCCTTTTTCTCAGCCACAGAAATGGCCATGGTGTCACTAAACCGTGCGCGGGTGGAACAAAAGGCAGAAGAAGGAGATAGACGCTATATTCGTCTGTTGAAGGTATTAGAAAACCCTAACCACTTTTTATCCACCATTCAAGTAGGGATTACCCTGATTACGATCTTATCTGGGGCAAGTTTGGCAGAAACTCTGGGACGAGAAATTGCATCTTGGCTTGGAAATGGCGAAACAGCTTATGCCGTTGCAAGTTTTCTATCTTTAGCATTTTTGACTTATATTTCCATCGTTTTTGGGGAATTGTATCCTAAGAGAATCGCTCTTAATCTAAAGGATGCCTTGGCCATTCGTACAGCGCCAGTTATTATTGGATTGGGGAAACTAGTTAGTCCCTTTGTTTGGCTCTTATCTGCATCTACCAATCTCTTGAGTCGCTTGACTCCGATGACCTTTGACGATGCTGATGAAAAAATGACCCGTGATGAAATTGAGTACATGCTGACCAATAGTGAAGAAACACTAGATGCTGACGAAATTGAAATGTTACAAGGAATCTTTTCACTGGACGAATTAATGGCCAGAGAAGTCATGGTTCCTCGAACGGATGCCTTTATGGTGGATATTCAGGATGATAGTCAAACCATCATCCAAAGTATTTTAAAACAAAATTATTCTCGTATCCCTGTCTATGATGGGGATAAGGACAATGTGATTGGGATTATTCACACCAAGAGTCTTCTTAAGGCGGGCTTTGTAGACGGTTTTGATAATATTGTATGGAAGAGAATTTTACAAGATCCACTTTTTGTTCCTGAAACTATTTTTGTGGATGACTTGTTAAAAGAATTGCGCAATACCCAAAGACAAATGGCAATCTTGCTAGATGAATACGGTGGGATGGCTGGTTTGGTGACCCTGGAAGACCTCTTAGAGGAAATCGTTGGGGAAATCGATGACGAAACAGATAAGGCTGAAATCGAAGTTCATCAAATTGGAGAAGATACTTATATTGTTCAAGGTACCATGAATCTCAATGATTTTAATGACTACTTTGATGTTGAACTGGAAAGTGATGACGTTGATACCATCGCTGGTTATTATTTGACAGGAGTTGGGACCATTCCAACGACTGAGAAACTCAGCTATGAATTGGTCAGCCAAAACAAACAGCTTATCCTAACCAATGATAAAGTGAAAAATGGACGTGTTACCAAAGGTAAAAGTCCAAATTACAGAAGTTGAAATAGAAGAAGAAACAGAGTAAACTAGAGGCTTTTGTCACCATGTGTGACAAAGCTTTTTTCAGTTGATTTCATAATTTTAAAAGGGAATAGCGTCCCTCGAAAGAACTCAGCTCCCAATTCTGTACCAAAAAGTTTTCTTTGTTAGTTATTCTTATTTATCCGAAGAAAAAATAAAAAAAGCCCTTCAAACTGGGCTTTCTGTTCATTTGAAACCTGATAAATCAAGTTATAGAAGGCGGTAGACGGATTTGAACCGACGATCAAGCTTTTGCAGAGCCGTGCCTTACCACTTGGCTATACCGCCTTAACGTTTATTATTATACCTTGAAAATGATTTTCAGTCAATAGCTTTTTCAGATTTTTTGTGTCAATAAGCCTAAATATTCTGAAAATTCGTTTACTTTTCTTGAAATCTATGGTATAATTGATGATAACCTATACTTTAATAAGAGGAGTAAAGAAATGAAAAAAAGTCAAGTGCTTGCTGTAGCAGGAACTACCTTATTAGCGTCAGGAGTTCTAGCTGCGTGTTCAAACACTAGTTCAAATAATGCTAAATTAGCAAAAGATTACCAATATGTTTATCAAACAGATCCAGAAACCTTGGATTATATCGTCAGCAATATTGATTCAACATCTTTCATCACAACAAATGCTGTAGATGGTTTGTTGGCTAACGATAAATATGGTAATCTGGTTCCTTCTATTGCTGAATCATGGACAGTTTCAAAAGATGGTTTGACTTATACCTATAAAATCCGTAAGGATGCTAAATGGGTGACAGCAGAGGGAGAAGAATACGCTCCTGTCACTGCTAAAGACTTCGTTACTGGTTTGAAACATGCCGTAGATGGAAAATCAAAAGGACTTTCAATCGTTAGCTCTTCTATTAAGGGATTAGAAGCCTATATCAAGGGTGAAACAAAACGACTTTTCAACGGTTGGTGTAAAAGCACTTGATGATCAAACACTAGAATATACCTTGAATCAACCAGAAACTTTTTGGAATGATAAGACAACTAGCGGTGTCATGATGCCAGTTAATGAAGAGTTTTTAACTTCAAAAGGTGAAGGATTTGGTGCTCCAACAGATGCTAACTCTATTCTTTATAACGGTCCATTTGTCTTGAAGGCTGTAACTCCTAAATCATCTATCGAGATGGCTAAAAATGATGCATACTGGGACAAAGAAAATGTAAAAATTGAGAACGTTAAGTTCACTTTCTGGGATGGTAAGGATCAAGATGTGATTGCTAAAGGTTTTGCTGATGGTCAATATAGCAAGGCTCGTATCTTCCCTACAAGTTCTACATATGAAAAATATGCAGCTGACTTCAAAGATAACATTTACTTTAACGAACCAGGTGCTGGTGTTGCAACTGTCAGCTTGAACTATGGCCGTACAACCTATAACCACACTGCCAAAACAAGTGATGCCCAAAAGACATCTACTCAGAAAGCATTGCTAAACAAGGAATTTCGTCAAGCCTTGAACTTTGCGGTCGATCGCAATTCTTACTCAGCTCAAACAAATGGTACTGATGGAGCTGCAGTAGCCATCCGTAATACGTTTGCACCTTATAATCTTCAAGTTGGTAAGAAAACATTTGGTGAGTTGGTACAAGAAAGCTTGGCTAAGACAAATTCTTCTACTTGGTCAAACGTATCTCTAGCAGATTCTCAAAATGGACTTTACAATGAAGAAAAAGCTAAAGAAGTCTTTGCTAAAGCTAAATCAAGCCTGCAAGCTGAGGGTGTTGAATTCCCAATCCACTTGGATGCCTTGGTTATCCAAGAATCAACAGCGGTTGTAAACCGTGTTCAATCATTGAAACAATCAATTGAAAAAGTATTGGGTTCAGATAATGTTGTTGTAGACTTGCAACAAATGACTCAAGCAGAAGCTTTACCAATTTCATTTAGCGCTCCAACAGCTAAAGAGCAAGACTGGGATATCCACACATTGCTAGGATGGAACCCTGACTATCAAGATCCTTCTACTTTCTTGGATCAATTCGTCATTAAGGGAGGAAGCACTCGCCTTTACCTTGGTATTGACCAAAACACAGATGCATCAGTAGTAAGCAAACTTGGTTTATCTGACTATGGAAAATTACTTGATGACGCAAACAGCGAAAACCAAGATGTTCAAAAACGTTATGAAAAATACGCAGTAGCACAAGCTTGGTTGACTGACAATGCTTTGACAATTCCAGTAATGGCTTCTCCTAAAGAAACAGCCGTTTCATATGTTTCAAAAGTTCTACCATTTAGCTCTTCATATTCTGTAGCCGGCCTTAAAGGTGAAAATTCAGGATACTTGAAGTACACTGAAGTTGGTGAAAAAGCAATCACCAAAGAAGAGTATGAAAAAGCTCGTGAAAAATGGTTGAAAGAAAAGACTGAGTCAAACGAGAAAGCTCAAAAAGAATTGGCAAGTCATGTGAAGTAAATAATTTTCAATAGAACTTTCTCTCCATGAGGAGAAGGTTCTTTTGGGATTTTTAAAGGAAATGATATGAAAAAATATATTTTTATGCGTGTTTTGCGGTCATTGGTTTCTATCTTCTTAGTAACAACCTTGACTTACACGATTATCTATACAATGGTTCCTCGAAAATTGATTTTCAAACAGGATACCAACTATAACAAGATTGCGACAACTGCTGATAAACGTGATAACTATGAGAATACTGTTTATGAGCGTATGGGCTATATCGAGTACTACGATACCAAAGAGTTGCAAGAAAAAGCTAGTCAGATGGATGATTCTGTAACAGTTGAAGCCAATGACACCAACAAGGCTATCTATGAAATACATCAAACAAATCGGTCATGGTTGGACTCTGGGAGAATTTACTGAAAGTGGCCAATTCTACGCTACTCGTGAAATCCCGATTTTTGAACGTGTTTTTCACTTCTATGCTAACTTGATTGACATTGATCATACAAATAAAATTCAAGACCCTGAAAATCCAGACTTAAAACGTTACCTTCGTTTCGAAAACGATCCAGCGATCGGATGGTCATTGGTTGGTTCAGGAACTAAACACAAATATCTCTTGTACTTCAACAGTCAGTTCCCATTTGTGCATCAAAATTTTGTGAACATTAATTTAGGTGACTCTTATCCAACCTATGCTAATAGCCCTGTTTTACAGGTTATTACTCAGGGACAAGGACAAACAAAAACATCTCAAGTTCAGTTCCCAACAGGTAAGAAAACTTCTTCTGTAAATATTTACTCAAGAACCTACAAATCACCTAGTCAGGCTGACTCTCGTGAAGTAGCTAACTACGGAAAAGATGATCCTTATACGGCTACTGAAAGTAACTACCAATATCCTTCAATGATTGCCAGCTCTGCTGTTGTCGGATTGATCGGTTTGGTGATTTCTTATGCGATTGCCGTGCCACTTGGTTCAGCTATGGCTCGCTTTAAGAACACTTGGATTGATAGCTTCTCAACAGGGGCTTTGACCTTCTTGATGGCTCTTCCAACAATTGCCTTGGTTTATATCGTTCGTTTGGCTGGTTCTTCAATCGGTTTGCCAGATTCATTCCCTATCTTGGGTGCTGGAGATTGGCGTTCGTATGTTTTACCAGCAGTTATCCTTGGTTTGTTGGGTGCTCCTGGTACAGCTATTTGGATTCGCCGTTACATGATTGACTTGCAATCACAAGACTTTGTACGTTTTGCTCGTGCAAAAGGTTTGTCTGAAAAAGAAATTTCAAACAAACACATCTTTAAAAATGCCATGGTTCCACTGGTTTCAGGAATTCCTGGTGCCGTTATCGGGGTTATCGGTGGTGCAACCCTTACTGAAACAGTCTTCGCCTTCCCAGGTATGGGTAAAATGTTGATTGACTCTGTAAAAGCATCTAATAACTCTATGGTCGTTGGTCTTGTCTTCATCTTTACATGTATTTCTATCTTCTCTCTTCTTTTAGGAGATATTTGGATGACGATTATTGACCCACGTATTAAATTGACTGAGAAAGGAGGCAAATAATGTCTACAATCGATAAAGAAAAATTTCAGTTTGTAAAACGTGACGATTTTGCCTCTGAAACTATTGATGCGCCAGCATATTCTTACTGGAAATCAGTGTTTAGACAATTTATGAAGAAAAAATCAACTGTAGTCATGTTGGGAATCTTGGTAGCCATCATTTTGATGAGTTTCATCTACCCAATGTTTTCTAAGTTTGATTTCAATGATGTCAGCAAGGTAAACGACTTTAGTGCTCGTTATATCAAGCCAAATGCTGAGCATTGGTTCGGTACAGACAGTAACGGTAAATCTCTCTTTGACGGTGTCTGGTTCGGAGCTCGTAACTCTATCCTCATTTCTGTGATTGCGACAGTGATTAACTTAGTTATTGGTGTCTTTGTCGGTGGTATTTGGGGAATTTCAAAATCAGTAGACCGTGTGATGATGGAAGTTTACAACGTCATCTCAAACATCCCATCTCTCTTGATTGTCATTGTCTTGACTTACTCAATCGGAGCTGGATTCTGGAATCTGATTTTTGCCATGAGTGTAACAACATGGATTGGGATTGCCTTCATGATCCGTGTGCAAATCTTGCGTTACCGTGATTTGGAATACAACTTGGCATCACGTACTTTGGGAACACCAACCTTGAAGATTGTTGCCAAAAACATCATGCCACAATTGGTATCTGTTATTGTGACAACCATGACTCAAATGCTTCCAAGTTTTATCTCATACGAAGCCTTCTTGTCTTTCTTCGGTCTTGGATTACCGATTACAGTGCCAAGTTTGGGTCGTTTGATTTCGGATTATTCACAAAACGTAACAACTAATGCTTACTTGTTCTGGATTCCATTGACAACTCTTGTCTTGGTATCCTTATCCCTTTTCGTAGTTGGTCAAAACCTAGCGGATGCTAGTGATCCACGTACACATAGATAGGAGTAGAAATGACAAAAGAAAAAAATGTAATTTTGACTGCTCGCGATATTGTCGTGGAATTTGACGTTCGTGACAAAGTATTGACAGCCATTCGCGGGGTTTCCCTTGAACTAGTTGAAGGAGAAGTATTAGCTTTGGTAGGTGAGTCAGGATCAGGGAAATCTGTTTTGACAAAGACCTTCACAGGTATGCTTGAAGAAAATGGTCGCATTGCCCAAGGAAGTATTGACTACCGTGGTCAGGATTTGACATCTCTATCTTCTCACAAGGATTGGGAACAAATTCGTGGTGCTAAGATTGCGACTATCTTCCAAGATCCAATGACTAGTTTGGACCCAATTAAAACAATTGGTAGTCAGATTACAGAAGTTATTGTAAAACACCAAGGAAAAACAGCTAAAGAAGCAAAAGAATTGGCCATTGACTACATGAATAAGGTTGGGATTCCAGACGCAGATAGACGTTTTGATGAATACCCATTCCAATATTCTGGAGGAATGCGTCAACGTATCGTTATTGCGATTGCCCTTGCCTGCCGACCTGATGTCTTGATCTGTGATGAGCCAACGACTGCCCTTGGATGTGACCATCCAAGCTCAGATTATTGATTTGCTCAAAATCCTTTACAAAAACGAGTACCATTTCACAACAATCTTTATCACTCACGACCTTGGTGTGGTAGCAAGTATTGCGGATAAGGTAGCAGTTATGTATGCGGGAGAAATCGTTGAGTATGGAACTGTTGAGGAAGTCTTCTATGACCCTCGCCATCCATATACATGGAGTCTCTTGTCTAGCTTGCCTCAGCTTGCTGATGATAAAGGGGATCTTTACTCAATCCCAGGAACACCTCCGTCACTTTATACTGACCTGAAAGGGGATGCCTTTGCCTTGCGTTCTGACTATGCAATGCAGATTGACTTCGAACAAAAAGCTCCTCAATTTTCAGTATCAGAGACACATTGGGCTAAAACTTGGCTTCTTCATGAGGATGCTCCAAAAGTAGAAAAACCAGCTGTGATTGCAAATCTCCATGATAAGATCCGTGAAAAAATGGGATTTGCCCATCTGGCTGACTAGGAGGAAGGAAATGTCTGAAAAATTAGTAGAAATCAAAGATTTAGAAATTTCCTTCGGTGAAGGAAGTAAGAAGTTTGTCGCGGTTAAAAATGCCAACTTCTTTATCAACAAGGGAGAAACTTTCTCGCTTGTAGGTGAGTCAGGTAGTGGGAAAAACAACTATTGGTCGTGCGATAATCGGTCTCAAATGATACAAGTAATGGTGATATCATTTTTGATGGTCAAAAGATTAATGGTAAGAAATCGCGTGAACAAGCTGCGGAATTGATTCGTCGTATCCAGATGATTTTCCAAGACCCTGCAGCAAGTTTGAATGAACGTGCGACTGTTGATTATATTATTTCTGAAGGTCTTTACAATCACCGTCTGTTTAAGGATGAAGAAGAACGTAAAGAGAAAGTTAAAAATATTATCCGTGAAGTAGGGTCTTCTTGCTGAGCATTTGACTCGCTACCCTCATGAGTTTTCAGGTGGTCAACGTCAACGTATCGGTATTGCCCGTGCCTTGGTCATGCAACCAGACTTTGTTATTGCGGATGAGCCCATTTCAGCCTTGGACGTTTCTGTTCGTGCCCAAGTCTTGAACTTGCTTAAAAAATTCCAAAAAGAACTTGGTTTGACCTATCTCTTCATCGCCCATGACTTGTCTGTTGTTCGCTTTATTTCAGATCGTATCGCAGTTATTTATAAGGGTGTTATTGTAGAGGTTGCAGAAACAGAAGAATTGTTTAACAATCCAATTCACCCATATACTCAAGCCTTGCTTTCAGCGGTACCAATTCCAGACCCAATCTTGGAACGCAAGAAGGTCTTGAAGGTTTACGATCCAAGTCAACACGATTATGAGACTGATAAGCCATCCATGGTAGAAATCCGTCCAGGTCACTATGTTTGGGCGAACCAAGCCGAATTGGCACGTTATCAACAAGGATTAAACTAATAATGGTTTTATAATTTCCATGTCAACTTTTATGGAAATTATAAACCTTTTTTGTTGGACTGATTTGAAAAAACTTTGAAAGAATTTTCGAAAAATTTTAAAAAATTCTGAAATATTCTTGACAGCTAATGAAAAAGGTGGTAAGATAGGAAACATCAAAAAAGAAAGCAGAAAAAGAAATGAATAAAAGACAAGCTGTAACGATGAATCAAAACTTTTACTTTAGCTACTTTAGATAGTGTTTGTAGACATGTCACCATGGATGCAAACAGTTCAAGCAATTTGTTTGTATCTATGTGGCTAAGATTTTTGATTGTGGTCCATATAGATGAATATCTAAATGGACTAGCAAAGTTATAACTTGTTAGATTATTTCAAGCATCCGTTTAGATATTATCTAGGCGGTTTTTTGTTTTATACTCTTCGAAAATCAAATTCAAACCACGTCAACGTCGCCTTGCCGTAGGTATGGTTACTGACTTCATCAGTTCTATCCACAACCTCAAAACACTGTTTTGAGCAGCCTGTGGCTAGTTTCCTAGTTTGCTCTTTGATTTTCATTGAGTTTTATCTTTTCTGAGAAGGAGTTTCATTATGAAAGTTGTTCGAAAATTACTAGCACCCCTCTTGGTGGTGGGGATCCTCTTGACCTCTCTGATCGGTTTGCATCAGTTGAAGGCAGACAAGAAAAAAGATGTTTTTCGTATCGGTATTTCGCAGTTTATTACCCACCAGTCCCTAGACGCTACTAGAGAAGGTTTTGTGGATGAGCTGGCCAAACAAGGCTATGTTGAAGGGAAAAATATCGAGATTGATTTGCAAAATGCACAGGGAGAACAAAGAAATCTAAAAACCATTTCCCAGCAACTAGCAGAATCTAGTGATGTCGTTCTAGCCATCGCAACGCCTTCTGCTCAGAGCTTAGCTAATACAACAAAAACGACACCTGTTATCTTTTCAGCTGTAACAGACCCTGTCAGTGCCAAGTTGGTTGAGTCAAGAGAGCATCCTGGAGGCAATGTAACTGGGACAAGCGATCAGTCATCAGATGCCATTTCAACTCAAATCAATTTGATAAAGAAAGTGTTGCCAAAGGCTAAAACGATTGGAATTCTCTATACTCAGAGCGAGCCAAACTCAGTTGTCCAAAAGGATGAAGCTAAGCGACTTCTGGAAGAAAAAGGCTTTACCGTTGTTGAAAAAACAATCTTGGACAGTAACAACGTCAAGGCGGCAGCAGAGAGTTTGATGGCAGAAGTGGATATGGTTTTTGTACCAACGGATAATATCATTTCGTCAACCATGGAAACAGTCAAGCAGGTTTCTATTAAACACAAGGTTCCAGTATTTGGTGGTTCAACAGAAATGATTGCTGTTGGTGGCTTGTATAACTACGGAACCAATTATGAAGAATTGGGACGTCAGACAGCACGAATGCTGGTTCGTGTTTTAAAAGGTGAGAAGCCAGAAAATATAGCAGTTGAGTTGCCTGAAAAATTGGAATTGCATACCAATAAAGAAATGGCAGATGCACTAGGAATTGATATTAGTAAGTTAGAAAGCAAGGAATAAGGAGGTTTAAGATGAATTTTGTATTATCTAGTTTATCAGAAGGTTTGTTGTGGTCGATTATGGCCATTGGAGTCTACTTGACTTTCCGTATTTTGGATATTGCGGATATGACTGCTGAAGGAGCCTTTCCTCTGGGCGCAGCTGTCGTCGTATCACAGATACAGGCAGGGACAAATCCTTGGATTGCGACCTTACTTGCTTTGCTGGCAGGTATGGTAGCTGGTCTTGTATCAGGAATGCTCCACACCAAGATGAAAATCCCAGCTCTCTTGACAGGGATTGTGACCTTGACAGGTCTCTATTCGATCAATATTAAAATCATGGGAAGTGTGCCCAATCTTTCCTTGGGAGATTCTTCAACTGTCTTTAAACAATTGGCGAGCTTGGGGCTGACAACTGAAGAAGCTGTTTTCACGCTCAGCTTGGTTTGTCTCTTACTTGTTTGTTTGGTCTTGACTCTTTTGATGAAGACGGAGATTGGATTAGTCTTGCGTTCGACTGGGGACAATATTCCGATGAGTGAGGCCAATGGGGTCAATGTAGACACCATGAAGATTGTTGGTTATATGATTTCAAATGGTCTGATTGCTCTGTGTGGTTCCTTATTTGCTCAGAATGATGGATTTTCAGATGTGACTTCTGGGACAGGGACCATCGTTGTTGGTTTGAGTGCAGTCATTATTGCGGAAGTATTGATACACGACTTGAACATTGGAGGTCGCTTATTATCTATCGGAATCGGTGCCATTGTTTACCGTTTGATTATTTTAAATATCTATGAAATTCCCAATCTAGATCAAAACCTGGTTCGTCTCTTTAATGCAATCTTGTTAGCCTTGGTTCTATTCGCACCAGAATTGCAAAAGAGATTAAAGATTCGTGGTCTGAAATTGAGAAATGAATAGGAGGAGAAAGTTATGGCAAGTTTGTTAACACTTGAAAATATTCACAAAACATTTGAAGCAGGGACGGTCAATGAGAACCATGTCCTCAAAGGATTAGATTTAGAAGTTGAAGAGGGAGATTTTATCTCTGTTATCGGTGGAAATGGAGCAGGGAAATCCACTTTGATGAATATCTTGGCTGGCAATCTATCGGTGGACGAAGGGGACCTTTTATTGGCAGGGAAATCCATTAAAAATCTGAGTGTAAGAAAGAGAGCCAAGGATATCGCCCGTGTTTTTCAAGATCCTAAGATGGGAACAGCTTCTCGTTTGACGATTGAGGAGAATATGGCTATTGCCTTGAGACGCGGGCAGAAGAGAGGGCTTGGTTGGGGCGTGAAGGAGAAGGATAGAATCCAGTTCCAAGAGGCCTTGAAGGAGTTGAATATTGGTCTTGAAAACCGCTTAAAAGTAGATACTCAATATCTCTCAGGAGGACAAAGACAGGCCTTGACCCTAGTCATGGCAGCTCTGGTGAAACCCAAACTTTTGCTTTTGGATGAACATACTGCGGCACTTGACCCGAAAACGAGTCAAATGGTGATGGATTTGACGCAAAAGATTGTGGAACACCATCAGTTGACGACTTTGATGATTACCCATGATATGAATCATGCGATTGAGTACGGAAATCGTCTCATTATGCTCTATCAAGGCAAGATAGTGGTGGATGTCAAGGGAGAGGAGAAAAAGCATCTGACAGTTGAAGAACTCATGCATCTCTTCCAGAAAAATAGTGGCCAAAGTCTAGTTAGTGATGAATTGGTTTTGGGATAAAGAAAAAGGCTGAGATCTAGTGTCTCAGTCTTTTATTTCTTACACTGGCTATTTATGTAAATTAAACGCAGCAAGGAGCCCTCTTTCGCAGAAAAGCAGGGTTCTTTTTGCTGTCTATTCCATCTCTGAAAGCGTAAAACAAACTGGTCAGGGTGGCTAGTTTGTGGTATAATGAAAGAGACTCAAAAAGAAACAGGAGAAAAATGATGGATTTACTTTTAGCAATTGTATTGATTGTGCTAGCTTTTCTAGGAGGAGCTCTTGGAGGAATGTACTTGGTTCGTAAGCAAATAGAAAAAGAATTCGCTGACAACCCACGTTTGAATGCTGAAGCAGTTCGTACTCTTTTGAGTGCAAATGGTCAAAAACCAAGCGAAGCTAAGGTACAACAAGTTTACCACCAAATCATCCGCCAACAAAAGGCAGCCCTTGCCAACAATAAAAAGAAAAAATAAATAAGGAAAAGTCTGGGATGAAAGTTCCAGACTTCTCACTATGTTGGTTATGGTTTAGGGATGAGACTTTTTCCTTGCATTCTATTGATATTTGATTATGATTAAGAGAGATAGCTGTTGATTAGGCTGTCATTCAGTTCATAAGGATAAATAATCATAATGAACTATCAATCAGAAAAAAGACTAGAAAGAAGACTGTATGGATAATCGACCAATTGGTTTTTTGGATTCGGGTGTCGGGGGCTTGACCGTTGTGCGCGAGCTCATGCGCCAGCTTCCCCATGAAGAAATCGTCTATATTGGAGATTCGGCGCGGGCGCCCTATGGTCCCCGTCCTGCTGAGCAAATTCGTGAATATACTTGGCAGTTGGTCAACTTTCTCTTGACCAAGGATGTCAAAGATGATTGTCATTGCTTGTAACACTGCGACTGCGGTCGTCTGGGAAGAAATCAAGGCTCAACTAGACATTCCCGTCCTAGGTGTGATTTTGCCAGGAGCTTCGGCAGCCATCAAGTCCAGTCAAGGTGGGAAAATCGGAGTGATTGGAACGCCCATGACGGTACAATCAGACATCTACCGTCAGAAAATCCATGATCTGGATCCCGGACTTACAGGTGGAGAGTTTGGCCTGTCCCAAGTTTGCTCCCTTGGTTGAGTCAGGTGCTCTGTCAACCAGTGTCACCAAGAAAGTGGTCTATGAAACCCTGCGTCCCTTGGTTGGAAAGGTGGATAGCCTGATTTTGGGTTGTACCCATTATCCGCTCCTCAGACCTATTATTCAAAATGTCATGGGACCAAAGGTTCAGCTCATTGATAGTGGGGCAGAGTGCGTACGGGATATCTCAGTCTTACTTAATTATTTTGAAATCAATCGTGGTCGCGATGCTGGACCACTCCATCACCGTTTTTACACAACAGCCAGCAGCCAAAGTTTTGCACAAATTGGTGAAGAATGGCTGGAAAAAGAGATTTATGTGGAGCATGTAGAATTATGACAAATAAAATTTATGAATATAAGGATGACCAGGACTGGTATGTCGGTTCATATAGTATTTTTGGTGGTGTCCGGACATTGACTGATGAAGACTTGGATTTTCCTCTAGTTGGATTGGCCAAAATCTTTCGAGACGAGGAACGAGGTTTTCCTATTTCTGTGATTGTTTTACGCTATGGTTCTCTCTACCGTTTATTGTCTTTTGTGGTAGATATCCTCAACCAAGAAATGGGACGAAATCTGGAAGTCATCCAACGTCAGGGAGCTTTTCTCTTGATTGAAAATGGGCAACTCCTGCATGTAGCATTGCCCTAAAGAAGGGGTCAATGTTCATGATTTCTTTTGAGACAAAGCAAGGTCAGAGAAACCTTGTTGATTGCGACTCGTAAACGAGGGCAAGACCAAGGAGTTTCGAGCTATCTTTGACAAGCTAGGCTACGATGTGGAAAATCTCAATGACTATCCTGACCTGCCTGAAGTAGCAGAAACAGGCATGACCTTCGAAGAAAATGCCCGCCTCAAGGCAGAAACCATTTCTCAATTAACGGGCAAGATGGTTTTGGCAGATGACTCAGGTCTCAAAGTCGATGTCCTTGGTGGCTTGCCAGGTGTCTGGTCAGCTCGTTTCGCAGGAGTGGGAGCTACTGACCGTGAAAACAATGCCAAACTCTTGCACGAATTGGCCATGGTCTTTGAACTCAAGGACCGCTCGGCTCAATTCCATACAACCCTAGTCGTAGCCAGTCCAAACAAGGAAAGCTTGGTTGTTGAAGCAGACTGGCCAGGCTACATTAACTTTGAACCTAAGGGTGAAAATGGCTTTGGCTATGATCCTCTCTTCCTTGTAGGAGAGACAGGCAAGTCCTCAGCTGAATTAACCCTTGAAGAAAAAAATAGCCAATCTCACCGCGCCTTAGCCGTTAAGAAACTTTTGGAGGTATTTCCATCATGGCAAAGCAAACCATCATTGTAATGAGTGATTCCCATGGCGATAGTTTGATTGTGGAAGAAATCCGTGATCGCTATGTAGGCAAAGTTGATGCCGTTTTTCATAATGGCGATTCTGAACTGCGTCCTGATTCTCCCCTTTGGAAAGGCATCCGTGTTGTTAAAGGGAACATGGACTTCTACGCCGGCTACCCAGAACGTTTGGTGACTGAGCTTGGTTCGACCAAGATTATCCAAACCCATGGTCACTTGTTTGACATCAATTTCAACTTTCAAAAGTTGGACTACTGGGCTCAGGAAAAAGAGGCCGATATCTGTCTTTATGGTCACTTGCATGTGCCAAGTGCTTGATGGAAGGCAAGACCCTCTTTCTAAATCCAGGTTCCATCAGTCAACCACGTGGGACCATCAGAGAATGTCTCTATGCTCGTGTGGAGATTGATGATAGTTACTTCAAAGTCGACTTTTTGACACGAGACCATGAGGTGTATCCGGGCTTGTCCAAGGAGTTTAGCCGATGATTGCCAAGGAGTTTGAGACTTTCTTGTTGGGGCAGGAGGAAACATTTTTGACTCCTGCTAAAAATCTGGCTGTGTTGATTGATACCCACAATGCGGATCACGCTACCCTCTTGCTCAGTCAGATGACCTATACCCGTGTTCCCGTTGTGACAGATGAAAAACAGTTTGTTGGGACGATTGGGCTCAGAGATATTATGGCTTATCAGATGGAGCATGATTTGAGTCAAGAAATCATGTCAGATACGGATATCGTTCATATGACGAGAACGGACGTAGCGGTCGTCTCGCCTGATTTTACCATTACGGAGGTCTTGCACAAGCTGGTAGATGAGTCCTTCTTGCCGGTTGTGGATGCGTCAGGGATTTTCCAAGGGATTATCACGCGCAAGTCTATCCTCAAGGCAGTGAATGCCCTCTTGCATGACTTTAGTAAGGAATATGAGATTCGATGCAAATGAGAGACAGGATTTCAGATTTCTTAGAGGAAAAGCAGGGCTTATCTGCCAATTCCAAGCAGTCTTATAGGTATGATTTGGAACAATTTTTAGATATTGTAGGCGAGCGGGTTTCTGAAACTAGTCTCAAGATTTACCAAGCCCAGCTAGCCAATCTAAAAATCAGCGCCCAGAAACGGAAACTTTCGGCCTGTAATCAATTTCTCTACTTTCTCTATCAAAAAGGAGAGGTGGACAGCTTTTATCGTTTGGAATTAGCTAAACAAGCTGAAAAGAAGACCTCAAAACCAGAACTGTTAAACCTAGACTCTTTTGGGCAGGAAAGTAATTATCCAGAGGGGCGTTTACTGGCTCTTCTTATCTTAGAATTGGGGCTCTTGCCGAGTGAGATTTTAGCTCTCAAGGTTGAGGATATCAATCTGGATTTTCAGGTGTTGCGAATCAAGAAGGCTTCTCAACAGAGGATTGTCAGCATTCCCACGACCTTGCTTTCAGAGCTAGAACCCTTGATGGGGCAGACCTATCTCTTTGAAAGGGGAGGGAAAGCCTATTCTCGTCAGTGGGCCTTCCGTCAGCTAGAAGTCCTTTGTCAAGGAGAAAGGTTTTCCAGCCTTATCAGCCCAAGCCTTGCGGGAACAGTTCATTCTAAGACAAATAGAAAACAAGGTCGATTTGTACGAAATTGCAAAAAAATTAGGATTAAAAACAGTCCTGACCTTAGAAAAATATAGATAATGGATATTAAACTAAAAGATTTTGAAGGGCCCCTGGACTTGCTCTTGCACCTGGTTTCTAAGTATCAGATGGATATCTACGATGTGCCCATTACGGAAGTCATCGAACAGTATCTAGCCTATGTCTCAACCCTGCAGGCCATGCGTCTGGAAGTGACGGGTGAGTACATGGTTATGGCCAGTCAGCTCATGCTGATCAAGAGTCGCAAAGCTCCTGCCAAAGGTAGCAGAAGTGACAGACTTGGAAGATGATCTGGAGCAAGATCTTCTTTCTCAAATCGAAGAATACCGCAAATTCAAGCTCTTGGGTGAGCACTTGGAAGCCAAGCACCAAGAACGGGCCCAGTACTATTCCAAAGCGCCGACAGAGTTGATTTACGAAGATGCGGAGCTTGTGCATGACAAGACGACCATTGACCTCTTTTTGGCTTTTTCAAATATCCTAGCCAAGAAAAAAGAGGAGTTTGCACAGAATCACACGACTATCTTGCGGGATGAGTATAAGATTGAGGACATGATGGTCATCGTAAAAGAGTCCTTGACTGGACGAGATCAGTTGCGCTTGCAGGATTTGTTCAAGGAAGCCCAGAATCTCCAAGAGGTCATCACCCTCTTTTTGGCAACCCTAGAGTTAATCAAAACCCAGGAGCTGATCCTCGTGCAAGAGGAGAGTTTCGGAGATATCTATCTCATGGAAAAGAAGGAAGAAAGTCAAGTGGCCCAAAGCTAGACTTGATAGAGAGGAAAGATGAGTACTTTAGCAAAAATAGAAGCGCTCTTGTTTGTAGCGGGTGAAGATGGGATTAGAGTCCGCCAGTTAGCTGAACTCCTCTCTCTGCCACCGACAGGCATCCAACAGAGTTTAGAAAAATTAGCCCAGAAGTATGAAAAAGGACCCAGATTCCAGTTTGGCTCTGATTGAGACAGGTGGTGCTTATAGATTGGTGACCAAGCCTCAGTTTTCAGAGATTTTGAAGGAATACTCTAAGGCACCTATCAACCAGAGTTTATCTCGGGCTGCCCTTGAGACCTTGTCCATCATTGCCTACAAGCAGCCTATCACACGGATAGAAATTGATGCAATCCGTGGTGTCAACTCGAGTGGGGCTTTAGCAAAGTTGCAGGCCTTTGACTTGATACGAGAAGACGGAAAAAAAGAAGTGTTGGGGCGCCCCAACCTCTATGTGACTACAGATTATTTCCTAGATTACATGGGGATAAATCATTTGGAAGAATTACCAGTGATTGATGAGCTTGAGATTCAAGCCCAAGAAAGCCAATTATTTGGTGAAAGGATAGAAGAAGATGAGAATCAATAAGTATATTGCCCACGCAGGTGTGGCCAGTAGGAGAAAAGCAGAAGAGTTGATCAAGCAAGGCTTGGTGACGGTCAATGGCCAAGTGGTGCGTGAACTAGCAACGACCATCAAGTCAGGCGACAAGGTCGAAGTTGAAGGTCAACCTATCTACAACGAAGAAAAGGTCTACTATCTGCTTAACAAACCACGCGGTGTCATTTCCAGTGTGACAGATGACAAGGGCCGCAAGACGGTTGTCGACCTCTTGCCCAATGTCAAAGAGCGCATCTACCCTGTAGGTCGTTTGGACTGGGATACATCAGGAGTCTTGATTTTGACAAATGATGGGGATTTTACGGATGAGATGATTCACCCACGTAATGAGATTGATAAGGTTTATGTCGCGCGTGTTAAAGGTGTGGCTAATAAGGACAATCTCCGTCCCTTGACCCGTGGACTTGAGATTGATGGTAAGAAAACCAAGCCGGCTGTCTATGAAATTCTCAAAGTGGACCCAGTTAAAAACCGCTCTGTAGTGCAGTTGACCATCCATGAAGGACGTAACCATCAGGTTAAAAAGATGTTTGAAGCTGTCGGTCTTCAAGTGGATAAGTTATCACGGACCCGTTTTGGACACCTAGACTTGACAGGACTCCGTCCAGGTGAATCCCGTCGTCTTAACAAAAAAGAAATCAGCCAACTACACACCATGGCTGTAACCAAGAAATAATGAAACGAATCTTAATAGCGCCTGTGCGCTTTTACCAACGTTTTATCTCACCAGCCTTTCCACCCTCTTGTCGCTTTGAGCCGACTTGTTCCAACTACATGATTCAGGCTATTGAAAAACATGGCTTCAAGGGTGTTTTGATGGGCTTAGCTCGGATTTTACGTTGCCATCCCTGGTCGAAAACAGGTAAGGACCCCGTCCCAGACCACTTTTTCCCTCAAACGGAATCAAGAAGAAAAATGAGGCTGGGTAAAAATATTTTAGCGAAATGATAAAAACGCATCCTATCAGGTCATAGAAAGCTTGATAGGATGCGTTTTAGAATGTCAAAATTTTACTTAAATTGAGTTTGAAGTTGCTTATTTCAAAGTTTTTTGTGCGTCTTCAATCATGAGTTTGGTTGATTCAAGACCGCCTCCGCTTAGATACCAGAGGTCTGGTGTTAGTTGGATAATCTTGCCATTTTTAGCAGCAGGAGTTTCAGCGATAAGGGCATTTTCTAGGACACCGTCGTTGCTTGAGTTGTCCCCACCGATGGCAAGGGTACGGTTGATGACAAAGAGGATGTCAGGATTGATTTCTTTGACACTTTCAAAGCTGACTTCTTGTCCGTGGCGTGAGTCTTCAAATTTTGTATCAGTTGGTTTGAATTTCAAGGTCTGGTACAAGAAAGAGAAACGAGATTGGGCACCAAAGGCAGCCATTTTTCCTTCGTTGAGGAGAATAGCAAGGGCTTTTTTGTCAGAGCTTTCATTTTTAGTAGCGACTTCTTGGATACTCTTGTCTAGCTTGGCCAATTCTTCCTTGGCTTTCTGTGTGCCAGTTTCACCAAAGGCGCCTGCTAAGGATTCAATGTTGGTCTTAGTAGAAGTCCAGTAGTCATCTTTGCCTGCTTGGAAGAGAACAGTCGGAGCGATTTCTTTGAATTTATCAACAAATTTTTGGGTACGTGGTGAAGCGATAATCAAATCTGGTTCAAGAGCAGCAATGGCTTCTAGGTCTGGCTCAACCATAGAACCAACATTGTTAACTTTTCCAGCTAGGTCTTTTAGGTAAGTCGGAACAGTTTTTGTAGGCATTCCCACGATATTCTTTTCAAAACCTAAAGCGCGAATAGTATCCGCGGCACCGAGGTCAAAGGTCACAATTTTTTCAGGAACTTTTGAAAGTTTGACTTCGTCCAGTGAGCTTTTAATAGTCACTTCTGTTGGAGCAGAGTTGCTTGTTTCCGACTTACTAGTGCTTGAGTTTGTGTTTGTACTACATGCACCAAGTAGGAGCAAGAAGCTGGCCACTAGGGCAGTGAGATAAAGTTTAAGGGATGTTTTCATGATTTCTCCTTTTTAAAATGTGATAACGATTTAGGGAGTCTCTTTGATAGTCTTATTGACTAAGAGACTGAGGGTTCTCTAACTCGAGTTTCTGAGTTGCTAGCTATAGACACAGATTTTTTTGCCATTGATATCAGCTAGCGTGATGGGAATCTCATAAAGTTGACTGAGCAGGTCAGCCTGCATGATTTGATTGGTCGTTCCCTTGCTAAAGACTTGACCGTCCTTGAAGGCGACAATTTCATCCGCATACTGACTGGCCATGTTGATATCGTGGAGGACGATGATAATGGTCTTGCCGAGTTCTTCCACCAGTCGCCGAAGAATCTGCATCATGCTGACGCTTTGCTTGATATCGAGATTGTTGAGTGGTTCGTCCAGCAAGATAAAGTCCGTATCCTGGGCCAGTACCATAGCGATAAAGACGCGCTGGAGTTGTCCTCCAGACAGGCTATCGATGTAGCGGTCTTTTAAGTTGGTCAGTTCCAGATAGTCCAGAGTTTCTCGGATTTTTTCCCAGTCTTCTGATCTCAGTCGACCTCGGCTGTAGGGAAAACGTCCAAAGCTGACCAGTTCTTCAACAGTCAATTTGGCTTGGTAATTGATTTTCTGCTTTAGGATGGTGAGTTCTTGGGCTAGTTCTTGCGAATTCCAACTCTCGATTTCACGACCTTTGATACTGAGAATTCCCTGATCCTTCTTGGTCAGTCTGCTCATGATGGAGAGGAGAGTCGATTTTCCAGCACCATTTGGACCAATAAAGGCTGTCAGTTTCTGAGGACTGACTTCAAGCGAAATGCCTTGCAAAATATCCTGTTTTTGAATGGATTTGTCAATGTTTTCCAGTTTCACTGACGCGCCCTCCTGTATAGTAAGATAAAGAATAAGAGTCCCCCTACACTCTCGATGATCATGCTGATGCGAATTTCCAGCGCAAAGACTCGTTCAATCAGGGCTTGCCCCAAGGTCAAACTGATAAATCCAACCAGAATGGCTACGATAAAGAGTAACTTGTGCCGATAGTCTTTGACGATTAGGTAGGTGAGGTTGGCTAGCATAAAACCGAAGAAGGCCATAGGTCCCTACCAAGGCAGTGGCCGTTGAGGTCAAAAGCACGATGCCCCAGAGGAGTTCTTTCTGTTCTTTTTCAACATCGAGTCCCAATATCTGAGCTGTTTCTCTTTGCAGGTGCAAGACATCCAGAATGACTGCTTTTCGAAAGAAAAAGATTGTCAAAGCAAGGATAATCAGAGAACCGATGGCTAGGATGGAAGTGTTGAGATGTTGAAAGGAGGCAAAGAGACTGTTCTGCAGTTTATCGTATTCGTTTGGATCCATCAGGACCTGAAGGAAGGTACTGATATTTCGAAAGAGACTTCCGAGTGCTAGACAGATCAGCAGGATGAAGACCAGATCTTGCTTCATCAGTGTCTTCAAGTAGCCTTGTAAGGCAAGAAAGAAGAGGGATTGAAGCAAGAAGCAAGACTAGGAATTCTAAGATAGGAACTTTCCCAAGCTGAAGAAGTTTACTTTCAAAAACCAGTAGCAGGGTTTGTAGTAGGACATAGAAGGATTCGATTCCCAAAATACTAGGTGTCAGGAAGCGATTTTCCGTCAGGGTTTGAAAACTAATGGTCGAAATCCCAGTCGCGATGGCTACCAAGAGATAAACGATGATCTTTTTGGGAACGCAACTTCCAAGCAAAGGCGGACAGGTGGGTGATGGGCCAAAAGTAGAGGAGACAAGCTCCGATGGCCAGAATAATGAGAAGGCAGAAGAGCTTGGTATGTTTGCTTTAAACTGCATCTTTTCGTCCCCCTCTCCATAGAAGTAGGATAAAGATGATGCTACCAATGATTCCTAGTAGAAGACTGACAGACAGTTCATAGGGCCGAATTAGAACTCGGGATAGGATATCGCAGGCTAGGACCAGATTGGCACCGACCAGTGCGACCATGAGCTTGGTTTGGCTCAGATTATCTCCGTAGCGCTTGCGAACAAGATTGGGAACGATGACCCCGAGAAAAGGCAAGCCACCCACGGTAATCATGGTGACACTAGTCGTTAGTGCCACCAAAAAGAGAGCCAGTTTTTCAAGTAAGGAGTAGGAAATCCCCAAACTCTCGCTGGTTTCTTTCCCTAGATTCATGATGGTAAAAGTTTGGGATAATTTCCAAACGGCTATCAGGATAATGAGGCCTAAGAAGAGCCACTCATACTGATGAGTCTGAATCATGGAGAAGGAGCCCTGGGTCCAAGCGGTCATACTCTGAACCAGATTGAAACGATAGGCGATAACTTCTGTCACAGAACCGATAATTCCGCTATAGATGATCCCAATCAGAGGCAACATCCACCTTTCCTTTACAGTAAAAATGGTCATAAAGGCTAGGAAGAAAAGGGTAAATACGATGGATGAAACAAAAGCAAAGAGCATCTTTTGGGTCAGACTAGCCGATGGAAAGACAAAGAGGCTCAATACCATTCCTAGTTTGGCGGCTTCAGTGGTTCCAACTGTACTCGGAGCAGCAAACTGATTTTGAGTGATAGTCTGCATGAGCAGTCCTGCCATACTCATACTAGAGGCAGTCAGGAGAATGCTGATAGTTCTTGGAAGACGGGACTCTTGAAAGAGAAGCCAGGTCTGCTGGTCGAAAGCAAAGAGCTTTCCCCATGAAAAATCACTGGTTCCCAATGCTAATAGAGAGAAAGACTAGGAGTAGAAGTAAGCCAATTAAATAATGAGAAAGTTTCATACCCCGTCCTTTCATGTAGATTTGGTATCGAAAGATACCTGCAGATATTACTGTAACATGATTTTTTTAATCTGTCAATAAATTTTCTGACAATTTAATAAATAAAACAAGGAGAGAGCACCAAGGCTTTCTCCTTTGTTATCCTATTCAAAAATGTTTTTACCCTCTTTAACACGCCAATGATAATCCGATAAAATAATATCTTTTAAGAGAGTAGCTAGCCTTCCAATCAAGATATTTTTTAGCTTTTGATGCGTCTGCTAGGACGCTAGCTGGGTCACCAGCACGACGCGCAACAATTTCGTGTGGGATTTTTTGATTCAGTAATTCTTCAGCAGTTTTAAAAGATTTCTTTGACGGTATAGCCTTTTTCAGTTCCTAAGTTAAAGATTTGAGAAGAACTGTCTTCTTGAAATAGGTAGTTCATTCCTTTAACATGAGCCTGTGCAAGGTCCAAGACATGAATGTAATCTCGAATACATGAACCATCACGTGTATCGTAGTCATCTCCAAATATTTTTAGGCTATCATTTTGTCCCAATGCAGTTTTGTTGATATTGGGAATGATGTGAGTTGGATTTTTTACACGCAGACCGTTTGAAGCATCCATTTCAGCTCCAGCAACATTAAAGTAACGGAAAATAACATATTTCCAATCGTAGCGATTAGCCATCCAGTAAATCATTCGTTCGCCCATCAGTTTTGTCTCTGCATAAGGGTTGACAGGGTCGAGCAGGGTATCTTCAGTTGCTGGCTTGTCAATACAGTTATTACCATAGAGGGAAGCAGTCGAAGAGAACATGATTTTTTGAATGCCAACTTCAGATAAGACTTTGAGAACTTGGTTCATACCAGCAACATTGGCAGTAAAGTATTTGCTTGGATTTTCAATACTTTCGCTCACAACAATTTCACCTGCACAATGCAGAACAGCGTCAATCTTGTTTTCTTCCAAGTAAGTTTTTAAGGCACTAGCATCATAAACATCCAGTTGTTTAAAGCTAGCACGACTATCCACAGCCGAACGATTTCCTGTAGAGAGATTATCTAGGACATGCACATGGTAGCCAGCATTTAAAAGAGCTTTAACGGTATGGGAGCCAATGTAGCCAGCCCCACCTGTAACAAGAATTGTTTTGGTCATGATTTTTTCCTTTTCCTATTTTTGTCCTATTTTAAAGAAAGAAGAAGGGAAAGTCAACTATTTTCTGTAAAACCTATGAAAAATCTGAACAATTTTGGTATAGGATTGTTTTTTTTGTTTGGAAATAAAGTTTTGAGTTAATTTTGGAATATTTCTTAGATTTCACTTCATATGCAAGAGAATACTAGCCTTTTCTAAGATAGAGAAAGACGAAGATACTAACTTAGAAATCCACCTTCCCGCTATCCTTCTCCTATAAAAAGTGGTAAAATGGATGAAAGAAAGAAGGAACTGAAATGACAACATTATTTTCAAAAATCAAAGAAGTAACAGAACTTGCTGCGATCTCAGGTCATGAAGCACCCTGTCCGTGCTTATCTTCGTGAAAAGTTGACACCGCACGTGGATGAAGTGGTGACAGATGGCTTGGGTGGTATTTTCGGAATTAAACATTCAGAAGCTACGGGTGCACCGCGCGTCTTGGTCGCTTCTCACATGGATGAAGTTGGTTTTATGGTCAGCGAGATTAAGCCAGATGGTACCTTCCGTGTCGTTGAAATCGGTGGTTGGAACCCTATGGTGGTTAGCAGCCAACGTTTCAAACTCTTAACACGTGATGGTCGTGAAATTCCTGTGATTTCAGGTTCTGTTCCGCCACATTTGACTCGTGGAAAGGGTGGACCAACCATGCCTGCTATTGCAGATATTGTCTTTGATGGCGGTTTTGCGGATAAGGCTGAGGCAGAAAGCTTTGGCATCCGTCCTGGCGACACCATTGTCCCTGATAGTTCTGCAATCTTGACAGCCAATGAAAAAAATATCATCTCAAAAGCTTGGGACAATCGTTACGGTGTGCTCATGGTGAGCGAGTTGGCAGAAGCTCTTTCAGGTCAAAAACTGGGAAATGAACTCTATCTGGGCTCTAACGTCCAAGAAGAGGTTGGTCTCCGTGGTGCTCATACTTCCACAACTAAATTTGACCCAGAAGTTTTCCTAGCAGTTGACTGCTCACCAGCAGGTGATGTCTATGGTGGTCAAGGCAAGATTGGGGATGGAACCTTGATTCGTTTCTACGACCCAGGACACTTGCTTCTCCCAGGGATGAAGGATTTCCTTTTGACAACGGCTGAAGAAGCTGGTATCAAGTACCAATACTACTGTGGCAAAAGGCGGAACGGACGCTGGCGCAGCTCATCTGAAAAATGGTGGTGTTCCTTCTACAACTATCGGTGTCTGCGCTCGTTATATCCACTCTCATCAAACCCTCTATGCGATGGATGACTTCCTAGAAGCTCAAGCTTTCTTGCAAGCCTTGGTGAAGAAATTGGATCGTTCAACGGTTGATTTGATTAAAAATTATTAAACCATAAGGGAGGTGGTAGGGATGGTAGAACCAAACCTAGAAAGCCTTGTAAAAGATCTTTACAATCATGCTCGACATGATTTGAGTGAAGATTTAGTTGCTGCTCTCCTAGAGACTGCAAAAAAACTGCCTACTACAAATGAGCAATTGCTGGCAGTTCGTCTCTCAGGTCTGATCAATCGTGAATTGCTCCTAAATCCCAAACATCCAGCACCTGAATTGATAAACTTGGCTCGTTTTATCAAAAGAGAAGAAGCAAAGTACAGAGGAACTGCGATTTCTGCGATTATGTTTGGTGAACTCTTTAAAATGCTTTGATTCCATTGTGGATCAAAGCATTTTTCTATAGGGTAGAAAAGCAATTCTTGGTTAGGAAAAAAGCCATCCTATTTAGGATAGCTTCTTGGTTCTTAGATTTGTTCAGCGATGACCTTTTCAGCTAGATTCATAGCATGGTCTGATACACGAGTGTAGTGGGAAATGATGTCAATAAAGTTGACCCCAGCTTGTGTTGAACACTCGCCTTTGTTGAGGCGTTTGATGTGGGTCTTTCTGAGAACACGTTCTATATTGTTGATTTCTTTATGACGTTCAATCAGACTTTGAGCTTTTTCAATATCATTGTTTTCCACACTATCAAGGGCATCCTTGATAAAGCCAGTGGTTTTTTGATAGATATCAGCCAATTCTTGTAAAGCAGCTTCAGAGAACTCAACATTTTTACGTTGAAGGTAGTCAGTCAGATTGATTAGGGCTTCTGCGTGATCCCCAATCCGTTCCAAATCACGGGATGAATCCAGGATGTTGGTGAGCACTTCACTTTCTTTCTGGCTAAGGGCCTCGCTTGAAAGAGTAATCAGGTAACGAGTCAATTTTTCATCAATGGTATTGATGGCTTCTTCTGTCTTGTGGCCTTTTTCAGCAACCTTTTCATTAAGGTCAATGATGTAGTTATAAGAAAGGTCAAAGGCTTTAGAAGCATAATTTCCTAGGTGAAGGAGTTCTTTCTTGGCATTTCCGAGAGCGATTGATGGAGCTTGTTTAATCAAATGCTCATCAAGATAAAGTGGCTCGTACTTGACAACTTCATCTTCACCAGGGATGAGCTTGGTTACAAAGAAAGCCAAAGCTCCGATGAATGGAAATTGCACAATGGTGTTGCTTACGTTAAAGGCACCGTGAGAGAAGGCAATAGTCATCTCAGGTGAGAGGTGAAGGAGTGCTTGGAAGTACTCAATCATAGCAGTGAAGGGGCCTAAGAAGATTAAGCAAAGAATAGTTCCTAAAACGTTAAAGGTAACGTGGGTTGCAGCAACGCGTTTCGCAGAGACATTGGCTCCAGCTGCCGCGATGATAACGGTTAAAGTTGTCCCTATATTATCTCCGAAGAGAACTGGTAGAGAACCATTAAGGTCAAGGAATCCACCTGCATAGAGACCTTGCAAAATCCCGATTGTCGCAGAAGAGGCTTGGATGAGAACGGTAATCACTGCACCGGCAAAAACTCCTAATACAGGATTTTGTCCCAAGGTTACCATATATTCCTTGAATTGTGGTAAATCTTTAAGAGGACTCATACCGGCACTGATAAGGTTAAGGGCGTAGAAGATTCCCCCTACACCAAACAGGATACGCCCGATATTGTTTGCTGTTCTGTTTTTTGTAAAGAATAGGAACATGGTTCCAAGGAAAATCAAGGGTAAAGCATACTCGCCAAGCTTGAAACCGATGATAAAGGAAGTAACGGTGGTTCCGATGTTGGCTCCCATGATAATTCCGATAGCCTGTCTAAGAGTTAGAAGACTAGCACTGACCAGTCCAACCGTGATAACTGTAACACCTGTACTTGACTGAATCAGGGCAGTAACGACAATTCCGACTAGAACACCTAAAAAGGGATTGCTGGTATACTTGTCAATGTAAAAACGAAGGCGATCTCCAGCAGCTTGTTGCAAACCGTCTCCCATGGTCTTGATACTATATAAGAATAGTCCCAGACCACCTAAAAAAAGTGAAATAAAATTTCCTGCCAATTAATGGACATTTCTTTTTTTCCTCCGAAAAAAATAATAACGGAATTTCTCCTATTCTATTTTTAAAGGATAAAAGTAAATCTAACAAGTGTTAAGTTAAGATTTTAGAAAGAAAATTCGTGAGAAAAAGCAAAAATAATATACTCTAGCATGCCACAAAGATTAAATATCGAAAAATCTTGTGAAATCTTTCCTTATATTTCCAAAGTGTGATATAATAGTTTCGAATAAAATAAATAAAGGGGTTTTTGTAACATGGCAAAACTTACTGTTAAAGACGTTGACTTGAAAGGTAAAAAAGTCCTCGTTCGTGTTGACTTCAACGTACCATTGAAAGATGGCGTAATCACTAACGACAACCGTATCACAGCAGCTCTTCCAACTATTAAGTACATCATCGAACAAGGTGGACGTGCAATTCTTTTCTCTCACCTTGGACGTGTGAAAGAAGAAGCTGATAAAGCTGGTAAATCACTTGCTCCTGTAGCTGCTGACTTGGCTGCTAAATTGGGTCAAGACGTTGTTTTCCCAGGTGTCACTCGTGGTGCTGAATTGGAAGCAGCAATCAACGCTCTTGAAGATGGACAAGTTCTTTTGGTTGAAAATACTCGTTACGAAGATGTTGACGGCAAGAAAGAATCTAAAAACGATTCTGAACTTGGTAAATACTGGGCATCACTTGGAGATGGTATCTTCGTAAACGATGCATTCGGTACAGCTCACCGTGCACACGCATCTAACGTTGGTATCTCAGCAAACGTTGAAAAAGCAGTTGCTGGTTTCCTTCTTGAAAACGAAATTGCCTACATCCAAGAAGCAGTTGAAACTCCAGAACGTCCATTCGTAGCTATCCTTGGTGGTTCAAAAGTTTCAGACAAGATCGGTGTTATCGAAAACTTGCTTGAAAAAGCTGATAAAGTCCTTATCGGTGGTGGTATGACTTACACATTCTACAAAGCACAAGGTATCGAAATCGGTAACTCACTTGTAGAAGAAGACAAATTGGATGTTGCGAAAGCTCTTCTTGAAAAAGCAAATGGTAAATTGATCTTGCCAGTTGACTCAAAAGAAGCAAACGCCTTTGCTGGTTACACTGAAGTGCGTGACACTGAAGGTGAAGCAGTTTCTGAAGGCTTCCTTGGTCTTGACATCGGTCCAAAATCTATCGCTAAATTTGACGAAGCTTTGACTGGTGCCAAAACAGTTGTATGGAATGGACCTATGGGTGTATTTGAAAACCCAGATTTCCAAGCTGGTACAATCGGTGTGATGGACGCTATCGTGAAACAACCAGGCGTTAAATCAATCATCGGTGGTGGTGACTCAGCTGCCGCAGCGATCAACCTTGGCCGTGCAGACAAGTTCTCATGGATTAGTACGGGCGGAGGGGCTTCTATGGAGCTTCTTGAAGGTAAAGTATTGCCAGGTTTGGCTGCACTTACAGAAAAATAATTTCAGCCCGTTAGTCTCTACAAAATCCTGATTTTGTAGAAAAAGGAACAAACCTGAAACGTTAACAAAAAGGTGGCTATGTCACCTTTTTGTGTTAGTGGAGGTATTTGTGACGCGGTGGAGGGGCATCAATGGAACTTCTTGAAGGTAAAGTTCTTCCAGGACTTGCAGCCTTGACAGAAAAATAAGATTTTATAACTAAATCAAAGAAGAGAGGGATGAAAGTTCCTCTTTTCTTTTGCTTAAAATAAAAACGCTTCCTCTCAACTATTACTCATAAAAATCACCGATTTATGATAAAATGGAAATAGAAAGTTGAGATTATGAGTTATTTTAAAAAATATAAATTCGATAAATCCCAGTTCAAACTTGGTATGCGAACCTTTAAAACAGGTATTGCTGTTTTTCTAGTTCTCTTGATTTTTGGCTTTTTTGGTTGGAAAGGTCTTCAAATTGGTGCTTTGACAGCCGTTTTTAGCCTGAGGGAGAGTTTTGATAAGAGTGTCCATTTTGGGACTTCGCGTATTCTAGGAAATAGTATCGGTGGCCTCTATGCTCTGGTCTTCTTCTTATTAAATACCTTTTTCCACGAAGCCTTTTGGGTGACCTTGGTAGTTGTTCCAATCTGCACCATGTTAACCATTATGACAAATGTAGCCATGAATAACAAAGCAGGGGTTATTGGTGGTGTAGCAGCTATGTTAATCATTACCCTATCGATTCCGAGTGGCGAAACAATTTTGTACGTATTTGCGCGTGTATCAGAAACTTTCATGGGAGTTTTTGTCGCAATTCTCGTAAATTACGATATTGATCGTATTCGGCTCTTTTTAGAGAAAAAAGAAAAATAATGTTACATTTTATAACATTATCAATTGACGTTTGTCTTTTTTTAGACTATAATAGACAGAAAGAAGGAAATTGTAAATGAAGGAAAAAGAATTTCGCCGAAATATGGCTGTTTTTCCTATCGGCAGTGTTATGAAGTTGACCGATCTATCGGCGCGTCAGATTCGTTATTATGAAGATCAAGAGTTGATTAAACTGATCGAAACGAAGGGAACCGTCGCATGTATTCCTTGAATGACATGGATCGTCTGCTTGAAATCAAAGATTATATCTCTGAAGGTTATAATATCGCTGCCATTAAGAAAAAATATGCTGAACGTGAAGCGAAATCCAAGAAAGCAGTGAGTCAGACTGAGGTGCGTCGTGCACTTCACAATGAACTCCTCCAGCAGGGGCGCTTTGCTTCAGTACGGTCACCTTTTGGTCGCGGTTAGGTAACCGCAAGTAGTCATACATTAAGGAGAAAACTCATGCCAATCACAGCTGCAGATATTCGTCGTGAAGTCAAGGAAAAAAATGTTACCTTTATTCGTCTTATGTTCTCAGATATTTTGGGGACGATGAAGAACGTCGAAATTCCTGCTACAGATGAACAGTTAGATAAAGTCTTGTCAAACAAGGCTATGTTTGATGGATCTTCTATCGAAGGTTTTGTACGTATCAATGAGTCAGATATGTACTTGCATCCTGACTTGGATACATGGACAGTCTTCCCTTGGGGAGATGAAAATGGAAGTGTTGCAGGTTTGATCTGTGATGTCTATACAACAGAAGGTGAACCATTTGCAGGCGACCCTCGTGGCAATTTGAAACGTGCTCTTCGTCACATGGAAGAAGTGGGGATTCAAATCTTTCAACCTTGGTCCAGAGCCAGAATTCTTCCTATTTAAGTTGGATGAAAATGGGGACCCAACACTTGAAGTAAATGACAAGGGTGGCTACTTTGATTTGGCGCCTACTGACCTTGCGGACAATACACGTCGTGAGATTGTCAATGTCTTGACCAAAATGGGATTTGAAGTAGAAGCGAGTCACCACGAGGTTGCGGTTGGACAACACGAAATTGACTTCAAGTACGATGAAGTTCTCCGTGCTTGTGATAAGATTCAAATCTTTAAGCTAGTTGTTAAAACCATTGCTCGCAAACATGGCCTTTACGCAACCTTTATGGCTAAACCAAAATTTGGTATTGCTGGATCAGGTATGCACTGTAATATGTCCTTGTTTGATGCAGAAGGAAATAACGCCTTCTTTGATCCAAATGATCCAAAAGGAATGCAGTTGTCAGAAACAGCCTACCATTTCCTTGGCGGTTTGATTAAGCATGCTTACAACTATACTGCTATCATGAACCCAACGGTTAACTCATATAAACGTTTGGTTCCAGGTTATGAAGCGCCTGTTTACATTGCTTGGGCTGGTCGTAACCGTTCACCACTTGTGCGCGTACCTGCTTCACGCGGTATGGGAACTCGTCTTGAGTTGCGTTCGGTAGATCCAATGGCAAACCCATACATCGCTATGGCAGTTCTGTTAGAAGTTGGTTTGCATGGTATTGAAAATAAAATCGAAGCACCAGCTCCTATCGAAGAAAATATCTACATCATGACAGCAGAAGAGCGTAAGGAAGCTGGTATTACAGACCTTCCATCAACTCTTCACAACGCTTTGAAAGCTTTAACAGAGGATGAGGTTGTCAGAGCGGCTCTTGGAGAACATATCTATACTAGTTTCCTTGAAGCCAAACGAATCGAATGGGCAAGTTATGCAACCTTCGTTTCACAATGGGAAATTGATAACTATTTAGATCTTTACTAATATAGAGGAAAGATTGCCTGAGGGCAGTCTTTTTTCTTGCTTTTTATATCGAGATGTGATATATTTTATGTAACGAAGTGCGATATATCGAACTGAATAGGAGATGGCTATAAATGGAATTAACGGATAAGATCCGTCGAGTTTATCTTCCGATGACGGAAACAGGTTTTTATATCTTGTTCTGTCTGCAAAAGGAAGGTCATGGTTATGGTATTACACAAAAGGTCAAGGAGATGACAGATTCGCAAGTCTTGATTAGTCCTGGAACTATGTATGGAACCTTGTCAAAAATGGAAAAGGATGGTTTGATTTCCTTTGTCCGAGAAGAGGAAAAACGGAAAATCTATCAGATTACAGACTTGGGACGCAAAGTCTTAGATATTGAATTGAAACGTATTGAACGACTCTATAGAAACAGTCGGGAGGAAGGATGATGGAAAAGAAAATTGTTTATCGGGTTTTTACAATTGCGGATTATGAGAGGGAGGCTCTATACTTTAGAGAAATGCATGCCAAGGGCTGGAAACTCAAGGAAGTAAGCTACTCTATCTTATTGTTTGCAGTTAAGTATACCTTTGAAAAGTGTCAGCCTGAGCAAGTGTCTTATCAGTTGGATTTTTACCCAATGGAAAAATCAGAGAGATCCTCCTATTTACAGCTGTTTAAAGACTGTGGCTGGGAGCATATTACAGACTTTAATAGTTTTTCCTATTTTAGAAAAGCGCATTCTGAAATTGAATCGGATGCAGAATTTGAAATCTATAATGACGTTGCTGGGAAGTTAGCTATGGTTAATCGCATTTTAAGACTGCGATTAGTACCTGTTTTACTTTTGCTAGCCATACATATACCATTCTTACTTAAATTGCTCAATAGAAGTAATGCGTATGGTCTATGGAGTTTTTTCCTTGCGGTCGGGCTAGATGTTTTTCTTGTCTTTAATCCTCTTTGTTAATAGTTGCCTATATTAGCAGGAAGTTATGGCATAAAAAAGAAGGAATTATCAGATTTATGATAGGCTAGGTATGCTCAAAATTGGAGGGGAAGTCATGATCAAATAAAACAGCAATTTCGGATTTTTCACCATTGTTGATTTGGACAAGGAAGAAGAGTATTTGCATGAGATGCATTTGAAAGGTTGGAAGTATAGAACTAGTCGTTTTTGGGTTTTTTCTATTTTTGACCAATGTCAACCAGACGATGTCATCTACTGTATCTATGATTCTAGATTTCTTAGAAAAAAATATAAGCATGAACTGCAAGATTTTTAGAAATAGAGGTTGGGAATTGATAGAAAGAGGTCTTTTGTTCAATTCTTCGTAAACCAGCTTCTGATATACTTTCAGAAGATCAAGTCTATATGAGTAATAATCTCAGGTGGGAAGTTATGCGATCTAGACTTCGTTCCTGTACAGCTACTTTCGCGGGTGGCCTTGTTGTTTGTATGAGTGTATTTAAAGAAGAGCTTTCTATGTCTTTCTTCATTATTTTTCTTTTATATGCTTTTATGATTTCTTATCTAATCTATGGTTATTTCAGACTAATACTCAATGAAAATCAAAAAGCAAACTAGGAAGCTAGCCGCAAGCTGTACTTGAGTACGGTAAGGCGACGCTGACGTGGTTTGAATTTGATTTTCGAAGAGTATAAAAAGGAAATACCAAGTAGATGAATAGTAAGGTTCTAGGTCTTCAGACTGATTTTTAGCACTCTTGATAAAAGAGTGCTAATTTTTTGAGTTTTTGTCTTGACATTCTCTTTTAAGGGTGTATAATAGAATCATGAGTTAGCACTTGAGTGTGTCGAGTGCTAATCGATCAGACAGAGAGGAGTGATGAGGTGGTTACAGAGCGTCAGCAGGATATTTTAAATCTGATTATTGACATCTTTACCAAAACGCACGAACCTGTCGGATCCAAAGCCTTGCAAGAGTCTATTAACTCTAGCAGTGCAACCATTCGTAATGACATGGCGGCTCTAGAAAAGCAAGGTTTGCTTGAGAAGGCTCATACTTCAAGCGGTCGGATGCCAAGTGTTGCTGGTTTTCAGTACTATGTGAAACATTCACTGGATTTTGACCGACTGGCTGAAAATGAGGTATATGAGATTGTCAAAGCCTTTGATCAGGAATTCTTCAAATTGGAGGATATTCTGCAAGAGGCTGCTAATCTACTGACAGACTTGAGTGGCTGTACGGTAGTAGCACTGGATGTTGAGCCGAGCAGGCAACGTTTGACAGCCTTTGATATCGTTGTTTTGGGGCAACATACAGCCTTGGCAGTATTTACCCTAGACGAGTCTCGAACGGTTACCAGTCAGTTTCTAATTCCAAGGAACTTCTTGCAGGAAGATTTGCTGAAACTGAAGAGCATCATTCAGGAACGTTTCCTCGGCTACACCGTTCTAGATATTCACTACAAGATTCGGACGGAGATTCCGCAGATTATCCAGCGTTACTTTACAACGACGGACAATGTTATCGATCTCTTTGAACATATCTTTAAGGAAATGTTCAACGAAAACATTGTGGTGGCGGGCAAGGTTAATCTCTTGAATTTTGCCAATCTAGCAGCCTATCAGTTCTTTGACCAACCGCAAAAGGTGGCTCTGGAGATTCGTGAGGGGTTGCGTGAAGATCAGATGCAAAACGTCCGTGTTGCAGACAGTCAAGAGTCCTGTCTAGCTGACCTAGCGGTGATTAGTAGCAAGTTCCTCATTCCTTATCGGGGAGTTGGAATTCTAGCCATTATCGGTCCAGTTAATCTGGATTATCAGCAACTAATCAACCAAGTCAATGTAGTCAATCGTGTTTTGACCATGAAGTTGACAGATTTTTACCGCTATCTCAGCAGTAATCATTACGAAGTACATTAAGATTGAAATCATTAAAGGAGGCGAAAATGGCCCAAGATATAAAAAATGAAGAAGTAGAAGAAGTCCAAGAAGAGGAAGTTGTGGAAACGGTAGAAGAAACAACTCCTGAGAAATCTGAGTTGGACTTGGCAAATGAACGTGCAGATGAGTTCGAAAATAAATATCTTCGCGCTCATGCAGAAATGCAAAATATCCAACGCCGTGCCAATGAAGAGCGCCAAAACTTGCAACGTTATCGTAGCCAGGACTTGGCAAAAGCAATCTTGCCATCACTCGATAATCTTGAGCGTGCACTCGCAGTTGAAGGATTGACAGACGATGTCAAAAAAGGATTGGAGATGGTGCAAGAAAGCTTGATTCACGCTTTGAAAGAAGAAGGAATTGAAGAAATCGCAGCTGACGGTGAATTTGACCATAACTACCATATGGCCATCCAAACTCTCCCAGCAGACGATGAACACCCAGCAGATACCATCGCCCAAGTCTTCCAAAGGCTACAAACTCCATGACCGCATCTTACGCCCAGCAATGGTAGTGGTGTATAACTAGGCGATTCTGACGGTTGCAGCATACATAATAGAAAACTTGTCCGAAACGACACTAAACTATGAAAGAAAGATAAAAAGCAAGCCGAAGGCTTGCAAGGAAGATATTGCCCGCCGTGGTGAAAGTTTCAGTAGCTTTGGCTACTGAAACAGGGGATTTTTGAGACAATAGGCTCAAAAATAAGTGATGAAATCCCGTAGGGAGTTGCTCACGTCCCCACCACTTAAGGGAAATATCAAAAAAATCAAAATTCGAATTAAAATTTAAGGAGAAAAACACATGTCTAAAATTATCGGTATTGACTTAGGTACAACAAACTCAGCAGTAGCAGTTCTTGAAGGAACTGAAAGCAAAATCATCGCAAACCCAGAAGGAAACCGCACAACTCCATCTGTAGTATCATTTAAAAACGGCGAAATCATCGTTGGTGATGCTGCAAAACGTCAAGCAGTTACAAACCCAGATACAGTTATCTCTATCAAGTCTAAGATGGGAACTTCTGAAAAAGTTTCTGCAAACGGAAAAGAATACACTCCACAAGAAATCTCAGCTATGATTCTCCAATACTTGAAAGGCTACGCTGAAGACTACCTTGGCGAAAAAGTAACGAAAGCAGTTATTACAGTTCCAGCTTACTTCAACGACGCTCAACGTCAAGCTACAAAGACGCTGGTAAAATCGCTGGTCTTGAAGTAGAACGTATCGTCAACGAACCAACTGCAGCCGCTCTTGCTTACGGTTTGGACAAGACTGATAAAGAAGAAAAAATCTTGGTATTCGACCTTGGTGGTGGTACATTCGACGTTTCTATCCTTGAATTGGGTGACGGTGTCTTCGACGTATTGTCAACTGCAGGGGACAACAAACTTGGTGGTGACGACTTTGACCAAAAAATCATCGACCACTTGGTAGCAGAATTCAAGAAAGAAAACGGTATCGACTTGTCTATTGACAAGATGGCAATGCAACGTTTGAAAGATGCAGCTGAAAAAGCGAAGAAAGACCTTTCTGGTGTAACTTCAACACAAATCAGCTTGCCATTCATCACTGCAGGTGAAGCTGGACCTCTTCACTTGGAAATGACTTTGACTCGTGCGAAATTTGACGATTTGACTCGTGACCTTGTAGAACGTACAAAAGTTCCAGTTCGTCAAGCCCTTTCAGATGCAGGTTTGAGCTTGTCAGAAATCGACGAAGTTATCCTTGTTGGTGGTTCAACTCGTATCCCAGCCGTTGTAGAAGCTGTTAAGGCTGAAACTGGTAAAGAACCAAATAAATCAGTAAACCCTGACGAAGTAGTTGCTATGGGTGCTGCGATCCAAGGTGGTGTCATCACTGGTGATGTCAAAGATGTTGTCCTTCTTGACGTAACACCATTGTCACTTGGTATCGAAACAATGGGTGGTGTCTTCACAAAACTCATCGAACGCAACACAACAATTCCAACATCTAAATCACAAGTCTTCTCAACAGCAGCAGATAACCAACCAGCCGTTGATATCCATGTTCTTCAAGGTGAACGCCCAATGGCAGCAGATAACAAGACTCTTGGACGCTTCCAATTGACTGATATCCCAGCTGCACCTCGTGGAATTCCTCAAATCGAAGTAACATTTGATATCGACAAGAACGGTATCGTGTCTGTTAAGGCTAAAGATCTTGGAACTCAAAAAGAACAAACTATTGTGATCCAATCAAACTCAGGTTTGACTGACGAAGAAATCGACCGCATGATGAAAGATGCAGAAGCAAACGCTGAAGCAGATAAGAAACGTAAAGAAGAAGTTGACCTTCGTAACGAAGTAGACCAAGCAATCTTTGCGACTGAAAAGACTATCAAGGAAACTGAAGGAAAAGGTTTCGACGCAGAACGTGACGCTGCCCAAGCTGCCCTTGATGACCTTAAGAAAGCTCAAGAAGACAACAACTTGGACGAAATGAAAGCAAAACTTGAAGCATTGAACGAAAAAGCTCAAGGACTTGCTGTTAAACTCTACGAACAAGCCGCAGCAGCCCAACAAGCTCAAGCAGGAGCAGAAGGCGCACAAGCCACAGGCAACGCAGGCGATGACGTCGTAGACGGAGAGTTTACGGAAAAATAAAATAGTCCAGTGGACTATTTTATCCCGAACTTGAAAATCAGGCGAGTATAAGAAGAAATCCAGAGGTTGCAACCCAGCCTCTGTTTTTCGGTAAAATAGAGGATGTTGCGTATGAACAAAGTACTTTGTATCATTTATCCTAATTTTTCTCTTTATGAGATAGCCTCTTTAACAAGTACTTTAGCTCTGTCTTTTGACATCACGATTGATTATGTAGCTTCAGATCATTCGATGGTAGTCTCTGAGGATGGCTTGCCTTGTTTACCTACAAAAACATTGGATCAAGTATGTATAGAAGAGTATTCTTGTGTCATTTTGCCAGGAATGGTAAATATAGGACCTGCTCTACAGGATGAAAAATTAAATTCTTTTTTGAAGGGACTTGGTAAGCAGGATATCTTAATTGCAGCTATTTCTTCAGCGCCTCTTTTATTGGCGAAAGCAGGTTTATTGAGCGATACTAAATTTACAGGTGGAATTTGGCAAAACTTCTTTGATTATTTTGAATTTCTTCCACGTGAGAATTTCCAACCCAAACTGGTTGTGCAAGATAAAAATATCATTACGGCTATAGGCTTTGCAAATCTAGAGTTTGCAAGGAAAGTGATTCTTAGTCTAGGTTTGGCAGAAAATACTGACAACTATTTTAAAGAACAGAACGAATATTCAGAAGAGGATTTGATTTTTACTCTATCAGATGAAGAGTTTAATCAAGTGAAGCAGAGTATAGAAAACAGCCTCTAAAGATTTACATGAAAATTATAGAAAGGAACAAGGGTGTTCAGGGAATTGAACACGGGTTCCAAAATTTCTTACTCAATATAAAAGAAAGGAATTGAACCCGACTTAAATGGTGGTTCGATTCACAATATCAATAGAAAGGAACAAGGGTGTTCGTAACTGAACACGGGCTACGGACTGTGCCAAAAAGATAGTTTTTTCTAGGACGCAAGCGTCCGTCGTCAAAACTCCTATTTTGGCTGTGTCCGTTTGACGCCCTTTGTATCTTGAATTATGAACAATACTGAATTTTATGATCGTCTGGGGGTGTCAAAAAACGCTTCGGCAGACGAGATCAAAAAGGCTTATCGTAAGCTTTCGAAAAAATATCACCCAGATATCAACAAGGAGCCTGGTGCTGAGGAAAAGTACAAGGAAGTTCAGGAAGCCTATGAGACTTTGAGTGACGACCAAAAACGTGCGGCCTATGACCAATATGGTGCGACTGGAGCCAACGGTGGCTTTGGTGGTGCTGGTGGTTTCGGCGGTTTCAACGGAGCAGGTGGTTTCGGTGGTTTTGAGGACATTTTCTCAAGTTTCTTTGGCGGTGGCGGTGCTTCGCACAATCCAAACGCTCCTCGTCAAGGGGACGACCTCCAGTATCGTGTGAATTTGACCTTTGAAGAAGCTATTTTTGGAGCTGAAAAAGAAGTCAAATATAACCGTGAAGCAAGCTGTCGTACATGTAATGGCTCTGGTGCTAAGCCAGGAACAAGTCCGGTCACTTGTGGCCGCTGTCATGGCGCTGGTGTCATTAACGTTGATACGCAGACTCCTCTTGGTATGATGCGCCGTCAAGTAACCTGTGATGTCTGCCATGGTCGTGGAAAAAGAAATCAAAGATCCATGTACAACATGTCATGGAACAGGTCATGAAAAAAACAAGCTCATAGCGTACATGTGAAAATCCCTGCTGGTGTGGAAACAGGTCAACAAATTCGTCTAGCTGGTCAAGGTGAAGCAGGCTTTAACGGTGGACCTTATGGTGACTTGTATGTAGTGGTTTCTGTGGAAGCCAGCGACAAGTTTGAACGTGAAGGAACGACTATCTTCTACAATCTCAACCTCAACTTCGTCCAAGCGGCTCTCGGTGATACAGTAGATATCCCAACTGTTCACGGTGATGTTGAATTGGTTATCCCAGAGGGAACTCAGACTGGTAAGAAATTCCGCCTACGTGGCAAAGGAGCTCCGAGCCTTCGTGGTGGTGCAGTTGGGGACCAATACGTTACTGTTAATGTCGTAACACCGACAGGCTTGAACGACCGCCAAAAAGCAGCCTTGAAAGAATTCGCAGCTGCAGGTGACTTGAAAGTAAATCCAAAGAGAAAAGGCTTCTTTGACCATATTAAAGATGCCTTTGATGGAGAATAAACAAAAAGAGCCGATGGGCTCTTTTTAAAGCAGAGACAAGTTATATCCCATCAACTATACATCACAATTTAGACAACTCATTTACCATGTCATAACTAATACTCTTCGAAAATCTCTTCAAACCGCGTCAACGTCGCCTTGCCGTATATATGTGACTGACTTCGTCAGTCTTATCTACAACCTCAAAACAGTGTTTTGAGCAACCTGCGGCTAGTTTCCTAATTTGCTCTTTGATTTTCATTGAGTATAAATTAAATGCTTCCCCAGACTTTCCGCCGTAATGAAAACACCTGAAATAGTTTTGTTTCAGGTGTTCGGAAACTTTGAGACCTAGGCTCAAAGTTTAGGTATGGAACTTCGAAGAAGGTCGCTACCGTCCGTCATTACTTAAGGAAAGTCTTAAAAAATCTATAAACTAAAAAGAGCCGTCGGGCTCTTTTTACTTATCTTCAATTTCCTGTGTTTCTTTGATAACAGCTAGTCTAGTCTGGATATCCTTTTCCAAGACTTTAAATTTATAAGTCAGGTCTTCTTGGTATTCCTTGATAAGTTCTTTTTGCTGGTTAATGATTTGCAGGCTGTTTTGGATAATATCCACATCGTCCTTGATAGCTTGAACGCGGTCAGTGGTATTCAAGACTTCATCTGTGATGGTTTGGCGATTTTTTGTGACCAGATAACTTCCGGCTGCAGCTCCTGCAAATAGCAGTAGGTTGGATAATTTCATAGCAACTCCTTAAGCGTTTTTGATGGTTTCAGCGACTTGAGCAAGTTTGTCAAAGTCTGGTTCGTGGGCGATAAAATCAATCTTGAGGTCATCGTCAGCACTGTAGCGAGGCACAAGGTGAACGTGAGTATGAAAAACTGTTTGACCAGCGACTTCTTCACAGTTGGAAATGATATTCATACCAGCAGCCTTAGTGACTTTCATGATTTTTTGAGCTACTTTTGGTACTTGGGCAAAGAGTTGGCTGGCGCTCGTAGCATCCATCTCCAAAAGATTGCGATAGTGTTCTTTTGGCACGACCAAGGTGTGTCCTGGTGTCACTTGAGAGATATCAAGAAAGGCAAGGACCTGCTCATCTTCATATACTTTTGAAGCAGGAATTTCCCCTGCGATGATTTTACAAAAAATGCAATCTGACATAAAATCTACCTCTACTGTATTGAATTTTGATATAATATAGCTACATTATACCAGATTTGGAGAAAATATGTTAGAAATTAAAAACCTGACAGGTGGTTATGTCCATGTCCCTGTCTTGAAAGATGTGTCTTTTACTGTTGAAAGTGGGCAGTTGGTTGGTTTGATTGGTCTCAATGGCGCTGGTAAATCGACGACAATCAATGAGATTATCGGTCTGTTGACACCTTATAGCGGTTCTATCAATATCAATGGCCTGACACTGCAAGAAGATGCGACAAGTTACCGCAAGCAAATTGGCTACATTCCAGAAACGCCTAGCTTGTATGAGGAATTGACCCTCAGAGAGCATATCGAAACGGTTGCTATGGCTTATGGTATTGAGCAGAAAGTGGCTTTTGATCGAGTAGAACCTTTGTTAAAAATGTTCCGTCTGGACCAGAAATTAGACTGGTTCCCTGTTCATTTTTCAAAAGGGATGAAGCAGAAGGTCATGATTATCTGTGCTTTTGTGGTAGATCCGAGTCTTTTCATCGTGGATGAGCCTTTCCTTGGTCTCGATCCGCTGGCTATTGCAGACTTGATTCAGCTTTTGGAAGTGGAAAAGCAAAAGGGCAAGTCCATTCTCATGAGCACCCACGTGTTAGATTCGGCGGAGAAGATGTGTGATGCCTTTGTCATTCTTCACAAAGGGGAAGTGCGTGCTAAGGGAAATCTCCTGCAACTGCGCGAAGCCTTTGACATGCCTGAGGCTAGTTTGAATGATATTTACTTGGCTCTGACCAAAGAGGAGGAGCTATGAAAGACTTGTTTTTAAAGAGAAAGCAGGCTTTTCGTAAGGAGTGTCTTGGTTATTTGCGCTATGTTCTCAATGACCACTTTGTCTTGTTCCTGCTTGTCCTGCTGGGCTTTCTAGCCTACCAGTACAGTCAACTCTTGCAACATTTTCCTGAAAATCATTGGCCTATCCTTTTGTTTGTAGGAATTACCTCTGTTTTGCTTTTGCTTTGGGGTGGAATTGCTACCTATATGGAGGCTCCTGACAAGCTCTTTCTCTTAGTCGGAGAAGAGGAAATCAAGCTTCATCTAAAGCGTCAAACTGGAATTTCCCTAGTCTTTTGGCTCTTTGTCCAGACCCTTTTCTTGCTGTTATTTGCGCCTTTATTTTTAGCAATGGGCTATGGCTTGCCAGTTTTTCTGGTCTATGTGCTCTTATTAGCTGCAGGGAAATACCTGCTCTTTCGTCAAAAAGCTAACAAATTTTTTACTGAAACTGGACTGGACTGGGATTATGTCATTGACCAAGAAAGCAAGCGCAAGCAAGTCTTGCTTCGTTTCTTTGCCCTTTTTACTCAGGTAAAGGGAATTTCAAACAGCGTCAAGCGTCGTGCCTATCTGGACTTTATCTTAAAGGTTGTTCAGAAGGTGCCTGGAAAGATTTGGCAAAATCTCTATCTGCGTTCTTATCTGCGAAATGGAGACCTCTTTGCCCTCAGTCTCCGTCTGCTACTACTTTCCTTGCTGGCGCAGATTTTTATCGAGCAAGCTTGGATTGCGACAGCAGTGGTAGTGCTGTTTAACTACCTCTTGCTCTTCCAGTTGCTGGCCCTCTATCACGCCTTTGACTACCAGTATTTGACCCAACTCTTTCCACTGGACAAGGGGCAAAAGGAAAAAGGCTTACAGGCTGTAGTCCGAGGATTGACCAGTTGGTCTTAGTAGTGGAATTAGTTGTCGGGTTGATTACCTTCCAAGAAAAACTAGCCCTTCTAGCCTTACTGGGAGCTGGTTTGGTTTTACTAGTCTTGTATTTGCCTTATCAGGTCAAACGTCAGATGCAGGATTAACATTGCCTATATGACACTAAAAAAGAAGTTGAGTTCAGTTTGTCTCAGCTTCTTTTACTTTCTACAAGATAATGGTTGGCCCGTAGAGACTCAACTTAGTCTTGACTTGGTCAAAGTGGAAGCGGTCATAGGCCCGCCAAGCAGCGCGAGTAGGAGCGTCTGGATTGAGAGCGCTGAGTCCCATGAGAAGACTGGAAGTCTGGTAAAATTTTTCCAATTCAATCAAGACTCGATTATCCACTGTTTCAGCCTTGGCTAGAAAACCAAGAATAGAGTTTAATTGCTCCTGAAAGCGGACGTCGTCAGCGGTTGCCTGTTTGCATGCTTGATAGGCTTTGTTTAAGTCAGTAATCAAAGTCTGAGCTCTTTTGATGGGGTCTGTGTCTGTCATGAGAATTCCTCCTTTAATCTGGGTGCTAGTCTTGTTTCTAGCAACTGTGTTTTGATACTGTCAGTCTATCACTTTTATCTCCTTTTTCACCATAAAATCTTTAATTGCCCTTGAAATTTCCTGAATGGTACTGTTAAGATTTTATGATAAAATAGTGGTAAGATTATCATGCTTATTTGAGGAAGAAGCTACCTTTCAGGAGCGTTGAAGGCCTGTTTAGGATTTGGTGGACTTGTATCATAGTATTTTTGCTATCCTCTTTTTAGGAAGAAATCGAAACAAGGAGAGTAAGAAGATGAGAATATTTGTTTTAGAAGATGATTTTTCCCAACAGACTAGGATTGAAACGACGATTGAGAAACTTTTGAAGGAACATCATATCACTCCCAGTTCTTTTGAAGTTTTTGGTAAGCCAGACCAGCTGCTGGCAGAGGTGCATGAGAAGGGGGCGCATCAGCTATTCTTTTTGGATATTGAGATTCGAAATGAGGAGATGAAGGGTCTGGAAGTGGCTAGAAAGATTCGGGATCGAGACCCCTATGCCCTGATTGTCTTTGTGACGACTCACTCGGAGTTTATGCCCCTGTCCTTTCGCTACCAAGTGTCTGCTCTGGACTATATTGATAAGGCCCTTTCGGCAGAGGAGTTTGAATCTCGGATCGAGACAGCTCTCCTCTATGCCAATAGTCAAGACAGTAAAAGTCTGGCGGAAGATTGCTTTTACTTTAAATCAAAATTTGCCCAATTCCAGTACCCTTTTAAAGAGGTTTACTATCTCGAAACGTCGCCCAGAGCCCATCGTGTTATTCTCTATACCAAGACGGACAGGCTGGAATTTACAGCGAGTTTAGAGGAGGTTTCAAGCAGGAGCCTCGTCTCTTGCAGTGCCATCGCTCTTTTCTCATCAATCCAGCCAATGTGGTTCGTTTGGATAAGAAAGAAAAACTCCTTTTCTTTCCCAATGGTGGAAGCTGTCTAATCGCGCGTTATAAGGTCAGGGAAGTATCTGAAGCTATCAATAACTTGCATTGAGCTAGGAGAGTTTATGAATATTGCTTGGATATTATTGTATACGCTTATTACTAATGGGCTAAAAATTGTTATTTTCTTTAAGGTAGATGGAATTGGTCTCAATTTTGAGAGAATTTTTAAGGCCTTTCTTTTTAAGCTACTTTTGGCAGTTGTTTTTGTAATGATTAGCTATATAGTAGGAAATGATTATCTATCTTATTTTATGGAACCCTTGTACGGTATAGGTTTGTCTTTCTTACTGTTAAGAGGGCTTCCTAAAAAACTCCTCTTCTTTTATGGTCTCTTTCCAATGATATTGGTGAATCTCTTTTATAGAGGGGTCTCCTATTTTGTGCTTCCATTTTGGGGACAAGAAATTGTAGATAAAGGTAGCAATCCTATCTTTTTATTGATGACGATATTCGTTTGCTTCATAGTTTTAGTCTTTTTGAAATGGTTGGACTATGATTTCACTAACTTGAGAAAGGAGATTCTCGATAAAGGTTTTCAAAAGTCCCTGACCACGATTAACTGGATAATGGGGGCTTACTATCTAGTGATGCAAAGTCTGTCTTTCTTTGAATATGAACAAGGTATTCAATCAACGACTGTTCGCCATCTGATTCTAGTGTTTTACTTGCTCTTTTTTATGGGGATTATCAAGAAACTGGATACCTATTTGAAGGACAAACTCCATGAGAGATTGGACCAAGAGCAGGCCTTGCGCTACAGAGATATGGAGCGATATAGTCGGCATATAGAGGAACTTTACAAGGAAGTCCGGAGCTTTCGCCATGACTACACTAACCTCTTAACCAGCTTACGTCTGGGCATCGAAGAGGAGGATATGGAGCAGATAAAAGAGGTCTACGACTCCGTCTTAAAGGATTCTAGTGAAAAATTGCAGGACAATAAATATGACCTTGGACGACTCGTAAATATTCGTGACCGTGCCCTCAAAAGTCTTCTAGCAGGGAAATTTCTAAAAGCTAGAGATAAGAAGATTGTCTTTAATGTCGAAGTTCCTGAGGAGATTCAGGTCGAGGGGATGAGCTTGCTTGACTTTCTAACCATTGTGTCTATCCTTTGTGACAACGCTATTGAAGCCAGTGCAGAGGCCAGTCAACCTCACGTTTCAATCGCCTTTTTAAAAAATGGAGCACAGGAGACCTTTATCATTGAAAATTCCATCAAAGAAGAGGGTATAGACATTTCTGAGATTTTCTCCTTTGGAGCAAGTTCTAAAGGGGAGGAGAGAGGAGTTGGTCTCTATACCGTCATGAAGATTGTCGAAAGCCATCCCAATACCAGTCTAAATACCACCTGCCAAAATCAAATCTTTCGTCAGGTGTTAACTATAATACATACAGAATGATAAAAAATAAGACCGAGAATGCTTGTTTCTCGATCTGTATGGCTGAATAGTTAATCAAAGTAGTTTTGAGTTACAGTAAATTGCTTGTATGAAATAATTTTCTCTATCATCAACTATCGGGAGGGGTTTCTAATTTTTGAAATCTAATTCTGCTATATCTACTTTTTATTTTTAGTTTTTAATAATCCTATTATAGATAGAGTTATTAAAGTTATGGACATTAAACTGCTAAAAAAATAAATACTTTTGATGTTAATCCAATAGAAAAATAGTAATATTCCATAAAAAAATATTGGATATGTAATAAATCTTATTCTTCATGATTACTTGCCTCCGAATATAGATTCTTGCTATGTTACAAATGTGACAAATTTAGTATAGCACTATTTTTTTAAAAAAATTTTTCATCCAAATCTTGAATGGTTATTGAAACATCTTGAATTGAACAAAGAACTTTCTCCTTGCCAAAAATAACGAATATCATTCATAAAACCGAAAAAAATAATATATATTATCATTATTTTTTTGCTATAATGGTTAATGAGCTTCCCATTCTTGTCTTCAATAAAAAAATCAGTATTTGAAGAAAACTAGGAAACTAGTTATAGACAGTACTGCTTTTACGGCGAGATGGTGTTGCAGTAGTTTGAAGAATATTTCTTGGGTTCGAAACAAAAATACTATAGTATGTGAGGTATATTAAATGAATAAGAAATCCTTTTTTTATCATCTGTTCTACGTTGATCATAGCATCGAATCTTCTCATGCTTTCCGTTGTGAACAAGGGAGAAGAAACAGGGAGCAATCTGTTTGTGATTGCTATAGCCTGTGTTTTATTACCAGCATTTTTTTATATGCGGTTGAAAAATCAACTGACTTCATTGGTAAGAGTAGAATCAATACTCCTGATTCAGTTGACAGTTATATCCCTACTCCGTCTTATCAACAGAATAGGGAGTACGCCTGAAATCCTCAACATTATCATTACCCTTATCGCTTTGGCAAGTGGGACAGTCGCTATCCTTGTTGCGATCATGAGAATATATGAGAACATACGGAAGTGAGGGTGAGTAGTTTTCTATTTTGTATTTTTCACATTGTTAAGTTTCCATAGGGCAAGTATGTTTTTTTCATGCTTGCTTTTTTTAAATTTTTTTAACAATTCAAGATGTTTTTGATGACCATTTATGATTTGAGTGATCCAAGGTCAAAAATGAGTGCTATACTAGCAGTGTAAAGGTTCTAGCTCAACAAAAGATTCAGGAGGAAATCTTATGAAGAAAAAAATACTTGTCATTTTTTTATCTTGTATCTGATCATGTCCATCTTTCTATATCCGCTTAGGGAGAGTGCTTGGTATCATCTGTTTTTATACCATAGCCTATATGATTGCAGTTATGTTCTATTTTGCTTTTAACTAAAAAGAAAGGAGCAAAGAAATGAAAAACTTTTCTTGCTAAAAAAACGGAACATCTTCCTTACGAGATTGTTCCTAGGTCAGTTGCCCTTACTTGTCTCTACTTATCTATTTCTATCTCGTCAGTTTTTAAATTTTTTTCCTTGGTTTTCCAATTTCTTTTTAGTGGTTATTAACTTGGCTTCTATTTTTGGTCACTGTTTACCCTCACTAGGGAAATGAGGATAAGAGAATTTGAAGATGATGATTTGGTTAGTCCTAGAACCAATCAACTCATGTTCATCGGCTTGACAGGTTTTATGTCTATTATTTGTTTGTATAGAGGATCACAGCAGGAGAATCTTACCAACAACTAATTGCCTATATTGGCGCTATTCTCTGCTTGCTTATCATGCTTCTACTCATTTGGGGTTTGAAGTATTATAAAAAAAGTAGGGGCTAATGAAATTTTTTTGCAAAATCAAGATGTCTCGATGACAATTCAAGATTTGGATGAAAAAAACTTTAACAAATAGTGCTATACTGAAATTGTCAAAGTTGCAAAGGGTGTCGCTACATTCTGTTAAAAAAATCGCTCTTGATTGATAATCTGGATTTGTTAGGAAAAGGAGTAAATAATTATGGATAAGAAAAAAAGATAGTTTCGACTATAATATGTATAGTATTTCTTGTAGAGTCAGTAGATAATTTTTTTAGAGACTTAACCCCGTTATTGTTCATTTTAAATATTATTGGCCTAACTTGTTTTTTTAGTGTTAATATACACTAACATAAAAGAGATACTCTTAAATATAAGTAAATGATGATTTGGTTAGTCCTAGAACCAATCAATTTATGTTTATCGGCTTGGCAGATTTTTATGTTTGTCATTTGTTTGTATAGAGGTATTTCAGAAACAGAATTCTATCAACAACTAATCGCTTATATAGGTGTATTCTCTACTTGTTTATCACGCTTCTGCTCATGTGGGGCTTGAAGTATTATAAAAAAAGTAGCTTGTTTTATATGGGACTAACCTATGGTCTGGCAAAAGGGAGGTACTAGGCTAGTCGTTGTCTTGTAGATAGTGGGGAGGATTTCTATGAAAAAGACACTCTATTCTTTTCAAAAACGAGTGCCATTCTTTCTTATTTGTTTCTGTTTTTCGGACTGTCTTGGACAACCCAATTTTGGAGCAATTATTGGGAGTTCTCGTCTTGGGTAGGAAATATTATCTGGATTCGAAACATCATCAGCCTTCTCTTTATCTGCTTGATGATTTGGATTTTGGTTAGGTCGGGCCATGCTTATCTCTTTCGTATCCCTAGAAAAAAGTGGTTGAGCTATTCCGTCCTGACGGTGTTAGCAGCTGTTGTGCTTATCTGTTTTAACTATCTGACAGCTAAACACGTTCAGGGGACGAACGAAGGTTGGAATTTGTTTATTGCCTATAGTGAGACCAATTTTGCGGAGTTTGGTGTTTACCTAACCTTAATCGTACTAGGACCTCTGATGGAAGAATTGGTGTGTAGAGGACTGCTTCAACATGCCTTCTTTAAGAATTCGAGGTGGGGGCTGGATCTTCTCTTTCCGTCATTCTTATTTGCCTTGCCCCACTTTTCTAGCTTGCCAAGTTTCGCAGATATTCTTGTCTATACGGCAGTGGGCTGTCTATTTGCCTGTCTAACACGTTATACGAAGAGTATCTATCCTTCTTATTCGATTCATATTGTTAATAATATCATCGCAAACTTACCATTTTTTTGCTCACTTTTTTTACATAGGGTCTTGGGGTAAAAAAACAAAAGTCTTGCTTTTCAGCCATAGAGGAGGTTACCATGTATAAACACTTATTTTTCCTAGATTCCAAAACCTTAGACTGGTTGACTCCTTATATTCTGGTCTTGGCTTCTGACACCATTACCTTTAATGTTTTTGTGCTAACCTTTGTATCTGTTATGGCCTTTTATTTCCTAAACCCCATGCTATCTTTAATGGCTATCTTTTTTAGGGGGTGGTTATGTGGTCGGATTTTGGTTACTCAAATGATTTGTTTTGGAAAGGCTAGAACTAAAGAATGACGTGTAGGAAGTCTGTTTGTTGAGGAGGATAGTTTTATGGAGTTTTTTGATAAATTTCATGCCTTGTGTTTTGGATTTTTAGTACTACTAATCGTCATTACAGTTCCTTATACGATTAACCATGGGGATTTTTTTCAAAATGAATCTGAATTGATTATTGTAAGTCTTCTAGTAACCTCGCTGAGTGTTGCTTATGCTAGAAAGTTTGATATGATTTCTTTTGGGATGTTAAGCAAGAAACAACTTTTGCTTTTCACTGCAATCTTTCTTCTAAGTGTACTTGAGACGCTGGTTTATATTCATTTCTTCGCTGTTTCTTCTGGCGCAGGAGTTCAACACTTGGCGGAAGTCAGCAGAGGAATTTCTCTGTCTTTGATTTTGACTACCTCAGTTTTTGGCCCCATCCAGGAGGAACTCATTTTCAGAGGACTTCTTCAAGGTGCGGTTTTTGACAACTCTTGGTTAGGGCTTGTGCTAACTTCCTCTCTCTTTTCTTTCATACATGGACCTTCTAATGTCCCTTCGTTTATTTTTTATCTACTTGGGGGCTTGTTGCTGGGCTTTGCTTATAAAAAGAGCCAAAATTTGTGGGTTTCTACTTTAGTTCATATGTTTTACAACAGTTGGCCACTCCTATATTATTTATAAAAATCATGAAAGGTAAGCAGAAGACGGTGCTTGCCTTTTTCTTTCTATAATGATACCCAAGCCAATCTAGAGGCTTTTCTTTGAGAATCGGGTGTGGAGCGGTTGACGAATAACTCAAAAACTAGTAGAATAGTAAGGAAACTTTATACGGAGGAAAGAAATGGATTTGGGTGATAATGAGCTAACACTGACTCCCATACCTGGGAAAAGTGGTAAGGCTTATATGGGTAGCTATCCTGATGGGAAGCGCATCTTTGTAAAAATGAACACCTCTCCAATCCTACCTGGTCTAGCTAGAGAACAAATTGCTCCACAATTATTATGGAGTCGCCGTTTGGCAGATGGGCGTGATATGTGTGCTCAAGAATGGTTGACAGGCAAGATATTGACCCCCTATGATATGAATCGTAAGCAAATTGTCAATATTTTAACCCGTCTACATCGCTCACGTCCGTTGATGACGCAGTTGAGTCGTTTGGGCTATGCCATGGAAACACCTGTAGATTTATTACAGTCTTGGCAAGAAACAGCTCCAGATGCTTTGCGTAAAAATCATTTTATCAGCGAAGTGATGGCTGATTTACGTCAGACTATTCCAGGATTTAGAGAGGACTATGCGACCATTGTCCATGGAGATGTACGACATAGTAATTGGATTGAGACAGATAGTGGCTTGATTTATTTGGTAGATTGGGATTCGGTTCGCTTGACCGATCGCATGTTTGATGTGGCCCATATGCTCTGCCATTATATTCCAGAACATGAGTGGAAGGAATGGTTGACCTACTACGGTTACAAGTACAATCAAACGGTATTAAATAAATTGTATTGGTACGGTCAATTGTCTTATTTGAGCCAGATTTCCAAGTATTATATGAACCAAGATTTAGAAAATGTCAATCGGGAGATCCATGGCTTGCGTCACTTCCGAGACAAGTATGGAAAGAGAAGATGAGAGTTAGAAATCGTAAAGGGGCGACAGAATTACTAGAGGCAAATCCCCAGTATGTAGTCCTCAATCCCTTGGAAGCCAAGGGAAAATGGCGGGACTTGTTTGGCAATGACAATCCCATTCATGTGGAAGTTGGGAGTGGAAAGGGTGCCTTTGTTTCAGGTATGGCCAAACAAAACCCTGACATCAACTATATCGGGATTGATATTCAAAAGTCTGTTTTGAGCTACGCTTTGGACAAGGTGCTTGAAGTTGGAGTACCGAACATCAAGCTCTTGTGGGTGGATGGTTCTGATTTGACAGACTACTTTGAAGATGGTGAGATCGATCGTTTGTATCTGAACTTTTCAGATCCATGGCCTAAAAAACGCCATGAAAAGCGTCGTTTGACCTACAAGACCTTCTTGGATACCTTCAAGCGTATCTTGCCTGAAAATGGGGAAATTCATTTCAAGACAGATAACCGTGGCTTATTTGAGTATAGCCTAGTGAGCTTTTCTCAGTATGGCATGAAACTAAATGGTGTCTGGCTTGATTTACATGCCAGTGATTTTGAAGGCAATGTCATGACAGAATACGAGCAAAAGTTCTCCAACAAGGGTCAAGTTATCTACCGAGTTGAGGCAGAATTTTAAGAAATAGCCTGAAATCAGGCTGTATAAGTGCTTTTGCTTTACATAAGTTGGCAAACGTGCTATACTAAGACTAAGAATATGAGAAAGTGAGGCGGGGAAATATCTTCGCCTCTTGCTTATGAGGAGGTGGACGCAATCGCAACAATCGTAGAATTAGTCAGAGAAGTTGTAGAACCTGTCATCCAAGCACCTTTCGAGCTCGTGGATATCGAGTATGGAAAGATTGGCAGTGACATGATTCTCAGTATTTTTGTAGATAAACCTGAAGGAATTACCTTGAACGACACGGCGGACTTGACAGAAATGATTAGTCCTGTCCTAGACACCATCAAGCCAGATCCCTTCCCAGAACAATATTTCCTAGAAATCACCAGTCCAGGCTTGGAACGTCCTTTGAAAACCAAGGATGCCGTCGCTGGAGCTGTTGGGAAATACATCCATGTCGGGCTCTACCAGGCCATCGATAAGCAAAAGGTCTTTGAAGGAACCTTGTTGGCCTTCGAAGAGGACGAGTTGACCATGGAGTATATGGACAAGACACGTAAGAAAACTGTCCAAATTCCATACAGTTTAGTATCAAAAGCACGTTTAGCAGTTAAATTATAGAAAAAGAAAGGATAGCTTTTGAGGATTCAAAAGTGAAGAAAACATGAGTAAAGAAATGCTAGAGGCCTTCCGCATTTTGGAAGAAGACAAGGGAATCAAAAAAGAAGATATCATCGACGCAGTAGTAGAGTCGCTTCGTTCCGCTTATCGCAGACGCTATGGTCAATCTGACAGTGTAGCTATTGACTTCAACGAGAAAACAGGTGACTTTACAGTTTATACTGTCCGTGAAGTTGTTGATGAAGTATTTGATAGCCGTTTGGAAATCAGCTTGAAAGATGCTCTTGCCATTAATTCAGCCTATGAGCTTGGGGATAAAATCAAGTTTGAAGAAGCACCTGCTGAGTTTGGTCGTGTAGCAGCCCAATCTGCCAAACAAACCATCATGGAAAAAATGCGCAAGCAAACACGTGCTATCACCTACAATACTTACAAAGAGCATGAACAAGAAATCATGTCTGGTACGGTAGAACGCTTTGATAACCGCTTCATCTATGTCAACCTTGGCAGCATTGAAGCCCAATTGTCAAAACAAGACCAAATTCCTGGTGAAGTGTTTGCTTCCCACGATCGTATCGAAGTTTATGTCTATAAGGTTGAAGATAACCCTCGTGGTGTCAACGTCTTTGTTAGCCGTAGTCATCCAGAAATGATCAAACGTTTGATGGAGCAAGAAATCCCAGAAGTTTATGACGGAACGGTTGAAATCATGAGCGTGGCTCGTGAAGCTGGTGACCGTACTAAGGTTGCCGTTCGTAGCCACAATCCAAATGTGGATGCTATCGGTACAATCGTTGGACGTGGTGGTGCTAATATCAAGAAGATTACCAGCAAGTTCCACCCAGCTCGCTACGATGCCAAGAGCGACCGTATGGTGCCAATCGAAGAAAATATCGATGTTATCGAGTGGGTAGCAGATCCAGCTGAATTTATCTACAATGCCATTGCTCCTGCTGAAGTTGACCAAGTTATCTTTGATGAAAACGACAGCAAACGTGCCTTGGTGGTTGTACCAGATAACAAACTTTCCCTTGCAATCGGTCGTCGTGGACAAAACGTTCGCTTGGCAGCTCACTTGACTGGTTACCGTATCGATATCAAGTCTGCTAGTGAATTTGAAGCCATGGAAGAAGCTGCTTCAGTAGATTTGGAAGCAGAAAACGATACTGTAGAAGAATAAAAGCTGCTAGAGGAGGGAAAGATGAAACGAGAAAAATCCCTTTGCGCAAGTCTGTCGTGTCTAACGAAGTGATTGATAAGCGTGATTTGCTCCGCATTGTCAAGAACAAGGAAGGACAAGTCTTTATCGATCCGACAGGCAAGGCCAATGGCCGCGGCGCTTATATCAAGCTAGACAATGCAGAAGCCCTAGAGGCGAAAAAGAAGAAGGTCTTTAACCGTAGCTTTAGCATGGAAGTGGACGAAAGCTTTTATGACGAGTTGATCGCCTATGTGGATCACAAAGTGAAAAGAAGAGAGTTAGGACTTGAATAAGCAAAAGATAAGCAATCTCTTGGGACTTGCTCAGCGAGCAGGGCGGATCATATCGGGTGAAGAATTGGTGGTCAAGGCCATTCAAGATGGCAAGGCCAAGTTGGTCTTTCTAGCCCATGATGCTGGCCCCAATCTGACCAAGAAGATTCAAGATAAAAGTCATTATTATCAAGTAGAAATTGTAACCGTGTTTTCAACACTGGAATTAAGCATAGCAGTCGGGAAATCGAGAAAGGTTTTGGCTGTGACAGATGCTGGATTTACAAAGAAAATGAGGTCTCTTATGGAATAGAAGAGGAGGACATGATTTGTCTAAGAAAAGATTGTACGAAATCGCAAAAGAACTTGGAAAAGAAAGTAAAGAAGTTGTAGCGCGTGCAAAAGAGTTGGGCTTGGATGTGAAAAGCCACTCATCAAGTGTGGAAGAAGCTGTCGCTGCAAAAATCGCTGCTAGCTTTAAGCCTGCTGCTCCGAAAGCAGAAGCAAAACCTGCAGCACCAAAAGCAAGTGCAGAAAAGAAAGCCGAAAAATCTGAGCCAGCAAAACTAGCTGTAGCCAAGGAAGAGGCAAAAGCGGCTGAGCAAGTTGCTCCTAAAACAGAAAAAGTCGCAGCTAAGCCACAAAGCCGTAATTTCAAGGCTGAGCGTGAAGCCCGTGCCAAAGAGCAGGCAGAACGACGTAAGCAAAATAAGGGCAATAACCGTGACCAACAAAAGGGAAATCATCAAAAGAATGATATCCGCAATGGTGGAAAACAAGGTCAAGGCAACCGCGACAATCGTCGCTTTAATGACCAAGCTAAGAAACAGCAAGGTCAGCAAAATCGTGGAAACGATCGCCGTCAACAAGAGGACAAACGTCCAAATCAAGCGGCTCCACGCATTGACTTTAAAGCCCGTGCAGCAGCATTGAAAGCAGAGCAAAATGCAGAGTACGCACGTTCAAGTGAGGAACGTTTCAAGCAGTATCAAGCTGCTAAGGAAGCCTTGACTCAAGCTAACAAACGCAAGGAACCAGAGGAAATCTTTGAAGAAGCTGCTAAGTTAGCTGAGCAAGCGCAACAAGCACAGCGAGTTCAAGCAGTGGTTGAAGTCGTTCCTGAGAAAAGAACCTGCAGTGGATACACGTCGTAAAAAACAAGCTCGACCAGACAAAAATCGTGACGATTATGATCACGAAGAAGATGGTCCTAGAAAACAACAAAAGAATCGAAGTAGTCAAAATCAAGTGAGAAATCAAAAGAATAGTAACTGGAATAATAACAAGAAGAACAAAAAAGGCACTAACAAGAACAACCGTAATCAGGCTCCAAAACCTGTTACAGAGCGTAAATTCCATGAATTGCCAACAGAATTTGAATATACAGATGGTATGACCGTTGCGGAAATCGCAAAACGTATCAAACGTGAACCAGCTGAAATCGTTAAGAAACTCTTTATGATGGGTGTTATGGCCACACAAAACCAATCCTTGGATGGGGAAACAATTGAACTCCTCATGGTGGATTATGGTATCGAAGCCAAACAAAAGGTTGAAGTGGATAATGCCGACATCGAACGTTTCTTTGTCGAAGATGGTTATCTTAATGAAGATGAATTGGTTGAGCGTCCACCAGTTGTAACTATCATGGGACACGTTGACCACGGTAAAACAACCCTCTTGGATACTCTTCGTAACTCTCGTGTTGCGACAGGTGAAGCAGGAGGTATCACTCAGCATATCGGTGCCTACCAAATCGTGGAAAATGGCAAGAAGATTACCTTCCTTGATACACCAGGACACGCGGCCTTTACATCTATGCGTGCGCGTGGTGCGTCTGTTACCGATATTACCATCTTGGTTGTAGCGGCAGATGACGGTGTTATGCCTCAGACAATCGAAGCCATCAACCACTCAAAAGCAGCCAACGTTCCAATCATCGTAGCCATCAACAAGATTGATAAACCAGGTGCCAACCCAGAACGCGTTATCGGTGAATTGGCAGAACATGGAGTTATGTCAACAGCTTGGGGGGGTGATTCTGAATTTGTTGAAATTTCAGCTAAATTCAACCAAAATATCGAAGAATTGTTGGAAACAGTCCTTCTTGTGGCTGAAATCCAAGAACTCAAGGCAGACCCAACAGTTCGTGCAATCGGTACGGTTATCGAAGCGCGCTTGGATAAAGGAAAAGGTGCGGTCGCAACCCTTCTTGTGCAACAAGGTACCCTGAATGTCCAAGACCCTATCGTTGTCGGAAATACCTTCGGTCGTGTTCGTGCTATGACCAATGACCTTGGTCGTCGTGTCAAAGTGGCTGGACCATCAACACCAGTTTCTATCACAGGTTTGAACGAAGCACCAATGGCGGGTGACCACTTTGCCGTTTACGAGGATGAAAAATCTGCGCGTGCAGCAGGTGAAGAGCGTGCCAAACGTGCCCTCATGAAACAACGTCAAGCTACTCAACGTGTCAGCCTTGAAAACCTCTTTGATACACTTAAAGCTGGTGAGCTTAAGTCAGTTAACGTTATCATCAAGGCCGATGTACAAGGTTCTGTTGAAGCCCTTTCTGCCTCACTTCAAAAGATCGACGTAGAAGGTGTCAAAGTGACCATCGTCCACTCAGCGGTCGGTGCTATCAACGAATCAGACGTGACCCTTGCTGAAGCTTCAAATGCTTTCATCGTTGGTTTCAACGTACGCCCTACACCACAAGCTCGTCAACAAGCCGAAGCTGACGATGTTGAAATCCGTCTCCACAGCATTATCTATAAGGTTATCGAAGAGATGGAAGAAGCTATGAAAGGGATGCTTGATCCAGAATTCGAAGAAAAAGTTATCGGTGAAGCAGTTATCCGTGAAACCTTCAAGGTGTCTAAAGTCGGAACTATCGGTGGATTCATGGTTATCAACGGTAAGGTTACCCGTGACTCTAAAGTCCGTGTTATCCGTGACGGTGTTGTTATCTATGATGGCGAACTTGCAAGCTTGAAACACTACAAAGACGACGTCAAAGAAGTTACAAACGGTCGTGAAGGTGGTTTGATGATTGATGGCTACAATGATATCAAGACTGATGATGTGATTGAGGCTTATGTCATGGAAGAAATCAAGAGATAAGATTTTTGCTTCTTTCTTAGGTGGTGAGGGACGCAAGCAAACCGATGGTTTCATTGCTTATTTTTGAGCCTAGTGTCTCAAAAATCCCCTGTGATGGGACTGATAAATCAGTTCCATCACTTTCACCACAGCGAAAGAAGCAGGTGAGTTCAAATTGCACTTCGTTTCAATTTGAACTGAAAATCAATAAATTTAAAAATAGCTAGGTCTGCTGGCCTAGCTTTTGGTTCAAAGTAGAGAAAGGAATATCATGGCAAATCATTTCCGTACGGATCGTGTGGGCATGGAAATCAAGCGTGAAGTCAATGAGATTTTGCAAAAGAAAGTCCGTGATCCGCGTGTCCAAGGTGTGACCATCACAGATGTTCAGATGCTAGGTGACTTGTCTGTTGCCAAGGTTTACTACACCATTTTGAGTAACCTTGCTTCAGATAATCAAAAAGCCCAAATCGGGCTTGAAAAAGCAACTGGTACCATCAAACGTGAACTTGGTCGCAATTTGAAATTGTACAAAATCCCAGATTTGACCTTCGTCAAAGACGAATCCATCGAGTATGGAAACAAGATTGACGAGATGCTACGCAATCTGGATAAAAACTAAAGAAGAGGGGCAACCCTCTTTTTTGGTGTGTGCCAGTCATCCTTATGGTATAATAAAATAAATAATATCATTTATAAACGATAATGGAGGTCGTCATGGACAATATCATCGATGTGTCAATTCCTGTTGCAGAAGTGGTGGATAAGCATCCAGAAGTCTTGGAAATCCTAGTGGAGCTGGGTTTTAAACCCCTTGCTAATCCCTTGATGCGTAATACTATCGGTCGCAAAGTATCGCTTAAACAGGGTTCTAAGCTGGAAGGAACCCCTATGGACAAGATTGTCCGCACACTGGAAGCAAATGGCTACGAAGTGATTGGATTAGACTAATGGCAGATGAACGGATTCATGTCCTACGGGATATTTTGTTAGAATTGCATAATGGCGCCTCTCCTGAGTCAGTTCAGGAGCGCTTTGATGCGACTTTTACGGGTGTTTCAGCCATCGAGATTTCCCTCATGGAGCACGAGCTGATGAACTCAGACTCAGGTGTCACCTTTGAAGATGTCATGGAGCTCTGTGATGTCCATGCCAATCTTTTTAAAAATGCTGTTAAGGATGTCGAAGTTGCAGATACCGAGCACCCAGGACACCCAGTTCGCGTCTTCAAGGATGAAAATCTGGCTCTCCGTGCTGCCTTGATTCGCATTCGGAGATTGTTAGATACTTATGAGTCGATGGAAGATGAAGAAATGCTTACGGAGATGCGCAAGGGTTTGGTCCGTCAGATGGGACTTGTGGGTCAATTTGACATCCACTACCAGCGCAAGGAAGAACTCTTCTTTCCTATCATGGAGAGCTATGGACACGATTCACCTCCTAAGGTCATGTGGGGAGTGGATGACCAGATTAGAGAGCTCTTTAAGACAGCCCTAGCGACAGCCAAGTCATTGCCAGAAGTGCTGATTAGCAGTGTAAAGGAAGCTTTCGAAGCCTTGCGACAGAGTTTGAAAGTATGATTTTCAAGGAAGAGTCCATCCTTCTCATGATTCTCCTTGAGTCCTTCACCCAAGATGACTGGCTTCAGATTGCGGAGGAGAGTGACGCCTATGGCTATGCTATCATCCGTCCGTCTGAAAAATGGGTGCCAGAAAGACAGAGTTTTGTTGAGGAAAAGGGTGCAGAGGAGCCAGTACAACTAGAAACGGCAGAGGGGCAAGTTCAGCAAGTTATCGATACACCAGAAGGCCAGTTTACTATTACCTTTACCCCTAAGGAAAAGGAAGCAGTGCTGGATCGCCATAGTCAACAGGCTTTTGGCAATGGCTATCTCTCAGTCGAGCAGGCCAACCTCATCCTCAATCACCTCCCTATGGAGATAACCTTTGTCAATAAAGACGATATTTTCCAGTATTACAATGACAATGCGCCAGCTGATGAGATGATTTTCAAACGGACACCTTCCCAAGTTGGGCGCAATGTTGAACTTTGCCATCCACCTAAGTATTTGGACAAGGTCAAGACTATCATGAAGGGTCTTCGTGAGGGAACCAAGGACAAGTATGAAATGTGGTTCAAGTCGGAGTCGCGAGGTAAGTTTGTTCATATTACCTACGCTGCAGTTCATGATGAGAATGGAGAATTTCAAGGAGTGTTGGAGTACGTTCAGGATATCCAGCCCTACCGAGAGATTGACACGGACTATTTCCGTGGATTAGAATAAGGAGAAAAATGAGTTACGAACAAGAATTTATGAAGGAATTTGAGGCTTGGGTCAATACTCAGATTATGATCAACGACATGGCACATAAGGAAAGCCAAAAAGTCTACGAAGAAGACCAAGACGAGCGTGCCAAAGATGCTATGATTCGCTACGAAAGCCGCTTGGATGCTTATCAGTTCTTGCTTGGTAAGTTTGAAAATTTCAAGGCAGGTAAAGGATTCCATGACTTGCCAGAAGGCTTGTTTGGTGAGCGGAATTATTAAACGAGAAAGTTTCTTGATTTTTTACTAAAATCTTGATAGAATATTTATATTAAATCCTTGTCAGAACAGGGGTTTTTTATTGAAAGGATTTTATCATGTCAAAGAAACTCAATCGTAAAAAACAATTACGAAATAGCCTCCGTCGCGCAGGTGCCTTTTCAAGTACTGTGACTAAGGTTGTAGAAGAGACAAAGAAAGTCGTGAAACGTGCAGAGCAGACAGCGAGCGAAGCTGGTAAGGCTGTTTCTAAAAAAGTTGAACAAGCAGTAGAAGCTACTAAAGAGCAAGCTCAAAAAGTAGCCAATTCTGTAGAAGATTTTGCAGCAAACTTGGGTGGACTTCCACTTGACCGTGCCAAAACTTTCTATGATGAAGGAATCAAGTCTGCTTCAGATTTCAAAAACTGGACTGAAAAAGAGCTCCTTGCCTTGAAAGGAATCGGCCCAGCTACCATCAAGAAATTGAAAGAAAATGGCATTAAGTTCAAGTAATCTTTCTTGTCCCTTGCATTTCCGAAAAAATCTTGCTACAATAGAGCCATTAGAGGTGTTTTGAATCCCACATTTTACAGAAAGTGGCGGTGCTGAGAAGTCCACAAATGTGTCAAAACTAGTTGCTAATGGCTGAAAATGAAATAAAAGTGTCTTTTTGTTTTAAAGACGAGAGTTGCGGGCAACTGCCCGAAATTGGGTGGTACCGCGGATAAATACATTCGTCCCTGTCATGTAGATGGCAGGGCTTTTCTTTTGTGTCTTAGTCAAAGGAGGTTGTTATGAAGCAATCTTTTAAAACAAGTAAACTCTACTATGGATTTCCTATCTTCATTTTGGGGTATCAGGATCAGAATTTTGGGCACAATATTACGACCTGCAGTTCCTCTTATAGCTTGGGAGATTGGCTGGTCATCGGTGTTGGAGCTGAGGAAAATGTGGCTGAGCAAATCAAGCATTACCAGAAGTTTACTGTGAATATCTCTGATGAAAATCTCATGCTTGAGATGGAGCAGGCTGGTTTTATCAGTCATCGAGAGAAATTGAAACATCTGGGGCTAGACTACGAGATTTCTGAACAGACTCAGGCACCGATTTTAAAGGACTGTCCAGTAGTATTGGATTGTCAGGTAGATCGGATTATCGAGGAAGATGGAATCTGTCATATCTTTGCCAAGATTATCGAACGACTAGCTAATCCAGAACTTTTGGATGACAAGGGGCATTTTAAAAATGACCGCTTTGCGCCGATTTACTTTATGGGGGATAGCCACCAGCGCGTTTATCGTTATCTAGATGACCGAGTTGATTCTATGGGAAGCTTCATCAAGAAAGCGAGGAGGAAAGATGACAAGAGCTGAGTTGCCAGATAAAATCGAAACAGAACGTCTCGTTTTACGAGTCCGGACAGTGGCTGATGCTGAGGATATCTTTGATTATGCTAGTCGTCCAGAAGTTTCTTACCCAGCAGGTTTTCCACCTGTCAAGACCTTGGAAGATGAGATTTATTATCTGGAGCATATCCTTCCTGAGCGTAATCAAAAGGAAAATCTCCCAGCAGGGTACGGGATTGTCGTCAAAGGAACCGATAAGATCGTTGGCTCTGTTGACTTTAACCATCGCCATGAGGACGATGTGCTGGAGATTGGCTATACCTTACACCCAGACTATTGGGGACGCGGTTATGTGCCAGAAGCTGCGCGTGCCTTGATTAATCTGGCTTTTAAAGAATTGAATCTACATAAAATTGAATTGTCTTGCTTTGGATATAACTTTCAAAGTCAACGAGTTGCAGAAAAGCTTGGCTTTACCCTCGAAGCTCGCATAAGAGACCGCAAAGATGCTCAAGGCAACCGCTGTGATGATTTGAGATATGGCTTGCTGAGGAGTGAGTGGGGAAAAACTATTAACTATATTGTTCGGAAAAATTGAATAGTTTTAACCTACTAACCTTTTGAAAGTGAGGTGAGAAATATTGGAAATAAGTCAGATTATTACGTTGCTTAGCGGAGCAGGTATAGGAGCAATATCAAGTGCATTTTTAGCTTTTGTAAATAATACCAAAAAGAACAAACTTGATTTTATAACTAAAGAACGATCAAATTGGCGGAGGGAAATTAAGTCTATTATCGTTGATTTATTGGATGGACATAATAGACACTCTGCGATAAATAGACTTGAAACACAGTTGAATCCATATGGTAGAAATATATCTAAAATCAAAGAATATGAATTTTTATATGAACGATGGACATATTTGGCAATTGATTGATAATTTTGATTATTCAATCAATAACATAAAAAAATTAACTAAATACTTAGAAATATTGCTGAAATATGATTGGGAGAGATCAAAACGTGAAATAAAATTTGATGTGATTAACAATTTTTATATATTTTTGTTTTTGGCTACGGGTTCATTATCTAATTTTTGTTGTTCTTATTAATACAGAAGCAATTTTAGACATAGCTCTCTTAACATTATCATCTTCTGTTATGATAATAGGAATCTTCTTTTTTTCTGATATCAGTAGAAAAAAATTAATGAACAGAAAAAGTAAGGAAAAAAATTGTTTATAGGTCCTTTGTTTGGATCTATATCCTATAGTATATATAAAATGTTGTACTGGATAATTTCTTCTGAAATGAAATTTTTGGATTGCAATAGTTTTTTTCTATTTTGACAACGGTATTAGTAATAAGTATAGAATATATTTATTTTAATAGAGTTAATAAAGAAGAAAAAAGATATATAGATATTTTAAAAGAAAACATAAATATGGAGGATTAAAATGAAAGAACTTTCACCTAAATACAATCCAGCCGAGGTTGAGGCTGGTCGTTACCAAAAATGGCTTGATGCCGATGTTTTCAAGCCTTCAGGCGATCAAAAGGCTAAGCCCTATTCAATCGTCATTCCACCACCAAATGTAACTGGTAAACTTCACCTTGGTCACGCTTGGGATACGACTTTACAGGATATCATCATCCGTCAAAAACGCATGCAAGGTTTTGATACGCTTTGGCTTCCTGGTATGGACCACGCTGGTATTGCCACTCAAGCTAAGGTTGAGGAGCGCTTACGCGGTGAGGGTATTACGCGTTATGACCTCGGACGTGAATCTTTCTTGACGAAAGTCTGGGAATGGAAGGACGAATATGCCACTACTATCAAGGAACAATGGGGTAAGATGGGGCTCTCAGTAGACTACTCTCGTGAGCGTTTCACTCTTGACGAAGGTTTGTCAAAAGCTGTTCGTAAGGTCTTTGTGGACCTTTACAAGAAAGGTTGGATCTATCGTGGTGAATTTATTATCAACTGGGACCCAGCAGCTCGCACAGCCCTTTCTGATATCGAGGTAATTCACAAGGATGTCGAAGGAGCCTTCTACCACATGAATTACATGCTGGAAGACGGTTCACGCGCCCTTGAAGTGGCAACAACTCGTCCTGAGACTATGTTTGGGGACGTTGCCGTTGCGGTCAATCCAGAAGATCCACGCTACAAGGACTTGATCGGTAAAAACGTCATCCTTCCAATCGCTAATAAATTGATTCCAATCGTTGGGGACGAACACGCAGACCCTGAGTTTGGTACTGGTGTCGTGAAAATCACACCTGCTCACGATCCAAACGACTTCTTGGTTGGTCAACGCCACAACTTGCCACAAGTCAATGTTATGAACGACGACGGAACTATGAATGACTTGGCCTTCGAATTTGCAGGCATGGACCGTTTTGAAGCTCGTAAGGCAGTCGTTGCTAAGTTGGAAGAAATCGGTGCCCTTGTTAAAATCGAAAAACGTGTCCACAGTGTTGGTCACTCAGAACGTACAGGTGTTGTGGTTGAACCACGCTTGTCAACGCAATGGTTCGTCAAGATGGACCAATTGGCTAAGAACGCTATCGCCAACCAAGACACAGAGGACAAGGTTGAATTCTACCCACCTCGTTTCAACGATACCTTCCTCCAATGGATGGAAAATGTCCACGACTGGGTAATTTCTCGTCAGCTCTGGTGGGGTCACCAAATCCCTGCTTGGTACAATGCTGAGGGTGAAATATATGTCGGCGAAGAAGCTCCGGAAGGTGACGGTTGGACTCAGGACGAAGATGTCTTGGATACTTGGTTCAGTTCTGCCCTTTGGCCATTCTCAACAATGGGCTGGCCGGATGTCGACTCAGAAGACTTCAAACGTTATTATCCAACATCAACTTTGGTGACTGGTTATGATATTATCCCGTTCTGGGTATCTCGAATGATTTCCAAGGTTTGGAATTTACTGGCAAGTCGCCATTCAAAAATGCCTTGATTCATGGTCTCATTCGTGATGAGCAAGGACGCAAGATGTCGAAATCTCTCGGTAACGGGATTGATCCAATGGATGTTATTGATAAGTACGGAACAGATAGCCTTCGTTGGTTCCTTTCAAACGGTTCAGCACCAGGTCAAGACGTGCGCTTCTCTTACGAGAAAATGGATGCTTCATGGAACTTCATTAACAAGATCTGGAACATCTCTCGCTACATCCTCATGAACAATGAAGGCTTGACCCTTGAGCAGGCAACTGCCAATGTCGAAAAAGTTGCCAACAAGGAAGCTGGAAATGTCACAGACCGCTGGATTCTCCACAATCTCAATGAAACTATCGGAAAAGCTACTGCCAACTTTGATAAGTTTGAATTTGGTGTGGCTGGTCACATCCTCTACAACTTTATCTGGGATGAATTTGCGGACTGGTACGTTGAGTTGACCAAGGAAGTCCTTTACAGCGACAACGAAGAAGAGAAAGTCATCACACGTTCTGTTCTCCTTTACACGTTAGACAAGATCCTTCGTCTCCTTCACCCAATCATGCCATTCGTGACAGAGGAAATCTTTGGACAAATCTCAGAAGGTTCTATCGTTACAGCAGCATACCCAACTGTCAATCCAGCCTTTGAAGATCTTGCTGCCCACACAGGTGTCGAAAGCCTCAAAGACTTGATTCGTGCCGTTCGTAATGCGCGTGCAGAAGTGAATGTTGCACCAAGCAAGCCTATCACCATCCTTGTTAAGACTAGCGATAGCGACTTGGAAGCCTTCTTTAACAGCAATGTCAACTACATCAAACGCTTCACAAATCCAGAACACTTGGAAATCGCATCAACCATCCCTGCACCTGAACTTGCAATGTCAAGCGTCATCACAGGAGCAGAAATCTACTTGCCACTGGCAGACCTCCTCAATGTCGAAGAAGAACTCGCTCGTCTCGACAAGGAACTCGCTAAATGGCAAAAAGAACTGGATATGGTCGGTAAGAAGCTCTCTAACGAACGCTTCGTAGCCAATGCCAAACCAGAAGTCGTCCAAAAAGAACGCGACAAACAAGCCGACTACCAAGCTAAATACGATGCGACCGTCGCACGTATTGATGAGATGAAGAAGTTGGTGAAATAAAGCTAAATAAACACAGAAACACGGTGATGAGCCGTGTTTTTTGGTATAATAGAAACTGTGAATACTTTTAGAGAGATAATTTTTAATGACTACTAATCATAAAAATACAAATGCGACTTCCTCTGCGTTTGGTTGGGATTTTCAATATAATCTGGCGTTATACTTAGTTATGGATCAGGACCTAACCCAAGTTGAAAAATTTAAAGTTGAAGGTCCAACAGAAGATATTGAGATATACTTCCGTAATAAAGAACCAATCTATATACAGGCTAAAGCCCAGGAAAATCCGTATTCAAGTTCTACAACTAATCAACATTTGAATAATGCTATTAATTCTTTAATCAATACTGTGGATAAAGTGAATGAGAAATATAGCGAGGTCATTTATGGAAATAATATTGAAATTCCTATAAGAGCAAATAAATACCCAAATTTATTTCAGGGGCCTAGGGTAAATTTGAGTTATGTTGAACTTCCTGAGACTCATAAGAAAAAAATTGATTCAATATTTAATAAAACGACTGTTGTAATTGATTTTGAGAAACTTAAACAAAATATTCGTATCCTAAAAATAACTTTTCATGGAAGTGACGATGAAACACGTTATCGGCATATCAGGGAAAAAGTAATTAATCGTTTAGATGAGATTGGTTTCCCAAGGTTTAAAGCAAGTAAAATTTTTTCTAATTTGCAAAACGAGTTTAAAAATAATGCTTCTAGAAGAGTCGATTTAACCATAAAAGATTTAGGGTGGTTGATAATTCTGCATAGCATTAATATTGAAGAGAATATGGTATATGAATTATTTGATATTCCAAAAAAATTAATGAAAATAGTTTGAAGACAGATTTTTTTCAGAACTAATTTTAAATAAGTCACTAGATTTTTGAATTTGTCACTTCTGTAACAACTGAATTTAATAAATTTTCGTTGAGCCATCCCACACGAAGGGATATGGTTGAGAACTTCATTAAAGAACATTACACTAGATTCAAAGATGATATTTTGAATCTACATGATAAAATATCTTCTCATCTTTTTAGATGATTTAACCAAAAGTAATACTATTTCAAATTTTTGTCTTCGAACTCAGATATAGATCATATTAGAAAAGGATTAGATATATGAATTTTTAAGTCGCTAGAAATTATCAGTGGATATGAAACAAAAAAAATTTGAATTTGGTAAGAAAAACAGAAATTTATAGTAATGTCAATAGTGTAGGTAAGTCGACTTTGTTAAGATTGCTATTTTTATTCAATGGGATATTCTATACCGTCTACAAAAAAATTAGATTTTTCTAAACTACAAACAAAATTGATTATTGAGACAGATCAATTAATAATTTTTGTGGCGTAATAATAATAATATAAAAAAATAGAGATGGAGGGGAAACTGAGTTTTTTTAGAGTTGCCAAGAGATTTATATTATATTCTAGGGAAGATTTTTTTAAAACAAGTAATATCAACGTTTTTAGAAAGTCTGTTAGGGTGTATATATTTGGATCAAGATAAAGGATGGACTCTGCTAAATAGAGGAACCGTTATAGGGTGGTATAAAAATTTAAAGTTGAAACTTTAATAGAAGGAATTTCTGAAAAAGATATATCACATTTAAGAGTTGAAGCAAATAAAATTGCTGTAGAGCTAAATAAATTAAGTGAGTTGCAGAAAATTATTTTTATTTCAGAGTGAAAATTTTTGATTTAATGGATAAAAAGTAATTTTCAGACCAATAAGATATCGGATTTAGAAAATAGACTTTTAATAACTAGAAATAACAGAAATGAGTTATTAAGAAAACAATCTATTTTTAAAAAAATATTTTTGACTAAAAATGAAGATTATCTTAAGTATGTTGAAAGTTTGGGATTAAGTGTTCGTTGTCCAGATGGAAGTATAGTAGAATTAACCCGGGATAATATCTCAGGTTTTGAGGAAACGCAAACGGTAATCGAACTGCGAGTATTTCATTTGAGACAAGAAATAGAAAAATTACAAAAAAAAGAGCTTGAATTAGAGCAAGAGATCAATAATTCTCAGTACCTTGTAAAAGTTGAAAATCCTATTGAGCTTTTTGAACAACGATTACAACTTATCACAGCACCAAAAGAAATTGTTGATTCTGAAATAAAAAGGCTTAAGGAATACAAAAAAGAAATTGATGATAGAATAAAGTTTTCATTACGTGATGATACTAATCAACATATTTTTTTGATAATATTTTAAAATTTGCAAGGAAATTAAATGTTGTAGAATACTTAAATTCGGATAAAAAAATTTTGTATTTACATCAGACCTAAAGTCGTTGAGTGGTTCGGTATTACATAAAATTGTATTTTGCTATAAAATGGCATATATAATTGAAATTCAAAAAAATATATTGGACTAACACTTCCAATCGTTTTAGATTCTCCAAGTGGTAGAGAGGTTGATCAAAAAAATATTGAAGATATGTTCGATATCTTAAACGATGAATTTAGTGATAATCAAATAATTATTGCTTCAATTTTTAAATATAGTAGATTTGATGTAGATACTCTAATAGAATTACAAAGAAATTTACTTGAATAATAAATCTTTTAGAAAGCAGGTTACTACATGACAAATTCTGTAAGTTCGAACCGACCTGAGAAGTACAACATTGCAGCTTTCTTCTCAGGTGTTGGGGGAATTGAGTTGGGATTTGAACAGACCAACGAGTTCAGAGTGGTGTATGCCAATGAGTTTGATAAGTATGCGCGTCAGACTTATCAGTTAAACCATCCAGATACCTATTTGGATGGTCGTGATATTCACGATGTTCAGCCAGAGGATATTCCAGCTGAGCGTGTGGATGTGATTATGGGAGGTTTCCCTTGTCAGGCCTTTAGTATTGCGGGTTATCGCAAGGGTTTTGATGACGATCGTGGCGATCTTTTCTTCGAATTGCTTCGCATGATTGAAGGGCGTAAACCTCGCGCTATTTTCATTGAAAATGTCAAGAACATGGTCGGTCATGACCACGGCAACACCTTTAAGGTCATTCGTGAAGCCTTGACCGAGAACAACTATTTTATCAAGTGGAAGGTTCTTAACGGAAAAGACTATGGAAATATCCCACAAAACCGTGAGCGGATTTATATCGTTGGTTTTAATACCAAGGAAGCTTATGATTTGTTTGAATTTCCAGAGGAAATCAAGCTGACTACTACTCTTCAGGATGTGATTAACTTTGGTGATAAGCTAGATGAGGTCTACTACTACCGTGAAGGCAAGCAGAATTTCTATGACCAGTTGAAGTTTGAAGTCACCAGTCAAGATACGGTTTACCAGTGGCGTCGTCAGTATGTCCGTGAAAATAAAAATGGTGTTGTTCCTACTTTGACAGCCAATATGGGAACAGGTGGACACAATGTTCCATTGATTTTGACGGATAGTGGCGAGATTCGTAAATTGACTCCAAAAGAAACCTTTAATGTTCAAGGCTATCCTAAATCATTTAAAATCCCAGAAGGGGTTTCTAATGGTCAGCTCTACAAACAGGCTGGAAACAGTGTGGTTGTGCCCGTGATTAAACGCATCGCAGGAAATGTTGCCAAGGCTTTGAACGAAAGTCAAGGAAAATCTCAACTTGATTGTTCAGGAAAATTCGCCATTATCTACACCAAGATGAATGGACAATTTGAAGGGCAATCCTATGTCAAGGACTTTGTAGATAGCTATGATCAAGCTCTTGAAAAAATCAAATCTTATGATGATGGTCTAGCCCTTCTGTCTGGTGAAGATTATTTAAAATTGGTTAAAAAACGAGGAAATCTTGAATTTTACAGTATTAATTAACGAATATATAAGAGGGTTAGTGAAAAACTAATCTTCTTTTGATATACTGAAAATAGAAAAGAGGGCGCTTATGTGGGAACATCTAAAGTCTGAACAAAAAGACAAATACAAAACCTTAATTACCAACTTCGCTAGTTTGAGCCAAGCTTTTTCTCAAAAGGCAGAATCCGAAGACGAGGGACAAACAGAGAATTATGTGGCTCCGATTGTCAACTCCAAGTTTCAGGAGACGGTTTTCCAGAAGGCTTTTAATGCTGTCGGGGAAGATATCGCTAATACTTCCTATGATGCTTCTGTTGTTGTAGATGAAAATCATAAATACCTAGTGGGTATTAAGTCTTTTGGGATTAATTCAGGAGACCAAAAAATCGCTCAGTTCAAGAAAGATTCTCAATCTTGGACGGACTTATTGGGTGATATCAAGTTTCATGCGGATATTGCTGCTGATAAAGAAGCTGCAGACAAGGAAAACTACCAACGCTATGAAGAGTTGGCGCGAAAGATTGCGATCCTTAGGAATCAGAGAATCGAATCATCTAAGGCACAAATCAAGGGATTCAACTCAGATTCGGTCAATGTTGAAGCTGTTTATCACGTTTTGATGCCGACACCAAAGGGAGAAAATCCTAAGATTTTTGTTGGTGAAACATCTTATTTACCAGTCGATATTGATAACCTGGTCATTGAAGGTTCTACCACCAAAAACAATCCAACCAATTTTCGATTTACGGATGGGCAACACCACTACAAGTATACAGCGGCTGACAGCCAGCTCCACATGACTTTTAACAATAAAGACATTGTGGTAGATACTTGGGACGTTCATTATATTGAAGATCCTTTTTCTCTCTTTGAAAACCTTCATTTATTGACAGCTGAAAAGGATAAAACCGATATCTTAGAAACAGTGTCTTGGGTTATTACAGATAAACATGGAAATGTGGAAGAAAACTCTGGTTTCAATGCTTTTAACGGAGGATCAAAACTAGCTAAGAAAGATCGTCTGCCACGGATTCTAAAGATTCAGGAAAAATTCAAAGACAGTCTGGCTCCAGAAGAACTAGCCTTTGTGACTTTTTCTTTAGAAGAAATCCTCTTGAAAAAGTGGACTGGCAAGGAAGAAAAAGTTCAGATGAAGGCTATTCGTGAGGACTTGATTCACTTTGTCCACAATACTGGCAATAAAAAACTCATCAAAGATATTGAACAGCTGGTTTATCGTCCAGTTAGTGAAGTCTACATTCCTCTGCCAGACTCTAAGAACTTCCATGATGAAAGACCGGATTTCTTTGGTTCTGGATTTGGGACTTTTGAACCTGGCACTAAAAACTAGCTCTACCAAAAGAAGAAAGAACTTTTAAACTACGCTTTTTATCTTCTGGTGATGTTATTAACGCCTATATAAATCAAGAAGCTGGAAAGGCAATTCAGTCAACTGATAAGCAAGAAATCCTTGGGAATTGGATCTTACGTGGCGTTTTCCAGTTGAAAGAACGAGAAGTCTTGACAGGTCAACGACTCAATGAACTGGAAATCAACGGCATTCGTTTGACTAAGTTTAAAAATGGGGAAATCGGTATTGAATTTATCTGGATTGATACTGAAAATCCACCAAGCGATGCCATCGGCTGGGTAGCAAAGAAATAAAAATCCGTTTTAGACTAATTTCCACTTCGACAAGTCAAGTGGAAGTTACCGTTCAAATCATCTCACTTTCTCTCCCTTAACCTTTGACTATTCCGTAAAATTATCGTAAAATAAAGAGTAAATGATAAAATGAGGTCAGAGTCTGTTCGCTCTGGCGATAGTAGTATAAATGAGGAGAAACGCTTTGGAATTAGAAGTATTTGCTGGGCAAGAAAAAAGTGAACTATCTATGATTGAGGTAGCGCGTGCTATCTTGGAACTTCGTGGTCGCGATCATGAGATGCATTTTAGCGATCTTGTAAACGAAATTCAAAACTACCTTGGAACATCAAACAGCGATATCCGTGAAGCTTTGCCTTTGTTCTACACAGAGTTGAACTTTGACGGTAGCTTCATCTCACTTGGAGACAATAAATGGGGTCTTCGTTCATGGTATGGTGTGGACGAAATCGACGAAGAAATCATCGCTCTTGAAGAAAATGATGACGATGAAGTGGCACCAAAAGCTAAGAAAAAACGTGTCAATGCCTTCATGGATGGCGATTCAGATGCTATTGACTACAATGCAGATGACCCAGAAGACGAAGATGCATACGAAGCAGATCCAGCTCTTTCATACGATGATGAAAATCCAGATGATGAGAAAAATGAAGTGGAAGCTTACGATGCAGAAATCAACGAGATTGCTCCAGATGACTTGGGTGAAGACGTGGATCTCAACGAAGAAGATGACGAGTTTTCAGAAGATGATGCTGAAAACATCGAGGAATAAGAGTTAGCTATTGACAATTATCCTATTTTTAGGTATCATATTGTTCGGGCACCTCTTTTAGAGGTCGGGGCTCCCTAGTTCTTAGGGAGCTATTTTTGTTTTTTTAAGAAGTTTTTCTTGTAATATCGTTATTTATAAGGGTCTTGTTTTCTATGTCCCCTCGTAGTCAGCAAGACCTTGAGCATTTTAGAAAGAGGAATCTATGTCTACGAAATATATTTTTGTAACTGGTGGTGTGGTATCGTCTATTGGGAAAGGGATTGTGGCAGCGAGTCTGGGCCGTCTCTTGAAAAATCGTGGTCTCAAAGTAACCATTCAAAAGTTTGACCCTTATATCAATATCGATCCGGGAACTATGAGTCCTTACCAGCACGGGGAAGTTTTTGTGACAGATGACGGAGCTGAGACAGATTTGGACTTGGGTCACTATGAACGTTTCATCGATATCAATCTTAACAAATATTCCAACGTAACAACTGGTAAAATTTACAGTGAAGTTCTTCGTAAGGAACGCCGTGGAGAATACCTTGGGGCAACTGTTCAGGTTATTCCTCATATCACAGATGCTTTGAAAGAAAAAATCAAGCGTGCCGCTGTAAGGACTGACTCTGATGTCATTATCACAGAGGTTGGTGGAACAGTAGGAGATATCGAGTCCTTGCCATTCTTAGAGGCCCTTCGTCAGATGAAGGCAGATGTAGGTGCGGATAATGTTATGTACATCCATACAACCCTGCTTCCTTACCTCAAGGCTGCTGGTGAAATGAAGACCAAACCAACTCAACACTCTGTAAAAGAATTGCGTGGATTGGGAATCCAGCCAAATATGTTGGTTATTCGTACAGAAGAGCCAGCTGGTCAGGGAATTAAAAACAAACTAGCACAGTTCTGTGATGTGGCACCAGAAGCTGTCATCGAATCATTGGATGTTGAACATCTTTACCAAATTCCATTGAACTTGCAGGCACAAGGTATGGACCAAATTGTCTGTGACCATTTGAAACTAGACGCACCAGTAGCGGATATGACAGAATGGTCAGCCATGGTGGACAAGGTCATGAACCTTAAGAAACAAGTCAAGATTTCCCTTGTCGGTAAGTATGTGGAGTTGCAAGATGCCTACATTTCTGTAGTTGAAGCCTTGAAACACTCTGGTTATGCCAATGACGCAGAAGTTAAAATTAATTGGATCAATGCCAATGATGTGACAGCAGAGAATGTGGCAGAGCTCTTGTCTGATGCGGACGGAATCATCGTGCCAGGTGGTTTCGGTCAACGTGGTACGGAAGGGAAATTCAAGCTATCCGCTATGCGCGTGAAAATGATGTTCCAATGTTGGGTGTCTGCTTGGGAATGCAGTTAACTTGTATCGAATTTGCTCGTCACGTTTTAGGACTCGAAGGTGCCAATTCTGCAGAGCTTGCACCAGAAACAAAATACCCTATCATTGATATCATGCGTGATCAGATTGACGTTGAGGATATGGGGGGAACCCTTCGCTTGGGGCTTTATCCGTCTAAACTAAAACGTGGATCTAAGGCAGCGGCTGCTTATCACAATCAAGAAGTGGTGCAACGCCGTCACCGTCACCGTTATGAATTTAACAACGCCTTCCGTGAGCAGTTTGAGGCAGCAGGCTTTGTCTTCTCAGGAGTTTCTCCAGACAATCGTTTGGTCGAAATCGTGGAAATTCCTGAAAATAAATTCTTTGTAGCGTGTCAGTATCACCCTGAACTGTCAAGCCGTCCAAATCGCCCAGAAGAACTCTACACTGCCTTTATTACTGCAGCGGTTGAGAACAGCAATTAGCAAAATCAGAACCTTTGAGAAGAATCTCAGAGGTTTTTTACTTGCATATTTAGGATATGAGTTGCAAAATAAAAACATAGTGATATAATTAACATAAAAAATCCTAAGGAGGATCTACGATGAAAAAAATCACATTATTTGGTTTGTCTCTAGCTGGTCTAGCTTTACTGGCTTTTCCTCATTCAGGGCAGGCATTTGAGCTTAAAGAAGAATGGGTTGTTAAGTGTGGAGTACAGTATCAAGATGGCAAGATTCTTCGGTTTAACAATGGTCATGAAGTGGATATCAAAGTCTTGGATTTGCCAAACAGAGAAAATCGAGTGGACAGTTAGTCTCAATGGTCAAGATCAGACTGTCAATTTCCTAGGTCAAGAAAAGGACAAGTCTATGATGGGTGTAGAAGGGCGTTATCTGAATTTCTATGTTCCCTATGGCTATAGAGGAGCTATCAAGGTAGAGGTCAAAAGCGGAAATGAAGTCAAGACCTGGTCAACGAAAGTTGTGGATGATATTCATAATGATAGTGGAAAGAGAGGCTACTATCGTATTGAAGAATCAAATGATCAATACACCTACCTCGATGCCAAATGGGATTATCAAACAAAGACTTACACTGCTACCTTACCAGAGACTGTCAATGATCAAAAAGTCTTTGCTTGGGCAGACTATGACAATGGCGAGCTGAAGCTTGAAAAACTAAAATCTATCAGTCATAAATATGATGGAGGATCTTTCAAAGAACTTTATCCGATTGTAAAAGCAGAAAGTTGGCTAAAATCAAACCAAAGCTGGTACTATCAAAAACAAGGTCACTTAGTGCAGAATGATTGGGTTAAGGACAAGGAAACTTGGTACTTTATGAATGATAAAGGAGTCCTGTTCAATCAAACTTGGCTATATCAAGGTGGCAACTGGTATGCCTTTAAATCATCAGGAGCCATGATTGCTAGTGATTGGCTTTACGATCAAGGCAAGTGGTACTATTTATCAACTTCAGGAGCTATGAAAGCAAGCGCTTGGGTTTATGACAAGGGAGACTGGTATTATGTAAGTTCTTCTGGTGCCATGCAAGCGAATGATTGGATCAAAGACAATGGTAAGTGGTATTATCTAGCTTCATCAGGTAAGATGCTTCGCAATACCTACACACCTGATGGTTACTACGTTGACAACTCAGGTGCCTGGCGATAAGAATAATATTCTTCGAAAATCTCTTCAAACCACGTCAGCTTCATCCACAACCTCAAAACAGTGTTTTGAGCTGACTTCGTCAGTTCTATCCACAACCTCAAAACGCTGTTTTGAGCAGCCTGCGGCTAGCTTCCTAGTTTGCGCTTTGATTTTCATTGAGTATAAGAAGTCCTTTTCCTTCAAGGAAGAGGCTTTTTACTTGCTTTCTGCTGCTTCCTCATTTGTCCTAAAGCCTTTTTTGTGTTAAAATGAATGGTATGAAAGCTAAAAAAATGTGGATGGCAGGTCTGGCTCTGCTTGGTATTGGGAGCCTTGCCCTTGCTACGAAAAAAGTTGCAGATGACCGCAAGCTCATGAAGACTCAGGAAGAGTTGGCAGAGATTGTGCGAGACCATTTTTCAGACATGGGGGAAATCGCGGCCCTCTATGTTCAAGTCTATGAAAGCAGTCTAGAGAGCTTGGTTGGTGGCGTCATTTTTGAGGATGGCCGTCATTATACCTTTGTCTATGAAAATGAGGACCTGGTCTATGAGGAGGAAGTCTTATGATACAACCAGCAAGTTTAGAAGAATTGGCATCTTTAGTAGAAAAAGATGGCAAGAAAGTCTTCCTTTTTGTGGCGGACTGGTGTGGCGATTGTCGTTATATCTATCCTGCCTTGCCAGAGATTGAGGAGACTAATCCAGAGTTCACCTTTATTCGAGTGGACCGAGACCAGTATATGGATTTGGCCAAACTCTGGGATGTATATGGAATCCCTAGCCTTGTTGTTCTAGAAAAAGACAAGGAAATTGGTCGTTTTGTTAATCGCGATCGTAAAAGTAAGCAACAAATTAACGACTTTTTAGCAGGACTGAAATAGGAGAAAAGAGAAACAATGATTTTTACATATAACAAAGAACATGTCGGTGATGTCCTTATGGTCATCGTGAAAAACAGTGGAGATGCCAAACTGGATGTGGAGCGCAAAGGCAAGGTAGCTCGTGTTTTCCTCAAAGACAATGGGGAAACAGTGGCGTGGAATGTTTTCGAAGTTTCAAGTTTGTTTGAAATTGCAGAGCGTGGTCAAGTTTTTTTATCAGATGAGCAAGTATCTCGTTTGAACCAAGAATTACAGGCGGAAGGCTTACAGAAGAAATTGTAAATGATAAGGAACCTAAGTTTGTTGTTGGTGAAATTGTCGAGATGGTAGCTCATCCAGATAGTGACCACCTCAACATCTGCCAAGTTGCAGTTGCAAGTGACAAGACAGTGCAAATCGTTGCAGGAGCACCCAATGCGCGTGTGGGTCTGAAAACTATTGTCGCCCTTCCTGGAGCTATGATGCCCAAAGGCAATCTTATTTTCCCAGGTGAACTTCGTGGTGAAAAGAGTTTTGGTATGATGTGTAGCCCTCGTGAACTTGCCTTGCCAAATGCTCCGCAAAAACGTGGTATTATTGAATTATCAGAAGACCAAGTTGTCGGAACACCATTCGACCCAGCGAAGCACTGGACTGCCTAGGAAGCTGTCAGTATCTGATAGACCAGCTAGAAGGAAATAAGATGGCAAAAAATGTAGTGATTACAGGGGCGACATCAGGAATTGGTGAAGCGATTGCGCGTGCTTATCTGGAGCAGGGTGAGAATGTCGTTCTAACAGGACGACGGACAGACAGACTAGAAGCCCTTAAGTCGGAGTTTGCAGAAACTTTTCCAAATCAAACCGTCTGGACCTTTCCACTGGATGTGACGGATATGACTATGGTGAAGACTGTCTGCTCCGATATTCTAGAAACGATAGGGCAGATTGATATCTTGGTCAATAACGCCGGGCTAGCTCTAGGTTTAGCCCCCTATCAGGACTATGAAGAATTGGATATGTTGACCATGTTGGATACCAATGTCAAGGGTTTGATGGCAGTCACTCGCTGTTTCTTGCCAGCAATGGTAAAAGCTAATCAGGGGCATATTATCAATATGGGGTCGACCGCAGGAATTTATGCCTATGCGGGTGCAGCAGTTTATTCAGCTACCAAGGCAGCAGTTAAGATTTTTTCAGATGGACTGCGAATTGATACCATTGCAACGGATATCAAGGTGACGACCATTCAGCCTGGAATTGTCGAAACAGATTTCTCTACAGTTCGTTTTCATGGTGACAAAGAGCGGGCTGCGACGGTTTATCAAGGAATCGAAGCCTTGCAAGCTCAGGATATTGCAGACACAGTAGTCTATGTGACCAGTCAACCTCGTCGTGTACAGATTACAGATATGACCATTATGGCCAATCAACAGGCGACAGGTTTCATGGTTCATAAAAACTAAAAAATTTTCTCGAAAAGTTACAAATTTCTGTAACTTTTTTTGATTTCCTACGAATAGATAAGTAGGAGGAAAAAATATGTATAATAAAGTTATCTTAATCGGACGTTTAACGTCTACACCAGAATTGCACAAAACCAACAATGACAAGTCAGTAGCACGAGCAACTATCGCTGTGAACCGTCGTTACAAAGACCAAAACGGGGAACGTGAAGCTGATTTTGTCAATATGGTCCTATGGGGCAGACTAGCAGAAACTTTGGCAAGCTACGCAACCAAAGGTAGTCTCATTTCCGTTGATGGAGAACTTCGTACCCGTCGTTTTGAGAAAAATGGTCAAATGAATTATGTGACCGAAGTACTTGTTACAGGATTCCAACTCTTGGAAAGTCGTGCCCAACGTGCCATGCGTGAAAATAATGCAGGACAAGATCTGGCGGATTTGGTTTTGGAAGAGGAAGAATTGCCATTTTAAAAATTGAAAAGTCTGAGTTGGTCTCAGGCTTTTTATCTTGAGAAAGTCAGACTTTTTTCTTGACTATTTCTGACCAAGTGATACAATAGAACTATGAATTAGCACTCGAATATAAAGAGTGCTAATAATATCTATCTCATTATGGAGGAAATCAGATGTTGAAACCATTAGGAGACCGTGTGGTCTTGAAAATCGAAGAAAAAGAACAAACTGTTGGAGGTTTTGTCCTCGCAGGTTCAGCTCAAGAAAAAACAAAAACAGCCCAAGTTGTGGCTACTGGACAAGGTGTTCGTACCTTGAACGGTGACTTGGTGGCTCCAAGTGTCAATGTTGGAGATCGTGTCTTAGTTGAAGCTCACGCAGGTCTTGATGTCAAAGATGGCGATGAAAAGTACATCATCGTAGGCGAAGCTAACATCTTGGCAATCATTGAAGAATAGAAGGAGAAAGTAAGTATGTCAAAAGAAATTAAATTTTCATCAGATGCCCGTTCAGCTATGGTCCGTGGTGTCGATATCCTTGCAGACACTGTTAAAGTAACCTTGGGACCAAAAGGCCGCAATGTTGTTCTTGAAAAATCATTCGGTTCACCACTCATCACCAATGACGGTGTAACTATTGCCAAAGAAATCGAATTGGAAGACCATTTTGAAAATATGGGTGCCAAATTGGTATCAGAAGTAGCTTCAAAAACCAATGATATTGCAGGTGATGGGACTACAACTGCAACTGTTTTGACCCAAGCAATCGTCCGTGAAGGAATCAAAAACGTCACAGCAGGTGCAAATCCAATCGGTATTCGTCGTGGGATTGAAACGGCAGTTGCCGCAGCAGTTGAAGCTTTGAAAAACAACGCCATCCCTGTTGCTAATAAAGAAGCTATCGCTCAAGTTGCTGCCGTATCTTCTCGTTCTGAAAAAGTCGGTGAGTACATCTCTGAAGCCATGGAAAAAGTTGGTAAAGACGGTGTTATCACAATTGAAGAGTCACGTGGTATGGAAACAGAACTTGAAGTCGTAGAAGGAATGCAGTTCGACCGTGGTTATCTTTCACAGTACATGGTGACAGATAGCGAAAAAATGGTAGCTGACCTTGAAAATCCATACATTTTGATTACTGATAAGAAGATTTCAAATATCCAAGAAATCTTACCACTTCTAGAAAGCATTCTCCAAAGCAATCGTCCACTCTTGATTATTGCGGATGATGTAGATGGCGAAGCTCTTCCAACTCTTGTTTTGAACAAGATTCGTGGAACCTTCAACGTGGTAGCAGTTAAGGCACCTGGTTTTGGTGACCGTCGCAAAGCCATGCTTGAAGACATTGCCATCTTGACAGGCGGAACAGTTATCACAGAAGACCTAGGTCTTGAGTTGAAAGATGCTACAATTGAAGCACTTGGTCAAGCAGTGAGAGTAACTGTTGATAAAGATAGCACTGTTATCGTAGAAGGTGCTGGAAATCCTGAAGCGATTTCTCACCGTGTTGCAGTTATCAAGTCTCAAATCGAAACCACAACTTCTGAATTTGACCGTGAAAAATTGCAAGAACGCTTGGCGAAATTGTCAGGTGGTGTAGCGGTTATTAAGGTCGGAGCCGCAACTGAAACTGAGTTAAAAGAAATGAAACTCCGCATCGAAGATGCCCTCAACGCTACTCGTGCAGCTGTTGAAGAAGGAATCGTTGCAGGTGGTGGAACAGCCCTTGTAAATGTTATCCCAGCCGTGGCTAATTTGGAATTGGCAGGTGATGAAGCAACAGGACGTAATATTGTTCTCCGTGCCTTGGAAGAACCTGTTCGTCAAATTGCCCACAATGCAGGATTCGAAGGATCAATCGTTATCGATCGTTTGAAAAATGCTGAGCTTGGCACAGGCTTCAATGCAGCAACTGGCGAGTGGGTTAATATGATTGATAAAGGTATCATCGACCCAGTTAAAGTGAGCCGTTCAGCCCTTCAAAATGCAGCATCTGTAGCCAGCTTGATTTTGACAACAGAAGCAGTTGTAGCTAACAAACCAGAACCAGTAGCCCCAGCTCCAGCCATGGATCCAAGCATGATGGGCGGCATGATGTAAAAGCAACTTATAAAAAATACAAAAGGAGGGATGCGTATTCCCTCCTTTTATGATTTTCTATTTTAAATAGATTTGAGCTCTCCTAACTTATATGATAAAATAAGACTAGAAAAAGGAGAAAAACATGATCGATGTAGAAGAAATTCTGAGCAAGATGAACCCCAATCAGAAGATTAATTATGACCGTGTCATGCAGAAGATGGTACAAGTATGGGAGAAAAATGAGCAACGGCCAACTATTCTCATGCATGTTTGCTGTGCCCCTTGCAGTACCTATACCCTAGAATATTTGACCAAGTATGCAGATGTGACTATCTATTTTGCCAATTCTAATATCCATCCCAAGGCAGAATACCATAAGCGTGCCTATGTGACTAAAAAGTTTGTCAGTGATTTCAATGAGCGAACTGGCAATAACGTTCAATACCTAGAAGCTCCCTACGAACCAAATGAATATCGTAAGTTAGTCCGAGGACTGGAAGAAGAGCCAGAAGGTGGCGACCGTTGCAAGGTTTGCTTTGACTACCGCCTGGATAAGACAGCTCAAGTGGCTATGGACTTGGGCTTTGACTACTTTGGCTCAGCCTTGACCATCAGTCCTCATAAGAATTCTCAAACCATTAACAGCATCGGAATCGATGTGCAAAAAATTTATACCACTCACTATCTTCCCAGTGATTTCAAGAAAAATCAAGGCTACAAACGTTCAGTGGAGATGTGTGAAGAGTATGATATCTACCGTCAATGTTATTGTGGATGCGTCTATGCAGCCCAGGCTCAGAATATTGATTTGGTTCAGGTTAAGAAGGATGCCACGGCTTTCTTACTGGATAAGGATGTTGAAAAAGACTATTCCCACATCAAATTTACTGTTACAAAATTAGATATATAAATGAAAACTTGCCTCAAGGTAGGTTTTTTGCTAGTAGAAAAGCGATAGACAGAAATTGTTGGACCAATCTTTGAATTTCTAGTCCAAAGCTTGTGAGTCTTCAACAAGCCTTGGACTCTTAAAAAAATGCAGTTTTGCTCAAAAGAGCTTTTTAAATTAAAACGAGCAATTATCAGTTCAAATCTGTTTCAAAAGAAGAACGGATAAATTAATAGATGCTTTGTTTTTGAGTTAGGAAGTTAAGCATGCTAAACTGAGTCGTAGGAATAAATTTCTTTATAGAAATGTGTTACAACTCTGCTATAACGGAATATTCCTTTTTTGCATTTATACAACTTATTTAATACTATCTTTTATTCTTGTGATATAATGTCAAATTATAGAGTGGAGGTCGTTTAAAATGATTGATAAAGTAATTGAACAATATAAAAGTCATGATAATCTTGATATTCGAGTAGAATTGCATAAGAAGTATTCAAAAAATAAATTGGGATTTAATAATTGGATATTTTTCTAACTACCAAATCGCTGATGGAGTAAAGGCTCTAGAATTGGGATGTGGTACAGGAGAACTGTGGAAAAGTAATAGTGATTCTATAGATAAAATGAAACAGTTGATTGTTACAGATTTTTCTAAAGATATGGTAAAATCAACGAAGTCAGTTATTGGAAATAGAGACAATGTCAACTATGAGATAATGGATATTCAAAAGATTTCTTTTGAGAATGAAACTTTTGATATTGTTATTGCTAATATGCTTCTACATCATGTGAATGATATTCCTAAAGCTCTCTCTGAGGTGAATAGGGTCTTAAAAACCGAAGGCATTTTTTACTGTGCTACATTTGGTGAAAATGGAGTTGTAAATTATTTAGCAAATTTATTTAAAGATGAGGTTAATCAAGATTTAGAAAATAAAAGGTTTACTTTACAAAATGGTAAAAGGTACCTGAGTAGGTATTTTAACTCTGTCGATACATTACTCTATGATGATGAGTTACAGGTAACTAGTATAGATGACCTAGTTAAATACATCCAATCGTTTAAAGGAATTTCAGAAATAGGTTCACTAGAAGAGGAAATAATACGTAAAAGATTGGAAAGTGAGTTTAATAATGGTATGTTAATCATTCCTAAAGAATATGGTATGTTTATCGCTCGAAAAGAAAGTTAAGGGAATGAAAGTGTGAAAAATTACGGAGAAGCTTTTCGATATTTTAGAAAATTAAACGGATATTCTTTAGAGTATGCTGCAGCTAATTCTATATCAAAATCTCAACTTTCTAGATTTGAAAGAGGAGAAAATGAAATTTCTCTTTCAACGTTCTTTAAATTATTATCAAATATCAATGTTTCGATAGAGAATTTTTTTGTAATTACCTAGAACATTATAAAAGATCGGAGCTCGATGATTTTTTTGGTTAATTTATCTCCAAATTTTTTTATAGTTTGAATACTAAAGGATTGGAGGAAATAAAAAAATGAGCAACAAAAAAACTTTTTTTGAGAAGAGTGGGGAAAAAAACTTATAAAATAAATACAATAATGGTTCAGGGATTATTAAATCAGATAGATTGTAATCATGTAGTTAGTAGAGATGATCTAAATTTAGTATATGACTATTTATTCCAGAAGGAACGATGGGAGTCCTATGAGATAACACTGATTGGTAATTTATATCATCTTTTTGAAATAGATTATATTTACAGAGTTGGAAAAGAAATACTAGAGCGTACACATTATTACGAAAAAAATCGGTAAGAATAGAAATTTAGTTGTGTCAGCTTGTTTAAATTTTTTTGGTTCTGTTGCCTTGAAAAATTCACATCTAATATATGCAGACTACTTTGAAATGAAATTAAAAAAATTATTAAAAGATGACACAAAAGTTTTTTTGAAAAAAATCTACATTCAAATTTGTAGAAGGATATAAAAATATATCTGACTGAATCTAAAGAATCTGGAATTAAGCAAATGCAAAATGTTATTAAATATTTTTGAGTTTATTGAGTCTAAAAAAATATTGCTTTTATATTTTTCAAAAAAACGATTAAATGAGCTGGTAGATTAAACACCATTTTCTCTGTCGAGATATTGTTTTTTTAAAATGTTGTGCTAAATGATTGATGCTATGTGGAAATACAAAAAAAAATTTTTTTGATACGAAGTTGACCTGTATTTTTTTGATACTAATCATCTTCGTATTTTTTTGTATTAAACGATATAAGTTTGTTGTAAACTTACAAGGAACAGAGACATTAAAAAAATAACAGTATATCTATTTGTTTTATATATTTTACAAATTCTGCATAAATCTCTTTCTAGTAAGGTGTTGTAACTCTGCTATAATGGATTTATTCCTTTTTTGTTTTTACACAATTTATTTTACACTACCAAAAAACAAGGTCAGGATTTTGTTCCTGACCTTTGACAACTTTACCGATTCTTTAGTTCTACATAGCGCTTGTACCAAATGTTTACATAGGCTTCTGAGAAAGGACCACGTCCATTGTTAATCCAATCAACAAGAATTTTGACATGTTCTTTTAAAATATAGTCCAAGTCATCAGAATAATTCATTTTGCGTTTGTGACGCTCATACTCCTCAACGTCCAAGAGACGTTTTTCCCCATCTGTAAAAATTTTAACATCCAAATCGTAATCAATATACTTCAGTGCTTCTTCATCCAGATAGTAGGGGCTAGCCATATTGCAATAGTAGGAAATTCCGTTATCACGAATCATGGCAATGATATTAAACCAATATTTCTTGTGAAAGTAAACAATAGCCGGTTCTCGAGTGACCCAACGACGACCATCACTTTCGGTAACCAGTGTATGATCGTTGACACCAATAATGGCGTTTTCTGTTGTTTTTAGTACCATGGTGTCCCGCCAAGTTCGGTGGAGACTCCCATCATGCTTATAACTTTGAATTGTAATAAAGTCGCCTTCTTTTGGAAGCTTCATAACTAACCAACTTTCTACAATTTATAAGTTTATCATTTACTATTGTACCATAAAATTACCTAAAATCTGTGAATTTTACATGAAAATATTAAAGATATTCTCTGAGAGCGCTTGCTATATCCGAAAAATCGTAGCCCTTTCGTGCTAAAACTTGGGTTAAACGCTGTTTAAGTTCGTATCCTTCATATTTGCGAGCATACTTAGCATATTGCTTGTCAAGTTCCTTGAAGATGAGTTCCTGAGTCGTTTCTCCATCAACTTGACTATCCAATTCGTCAAAGGCACTTTTAGCATCAGAGTAAGAGAATCCCTTGTTGGTCAGATTTTGGATGATCTTATCTTGCAAGGCGCGAGATGGAAGCTTTCCCTCATATTTTTTCAATAGTTTATTAGCTACACGTTGAGCAACTTCAGAAAAATCAAATTCTTTCAAGTTCTCTTCTATAGTAGATTTTGAAACTCCTTTTTGTACTAATTTCTGAGTCAGTACATAAGGTCCCTTGTCTCCTGAAAGTTGATTGGCATTGATGATAGCATAAGCGTACTGATTATCATTAATCCACTTATCTTCTTTAAGATTAGCAATGACTTGAGAAACTATATTCTCATCAATATCGTATTTTTTCAGATATTCTCTAACCTCTTTTTCAGTGCGTGCTTTAAAGGATAGGTGGTAGAGTGCTAGATTCTTACCATAAGAAAATTGAGCAAAGTCCTGAATCTCCTTTAATTCCTCTTCGCTTATCACCTTATCTCTTGATAACATAAAACGAACAATTGTATCTTCAGTAATGTAGCATTTGTCAACATTATCAAGCTCCATCAGATAGAGTCTTTTTTTCTTTTCAAGTTTTGTGATTTTCATAGTTCTATTATAACTCAAAATGTGATAAGATAGGGGTATGAATCTGAAAGTGAAACAAAAAATACCATTAAAAATCAAGCGCATGGGAATTAATGGTGAGGGAATCGGCTTTTATCAAAAAACCTTAGTCTTTGTGCCTGGTGCTCTCAAAGGTGAAGATATCTATTGTCAGATTACTTCTATTAAACGTAACTTTGTAGAGGCAAAATTACTGAAGGTCAACAAGAAGTCTAAATTTCGAGTTGTGCCAGCTTGTACTATTTATAATGAGTGCGGAGGCTGCCAAATCATGCACCTGCATTATGATAAGCAGCTGGAGTTCAAGACGGACTTGCTTTATCAAGCGCTGAAAAAATTTGCCCCTGCAGGATATGAAAATTATGAAATCCGCCCGACGATTGGTATGCAGGAACCAAAGTACTACCGTGCTAAGTTACAATTTCAGACTCGAAAATTTAAGAATCAGGTTAAGGCGGGCTTATATGCACAAAACTCTCACTATTTAGTAGAGTTGAAAGACTGCCTGGTACAAGACAAGGAAACCCAAGTGATTGCTAATCGTCTAGCAGAATTACTTACTTTTCACCAAATTCCAATCACGGATGAGAGAAAAACTCTAGGTGTTAGAACTATAATGGTTCGACGAGCAAGAAAGACTGGACAGGTTCAGATTATTATTGTTACAAATCGTCAGCTTAATTTAACCCAACTAGTAAAAGACTTAGTTAAAGATTTTCCAGAAGTTGTGACAGTCGCTGTGAATACAAATACAGCTAAAACCAGTGAGATTTATGGTGAAAAGACAGAGATTATCTGGGGAGAAAAGAGTATTCAAGAAGGCGTACTCGATTATGAATTTTCACTATCCCCTCGAGCATTCTATCAACTAAATCCTGAACAAACAGAAGTCCTCTATAGCGAGGCGGTAAAAGCACTGGATGTTGATAAAGAAGACCATTTGATTGACGCTTATTGTGGAGTTGGAACGATTGGATTTGCCTTTGCAAAGAAAGTAAAGACTCTCAGAGGTATGGATATTATTCCAGAAGCCATTGAAGATGCCAAGCGAAATGCCAAAAGAATGGGATTTGGGAATACTCATTACGAAGCTGGAACAGCAGAAGAGATTATTCCTCGTTGGTACAAGGAAGGCTACCGAGCAGATGCTCTTATCGTGGACCCACCGCGTACAGGTCTTGATGATCAGTTATTAGATACTATTCTTACTTATGTACCAGAAAAATGGTCTATATTTCTTGCAATGTTTCGACCTTGGCTCGTGATTTGGTAAGGTTAGTAGAAGTCTACGATATCCATTATATCCAGTCGGTCGACATGTTCCCACATACAGCACGAACTGAGGCTGTTGTAAAATTAATTAAAAAAATATAAAAAAGTAGTTGACAAGTTTGAAAAAGGCTGTATAATAGTAAGAGTTGAAAATACAGCTCAGGTCCGTTGGTCAAGGGGTTAAGACACCGCCTTTTCACGGCGGTAACACGGGTTCGAATCCCGTACGGACTATGGTATATTGCGGATGGCACACTTGATGAAAAAAGATTAAAAAAGTTTCAAAAAAGTGTTGACAAGTTAAAGTGTCTGTGATATACTGATATAGTTGTCGCTTGAGAGAAGCAAGTGACAAAGACCTTTGAAAACTGAACAAGACGAACCAATGTGCAGGGCACTACAACAATTGTTGTAGTACTGAACAATGAAAAAACAATAAATCTGTCAGTGACAGAAATGAGTGAGAACTCAAACTTTTAATGAGAGTTTGATCCTGGCTCAGGACGAACGCTGGCGGCGTGCCTAATACATGCAAGTAGAACGCTGAAGGAGAAGCTTGCTTCTCTGGATGAGTTGCGAACGGGTGAGTAACGCGTAGGTAACCTGCCTGGTAGCGGGGGATAACTATTGGAAACGATAGCTAATACCGCATAACAGTAGATGTTGCATGACATTTGCTTAAAAGGTGCAATTGCATCACTACCAGATGGACCTGCGTTGTATTAGCTAGTTGGTGGGGTAACGGCTCACCAAGGCGACGATACATAGCCGACCTGAGAGGGTGATCGGCCACACTGGGACTGAGACACGGCCCAGACTCCTACGGGAGGCAGCAGTAGGGAATCTTCGGCAATGGACGGAAGTCTGACCGAGCAACGCCGCGTGAGTGAAGAAGGTTTTCGGATCGTAAAGCTCTGTTGTAAGAGAAGAACGAGTGTGAGAGTGGAAAGTTCACACTGTGACGGTATCTTACCAGAAAGGGACGGCTAACTACGTGCCAGCAGCCGCGGTAATACGTAGGTCCCGAGCGTTGTCCGGATTTATTGGGCGTAAAGCGAGCGCAGGCGGTTAGATAAGTCTGAAGTTAAAGGCTGTGGCTTAACCATAGTACGCTTTGGAAACTGTTTAACTTGAGTGCAAGAGGGGAGAGTGGAATTCCATGTGTAGCGGTGAAATGCGTAGATATATGGAGGAACACCGGTGGCGAAAGCGGTTCTCTGGCTTGTAACTGACGCTGAGGCTCGAAAGCGTGGGGAGCAAACAGGATTAGATACCCTGGTAGTCCACGCCGTAAACGATGAGTGCTAGGTGTTAGACCCTTTCCGGGGTTTAGTGCCGTAGCTAACGCATTAAGCACTCCGCCTGGGGAGTACGACCGCAAGGTTGAAACTCAAAGGAATTGACGGGGGCCCGCACAAGCGGTGGAGCATGTGGTTTAATTCGAAGCAACGCGAAGAACCTTACCAGGTCTTGACATCCCTCTGACCGCTCTAGAGATAGAGTTTTTCCTTCGGGACAGAGGTGACAGGTGGTGCATGGTTGTCGTCAGCTCGTGTCGTGAGATGTTGGGTTAAGTCCCGCAACGAGCGCAACCCCTATTGTTAGTTGCCATCATTCAGTTGGGCACTCTAGCGAGACTGCCGGTAATAAACCGGAGGAAGGTGGGGATGACGTCAAATCATCATGCCCCTTATGACCTGGGCTACACACGTGCTACAATGGCTGGTACAACGAGTCGCAAGCCGGTGACGGCAAGCTAATCTCTTAAAAGCCAGTCTCAGTTCGGATTGTAGGTCGCAACTCGCCTACATGAAGTCGGAATCGCTAGTAATCGCGGATCAGCACGTCGCGGTGAATACGTTCCCGGGCCTTGTACACACCGCCCGTCACACCACGAGAGTTTGTAACACCCGAAGTCGGTGAGGTAACCGTAAGGAGCCAGCCGCCTAAGGTGGGATAGATGATTGGGGTGAAGTCGTAACAAGGTAGCCGTATCGGAAGGTGCGGCTGGATCACCTCCTTTCTAAGGATAAGGAACTGCGCATTGGTCTTGTTTAGTCTTGAGAGGTCTTGTGGGGCCTTAGCTCAGCTGGGAGAGCGCCTGCTTTGCACGCAGGAGGTCAGCGGTTCGATCCCGCTAGGCTCCATTGGTGAGAGATCACCAAGTAATGCACATTGAAAATTGAATATCTATATCAAATAGTAACAAGAAAATAAACCGAAACGCTGTAGTATTAATAAGAGTTTATGACTGAAAGGTCAAAAAATAAGGTTAAGTTAATAAGGGCGCACGGTGGATGCCTTGGCACTAGGAGCCGAAGAAGGACGTGACAAACGACGATATGCCTTGGGTAGCTGTAAGTAAGCGATGATCCAGGGATTTCCGAATGGGGGAACCCAACAGGTACTACCTGTTACCCGCATCTGTTAAGGATGTGAGGAGGAAGACGCAGTGAACTGAAACATCTAAGTAGCTGCAGGAAGAGAAAGCAAAAGCGATTGCCTTAGTAGCGGCGAGCGAAACGGCAGAAGGGCAAACCGAAGAGTTTACTCTTCGGGGTTGTAGGACTGCAATGTGGACTCAAAGATTATAGAAGAATGATTTGGGAAGATCAGCCAAAGAGAGTAATAGCCTCGTATTTAAAATAGTCTTTGTACCTAGCAGTATCCTGAGTACGGCGGGACACGCGAAATCCCGTCGGAATCTGGGAGGACCATCTCCCAACCCTAAATACTCCCTAGTGACCGATAGTGAACCAGTACCGTGAGGGAAAGGTGAAAAAGCACCCCGGGAGGGGAGTGAAATAGAACCTGAAACCGTGTGCCTACAACAAGTTCGAGCCCGTTAATGGGTGAGAGCGTGCCTTTTGTAGAATGAACCGGCGAGTTACGTTATGATGCGAGGTTAAGTTGAAGAGACGGAGCCGTAGGGAAACCGAGTCTGAATAGGGCGGATTAGTATCATGACGTAGACCCGAAACCATGTGACCTACCCATGAGCAGGTTGAAGGTGCGGTAAGACGCACTGGAGGACCGAACCAGGGCACGTTGAAAAAGTGCTTGGATGACTTGTGGGTAGCGGAGAAATTCCAAACGAACTTGGAGATAGCTGGTTCTCTCCGAAATAGCTTTAGGGCTAGCGTCGACATAAAGATTCTTGGAGGTAGAGCACTGTTTGGGTGAGGGGTCCATCCCGGATTACCAATCTCAGATAAACTCCGAATGCCAATGAATTATGGTCGGCAGTCAGACTGCGAGTGCTAAGATCCGTAGTCGAAAGGGAAACAGCCCAGACCACCAGCTAAGGTCCCAAAATAATTGTTAAGTGGAAAAGGATGTGGGGTTGCACAGACAACTAGGATGTTAGCTTAGAAGCGACTATTCATTCAAAGAGTGCGTAATAGCTCACTAGTCGAGTGACCCTGCGCCGAAAATGTACCGGGGCTAAAACAATTTACCGAAGCTGTGGATACCTTTATAGGTATGGTAGGAGAGCGTTCTATGTGTGATGAAGGTATACCGTGAGGAGTGCTGGAACGCATAGAAGTGAGAATGCCGGTATGAGTAGCGAAAGACAGGTGAGAATCCTGTCCACCGTAAGACTAAGGTTTCCAGGGGAAGGCTCGTCCGCCCTGGGTTAGTCGGGACCCTAAGGAGAGACCGAAAGGTGTATCCGATGGACAACAGGTTGATATTCCTGTACTAGAGTATGTAGTGATGGAGGGACGCAGTAGGCTAACTAAAGCAGACGATTGGAAGTGTCTGTCTAAGCAGTGAGGTGTGAATTGAGTTAAATGCTTAGTTCTATAACATTGAGCTGTGATGGGGAGCGAAGTTTAGTAGCGAAGTTAGTGACGTCACACTGCCAAGAAAAGCTTCTAGCGTTTAAACATACTCTACCCGTACCGCAAACCGACACAGGTAGTCGAGGCGAGTAGCCTCAGGTGAGCGAGAGAACTCTCGTTAAGGAACTCGGCAAAAATGACCCCGTAACTTCGGGAGAAGGGGTGCTGACTTTACGTCAGCCGCAGTGAATAGGCCCAAGCAACTGTTTATCAAAAACACAGCTCTCTGCTAAATCGTAAGATGATGTATAGGGGGTGACGCCTGCCCGGTGCTGGAAGGTTAAGAGGAGTGCTTAGCGTAAGCGAAGGTATGAATTGAAGCCCCAGTAAACGGCGGCCGTAACTATAACGGTCCTAAGGTAGCGAAATTCCTTGTCGGGTAAGTTCCGACCCGCACGAAAGGCGTAATGATTTGGGCACTGTCTCAACGAGAGACTCGGTGAAATTTTAGTACCTGTGAAGATGCAGGTTACCCGCGACAGGACGGAAAGACCCCATGGAGCTTTACTGCAGTTTGATATTGAGTGTCTGTACCACATGTACAGGATAGGTAGGAGTCTAAGAGATCGGGACGCCAGTTTCGAAGGAGACGTTGTTGGGATACTACCCTTGTGTTATGGCCACTCTAACCCGGATAGGTGATCCCTATCGGAGACAGTGTCTGACGGGCAGTTTGACTGGGGCGGTCGCCTCCTAAAAGGTAACGGAGGCGCCCAAAGGTTCCCTCAGAATGGTTGGAAATCATTCGCAGAGTGTAAAGGTATAAGGGAGCTTGACTGCGAGAGCTACAACTCGAGCAGGGACGAAAGTCGGGCTTAGTGATCCGGTGGTTCCGTATGGAAGGGCCATCGCTCAACGGATAAAAGCTACCCTGGGGATAACAGGCTTATCTCCCCCAAGAGTTCACATCGACGGGGAGGTTTGGCACCTCGATGTCGGCTCGTCGCATCCTGGGGCTGTAGTCGGTCCCAAGGGTTGGGCTGTTCGCCCATTAAAGCAGCACGCGAGCTGGGTTCAGAACGTCGTGAGACAGTTCGGTCCCTATCCGTCGCGAGCGTAGGAAATTTGAGAGGATCTGCTCCTAGTACGAGAGGACCAGAGTGGACTTACCGCTGGTGTACCAGTTGTCTTGCCAAAGGCATCGCTGGGTAGCTATGTAGGGAAGGGATAAACGCTGAAAGCATCTAAGTGTGAAACCCACCTCAAGATGAGATTTCCCATGATTTTTATATCAGTAAGAGCCCTGAGAGATGATCAGGTAGATAGGGTTAGAAGTGGAAGTGTGGCGACACATGTAGCGGACTAATACTAATAGCTCGAGGACTTATCCAAAGTAACTGAGAATATGAAAGCGAACGGTTTTCTTGATTTGAATAGATATTCAATTTTGAGTAGGTATTACTCAGAGTTAAGTGACGATAGCCTAGGAGATACACCTGTACCCATGCCGAACACAGAAGTTAAGCCCTAGAACGCCGGAAGTAGTTGGGGGTTGCCCCCTGTGAGATATGGAAGTCGCTTAGCTCTAGGGAGTTTAGCTCAGCTGGGAGAGCATCTGCCTTACAAGCAGAGGGTCAGCGGTTCGATCCCGTTAACTCCCAAAGGTCCCGTAGTGTAGCGGTTATCACGTCGCCCTGTCACGGCGAAGATCGCGGGTTCGATTCCCGTCGGGACCGTTTAAGATAACGTAAGTTATTTTAGACTCGTTAGCTCAGTTGGTAGAGCAATTGACTTTTAATCAATGGGTCACTGGTTCGAGCCCAGTACGGGTCATATATGCGGGTTTGGCGGAATTGGCAGACGCACCAGATTTAGGATCTGGCGCTTAACGGCGTGGGGGTTCAAGTCCCTTAACCCGCATTAAGATATAATAAATGAGCCGGCTTAGCTCAGTTGGTAGAGCATCTGATTTGTAATCAGAGGGTCGCGTGTTCAAGTCATGTAGCCGGCATTTTTAGATAGAAGAAAACAGTGCGAACGTAGTTCAGTGGTAGAACACCACCTTGCCAAGGTGGGGGTCGCGGGTTCGAATCCCGTCGTTCGCTTAGAGAGGCCGGGGTGGCGGAACTGGCAGACGCACAGGACTTAAAAATCCTGCGATTGGTAACGATCGTACCGGTTCGATTCCGGTCCTCGGCATAAAAATAATGAGCACCCTTAGCTCAACTGGATAGAGTACCTGACTACGAATCAGGCGGTTAGAGGTTCGACTCCTCTAGGGTGCATTTTTTTCTATTTAACTCGGGAAGTAGCTCAGCTTGGTAGAGTACTTGGTTTTGGGACCAAGGTGTCGCAGGTTCGAATCCTGTCTTCCCGATTCATGGCGGTGTAGCTCAGCTGGCTAGAGCGTCCGGTTCATACCCGGGAGGTCGGGGGTTCGATCCCTTCGCCGCTATAAAGATCTTGTTGGACCTTTAGCTCAGCTGGTTAGAGCTCTCGGCTCATAACCGAGTGGTCGTAGGTTCAAGTCCCTACAAGGTCCATTTGAATAGTACGGAGGATTACCCAAGTCCGGCTGAAGGGAACGGTCTTGAAAAACCGTCAGGCGTGTAAAAGCGTGCGTGGGTTCGAATCCCACATCCTCCTTTTTTTCATTAACGCGGGATGGAGCAGCTCGGTAGCTCGTCGGGCTCATAACCCGAAGGTCGTAGGTTCAAATCCTGCTCCCGCAATAAGGCTCGGTAGCTCAGTTGGTAGAGCAATGGATTGAAGCTCCATGTGTCGGCGGTTCGATTCCGTCTCGCGCCATTTTTACTTATAGTATGTATGCGGGTGTAGTTTAGTGGTAAAACTACAGCCTTCCAAGCTGTTGTCGCGAGTTCGATTCTCGTCACCCGCTTTGAACTTTGTTCAAATTACCAAGTTTTTAACTTGGGCGCGTAGCTCAGGTGGTTAGAGCGCACGCCTGATAAGCGTGAGGTCGGTGGTTCGAGTCCACTCGTGCCCATTAATTGGAGAATTACTCAAGAGGCTGAAGAGGACGGTTTGCTAAATCGTTAGGTCGGGTAACTGGCGCAAGGGTTCGAATCCCTTATTCTCCGTTTTAATGAGAGTTTGTAACTCTCTTTTTTATTTTTAGAGACAATAAAACTTCAGATCTGTAAAACTTAATTGAATTACTAATCTGAAGTTATTTTTATATCGTTTATATTATAATTGTGCTATTTCACTTCCAACTATTGAGAGAAATTTCTCCGCTATTTAGCCAGATTTCTTTTCCGTTATCACATTGAACTAAAAGTTTTCCACTTTCAGAGATGTCTTTAGCAAGTCCCTTGTAGTCTTTTTGATCTAGTGTGAAAGTAACTTCTTTTCCAAGAACGAATGACTGTTTTTTATATAGGTATAATAGTTCTTCTGCTGGTATTTCGAAGAAAGCACGCCAGATTTCTATAATCAATTCATTCCTTGTTATTGGAGCTGGAGTTTTAAATAAGCTAGCAGCTCTTTCTTTTAATTCCTGAGGGAAGTCTTTAATAGTGAAATTGATACCTACTCCAATAATGATATCTGTGACTAAGCCTGTTTCTACGGAGGTCATTGCTTCAGTGAGGATGCCTCCAATTTTATGATTGTTGAGGTAGATATCGTTGACCCATTTTATGTCGACATCTATTAAGTTAGGTTCTTAATGGCTTTGTAGACAGCTCCAGCTACAAGTAGTGTGTAGGATGGTAATTTGTCATAGGCAAGATTTGGTTTAAGATGGAGTGTCATATAAATACCACCTTGTGGTGAGTAGAAGGAACGTTGAAAACGGCCTCGCCCTGCTGTTTGATAGGAAGCTATATAAAGGGTGTTTGCTTCATTCCCTAAATCAATTGCTTCTTTTGCATCCAATTGTGTTGATTTTGTTTCGGGTTTAAAACTGACTTTAATTGGAAGATTTTCTTCTAGAATCTCTGGAAGAATAAGGTCACCATTCATCAGTTTATAGCCTTTGTTTTTGATACTATCAATTTTAATGCCTTCTTGTTCTAATCGCTTGATGGCTTTCCAAATTGATGTTCGGCTTAGGGATAGTTCTTCTGCAATTTTTTCTCCGCTGATATAATCGCTTTCTTTTGCTAGAATTTGGTAGACGGCTTGGTAGGATTTCATAGTGTTTCCTTTCTCACTAGTTGGTGTTGAGAATTTTCTTTTTTTGTTTGACTTGGAGTCTGATTAAAGTATTGTTTATAAGCTTTAGAAAAATGTAGTGGATCTGAAAAACCTACAGAGTATGCAATTACCTTGATGGATTCTTGGGTATTTTCGAGAAGTTGTTTAGCTCGATGCATTCGAACGTAGTGGAGGTATTCTTTGGGGGATAAAGGGTTAAACTCTTTGAATACGCTTGATAAGTAGCTTCTGTGAACAGATAGTTCTTTCGCTAGATATTGAATTGTAATTGATTGAGGATAGTGGCTATCAATTAATTGTTTGCATTCAAGATAGAGTTGGTGGGTTGATGAAATATTCTTTTTTTTCTGATTGGGAGCAATAGTCCCCAGATGAAACATAAGTTCATGGAGTTGTCCCATGATATGGAGTTGAGCCAATTCATTTGATTTTGTAATCTGAGCGAAGCGGACAATATCTGAGATGAGTTTTGCAGTTGTCTGTGTATGACAAGTTTCAGATTGGATGAGATAGGATTGGTCAGAAATTTGAGAAAGTGCAAAATAGTCAGGAGCTTTCCCTCCTGTTATTCCTAACCAGTAGTAGGCCCAAGGTTTCTCATTGTCTGCTTGATAAAAGGTTAATTCATCTGGTTTTAATAGAAAGAAATCTCCTTCTTTTAAATCAACAATTTTACCTTTGTAATGAAATTTTCCTTGTCCTTTAGTAATGTAATGTAGAACGTATGTATCACGAATGGCTGGACCAAAAGAGTAATTAGGTGTGCATTCCTCATATCCATAAAAGTTTAGGGAAAGGTCAATTGTTCTAGTCTGGTATTCTGAAAAAACTAGCATGTGCTACCTCCTACCTAACATTTTACCATATTTTTGAGACATTTTTCTATTTTAGGAAGCGCTTTTATTTGTTAAAATTTTTTCAAGAAATAGATGAGGTACAATTTATGGGAATTAGGATAGAGAATAATCTATTTTACGTTGAGAGTAAAGATTTAAGTTTGATTATTGAAAATAGGGATGGCTTCTTACTTTTAAAACATTTTGGAAAGACTATTAAGAACTATAGAGGTGCTAATAGTGTTTACGAACGAGATCATGCTTTTTCAGGGAATCCGACAGCTACTAATCGAATCTTTAGTTTAGATACGCAACGTCAGATTTTTGGACAACATGGTTTGGGTGATTTTAGAAAACCAACTTTACAGGTTCAGCACGATGCAACTGAGGTAACAGATTTTCGGTTTATAGAAGCAAAGATTCTAAAAGGTCAAAATGGTCCACAAGGTTTACCTTCTCCACATAGCATGGATGGTACAGAGACTCTTGCCTTGATTTTAGAAGATTCTAAGGCTCAACTTAGTCTGACTTTGTATTATACTGCTTTTGAAAATAATGCGACAATTGCTAGCTATAGTAAATTGGAGAATAATAGTAACCAGGAAGTTGTCATTCATAAAGACTTTTCTTTTATGGCTGATTTTCCAGCGGCAACTTACGAAATAGTAACTCTGCAGGGTGCTTATGCTCGTGAAAAGACTGTTCGACGTCAACAGGTAGAACAAGGAATCTTTTCGATTAGTTCGAACCGTGGTGCTTCTGGCCATGCTCAAACACCAGCTCTTATCTTATGTGATCAAGGAGTCACAGAGGATGCTGGAAATGTGTTTGCTATTCAACTAATGTATAGTGGCAACTTTGAAGCTTTTGTTCAAAAAAATCAATTGAATGAAGTTCGGGTAGCTATTGGCATTAATCCAGAAAACTTTTCTTGGAAGTTAGCCCCTGAGGAATACTTTGAAACACCGGTAGCTATAGTGACCTTTTCAGATCAGGGATTAACTGGTATTAGTCATGAAAGTCAGAATTTTGTACTTAAGCATATTATGCCAAGTGAATTTTCTAAAAAAGAACGTCCAATTCTAATCAATAACTGGGAAGCTACTTACTTTGACTTTCAGAGAGAAAAACTGTTAGAACTAGCTGATGAAGCTAAGAAAGTTGGAATTGAACTTTTTGTATTAGATGATGGGTGGTTTGGTAATCGCTTTGATGATAATCGTGCTTAGGTGATTGGGTTGTTAATGAGGAAAAACTGGGTGGAAGTCTAGAAAGTCTGATTTCAGCTATCCATGAAAGAGGTTTGCAGTTTGGGCTTTGGTTAGAACCTGAAATGATTTCTATAGATAGTGATTTGTATCGTAAACATCCTGATTGGGCTATTCAGGTTCCAGGATATGAGCATACCTATTCTAGAAATCAATTAGTACTTAATCTTGCCAATCCTCAGGTAGTAGAATATTTGAAAAATGTCTTAGATGAACTCCTATCTTATCATGAGATTGACTACATCAAATGGGATATGAATCGTAATATGACTAACCTGGGGAATGGTTCGAACTATCTAGAGACACAGATGCAATCTCATCAGTACATGCTGGGGTTTTATGAACTTGTTTCTTATCTGACAGAGAAGCACAACCATGTTCTCTTTGAGTCCTGCTCTGGTGGTGGTGGACGAAATGATCTTGGTATGATGCGTTATTTCCCTCAAGTCTGGGCAAGTGATAATACTGATGCTATTGCACGTTTACCAATTCAATACGGTTCATCCTATCTCTATCCAACCATTTCTATGGGCGCTCATGTGTCAGCAGTACCGAATCATCAGATGGGACGAAAGACACCATTGGAAACTCGTGGTCATGTAGCAATGATGGGGAATTTGGGTTATGAGCTTGATTTGACAAGTCTGACTAAAAAAGAAAAAGAAGACATTGAAACTCAGGTGAATTTGTATAAGGAATTACGGCCAGTAGTTCAGTTAGGACAGCAGTATAGGCTCATTAATCCCAATGCTGAATCCAATGAAGCAGCTGTACAATTTAACTATGAAAATCAAACGATTGTGACCTACGTTCGAGTTTTATCAGTTGTAGAGACCATGGAAACAACTTTAAAGTTAAAAGATTTGGATGAAGAGGGCCTGTATGAATTACAGGAAAATGGAGTAGTTTACTCAGGTGCAGAACTCATGTATGCAGGCTTAACTGTTATCTTATCCCAGGGAGATTTTTTGAGTAAACAGTATATTTTTAGAAGACTATAATAAAGGTGTATAAATTTATAAAGGAGGCTTTCCAATGAAATGGTATAAGAAAATCGGACTTCTTGCAATTACAGGTTTAGCTTTGTTTGGGCTCGGCGCTTGCTCCAACTATGGTAAATCTGCGGATGGCACAGTGACCGTCGAGTATTTCAACCAGAAAAAAGAAATGACCAAAACCTTGGAAGAAATCGCTCGTGATTTTGAGAAGGAAAACCCTAAGATCAAGGTCAAAGTCGTCAATGTACCAAATGCTGGTGAAGTATTGAAGACACGTGTTCTCGCAGGAGATGTGCCTGATGTGGTCAATATTTACCCACAGTCCATCGAACTGCAAGAATGGGCAAAAGCAGGTGTCTTTGAAGATTTGAGCAACAAAGACTACCTGAAACGCGTGAAAAATGGCTACGCTGAAAAATATGCTGTAAACGAAAAAGTTTACAACGTTCCTTTTACAGCTAATGCTTATGGAATTTACTACAACAAAGATAAATTCGAAGAGCTGGGCTTGAAGGTTCCTGAAACCTGGGATGAATTTGAACAGTTAGTCAAAGATATCGTTACTAAAGGACAAACACCATTTGGAATTGCAGGTGCAGATGCTTGGACACTCAATGGTTACAATCAATTAGCCTTTGCGACAGCAACAGGTGGAGGAAAAGAAGCCAATCAATACCTTCGTTATTCTCAACCAAATGCCATTAAATTGTCGGATCCGATCATGAAAGATGATATCAAGGTCATGGATATCCTTCGCATCAATGGTTCTAAACAAAGAACTGGGAAGGTGCTGGCTATACCGATGTTATCGGAGCCTTCGCACGTGGGGATGTCCTCATGACACCAAATGGGTCTTGGGCGATCACAGCTATTAATGAACAAAAACCGAACTTTAAGGTTGGAACCTTCATGATTCCAGGAAAAGAAAAAGGACAAAGCTTAACCGTTGGTGCGGGAGACTTGGCATGGTCTATCTCAGCCACCACCAAACATCCAAAAGAAGCCAATGCCTTTGTGGAATATATGACCCGTCCAGAAGCCATGCAAAAATACTACGATGTGGACGGATCTCCAACAGCGATCGAAGGGGTCAAACAAGCAGGAGAAGATTCACCGCTTGCTGGTATGACCGAATATGCCTTTACGGATCGTCACTTGGTCTGGTTGCAACAATATTGGACCAGTGAAGCAGACTTCCATACCTTGACCATGAACTATGTCTTGACCGGTGATAAACAAGGCATGGTCAATGATTTGAATGCCTTCTTTAACCCGATGAAAGCGGATGTGGATTAGGAGTAGAGAGACTATGAAAAAAGTATTACAAAAATATTGGGCATGGACTTTTGTGGTCATCCCCCTCTTGTTACAAGCAATTTTCTTCTATGTGCCGATGTTTCAAGGAGCCTTTTACAGTTTTACCAACTGGACAGGATTGACTTATAACTACAAATTTGTCGGCTTAAACAACTTTAAGCTCCTCTTCATGGATCCAAAATTCATGAATGCAATTGGCTTTACCGCAATCATTACGATTGCCATGGTGGTTGGTGAGATTGCACTCGGAATCTTCATTGCGCGTGTCTTGAACTCTAAAATCAAAGGCCAAACCTTCTTCCGTGCTTGGTTCTTCTTTCCAGCTGTTTTGTCTGGTTTGACAGTGGCTTTGATCTTCAAGCAAGTCTTCAACTACGGTCTTCCAGCGATTGGGCATGCCCTTCATATTGAATTTCTCCAAACCAGTCTTTTAGGGACTAAGTGGGGAGCGATCTTTGCGGCTGTCTTTGTCCTTCTTTGGCAAGGGGTGGCTATGCCCATCATCATCTTCCTAGCTGGTTTGCAATCTATTCCAACTGAGATTACAGAGGCAGCAAGGATTGATGGCGCGACTAGCAAGCAAGTTTTCTGGAACATTGAATTGCCTTACTTGCTACCAAGTGTCTCTATGGTCTTTATCCTAGCCCTAAAAGGTGGGCTGACTGCCTTTGACCAAGTCTTTGCCATGACCGGTGGTGGTCCAAACAATGCCACAACCTCACTTGGGCTTTTGGTTTATAACTATGCCTTTAAAAACAACCAATTCGGTTATGCCAATGCCATTGCCGTAATCTTGTTCTTCTTAATTGTAGTGATTTCGATCATCCAATTGAGAGTATCTAAGAAATTTGAAATTTAAGAGGAGAAGCATGATGAAACAAGATGAAAGAAAAGACCTGATTGGCAAATACATTCTATTGATTCTAGGATCGGTTCTGATTTTAGTGCCGCTCCTTGCTACCCTCTTTAGTTCCTTCAAACCCACTAAGGATATTGTAGACAATTTCTTTGGCTTTCCGACCAACTTCACATGGGACAACTTTAGTCGTCTCTTAGCTGATGGGATCGGAGGCTATTATTGGAACTCTGTCGTTATCACTGTCTTGTCTTTACTTGCAGTAATGATCTTTATTCCTATGGCAGCCTACTCCATCGCTCGCAATATGAGTAAAAGAAAAGCCTTTACCATCATGTATACCCTCTTAATCCTCGGAATCTTCGTACCTTTCCAAGTCATCATGATTCCGATTACGGTTATGATGAGTAAACTCGGTTTGGCTAATACCTTTGGTTTGATCTTGCTCTACTTGACCTATGCGATTCCACAGACCCTCTTTCTCTATGTTGGCTATATCAAAATCTCGATCCCAGAAAGTCTGGACGAAGCAGCAGAGATCGATGGGGCTAATAAATTTACAACCTATTTCCGCATCATCTTCCCAATGATGAAACCGATGCATGCGACAACCATGATAATCAATGCCCTTTGGTTCTGGAATGACTTCATGTTGCCACTCCTTGTCTTGAACCGGGATTCCAAAATGTGGACTCTGCCTTTGTTCCAATACAACTACGCAGGCCAATATTTCAACGACTACGGACCAAGCTTTGCCTCATACGTTGTCGGCATTGTCAGTATCACCATTGTCTATCTCTTCTTCCAAAAACATATCATTTCAGGAATGAGCAACGGGGCAGTGAAGTAAGAAGAGACTAGAGAAGCTATAATTCCTGATACAGAGGAATAGTTCAGCTAGTTGACAATTTTATGTGAAAACAAGAAAGTAGTACTTAGTTTATTGAAGTCTATATTTAGTACGAGTTTGATGATAAACAGAGATTTAATACTCAATGAAAATCAAAGAGCAACTAGGAAGCTAGCCGCAGGTTGCTCAAAGCACAGTTTTGAGGTTGCAGATAAAGCTGACGTGGTTTGAAGAGATTTTCGAAGAGTATAACATGAATTTGATTTACGAAGCCAAGTCATATGGGACTTGGCTTCAATTAGAAAAAGGAGAGTAATTATGCCAATTCAAAATAAAACCATGTTGATTACCTATTCTGATAGTCTTGGAAATAATCTTAAAGATCTATATACGAATTTGGAAGAGCATTTTGGAGATGCGATTGGAGGAGTTCACCTTCTACCATTTTTCCCGTCAACAGGTGATCGTGGATTTGCACCAGTTGACTATGACGAAGTGGATCCAGCGTTTGGTGATTGGGAGGATGTTAAGCGTTTAGGTGAGAAATATTATCTTATGTTTGACTTTATGATTAACCATATTTCTCGTCAATCTAAGTATTATAAGGACTATCAAGAAAAACATGAAGCCAGTGAATTTAAAGAGCTCTTTCTAAACTGGGATAAGTTTTGGCCAGAAAACCGTCCGACACAAGCTGATGTAGATTTAATTTACAAGCGTAAGGATCGTGCACCAAAGCAAGAGATTGTTTTTGCAGATGGTTCAGTAGAACATTTGTGGAATACTTTTGGTGAGGAGCAGATTGATCTTGATGTGACCAAAGAAGTAACGATGGGATTTATTCGTAAGACCATTCAACATCTAGCAAGTAATGGGTGTGATTTGATTCGTCTAGACGCTTTTGCTTATGCAGTGAAGAAATTGGATACTAATGATTTCTTTGTGGAGCCAGATATTTGGGATTTGCTGGATAAAGTCCGAGATATCGCTGCTGAGTATGGGACAGAGCTCTTACCTGAGATTCATGAACATTATTCTATTCAGTTTAAAATAGCGGATCATGATTACTATGTTTATGATTTTGCTCTTCCAATGGTGACTCTTTATACTCTTTACAGTTCCAGAACAGAGCGTTTGGCTAAATGGTTAAAGATGAGTCCGATGAAGCAATTTACGACGCTAGACACCCATGATGGGATTGGAGTAGTGGATGTCAAGGATATCCTGACTGATGAGGAAATTGACTATGCTTCAAATGAGCTCTATAAGGTTGGAGCTAATGTTAAACGTAAGTACTCCAGTGCAGAGTATAACAATCTAGATATCTACCAAATCAATTCAACCTACTATTCTGCGCTTGGAGATGATGATGTCAAGTATTTCCTTGCCCGTCTGATTCAAGCTTTTGCCCCAGGTATTCCCCAAGTCTACTATGTGGGTCTACTAGCAGGAAAGAATGACCTGGAATTATTAGAAGAAACCAAAGAAGGTCGAAATATTAATCGTCATTACTATAGCAATGAGGAAATAGCAGAAGAAGTCCAACGTCCTGTAGTGAAGGCCCTTCTCAATCTATTTTCGTTCCGTAATCGATCAGCAGCATTTGATTTAGAAGGAACTATTGACGTTGAAACACCAACAGCCCACAGCATTGTAATTAAACGTCAAAATAAAGATAAGTCCGTAATAGCAGTAGCAGAAATTGATTTGCAAAAACAGACTTATCGGGTAATTGAGAATGGAATTGAAGTAAGATTTTGAAGCCTTGATATGGTTGATAAAATAGGGTTTTGCTAAATTCCCAAACTAAGTTCCACTGCTAATCCAAGTGGAAGTTAGTCTGATAAAAATCCTAAAAACCAGTGAAAATCCGTGTCAGGGTAAGTTCCACTGGTTTTACTCATGCTTGATTTCATCGTTTTTGTAGCCGAAGGGAATCGAAAAAAAGAGCGCACAAAATCCCCTCATCTGAAAGCGTTTCAGATTAAGTTCCGCTATGGTGGAAGTTAGTGTGAGACGTTTGAATAGGGTTTTTGGTTAGTTTTTAGATTTTATGTTGGAGTAATGTAGACGACTGACAGACGTCTTCTGCAGGTATTTTAGAAATACCGAGAAGCTTAGGAATCTCTTCTCCATAGGTAAAGGCAAAGAGCTCATAGGCTGATCTTCCATTCAAAGCAAAGACGTTTGACATTGTTGACATGAGAACAAACGAGATTGATGTCCTCTTGAGTTAAGTTGTCAAAAAGAAGTTCCCTTAGGTAGAATGTCACGAATTAGTGTGTGATTTTTTTCTCAATTCTCCCTTTCTGGTCAGAGCGATTAGGATCACAAAAGAAGAGTTTACTCTCTCCTCGCACATCCATTTCGATATCATCGACCCTGGCAAACTCTCCACCATTATCGGTAAGAATGACAGGAAAGAGTTGGAAGAAATCTTTATCAGCTTCATGAAGAGTGTTCTTGATGGCATAGAGGTGTTTGCTAACCTCAAGGGCAGTTTTATTATCCAGAAGCCTAGCGAAGATAAAGTTACAGAAAGACAGGTTGAAGGTAAGTAGGACTTTACCTCCCATCCTGCCCATAACTGTGTCCATTTCCAGCCAAGAGTCTAGTTGATTAAGGACTAAATAGTTTTTGGAAATCCTCATAGGAACGGCCTTTTTTTAGCTTCTTTAGGGATGGAAGGTAGCTTACTTTTTCCGTCTTTCTTTGAATTTAACGGCTCTAGCAAGATCAATCGGAGCGATAGATAGGTATCCTTTTTCGGATATGTCGATAGACAGTTGAGGAGCTGACATCAAGATTGTGAGTTTTTGAGAATATGATAGATGTGTTGTCCCTTTTTAACACCCTCAGAAATGACTTTGTCCATGTCCCAGAAGGTCTTGGAATTAAGGGGAGTTCCTTCACGAGCCTCAACAAGAGTTTGTTCGTACTGTTTTTGAGCTTGTTTAGCGAGGTAGAAGATTTTCTGATAGCCACAATTTTGTCTTCTTTTAGGGCATCCATTACAGACAAAGGGAGCCTTATCAAGTAGAGGGCAAGGAAGGTTATCGCATGTAGACTCTCGGACTCGTCTGTTTCGCTTCACTTCTTTGGAAACAGTGGTCGGGTCTTTTAGAATGGATTGTCCAATAGCTTTGAAGGTTTCACCGCGCTCTAAGCCTAATTGGATATCATTACGGTCTGAAAGGGTAAGGTGTTTATGTTTTGTCATAGTGAGCCTCATTTCTAACTCAAACGTCTCACACTTAATTCCACCATAAAAATCCGTTTTAGACTAATTTCCACTTTGGTCAGGCAAGTGGAAGTTACTTTGAGAAGTTACCAAAATAGGGTTTTTATTTTAAAAAACGTTTCCTTTGTTTTCAAATTGCTAAAAAAGTGGTACAATAAAGGGTAGCTTACTATTATCTGAATCAATTGATTTGGAGAGAAAGGATTCATTTTGAAATCAATAGGCTTTATTGAAAAGCTGAAAGGGTTGTCTAGTAAAGAGCTGATTTTATTGGGAATTATCCTGAGTATCTTTTTACCCTTTTATCTTTTTGTAGTTGTATTCTGTTTATATATTATCAGTTTGATTTTTACAGGAGATATGAAAAGTATTCTTCAGAAAATGGGGGAGCATCCAATGCTGCTTCTTTTTCTTGGCTATAGTACTGTTATATCCGTTTTTGCACAAAATTGGATGGGTCTTGTAGCTTCAGTAGGAATGTTTCTATTTACTGTTTTCTTTTTGCACTATCAGTCGATTTTATCACATAAATTCTTTCGCTTGATTTTGCAGCTAGTCTTGTTTGGTAGTGTATTGTCAGCTGCTTTTGCGAGTTTAGAGCATTTCCAAATTGTGAAGAAATTCAACTATGCTTTTCTTTCACCCAATATGCAGGTCTGGCATCAGAATCGTGCAGAAGTGACCTTCTTTAATCCTAATTATTATGGAATTATTTGTTGTTTCTGTATCATGATTGCCTTCTATCTGTTTACAACTACCAAGTTGAATTGGTTGAAAGTATTCTGTGTGATTGCAGGCTTTGTGAATCTCTTTGGTTTGAACTTTACTCAAAATCGAACTGCCTTTCCTGCTATTATCGCTGGAGCAATCATCTATCTCTTTACGACCATTAAAAACTGGAAGGCCTTTTGGCTTAGTATCGGGGTCTTCGCCATCGGCTTGAGTTTCCTCTTTTCTAGTGATTTGGGAGTTCGGATGGGGACTTTAGATTCTTCTATGGAAGAGCGCATCTCTATTTGGGATGCGGGGATGGCCTTGTTTAAGCAAAATCCTTTTTGGGGTGAGGGTCCATTGACCTATATGCACTCTTATCTTCGAATACATGCTCCTTATCACGAACATGCACACAGTCTGTATATTGACACGATTCTGAGTTACGGAATTGTGGGGACTATTTTATTAGTTTTGTCTTCTGTTGCCCCTGTTCGTTTGATGATGGATATGAGTCAGGAGTCGGGGAAACGTCCGATTATTGGTCTTTATCTGTCTTTCCTTACAGTGGTTGCTGTGCACGGAATTTTTGACTTGGCCCTCTTCTGGATTCAATCAGGTTTCATTTTCTTGCTAGTTATGTGCAGTATTCCATTAGAGCATCGAACGTTGGTATCGGACATGACGGATTAAGTTTATAAGATTAAAATCTTCTATTTTGGGTAGGAGATTTTTTTACTGGGAAAAATTATTTCTAAATCGAAATAGTTGACAGTTGGAATAACAAGTGTTACAATGATTTTATTCGTTTCGATATCGAAATAAATTGGAGGTGTTATGAAAGATAGTCATTTGCTAGCTCATCATATTCGTTTATTGAATGGGCGAATTTTTCAAAAGTTACTGGGCCAAGACTCTGAAGCTCTTTATCGGAGTGAGCAGGGAAAGATTTTAGCGGTTTTATGGAATAGTGAAACAGGTTGTGCAACTGCAACAGATATTGCTCTGGCGACTGGGCTTGCTAATAATACGCTGACGACTATGATTAAAAAGCTAGAGGAACAAAATCTTGTAGCCGTTAGTCCATGTGGAGAAGATAAGCGTAAGAAGTATTTGGTTTTAACAGAGTTGGGGCAGTCTCAGAAAGAAGTAGGGCATCGTGTCAGTCAGAAATTGGATACGATCTTTACAAAGGATTTTCAGAGGAAGAAATTCGTCAGTTTGAAGCCTTTCAAGAAAGAATTTTGGCTAATCTGAAAGAGGAGGAAAATGAGGTTTAAAATGGAGCAAATTAGCTGTTTATAAGTAAAGGTCACTTTCGACTTTGTTTTCCAACTCTTAGGACAAGGAAACTATGTGGTTAGCTATGGTCAGACTCAGATTGACGGCCTTGCCTATGCCCAGTACAATATCTTCCGTCTAGAAAATGGTAAAATTGTGGAGCATTGGGATAATAAGGAAATTATGCCTAAGGTAGAAGACTTGACCAATCGAGGAAAGTTTTAAATTGAGGACAAAGAATGATTGAATACAAAAATGTAGCTTTACGCTACACAGAAAAAGATATCTTGAGAGATGTCAATTTACGAATTGAGAATGGCGAGTTTATGGTTTTAGTTGGTCCATCTGGATCCGGTAAGACGACCATGATTAAGATGGTCAACCGCCTCTTGGAACCGACTGATGGAAATATTTATATGGATGGCAAGCGCATCAAAGACTATGATGAGCGTGAACTTCGTCTTTCTACTGGTTATGTTTTACAGGCCATTGCACTGTTTCCCAATCTAACGGTTGCAGAAAATATTGCCCTGATTCCTGAGATGAAAGGGTGGACTAAGGAAGAAATTGCGAAGAAAACAGAAGAGCTTTTGGCTAAGGTTGGTTTACCAGTAGCTGAGTATGGGCATCGACTTCCAAGTGAATTATCTGGTGGAGAACAGCAACGGGTTGGTATTGTTCGTGCCATGATTGGTCAGCCTAAAATTCTCCTTATGGATGAACCTTTTTCAGCCCTGGATGCGATTTCGAGAAAACAGTTGCAGGTTTTGACTAAAGAATTGCATAAAGAGTTTGGAATGACAACTATTTTTGTGACCCATGATACGGATGAAGCCTTGAAGTTGGCGGACCGTATTGCTGTCTTGCAGGATGGAGAGATTCGTCAGGTGGCGAATCCCGAGACGATTTTAAAAGCTCCTGCAACAGACTTTGTAGCAGACTTGTTTGGAGGTAGTGTTCATGACTAATTTAATTGCAACTTTCAGGATCGTTTTAGTGATTGGTTGACAGCTCTATCTCAACATTTGCAGTTGTCACTTTTGACCCTGTTACTAGCTATTTTGCTTGCGATTCCCTTGGCTGTTTATCTTCGCTATCATGAGAAGTTGGCCGACTGGGTCTTGCAGATTGCAGGGATTTTCCAGACTATCCCGTCTTTGGCCTTGTTGGGGCTCTTTATCCCCTTGATGGGAATTGGAACCTTGCCGGCTTTGACAGCACTAGTGATTTATGCGATTTTTCCGATTTTGCAAAATACCATCACTGGGTTGAAGGGAATTGATCCAAGTCTGCAGGAGGCTGGAATTGCCTTTGGGATGACTCGATGGGAGCGCCTCAAGAAGTTTGAAATTCCACTTGCCATGCCTGTCATTATGTCTGGGATTCGGACGGCAGCTGTCTTGATTATCGGTACGGCAACCTTGGCGGCCTTGATTGGTGCAGGTGGACTGGGGTCCTTTATCCTTTTGGGAATTGACCGTAATAATGCTAGTCTGATTTTAATCGGGGCCCTTTCTTCTGCAGTGCTGGCTATTGCCTTTAACTTACTATTAAAAGTGATGGAAAAAGCAAAATTGCGGACGATTTTCTCAGGTTTTGCCTTGGTGACAATATTACTTGGTCTGTCTTATAGTCCAGCTCTTTTGGCTCAAAAAGAGAAAGAAAATTTGGTGATTGCTGGGAAATTGGGGCCAGAACCAGAAATTTTGGCCAATATGTATAAGTTGCTGATTGAAGAAAATACCAGTATGACTGCGACTGTTAAACCGAATTTTGGGAAAACAAGCTTCCTCTATGAAGCTCTGAAAAAAGGTGATATTGATATCTATCCTGAATTTACTGGTACGGTGACTGAAAGTCTGCTTCAACCATCGCCCAAGGTGAGTCATGAGCCAGAGCAGGTTTATGATGTAGCGCGTGATGGTATTGCCAAACAGGATCATCTAGTCTATCTCAAACCTATGTCTTATCAAAATACCTATGCTGTAGCTGTTCCGAAGAAAATTGCTCAAGAATATGGCTTGAAGACCATTTCGGACTTGAAAAAAGTGGAAGGGCAGTTGAAGGCCGGTTTTACACTCGAATTTAATGACCGTGATGATGGCAATAAGGGCTTGCAATCAATGTATGGTCTCAATCTCAGTGTAGCGACCATGGAGCCAGCCCTTCGCTATCAGGCAATTCAGTCAGGCGATATTCAAATCACAGATGCATATTCAACAGATGCAGAGTTGGCGCGTTATGATTTGCAGGTCTTGGAAGATGACAAGCAACTTTCCCACCTTATCAAGGGGCACCACTCATGAAAGAAGCTCTTCTCAAGAAACATCCTGAGTTGGAGAAAGTTCTCAATAAATTGGCTGGTAAAATTACTGAAATCCAGATGAGCCAGCTCAACTACCAAGTCGGTGTTGAAGGCAAGTCAGCAGAACAAGTAGCCAAGGAGTTTTTACAAGAACAAGGTTTGTTGAAGAAATAGTTTGAAAATGTCAAACTCAACTTGCTTAAACGACTATAGAAAAGAATGCTCAGACAATGTCGTCTGGGCTTTTTTGATATTAGAGTTACTGAATGTCTTTCAAAATGGAAAATAAGAGGAAATTTTTAGGATTTTCTAAAATTTTACTGTAAATACACTTGACTATTCACAAAATAGGTGTATAATGTGTTGTGAACTACTTAACAAATAAAGATTTCCAGCTCATGTCGACTAAGGATGGAAATCTTGTGTATAGACAGTTCAGTAGATATATAATAGAGCGTTGCGTCCGAAAGTCTATCCAGACACGGCTCTTTAAAAACAAAAGGAGAAGATTATGAAAACAGAACCGATTCATCGTACCAGTATGTGGAAATTTAAGTTAAGTGCTGCCACCATGACTTTGATTCCCGCTGCCGTGGGGATTAACTATGTTGCCAAAGCCTTGGCGGAGGGGTTAAAGTTGCCCGTTTGGCTGGGGTCTTTGGGAACCTTTCTTTCCAGCATGTTGGCTGGGCCGGTTGCCGGTGCCATTAGTGGTTTCATCAACAACGTGATCTATGGGCTGACCTTATCGCCAATTTCAACCGTGTATGCGATTACCAGCGTCGGAATTGGGATTGCTGTCGGAGTTTTGCACGCCAATGGGTGGTTCTCGTCAGCGCGACGAGTATTTGTTTCTGCTATTATTATTGCCATCGTTTCAGCTGTCATTTCAACGCCACTCAACGTCATCTTTTGGGGTGGTCAGACCGGTATCGCTTGGGGTGACTCATTGTTTGCGGTAATGGTCGCCAATCATGTACCAGTGTGGCTGGCCTCATTTACCGATGAGTTTATCTTGGATATTTTGGATAAAGTCTGCGTGGCCTACCTGGCATTCTTCATCTATCGTCAGCTGCCGAAGCGGATGGTGCACTTCTTTAGCGATGATAAATGATGACTGATAAAACATTGATTTTTGGAGCGCCATGGGTCAAGCTCAAGTGGTACCAGGTGATCGATCCGATTACTAAGCTCTTGTTCATCTTGGACATGACGTTGTTGAGCTTTGCCAGTATGAATTTATTGCTTCAGGCCGGATTAATTCTTGTCGCAACACTGCTATTGTTATTTTTCCAAATTGAGTTCTACCACCTTTAAGGCGCTGGGATTCAGCCTGTTTCTGATTTGCACCATGCTGATCATCCAAGGGTTATTTTACAGTCGGAATCAAACTGTGCTGTTTTTCTGTGCTTGGGGTGTCGTTCTACAAAGAAGGCCTGATTTACGCCACCACTCTGGGTTGTCGAATATTGGTGATTATTTTTGACCAGTGGCTTTTTTTATGGTGACCACGAGTATTTCAGAAAAACGCGACCTATTTGGAACTGTCCGGATTGTCTTATAAAAACCGTCTACGTTCTGATGTCGGTGTGTTATATTTTGCCTGAAATGATGCGCAATATGCGGAAAATCCAGCAGGCACAAAAAGTTCGCGGAACCAATCCGCAAAAAACGTTGATTCAGAAATTAAAGTCAGTCCTGCCGGTTCTAATTCCATTGGTGATTAAGACCTTGGATCAATCGATGACGCGGTCGATTTCTCTCCAACTGAGAGGTTTTGATAATCTCAACCGGACTGTCAGAACCTCCCAGCGCGTGTATCGCCTGTCGCGGACGCTGCACATTGGTCTGACTGGATTGGCAATTTTATTGATTGGGTGGAAGATATGGACGAAGATAAACGGATTGTAATTGAAAATTTGACCACCCGTTATCCAGGTACTGAGCAACCACAACTGCGTAAGATTAACGCGGAGGTTCATACCGGCCAGGTGGTTGGGATTATCGGGAATAGCCACTCCGGCAAATCGACTTTGTGCCGTGTGCTGGCAGGGGTCATTCCCAAAATTGTGTCTGCTGAGATTGAGGGCGATTGGCACATGTTTGGCCAGCGAGTGTCTGACAATTGGCCCGTTTATAATGCCATGAATGGAGTTGTACTGCAAATCCAGCTGGCCAACTAAGCGGGTTGGCAGACACGGTTGCCGATGAAATCGCCTTTGACTTGATTAATCAGGGAATGGCTGAAGGACTGATTCAAAAACGGGTTGAAGAAGTTGCCACGCAAATGGGGCTGATTGAACAGCTGAATTTGCATCCCGAGAGCCTTTCCGGTGGTCAGATCCAGCGGTTGGCAATTGCCACGGCGATTGTGGCTAATCCGGCTGTTTTGATTATGGATGATCCGACCAGTGAGATGGATCCCCTTGGCCGCCGGCAATTTTTCCAATGGCTGGCCCAAGTCAAAGAGACGACTGTCTTCATTGTCACCAGTGAAATTGACGATTTGTGCGAAGTCGCCGACGTTGTGTGGGTGCTGCACGAGGGCCAAATGGTAGCCCAGGGCAGGCCGGATGAGGTGTTTAATCATTTGGCAGCTGACTGGCAGATTCCAGCCCCGACAATCCAGCAACTTGCTCAAAAAATGGATTGGCACTTGGCTGATGGCCGGTATCCGGTGAATTACGCTGATCTGAAGGAGGTTCGTTATGTCCACAATTGAACTGAGCCACCTGACGTTCACTTATCCGGAACGGTCCTTTAGCTTGGATGTTGAAGACAAACACTTCGCCGATCCGATGGTGGCGATTGTCGGCCAAAATGGTGCTGGCAAATCAACGCTCTTCAAATTGTTGACGGGTTTGCTGACACCACAAACCGGTGTGATTAAGATCGATGGAGAAAATTTTAATGATCTTAAACCAGTCGAAAAGTTACTGAAGGTTGGGATTACTTTTCAGAATCCTGACGATCAGCTTTTCAACCCGACCGTTCAACGAGAGGTGGAGTGGAGTGTCGCGCAGGTCATGGATGACCATGACACGATTACGAGGCGGGCTTTAGCGGCTCTAAAAAGAGTTGGCTTGGATGATAAAACAGCTGAAAGTCCATATGACCTGTCATTGTCGGAACGCAAGCTGTTGAGCGTTGCCACAGTTTTGGCAGTGGATCCGGCGATTTATTTATTTGATGAGCCGATGATGTCGCTTGATTGGGAAAGCCGGCGCAAGTTGACCGCAATTTCCATCAGTTGGCTGATTCGGGCCACCAAGTTGTGACCATCACCCATGACATGGATTGGGTCGCCGCCGAGTTTGAGTCGGTGTATGTTATGGAACACGGGAAGTTTGGCTTCGCCGGCAGTCCACGGGAATTGTTCAGCAATCACGAACTTGTCCAGCGAGTGGGATTACTACCACCGCGGATTATGGACATAGCGGAGTCGCTGGGTGATTCACAGACATATTTATCGGTTAATGATTATTGCCAGAAAAATCGAGATGTATAGAAAAAGTCACCTCTGCGGGTTTTCCAGGTTGAAGGATTAACTTCAGCTTCTGGTAAGAACTCACATGGGTGACTTTTGTGTTTAATAACGTTTCATGATCATCGGGTGCTTCCTCAGATCACTCGGTTTGATTTTACTTTGTTTCATGGTCATAATCATATACCATTTCTTTTGGATTTTTTGTTTGACTAATACAAAATAGATCTTCATAGGTCTTCGCATTTTTAGCGCCCATTAGGATCATCAGTATAATTTTCTGAATTAGGAGACTGTCCCATCACTATTCGAACTTCGTCTCCCAACTTACGCTGTTCCCATTCAATGGTGTAGGGCAAATCCTCATGACAGCTGTTTACCGTGAACAGTGGATATTCTGGGCTGCTACTAATGTCTTTTCAATCTATCTCTGGTGGGGAGAAAGCCTGCAAATCCAAGGGAAATACTTGATTTATCTCATTAACAGTCTAGTTGGTTGGTACCAGTGGAGCAAGGCAGATAAGCAGAATACGGATTTATCTAACTAGGAAAAGATGTTTTAGGTTTTGGGATAAAACAGATAGAGTTGATAATCAAGGATTTATATTATGAAAAAGAGGATTGGCGGATCCTCTTTTCTTGTTGAAAAGATAAAAAACTTACTAGCCTAGAAATAAGGTAACTGAGTTCTACTCTGTATTCAATTTTTAGGAATGAGAAAGTCTAGATAAAACTGGACAACTTCCTGTTCTGTGAAGTCTTGCCCTTTTTTGAGCCACCAGATCAATGTCTCGGTAAAGTTTGTTACGACCAAGTGTTGGAGATAAGAGGCAGGCAGACTTGGGTGAGCTTCTTTCAAATCATCAGCCAACAAGGGATAGACGTGGTTCTCCAATTCTCTCTGGAGTTGACGGAGGAAGTAGTCATTTTTGGAAAATAGCAGACTGGTGATATGATCTTGATTCTTCTGAAAATGGAGAAAGAGGTGGGCGAGGTAATCTTCGGTTGAAATGGACTCCTCTCTTTCAAAGAGGTGATGGAAGAGGTAGCGACAAAGCTCGTCCAGAAGTAGTTCCTTACTCTCATAGTGACAGTAAAAAGTGGAACGTCCCACGTCTGCGAGATCAATGATATCCTGAACCGTAGTGGATTCGTAGCCCTTATCGTTCAAAAGTTGTAGAAAAGCTTGATAGATGGCTTTTTTTGTTTTACTGATACGACGGTCGATTTTAGTCATATGGACACTTGAGGCAAATTGTTCAGAACTGAATAAAGCTGACCTTTTGCTTCTATCCTTTCTTTGAGTTTTAGTGGATAATGATAATGAACAAGATGTTCATAAATCTATTATAACAAAGGAATGAGAAATATGAAGGCAAAATATGCTGTTTGGGTGGCTTTTTTCTTAAATTTGACTTATGCTATTGTCGAGTTTATTGCAGGTGGAGTATTTGGTTCGAGCGCTGTTCTTGCTGACTCTGTGCATGACTTGGGAGATGCGATTGCAATTGGAATATCAGCCTTTCTAGAAACCATCTCTAATCGTGAAGAAGATAATCAGTACACCTTGGGCTATAAGCGGTTTAGTCTGCTAGGAGCCTTGGTAACAGCGATAATACTCATGACAGGATCAGTTCTAGTCATTTTGGAAAATGTCACGAAGATTTTAAATCCGCAACCAGTCAATGACGAGGGGATTCTCTGGTTAGGAATGATTGCGATTACTATCAATGTATTAGCGAGTCTAGTGGTTGGTAAGGGAAAGACAAAGAATGAGTCTATTCTGAGTCTGCATTTTCTGGAAGATACCCTAGGGTGGGTGGCTGTGATTCTGATGGCCATTGTTCTTCGATTCACGGACTGGTATATCCTAGATCCACTTTTGTCCCTTGTCATTTCTTTCTTTATTCTTTCAAAAGCTCTTCCACGTTTTTGGTCTACGCTCAAGATTTTCTTGGATGCTGTGCCAGAAGGTCTTGATATCAAGCAAGTAAAGAATGGCCTGGAGCGATTGGACAATGTGGCCAGCCTTAATCAGCTTAATCTCTGGACTATGGATGGTTTGGAAAAAAATGCCATTGTTCATGTTTGCCTAAAAGAAATTGAACAGATGGAAACTTGTAAAGAATTCATACGAAACTTGCTAAAAGATTGTGGATTTCAAAACATCACTATTGAAGTTGATGCCGACCTAGAAACTCACCAAGCACATAAGCGCAATATAACAGAGTTAGAAGCAAGTCATGATCAAAATCATCATCATTGATGAGGTGTAGTATAAGTGAGCGAAAGCATAATAAAAAGTGTATACTTAAACTAGTAAAAATGGAGAGGATATGTTAATGAAATCAGCAGTATATACAAAGGCGGGTCAGGTTGGACTTGCTACAATTGAACGTCCGCAAATTATAGACGCAGATGATGTGATTATTCGTGTAGTTCGCGCGTGCGTTTGTGGATCGGATCTGTGGAGGTACCGTAATCCAGAAACGAAAGCTGGACACAAAAATAGTGGACACGAAGCGATTGGGATTGTCGAAGAAACTGGGGAAGCCATTACGACGGTGAAGCCAGGTGATTTGTCATTGTCCCGTTTACACATGGATGTGGTCAGTGTGATGCCTGTCTTGCTGGCTTTGACGGTTCTTGCGACAATCATATTGGTAATAACTTGGGAGGCGATTTTCAGGCGGAATATATTCGTTTTCACTATGCAAACTGGGCGCTGGTTAAAATCCCTGGACAACCTTCTGACTACACAGAAGGTATGCTAAAGTCCCTCTTGACTCTTGCAGATGTTATGCCGACAGGCTATCATGCGACGCGTGTTGCTAATGTTCAAAAAGGAGATAAGGTTGTGATCATTGGTGATGGTGCTGTTGGTCAATGTGCTGTCATCGCAGCTAAAATGCGTGGAGCATCGCAAATTATCCTTATGAGTCGTCATGAAGATCGTCAAAAGATGGCTCTGGAGTCGGGTGCGACAGCTATTGTAGCTGAGCGAGGTCAAGAAGGTATTGCCAAGGTGCGTGAAATTCTCGGTGGCGGAGCAGACGCAGCACTTGAATGTGTTGGTACGGAGGCTGCTGTAGAACAGGCGCTAGGTGTTCTCCATAATGGAGGGCGTATGGGATTTGTAGGAGTCCCACACTATAATAATCGTGCTCTTGGTTCGACATTTATGCAAAATATCTCTGTAGCAGGTGGGGCAGCTTCTGCTACAACATACGATAAGCAATTTTTACTAAAAGCCGTCCTTGATGGTGATATCAATCCAGGTCGCGTCTTTACTTCAAGTTATAAACTGGAAGATATCGACCAGGCTTATAAAGATATGGACGAACGCAAGACCATTAAGTCTATGATTGTGATGGATTAAAAAAGAAAATCCTAATGGAGATTTGAGAATCTCTATTGGGATTTTTGGCTTTATTATATTAGTTGAGTTATGGAAGAGTACTCTCTCTCAAAGTCAGTCTGGTTCCTAGCATGGTCAGGCTAGGAATTTTGCGACCGTGGAGAACTTCCTTGTTAAGAATATCCATCCCTGCTCGCCCCATTTCCTCGGTATAGACTGTGATACTAGAGAGGGGAGGATAGACCTGCTTGGTCAGGCTGGTGTCGTTAAAGGAAATAAGGCTGACGCGGTCTGGCAGGCTGATTCCAGCTTCTTGGAGGGCACGGAGGGCACCAATGGCTAAACTATCACTGGCAGCAAAAAAGGCTGGTGGGAGTTGGTCTCCTAAACTCTGAATGGCCTCCTTCATCAAGTCATAGCCAGACTGGGCGCTAAAGCTCCCTTGAAAGACCAGTTCATCATGATAGATTCCCTTTGTCTGACTGTAGTTTTTAAAATTCTCCAGCCGTTTATCCTCAATGATTTCTTCTTGGTCGGTTGTTTCTTCAAGGCCTGTTAGAATTCCGATACGGTCCATCCCTTGGCTGAGAAAATAATCGACAACTTGTTTCATGGCAGTGTAAAAGTCCGTGATAATACAAGTGTGTCCCAGCGAGAGGGTATCGCTGTCTAAAAATACAAGAGGCTTTTGGTATTCTTCAAAGGCAGAAATCTGTGCTCGGCTAAATTTTCCGATGCAAAGAATCCCAATCACTTCCTCGCTTAGAGTAAAAGGATGGTCATTAAAATAGCGCAAGATATCATAGTCCAATTCTTGGGCTCTTTTTTCTATGCCTAGGCGGATCTGGTAGTAGTAGAGGTCGTCTAATTCCCCTTGTTCGCTGACCCATTGGATAATGGCAATCTTTTGCTTGGGCTTATGGGACTCGCCTGTTTTGAGGTGCTTGGTGTAGCCCAGCTCTTCAGCAACGGTTAAAATACGGTGTCTGGTTTCTTCTGTGACAGATAGGCTCTGGTCGCGGTTGAGGACACGAGATACGGTCGCGATAGAGACAGAGGCTAGCTGTGCAATGTCTTTTAATGTAGCCATAAATCCTCCTCCTTTTAGGTTAGTATATCATATTTTTCTACTTTTTACTGATAATTTAGTAAAACTTTAGTAAAAAGGATTGACCTCAGGAAATCTCTTGGATACAATAGAAGAAAACGATTACACGTTAAGGTGTCTTAACGGACAGTCAAAGGAGAAATCATATGACACAACATCTTACTGCTGAAGCTCTTCGTAAAGAATTTCTTGCTATTTTTGGTCAAGAAGCAGACCAAACCTTCTTTTCACCAGGTCGTATCAATTTGATTGGTGAACACACGGACTACAACGGTGGGCACGTTTTTCCAGCTGCTATTTCCTTGGGAACTTATGGTGCAGCTCGCAAGCGTGACGATCAAGTCTTGCGTTTCTACTCAGCTAACTTTGAAGACAAGGGTATCATCGAAGTGCCTCTTACTAACCTCAAGTTTGAAAAAGAGCACAACTGGACCAACTATCCAAAAGGGGTTCTTCATTTCTTGCAAGAAGCTGGACATGTGATTGACAAAGGGTTTGATTTTTATGTTTATGGGAATATCCCCAATGGTGCTGGCTTGTCTTCTTCTGCATCTTTGGAACTCTTGACAGGAGTCGTGGCAGAGTATCTATTTGATTTAAAACTAGACCGTTTGGATTTGGTTAAAATCGGTAAACAAACAGAAAACAACTTTATCGGAGTAAACTCTGGTATCATGGATCAGTTTGCCATCGGTATGGGTGCAGACCAACGTGCTATTTACCTTGATACCAACACTTTAGAGTATGATTTGGTACCACTTGATTTGAAGGACAATGTCGTTGTTATCATGAACACCAACAAACGCCGTGAATTGGCGGACTCTAAATACAATGAACGTCGTGCTGAGTGTGAAAAAGCAGTGGAAGAATTGCAAGTAGCCTTAGATATTCAGACCTTGGGTGAATTGTACGAGTGGGCCTTTGACCAATATAGCTATCTGATTAAAGATGAAAATCGTTTGAAACGTGCTCGCCATGCTGTGCTTGAAAACCAACGTACTCTTAAAGCTCAAGCAGCTCTTCAAGCAGGTGATTTGGAAACATTTGGTCGTTTGATGAATGCCTCTCACGTCTCTCTTGAGCATGATTATGAAGTAACTGGTTTGGAATTGGATACTCTTGTTCACACAGCTTGGGCTCAAGAAGGTGTTCTCGGTGCTCGTATGACAGGGGCAGGATTTGGCGGATGTGCCATTGCCTTGGTGCAAAAAGATGCTGTTGAGGTCTTTAAGGAAGCTGTAGGCAAGCACTACGAGGAAGTCGTTGGCTACGCTCCAAGCTTCTATATCGCTGAAGTTGCAGGTGGCACTCGCGTCCTTGACTAGTCAAAAGGAGGCTTTATGGTGACCTTAGTAGATAAATTTGTAACACATGTCATTTCTGAAAGTTCATTTGAGGAAATGGATCGAATCTACCTGACCAATCGTGTCTTGGCACGAGTGGGAGATGGTGTTTTGGAAGTTGAGACTGATCTGGATAAATTGATTGACCTCAAGGACCAGCTGATTGAGGAAGCCGTTCGATTAGAGACGATTGAGGATAGTCAGACTGCGCGTGAAATCCTTGGTGCTGAACTGATGGACTTGGTGACTCCTTGTCCGAGTCAGGTCAATCGTGACTTCTGGGGGACTTACGCCCAATCTCCTGAGCAGGCGATTGCAGATTTTTACCAGCTAAGCCAGAAGAATGACTACATCAAACTCAAGGCCATTGCTAAAAATATTGCTTATCGTGTTCCATCGGACTACGGAGAACTTGAGATTACTATCAACCTATCTAAGCCTGAAAAAGATCCGAAAGAGATTGCGGCAGCCAAGTTGGTGCAAGCTAGTAATTATCCTCAGTGTCAGCTTTGTCTAGAGAATGAGGGATACCATGGTCGAGTAAACCACCCAGCTCGTAGCAATCACCGCATTATCCGTTTTGAAATGGCTGGTCAGGAGTGGGGATTCCAGTATTCGCCCTATGCTTATTTTAATGAGCACTGTATTTTCTTAGATGGTCAACATCGTCCCATGGCTATTAGTCGTCAGAGTTTTGAACGTTTGTTGGCTATCGTAGAGCAGTTTCCGGGCTATTTTGCGGGTTCAAATGCGGACTTACCAATTGTGGGGGGCTCTATTCTGACTCATGACCACTATCAGGGAGGTCGGCACGTCTTTCCGATGGAATTGGCTCCCTTGCAAAAGACCTTCCGATTTGCTGATTTTGAGAAGATCAAGGCTGGGATTGTCAAGTGGCCTATGTCAGTGCTACGTTTGACCTCGGATTCTAAAGAGGATTTGATCAACTTGGCTGACAAGATTTTACAGGAATGGCGCCAGTATTCAGATCCAAGGGTGCAAGTCTTGGCAGAAAGTAATGGAACACCACACCATACCATTACACCCATTGCCCGTAAACGCGATGGACAGTTTGAGTTGGACTTGGTCTTGCGAGACAATCAGACATCGCCAGAGCATCCTGATGGTATCTATCATCCTCACAAGGACGTCCAACATATCAAGAAGGAAAATATCGGATTAATTGAGGTCATGGGTTTGGCTATCTTGCCACCACGCCTGAAAGAAGAAGTGGAGCAAGTCGCTAGCTATCTTGTTGGAGAAGATGTTTCAGTTGCCGACTATCATCAGAAATGGGCAGACAAGCTCAAAGCTCAACATCCAGACCTAAAAGGTAAAGAAAAAGCCCTTGAAATCGTCAAGGACTCTGTGGGTACTATCTTTGCACGTGTTTTGGAGGACGCAGGAGTTTACAAGCAGACGGAGCAAGGACAGGCAGCCTTTATGCGCTTTGTAGAACAGGTCGGAATTTTGCCAGACTAGGAGCTTTCTCCTTGCACAGTCCTATAAAAAGTAGTATCATAGTGTCGTTTGAAATATCAGGAGGAAACGATGAAAGATTTTCATTTTGACGCTATATCTGCCTTTGAAAATTACGAAATTGAAAAAATGAGAGATGGTCACGTTGTGGTGACGACCAAAGTAGTGGACTCGTCGCTCAACTACTATGGCAATGCCCATGGTGGTTATCTCTTTACCCTTTGTGACCAGATCAGTGGTTTGGTGGTTATCTCGCTGGGACTTGATGGGGTGACACTCCAGTCCTCTATCAACTACCTCAAGGCAGGAAAACTCGACGATGTGCTGACCATTAAAGGAGAATGCGTCCATCAAGGTCGTACAACCTGTGTCGTGGATGTGGACATTACCAATCAAGAGGGCAGCAATGTCTGCAAAGCAACCTTTACCATGTTTGTTACAGGCCAGAGGTCAGAAGACAGACAGGTAAGGATATAAAGAGTAATTTAATAGAGTGAGGTGGATTTTGGAATTTATAAAATTTGCCTTACTCATTTTTTGATATTGATATGATTTAATTCTAAAATAGAAAATTTAGTAATGTGGTAGAAAATACAAGAGTTGTATTTTAATTTCTATGGTATAATTAAAAGCATGAAGATAAAAGAAATAAAGGAAGTTACTTTACAACCGTTCACGAAATGGACAGGTGGTAAAAGACAATTATTGCCTGTTATTAGAGAATTAATGCCTAAAACCTATAACAGGTATTTCGAGCCTTTTGTTGGAGGTGGAGCTTTATTTTTTGATTTAGCTCCTAAAGATGCAGTTATTAATGATTTTAACGCTGAACTAATAAATTGCTATCAACAAATTAAGGACAATCCTCAAGAATTGATTGAAATTTTGAAAGTTCATCAGGAATATAATTCAAAAGAATATTATTTAGATTTACGTTCTGTTGATCGTGATGAAAGAATAGATATGATGTCTGAAGTACAAAGGGCAGCACGTATTCTCTATATGTTGAGAGTAGACTTTAATGGTTTATATCGTGTGAATTCTAAGAATCAGTTTAATGTACCTTATGGCCGTTATAAAAATCCTAAAATTGTTGATGAGAATTTGGTATCTGCTATTTCAACTTATCTGAATAATAATCAAATAGAAATTAAAAAAGGAGATTTTGAAAAGGCTGTTTTGGATGTTCAACCAGGGGATTTTGTATATTTTGATCCCCCGTATATTCCATTGTCAGAGACAAGTGCCTTTACTTCCTATACTCATGAGGGATTTTCATATGATGATCAAGTAAGATTAAGAGATACCTTTAAGAAATTGAGTGATGCAGGGGCTTATGTTATGTTGTCAAACTCCTCTAGTTTTTTGGTAGAGGAGTTGTATCGAGATTTTAATATTCATTATGTTGAAGCTACCCGAACTAATGGAGCAAAATCTTCGAGTCGAGGAAAAATTTCTGAAATTATAGTCACAAATTATGAAAAATAACGAATATAAGTATGGAGGTGTTTTAATGACAAAACCATACTATAATAAAGACAAAATGATTCTTGTTCATGCAGATACGTTTAAGTTATTATCGAAAATGAAACCAGAAAGCATGGACATGATCTTTGCTGATCCTCCATATTTTTTGAGTAACGGTGGTATATCAAATTCTGGGGGACAGGTTGTATCTGTAGATAAAGGTGACTGGGATAAGATTTCTTCCTTTGAGGAAAAGCACGAATTCAATCGTAAATGGATTCGTTTAGCAAAAGAAGTTTTGAAGCCTAATGGGACTATTTGGATTTCGGGGAGTTTACATAATATTTACTCAGTTGGAATGGCATTAGAGCAAGAAGGTTTTAAAATTCTAAATAACATTACTTGGCAGAAAACAAACCCTGCACCTAATTTATCCTGTCGTTATTTCACTCATTCTACTGAAACTATTTTATGGGCAAGAAAAAATGATAAAAAAGCTCGTCATTACTACAATTATGATTTAATGAAAGAATTGAATGATGGAAAACAAATGAAAGATGTCTGGACCGGTTCTTTGACAAAGAAAGTTGAAAAATGGGCTGGCAAGCATCCAACACAAAAACCAGAATATTTATTGGAACGTATAATTTTGGCCTCTACTAAAGAGGGTGACTATATTCTAGATCCATTTGTTGGTAGTGGCACTACGGGTGTTGTTGCGAAGCGATTAGGTAGAAGATTTATAGGTATCGATGCTGAAAAAGAATATCTGGAAATAGCTAAACATAGAATTGAGAGAGAATTTTATGCTTCAAACAGGTGAGTATACGACATATAAAGAGTTTGGAAATGATTTAATTCAAAAATTAGAAGAAGGGGGATTTACAAAGGCCATTCAAATGCACGAACCACCCAAATCAAAGATTTTGGAGACACCACAAGGTATTATTTTGAAATATTATGGTTTTAAAGCTAAAGCATCAGATACAATTAGACATTTGAACAGAAATTCATATGATTGTTTAATTCAGTATGAAAATGAAGATGTAACATTTGAAACAATTTGCAATGAAATTATAAGAAAATATTCAGAAACAGAAAAATGAAATAAGTTTAGTAAAGAATATTCTTTATATTTTTTTCTGAAAACTATAGCAAAGTATCCTTTAACAAGTTTTTGATATTTGTTTAAAAAGAATATTTTTATTTATAATGGAAAATTGACAAATATATGTAGAGTAGGAAGTGATATTTTAACTGATGATACCTTGAAAAAAAGGAGTAAATAACCTAAATGTAGTATTAAACGAATTAGATAGTATAGGAAAGTATACTTTTCAGGAATTAATTAATATAATTAGTTATATAGCTATAATAGAGGAATTCAACTATCCTAAAATTTCAGGACATTGGTATTACAGGGGACGAGCGGACTGCTTTGGTAGATATGTAGAAGTTTTGTTTGGTAATGAAAGAGAATTAAAAAGGTTACTTGAATCAAATTCGTTTAAAAATGGTGCTAAGTTTATTCATAAGAAAGAAATAGATAGATGGTACTTTACAAATGAGATTGAGAAAGACCGTATTGAATTAGATGTTGAAAAAAATTATTTTTAAAAGGAAAGATTATTTATGGTAAAGGTTACGATTAACGCAGATGATTATATCGATGGTGTATTGAGAAGAGTTTGTCCTCATTGTGGTGAAGAAAAGTCAATTGATGATTTTGGATACCGTAATATGGGGAATGATAATATTAGAAATCAATCTTGGTGTAAGGAGTGTCGGTAATGAACTTACAAAAATATATTAATTTCACATGAAGAGCGTTTGAAACAATTTTTAAATACTCTTTCTGTAACCAACCGTACTCCTGATTATTATGTAAATTGGGAGAAAGTGGATCGTGAGACCAAGAAGTATGAATTAGAGTTAAATACATTAAACTACTTAATTGGTAAAGACGATATCTATTCAGACGCATTACACCTATTTACTAAACAACCCAATTTGTTAAAAGCAATTCCTAGTCTGATTGCAAGTCGAGATAAAGTTTTGGATGTTTTAACAATAGATGAAAACGATAATATGTCTTTTGAGCAATTGGATTTCAAAACGATAGACACTAGTAGAATAGATGATTACATGAAATTTATTGAGCAATCTGGTTTACTAAATTTTTTACAACAACATGCTAATCGTTCATTAGTTGATTATGTTTATGGAGTGGAGACTGGATTAGACAGCAATGCACGAAAAAACCGAAGTGGAACAACCATGGAGGGGATTTTAGAGAGACATGTAGCAAAAATTTCTCAGGAACAAAAATTGGAATGGAAATCTCAAGCTACAGCCCAATTTATTAAGGATAAGTGGGGGATTAAAGTACCTGTTGATAAGTCTGAGAGAAGATTTGATGTTGCAGTTTATTCCCGAGAAAAACATAAGATTTGGCTGATTGAAACGAATTACTATGGCGGAGGAGGAAGTAAATTAAAAGCGGTTGCTGGAGAGTTTACTGAACTTAGTCAATTTGTTATTACCTCAGATGACGATGTTGAATTTGTTTGGGTTACTGATGGTCAAGGATGGAAAACAGCACACTTACCATTAGCAGAAGCATTTAGTCATATTACGAATGTATTTAATTTAGAGATGTTAAGAGAAGGATTTTTAGCTGATTTATTTTTATAATGATTGCTCATTAGCTACATAAAAAGAGGCTCACACCTCTTTTTTTTTATTTCTTTTTATGATTTAATACGGCATTGAGGACAATGGCGAGTAGGCTGGCTACGACGATTCCGTTTGAGAAGAACATTTGGAAGGCTGTTGGCATGCTGATAAAGAGATTACTGTTGTTGAGTCCGACACCTGCAGTGATGGATACAGCTGCGATAAGGAAGTTGTGTTCATTGTTAGCAAAGTCAACGCGGGCGAGGATTTGCATCCCTTGAATCGATACAAAACCAAACATCACTAGCATGGCACCACCGAGGACAGGGCTCGGAATGATTTGGGCAAGGGCGCCAAACTTAGGAAGGAGTCCAAGGAGAACCAGGAAACCAGCTGCGTAGTAGATTGGCAGGCGTTTCTTGATACCTGATAATTTAACCAGACCAACGTTTTGTGAAAATCCTGTGTAAGGGAAGGTGTTAAAGATTCCTCCGAGAAGTACAGCCAGACCTTCTGCACGGTAACCGTTACGCAGGCGCGTGCTGTCGATTGGGTCTTTCGTGATATCAGACAAGGCTAGGTAAACACCAGTGGACTCAACCATAGACACCGTTGCAATGATACACATCATGACAATAGAGGAGATTTCAAAGGTTGGCATCCCAAAGTAGAGTGGAGTTGGGACATGGACAAGCGGTGCTGCCGCAACAGGAGAGAAGTCCACCAAGCCCATAGTAGCAGCAATGGCAGTTCCGACAACCAAACCAATCAAAATGGAGATTGATTTGATAAATCCTTTTGTAAAGATATTGATCAAGAGGATAATCACAACGGTAATAGTTGCTAAGAGTAAGCTTTGTCCTGTTGGTTCAGGGACGTTATTTCCCATGTTCCCAATAGCTACAGGAATTAAGGTCAAACCGATTGTAGTGATGACAGATCCTGTTACGATAGAAGGAAAGAGATCGGCTATTTTTGCGAAGACTCCTGAGACAAGAACTACGTAAATACCTGATGCAATTAAAGCACCAAACATAGCGCCACTACCATGACTTTGTCCAATCATAATCAGAGGAGCAACTGATTGGAAGGCAACTCCAAGAACGATAGGAAGCCCGATACCAAAGTGTTTGTTGAGTTGAAGTTGGAGGAAGGTAGCTACTCCACACATGAAGATATCTGTTGAAATTAAGTAGGTCAACTGTTCAGTTGAGTATCCCAGAGATGTTGCAATGATAATCGGTACAAGGATAGAACCTGAGTACATTGCGAGGAGATGTTGAAGCCCTAAAATGGCGGCTTGCGAATGTTTTTCTTGAGTTTGCATTAGAGATCTGCCTCCTTAAAAATAACTTGACCATTTTCAAAACGATCCAAACGAGCGAGTGATAAGACAGAGTAACCTGCTTTTTCAAGCAAATCACGGCCATCTTGGAAGGATTTTTCAATCACTATACCGATAGCTTCGACTGTTGCTCCAGCCTGTTCGATAATTTGAATCAAGCCTTTAGCCGCTTGGCCATTAGCAAGGAAATCGTCGATAATTAAGACCTTGTCCTTTGGTGAGAGGAATTTTCCAGCGATAGAAACGGTGCTGGTCACCTGCTTGGTAAAGGAGTAAACTTCGGCAGTTAAGATGCCTTCGTTCATAGTGATGCTCTTAGCTTTTTTGGCGAAAATCATGGGAACGTTTAAGGCTTCAGCTGTAAAAATAGCTGGGGCAATACCCGACGCTTCAATGGTTACGACCTTGGTAATACCAGTAGAAGCAAACTTTTCCGCAAAAACTTTACCGATTTCTCGCATCAGGCTAAAGTCAACTTGGTGGGTTAAAAAGGAATCCACCTTGAGGATGTTGTCACCCAAGATATGCCCATCCTTGAGGATGCGCTCTTCTAATAATTTCATAAGACCTCCTAAAGTCTAAAAGCCAATCCATTTGCTTGTTTATAGTTTCTAGCAAGAAATAGAAAAAGGACCTACTTAATCTCTAAGTAAGTCCCCCAAAATAGGCAAGGTAAAAACAACCATACCTTCAAGCTAACTTACTTATTGTCAGGTGTTCCGGCACCTTGTAGAAACGTCGTGCCAATTCACGACATAAACAAGTAAAACGATATTCAATTTTAAATAGGCTTGAGCCAACGTTCTTATTCTACACTAAAAATCTTTAGAATTCAAATATTTTGTTAGTGTTTTTGTTTTAAACGAACAAATATAAGAAAAGCGGACAAAGATTAACTTATTGGCTAACATTTATACTCAATGAAAATCAAAGAGCAAACTAGGAAGCTAGCCGCAGGCTGTACTTGAGTACGGTAAGGCGACGCTGACGTGGTTTGAATTTGATTTTCGAAGAGTATTAGAAGATTTTTTCATCATAAAAGGGCATATTATTAGGTTTTTAAACGCCTGACAATATGCCTCTTTCTAACTTTAAAGACTTTTTCCCAATCTTTATTATTCTACTCGCTAAATCTTAAAAAATAGCCATCTGGGTCTAGAACTGCAAATTCATGGGGATATATAAAGCTATCTCCTACTCGAAATTCTCTTTTTGTCAGGGGACGATGGATAGGATAGTCAGCTTCCAGCAGTTTTTGGTGGAGCTGAGGAACATCTGCAATGCCAAAGGAAATATTGACACCGCGCCCGAAAGGATAGGTCAGCTGAGCTAATTCTTCTGCGCTGCCTTCTTCTAGCATAAGTTGGCAGTCTTCAAGCGAGAGGAAGAGAAATTTCTCCTCTGGACGCTCGTATTCGACAGAGAATCCTAGCAGGTCGCAGTAGAAGTGACGTGATTTTTCGATGTCAGATACTACAAATTCAGGAATGACAGCTTGATAGTCCATTCGTTTTCTCCTTAGAGTTCAATCTCCAAGACAATGGGTGTGTGGTCTTGACGAGCTCCTGAGTCAATCATGTCAGACTTGGTCACCTTGTCAGCGATGCGGTTACTTGTGAGCCAGTAGTCGATTCTCCAGCCTGTATTGTTGATTTTAGAAGTCTTGCTGCGTTGTGCCCACCAAGTGTAGCGTTCAGGAACATCGCCGTGAACATGGCGGAAGGTGTCTGTAAATCCAGTTGCCAAAAGGTTGGTAAATCCAGCACGTTCCTCGTCGGTAAATCCTGGTGAACGGCGGTTGCTAGCAGGATTTGCAAGGTCGATTTCATTGTGGGCAACGTTGTAATCACCGGTCGCAAGGACTGGTTTTTCTTTGTCTAGTTCAGCTAAGTACTCTGCATATTTTACATCCCAGACTTGACGTTCTTCCAAGCGTTTGAGGCCATCGCCAGCGTTTGGAGTGTAAACTTGGGTAACGAAAAATTTATCAAATTCTAGAGTGATGATACGACCTTCCAAGTCCATGGTAGAAGGGGCACCGATTTCTGGGAAAGTGACAGTGGGTGTAAGTTCTTTCTTATAAAGGAACATGGTTCCAGCATAGCCTTTGCGGGCAGGCTCTTGGGAAGAGCGCCACGTATTTTCGTAGTCTGGGAAGAGTTCTTCTAAAATTTCCAGATGTTTCTTTGTAGGGCCCTTGGCAGAAAGCTTGGTTTCTTGGATAGCAATGATATCAGCATTTTCAGCGACCAAGGTTTGTAGGACTTCTTGGGACAATTTGGCACGAGCTGAGTCACTCGTTAGGGCAGCATTGAGGGAATCAATATTCCATGAGATAAGTTTCATAAAGTTACCTTTTTCATTCAGATTATAGATTTTATTATACCAGAAAAAGGTCTATTTCCCCAATGTATGGTTTGAAAAATTACTCTTTAGACTTTATCCTGAGAAAATAAAAATTCCCTAAACTATTTAGAAAAAAATCTAAATAGCTCTTGTGTTTAGAATAGAAAGATGTATAATGTTATTTAGAAAAATATCTAAATAGAAAGTGAAGTTACATATATGTCAAATAAGAGAACAATCCTTCTTTTTGTGGTCTTGGCTTATGCCCTTGCTTGGATAATATGGTTGTCACTATGGCTAAGTGGTGTTGGTTTAAATTCTCCATGGAGTCAACTTGCTAGTATTGTAGCCATGTGGATGCCTGCACTTGCAGTCTTTCTCTTAGGGAAAATCACGAATCAACCTAGTGGAATCAAATCTAAATTAGTTGTAAATCTCAAGAGCAACTGGCGCTTTTACTTACTAGCTATCTGGTTACCAGCAGTCGTCAGTTTTTTAGGAGCGGGACTTTATTTTCTTGTATTCCCTAGCAATTTCAGCCTTGGTTTTGAATCTATTCAAGCCATCTTACAAGAAAAAGGTGTCTCTCAATCAACCATTCCCTTATCTTTCTTGGCCTTGATTCAAATCCTAGCTAGTTTGACCTACGCTCCTTTCTTAATAGTTTTTTTGCATTGGGAGAGGAAATTGGTTGGCGTGGCTATCTTTACCCAGCTCTAAGAGGACGCTTTTCACTAGTCCAGACTCATGTCTTGCTTGGTCTCATTTGGAGTCTTTGGCATCTACCAATCAATTTGCAAGGCTATAATTATGGACTATCTTATTTTGCTTATCCTGTTTTGGGAGTTGTTGCTATGTTTCTATCTTGTTTTAGCCTAGGAATATTGTTGAGCTGGTTGTTGGAAAAGACAGGTTCTATCTGGGCTTCTGCCCTATTTCATGGGGCAATCAATGCAACTGCAGGTATTGGGTTACTCTTTCAATTACCAGGAGAAAAAGTTTCAAGCCTCTTGATTTTAGGGCCATCACAGACTGGAATGCTATCAGTTCTACCTTGCTTATTCCTAGCCCTACTAATATTACAAAGGGAAAGGAGTCATTATGAGTTTTGCAAATAGCTTTAAAGCCTTATCTCATCCAGTTAGGAGAGAGATTTTAAATTTACTCAAAGCAGGTAGATTATCTGCAGGAGAAATTGCCAGTCAATTTGAGTTGACTAGTGCAACTATTTCACACCATCTTACGATTTTGAAAGCAGCGGATTTGATTCATGAAATGAAAGAAAAAAACTTTATTTATTATGAGTTAAATACATCGGTTTTAGAGGATATAATGGTTTGGTTAGCAGATCTGAAAGGAGATCATTTTGATGAAGATAAAAATCAATAAGAAATTGGTATTATTTACGAGCATTCTCATCCTACTACCTTCCCTTGTAGGTTGTGTTTTCTGGAATCAATTACCAGAGGAGATACCCACTCATTTTTAATCTACTGGGTCAAGCAGATGGCTACAATCATAAAATGTCTGCTATCTTTGGATTACCGACTCTCATGCTTTTGATGCATTGGTTGCTTCTATTTTTAATGATTAAGGATCCTAAATCTAGCAATATCAGTTCAAAAATACAACTCTTGATTTACTGGATTATTCCTTTTGTATCTTGTCTATTAATGATTTCTATCTTCGGAGAATCTTTGGGTTATTCCATGATGAGTGGGCTACTAGCTCAGATTTTTATGGGAGTCGTGATGATCGTAATTGGAAATTATCTACCAAAAACACACCGAAATTATATAATCGGTATTCGACTACCGTGGACCTTGGAGAATGATAAAAACTGGAGAAAAAAACGCATCGCCTAGCTGGGAAAAATTTGGGTATTCGGAGGATTGTTATTGTTTCTAAATTCCTTTGTGCAACTATATGTTTACTGGGTATTCTTCTTGACACTTTTTCTTTGTAGTGATAATTCCTAGTGTCTATTCTTATCAATTATCAAAATTAGAATCTTGAAATAGCTACTGGAGTCATTAGTTTGAGAAGTTGGTCTGATATGTCTATTTCCCCAACGTATGGCTTGAAAAAAATCACTCTCTTTCGTTTATAATGAAGAATGATTTTTATGAAAGGGAGTGAAAATAAATGAAATTTTACTCATATGACTATGTGCTTAGCCAAATCAGTCAACAAAATGGAATCATGATTGGCTTTTGGAATTGTTCTCCTAGCTATCACAGGATTTTTTTGCCTTTAAGGCCTATCGAGATAAAAAGGGGACTAAGTTTCGGGAATTGGTCATGATTTTTGGCCTTGACCTTAGTGGCCATGCTTTTTAGTGACAATTTCAAAATACCAGACCAATCAAGCCTCTAACAATCAATTTCAAACTTCCCTTCATTTTATAGAGGTTGTTTCCAAAGACTTGGGGTGGATAAATCAGAAGTCTATGTCAATACTTCTGCAACCACTGATGGAGCGCTTGTCAAGGTAGGTCCAAATTTCTACCGTGCCATGAACGGGAGCGAGCCAGACAAGTATCTTTTAGAGAAATTAGAATTGAATCAAACAGACGCTATTGAATTGGTGGAGGTAAACAAATGACACTCAACTATATGGAAATTTTAATCAAACTGGCCTTGGGGCTCTTCTCGCTTGTTTTTGTTATCAATGTGACAGGAAAGGGGAACCTAGCACCTAACTCTGCGACAGACCAAATTCAGAACTATGTTCTCGGTGGTATCATCGGTGGGGTGATTTACAATAGTTCTATCAGTATTCTCCAGTATGCAGTGATTTTGATGATGTGGACGATTTTGGTCTTGACCCTCAAGTGGCTCAATAACAATGTTCGTTTTGTGAAACGCTTGATTGATGGTAAACCGACTCTGCTCATCAAAAATGGGCAGATTGACCCAGAAGCCTGTCGTTCAGTTGGTTTGTCTGCGGCAGATGTTGCTCTCAAACTTCGTAGCCAAGGAATTTTCCAGATGAAGCAAGTTAAACGAGCTGTGCAGGAGCAAAATGGCCAACTCATCGTGGTCCAAATGGGAGATGAAAATCCTAAGTATCCAGTTGTGACTGACGGTGTGATCCAAGTAGATGTTTTGGAATCGATTGGTCGTAGCGAAGAGTGGTTGCTTGATAACCTCAACAAGCAAGGACATGACAATGTAGCTAATATCTTTATCGCTGAGTATGACAAGGGTGCCGTTACAGTCGTAACCTATGAATAAGAAAAACCTGGGGTCTTGGCCTCAGGTTTCTATTTGCAATCAGAAAGGGATTTTATGTCCATTATTCAAAAACTTTGGTGGTTTTTCAAGTTAGAAAAACGCCGTTATCTAGTCGGGATTGTGGCCTTGGTCTTGGTTTCCGTCCTCAATCTCATTCCCCCTATGGTTATGGGGCGGGTCATTGATGCCATCACATCGGAGCAATTAACCCAGCAGGACCTTCTTCTTGACCTATTTTACTTGCTTCTTGCGGCCTTTGGGATGTACTATCTGCGTTATGTTTGGCGTATGTATATCCTTGGGACTTCCTACCGTCTGGGACAGATTATGCGGTCTCGCTTGTTTGAGCATTTCACAAAAATGTCTCCAGCCTTTTATCAGACCTATCGGACGGGGGACCTGATGGCGCATGCCACCAACGATATCAATGCCTTGACTCGTCTGGCAGGGGGCGGTGTTATGTCTGCCGTGGATGCCTCAATCACAGCTTTAGTGACCTTGTTGACCATGCTCTTTAGCATTTCTTGGCAGATGACCTTGGTTGCCATTCTACCCCTGCCTTTTATGGCTTATGCGACCAGTCGTTTGGGAATAAAGACCCACAAGGCTTTTGGTGAATCCCAAGCTGCCTTTTCTGAACTCAATAACAAGGTACAAGAGTCCGTATCAGGTATCAAAGTGACCAAGTCTTTCGGTTATCAGGCGGACGAGTTGGAGTCCTTTCAAACTGTCAATGAATTGACCTTCCAAAAGAATCTCCAAACCATGAAATACGATAGTCTCTTTGACCCCATGGTTCTCTTGTTTGTTGGTTCATCCTATGTTTAACGCTTTTGGTCGGTTCCTTGATGGTTCAGGAAGGGCAAATCACTGTTGGAAATCTGGTTACCTTTATCAGTTACTTGGATATGTTGGTCTGGCCTCTTATGGCCATCGGTTTCCTCTTTAATATTACTCAGCGAGGCAAGGTTTCTTATCAGCGGATTGAGGAACTTTTGTCTCAGGAATCTCCAGTAAAAGACCCAGAGTTTCCTTTAGATGGTATTGAAAATGGACGTTTGGAATATGCCATTGACAGCTTTGCCTTTGAAAATGAGGAAACACTGACGGATATTCACTTCAGTTTGGAAAAAGGGCAAACACTGGGCTTGGTTGGGCAGACAGGTTCTGGAAAAACGTCTTTGATCAAGCTTCTCTTGCGTGAATACGATGTGGATAAGGGTGTCATTTACCTAAACGTTCATGATATTCGGGACTATCGTCTGACAGACCTTCGTAGTCTTATGGGCTATGTTCCTCAGGACCAGTTCCTCTTTGCGACCTCTATCTTAGACAATATCCGCTTTGGCAATCCTGATTTGCCCCTTTCAGCAGTTGAGGAAGCGACTAAGCTAGCTCAAGTTTACCAAGATATTGTAGACATGCCTCAGGGATTTGATACAGTTATCGGTGAAAAAGGAGTCAGTCTTTCTGGAGGGCAAAAGCAACGTCTGGCCATGAGTCGGGCGATGATTTTAGACCCTGATATCTTGATTCTAGATGATTCCTTGTCTGCCGTGGATGCCAAGACAGAGTATGCGATTATCGACAATCTAAAGGAGACGCGTAAGGACAAGACAACTATCATCACGGCCCATCGTCTCAGTGCAGTCGTCCATGCAGATTTGATCTTGGTTCTGCAAAATGGCCAAATCATCGAACGGGGCAGGCACGAAGACTTGCTAGCCCTGGATGGCTGGTATGCCCAAACCTACCAGTCTCAGCAGTTGGAAATGAAAGGAGAAGAAGATGCAGAATAAGAAAGAACAATGGGCTGTATTGAAGCGCTTGATGTCCTATCTCAAACCTTATGGACTCCTGACCTTTTTGGCACTCAGTTTTCTCCTAGCAACGACAGTCATTAAAAGTGTCATTCCTCTTGTGGCCTCCCACTTTATCGACCAGTATCTCAGCAATCTTAACCAACTCGCTGTGACTGTTTTGCTAGTCTACTATTGCCTTTATATCCTTCAAACTCTAGTTCAGTATGTCGGCAATCTTCTCTTTGCGCGCGTATCCTACAGCATCGTTAGAGATATTCGTCGCGATGCCTTTGCCAATATGGAAACACTGGGTATGTCTTATTTTGATAAGACACCAGCAGGATCTATCGTCTCTCGTTTGACAAATGACACCGAGACTATCAGTGATATGTTTCGGGGATTCTCTCCAGCTTTATCTCAGCAGTTTTCATCTTTCTGACAACTCTTTATACCATGTTGGTGTTGGATTTTCGTTTGACAGCATTAGTCTTGCTCTTTCTCCCCTTGATTTTCCTTTTGGTCAATCTCTATCGGAAAAAGTCCGTCAAGATTATCGAGAAAACCAGAAGTCTCTTGTCAGATATCAATAGTAAGCTGGCTGAAAACATCGAGGGAATTAAGATTATCCAGGCCTTTAATCAAGAGAAGCGCCTACAGGCAGAATTTGATGAGATTAATCAAGAACACTTGGTCTATGCCAACCGTTCTGTATCTTTGGATGCCCTCTTTTTGAGACCTGCCATGAGTTTGCTGAAACTCCTAGGCTATGCAGTTTTAATGGCTTATTTTGGCTATCGTGGGCTTTATCTGGGAATAACAGCAGGGACCATGTATGCCTTTATTCAGTACATCAACCGCCTTTGACCCCTTGATTGAAGTAACGCAAAACTTCTCAACCCTGCAAACGTCTATGGTTTCTGCAGGCCGTGTCTTTGCTCTGATCGACGAGAGGACCTATGAGCCCCTTCAAGAAGATGGGCAGGATAAAGTCAAAGAAGGCAATATTCGATTTGAACATGTGTGTTTTTCATATGACGGGAAACATCCGATTCTGGATGATATTTCCTTTTCAGTTAACAGGGGAGAAACCATTGCCTTTGTAGGTCATACAGGTTCAGGGAAATCGTCTATTATCAATGTCCTCATGCGCTTTTATGAATTTCAATCAGGGCGAGTTCTCTTGGATGATGTGGATATCAGGAACTACAGTCAGGAAGAGTTGAGAAAAAACATTGGTCTGGTCTTGCAGGATCCCTTCCTCTATCATGGGACCATTAAGTCCAATATCGCCATGTACCAAGAAATCAGTGATGAGCAGGTCCAGGCTGCGGCAACCTTCGTGGATGCAGATTCCTTTATTCAGGATCTTCCTCAGGGTTACGACTCACCTGTGTCTGAGCGTGGTTCGAGCTTCTCTACTGGACAGCGCCAGCTTCTAGCCTTTGCTAGAACAGTCGCCAATCAGCCTAAAATCTTGATTTTGGATGAAGCTACAGCCAATATTGACTCTGAAACAGAAAGTTTGGTTCAAGCTTCTCTGGCTAAGATGAGACAGGGGCGGACAACCATTGCCATCGCTCACCGTCTTTCTACCATTCAAGACGCCAACTGTATCTACGTATTAGACAAGGGGCGCATTATCGAGAGCGGAACCCATGAGGAACTCTTGGCCTTGGGAGGAACCTATCACAAGATGTATAGCTTGCAAGCAGGGGCCATGTCTTAATACTCTTTGATTTTCATTGAGTACCAGAATGAAATCCTTCAAATTACAGATTTCTTCACCGCCTTTTCCATTTTGTGGTATAATGAAAAATGTTGACAAATAGTATAATAAAAACAAAGGAGAAACAGCATGCTGAAATGGGAAGACTTGCCCGTGGAAATGAAATCAAGCGAGGTTGAGTCTTACTACCAGCTTGTCTCTAAAAGGAAGGGTTCGCTGATTTTCAAGCGTTGCTTGGACTGGGTTCTGGCCTTGGTCTTGCTGATTTTAACTTCCCCAGTCTTTCTGATCTTGAGCATTTGGATCAAGTTGGATAGCAAGGGGCCAGTGATTTACAAACAAGAGCGCGTGACCCAGTACAACCGTCGGTTCAAGATTTGGAAGTTTCGTACTATGGTGACGGATGCGGATAAAAAAGGCAGTTTGGTGACTTCTGCTAACGATAGCCGCATTACCAAGGTTGGAAATTTCATCCGTCGTGTGCGTTTGGACGAACTGCCTCAGCTGGTCAATGTCCTTAAAGGTGAGATGTCCTTTGTAGGGACGCGTCCTGAAGTGCCACGTTACACAGAGCAGTACAGCCCTGAAATGATGGCGACCTTGCTTTTACCAGCAGGGATTACCTCTCTAGCCAGCATCAACTACAAGGATGAGGACACCATCATCAGTCAAATGACGGAGAAAGGTCTGTCAGTTGACCAAGCCTATGTAGAGCATGTTCTTCCTGAAAAGATGCGCTATAACCTCACTTATCTCCGAGAGTTTAGTTTCTTTGGGGACATCAAAATCATGTTTCAAACCGTGTTTGAAGTACTAAAATAAAGTAGTCATGAGAAAATGAGTACAGATAAAAGGAGCAAATCAATGCCAAATTACAATATTCCATTTTCACCACCCGATATTACAGAAGCAGAAATTGCTGAAGTAGCGGATACCCTGCGTTCTGGTTGGATTACAACAGGTCCTAAGACCAAAGAACTGGAGCGTCGCTTATCTCAATATACACAGACACCTAAGACTGTCTGCCTCAACTCTGCAACTGCCGCTCTTGAGTTGATTTTGCGCGTCTTGGAAGTGGGACCTGGTGATGAAGTTATCGTTCCAGCCATGACTTACACAGCTTCATGTAGTGTTATCACTCACGTGGGAGCGACTCCTGTCATGGTGGATATCCAAGCAGATACTTTTGAGATGGACTATGACTTGCTTGAGCAAGCCATTACTGAAAAGACTAAGGTGATTATTCCTGTTGAGCTTGCTGGGATTGTTTGCGACTATGACCGTTTGTTCCAAGTTCTGGAGAAAAGACGTGACCTCTTTACTGCTGCAAGCAAGTGGCAAAAAGCCTTTAACCGTATTGTAATTGTTTCTGATAGTGCCCACGCTTTGGGGTCTACTTATAAAGGACAACCAGCTGGATCAATTGCTGACTTTACTTCCTTCTCATTCCACGCCGTTAAGAACTTTACAACTGCGGAGGGAGGAAGTGCGACTTGGAAGGCCAATCCAGCGATTGATGACGAAGAAATGTACAAGGAATTCCAAATCCTTTCCCTTCATGGTCAAACAAAGGATGCCCTTGCTAAGATGCAATTGGGTTCATGGGAATACGATATCGTCACACCAGCCTACAAGTGCAATATGACCGATATCATGGCTTCACTTGGTTTGGTACAATTGGACCGTTACCCTGGTTTGCTAGAACGTCGTAAGGACATTGTGGACCGCTATGACCGTGGTTTTTCAGGTTCTCGCATTCGTCCATTGGCACATGAGACTGACACAGTCGAGTCTTGTCGTCACCTCTACATCACCCATGTAGAAGGAGCAAGTTTAGAAGAACGCAACCTCATCATCCAAGAATTGGCCAAAGCAGGAATTGCAAGTAACGTCCACTACAAACCGCTTCCGCTCTTGACAGCCTATAAGAATCTTGGTTTTGATATGGCAGATTATCCAAGAGCCTATGCCTTCTTTGAAAATGAAATTACCCTTCCTCTTCATACTAAATTAAGCGATGAAGAAGTGGACTATATCATTGAGACTTTCAAAACAGTTTCTGAAAAAGTGCTAACTTTATCAAAAAAATCGTAAAAAAGTCTTGACAAAGAAAAAACAAAGTATTAAAATAAGTTCAACAAATCAGAAAAGTAACTATTTTTGATCTTCAGGGAGCCTGTGGTGATTGTGAACAGGTGGTTGGAAGTAGTGAAAGTGGGCTGATTTTAAAAATGAATTTGAAACAATGAAAATTCGGTGCGCACACCTTACAGTGCAACTTGTTGTTAGACAAGGCAGAGATGTAAAGGGATAGTCCCTTTATAATTGAGGTGGCACCGCGTTACCAACGCCCTCACATGGAATTTAATTCTGTGTGTGGGCTTTTTTCTATCCGTCATTTTGTTTATCTTTTATTAGGGCGTTAAGTCGCTTTGCTGAACTTGAGTTCTATCTGCAGCTCCTTGCCTACTACTAAAAGCAAACAAAAAGGCCGGATTAATATGGAAAGAGGAAAATTTTTATGACAACTAAAGGTTATTTTGGACAATTTGGTGGTAGTTTTGTACCGGAGCCGATTCAGGCTTTGTTGGATGAGTTAGAAGTGACTTTTGACAAGTACAAGGATGATCCAGAGTTTTTGGCAGAGTTTCGCCATTACTTAAAAGACTATTCAGGTCGTGAAACACCGCTTTATTTTGCGGAAAGTTTGACAGATCACTTAGGTGGCGCTAAGATTTATCTCAAGCGCGAAGATCTTAACCATCTGGGTTCTCACAAGCTCAACAACGTTTTAGGACAAATCCTTCTTGCCAAACGTATGGGTAAAAAACGAGTGATCGCAGAAACAGGAGCTGGTCAACACGGTGTTGCGACAGCAGCGACTGCAGCTAAGTTTGGTATGGCCTGTGATGTCTACATGGGGGCAGAGGATGTGGAACGTCAACGTCTCAATGTCTTCCGAATGGAGATGATGGGAGCAACTGTTCACGCAGTTGAAACTGGAACTCGTACCCTTAAGGATGCAGTTGATGCAGCCTTTGGAGCATGGATGAATGACCTTGAAGCCTTCTATGTTTTGGGATCTGCTGTGGGTCCGCACCCATATCCAACCATTGTTCATGAATTCCAAAAGGTCATCAGTGAAGAATCTCGTCGTCAAATCTTAGAAAAAGAAGGTCGTTTACCAGACTATGTTATTGCCTGTGTAGGTGGTGGTTCCAATGCTATCGGAGCTTTTTCTCAGTATGTGGCTGATGAAGAAGTTAAATTGGTTGGGGTCGAAGCTGCTGGTCATGGACTTGATACAGACAAGCACGCAGCTACTATGACAAAAGGTAGTATCGGAATTGTCGACGGCATGAAGACTTATGCAGTCTTTAAGGAAGATGGAGAGCTAGCTCCAGTTTACTCTATCTCAGCTGGATTGGACTATCCAGGGGTTGGCCCAGAACACGCCTACTTCAAAGATTCAGGTCGCGTGGAATATGTGGCTGCGACGGATGAAGAAGCTGTTCAGGCTCTCCTCCTTCTCAGCAAGACTGAAGGAATTATCCCAGCGATTGAAAGTTCGCACGCTATCGCAGAAGCAGTTAAACGTGCACCGAAACTAAGTAAAGACGACATTATCATCATCAATGTCTCTGGTCGTGGAGACAAGGACGTAGCTGCAATTGCAGACTACCTAGAAGCTAAAAAATAAAAGATGGAAAAATTACAGTTTTTTCTCTCACAGAGAGCTTGTGGTTGCTGGAAACAAGCAGAGAAAGCTGTAAGGTTGGGTCCATTTGAAACGAGAGAAGAAAACATAATTCTCAAGGGAGTGCCCTTTATCGCACAGCCTGTTACAGGAGGTATCTGAGACAGGAATGAGAGATAGGAGAAATCCTATAATTGAGGTGGCACCGCGAATTTCGTCCTCACGCAAGTTATTTTGCGTGGGGATTTTTATATGTCTATTATAGGTTCAGCTGTTTAGTTTTAAATTGTTGTTCATTATTAAATAGATTGCTACAAAAAATTTGCGAACGAAGTGAGCTTTTAAAAGATATTTCCCGCCATAGTGGTATCCTATAGAAGCAAATATGCTTCTCTAGGACGGAATTTTTGAGAGTAAAATAGTTCGGGGAACTATTTTAGCCTGAGCCTAGAAATGAATGAGCGAGGAGCTCAAAAATTAGGTCTTTTATTTCATGGATTTCTAAAATCATCCACTGGATAATTTTACCTCCCGTCCGCACTATTTAAGGGAAATAGAAAAAGATAATAAATTAAGACTAAAAGTCTATAAAGAAAAGAATTGAAAGGGAAATTACAATGGAACGAATCATTCATGGAGATGTCTTATTACCAATCTTGGCTTATATGCGCCTAAAGGGGCAACACAAGGTTATCTTAGAGAGTATTCCGAGAGACAAGGAAACAGCTCGTTTTTCGATCCTAGCTTATAATCCAGTTTTTGAGATTAAGTTTGAAAATGGAATCCTCTATCAAAATGGTCAAGTGATTGATCGGGATCCTTTGGATTTCCTTTATGAAGTGACTCATAAGAGCCAGCACCATTCAGATCTACCTTTTGGTGGTGGAGCTATTGGCTTTGTCGGTTACGATATGATTTCTCTTTATGAAGAAATTGGTCAAATCCCTGAGGATACAATTGGGACGCCAGATATGCATTTCTTCGTCTATGAGAGTTACATTGTCTTTGACCACAAGAAGGAAAAAATCCATGTCATCGAGGATGCTCTCTATAGTGATCGTAGTCAAGAAGACTTGGTAGAAGCCTTGAACCAAGTGCTTGAGGAATTACGCATTCCTGCACCAAATGAATTTGAAGATTTGGATTTATCACCGCTTGACTTCAAACCCCATATCGCTCCTGAGAAGTTTGAGGAAATGGTGGAAACCGCTCGTGACTTGATTCGTAATGGAGATATGTTCCAATGCGTGCTCAGCCAGCGCTTCTCAGCAGAAGTTACTGGCAATCCATTTGACTTCTACAGAAATCTCCGCGTGACCAATCCATCCAATTACCTCTATTTCTATGATTTCGGGGATTATCAAATCATCGGTGCTAGTCCAGAAAGTTTGGTTTCTGTAAAAATGGTATCGTGACAACCAATCCGATTGCAGGTACGCGACCAAGAGGGGCTACGGATGAAGAAGACAAGGCTTTGGCGACAGACCTGCTTTCGGATGAGAAGGAAACAGCAGAGCATCGGATGTTAGTAGACTTGGGACGAAATGATATTGGCCGCATCTCTGAAACGGCCAGTGTCCAAGTCACTAAGTATATGGAAGTGGAGCTTTTCCGTTATGTCATGCATTTGACTAGCGTGGTGAAAGGACGTTTGCTTCCAGAACTCACTGCCATAGATGCTTTGAAATCAACACTTCCAGCTGGAACGGTTTCAGGAGCACCCAAAATTCGAGCTATGAGACGTATCTATGAACTGGAAACAGAAAAACGGGGCGTGTACGCAGGAGCGATTGGATACTTGTCTGCGACGGGTGATATGGATTTCGCTATTGCCATACGAACTATGATTCTCAAAAATCAAACAGCCTATGTGCAGGCTGGGGCAGGGATTGTCTATGACTCTATCGCCCAAAACGAATACCAAGAAACTATTAACAAGGCTAAATCTATGACTAGAATTGGAGAACTAAGACTATGATTTTATTGATTGACAACTATGATTCTTTTACCTATAACTTGGCGCAGTACATTGGGAATTTTGCAGAAGTGCAGGTCTTGAGAAATGATGATCCTAAGCTGTATGAAGAAGCTGAAAAAGCAGATGGTCTGGTCTTTTCTCCTGGTCCTGGTTGGCCAGTTGATGCTGGAAAGATGGAAGATATGATTCGTGATTTTGCTGGCAAGAAGCCGATTTTAGGGATTTGTTTGGGCCACCAAGCCATCGCAGAAGTATTTGGTGGTAAGTTAGGTTTGGCTCCAAAAGTCATGCATGGGAAACAGAGCAATATCAGCTTTGAAACCCCATCTGTTTTGTATCAAGGTATTGAGGATGGCCGTGCGGTCATGCGTTACCACAGTATTTTGATTGAAGAAATGCCAGAAGAGTTTGAAGTGACAGCTCGTTCGACTGATGACCAAGCTATTATGGGAATTCAACACAAAAATCTACCGATTTATGGCTTCCAGTACCATCCAGAGAGTATCGGAACGCCAGATGGCTTGTCTTCTATTCGGAATTTTATCGAGAATGTTGTAAAGTGAGGAAACTAGGATGAAAGAGATTATTGAAAAATTAGCAAAATTTGAAAATTTATCAGGTGTGGAAATGACGGACGTCATTGAGCGTATCGTTACTGGACGTGTAACAGAGGCGCAGATTGCTTCTCTACTCTTGGCTCTTAAGATGAAGGGGGAAACACCTGAAGAACGCACAGCCATTGCCCAAGTCATGAGAGGACATGCCCAACACATTCCAACTGAAATTCATGACGCCATGGACAACTGTGGTACAGGAGGCGACAAGTCTTTCAGCTTTAATATTTCCACAACTGCAGCTTTCGTCTTGGCTGGTGGCGGTGTTCATATGGCCAAGCACGGTAACCGCTCGATTTCTTCTAAATCTGGCTCTGCAGACGTCTTAGAAGCCTTGGGTATCAATCTAGACCTCAAACCAGCTGAACTAGGTAAGGTCTTTGATAAAACTGGTATCGTCTTTCTCTTTGCTAAAAATATGCATCCAGCTATGAAGTACATCATGCCAGCTCGTTTGGAACTAGGAATTCCAACAATCATGAACTTGACTGGTCCCTTGATTCACCCAATGGCCTTGGAAACACAGCTTCTTGGAATTAGCCGTCCAGAACTTCTAGAAAGTACAGCTCAGGTTTTGAAAAACATGGGTCGTAAACGTGCCATCGTGGTTGCTGGACCAGAAGGATTGGATGAAGCTGGCTTGAACGGAACAACTAACATCGCTCTTCTTGAAAATGGGGAAATCACCTTGTCAAGCTTCACTCCAGAAGATTTGGGAATGGAACGCTATGCTATAGAAGATATTCGTGGTGGGAATGCTCAGGAAAATGCAGAAATTTGCTTAGCGTTCTTAAAAATGAACCAAGTCCATTCTTGGAAACGACAGTCTTAAATGCTGGTCTTGGTTTCTATGCTAATGGTAAGGTAGCTAGTATCAAGGAAGGAGTTGCCTTGGCCCGTCAAGTGATTGCTAGTGGCAAGTCCCTTGAAAAACTCAGACTGTTACAGGAGTACCAAAAATGAGTCAGGAATTTTTAGCACGAATCTTAGAGCAGAAGGCGCGTGAGGTCGAGCAGATGGAGCTGGAGGAAACCCAGCCCCTGCGCCAGACCTATCGCCTGGCTGAATTTTTGAAGAATCACCAGGACCGTTTGCAAGTAATCGCTGAGGTCAAGAAAGCTAGCCCTAGTCTGGGAGATATCAATCTCGATGTGGATATTGTGCAACAGGCCCAGACTTATGAAGCGAACGGAGCAGTGATGATTTCTGTTTTGACAGATGAAGTTTTCTTTAAAGGGCATTTGGATTATCTAAAAGAGATTTCCAGTCAGGTAAACATTCCGACGCTCAACAAGGATTTTATCATCGATGAAAAGCAAATCATCCGCGCTCGCAATGCAGGTGCGACAGTTATCTTGCTCATCGTGGCTGCCTTATCAGAAGAACGCCTCAAGGAACTTTACGACTACGCTACAGAGTTAGGTCTAGAAGTCTTGGTGGAAACTCACAATCTAGCTGAACTAGAGGTGGCCCACAGACTTGGTGCGGAGATTATTGGGGTTAATAACCGCAACTTGACCACCTTTGAAGTCGACTTGCAGACCAGTTTAGACTTAGCCCAGCACTTTGAGGAAGATCGCTATTACATTTCTGAATCTGCCATTTTCACAGGGCAGGATGCAAAACGAGTAGCACCATTCTTTAATGGAATTTTGGTTGGGACAGCTCTCATGCAGGCAGAAGATGTAGCCCAGAGAATCAAGGAGTTGCAGATTGACAAAGGTTAAGATTTGTGGACTATCGACCAAAGAAGCGGTGGAAACAGCCGTTTCAGCAGGAGCCGACTACATCGGTTTTGTCTTTGCACCTAGTAAAAGACAGGTGACCTTAGAACAGGCTGCTGAGCTGGCAAAGCTTATTCATGCGGATGTCAAAAAGGTTGGTGTATTTGTTTCACCAAGTCGAGTAGAACTGCTAGAAACGATTGACAAAGTTGGCTTGGACTTGGTTCAAGTTCACGGTCAGGTGGCAGATGATTTGTTTGAGAATTTGCCTTGTGCCAGTATTCAGGCTGTGCAGGTGGATGGAGAGGGTCATGTGCCTAATTCTCAGGCGGATTATCTCCTCTTTGATGCTCCTGTGGCTGGGAGTGGCCAGACCTTTGACTGGGGGCAACTGGATACGACGGAATTAGCTCAGCCCTTCTTTATCGCAGGTGGGCTTAATGAAGACAATGTAGTAAAAGCAATTCAACACTTTACTCCCTATGCAGTAGATGTATCAAGCGGAGTGGAGACAGACGGACAAAAAGATCATGAAAAGATTAGAAGATTTATAGAGAGGGTAAAGAATGGCATATCAAGAACCAAATAAAGATGGATTTTACGGAAAATTCGGAGGACGTTTCGTCCCAGAAACATTGATGACAGCAGTTTTGGAGTTGGAGAAGGCCTATCGTGAAAGTCAGGCAGACTCAAGTTTCCAAGAGGAATTAAACCAACTTTTGCGTCAGTACGTGGGACGCGAAACTCCCCTCTACTACGCAAAAAACTTGACCCAGCATATCGGCGGAGCCAAGATTTATCTTAAACGTGAAGACCTTAACCATACAGGGGCCCACAAGATTAACAATGCCTTGGGACAAGTTCTTCTGGCTAAACGCATGGGTAAAAAGAAAATTATTGCTGAAACAGGTGCTGGTCAGCACGGAGTGGCAACTGCAACTGCTGCAGCCCTCTTTAACATGGAATGTACTATCTACATGGGTGAGGAGGATGTTAAACGCCAAGCTCTCAATGTCTTCCGTATGGAGCTTTTGGGAGCTAAGGTTGAGGCAGTGACAGACGGTTCGCGCGTACTCAAGGATGCGGTCAATGCAGCCCTTCGTTCATGGGTAGCAAATATCGATGATACCCACTATATCCTGGGTTCTGCCCTGGGGCCTCATCCATTCCCAGAAATCGTTCGTGACTTCCAAGTGTCATTGGTCGAGAGGCTAAACAACAGTATCGTGATTTGACAGGTCAAGATTTGCCAGATGCCCTAGTAGCCTGTGTTGGTGGTGGTTCAAATGCCATCGGTCTCTTCCATCCATTTGTAGAAGATGAGTCTGTAGCCATGTATGGAGCTGAAGCAGCAGGACTTGGTGTAGATACAGAGCACCACGCAGCTACCTTGACCAAGGGACGTCCAGGTGTCCTTCACGGTTCCCTTATGGATGTGCTCCAAGATGCCCATGGTCAAATTCTTGAAGCCTTCTCTATCTCAGCAGGTTTGGATTATCCTGGTATCGGTCCAGAACATTCTCACTACCACGATATCAAACGTGCCAGCTATGTTCCTGTGACGGACGAAGAAGCCTTGGAAGGATTCCAACTCTTGTCTCGTGTAGAAGGGATTATCCCAGCCTTGGAATCTAGCCATGCGATCGCCTTTGCGGTGAAATTGGCCAAAGAACTTGGACCAGACAAGTCTATGATTGTCTGTCTATCAGGTCGTGGGGACAAGGACGTGGTTCAAGTCAAAGACCGCTTGGAAGCAGATGCAGCAAAGAAGGGAGAAGCTCATGCCTAAGACACTAACAGAAAAATTGAATGCTATAAAAGCAGCTGGAAAGGGAATTTTTGTTCCTTATATCATGGCTGGAGACCACGAGAAAGGTTTGGATGGTCTTGCTGAAACAATCCACTTTTTAGAAGATTTGGATGTCTCTGCCATTGAAGTGGGCATTCCCTTTTCAGATCCTGTTGCAGATGGACCTGTTATCGAAGAAGCAGGCTTGCGTAGTTTAGCCCACGGGACCTCTACCCAGGCTTTGGTTGAAACCTTGAAAGCCATTGAAACAGAGATTCCACTGGTCATTATGACTTACTTCAACCCCCTATTTCAGTACGGTGTGGAGAACTTTGTCAAAGATTTGGCAGATACAGCGGTTAAGGGCTTGATTATCCCAGACCTTCCTCATGAGCACGCCAACTTTGTAGAGCCTTTTTTGGCAGACACAGACATGGCCTTGATTCCTCTAGTTAGTTTGACGACAGGGATTGAGCGTCAGAAAGAGTTGATTGAAGGGGCAGAAGGCTTTGTCTATGCAGTTGCCATCAATGGGGTGACAGGGAAATCAGGCAATTACCGTGCAGACTTGGATAAGCATTTGGCACAATTGCATCAAGTGGCCGATATCCCAGTCTTGACAGGTTTTGGTGTATCTAGTCAAGCCGATGTAGAACGCTTCAATGCGGTGTCAGATGGTGTCATCGTCGGTTCGAAAATTGTAAAAGCTCTCCATCAAGGAGAGCCGATTCAGGACTTTATCAAACAAGCAGTAGCTTACCAAAAATAATCACACAAGCAGCGAGCAAGAGGAAAGGCACAAAAGGAAGTCTTTCCTTTTTCTTTTGCAGGAGAAAGGCTAGGATTCCCGTCGCAGAAGCAAACTGAATCAAGATGAGTAATTCGGTCGCACTAAAGACGAGAGCACAGGAAGCTAAAAAGAGAAAATCCCCTGCTCCCATACGGATATCGATAAAATGAGTCAAAATTCCAAGGACAAGGAAGAAGACCATGACCAGATTTGAGCCAGAGGAAACCATGAGGATTAGGTGGAAAGTCATCCAGACCAGTAAGGGATATTCCTGATGTCGAAAGTCGTAGATGCCCAAGGTCAAACCAGCAGTGATTAGGATGACTTGACCCAAGGAAAGAAAGCCCCAAGACCAAGACAGAAAGAGGAGTCCTAATCCTAGTTCCAAAAGGGCATACCAGACAGGATAAGTAGCCTTGCAGTAGCGACAGCGAAAGCGATTAAAGACCTGCGAGAGAATCGGAATCAAATCTAAGGGACGCAAGCGAGTCTGACAGGAATCGCAGTGACTAGCAGGACGGATAATGGATTGCTCTGGAAAACGGTCAATGACCAAACCGAGAAAGGAAGCGAGAATACTCCCGACAAGAAAAAAATAAATATCAATCATACTTATCTATTCGTAAAAAATGGGAGAAGTAGTATAATGGAGAAACATAGATAAGATGGTGAGGCAAAGATGACAATTCGTTTTGAAGAAAAGGTGAGCACAGAAAACGCTCAGCTCGTATGCCAATGGTCCAACTCCCTTGGCAAATCCTTTCAAGAACAATGGATGGGACCAAAGATTCCTTTTCCCTTAACCATTCAAGTCTTGCAAGATTTGGAAGGAATCTTTTCTATCTTTGATGGACGAGAGTTTATGGGGCTTATCCAGAAAATCAGGCAAGAAGACAGCAATCTTCATATTGGAAGATTTTTTATCAATCCTCAGAAACAGGGGCAGGGATTAGGTAGCCAGGCTTTAAGGAAATTTCTTAGTTTGACCTTTGAAAATGGAGATATAGATAGTATTTCTCTCAATGTCTACGAGACAAATCAAAGAGCTCAGAATCTTTACCAAAAAGAAGGGTTTGAAATCGTTCAAATGGTTGAAGCACCTGAACGGAAATACATCATGAAAAAGTGGAGATAGGAAGGAATAAAGTCTTGTAAATTTTTAAGCCAAGCGGTTGATTTTTTATGTAGTGAAGATTCTTTTGCACTAAAATAGTTGCTTTACTATCCGTTGGTAGAACAGATACGAAAAAAAGCCTTTAGAATAAGGCTTTTAGACACTAAATTATACCTCCTACATGGATTTGGAAAGAATTTTCATACTGATAGTCATTAAAAATATTGAAATATAAGTGATTTTAGGGAAATATTTTTAGGTATTTTCAATGTCATGATTTAAAAATGGGGCAAAAGTGGGGCAAAATCGAATGACTCATAAAGGTTCTTGGAATGAACTTATCTGCTGAATTTGACTATGCACCATGGAATCAAAGTGGCTTTTGGACCAAGTGCTCTTTTTAAAATATTTTTAAGTATAAATACCTTGGTTTTGAACCTCAAGATGAAAAAGAACGGCTCTATAATTTCTGTAGTGGGTAAAACCACTGTAGAGATTATAGAGCTTTTTGAATGCAGACAAAAAAATTAAATCAATAATAAGTTATTGGTACAACATACAACCAATAGTTTCAAGCAAAAATTTGATAGTAATTTACTTATAAAAAAATCCTTCATTAAGTTACTTAAGTCAGTTTTTAGAATAATCTGCCTATCTTGAGTTAATTGACATTTTTTCCTCATGGATTAGCTTTTTCTAATATCTTTTTCTCCTAATACTCCACCAATATGAAACTTTCTTTCAGAAAAAAATCTAAACATAATTTGATATTAGGATTAGACTGATAACCCAACCATTGCTGTATAGCATTACTTCCTTCTTGAGTTAAAGAGTAGCTGATAGGGGATTCCTGTTCTATTAATTTATTTTGAATAAACCACTCAAATATTGAAACTCCTGCTTTCCCTGCTAAATGGTGTAAACATGTCCGTGCTTCACCAAGCTTAATTGCTTGAGGACGTCTAGACAGTTTTGCAATAGCTTGTCTTCCTTGCTCCGTGGTGAGAGTATTATCATTATTTAATTTATAGTAAATTCGGCCGTAAAAGTTAAATAAAACTATTTTAGGACTAGCCTTTAAAAAAGCAATTTCACTTTTCGATAAAGAATACCCTAAAGTTCTTTCAATCTCATTTTGGGTGAGAAAACGGTTAGCTGATAAAACCGAGATAATTTGTGACGTTGACATAGTAGTTCACCACCTTTTTAATGATTAAAGCCTCATTTTTTAAAGAAATGGTAGAAATTCGGCATAAGTTGTGTAATGAGCTGTGTTGGCTCATAAAGAACGAATTTTTTAGCTTTTGTTGTCGTTAATAAGTTAGCATCCTTTAAAATTTGTAAATGTCTGGATATACTTGAATTACTCATTAATAAAATTTGAGCCAAAGATTGTGTCGTACTTGGTTTATCAATAACATAATTCATAATTTGTAAACGGACAGGGTCACTCAAAGCTTTAAAAATAGTAATCAAATTTTCCGGTGTGGAGTTATAGTAACTTGGCTGTTCTGTAATATCATAGGTAATAGCAATTCCTTGGTTGAAAGATTCAACAAACAAATGAGGCCAAATAAAATAACTTGGTAATAACATAATAGAATCACTATCTTGCAGTTGGATTTCTTGGTCAAAAAGGTTTAATGATGGCCAGCCTGTCCTTTTCTCCAATGAATGCGGTCAATTTGCAAATGATTAAACATTTCTTTAAAAACCATTTTCCCTTAAAAAAAGAAGTTTGATGTTGGATTTCTGTTAAGAGCTTTCGTTGAATACCTTTACTTTCCCAAGTTTCATCAAATATTTCTTGGCGGTACCAATCAATAAAAAGAGAAAAGATGTTGATAAACACCAGAGGCATTCTTCCTCAAGTCTATAAGTAACTGATTATCCTCATTCAAAGAAAAATCCTTCCATTCTAATCCTTTTGCTAATGTTGGAATGAAGGAGTTTTCTCTGTCACTTGACACTTTCTCTAAATACTCAATTAACTGAATAGTTGGGAACTCATCAAGAAATTTCTTTAAATTTTTGTATCTCTTCTTCAATCGTTGTCGCATGATAGCGAAAAATTACAAAAGTAAAAATAGGAGAAACACCAAGTTCATAAAAAAAGTTGAAAATAGTGAAGCTTCTCATAGAAATCATCTGTCAATCTGTCTTGTATCTCAATGACCCAATCAATATTTGTACCATGATGACGCGGGTTCAATAAGACATGTAAGCTTCTAAAAAGTTCATTTAAGGGTGAGTACACAAATTGTATCCTTTGTGTTAATGTTTCATCCGTTTTTAGAGCATAGTTACTAAATTGAACTGTAATAGTCATGTGTATGCTCCTTCTAAACGATTCGATATTTTTAGAATCGATTGATTAAAATTTTATTTCATTGTATCATATTTATAATTTTTAGAAAAGAGGTTATATTTATGATACACGATACTAAACATTTAATTTACACAGCTAAACCCAAGGAGGAAATTTTATGAGTAGACGGTTGCAGGATTTACTAATAACAGTTATCGCAGGTATGGGAATGTTATTATCAACTTTAGATACTGGTATTATCAATGTTGCACTATCTTTCCTAAAAGAGCAATTCCATACAACAGCTAATACTGCAGCTTTTACAATAACTGGATATGCACTGGCATTGGCAATATTCATACTTCCTTTAGGCATTTTTAGTGACAAATTCGGCAAACTAAAAATTTCTTACTTAGGATTCGTTCTTTTTGGACTTAGCTCGCTTTTTTGTGGGTTTGCTAATAGTATTGGTTGGCTTATCGCTGGACGAGTAATTCAAGGAATTGGGGCAATGCCTTACAAGCTACTTCTGCGACTTTTGATTACAACATTAGTATCAGAAGAACAAAAAAATAGCTCTATTAGTATTTTAGGAGTTATGATAGGTTTAGGTCCTGTATTAGGTCCCTCTTTAGGTGGCATATTGCTATCTTTAAATGTTTGGCGATTTATTTTTTGGATAAATGTCCCTTTCGTAATTATTGGTATTATTTGCAATCACTATCTTCTTAACAAAGTTTCTGAGCAGACTAACAATCAAAAATTAGACACATCTGGAACAATTGTTAATGCAATAATGTTAATTTGCCTATTGTTAGGACTATCATTATTAAGTAAGAGTCATTTACAAATAATCAGTCTTTTTTTCTAATAATAATTAGTTTATTGATTGGTATTTTTATTTTTATCGAATTGAATTTATCCAAAAAAAATCCACTTGTCAATGTTAAGGGACTTAAGGAGAATCCTAAAGTAATTTCTCACTTTTTACAGACGATTGCTTTTTGGTTTTGCCTCTGCCATGATATTTTTTTACTACCTCCATTTATTTTTTTGAACAGTTATATCATTTAGGAGTAGGAGTTACTGGATTTCTTGTTTTTGGGAGCTCCAGCTGGATTAGTTATCTTTTCACGAGTATCAGGAAAAATTGAACGATGGGAGTAAAAAAACATAACTTTTAGTCAGCTTAGGTTTGGGTATTATTTGCCTGTCTTTAATTTTCTTAGTATTTCTTAATCCCAAATGGTCTTATCTGTTTCTAACTTTTGGACTTTTTATTTATGGTGTTGGTGGTGGCTATTTTCAGCCTGCAAATATCGCCAGTATTATGCAAGCCAGTCCCATGGAAATGCAAGGAAGCACGGGAGCTTTACAACGAATGGTACAAAATATTGCCATTTCGGCTGGTTCAGCAGTTGGTTCAACCTGTCTAAATCTTTGGCCAAACAATCTATTATTAGCTACTCGGATTGGATGGGGAATTACATTAGTGTTAGTTATTATGAGTTTAAAGGACATGATTTTTTCAAAACACAATAATTAACTATAAAAAAGAGTCTGGGACAAAAAGATTTTGATTTTTAGGAATTCTTTATTATAAATTTTTTTAAAATCGATAGATTAGACAAAAAAATCGAACAAAAAAAGAGTATTCTGAGTGTCAGAAAACTATTTTTTTGTTCGATTTTTTTGTATTTAAGGTTAGACTTTTGTCCCAGCCAACTTATTGAAAGACTACAAAATAATCAATAATTAATTATAGTACTTGCAAAAAAATCCTTGATTCTAATTTTTTTAGATCAAGGATTTTTTTGTTATTTCAAAAAAATATATAAATGACTTAAATTATCTTAAAAACGTACTTATACTATCTTATCTTGAAAAAAATATTGCATTATTATAGCATTTATGGTTTGAATTGGTTTTTTCAATATGCTTCTCTTGTCAGGATACTCTAAAAAAAGATTACTTTCTATTAATCTAATAAATCTTTGTTTTTCAATTAAGAGTTCTAGTGGAGATTTTTCTCTTGCTAAAATAAAACCGGGTTCATATTGGGTATGAAATGTTCTTTTCTGAGAAGTTGGATCAATATACAACTCTTCTCCATCTTCTGTGTATAGTTGGTTGCCTTTTGTTAGATAAAGTAGATCCTCTAAGTGCTGTCCATCAGTATGTAGGAAATGTTCGATGTATTTGACAGCTTTTAAAATTTCACTTACTTTATCAGAGTATTCATTCGATTCAAGAACACTCTTTTCTAATTCAATCTCTTTACTAGTTCCAAATAGTTGGGTTGGAGTTGCATCAAAATATTCTGCTATCTTATCTAAATTTGCAAAGGTAGGATAGCTTTTTTGTTTTTCGTAGTCAGAGATGGACTGTTTACCGATTCCTAAATCTTCTGCAAGTTGAGTTTGACTTACTCCTTTTTCTATGCGTAGTCGTGCCAAATTAGGTCCAAAATTTTGAATAATAAAGGCCATGATAAACTCCTGTGTTTTATTTTTAACTTATTCTATCACCTATAAACTTACAAATCAAGTTTTTAGTTGACTATCCAAAATAATTTTTATAAAATATATTTATAACTTATAAATAAGTTATAAATGATACAAAATGGTTCATAAGTTTAGGAATAGTGAGTGAGGAGGAAGTTGAGGACGAGACTAGGACTTATGACTATTCGAAACCTTGGAGCTAGAAATTGTGTGGACAAGGACAAGGGCGAGCCTGACGGGAAGTCAGGCGAAGTCCCGAAGACTGCCGTCCAGACAATTTCTAGCTAAGCAAAAGCTGGCTATTCTAACAGCCAGCAAAAAGGGACACTTAGGACAACGTCCAAAGAACGACGGAACGAGCAAACGTTGATTTGACGGTGTTTCTGAGACCTAAAAAATCTAAAAGAAGGGGGGGACAATTTTGTTGGTTTCTATACAAGATTTAAGAAACATTCAAGAACGATGTGATGCAGGAGAATTAGTACAGAGGTTAGATGTCAGTATTGATAGACTAACGGTTATCTGGGATACAGATACTGGTTTCCTAAGACGGATTTTCAAAAATCTGAAACAGGCAATAAGTACAAGAGTTGATTCATTTGAAATATACGATAATGTTCGAGATGATTGTTTTACTTTAGCTAAAGTTTTTAATGAATATGATTCAATCAACATTATATTTTTTCAACTATCCATTTATGGAGGTGAACAATTGATTCGGATTGATTTCAATCCTAACACTTTAAAAGAATTTGATGGAATGAAAGTATGGAGGCAATTAATGTACTTTGCCAGATTGAATTCATTGACGGTACGTTTGTCTCGTTTTGATTTGGCATTTGACATTTTCAACAGGCCTGAAATCGTTAATTTGCAACATATTAAAGGTGGTGTTACCCATAAGGTCTTCTATGGTCGAGGGGGCGAATTAGAGACGAAATATTGGGGTTCTAGCGGTAGTAATGTACAAGTTAGGTTATATGATAAGAACAAAGAAATCATTGTTCACAAGCGTGAAGAGAAGCTAGATTTGGCTGTAAATCCGTTTTGGTGGAGACTGGAGTTCCAACTTAGAACCAAAGCGATTGGTGAGGAGATGGTCCAAGATATTATGAATCGACTTGATAATTTCGGGTTTTATAAGCTAGAACATATTCGAGTGGAGCAAAGAGCATTTACAATTATCTTTCTCAACAATCCTGAACTGTTATCATTGGCTTTTCCAAATTTAAAATCAGACAGCATCAAAAAGAAAAAAACAAGAGTCCGCAAACTATTGAGAGAAGAAACAAACCAATTTGCGGAAGAATTAAAAGAAGTATTAATACAAAATCTCCCTAAATTAAATACAGAATTACAACTACTTGTAGGTGAGTTTCTGAATTTAGAAAATAAATAAGGAGGATAACTATGGATAATAATTTAATTAGTAACAAAGAATTAATTGAAATGGGCTATCGCCCTCATACAGCGAATGATATCATTCATCAGGCAAGAGAATTACTTGTATCACGAGGCTATACATTTTATAATCGCAAACGTTTGATGGTTGTTCCAAAAAGTGTTGTAAATGAGATTCTAGGAACAGAGGTGGCGTAATATGGCAAGTGTTCGTTACCGAAAGCGAGGAGATAGTAATTTATGGACCTATGAAATTCGTAACGAAGGAAAAACAGTTGCTCATAATAGCGGTTTTAAAACAAAAAAACTTGCAGAGTCAGAAGCTGAACCGATTCTGCAAGAACTTCGTTTAGGGAAAAGAATTTCTAGAGATATTTCTCTGGTAGATCTATATCAAGAATGGCTTGAACTAAAAATTCTACCGAGTAGTAGGTCGGAAGAGACAAAGAAAAAATATCTTCTCCGTAAAAACACAATTGAAAGATTATTTGGAAATAAAAAAGTCACTCAAATTCGTGCGAGTGAATACCAAAGAATTATGAATAAGTATGGGCAAACAGTTGGTAGAAATTTTCTTGGTAGATTGAATACTGGAATTCATCAGAGCATCCAAATGGCAATTGCTGACAAAGTTCTAATAGATGATTTTACACAACATGTCGAGTTATTTTCATCCAAAGAACAACAGATGACAGAAGAGAAATATTTACATACAGAAAAGGACTATCTGGATTTACTTTTAGCAGTAAAGAGAAAATTCGATTACCAACGTTCAATTGTTCCTTATATCGTCTATTTTCTATTAAAAACAGGCATGAGGTTTGGGGAGTTAATAGCGTTAACTTGGAATGAAGTTGATTTTGATAGAGGACTGCTAAAAACATATAGGAGGTTTAACACCCTTTCTCATAAATTTGTCCCTCCAAAAAACAAAACGTCTATTCGGATAGTACCGATAGACGAAGAATGTATTAAGATATTACAAGTTCTAAAAATTGAACAGGAGAATGCTAATAAAGAGCTAGGAATAAAGAATAGGTATAAAATGATTTTTCAACATTATGGATATATTCACTTGGTACCAGACATTGCAAGTGTCAATAAAGCTTTGAGTGTTCTTTTAAATGAATTAGATATTTATCCAATTATCACGACAAAAGGAGCACGTCATACCTATGGGAGCTACCTCTGGCACAAAGGATTTGACCTTGGAGTTATTGCAAAAATTCTAGGGCATAAAGATATTTCAATGTTAGTAGAAGTATATGGACACACTTTAGAGGAGAAAATTTTTGAGGAATTTAATCAAATTAGAGATGTCTGGAAAGATTGCTCATAAAAAAATGTGGGGCAAATGATGGGGCAAATCAGTTATAGACAAGCAAAAAAGCCTTGTAAATCAAGGCTTTTTCCTGTTGATTTAGATGCCCCCTACAGGGATCGAACCTGTGACCCACGGATTAAGAGTCCGCTGCTCTGCCAGCTGAGCTAAGGAGGCAAAGAAAAAAGCTGTATTGGTGCCGAAACTTCACGGTTTGTATTGAACCCGCGCAATTAAGCAGGTGGGCAACTCGCTCTAACTGAAGCTGTTTCCGTGTGAGACGGCCTACATGCTGTTAGAAGACTTTTGTTTCCCTAATAATACAAAAAATAGTCGGTCAACACTTAAGTGTGAAGTCGTACACCACAGCGTTTCTATGTTTATATGATACCACTTTTTCAAAAAAAATCAAGAGGAAAGTGCAATTTTTTGAAAAGGATTTCAGATTTTTCGTAAACGGTCGATGGCTTCCTTTCTTTGAGCCAAAGCCCGTTCATATTTACCAGTATCTTCTGCTTGGAAATAGTGATGATTGCGGATTTTTTCTGGCAGATAGTCTTGCTTGACCCAATGTCCAGGATAGTTGTGTGGATAGAGATAGTCTTGGGCATTCCCCAGTTCCTTGCTTCCACTGTAGTGCCCATCACGCAGGTGTCGTGGAATAGGCAAGTGCCCTGATGTTTTGAGATCTGCAAGCGCCTTGTCCATAGCTATATAGGCTGAGTTGGATTTGGAGAAAGGGCCAAATCAATCACGACATTGGCAATGAGAATGCGGGCTTCTGGGAAGCCAATCTTTTGGGCGGCATCCAGAGCAGTCACGGTATGAATCTGGGCTTCAGGATTGGCCAAACCGATATCTTCATAGGCGATAACGGTCAAGCGACGAGCGAGACTAGGCAAATCGCCAGCCTCAATCAAGCGAGCAGCATAGTGAAGACTGGCATCCACATCGGAGCCACGGATGGATTTTTGCAAGGCTGAGAGAACATCATAGTGTCCATCTCCATCCTTATCCATGGTAATGTAGCTCCGTTGCAGGCTATTTTCCATGATGTCTAGAGTGATGTGGCGGATGCCCTTATCATTCTCAGGGGTAGAGAGAACTGCCAAATCCAGTGAGTTAAAGGCAGAGCGCAGGTCTCCGTTTGTAGAGGTTGCGATGAAATCCAGCGCATCCTCATCTAGTTTTACTGGAAAATCAAAACCACGCTCAGGGTTACTTAGAGCTATCTGAAGAGCCTCTTTGACGTCTTGGTTAGACAGAGGTTCCAACTCAAAAATTTGAACACGACTGCGAATGGCAGGAGTGACAGAGAAGAAAGGATTTTCAGTAGTTGCTCCAATCATAATGACCAGACCACTTTCCAAGAGTGGAAGGAGAAAGTCTTGTTTAGTCTTGTCCAGTCGATGAATCTCGTCTAGTAGCAGTACAAGACCACCTGAGAATTTAGCTTCCTCAGCAATTTCTTGCAATCGCTTTTTACTATCAACTGTCGCATTGAAAGTTCGAAAGGCATACTTTGTTGTTCCAGCGATGGCAGAGGCAATACTGGTTTTGCCGATTCCAGGAGGTCCATAGAGAATCATGGAGGACAGGCGGTTGGCTTCCACCATGCGGCGGATGATTTTTCCTTGTCCGACCAGATGTTCCTGACCAATGACCTGGTCGATGGTTTTAGGGCGCATGCGAAGCGCGAGATTGTCTGGCATAGCAGTCCTTTCTAACGTGGATTTTAGTAGAATAACTCATCTAATATATCTTACTATGTCCATTCTAGCTTATTAGTTGTGATATTTCAATGGTTTTGTAATATTCAGGGAGTGAGACAGAGTCTTTTTTACTATTTAATTTGATGAGGAGAGGGATCAACATGAGAGAATTGATTTTCCTTAAAGCTCAAAATAGGATAGTTGAGCCTAAAGAAGTAGAGTTACTAACCTGAGAAATAATATTGCTAAATATTATTGTATGAATTATAATGAAAAGAGAGGTGTTAAGCAATGGAAAGAATGGAATTACCAAGTCAGGACGTTTGGATTTTTACAAAACAAATTCGGCATTGGATTCTTAGTGATCAAGTTATCTCAGGAAAAAGACAATTTCTCTTCAGGGAAGATACTCCAAAAGAGGTTTTAGATTTGTACGAAAACATTAAACCTAAACTTGATTTTGCTTACCAAGAAGTTCATTTTAATAATGGGTTGAAAAAATATGAAAAATAGAATAATTGATGTTTTTAAAGTAGTAAATCGTCTCCTTGTCATAACTGTTGAAAATCCTGATTTCGAGGACTTGAGAGTTAATCAGTTTGTAAAAATTGGAGATAAAAAGTATAGGGTACGTAGTGTTCCTATGATTCATTCAACACCACCTCAGTCTATCTTAAATCGAGATACTTTTACAATTGACTATACAGATGATGAATTGCTCGATAAAGAAGCAGTATTTACTACTCAATAGAAATAGATATGAATAAATTGGATGCTCTTAGAACCACATCTAAGGGCTTTTTGGTATAAGAGAATAATAATTATCACTCCTTTACAATACGTGTAGCACGTGTTATAATGGTGTTGTCAGGAGGTAAAAGCGCTATGCCTATGACACAAAAAGAGATGGTCAAACTCCTTACGGCTCATGGTTGGATAAAGACCAAAGGTGGTAAAGGCTCCCATATTAAAATGGAGAAGCAAGGGGAAAGACCGATCACAATCCCACATGGTGAGCTGAATAAGTACACTGAAAGAGGGATAAGAAAGCAAGCTGGGTTGTAAAATTCAGCCCCTGCTTTTTGATATGGAGGTAGTGAAATGTTAGTTACATATCCAGCTTTATTTTATTATGATGATACAGATGGGGTAAAAGCGACTTATTTTGTCCATTTCCCAGATTTTGAATACTCAGCTACACAAGGAGAGGGGATTTCGGAGGCTTTGGCTATGGGTTCGGAGTGGTTAGGAATAACTGTCGCAGATTTGATAGAGAGTGATGGAGATTTACCTCAGCCATCCGATATCAATAGCTTGTCTTTAATTGATAATGATCCTTTTAAAGATGATGAAGATTTCGTGTCAACCTATGACCTTGAAAAATCTTTTATTTCTATGGTGTCTGTTGATGTATCAGAATACCTAGGAAGTCAGGAACCAATTAAAAAGACCTTGACCATACCAAGATGGGCAGATAAGTTGGGACGAGAAATGGGACTTAACTTTTCTCAGACTTTGACAGATGCTATTGCAGATAAGAAAATTCAAGCATAATACTCAATGAAAATCAAAGAGCAAACTAGGAAACTAGCCGCAGGTTGCTCAAAACACTGTTTTGAGGTTGCAGATATAACTGACGAAGTCAGTAACTATATCTACGGCAAGGCGACGTTGACGTGGTTTGAATTTGATTTTCGAAGAGTATAGGATTAAGTGTGACATCGTGGGAACGGTCAATAAAAAAAGCACGTCTAATTGTGCTGGTTACTTGTCTATTGATCCTATAGATTTGCTAGCCCTTTCGAGGGCTTTTTGTGTTGATTTTTTGGAAAAAATAAGGAAATCAAACTTTTAAGAAAATCACTGATACCAAGGGTTTAAATGAGGCAATATGGTATAATTAGAACATAAAATAATTTTGTGGTAAGATGGTAGTATCTATTTTAGCATATTTCCGAGCAATCGGGGCGATTTAAGAGTCGCATAGAAAGAGGACAAAATGGCAACATATGGATTTTTAGATGTTTTAGAAGAAGAATTGGAGAAGAACTTTCCCTTTGATTTTGAGATTAGTTGGGACAAACGCAATCATGCGGTTGAAGTGAGTTTTTTGTTAGAAGCGCAAAACGCTACAGGCGTGGAGATGGTGGATGAGGACGGAGAGGTGTCATCGGACGATATTCTCTTTGAGGAAGCAGTACTCTTTTATAATCCTGCCAAGTCAACAGTTAATGAGGAAGACTATTTGACGGTTATTCCTTACCTACCTAAAAAAGGATTTTCTCGTGAATTTTTAGCTTATTTTGCGCTATTCCTTAAAGATACTGCTGAGGTTGGACTAGATGCCCTCATGGACTTTTTGGAAGACCCAGAAGCAGAAGAATTTGTCATGGAATGGAACCAAGAAGTCTTTGAAGAAGGAAAAGTTGGCTTGGAAGAGGGAGAGTTTTATCCTTATCCGAGATACTAGGGATTATTGGGAGAGTTTATGAAAAAAATTGTGACGTATTTGATTCAGACAGTGTCTGTTCTTGTGATGATGCTAGCTTTTGCTTGTGGAACAATCGCATTTGCAGAGTTGGGGTATTCCGCAGTTTTAGTCTTTACTTTTGGTTATGCCTTTGCTCTTCTAAGTATGTATGTAATCTTTATTCTTCATGAGCTTGGTCATGCATTTGTGGTTATTTGACAGGCTATCGTCTGGTGGCTTTTGGGTTAGGGAACTTTCTTTTAACCAAAAAGTTAGGAAGGCTTCATCTTAGTCGAACAGCAGTTATAAAAAATGTTGGTGCTCAGTATATTGGTTTAAAAGAGAATGAAAGTGATCAAAGAACTATCTTGATGCTTTCAGGAGGCTTGATAGTTCACCTTTGCTTGATATTATTGGCAACACTTTTTGGTTTTTTGACAACAAACTGGTATTTTGCAGGCACTTGGATTTGTCTAAATTTATCTCTTCTTCTATTCAATGCTCTGCCAGTTGGCATCACCGATGGAGCAAAAATTTGGGAATTACTACAACACCCTGAAAATACCAAATACGCCTACCTGATGTTGAGGCATTCTGCCCAGACCTTGCTAGCTCCTCAAGAATATGATTTAAAAGACTTTATCATGTCTGTTGATGAGGATGTGAGAGGAAGTTTTGTAGAAAGTGTTCGGACTCTTCAGGGATTGGTATTCATATTGGATGATAATATAGAGCTTGCAAAGCAACAGTTTCAGTCTGTGTTAGAGAAAACAGATAATCCAATGTCTAAAACTAGTTCTCAAATATACCTTCTTCAAGTTGCTCTGATGGAAGGAGATAATAAGAAAGCGGAAGAATATGCAAGTATTCGAGGAGTCAAATCCTTTTTATCTCTAAAAACAGCAGATATGCAGGTCATTCAAGCTTGGTATCAATTTAAGGTAAAGAAAGATGTAGTTCAAACTCACAAGGCTATGAAGATTGCTAGACAGAAAATGAATAGCAGCCGGATGTTACGGGATGAGAAAATCTATTATCAAAACTGGTTAGCCGAGCTGGAGAAGGAATTAACCGAAGGAGTCTAACATGGAAATAGAGATTTCTGATTTCACAGGCTGTAAGATTGCTTTGTTTTGTGGGGATAAGCTACTGGTCATCTTGCGTGATGATAAGGAAAATATTCCTTGGCCCAATATGTGGGAACTACCCGGTGGTGGACGAGAGGGCAATGAAAGCCCTTTTGAATGCGCTCGGCGTGAAGTTTATGAGGAACTGGGAATTCATTTAAATGAAGATTGTTTGCTTTGGGGCAAAATTTATCCTAGCGTAATCTTTGAAGGCAAGCAATCGGTCTTTATGGTTGGTCAGCTAAGACAAGAACAATTTGATAATATTACCTTTGGGGATGAAGGACAGGGCTATAAACTGATGCCTATTGAGGAGTTTCTTAGTTCCAGTCAAGTTGTACCTCAACTGCAAGAGAGATTAAAAGATTATTTAAAAGTAAGTGATTAGAAAGGATGGTTCGGTTACATTTCTAAACTGAACCCGCCCTAAACACTATGCCAAAAGGATAAATGTCTCTTAGACACAAGCGTCTTCAGAGAGTTTCCTATTTTGGCTTTGTGTTTTACGGGCTTGGTATCTTAATAATGGAAACATGGCAAGAGTTAAAAGTTACAGTGAAGCGTGAGGGAGAGGAGTTAGTTTCCAATCTCTTGATTGAGTTAGGTGCCCAAGGGGTAGCAATTGAAGACAGCATGGACTATGTGGGAAATGTTGACCGCTTTGGTGAGATTTTCCCAGAGGTAGAGCAGCAGGAAGAAATCGTAGTGACCGCCTACTACCCTGAAACGGTTGATGTGGCAGTGGTTGAGGCAGACTTGCAGGCTCGTTTAGCAGAGTTGACAGATTTATGGATTTGGGTGAGGTCAAGATGGGGACGACTGCCTTGGCTGAGGAAGACTGGGCGGACAATTGGAAGAAATACTACGAATCAGCTCGAATTACTCATGACTTGACCATCGTGCCGTCTTGGACAGACTATGAGGCGACTGCGGGAGAAAAGATTATCAAGCTGGATCCTGGTATGGCCTTCGGAACTGGGACGCATCCGACGACCAAAATGAGCCTTTTTGCCTTGGAACAGGTTCTTCGTGGTGGCGAAACGGTGCTGGATGTGGGGACTGGTTCAGGTGTCCTTTCTATTGCTAGCTCGCTTCTAGGTGCTAAGGAAATTTTCGCCTATGACCTAGATGATGTGGCAGTTCGTGTTGCTCAGGAAAATATTGAACTCAACTCTGGAATGGAAAATATCCACGTTGCTGCTGGAGACTTGCTCAAGGGTATTGAGATTGAAGCAGATGTCATCGTGGCTAATATCTTGGCGGATATTCTCATTCATCTGACAGAGGATGCTTATCGCTTGGTCAAGGACGAAGGCTACCTGATCATGAGTGGGATTATCAAGGACAAGTGGGACATGGTGCGCGAGTCGGCTGAGTCAGCTGGATTTTTCCTTGAAACCCACATGGTTCAAGGGGAATGGAATGCCTGTGTCTTTAAGAAAACCAAGGATATTTCAGGTGTGATTGGAGGCTAGCATGCAGCAGTATTTTGTCAAGGGGAGTGCAGTCTCTCCTGTCACTATCGAGGATAAGGAAACCAACAAGCATATGTTTCAGGTTATGCGCCTGAAAGAAGAGGATGAGGTGACCTTAGTCTTTGATGATGGTATCAAGCGTTTGGCGCGTGTGCTGGATGTGGAAGCTCGTCAGTTTGAATTGGTAGAAGAACTAGATGACAATGTGGAACTGCCCGTTCAAGTGACCATTGCATCTGGCTTTCCCAAGGGGGACAAGCTGGAGTTTATCACTCAAAAAGTAACCGAGCTCGGTGCCAGCCAGATTTGGGCCTTTCCTGCCGATTGGTCAGTAGCCAAATGGGATGGCAAGAAATTGGGTAAAAAGGTTGAAAAACTAGAAAAAATCGCTCTTGGAGCAGCAGAACAAAGCAAGCGAAATCGTGTCCTAAGTATCCAGCTTTTTGAAAAGAAAGCAGACTTTCTAGCACAACTGGACCAGTTTGACTCTATCATAGTGGCTTATGAAGAATCAGCAAAAGAAGGAGAAGCCGCTGCGCTCTTACAAGCGGTCTCTGGTCTTGAAAAAGGAGCCAAATTGCTCTTTATCTTTGGTCCAGAAGGCGGACTCTCACCTGCAGAAATCGAAAGTTTTGAAGCTAAGGGAGCAGTCTTGGCAGGTCTTGGTCCTCGTATTTTGCGAGCAGAAACAGCACCACTTTATGCTTTATCAGCCCTTAGTGTTTTATTAGAATTAGAGAAATAAGAGGAAGAAAATGGAACAAAAACATCGTTCAGAATTTCCAGAGAAGGAACTTTGGGATTTAACAGCCCTATACCAAGATCGTGAAGATTTCTTGCGTGCAATCGAAAAGGCTCGTGAAGATATCAACCGATTTAGCCGAGATTACAAGGGCAATCTTCACACTTTTGAGGATTTTGAAAAGGCATTTGTGGAATTGGAACAAATCTATATTCAGATGAGCCATATTGGAAACTATGGCTTTATGCCTCAGACGACAGACTATGGCAATGACGAATTTGCTAATATTGCTCAAGCTGGGATGGAATTTGAAACAGATGCCAGTGTAGCCTTGACCTTCTTTGACGATGCCTTGGTGGCAGCTGATGAGGAAGTCTTGGACCGTTTGGGTAAATTGCCTCACTTGACGGCAGCTATTCGTCAGACCAAAATCAAAAAGCCCACTATTTAGGGGCTGATGTGGAGAAGGCCTTGACCAATCTGGGTGAAGTTTTCTACAGTCCACAGGATATTTACACTAAGATGCGAGCTGGGGATTTCGAAATGGCTGACTTTGAAGCTCATGGCAAGACCTACAAAAACAGTTTTGTCACCTATGAGAATTTCTACCAAAATCACGAGGATGCTGAGGTTCGTGAGAAATCTTTCCGTTCCTTCTCAGAAGGACTTCGTAAGCACCAAAATACGGCTGCAGCAGGCCTATCTAGCCCAGGTCAAATCTGAAAAACTCTTGGCAGATATGAAGGGCTACGACTCCGTCTTTGATTATCTTCTAGCTGAGCAAGAAGTGGACCGTGCCATGTTTGACCGCCAGATTGACCTCATTATGAAGGACTTTGCGCCAGTTGCCCAGAGATACCTCAAGCATGTTGCCAAGGTAAATGGTCTTGAAAAGATGACCTTTGCAGACTGGAAATTGGACTTGGATAGCGCTCTTAATCCTGAAGTGACTATTGACGACGCCTATGATTTGGTCATGAAGTCAGTAGAACCTTTGGGGCAAGAATATTGTCAGGAAGTTGCTCGCTATCAAGAAGAGCGCTGGGTGGACTTTGCTGCCAATAGTGGCAAGGATTCTGGTGGCTATGCGGCGGACCCATATCGCGTGCATCCTTATGTTCTCATGAGCTGGACAGGCCGTTTGAGCGATGTCTATACCTTGATTCATGAAATCGGGCATTCTGGTCAATTCATCTTTTCAGATAATCATCAAAGCTACTTTAATGCACACATGTCGACTTACTATGTCGAAGCACCGTCAACTTTCAATGAATTGCTTCTCAGTGATTACTTGGAGCACCAATCTGACGACCCTCGTCAAACGCTTCGCTCTGGCTCACCGCTTGACAGACACCTACTTCCATAACTTTATCACTCACCTTTTGGAAGCAGCCTTCCAGCGTAAAGTGTATACATTGATTGAAGAAGGAGAAACTTTCGGAGCAAGCAAACTCAACAGCATTATGAAGGAAGTTTTGACCGAATTCTGGGGAGATGCTATTGAAATTGACGATGATGCAGCTCTGACTTGGATGCGCCAAGCTCACTATTACATGGGCTTGTATAGTTATACTTACTCAGCGGGACTAGTCATCTCGACAGCAGGTTATCTTCATCTTAAAAACTCAGAAACTGGAGCTGAGGACTGGCTCAATCTTCTCAAATCAGGTGGTAGCAAGACACCGCTTGAGTCAGCTATGATTATCGGAGCAGATATCTCTACAGATAAACCACTCCGTGATACTATTCAGTTCTTGTCAGACACAGTTGATCAGATCATCGCTTACAGTGCCCAGTTGGGAGAGTAGGGGAATAGAAAGGTTGTTCCAGAATGATGTTTATGAGCTTGTTAAGCGTCATTATACTTGGCTTAGCAAGGTCGTGATGTTAAAATTGAACTTGTTGTAGAGTTGATATTGATCCTTATTTACTTCATTTTTTATCAGATTGTGTTTAATTGAGAATTCAATATTAAGTCATTTAAGGACGGCTTTTTGAGTAGTTATTAGAAGTGTAGAGGTATTGCCCATGTATCAAGAGTTACTAAGAAAAATAGCAGAAGAAAAACCAAGTTATCATCAGGAGGAAATCCAGTGGTTGCTTGACCATTTGGGAGATCCTTCTCCAGAAATTCGCGATGATCTTGTTTTTACAAGCTTTGCTAGAGGAATTCAGGAAGAGCTATTTACACAGGAACAATTTCATTTTATTGCTAAAGTAGTCTCATCTGATGGAGGACTAGACAAAGAGATTGATAAGGTAGACTTGTCAACCCTTGAACGTTCTTTTAGGGCACTTGTTTATGCAAACCTCTTATCTGCGGATGCCAACCAGCAATCGGTTTTTTATCAGAGATTAAAAGCAGAAATTCGCAATGTCCTGTTAAATCAAGGTTTGTACTATCTTTCGAAAGAAAAGGACACGACAGGTTTTTCAAGTCAGTATGGTTGGGTTCACGCTTTTGCACATGGAGCCGATTTACTGATAGAGGTAGTTTGTCATCCAGACTTTCCTAAAAACAGAGTTCATGAAGTATTTGACATACTTGGCAAACTGTTTAAAAGAATTACCATTCGTTTTACAGATGATGAGGATTGGCGTTTAGCCAGAGTACTTTATGAACCGATTTTAAAAGGGAAGTTAGCGCAAGAGCAAGTAGCTGCTTGGATAAAAACGGTTGATTTTCCGATAGAAGAAAGGGAAGATTTTTACAAATTTTCCAACTTCAGATCCTGTCTGTTGGAAGTCTATGTCCAACTTGACCAGAGAAACAGTTTACAAGATGACTTGAAAGAAGCTATCCAATCTTTTCAATACTAGGGATTAACTAGTATTACTTATTGAAAGGGTTTCTATTGTATCCTCCTAACTAATAATGAAAACTAATAAAAGAGGTTGAATCATTTTCCAACCTCTTTTCCTGTATCTTAATGGAATTGCATACCACCATCAACGATAATGGTTTGTCCTGTAATGTAGTTTGAGTCTGGTCCTGCGAGGAAGCTGACGGCTGCAGCTACATCTTCTGGTTCAGATAGGCGTTTTAGGGTAATATCTTTTGCAAATGTCTGCATACCCCACTCGTCATCTTTTCCTGCATTTTTACCAACTTCATGAGCGATATCGTACATCATTGGCGTTTTAACAATACCTGGTGCGTAGGCGTTAACAGTGATATCTGAGTCTGCTAAATCACGGGCTAATGTTTGCGTAATTCCGCGAACAGCAAATTTTGTTCCACCATAAACAGTTAGATTTGGATTACCGACTACACCAGCTTGAGAAGTTGCGTTGATAATTTTACCTCCGTGGCCAAGTGCTTTAAATTGCGCTTGTGCAGCTTGTGAACCCCAAATGACACCACCAACGTTGATACCGAAAGTACGTGTAAATTGTTCCTCAGTAATTGTATCAAGAGGAGTAGTTGGAGCAACACCAGCGTTATTTACGACAACATTCAAATCACCAAAATGGTCAACAACTTGTTGAAATGCTTGTGCAACTTCTGCCTGTTTCGAAACATCGGTCACGACAGCAAAGGCATTTTCAGCTGATAATTCGGCAACAGCCTTTTCAGCTGTTTCGGGATTGTAGTCTAAGACTCCTACCTTAAAGCCATCTTGAACCAATCGTTTTGCAATTGCAAACCCGATTCCTTGACCTGCACCTGTGACAATAGCAACTTTAGACATATGATTCCTCCTTGGTATTCACGATACCATTCAAACGTTCATAAAAGAACAACAAAGTTGTAAAAATTAGTTCAAATTAGGAATTAAATAACCTATTTGAATTATGTTAATATTATATACCTTTAGAAAAAATGTTTCAAATAAACACTACCGTTTTTACAGAATTATAACCTGAAATTTCCAGTTAATTTTCTTGAAACCCTTTCCCTCTTTTGATAGACTAGTATCTAGTTTTTGAAAAAAGGAGAAAGAAAATGAAAAAATTTGTCGCTGAGTTAATCGGTACTTTCATGCTTGTGTTCATTGGGACAGGAGCTGTTGTTTTTGGAAATGGTCTTGATGGACTAGGTCACCTTGGAATCGCCTTTGCCTTTGGTTTGGCAATTGTGGTGGCAGCTTACTCAATCGGAACTGTTTCAGGTGCTCACTTGAATCCAGCGGTTTCGATTGCTATGTTTGTAAACAAACGTTTGTCATCCTCAGAACTTGTAAACTACATCCTTGGACAAGTTGTTGGAGCTTTCATCGCTTCTGGCGCTGTCTTCTTCCTCTTGTCTAATTCAGGAATGTCAACTGCAAGTCTTGGAGAAAATGCCTTGGCAAACGGGGTTACTGTCTTTGGTGGTTTCTTGTTTGAAGTTATTGCAACCTTTTTGTTTGTCTTGGTAATTATGACCGTGACTTCAGAAAGCAAGGGAAATGGCGCGATTGCTGGTTTGGTAATCGGTTTGTCATTGATGGCCATGATCCTTGTGGGATTGAACATTACTGGACTTTCAGTTAACCCAGCCCGTAGCTTGGCTCCGGCTATCTTGGTAGGTGGCGCAGCCCTTCAACAAGTATGGATTTTCATCCTTGCCCCAATCGCTGGTGGAGTTCTCGCAGCCCTTGTTGCGAAAAACTTTCTTGGAACAGAAGAATAATTGAAACTCAAAAAGCCTTGCTCCTCAGTTTGAGGAACAGGGCTTTTTCGTATCTGTTTATACTCAATGAAAATCAAAGAGCAAACTAGGAAACTAGCCGCAGGTTGCTCAAAGCACTGATTTGAGGTTGTAGATGAAACTGACGAAGTCAGTAACCATACATACGGCAAGGCGACGTTGACGCGGTTTGAAGAGATTTTCGAAGAGTATTAGCGGTTGTCAATTTTCTCTGGATAGAGGTCGTGTTGGAAGAGGCGTTGTTCTGCCAAGCCTTCATACTTAGTTCCAGGCTTACCGTAGTTGTAGTAGGGGTCGATTGAGATTCCACCGCGCGGAGTGAATTTTCCCCAGACTTCTAAATAGCGAGGGTCTAGCAAGTTGACCAAGTCTTTCCCGATGGTGTTAATACAGTTTTCGTGAAAATCCCCATGATTCCGATAACTAAAGAGGTAGAGTTTGAGGGATTTTGACTCTACACAGAGCTTGTCGGGAATGTAGGAAATATAAATGGTCGCAAAGTCTGGCTGAGCAGTGATTGGGCAAAGCGAGGTAAATTCAGGACAGTTGAATTTGATGAAATAGTCATTTTCCACATGACGGTTGTCAAAGGATTCGAGGACCTCTGGTTGATAGTCAAAAATATAGTTGGTTTCTTTGTTGCCTAATAGGCTTAGGTTTTTCATTTCTTCTTGTTGTGACATGATTTTTTCTTTCTAATTTTAAACACCACGTTGGTTATCGTAGAGGAGGGTATGGAGTTGAGGAAGGACGCGGACATTGCCCCAGCTATCGTCAGCAGCGATGCGTTCCCATAGTTCTTTGAGGCGGTCCAGTTGGTCCTGGACAATATTGCCTCTAGCCTTGGGCTCAGGATTTCCTGCTGATAAGAAGAGAACATCTGGTTGGTAGCGTTCTTGAATTTCTTTGGCAAAGGCTAAATCGGCATCATCAAAGACAGGGATTTTAAAGGTGACCTTGTCTGGATCCAGTTGGGAAACGATAAAGTCCAAGGTCTCGAAGTTGACTTCCATCTTGGATGAGGGAGGTTTGGGGCTTAGAGTGACCTGGTCGATGTCTTTTAACCAATTTTGCCAGCGGGATCCTTGGGTCTCAACAGCAAGGGTGACACCACGTTCCTTGAGCTTGGTGACCAGTTCAGCCATGTTGGATGCTAGGATAGCGGGATTTCCGCCAGACAGGGTAACATAGTCGTAGCTCCCTAGTTTATCCAAGGCAGCAATGACTTCGTCAGCCGTCATGCGAGTTGGTTTTTCAGAACCATCCCAAGTAAAGGCAGAATCGCACCAGTCGCAGTGGTAGTCGCAACCAGCAGTGCGGACAAACATGGTTTTCTGCCCAATAGCACGACCTTCACCTTGAAAGGTTGGGCCAAAGATTTCCAGAACTGGTAGTTTGAGGACACGTTCCCTAGTCATCTAACCACTCCCGTCTAAACTCTGCAAAGGAAGTCGGAGTTTCATAGAGGCGAACGTATTCCAAACGGAGACCGCGCTCATCTGGCAACTCTTGACTCATGGTTTGGAAAATCCAGTAAACCATATTTTCAGCAGTTGTATTCATATAAGGCAGAGTTTCATTGAGATAGCGATGATCCAAGTGGGGCTCTAAGTAGTTCTTGTAAATAGCTTTGATGTCTCCGAAATCGTAGGTCATACCACGCTCATCTAAAAATCCACTGACAGCAATCTGCAGATGATAAGTGTGGCCGTGCAGGGATTTGCATTTTCCCTCATAGTGAAAGAGGTGGTGGGCAGCATCGAAGGTAAATTCTTTTGATACCAAGGTTCTGTGAGGATTGTAGACAAGAGACTCCCCAGTTTCCTGTTTGATTTCTTTGGGTGCAAAAAACATTAGGCCTCTCCTTTCTGTGAGAGATAAACATCTAGTCCATGTTGACGTAGGTGGCAGGCTGGGCAATCGCCACAGCCGCTTCCGATAATTCCGTTGTAACAGGTCAAGGTTTTTTCACGAACATAGTCAAAGGCACCGAGTTGGTCGGCTAATTCCCAAGTTTCAGCCTTGTCTAGCCACATGAGAGGTGTTTGGATAACAAAGTCGTAATCCATAGCAAGGTTGAGGGTAACATTAAGAGATTTGACAAAGACATCCCGACAGTCAGGGTAGCCTGAGAAGTCTGTCTCGCAGACACCTGTCACGATATCTTTAATGCCTCGTTGCTTAGCAAGGACTGCCGCAAAGGATAGAAAGAGGTGGTTGCGACCGTCAACAAAGGTATTGGGAACCTCTCCCTCTTTTTGCTCAATTTCCAGATCAGAGGTCAGGGCATTTTCAGTGATTTGCCCCAGCAGGGACATATCTAGGATGTGATGACGAATCCCCTGTTCCTTTGCAATTTCTTTAGCGACTTGAATTTCGAGATGATGACGTTGGCCGTAGGCAAAGGTGACAGCTTCGACTGTTTCATAGTGTTCTTTAGCCCAAAAGAGGCAGGTTGTAGAATCTTGACCGCCACTAAAGACGACCAAGGCTGATTGACGTTTCATAGTACTCCTTCCAAAATGGGAAATGTTCAGAGCACGCAAAAAGCTCCCATGAGGGAGCTAAAAAATACCAAGTCAAGGTTTTTTTTAGCGATGGCGTGTCCCAAACATCGTAATATTCTATCTACAGTCTAGCATATTTTTTGAAAAATGGCAAAGGGCAAGAAAAAAGAGACCAAAGAAAGTACTTGGTCTCTAATGTGATTAGCTCAATTCAGCAACGATGGCCTTGATTTGTTCTGCTGTGTGAACACCAGCAACTTGTTTGACAACTTGGCCGTCTTTTTTGAAGAGAAGAGTTGGGATAGACATGATTCCAAAAGCACGAGCTGTGTTTGGGTTTTCATCCACGTCCATTTTAACGATTTTCAAGACATCTTCTGAAAGTTCTTCAGATAATTTGTCCAAGATTGGACCTTGCATACGACATGGACCACACCAAGTTGCCCAGAAGTCTACCAAGACCAAACCGTCTTTTGTTTCTTGTTCGAATGTTGCATCTGTAATTGCTTTTGCCATTGTATTTCTCCTTTTTTAGTTATATTGGCTTAAATCTTGTTTCATGAGATAGAAGAAGATATCTCCATAAGTCCCATGGTAGTCCAAATCATGACCGTTGTAGGTTAATTTTTGGACAGGGTAATAGTCTGCGACGCCGATAAGGCAAGCTTGTTGTGAACGATCAAAGTCTTCATAAGATTCGAAAGTTACAGTTCTTTCGTTCTTGCTGGCATCTAGATAGGTAATTTCAATCATGTTTAAAACTCCTTTGTTTAATGATGACTTTATTTTACTCCTTGTAAAAGAGAATGTCAAGAAAAATGATTGCGCACGCAACTTTTTTCTAAAATCATCTTAAATCAAGAAATCCAAACCAGTTTCCAAGCTTTCTTCGACAGCCTTCTGTAGAGAGGCCAGTGTCTTTTGCCCATCACTTGTTAGGCAGATAAAGCTAGAACGTCTATCTTGATCACAACACATGCGACTAAGCAGACCGCAATTTTTAGCTTCCAAGCGAGCCACCATTCGAGAAACGGCGCTCGGGCTCAGATGAAGCTTATCTGGCAGGTCAATCTGGCGTAGAGATTTTTCTTGGGCCAAGTCCAGATAGTAGAGTAGGTAAAACTCTTTCAAGGTCAGACTTTGCTCGCTTTGCTGGGCAACAGTCTCTTCCAAGAGACTTTCAATTTCTTTCTGACGACGATTGAAGTCAAACCATTTTTCCAAATAGGTCATAGTATCTCCTTTCTTTTTAGAGTTATAAAATAGAAGAATGTCCATTAACGGACAGTCTCTGTATCACAAGATGATTGCGCATGCAATAATTATACTACTTTTCAAAAGAGCTGGCAAGAAAGAGGCTGGCATCTTTTATCCTAAATCATGCCTGTTTTCACAAGTCAAGAATTGTCTGTATCCCCTTTCCATATCTAATTTTCATGATCCCTTGTGCATTTCCTTGAAATTTTCTGAAAAAAGAGTAAACTGGTATGCAAGAAGTCTATTTCGTGGAGTTTAGGATGAAATTATATGTTCAATTAATGATTCTCTTTGTGATTTCTCTAATCGGTGAGGGAATCTCCAGTTTCTTTCATTTGCCCATCCCAGGCAGTATTATCGGCTTAATCATTCTCTTTTTAGCCCTGCAATTCAAGTGGCTGAGAACCAGGCATGTCAACATGGTAGGGAATTTCTTGCTGGCCAATATGACCATCCTCTTTTTGCCACCAGCAGTGGGAATCATGGAAAAGTTTGATGTGATTGCTCCCTATCTTTTGCCAATTGTTTTGATTGTCTTTTTTGCAGCAGTCATCAATATTATCCTCATTGCTTTGGTGGTTCAGTTTATCAAGAGACGATTTGAGGGAGATTATGAGAAAGGAGATGCCAAATGAGTGAATTTGTTTCCAATCCCCTATTTGGACTTGCCCTGTCTATCCTAGCTTATCTAGTAGGAATGCTGATTTACAGACGTTTCCTCATCCATTGACAACGCCCTTGCTTTTGTCAGCTGTTTTCATTATCATTTTTCTAAAAGTGACAGGTATTTCTTACCAAGATTACTACCAAGGTGGTGTCTATCTGAACAACTTGATTGTCCCATCGACCGTGGCTCTAGGGATTCCGCTTTATAAGAGTTTCCACTTGATGAAGCACCATGCTCGCAGTATTCTCTTTGGTAGTCTGCTAGCAGTAGTTGTCAATACCTCTTTCACAGCCCTTGTAGCTAAGATTTTTGGAATGGACTTTTTCCTAGCCATTTCACTCTTTCCTAAGTCAGTAACAACCGCTATGGCAGTGGGAATCACAGAAAAATTGCAAGGTTTGACGACTGTGACCTTGGTCGTTGTAGTGGCAACTGGGATTTTAACCAGTGTGATCGGACCAACCCTTTTGAAGTGGTTGAAAATTGACGATCCAGTAGCTGTTGGTCTTTCCCTTGGAGGAACAGGTCACGCAGTTGGAACAGGAACAGCCTTTCGATACGGCTCTGTAGCAGGAGCCATGGGTGGCTTGGCTATCGGTGTCACCGGTATTCTCTATGTTTTTGTAAGCCCCATCGTAGCTAGTTTGATATTGAGTTAAAAAGCAAGGAAATTGAGTTCCTTGCTTTTTAAAATCGTATGTTATAGAATATTACTTTTCTCTGCTTAAGTGAATGACTTGGTCATAGTGTTTCAAGTCTTCTTCCGTGTAGTGGTGAATGACTTCAATAACTGTTTGAGGTAGGGAGAAGAGCAAGTCACTAATCTTTCTGCTATTTTCCAAGTCAAGATTGGCCTTAATCTCATCTGCTAAGATGAGTTGGCTATCATGGTAGAGGGCGCGAGCGATTTCAAGGCGTTGTTTCTCGCCACCAGATAGACTATCATTACTGAGTGTTCGATTTTTCAAATGTTCTAATCCCGTTTTTTTGAGGATATGATTCAAAGTCTCTGGATTTTTATCCAGTCCCAGAAGGATATTGTCTTCCAGAGAGAGCGTGTCAAAGTAATGGCTATCTTGGAGAATATAGGAACTAAAGCTTGTGATTTCTTGACGTGACAGGTTTTGACCAGCAAAGATAATCTGTCCACTTGTTGGTGTCTCTTGACCATGAATGATATTGAGCAGGGTTGTCTTACCAGAGCCACTTTCCCCGATAATGGCAATTTTTTCTCCTTGCTTAATGTACATGGAAATCGGAGATAGGAGGATATTCCCCTCTTTTTCAAGGCAGATGTTGTCAAGTTGGATGGGAAAAATATTTTCTATGCTTCTAGGTGAGATGAAGTCAGACTGGCCCAAAAGTTTTTGGTATTTGTTGAGAAGAGTTCGATTCGCTTTTTGGGTGTTGGTAAAGTAAGCCAACTCTTGGAATTGATAGCCGATGTTATGGGAAACCAGATAGATGGCCACAAAACTCGCCGCATCTAAATAATTATAGTAGGTCATAAAGCCACCGATGACAATAGGTGTGACGGAACAAAAGGCATCGATGCTATTGATCAAGAGACTGTTTAATGTTCGTTGTCTTTCATAGTTGATTTCGGTATCTAGATTGGTTTGTAATTGTTTTTGGTAGCGAGCAAAAAAGAAGTCTTGTCCTTGATAATGGCGAATTTGTTGGTTACCGCCAATAAAATTTGTCAAGCTTGATAAGTAGCTCTGGTTACTAGTTGACCGCTTCTCAGAAAGTGAATCCAAGCGCTTTGATCCGATAGCACTGCAGAGGACAGGAAAGGAGTAGAAGAGGATGAAAATCAAGCCCAGATAAAAATTGGTCCATAGGGCATAGAGAATGGACACCGTGGTGAAACCAAGAGAAGAAATAATGATAACCGTTGGCTCAATATAGCTTTCTTCTAGTTGCTTGACGTCGTTTTCTAGGTCGGACAAAATATCCTTTTCATCGATCTCATAACTGTTTAAATCGCTTGAAAATAGCACTCTTGATTCCATATTTGAAATCAGTAATCAAACGAGCGTAGTAATAGCGTTTTCCAGCCAAACCCAGTAAGAGGACGAGATTACCAAGGATTCCTAGAATCAAAACTTTCCAAAGAAGTCCTAGTTCTTGATTGGTAAAACTAGCAACAATATTTTGAACAAGGGCTGGCGTGATAATTGCTTCCAGCCAAGTAATGGCAATAGAAAAGAAGTAAAGTACGAGGTGTTTCTTAGCAACAAATCTTCTCAGCATAAAGAGTTGACCTCCTTATCGATATATATGTAATTAGTTTTAAAGTCATTATACTCCTTTTTATTAAATACTTCATATAAAAATGTAAATCCTGAGGACGAAAAAAGCCTAGCGAGTTATTGTCGCTAGACTTTAAAACTATTGCAAATTAACCTTGTTTCTCAAAATATAGTAGGTTCCGAGATAAAAGATAGCTATGAAAATGAGTTCCTCGATAATGGATGTACTTGCTCCCATATAGAAATTATCATTAAGTCCTACAAGTGAATTGACATAGAAGTTAGTACTGGTATTGAAGAAAACTCCAATAAATCCTATGACGATTTGGATACCAATGTAGGCTGCAACAGCAAGTGCGGTACGGTATTCATTGAACAGTTGTCCAATGGAAATGGCTAAGTAAATGCAGAGGATTCCAGAAATAGTATTTAGTAGGAAGGATAACCCCACAAGAGAGAGTTGAGGAAGGTATGTTCCTACAAGTGGGAACCAGTCATAATGTGACATCCAATCTGGAACCGTTATAGTCACAATAAGAAAAGCACTTAGAGCCAGTACAGCCGAGCTAAGTATAGACCAGATGAAGGCTCCGACTAATTTAGCTGTGATGATATAGTGCTCAGAAACTGGCAAGGTCAAAGTCAGATAGCCTTGGCGGTCATAGACACTACCTTTGAAGCGTTTGATAATCAAGAAAATGGTTGAAATCCAAAGTGTAATTATCAAGCCGCCAAAGACGAGAGCCAGAAAGATAAATAGGAAAGGTTGGCTATCTTTGAAAGATATATAATTATAGTAGTGTCCTTGCATTCCTAGGGGGACTGAAAGGACTAGCACGGCTGCGTAGAGGGCTAAATACCACTTGTTAACATTTTTAAATTCGTAGCGAACTAAATTCCAAAACATAATAATCTCCTTTGCTTAGGCCTTAAATTCCTGACGGAAGAGCTGGTCAATGGATTCACCAGACTCATAGCGAATATCATCTACATTTCCTTGACGGACGACTTTTCCGTCTTTGAGGAAGACAATTTCATCCAAGATTGGCTCGATATCAGAAATCAAGTGAGTAGAAATCAAAACGGTAGAAGTTGGGGAGTAGTTGTTGATAATGGTATTGAGGATATACTCACGGGCTGCTGGGTCCACTCCACCAATGGGTTCGTCTAGAACGTAGAGACGAGCATCACGGCTCATAACCAAAATCAGTTGGACTTTTTCTTTGTTTCCTTTTGATAGTTTCTTGAGACGACTATTTTCATCAATGCCGAGGTCTGCAAGTAAATGATGGGCGCGTTCAAGATTGAAATCCTTATAGAAGGTCTTGAAGTAGGTTAGGGCTTCTTTGACCTTCATTTGTTCATTGAGATAGGTCGTATCAGGTAAATAAGCCACAATGGCCTTGGTTGCTGGACTTGGGTCCATATCGTTGATGAGGACACGTCCTTGATCTGGTTGTAAGAGGCCATTGATTAGTTTAATCAGGGTTGTTTTCCCTGAGCCATTTGGCCCAAGAAGACCAACAATTTTTCCAGCTGGGATGTCAAGAGAAACATTTTCAAGGGCTGGTGTTGCTCCATAAGATTTGGATACATTTTCAAATGCTAGTAATGACATAGGCTTAAACTCCTTTAATATAATCACTGACTACGCCTGGTAGTTCTTCTTTTTCATAGCCAAAATGGGTCATGGAGGAAACGAAGTGTTCCAATTCTTCTTCCGATAATTGTTTGCGCGATTGGGCGATCAGCTCCTTATCTTCAGTCACAAATCGTCCAGTTGTTCGCTTGCTGTAGACAAATCCTTCTCGTTCGAGGTCTGATAAGGCTCTTTGGATGGTGTTGGGATTGACACCAGCCTCGCTAGCTAGCTCTCGCACGGTTGGAAGTTGTTGATTGGGTTCTAGCGTATGGGAAACAATCTGAAGCTTGATTTTCTCCATAATCTGTAAATAGATGGGTTTTTTGTTGTCAAATGTCCAGGACATCTTGGTCTCCTTTCTTTTATCTCTTTGTCTTAATTAAATAATACAACAAAACAAAAAACTTGTCAAGCAAAAAAGAAGAATTGTTTTGGGAATCGTTTAAAAAATGGTATAATGAAAAGAAAACGATAAGGAGGGAAAGGATGCGTTGTCCAAAATGTGGGGCTACCAAGTCAAGTGTTATCGATAGTCGCCAAGCAGAAGAAGGGAATACCATTCGTAGAAGACGTGAGTGCGACGAATGCCAGCACCGTTTTACAACCTACGAGAGAGTAGAAGAAAGAACCTTAGTGGTTGTTAAAAAAGATGGCACACGGGAACAATTCTCCAGAGATAAAATCTTTAATGGGATTATCCGCTCAGCCCAGAAACGTCCTGTGTCAAGTGATGAAATCAACATGGTAGTCAATCGTATCGAACAGAAACTCCGTGGTCGAAATGAAAATGAAATTCAAAGTGAGGACATTGGTTCACTCGTCATGGAGGAGTTGGCTGAGTTGGATGAGATTACCTATGTGCGTTTTGCCAGTGTCTATCGTAGTTTTAAGGATGTGAGTGAGTTAGAGAGCCTGCTCCAACAAATTACCCAGTCCTCTAAAAAGAAAAAGGAAAGATAAATGAAGCCAATTGACCGTTTTTCTTATTTAAAGAATAATCGGGTGTCGCAAGATACCTCATCTCTGGTACAGTGCTACCTCCCGATTATCGGTCAGGAGGCACTGAGCCTTTATCTTTATACGATTAGTTTTTGGGATAATGGCAGAAAGGAATACCTCTTTTCAAGCATTCTCAACCATCTTAACTTTGGGATGGATAGATTGATAAAATCCCTGAAAATCCTATCTGCTTTCAATCTCTTAACCCTTTATCAAAAGGGGGATGTTTATCAGCTAGCCCTCCATGCTCCTCTATCGAGTCAAGACTTCTTGGAGCATCCTGTTTATCGCAGACTTTTGGAGAAAAAGATTGGTGATGCAGCTGTGGAGGATTTGAAAGTTGAGAGTGCTGAGGGAGAAGAAATACCTGTCTCACTCAATCAAGTCTTTCCAGACTTGGCAGAACTAGGAAATCAAGAAGACCTTGGTCTCAAGAAGAAAGTGGCCAACGATTTTGACTTGGACCATTTTCGTCAGCTTATGGCTCGAGATGGCCTTCGCTTTGCGGATGAGCAGTCCGATGTCTTGAACCTCTTTGCCATCGCCGAGGAGAAGAAATGGACTTGGTTTGAAACCTATCAATTGGCCAAGTCAACAGCTGTTTCCCAGATTATTTCAACCAAACGCATGCGGGAAAAAATCACTCAAAAACCTGTTTCCTCTGACTTTAGTCCTAAGGAAGCAACCATTATCAAAGAAGCCAAAAGTAAAACGGCCTTGCAGTTCTTGGCAGAAATCAAGCAAACACGCAAGGGAACCATTACCCAAACAGAAAGAGAACTCTTGCAACAGATGGCTGGCTTGGGCTTACTGGACGAAGTCATTAATATCATTCTCTTATTGACCTTTAATAAGGTTGATTCGGCAAACATCAATGAGAAATATGCCATGAAGGTAGCCAATGACTATGCCTATCAAAAGATTCATTCGGCAGAAGAGGCAGTTCTTCGGATCCGTGAGCGAGGGCAGAAAAGTCAGGCTCAAAAAAGCAGTAACCCCAGTCCTGCCAAGTCCAATGTACCCAAGTGGAGCAATCCAGATTATAAAAATGAAACCAGCGAGGAAACTCGTCTGGAACTAGAACGTAAGAAACAAGAACTATTAGCTCGATTAGAAAAAGGAGGAGATTAGATGGAAAGTGTCGGAGACGTACTCAAACGTCAACCTAGCCGTTTTCACTATCAAGATTTGGTCCAGAAAATCATGAAGGACCCTGATGTTGCAGCCTTTATCCAGCAAGAATCCCTTACTCCAGAGGAATTGAATCGCAGTATCTCCAAGTTTAATCAATATATCACCGAGCGTGACAAGTTTCTCCGTGGGGATACGGATTATATTGCCAAAGGCTACAAGCCGATTTTGGTTATGAATCATGGCTATGCGGATGTTTCTTATGAAGAAACTCCCGAACTAATCGCGGCGGAAAAAGAAGCGGCTATTAAGAACCGTCTCAAGTTAATCAATCTACCAGCCAGTCTCAAGCAAGCTAGTTTGGCTCAAGTAGACTTAGATGATTTGGGTCGCTTGCCAGTTTTTGAAAAGCTATTAGCCTTCGTGGAGCAATATCCAGCTATTCGAAAAGGTCTTTATTTATATGGAGACTTTGGTGTGGGTAAAAGTTTCATGGTGGCTGCCTTAGCCCATGATTTATCGGAAAAACGTGGTGTTTCATCCACTCTCCTCCACTATCCTAGCTTTGTCATAGATGTCAAAAATGCTATCGGTGATGGTAATGTCAAGACCTTGGTGGATGAGATTAAGCTTTCTGAAGTCCTAATTTTAGATGACATTGGTGCCGAGCAATCAACAGCTTGGGTGCGTGACGAAATCCTGCAAGTCATTCTTCAATATCGGATGCAGGAAAATTTACCGACCTTTTTCACTTCCAACTTCAACTTTGAAGATTTGGAGCAGCATTTCGCTAAAGGGAAGCATGGAAATGACGAAACCTGGGAAGCCAGACGAGTTATGGAACGCATCCGTTATTTGGCTGAGGAGACTCGTTTAGAAGGAGTGAACCGTCGATGACAGAAACAATCAAATTAATGAAGACTCATACTTCAGTACGCAGGTTTAAAGAGCAAGGTCTTCCTCAGGAAGACTTGACTGAAATCCTGACAGCAGCCCAGATGGCTTCGTCTTGGAAGAATTTTCAATCCTACTCTGTGATTGTGGTACGAAGTCAAGAAAAGAAAGATGCCTTGTATGAATTGGTGCCTCAAGAAGCCATTCGCCAGTCAGCTGTTTTCCTTCTCTTTGTCGGAGATTTGAACAGAGCAGAAAAGGGAGCCCAGCTTCATACTGACAACTTCCAACCTCAAGGTGTAGAAGGTCTCTTGATTAGTTCAGTCGATGCGGCTCTTGCTGGACAAAATGCCCTGCTGGCAGCTGAAAGTTTGGGCTATGGAGGTGTCATCATTGGCTTGGTGCGTTACAAGTCAGAAGAAGTGGCAGAGCTTTTTAACCTGCCTGACTACACCTATCCTGTCTTTGGGATGGCACTAGGTTTACCAAATGAAGAACACGAAGTCAAACCTCGCTTGCCTTTGAATCAAGTGGTGTTTGAGGAAGAATACCGAGAACAGTCAACTGATGCAATCGAAGCTTATGACCGTGTACAGGCGGACTATGCTGGAGCACGTGCGACCACAAGCTGGAGTCAGCGCCTAGCAGAACAGTTTGGTCAAGCAGAACCAAACTCAACTAGAAAAAATCTTGAACAGAAGAAGTTATTGTAGAAAGTGAGAAATTATGGCCATACCAACTATTGCCATTGTAGGACGTCCCAATGTTGGGAAATCAACCCTATTTAATCGGATCGCTGGTGAGCGAATCTCCATTGTAGAAGATGTCGAAGGAGTGACACGTGACCGTATCTATGCGACGGGGGAGTGGCTCAATCGCTCTTTTAGCATGATTGATACAGGAGGAATCGATGATGTCGATGCTCCTTTCATGGAACAAATCAAGCACCAGGCAGAAATTGCCATGGAAGAAGCCGATGTTATCGTCTTTGTCGTGTCTGGTAAGGAAGGAATTACCGATGCAGACGAATACGTAGCCCGTAAGCTTTATAAGACCCACAAACCCGTTATCCTTGCAGTTAACAAGGTGGACAACCCTGAGATGCGAAATGATATCTATGATTTCTATGCTCTTGGTTTGGGTGAACCATTGCCTATCTCATCTGTCCATGGTATCGGTACAGGGGATGTGCTAGACGCCATCGTAGAAAATCTTCCAAATGAATATGAAGAAGAAAATCCAGATGTGATTAAGTTTAGTTTGATTGGTCGTCCAAACGTTGGAAAATCAAGCTTGATCAATGCTATTTTGGGAGAAGACCGTGTCATTGCCAGTCCAGTTGCTGGAACAACGCGTGACGCCATTGATACCCACTTTACAGATACAGATGGTCAAGAGTTTACCATGATTGATACGGCTGGTATGCGTAAGTCTGGTAAGGTTTATGAAAATACTGAGAAATACTCTGTCATGCGTGCCATGCGTGCTATTGACCGCTCAGATGTGGTCTTGATGGTCATCAATGCAGAAGAGGGTATCCGTGAATACGACAAGCGTATCGCAGGATTTGCCCATGAAGCTGGTAAAGGGATGATTATCGTGGTCAACAAGTGGGATACGCTTGAAAAAGATAACCATACCATGAAAAACTGGGAAGAAGATATCCGTGAGCAGTTCCAATACCTGCCTTACGCACCGATTATCTTTGTATCAGCTTTGACCAAGCAACGTCTCCACAAACTGCCTGAGATGATCAAGCAAATCAGTGAAAGTCAAAATACACGTATTCCATCAGCTGTCTTGAATGATGTCATCATGGATGCCATTGCCATCAACCCAACACCGACAGACAAAGGGAAACGTCTTAAGATCTTCTATGCGACCCAAGTGGCAACCAAACCACCAACCTTTGTTATCTTTGTCAACGAAGAAGAACTTATGCACTTTTCTTACCTGCGTTTCTTGGAAAATCAAATCCGCAAGGCCTTTGTCTTTGAGGGGACTCCAATCCATCTCATCGCAAGAAAGCGTAAATAAAAAAGTAGAATCTGGAATGACATTTCCAGATTTTTTTGATAGAATGAAGGTAAAGAAAACGCTATCAAATAGAGGGGACTGGTGATGAAACATTTGTTTAAATTCTTATTTTTAGCACCTTACTTTTATTTTGATAACTGGATTGAAAAGGCCAACAGAAATAGTAAATTTTTCCCAATTTTTTACTATTTTTACTGGTTTTACATCCCCCTCTATGCTCTTTTTAGCCTTGCTTGGACAGTTATTTCAGTTCTGTTTTTCAATATCGTCTTGAGAAATTTGACAGATATCAAGTTATGGGGCATTTGGTTTCTTTTTATTCTGCTAGCTATTGGTCTGAATAGGTCAACTTATTTCTGTTTCAAAAAAATGCTTCGCTTGAGACGAGAACTAGGGAAGTCTAAAGGTGGCAAGCATTGATTTATATTGGTAATAACATTTAATAGAACGAAACTAAAGAAAACAATTTTAAAGAGGAGGTGTCGATGATGAAACTGTCGTTTAATTGGTTTAATTTGATACTCTTATTTCCTTGTTTATATTTTTTCTATTGGATAGACAATGCTGACAGAAACAGTAAAACTTTTCCCCATCTTCTACTATTTTTACTGGATTTATATTTCCCTTTTAGCTCTGTTTAGCTTGGATATGACAATTTTTTCATTCTTATTTTTCCCTTTTGTTCTAAATCATGAATCAGATGCTAGTGCTTGGGGTGTTTGGTTGCTTTGATAGTCTTATCTCTAGGCAGTGACTGGTTAGACTATATCTTTTTCAAAAAAATGCTTAGACTAAGAAAGGAGTTAGGAAAGTCTAAGGGCGAAAGGCATTGATTTATATGGTTTTTATTGATAGGAGGTAGCTTATGACACGTCTAAAATCATTTATTACACGCTATTCCAAGGTCTATATTGGTTTAGTTCTGTTGATCTGGATTGCTTTCTTCTTTCTTCCTTGGGGCAGTCCGATTCTGGGGGGAAAGATTGACCTCTTCAGCATACAGAAAGTCTTGCTAGTTTTTGGTATTCTGTCTATTTTGATGGCCTTGCTGTCCAAGAAAGTCAGTCTCTTTGTTTTTGGATTGATCTGCTGTTTTTCTCTTTGGATTAATCTATTTATCCTATTTGCGATTTTGCCGATTTTTGGCAATTAAAGTATCATAAAAGTCAGAGAGGTTAGCTTGGAAACTAGCCTCTTTTTCCTTTTCAAAATGGGGATTCTTCCTTGAAAATAATCAGTAATTGTGCTAAAATTAAAAGAACATTCTAAAATATTCGGAATTTAAAGTAAGGAAAAACATGGCTAATATTTTAAAAACAATTATCGAAAATGATAAAGGAGAAATCCGTCGTCTGGAAAAGATGGCCGACAAGGTTTTCAAATACGAAGACCAAATGGCTGCTTTGACTGACGACCAACTAAAAGCAAAAACAGTTGAATTTAAAGAACGTTATCAAAATGGAGAATCACTGGATTCATTGCTTTATGAAGCATTTGCGGTTGTCCGTGAGGGTGCCAAACGTGTTCTAGGACTCTTCCCATATAAGGTTCAGGTCATGGGGGGGAATCGTTCTTCACCATGGTGACGTGCCAGAGATGCGTACAGGGGAAGGGAAAACCTTGACTGCGACCATGCCAGTATACCTCAATGCCCTTTCAGGTAAAGGGGTCCACGTAGTTACGGTCAATGAATACCTATCAGAGCGTGACGCGACTGAGATGGGTGAATTGTACTCATGGCTTGGCTTTGTCAGTAGGGATTAACTTGGCTGCCAAATCTCCAATGGAGAAAAAAAGAAGCCTATGAGTGTGATATTACCTACTCAACCAACTCAGAAATCGGATTTGACTACCTTCGTGATAACATGGTCGTTCGTGCTGAAAACATGGTACAACGTCCACTTAACTATGCCTTGGTCGATGAGGTTGACTCAATCTTGATTGACGAGGCTCGTACACCTTTGATTGTTTCAGGTGCTAACGCAGTTGAAACTAGTCAGCTCTACCACATGGCGGACCACTATGTAAAATCTTTGGACAAAGACGACTACATCATCGATGTGCAGTCTAAGACTATTGGTTTGTCTGATTCAGGGATTGACAAGGCTGAAAGCTACTTCAAGCTTGAAAATCTCTATGACATCGAAAATGTGGCTTTGACTCACTTTATCGATAATGCCCTTCGTGCCAACTACATCATGCTTCTCGATATTGACTATGTGGTGAGCGAAGAGCAAGAAATTCTGATCGTCGACCAATTTACAGGTCGTACTATGGAGGGTCGTCGTTATTCTGATGGATTGCACCAAGCCATTGAAGCCAAAGAAGGTGTGCCAATCCAGGATGAAACCAAGACATCTGCCTCAATCACTTACCAAAACCTTTTCCGTATGTACAAGAAATTGTCTGGTATGACGGGTACAGGTAAGACTGAGGAAGAAGAATTCCGTGAAATTTACAACATTCGTGTTATTCCAATCCCAACAAACCGTCCTGTTCAACGTATTGACCACTCAGACCTTCTTTATGCAAGTATCGAGGCTAAGTTTAAGGCGGTTGTCGAAGACGTTAAGGCTCGTTACCAAAAAGGTCAACCTGTCTTGGTTGGTACAGTTGCAGTTGAAACCAGTGATTACATTTCTAAGAAATTGGTCGCAGCTGGTGTTCCTCACGAAGTCTTGAACGCTAAAAACCACTATAAAGAAGCCCAAATCATCATGAATGCTGGTCAACGTGGTGCCGTAACCATCGCAACCAACATGGCTGGTCGTGGTACCGACATCAAGCTTGGTGAAGGGGTTCGTGAACTTGGAGGACTTTGTGTTATTGGTACAGAACGTCATGAAAGCCGTCGTATCGATAACCAGCTTCGTGGACGTTCAGGTCGTCAAGGAGACCCAGGTGAGTCACAATTCTACCTCTCTCTTGAAGATGATTTGATGAAACGTTTGGTTCTGAACGCTTGAAGGGAATCTTTGAACGTCTCAACATGTCTGAAGAGGCCATTGAGTCTCGCATGTTGACGCGTCAGGTTGAGGCGGCGCAAAAACGTGTCGAAGGAAATAACTACGATACTCGTAAACAAGTCCTTCAATATGACGATGTCATGCGTGAACAACGTGAGATTATCTACGCTCAACGTTACGACGTCATCACTGCAGACCGTGATTTGGCACCTGAAATTCAGGCTATGATCAAACGTACGATTGAACGTGTCGTTGATGGTCATGCGCGTGCAAAACAAGATGAAAAACTTGAAGCGATTTTGAACTTTGCTAAGTACAACTTGCTTCCTGAAGATTCTATTTCTGTTGAAGACTTGTCAGGCTTGTCTGATAAGGCTATTAAGGAAGAACTCTTCCAACGTGCCTTGCAAGTTTACGATAGTCAAGTTTCAAAACTACGCGATGAAGAAGCAGTGAAAGAATTCCAAAAAGTCTTGATTCTACGAGTGGTGGATAACAAGTGGACAGATCATATCGATGCCCTTGATCAATTGCGTAACGCGGTTGGACTTCGTGGCTATGCTCAGAACAACCCTGTTGTTGAGTATCAGGCAGAAGGTTTCCGTATGTTTAATGATATGATTGGTTCGATTGAGTTTGATGTGACACGTTTGATGATGAAAGCACAAATTCATGAACAAGAAAGACCACAAGCAGAACACCATATCAGTACAACAGCGACTCGCAATATCGCTGCCCACCAAGCAAATATGCCTGAAGATTTGGATTTGAGCCAGATTGGACGGAATGAACTTTGCCCATGTGGTTCTGGTAAGAAGTTTAAAAACTGTCACGGAAAAAGACAATAAAATGAGATAGTTTAGAGGCGGATACCTTGTGAAAAGTAAATTTTTACTTGGTATCCGTTTGCTTTATAAGGAGATGAGTTATGGTATTTACAGCAAAAAGTCCTAAAATTAATATTGAAGAAGTTCGTGCCTTATCAAAATTGGAAGGCCAAGCTTTGGAGAGAAAATCACAGCGCGATCAAGAGCTAGAAGCCATTATACGTGGAGAAGACCAGCGGATTCTCTTGGTAATCGGGCCATGCTCATCTGACAATGAAGAAGCTGTCCTTGAGTACGCTAAGCGTTTGGCAGTCCTACAAGAAGAAGTGGCAGACCGTATCTTTATGGTTATGCGTGTTTATACTGCCAAACCCCGTACCAACGGAGATGGCTATAAGGGATTAATTCACCAGCCTAACACGGCAGAAGCGCCTAGTCTTATCAACGGAATCAAAGCTGTTCGCCATCTTCACTATCGTGTCATCACGGAAACAGGTATGACGACAGCTGATGAAATGCTTTATCCTGAAAATCTTCCTCTTGTGGATGATCTGATTTCTTACATGGCGGTTGGTGCCCGTTCGGTTGAAGACCAGCAACACCGCTTTGTAGCAAGTGGGGCAGATTTCGCGACTGGTTTTAAAAATCCAACATCTGGAAATCTCAATGTCATGTTTAATGGGATTTATGCTGCTCAAAACAAACAAAGTTTCCTTTTCCTAGGAAAAGAAGTGGAAACAACTGGGAACCCGTTTTCGCACGCTATTCTTCGTGGAGCAATCAATGAGTATGGTAAGAATATTCCTAACTACTACTATGATAATTTGATGGATACTATTGCTCAGTATGAGAAGATGGGCTTGGAAAATCCTTTTATCATTGTGGATACCAATCATGACAACTCTGGTAAGCAATACATGGACCAGATTCGAATTGTCCGCCAGACCTTGATTAACCGTGATTGGAATGACAAAATCAAGCAGTACGTTCGTGGTTTTATGATTGAGTCTTATCTAGAAGACGGCCGTCAAAACGAACCAGAAGTATTTGGCAAGTCTATCACAGACCCTTGTCTTGGCTGGGAAAATACGGAAGCCCTTGTCAGAGAAATCTATCAAACGCTAGGAGAATAAGATGGCATTTATTGAAAAAGGTCAAGAAATTGATATTGAAGCAATCAAGGCAGAAACCCAATTGTCTGCGGAAGCCCTGCGACTAAAGGAGCGCCGTGATAGAGAATTGGCAGACATCATTTCAGGAGAAGATGACCGTATCCTTTTGGTGATTGGTCCTTGCTCTTCTGATAATGAAGAGGCTGTCTTGGAATATGCCCGCCGTTTATCTGCCTTGCAAAAGAAGGTGGCGGACAAGATTTTCATGGTTATGCGTGTTTATACTGCTAAACCTCGTACTAACGGAGACGGCTATAAAGGTTTGGTACACCAGCCAGATACTTCTAAGGCTCCAAGTCTGATCAACGGCTTGCAGGCTGTGCGCCAGTTGCACTACCGCGTGATTACAGAGACTGGTTTGACAACGGCAGATGAGATGCTTTATCCGTCAAATCTGGTCTTGGTAGATGATTTGGTCAGCTACCATGCTGTTGGGGCTCGTTCTGTGGAAGACCAAGAGCATCGCTTTGTGGCTTCAGGGATTGATGCACCAGTCGGAATGAAAAATCCAACCTCTGGAAATTTGGGTGTCATGTTTAATGGTATCTATGCCGCTCAAAACAAACAGACCTTCCTTTTCCATGGGCAAGAAGTTGAGACTTCAGGAAATCCCTTGGCCCACGTCATCCTTCGTGGGGCAGTTAATGAATATGGGAAAAATGAGCCTAACTTTTACTACGAAACTTTGCTAAATGCAATTGAACGTTATGAGGCAATGGGACTTGAAAATCCTTTTATTCTCATCGACACCAACCATGATAACTCAGGCAAGCAATATATGGAGCAGATTCGAGTGGTTCGTAAGACCTTGCAAAATCGTGATTGGAACGAGAAAATCAAAAAGACGGTTCGAGGCTTTATGATTGAATCCTACCTAGCAGATGGTCGTCAAAACCAACCAGAGGTCTTTGGTTGCTCTATTACCGATCCTTGCCTAGGTTGGGAAAATACAGAGGCCTTGGTAGAAGAGATTTATGCTACCTTGACAAAATAAGTGAAAAGGATGGAGTTGGGGGAATCTCAACTCCTTTTGATGAGAATGATAGTTGGACATGGAATTGACATCGAAGAATTGGCTTCGATAGAAAGCGCAGTTACACGACATGAAGGCTTTGCTAAGCGCGTGCTGACAGCTAAGGAAATGGAGCGGTTTAACAGTCTTAAAGGGCGCAGGCAAATAGAATATTTAGCTGGTCGCTGGTCGGCTAAGGAGGCCTTTTCTAAGGCTATGGGAACGGGTATTGGCAAGCTCGGTTTTCAGGATTTGGAAGTCTTGAGCAATGAACGCGGGGCTCCTTATTTTAGTCAGGCACCATTTTCAGGAAAGATTTGGCTGTCTATCAGCCATACAGATCAGTTTGTGACAGCCAGTGTTATTTTGGAGGAAAATCATGAAAGCTAGTCCGCATAGACCAACCAAGGCTCTGATTCATCTGGGAGCTATTCGACAAAATATTCAGCAAATGGGGGCTCATATCCCTGAAGGAACGCTCAAATTTGCAGTGGTCAAGGCTAATGCCTATGGGCATGGGGCTGTTGCTGTTGCGACGGCTATTCAAGATGATGTAGATGGTTTTTGCGTTTCGAATATTGATGAGGCCATTGAACTCAGACAGGCTGGACTCAGCAAACGAATCCTCATTTTAGGAGTTTCTGAAATCGAAGCTGTTTCTCTTGCTAAAGAATACGACATCACCTTGACTGTGGCTGGACTGGAGTGGATTAAAGCACTCTTAGATAAGGGAGCGGACCTAACTGGATTGACAGTCCACCTCAAGATTGATTCAGGGAATGGGACGGATTGGTTTTAGAGAGGCCAGTGAGGCTGATCAGGCTCAAGACTTGCTCAAGCAACATGGTGCTCGTGTTGAAGGGAATTTTTTCACCCACTTTGCTACTGCAGACGAGGAATCAGATGACTACTTTAATGCCCAGTTAGAACGGTTTAAAACTATTTTGGCTAGTATGAAAGGTCTTCCAGAACTGGTTCATGCCAGCAACTCGGCAACGACTCTTTGGCATGCAGAGACTATTTTTAATGCGGTTCGTATGGGAGATGCCATGTATGGTCTCAATCCAAGTGGAGAGGTTTTGGACTTACCCTATGACTTGAAACCAGCCTTGACCTTGGAGTCTGCTATGGTCCATATCAAGACAGTTTCAGCTGGAGCTTGCATGGGCTATGGAGCAACTTATCAAGCGGATAGCGAGCAAGTCATCGCGACCGTGCCGATCGGCTATGCGGATGGTTGGACACGTGACATGCAGAATTTTTCTGTCTTGGTAGATGGCCAAGCTTGCCCAATCGTCGGCAGGGTTTCGATGGACCAAATCACCATTCGTCTGCCTAAGCCTTATCCCTTAGGAACAAAGGTAACCTTAATTGGTCCTAACGGGGGCAAGGAAATCACAGCTACTCAGATAGCGACTTACCGTGGGACTATTAACTATGAAGTGGTTTGTCTCCTCAGCGACCGCATTCCGAGAGAATATTATTAAAGAAGAAAGGAGTGGAGCATGAATCTACATCAACCCTTGCATGTCTTACCTGGTGTGGGACCAAAGTCAGCAGAAAAAGTACGCCAAACTAGGAATTGAAAACTTGCAAGACCTCTTGCTCTACTTTCCTTTCCGTTATGAGGACTTCAAAACCAAGCAGGTGCTGGAGCTAGAAGACGGGTGAGAAGGCAGTTCTGTCTGGTCAAGTCGTGACTCCTGCCAGTGTCCAGTATTATGGTTTTAAGCGCAATCGCCTGCGTTTTAGCCTCAAGCAGGGAGAAGTCGTTTTTGCGGTGAATTTCTTTAACCAGCCCTATCTAGCTGATAAGATAGAGTTGGGAGCAACCCTTGCTGTCTTTGGAAAATGGGACCGCGCCAAGGCTAGTCTGACTGGGATGAAGGTCCTGGCTCAGGTGGAAGATGACCTCCAACCTGTCTATCGTCTGGCTCAGGGAATCAGTCAGGCAAGTCTGGTCAAAGGTTATCAAGACGGCCTTTTGATCAGGGACTGGACCTCTTGATAGAGGAAAATCTGCCCCAGTCCTTGCTGGACAAATACAAACTCATGTCCCGTTGTCAGGCCGTCCGCGCCATGCATTTTCCTAAGGATTTGGCAGAATACAAGCAGGCTCTTCGCCGTATCAAATTTGAGGAACTCTTTTATTTCCAAATGCAGTTACAGACGCTCAAGTCTGAAAATAGAGTTCAGGGAAGTGGTCTGGTTCTGGATTGGTCTCAGGAAAAAGTGACAGCAGTCAAAGAAAGGTCTGCCTTTTGCCCTGACCCAAGCTCAGGAAAAGAGTTTGCAGGAGAATTTTGACCGACATGAAGTCGGACCACCACATGAATCGTCTCCTGCAAGGAGATGTGGGGAGTGGAAAAACGGTGGTCGCTGGCTTGGCCATGTTTGCGGCGGTGACGGCTGGTTATCAGGCTGCCCTCATGGTACCAACAGAAATCCTTGCAGAGCAACATTTTGAGAGTCTACAGAGTCTCTTCCCAGACTTGAAACTGGCTCTCTTGACAGGTTCCTTGAAAGCTGCAGAAAAAAGAGAAGTTTTGGAGACCATTGCCAAGGGTGAGGCTGATTTGATTATCGGAACCCACGCTCTGATTCAGGATGGGGTGGATTATGCTCGTCTTGGCTTGATTATCATCGATGAGCAGCACCGTTTTGGTGTGGGGCAAAGGCGTGTTCTGAGAGAAAAAGGCGACAATCCAGATGTCCTCATGATGACGGCGACTCCCATTCCACGGACGCTGGCCATCACAGCCTTTGGAGATATGGATGTTTCCATTATCGACCAGATGCCAGCAGGGACGGAAGCCTATTGTGACACGCTGGATCAAGCATGAGCAACTGCCCTCAGGTCTTGACTTGGTTAGAGGGGGAAATCCAAAAAGGTTCTCAAGCCTATGTCATCTCTCCCTTGATTGAAGAATCAGAAGCTCTGGATTTGAAAAATGCCATTGCTTTATCTGAGGAGTTGACAGCTCATTTTGCAGGTAAGGCAGAGGTGGCTCTTCTACATGGTAAGATGAAGAGTGACGAAAAAGACCAGATTATGCAGGAGTTCAAAGAGCAAAAAACGGATATTCTAGTTTCGACAACGGTTATCGAGGTTGGGGTTAACGTTCCCAATGCGACCGTTATGATTATCATGGATGCTGATCGCTTTCGGTCTCAGCCAGCTTCACCAGCTCAGAGGTCGTGTCGGTCGGGGGGACAAGCAGTCCTATGCTGTTCTCGTTGCCAATCCCAAGACGGATTCTGGGAAAGACCGCATGCGCATCATGACAGAAACGACCAATGGATTTGTCCTTGCGGAGGAAGATTTGAAAATGCGTGGTTCTGGTGAGATTTTTGGAACCAGACAGTCAGGACTTCCCAGAGTTCCAAGTGGCTGATATTATCGAAGATTTTCCGATTTTAGAAGAAGCCAGAAAGGTGGCTAGCTACATTAGTTCGATAGAAGGCTGGCAAGAGGATCCAGAATGGCGCATGATTGCCCTTCATCTGGAAAAGAAAGAACATCTAGATTAAGCTTTCTCTAAGGAAATCTTATACTCAATGAAAATCAAAGAGCAAATTAGGAAGTTAGCCGCAAGCTGTACTTGAGTACGGTAAGGCGACGCTGACGTGGTTTGAAGAGATTTTCGAAGAGTATTAAGCTAGCTTTCAGGTTTGACCCTTATACTAGAGTCATCAAAAAGAAACGAGGACTCTCACATGACAGTAACGATTAAAGTAAATTACCAAACCACTTTCCAAAAGAAAGAAGCAACAAAATAAGATTGAACAGTAGAAAAAGAGCGTAACTGCTCTTTTTTTGTTTTTGAAACTACTTTCAGTTCATCATCCCAAAAATAAAGAATCTAAAATCACTTTCCATTTGCTTTTCTTTCTTGCGTTGATTTCTTATATGTGCTACAGTTGTGATAGCGATTACAAAACAAAAGGAGCATGCAATGAAAAATCCAGCTTTGTTAGAAGAAATTAAGACTTATAAAGGCAGGGACGAGGTTCCACAAGACTTTGATATTTTCTGGGATGAGGAAGTGAAAAAAGTTTCCACGCTTCCAGCCTACCAGTTGGAGGAAAGAGATTTCCATATTCCCCAAGTCAAGTGCTTTGAGCTCACTTTTGAAGGAACTAATGCAGGCAAGGTCTATGCACGCGTCGTTCTTCCAAAGACTGAGAGTAAAGTCCCAATAATTTTCCATTTTCACGGTTATATGGGACGTGGCTGGGACTGGGCTGATATGCTGGCCTATACTGTGGCTGGTTACGGTGTTGTTTCTATGGATGTGCGGGGCCAATCAGGTTATTCACAGGACGGTTTGCGTTCTCCTCTAGGAAATACGGTGAAGGGGCATATTATCCGTGGTGCTGTTGAAGGCCGTGACCGCCTCTTTTATAAGGATGTCTATCTGGATATTTACCAATTGGTTGAAATCATTGCTAGTCTACCTGAGGTAGATGAGAAACGAATTTCTAGCTATGGTGCCTCACAAGGAGGGGCCTTAGCTCTGGTTGCAGCAGCTCTCAATCCTCGGATTCAGAAAACAGTTGCCATCTATCCCTTCTTGTCAGACTTTAGACGGGTTCTTGAGATTGGCAATACCAGTGAGGCTTACGACGAACTTTTCCGTTATTTCAAGTTTCACGACCCCTTCCATGAAACTGAGGAGGAAATCATGGCGACCCTGGCCTATATCGATGTGAAAAATCTTGCCCATCGTATCAAGGGTGAGGTCAAGATGATTACGGGCTTGGACGACGATGTTTGTTATCCTATAACCCAGTTTGCGATTTATAACCGTCTGACTTGCGATAAGGCCTATCGTATCATGCCAGAGTATGCTCATGAAGCCATGAATGTTTTTGTCAATGACCAAGTCTACAATTGGCTATGTGGTAGTGAGATTCCTTTTAAGTATATAAAGTGATGAATGAGAGAGCCCAGTAGCTCTCTTTTTGTTATTGTAATAGTTGGAAGTGACAAGTTTTCAGTTGATATCGGGTGTGTAAAATAGGATGGTTGAGAGTAGATCGGTATAAGAAAGAAGCGAGGAATAGGTTTTCACTTATTTACAAATTATTGTTTATTATATGGCTAGAATTGTATGGGAAAGTTCAAATGATGATTCTTCACTCAAATGTTTCTATATAAGCCAGAACATATATCAAATTATATATATCTATATTTCAAAAATGACCATATCTGTTATTATGTTTTTACAAATAATTTCGATAAATAAAAATATATATCCATATAATTGCAAGCGATTCCAGCTTATGTTATACTGTAAGAGTAAGTCTAAAACTTAAAGAAATAATATATATTAAAAATAGATTATATATTGAAAGTCGTGCAGTAGGAAGGAGGGTGAAGCTGTAGGACTTATTAAGTTGTTTGGAATTCTAATGCACAAATTAACTTTGAAAGTTAAAGTGAGGTAATATATGTTTATACGTTTAAAAGGTTTAGGAAAATTCCGTAAATCCAAAGCTTATGGTTTGATTGGTTGCTTGACACTATCTGCAGTGTTTGGCTTAGCTGCACCAGAATTACCAGTTATTGGCGGTGGTATTGCTTATGCTGATGTCATTCAGGGCGGTAACGATATAAAGGATGTAGGAGTTCATAGTGAGGTTGCTAATGGTGTAGCAATGACCTATACAACCTATGATAGTGGTAATAGTGGCCAACAAACAGCATCAGGTAGTGGAGTTTTTGTTGCACCCAATGTGATGGTGACTGCTGCTCATAATTACTACGAGAAAAAAACTGAAGATAGCTCTGCGGTTTTACGTGGCGGTGATTCTGCTAAGAGTTATGTCGTGATGAATTCAGATACGGAGAAAGTAAATAAAGTTCCTACGTCAGGTAGTACTGAAGCTTTAGATAAGGGTGCTATTCATGCTTATAATGAAAAGGATTTTGGAAGCTCTTATAGTAATGACTTGGCAGTGGTTGTAACTAAGAAAACTGTCGAAGCTATGACAAATGGAGAGGATTCACCAAGAGAGCTAAGTAAGACTGAGGTAGTTACAGGTGATTCGATTCGAATGGTTGGCTATCCTAATGACTTCACAACCTCTAATCTAAGTGAAGAAAATAGAAATCGACTAAAAGATGGAAAACCTTATGAAGTGGAAGGGAAAGTAAGTACTCTAAATAAAGAAAATGGTGCTGTTACTTACCATACGTCTGCTTTAGGTGGTTTTTCAGGTGCTCCTTTATTTAATGATAAAGGAGAAGTGATTGGTATCCATCAACACGGAACAAATACTGCTAGTGAAGTAGAAGCCAATCGTATCGGTGGTGGTACTATCTTTACGGAAAAACATAAAGAGTGGATTCGTTCTATGGTGGATAGATATGCAATCACGGGCTGGTACCTAGATGGAACGACTCGTTACTATTATGACGAAAATCATAAAGCTCTAAAAAGTGTTGAAAAAGAAATTGATGGAGCGCGCTATCGTTTCAATGATAGAGGTCAAGCAACCTTATTAAGTGGAGTTGAAAAAGGTCGAGTTCTTCTTCGTCTGGAAGATGTGAAGGGCAATCTCTTGATTGCGGACAAGGTAGTGCAAACAGGAGAAGTTGACTCACCAATCGTATTCAATTTACGACAAGATGCAGACTTTAATCGAGTAGTAGGGGATTCTCCGAATGCTAAGATAGTGTCTTATAATAATCTTCCTATCAACAAGTTAGTTACGGATACTAGTTGGTCTGGTGATTATGTAAGTAAAGTAGCTCTAGGAAATACAGTCATTAAGGCTGTGTTAGATTCAGTATCTCCAAAAACCGATTTTGCTCGTACTGAGGTTGGGAAAGTTGATTTAAGTGGAACTGCCAACTTACCAAAACCAAGTGAAATAGTAAAAAATGCACCAAATGGTGAACAAAATTTCCAAGCAACTACGCACATCTTAACACCTGATGGAACAGGTTCAGCAACCCTAATTGCTCCTAATTTGTTATTAACTGTGGCACATAACTTTTTGACAGTTAATGGCTCTAAGGTTGTTACAAAGTCAGGAAAAGAGAATACAGTTTATAAGGCTACGTTACCAAATGGAACTTCTATCAATTTTTCTGATGAAGAGATTGTTTATTGGAACAAAGCAGAGTCTGTTTTTGGCTTTAAAAATGACTTGGCTCTCGTTCGATTAAAAGAAGCGGTAAAAGGAGTAACTCCTGTAGAAGTCGTGAAGCAATCTGCAAAAGTTGCAGAAGGAAATACAGTTTCGGTTTATGGTTTCCCAGATAACAAGCTAAGTCCAGTTTTAGATAGTAAAGTAATAGGAACTACTGACTTTGGTTCAGGTATAGAGGGAATTAGCTATGGAGGTACGAAACCTGGAGCATCTGGTGGTGGACTATACAATGATAAAGGTGTCTTAATCGGAGTTCATCAAAATGGAGTTATTGATAATCGTAGTGGTGGTTTAGTTTTATCAAAAGAACAATTAGATTGGGTTCGTTCCTATATTGAAGGTCAACCCAAAGAGCCAGTTTATGTGAAAGATAAAGAAGTAGCATCACCTAAACAGGATTTGGATAAGGAACTAGCTGAAAAATTAGCTTCAGCAACTGACAATGGAGTTGAAATTAACAAAGAAAGCTTGAAAGAAGAGACACCAACTGCCCAAGGAGGAAATTCTGAAAATCTCCCAGAAGAAACTAAAAAGAGAAACTACAGACGATACTGCTCTCCCTCCACGTGATTACTTTGCTAGAGATTTGAAGAATGTTGAAACAGTATTTGAAAAAGAAGACCTTGCTACGAATGCTGGAAATGGGCAAAGAGTTGACTTGGCAGAAGCCTTAGATAAGTTGAAACATCTTCAAAATGCGACTATTCATATGGAGTTTAAACCAGATGCTAATGCTCCGCAATTCTATAATCTTTTCTCTGTATCAAGTGATAAGAAAAGGGATGAATATTTCAGTATGTCTGTTAATAAAGGTACTGCAATGGTAGAAGCTCGCGGAGCGGATGGAAGTCATTTTTACGGAAGTTACACAGATGCACCGCTTAAAGTAAAACCTGGTCAATGGAATTCGGTGACTTTCACAGTGGAAAGACCAAAAGCAGACCAACCAAATGGACAAGTTCGTTTATATGTCAATGGAGTTCTATCTAGAACAAATACAAAATCTGGTCGTTTTATTCAAGATATGCCAGATGTCAATAAGGTTCAGATTGGAGCTACTAAGAGAGCGAACCAAACAATGTGGGGATCAAATCTTCAGGTTCGTAATCTGACTGTATATGATCGTGCCTTGACATCTGAAGAAGTTAAAACACGTAGTCAGTTATTTGAGCGAGCAGATTTAGTCAAAACATTACCTGAAGGTGCTCAAGTTACTGACAAAAAAGATATTTTTGAAAGTGGAGTCAATGGGAAAGTCAATAAAGAGGGAATCAATAGCTATCGAATCCCAGCTTTGCTGAAAACGGATAAAGGAACCTTACTTGCTGCTGGAGATGAACGTCGTTTACATCATCTTGATTATGGTGATATCGGTATGGTAGTCCGCCGTAGTCAAGATAACGGACAGACTTGGGGAGATAAAATTACGATTTCTAACCTTCGTGACAATCCAGAAGCCAAGGATGCAGCTGCACCATCGCCCCTTAATATTGATATGGTTTTGGTTCAAGATCCAACAACCAAACGAATTTTCTCAGTTTATGATATGTTCCCAGAAGGGCGAGCAGTTTTTGGTATGCCAGATCACCCAGAAAAGGCTTATGAACAGATAGGAGATAAAACCTATCAGATCCTCTACAAGCAAGGCGAGACAGAACATTATACTCTAAGAGAGAATGGGGAGATTTTCAATTCACAAAACCAAAAAACAAACTACCGAGTTGTAGTAAATCCAACAGAGGCTGGATATAGAGATAAGGGAAATCTATATAAAGATAAAGAACTGGTTGGAAATATCTACTTTAAGTCAAGTGATAAAAATCCATTTAGAGTAGCTAATACAAGCTATTTGTGGATGTCTTATAGTGATGATGATGGGCAAACTTGGTCTGCACCAAGAGATATTACACCAGGTATTCGTCAAGATTGGATGAAATTCCTTGGAACAGGTCCTGGAACGGGTATTGTATTACGTACAGGTGAGCATAAGGGGCGTATATTAGTGCCTGCCTACACCACAAACAATATTTCGCATTTAGGTGGCTCTCAATCTTCTCGGTTGATTTACTCAGATGATCATGGAGTAACTTGGCATGCTGGAGAAGCACCGAATGATAATCGACCTGTAGGAAATGGAGTTATTCATTCATCTACGATGAATAATGGTGGTGCACAAAATACAGAATCAACCGTACTTCAATTAAATAATGGCGATGTTAAACTCTTCATGCGTGGTTTAACTGGAGATCTTCAGGTGGCTACTAGTAAAGATGGTGGCGTTACTTGGGAGAAAACAATCAAACGTTATCCAGAAGTAAAAGATGCCTACGTGCAAATGTCATCTATTCATACGATGCATGATGGAAAAGAGTATGTTCTTCTTAGCAATGCTGCTGGACCAGGACGTGAACGAAAAGATGGTCTAGTCCATTTGGCACGTGTCGAAAAGAATGGCGAGTTAACTTGGTTGAAACATAATCTGATTCAAGGTGGGGAATTTGCTTATAATTCACTGCAAGAATTGGGGAATGGTGAGTATGGTTTGTTATACGAACACAGGGAAAATGGTCAAAACTACTATACCCTTATCTTATAAGAAAATTTCAATTGGGACTTTTGTGAGTAAAGATAGAATTTCTTCTCCCAACAGAGGTAAAAGAGTAAATCAAGTGGTTGAAATGGGGAAAGGTGTATTGAGTCTTAGAGTTTGATTCAGAAGTATTAGTCAATCAAGCACCCTACTTTACGATTAGCTAATGGAAAATACACTGACTTTATGACTCAGTATGATAATCAAAAACCCTTTTTATTTGCAGCAAATAAGAAAAGATATTGGTCAAGAAATAACTGGTATAGCTGACGGTAGTATTGAAAGTATACACGATTTGACAGTCAAACTTGATGAAAGCTCAGGAGTTCCTGGCGGAATAAATGCTGTGGAGAGTGCAACTTATGATATCAGAAGATTATACTGGTAGCTATAGGAACATCTGGTGAGGAAGCAACACTGACAGCAGAAACATCTTTTAGACTATCTCAGGAGGAGTAAAGTGTCAGACTCAGTCAGAATCCCCAGAGGTAGATGAATACAGTGGAGGAGTGAAACGAGTAGACAGCAATAGTGGAGAATCCTGACGATTTAGAGGCTGGAGCTAAATGGTGAGTCACTTGTTGAAGAAATAGCTACCGCAGAATCTCTTTTAGACTATTCAGGAGCAGTAGGTGAAGACTCAGCGAAACCCCAAAGTAGAGCACCCTGAATTCACAGGCGGAGTGAAATGGTAGCAGTCTCTGGTAAATGAATTTCAGACGATTATCACTGGAGCTATAGGAACAGCAGGAGAAGAAATCTGCTCCCAATGCAGAATCTCTTTTAGAGTATTCAGGAGGTGAAGTTCAGACTCAGTACTAGCTCTCTAGAGGAAAGATGAGATTATCAGTGGAGGAGTAAATGCAGTAGCTAGTGCATGAATTAGAAGATTATACAGGACTATTCGCAACACCAGAAGAAACTTCAACAGTGAAATCTACTGATAAACAAGTAAGTAATAAGGAAAGTAAAAATGAAGCAAACTCTAATCAAGTAATCCCAGTTCTTGCTCGTTCACAACGTATTTTCAAAAATGAAGCAGGAAGTGTTCACATTCAAGCTTCAGAAGAAGTTTTGAGAAATGTTAAAGCTGTTCAAATAGAAGAAGTGAAAGTTAGTAGTTTAAGCTCATTAAACTATAAAGCATTTGATATCAAGTTGAAGAATGCAGATGGCCAATCGGTTCAACCTAAAGGAAAAGTTCTTATTACTTTTACTACGGATCAGTCTGTTGAAAATGTTTACTATGTAGATCCAGAAGGAAATCTATATCCTCTTGAATTCACACAAAAAGATGGAAAGGTTATTTTTGAAACCAATCACTTTAGTATTTATGCTATGACTTTCCGACTCTCTATCGACAATTTAGCGCTTGATAATCCTACAAAAGCTAAAAAAGAGGAGGAATTATCACTATCACCTAAATTGTTATCTACAAATGGAAACTCAGGATCCAACCAATCGGAGAATAAAGTAAGTAATAATGAACAGTCAATGTTACCAAATACAGGTGAGTCTGCTTCATCACTAACAATCTTATTTGGTTTTGTAGGAATGTTCCTTGGAGCAATGATTTCTTATAAAGCGAAAAGACAGTTAATTTGTCTACAGTTGTTCGTTGAACTTTTAGGTTCATATAAAATAAACCAGTCTAGAATCCTAAAAATTATCTAGGATTTTAGGCTGGTTTTTAGTGATGAATTGATAAAGATACACTTATTTTGATGTGATTATTTTGTAATAAGCTTTTTTGAGCCATTAGTTACACTAATGATATTAAAGTATAAATTAATACTAATATATTTAGTATAGAAAGTACTTTCTAGATAAATTGTTATATAATATTTTTTTAAAAGTATATTCTATTACATAACAAAGTATTGAAAGCGCTTTAAAATAGATGTATAATGACCTCAAAATAATAAAGAAAGGAGGTAAAAGTTATGATAATTACAAAAATAAAACGTTTAGGAACTTATGTAGGAGTAAATCCACATTTTGCAACATTAATAGATTTTCTAGAAACAACAGGGCTAGAAAATTTAACAGAAGGTCCGATTGATATTGATGGTGATCGATTGTTTGGGAATTGCTTTACATATATAGCAGATGGGGAAGCAGGCAGCTTCTTTGAAACTCATCAAAAATATTTGGATATTCATTTAGTTTTAGAGAACGAAGAAGCTATGGCTGTCACATCACCAGAAAATGTAAGCGTTACCCAAAAATATGATGATGCAAAAGACATTGAATTATATACTGGAAAGGTAGAACAGTTAGTACATCTGAGATCAGGAGAATGCCTAATTACTTTTCCAGAAGATCTACACCAACCGAAAGTTCGTATAAACGATGAACCTGTGAAAAAAGTTGTCTTTAAAGTTGCGATTTCTTAATGTAGAAAGGGAAGAACAATGAAAAAAATGAGAAAGTTTTTATGTCTAGCTGGAGTTGCGCTAGCAGCCGTTGCCTTGGTAGCTTGTTCAGGAAAGAAAGAAACTACAACTAGTACTGAACCACCGACAGAATTATCAGGCGAAATTACAATGTGGCACTCCTTTACTCAGGGGCCACGTCTAGAAAGTATCCAAAAATCAGCAGATGCTTTCATGCAAAAGCATCCAAAAACGAAAATCAAGATTGAAACATTTTCTTGGAATGACTTCTATACTAAATGGACTACAGGTTTAGCAAATGGAAATGTACCAGATATTAGTACTGCTCTTCCTAACCAAGTAATGGAAATGGTAAATTCAGATGCTTTGGTTCCGCTAAACGATTCTATCAAGCGTATTGGACAGGATAAATTTAACGAAACTGCCTTAAATGAAGCAAAAATTAAAGATGATTACTACTCTGTACCTCTTTACTCACACGCACAAGTTATGTGGGTTAGAACAGATTTGTTAAAAGAACATAATATCGAAGTTCCTAAAACTTGGGATCAACTCTATGAAGCTTCTAAAAAATTGAAAGAAGCTGGAGTTTATGGATTGTCTGTTCCGTTTGGAACAAATGACTTAATGGCAACACGTTTCTTGAACTTCTACGTACGTAGTGGTGGTGGAAGCCTCTTAACAAAAAGATCTTAAAAGCAGATTTGACAAGCCAACTTGCTCAAGATGGTATTAAATACTGGGTTAAATTGTATAAAGAAATCTCACCTCAAGATTCTTTGAACTTTAATGTCCTTCAACAAGCTACCTTGTTCTATCAAGGAAAAACAGCATTTGACTTTAACTCTGGCTTCCATATTGGAGGAATTAATGCCAACAGTCCTCAATTGATTGATTCGATTGATGCTTATCCTATTCCAAAAATCAAAGAGTCTGATAAAGACCAAGGAATTGAAACTTCAAATATTCCAATGGTTGTTTGGAAAAATTCAAAACATCCAGAAGTTGCTAAAGCATTCTTGGAATCACTTTATAATGAAGAAGACTATGTTAAATTCCTTGATTCAACTCCAGTAGGTATGTTACCAACTATTAGAGGGATTAGCGATTCTGCAGCCTATAAAGAAAATGAAACTCGTAAGAAATTTAAACATGCTGAAGAAGTGATTACAGAAGCTGTTAAGAAAGGTACAGCAATTGGTTATGAAAATGGACCAAGTGTACAAGCTGGTATGTTGACTAACCAACACATTATTGAACAAATGTTCCAAGATATCATTTCAAATGGAACAGATCCTATGAAAGCAGCAAAAGAAGCAGAAAAACAATTAAACGATTTATTTGAGGCTGTTCAGTAGATGTAAAAGACTAGAAAATAGGTGGGCTAGCCTAGCCTAGCCCAATCTTGTAAAAGAAGGGAGAAGGAGAATGGTTAAAGAACGTAATTTAACTCGCTGGATATTTGTTTTGCCAGCTATGATTATTGTAGGATTACTCTTTGTTTATCCGTTTTTCTCGAGTATTTTTTATAGCTTTACCAATAAGCATTTGATTATGCCCAATTATAAATTTGTTGGTTTAGCTAACTATAAAGCTGTGCTATCAGATCCCAACTTCTTTAGTGCGTTCTTTAATTCAATTAAGTGGACCGTTTTCTCATTAGTTGGTCAAGTTTTAGTAGGGTTTGTATTGGCTTTAGCTCTTCACAGAGTACGTCACTTTAAGAAATTATATAGGACTTTATTGATTGTTCCTTGGGCATTTCCTACAATCGTTATTGCCTTTTCTTGGCAGTGGATTCTAAACGGGGTTTATGGCTACTTACCTAATCTAATCGTAAAATTAGGTTTAATGGATCATACACCTGCATTTTTGACAGATAGTACATGGGCGTTCCTATGTTTGGTGTTTATCAACATTTGGTTCGGAGCACCGATGATTATGGTTAATGTACTTTCAGCCTTGCAAACAGTACCAGAAGAACAATTTGAGGCCGCTAAGATAGATGGTGCTTCAAGTTGGCAGGTGTTCAAGTTTATCGTCTTTCCACATATTAAAGTGGTTGTAGGACTTCTAGTAGTTTTGAGAACTGTATGGATCTTTAATAACTTTGATATCATCTACCTAATTACTGGTGGTGGACCAGCCAATGCTACAACGACGCTTCCAATTTTTGCATACAATCTCGGTTGGGGAACTAAATTGTTGGGTCGTGCTTCAGCAGTTACAGTATTGCTCTTTATCTTCTTGATGGCGATTTGCTTTATCTACTTTGCTATCATTAGTAAATGGGAAAAGGAGGGTAGAAAATAATGAAGAAGAAATCCAGTATTTATTTAGATATTCTCTCACATGTACTTTTGATTGGTGCGACAATTGTTGCAATTTTCCCATTGATATGGATTATCATATCTTCTGTCAAGGGGAAAGGGGAATTAACTCAGTATCCAACACGATTTTGGCCTGAACAATTTACATTAGATTATTTTCACTCATGTTATTAACGATTTGCACTTTATTGATAACATTCGAAATAGTTTGATTATTGCCTTAGCTACAACCGTTATTGCGATTATAATTTCTGCTATGGCAGCCTATGGTATTGTTCGATTCTTCCCTAAATTGGGAGCAATCATGTCGAGACTACTCGTCATTACATACATTTTCCCACCAATTTTATTAGCAATTCCCTATTCAATTGCCATTGCTAAAGTTGGATTAACAAATAGTTTATTTGGCTTAATGATGGTTTATCTATCTTTTAGTGTTCCATATGCAGTTTGGCTCTTAGTTGGATTTTTCCAAACAGTTCCAATTGGAATTGAAGAAGCTGCTCGAATTGATGGTGCAAATAAATTTGTGACTTTTTACAAAATTGTGCTACCGATTGTAGCGCCAGGTATTGTAGCAACAGCTATTTATACATTTATCAATGCTTGGAATGAATTCTTGTATGCCTTGATTTTGATTAACAATACAGGAAAAATGACAGTAGCAGTAGCCCTTCGTTCACTTAATGGTTCAGAAATCTTAGACTGGGGAGATATGATGGCAGCATCTGTTATTGTAGTTCTTCCATCAATCATTTTCTTCTCTATCATTCAAAATAAGATTGCAAGCGGATTATCAGAAGGATCTGTGAAATAGACGAAAGAAGGAAAGAAATGAATAAGAGAGGTCTTTATTCAAAATTAGGAATTTCTGTTGTAGGCATTAGTCTTTTAATGGGAGTACCTTCTTTGATTCATGCGAATGAATTAAACTATAGTCAACTTTCTGTAGCTCCTGTTTTTCAAGGAGGATCATATCAATTGAACAACAAAAGTATTGACATCAGCCCTTTGTTATTAGATAAATTGTCTGGAGAGAGTCAGACAGTAGTAATGAAATTTAAGGCAGATAAACCAAACTCACTTCAAGCTTTGTTTGGTCTATCTAATAGTAAAGCAGGCTTTAAAAATAATTACTTTTCAATTTTCATGAGAGATTCTGGTGAGATAGGTGTAGAAATAAGAGATGCTCAAAAGGGAATAAATTATTTGTTTTCTAGACCAGCTTCATTATGGGGAAAGCATAAAGGACAGGCAGTTGAGAATACACTAGTATTTGTATCTGATTCCAAAGACAAGACATATACAATGTATGTTAATGGGATAGAAGTGTTCTCTGAAACAGTTGATACATTTTTGCCAATTTCAAATATAAATGGTATAGATAAGGCAACACTAGGAGCTGTTAATCGTGAAGGTAAGGAACATTACCTCGCAAAAGGAAGTATTGATGAAATCAGTCTATTTAACAAAGCAATTAGTGATCAGGAAGTTTCAAATATTCCCTTGTCAAATCCATTTCAGTTAATTTTCCAATCAGGAGATTCGACTCAAGCTAACTATTTTAGAATACCGACACTATACACCTTAACTAGTGGAAGAGTTCTATCAAGTATTGATGCACGTTATGGTGGGACTCATGATTCTAAAAGTAAGATTAATATCGCCACTTCTTATAGTGATGATAATGGGAAAACGTGGAGTGAGCCAACTTTTGCTATGAAGTTTAATGACTATGAGGAGCAGTTAGTTTACTGGCCACGAGATAATAAATTAAAGAATAGTCAAATTAGTGGAAGTGCTTCATTTATAGATTCATCCATTGTTGAAGATAAAAATCTGGGAAAACGATATTGTTAGCTGATGTTATGCCTGCTGGTATTGGAAACAACAATGCCAATAAAGCTGATTCAGGTTTTAAAGAAATAAACGGTCATTATTATTTAAAACTACAGAAGGATGGAGATAATGATTTCCGTTATACAGTTAGAGAAAATGGTGTCGTTTACGATGAAACGACTAATAACCCTACAAATTATACTGTAAATGATAAGTATGAAGTTTTGGAGGGAGGAAAGCCTTTAACAGTCGAACAATATTCGGTTGATTTTGATAGTGGTTCCTTAAGAGAAACGCACAATGGAAAACAGGTTCCTATGAATGTTTTCTACAAAGATTCGTTATTTAAAGTGACTCCTACTAATTATATAGCAATGACAACTAGTCAGAATAGAGGAGAGAGTTGGGAACAATTTAAGTTATTGCCTCCATTCTTAGGAGAAAAACATAATGGAACTTACTTATGTCCTGGACAAGGTTTAGCATTAAAATCAAGTAATAGATTGATTTTTGCAACATATACGAGTGGAGAACTAACTTATCTCATTTCTGATGATAGTGGTCAAACATGGAAGAAATCCTCAGCTCCAATTCCGTTTAAGAATGCAACAGCGGAAGCACAAATGGTTGAACTGAGAGATGGTGTGATTAGAACATTCTTTAGAACTACTACAGGTAAGATTGCTTATATGACTAGTAGAGATTCTGGAGAAACATGGTCGGAAGTTTCGTATATCGATGAGATTCAACAAACTTCATACGGAACACAAGTGTCTGCAATTAAATACTCTCAATTAATTGATGGAAAAGAAGCAGTCATTTTGAGTACACCAAATTCTAGAAGTGGCCGTAAGGGAGGTCAATTAGTCGTCGGTTTAGTCAATAAAGAAGATGATAGTATTGATTGGAAGTACCACTATGATATTGATTTACCTTCGTATGGTTATGCCTATTCTGCGATTACAGAATTGCCAAATCATCACATAGGTGTATTGTTTGAAAAATATGATTCATGGTCGAGAAATGAATTGCATTTAAGTAATGTAGTTCAGTATATAGATTTGGAAATTAATGATTTAATAAAATAAAGGAGAAAAAACATGGTTAAATACGGTGTTGTTGGAACAGGATATTTTGGAGCTGAGTTAGCTCGTTATATGCAAAAGAATGATGGTGCAGAGATTACTCTTCTTTATGATCCAGATAATGCAGAGGCAATCGCAGAAGAATTGGGAGCAAAAGTAGCAAGCTCCTTAGATGAGCTGGTTTCTAGCGATGAAGTAGATTGCGTTATTGTCGCAACTCCAAATAATCTTCATAAAGAACCAGTTATTAAGGCAGCACAACATGGCAAAAATGTTTTTTGTGAAAAACCAATTGCACTTTCTTATCAAGATTGTCGTGAGATGGTAGATGCTTGTAAAGAAAACAATGTAACCTTTATGGCAGGACATATTATGAACTTCTTTAATGGTGTCCATCATGCAAAAGAATTGATTAATCAAGGAGTCATTGGAGACGTTCTGTATTGTCACACAGCTCGTAATGGTTGGGAAGAACAGCAACCATCAGTATCATGGAAAAAAATCCGTGAAAAATCAGGTGGTCACTTGTATCACCACATCCATGAATTGGATTGCGTGCAATTCCTTATGGGTGGTATGCCTGAAACTGTAACGATGACAGGTGGAAATGTAGCCCATGAAGGTGAAAATTTCGGTGATGAAGATGATATGATTTTTGTTAATATGGAATTTTCTAATAAGCGTTTTGCTTTGTTAGAATGGGGTTCAGCTTATCGTTGGGGTGAACATTATGTCTTAATCCAAGGAACAAAAGGTGCTATTCGCTTAGACTTATTCAACTGTAAAGGAACTCTTAAGCTAGATGGACAAGAAAGTTATTTCTTGATTCACGAATCGCAAGAAGAAGATGATGATCGGACTCGTATCTATCATAGTACAGAGATGGATGGTGCAATTGCTTATGGTAACCAGGTAAACGTACTCCATTATGGTTATCATCAGTCATTGATAAAGAAATGCGCTATCTCCATGAGATTATGCAAGGAGCTCCTGTATCAGAAGAATTTGCAAAACTATTGACAGGTGAAGCTGCTCTAGAAGCAATTGCTACTGCAGATGCTTGTACCCAATCTATGTTTGAAGATCGCAAAGTGAAGCTATCTGAGATAGTAAAATAAATATCGGTATTCTCTTATAATAAGTCAAGCACCCCTTTGAAAGTACTTTTAAAGGGGGTGTTTGACTTGCTTTCTTTTTAAAACTGCAATCTATCATAGAACAAACTCTTGAAAGCGCTTTAAAAATAGTATATAATTGTCTCATAAGAAAAAAGGAAAAGGAGGAAAAAGGATGCCACAGATTACTAAAGAAGCTTTGATAAATCAAATTAAAGATGGAATCATTGTTTCTTGTCAGGCCCTTCCTCACGAACCGCTTTATACAGAAGCGGGAGGAGTCATCCCCTTGCTGGTCAAAGCGGCTGAGCAAGGTGGAGCAGTCGGTATCCGAGCCAATAGTGTTCGTGATATCAAAGAAATAAAGGAGGTTACAAAACTTCCAATTATCGGGATCATCAAACGAGATTATCCACCTCAAGAACCCTTCATCACTGCTACTATGAAAGAAGTTGATGAACTGGCAGAACTAGATATTGAAGTGATTGCTCTAGACTGTACTAAACGAGAACGCTACGATGGTTTAGAGATTCAGGAGTTTATCCGTCAGGTTAAGGAAAAATATCCTAACCAGCTCTTGATGGCTGATACTAGTACCTTCGAAGAAGGGTTAGCAGCTGTAGAAGCAGGAATTGACTTCGTTGGAACAACCTTATCAGGCTACACATCTTACAGTCCAAAAGTAGACGGTCCAGATTTTGAACTAATCAAAAAGCTCTGTGATGCGGGTGTAGATGTCATCGCTGAAGGGAAAATTCATACACCAGAACAAGCCAAACAAATCCTAGGATATGGAGTGCGAGGTATTGTTGTTGGTGGCGCTATTACTAGACCAAAAGAGATTACGGAACGCTTCGTTGCGGGTCTCAAATAACACAATCTAAAAACAGAGGAGAGTGGTGGAATAGCTGAAAAAATGAAATCGCATACATTTATAAATCACTCGTTGTCAATTTGGAAATATTTATTAAAAGGAGAATACAAATGAAATTTAGAAAACTAGCTTGTACAGTACTTGCAGGTGCTGCAATTCTTGGTCTTGCTGCTTGTGGAAATTCTGGCGGAAGTAAAGATGCTGGAAAATCTGGTGGAGATAGCGGAAAAACAGAAATCACTTGGTGGGCATTCCCAGTCTTCACTCAAGAAAAAACTGGTGACGGTGTTGGAACATATGAAAAATCTATCATCGAAGCCTTTGAAAAAGCAAACCCAGATGTAAAAGTGAAATTGGAAACTATCGACTTTAAGTCAGGTCCAGAAAAAAATCACTACAGCTATCGAAGCAGGTACAGCTCCAGACGTACTTTTTGACGCACCAGGACGTATCATCCAATACGGTAAAAATGGTAAATTGGCTGACTTGAACGACCTCTTCACTGATGACTTTGTTAAAGATGTTAATAATGAAAACATTGTAAAAGCAAGTAAAGCTGGCGATAAAGCTTACATGTATCCAATCAGTTCAGCACCATTCTACATGGCTATGAACAAGAAAATGTTGGAAGAAGCTGGAGTTGCGAACCTTGTAAAAGAAGGCTGGACAACAGACGACTTTGAAAAAAAGTATTGAAAGCACTCAAAGATAAAGGCTACACACCAGGTTCATTGTTCAGTTCAGGTCAAGGGGAGACCAAGGGAACACGTGCCTTTGTAGCAAACCTTTACGGAGCTTCTGTAACAGATAAAGATGTTACTAAGTATACAACTGATGATCCTAAATTCGTTAAAGGTCTTGAAAAAGCAGCTAGCTGGATTAAAGATGGTTTGTTGAACAATGGTTCACAATTTGATGGTGGAGCAGACATCCAAAACTTTGCTAACGGTCAAACATCATACACAATCCTTTGGGCACCAGCTCAAAATGGTATCCAAGCTAAACTCTTGGAAGCAAGTAAAGTAGAAGTAGTAGAAGTACCATTCCCATCTGATTCTGGTAAACCAGCTCTTGAATACCTTGTAAACGGATTTGCAGTATTCAACAACAAGGACGATAAGAAAGTTGCTGCTTCTAAGAAATTTGTTCAATTTATCGCAGATGATAAAGAATGGGGTCCAAAAGATGTTGTTCGTACAGGAGCATTCCCAGTTCGTACATCATTTGGTAAACTCTATGATGACAAACGTATGGAAACAATCGGTGCTTGGACTAAGTACTATTCTCCATACTACAATACAATTGATGGTTTTGCAGAAATGAGAACTCTATGGTTCCCAATGTTGCAATCAGTTTCAAATGGCGATCAAAAACCAGCTGATGCATTGAAAGCATTTACTGAAAAAGCAAACGAAACTATCAAAAAAGCTACTAAACAATAAACCCTAAACTAGATTTTGTAGCCCCTTTTCCCTTTGCACGCTTGTGTAAGAAAAGGGGGCTTTTATTTAAAAGGTAAATCATCATTCTCTTAGGAGATTATCAATAAAAAAGAAAAGGAAAGAGAGGTGCCTACAGTGAAAGTTAATAAAATTCGTATGAGAGAAACCGTTATTTCTTATGCTTTCCTAGCGCCAGTTTTATTCTTCTTTGTTGTCTTTGTTTTAGCACCAATGATTATGGGCTTCATCACAAGTTTCTTTAACTATTCTATGACTAGTTTCCAATTTGTGGGCTTAGATAACTATATCCGTATGTTTAAAGATCCTGTCTTCACAAAATCTCTGATTAACACAGTTATTTTGGTTATTGGATCAGTTCCTGTAGTTGTTCTCTTCTCGCTCTTTGTAGCGTCACAGACCTACCATCAAAATGCTATCGCTAGATCTTTCTATCGTTTCGTATTCTTCCTTCCAGTTGTTACAGGTAGTGTTGCCGTAACAGTTGTATGGAAATGGATTTATGATCCACTATCAGGTATCTTGAACTTTGTTCTTAAATCAAGTCATATTATTTCTCAAAACATTTCATGGCTTGGTGATAAGCACTGGGCATTGATGGCAATTATGATTATCCTCTTGACAACTTCAGTTGGTCAACCGATTATCCTCTACATCGCTGCTATGGGTAATATTGATAATTCATTGGTCGAAGCTGCCCGCGTTGATGGTGCAACTGAGTTTCAAGTTTTCTGGAAGATTAAATGGCCAAGCCTTCTTCCAACAACTCTTTATATCGCAATCATCACAACAATTAATTCATTCCAATGTTTTGCCTTGATTCAGCTTTTGACATCTGGTGGTCCAAACTACTCTACAAGCACCTTGATGTACTACCTATACGAAAAAGCCTTCCAATTGACAGAGTATGGTTATGCCAACACAATTGGTGTCTTCTTGGCAGTTATGATTGCTATCGTAAGTTTTGTTCAATTTAAAGTACTCGGAAACGACGTAGAATACTAAAGAAAGGAGACAGCTATGCAATCTACAGAAAAAAAACCATTAACAGCCTTTACTGTTATTTCAACAATCATTTTGCTCTTGTTGACTGTGCTGTTCATCTTTCCATTCTACTGGATTTTGACAGGGGCATTTAAATCACAGCCTGATACAATCGTTATTCCACCACAATGGTTCCCTAAAATGCCAACCATGGAAAACTTCCAACAACTCATGGTACAAAACCCTGCTATGCAGTGGATGTGGAACTCAGTATTTATCTCATTGGTAACCATGTTCTTAGTCTGTGCAACTTCATCTCTAGCAGGTTATGTATTGGCTAAAAAACGTTTCTATGGTCAACGTATCCTCTTTGCAATCTTTATTGCTGCCATGGCACTTCCAAAACAAGTTGTCCTTGTCCATTGGTACGTATCGTCAACTTCATGGGAATCCACGATACTCTCTGGGCAGTTATCTTGCCTTTGATTGGATGGCCATTTGGGGTCTTTCCTTATGAAACAATTTAGTGAAAATATTCCAACAGAGTTGCTTGAATCAGCTAAAATCGATGGTTGTGGTGAGATTCGTACTTTCTGGAGCGTAGCCTTCCCAATTGTAAAACCAGGGTTTGCGGCTCTTGCAATCTTTACCTTCATCAATACTTGGAACGACTACTTCATGCAGTTGGTAATGTTGACTTCACGTCAACAATTTGACTATTTCACTCGGTGTTGCGACCATGCAAGCTGAAATGGCAACCAACTATGGTTTAATCATGGCAGGGGCAGCTCTTGCTGCTGTGCCAATCGTAACAGTCTTCTTAGTATTCCAAAAATCCTTCACACAAGGTATTACTATGGGAGCTGTTAAAGGATAAGAAACGATTTCTTTTACAGTATCAATTGGCTATTGCTAGCACTATCTAAAAGCCTCCGACAGTAAATGACACTGTTGGAGGTGTTAGTTTTAATCGCTTAATGACGATTTTTAAAGGAGAAAATAATGATTTTTGACGATTTGAAAAATATTAGCTTTTATAAAGGAATTCATCCAAATCTTGACAAGGCAATTGATTATCTTTATGAACATCGTAAAGATTCGTTCGAGTTAGGAAAATATGATATTGATGGTGACAAGGTCTTTCTAGTTGTTCAAGAAAATGTCCTAAATAAAGCTGAAAATGACCAGTTTGAACATCACAAGAACTATGCAGACTTGCATTTGTTGGTAGAAGGGCATGAATATTCTAGCTACGGTTCACGTATTAAAGATGAAGCAGTAGCATTTGACGAAGCAAGTGACATTGGTTTTGTCCATTGTCATGAACATTACCCACTCTTGTTGGGTTATCACAATTTTGCGATTTTCTTCCCAGGAGAGCCACATCAACCAAATGGTTATGCAGGTATGGAAGATCAAGTTCGCAAGTATTTGTTTAAAATTTTAATTGATTAGAAATAATATGAACTGCTTTTCTGTGAGGTTTTGATAATACTCTACTATGATGTTTATATTTGTGAGGTAGAGAAATGAGATCTTATTGTCAGTATGTTTATTCAGAAATGCTATAGGTATGGCAGGAGAGAAGCTTAACAGAGTCTCTATGTCTACGGCAGCAAGAGTAGGATTATTGACCAAGATTTCTGGATGGATTTTACGAATAGCTGTGAATGTAGCTGATGCACATGATAAAATCCCTAACAATGATCGTCTAAACTTTTAAAATATGAGAATGAAGGTACTTTTAATTTTTTTATTGAATATGTTAGCTTGGACAGTGCTTGCAATGATAATCCGTGGAGGGCTAGATGGATTTAATGAGCATACTTGGAGTACTATTTTAATTGCTTCGCTGTCCGGGATATATATGATTATATGTCCATAGATAAAAATAGAAAAAAGTCCAAAAGAAAAAAGAAAAAATAGATTTGTTCATGGTAGGAACTTATGAAAGCTTTACTGACAAAAAAGAAAACAGTTTACAAAGAAAAATGATGGAGGAGCAAACATGTCACAAAAAGGAAGAAGTCTCATCAAGGCTGCATTTGATACAGATAATTTTCTAATGCGAATTAGTGAGAAGGTTTTAGATATTGTAACAGTCAATCTTCTCTTTGTAGTAACTTGTTTACCAATCGTAACGATTGGAGTAGCTAAAATAAGTCTCTATCAGACGATGTTTGAAGTCAAGCAAAGTAGACGTGTTCCAGTTTTTAGAACCTATCTAAGAGTTTTTAGGCAAAATCTGAAATTAGGTCTTCAGCTGGGCTTAATGGAGTTAGGAATTGTATTTCTTACCCTTTCAGATCTCTATCTTTTCTGGGGTCAAACGGCTTTGCCCTTCCAATTGCTGAAAGCTATTTGTTTAGGTATTCTGATTTTCCTTACCATTGTGATGTTGGCTAGTTACCCTATCGCGGCACGTTATGACCTATCTTGGAAAGAAAGTTCTTCAAAAAGGGATTGATGTTGGCTAGTTTTAATGCACCCTTGGTTTATCTTGATGATCGCAATTATCTTTTTGATTTTGATGATTCTATATCTATCAGCCTTTACCCTTCTATTGGGAGGATCAGCTTTTATTCTCTTTGGTTTTGGACTTCTTGCTTTTTTACAAGTAGGAGTGATGGAAAAGCTATTTGCTAAGTATGAGTAAGGGTTGCAATTATTTCTGAAACTACTTTCAAACGCTTCAAACGCTATTCTATAAGCAAGAAACTAAAATCTAAGTGTCTACAAGATATTGAAAGCCTTTTCGGTAAAGTGTATACTAAAGAAGTAAAGAAAGAATCTGCTTTAGCAGAAAATAAAAATAATAGGAGAAAATCTATGTCAGATTTGAAAAAATACGAAGGTGTCATTCCAGCCTTCTATGCATGTTATGATGAACAAGGAGAAGTAAGTCCAGAACGTACACGTGCCTTGGTTCAATACTTCATTGATAAAGGTGTTCAAGGTCTCTATGTCAATGGTTCTTCTGGTGAATGTATCTACCAAAGCGTTGAAGACCGCAAGTTAATCTTGGAAGAAGTCATGGCAGTTGCCAAGGGTAAATTAACTATTATTGCTCACGTTGCTTGCAACAATACCAAAGATAGTATGGAACTTGCTCGCCACGCAGAAAGCTTGGGTGTAGATGCCATTGCAACAATTCCACCAATTTACTTCCGCTTACCAGAATACTCAGTTGCTAAGTACTGGAACGATATCAGTTCTGCAGCTCCAAATACAGACTACGTGATTTATAACATTCCTCAATTGGCAGGGGTTGCTTTGACTCCAAGTCTTTATACTGAAATGTTGAAGAATCCTCGTGTTATCGGTGTGAAGAACTCTTCTATGCCAGTTCAAGATATCCAAACTTTTGTGAGCCTCGGTGGAGAAGACCATATCGTCTTTAACGGTCCAGATGAGCAGTTCCTAGGAGGACGCCTCATGGGTGCTAAGGCTGGTATCGGTGGAACTTACGGTGCTATGCCAGAACTCTTCTTGAAACTCAACCAATTGATTGCGGACAAAGATTTGGAAACAGCGCGTGAATTACAGTATGCTATCAACGCAATCATTGGTAAACTCACTGCTGCACATGGAAATATGTATGGTGTCATTAAAGAAGTCTTGAAGATCAATGAAGGACTTAATATTGGATCTGTTCGTTCACCATTGACACCAGTGACTGAAGAAGATCGTCCAGTTGTGGAAGCAGCTGCAGCCTTGATTCGTGAAACGAAGGAGCGCTTCCTCTAATTCATAAGGAGGTATTTATGACTAACTACATTGCAATTGATATCGGTGGAACTAACATCAAGTATGGTTTGGTTGATCAAGAGGGGCAACTTCTTGAATCGCATGAGATACCGACAGAGGCACATAAGGGTGGTCCCCATATTTTAGAGAAAACCAAACAGATTGTAGCTAGTTATCTTGAAAAAGATTCTGTAGCAGGTGTTGCCATTTCTTCGGCAGGTATGGTGGATCCTGACAAGGGTGAGATTTTCTATGCTGGCCCACAGATTCCAAATTATGCAGGTACACAGTTCAAGAAGGAAATCGAGACTAGCTTTGATATTCCTTGTGAAATTGAAAATGATGTCAACTGTGCAGGTCTTGCTGAGGCAGTATCTGGTTCAGGCAAGGGAGCGAGTGTGACACTTTGCTTAACCATTGGAACAGGTATTGGCGGTTGTTTAATTATTGACGGTCAAGTCTTCCATGGTTTTAGTAACTCTGCCTGTGAGGTTGGCTATCTACACATGCAGGATGGAGCTTTCCAAGACTTAGCCTCAACCACAGCTTTGGTTCGTTATGTAGCAGAAGCACATGGTGATCCAGTCGAACAGTGGAATGGTCGTAGAATCTTTAAGGAAGCTACTGAAGGGAACAAACTCTGCATGGATGGTATCGACCGCATGGTTGACTATCTAGGAAAAGGTCTAGCTAATATTTGTTATGTGGCCAATCCAGAAGTAGTTATTCTCGGTGGTGGTATCATGGGACAAGAAGCTATTCTCAAGCCTAAAATTCGAAAAGCTTTGAAAGATGCTTTGGTACCAAGTCTAGCTGATAAGACGAGATTAGAATTTGCTCATCATCAGAATACAGCAGGGATGTTAGGTGCCTACTACCATTTCAAAACAAAACAATCCTAGTTTGGCAGAGCCAAACTAGGATTTTCTAATTCTTCTTTGTCTTCGATAGCCGTTGAGTTTTTTATTTTCCCAGTAGCTATTGAATATTCTCTCTTTATTTTTCTCGATTGATTTCTAAAAAAAGTAAGCATAGATCAAATCAACCCAAAAAAGCATTGGAAGTTGAGAGGAGATACGCTGAATATAGGATGATTGATTGTGACTAGCAACCAGTACAGTTTCAGTATACAGTTGGTTTTCTTTGTTTGGTACGCTGGTAAAGAGGACTGTTTTTGCCCCCATTTCTTTAGCATCTAACAAGCTGTCTAGAATAGATTGAGTGGATCCAGATAGTGAAAAGCCAAGAACCAAGCAATTGTCATCCATGATACTAGTAGTCCAAGCAAAGCCATCTTGATCGGTTATAGCTTCACAGACCACCCCTAAACGCATAAAGCGTAATTTCATCTCACGAGCGACAAGGCCGGAGCTTCCGGTGCCAAAAAAATAAACTCTTTCAGCCTCTTCGATCATATTAGCTACTCGTTCAATTTGATTTTCATTAATTAATTCCTGAGTTTGTTCCCGCATATTGTTATAGCTTCTGAGAACGCCTTGGATAAGAGGATTATGTGTTGATAGCTGAAGATTTTGGTTATCGATTTGATGTTGGTATTGGAAAATAAATTCTCTATAGCCAGTAAAACCACACTTTTTAGCAAAACGAGTTAGGGCTGCTTGGGAAATATGTAGTTTTTGAGCTACATTTTGTGATGATAAATCATCCTGTATCGTATCGACCTGTAAGAAATAACGAGCAATTTCTTGCTCTAATTCAGTTAATTCATCAAAGTGGAGATCAATAATAGAGGGAATATCTTGATTGTTCATAGGATTCCTTTGTATGATTTATATTAAATTAAAAGTCAGAAAATTTTCTATTGGTTGATATTATTATACCATACAAAAATAATGATAATTAAATAAAAAAAGAAAAAGCTCTTTTAAAAAAATCAAATAAAGTGTTCCCGTTTTCCATAATTTTCTTCTCAATTTGTGGTACAATGAAGAATGAGATTTTAAATAGAAATGAGACTGACTTGTATGAGAAAATTTGACAGCCATTCGATTCCGATTCGGCTTAATTTATTGTTTTCAATTGTTATTTTGCTCTTTATGACCATCATTGGTCGCCTGCTTTACATGCAGGTTTTGAACAAAGATTTTTATGAGACAAAACTAGCATCGGCAAGTAAAACAAAGGTGACAACTAGTTCAGCTCGAGGACGAAATCTATGATGCAGCAGGGCAAGCCCTTGGTCGAAAATACCATCAAGCAAGTTATATCTTTTACAAGGAACAACAAAATGACGGCTGCAGATTTGAAAGAAACAGCCAAGAAGTTGCTAGCCTATGTGGGAGTTTCTTCTCCAACATTGACTGACCGACAGTTGGCAGACTATTACCTAGCAGATCAAGATGTCTATAAGAAAGCAGTGGAAAGTTTACCACATGAGAAACGCCTTGATTCTGATGGGAATCAATTATCTGAATCTGAACTTTACAATAACACTGTTGAAAGTATCAGATCCAAGTCAATTGACCTACTCGGATGACGAAAAGAAAGAAATTTACCTCTTTAGCCAACTCAATGCAGTTGAAAATTTTTGCGACAGGGTACCATTGCGACAGATTCCTTGACAGATACACAGATTGCCTTGATTGCTTCAGCTTCTAAGAATTTACCTGGGCATCAGTATTTCGACTTCCTGGGATCGAAAAGGTTCTAGAAACTTCACTTTCTTCTATAGTAGGAAGTGTATCCAGTGAAAAAGCTGGTCTTCCAGCTGAAGAAGCAGATGCTTATATTAAAAAGGGTTATTCTCTAAATGACCGTGTTGGAACCTCTTATCTAGAAAAACAATATGAAGAAACCTTGCAAGGAAAACGCTCGGTAAAAGGAAATTCATCTAGACAAGTATGGCAATATGGAAAGTGTCGAAAATATCGAAGAGGGGTACCAAAGGGAATAATATTAAACTGACTATTGATTTGGCCTTCCAAGATAGCGTGGATGCTTTTGCTGAAAAAGTTATTTCAATTCCGAGTTAGGAAATGGAGGAGCCTAGATATTCTGAAGGTGTTTATGCAGTTGCTTTGAACCCAAAAACAGGTGCAGTTTTGTCTATGTCAGGGCTCAAACATGACCTGAAAACGGGAGAGTTAACGCCTGATTCCTTGGGAACGGTGACCAATGTCTTTGTACCCGGTTCGGTTGTTAAGGCCGCTACCATCAGCTCAGGTTGGGAAAATGGTGTTTTATCAGGAAACCAAACCTTAACAGATCAGCCTATTGTTTTCCAAGGTTCAGCTCCAATTTATTCTTGGTATAAATTGGCATATGGATCTTTTCCTATTACAGCTGTGGAAGCCTTGGAGTATTCATCTAATACTTACGTGGTTCAAACCGCTCTTGGGAATCATGGGTCAGACCTATCAACCCAAATATGTTTGTTTTGAACTAACAATTTAGAAATCAGCTATGGGGAAAACTTCGTTCGACATTTGCTGAATATGGTCTTGGAGCCTCAACAGGCATTGACCTTCCAAATGAGTCAACTGGTTTTATACCAAAAGAGTATAATTTCGCTAATTACATTACCAATGCATTTGGTCAGTTTGATAACTACACCCCAATGCAATTGGCCCAGTACGTTGGAACTATTGCCAACAACGGTGTTCGGATTGCACCTCACATTGTCGAGGGATTTATGGAAACAATGAACAAGGAGGCTTTAGGGAACTTAATCCAAATCTGTTGAAACCAAGGAAATGAATAAAATTAATATTTCTGAGTCTGATGTTTCCATCCTCCAACAAGGCTTTTTATCAAGTGTCACATGGTGGGTAGTGCTTTGACAACCGGTCGTGCCTTTTTCAAATGGCGCAGCTGTATCCATTAGTGGAAAAACAGGTACCGCCGAAAGTTATGTAGCAGGTGGCCAAGAAGCCAACAATACTAATGCTGTAGCCTATGCACCATCAGATAATCCTCAAATAGCTGTTGCTGTTGTCTTCCCTCATAACACCAACCTTACAAATGGTGTCGGACCTTCCATTGCGCGCGACATTATCAACCTCTATAATCAACACCATCCAATGAATTAGAAAGGAACTTATGCTTTATCCAACACCTATTGCTAAGCTAATTGACAGTTATTCTAAGTTACCGGGTATCGGGATTAAGACGGCTACCCGTCTGGCCTTCTATACTATTGGAATGTCTGATGACGATGTCAATGAATTTGCTAAAAATCTCCTTTCTGCTAAGAGAGAGCTGACCTATTGCTCCATCTGTGGTCGTTTGACTGATGACGATCCTTGCTCTATCTGTACCGATCCGACTCGTGACCAGACGACGATTTTAGTTCTCGAGGATAGTCGAGATGTAGCAGCCATGGAGAATATCCAAGAATACCACGGACTCTATCATGTTTTGCATGGACTCATTTCTCCCATGAATGGCATCAGTCCAGACGATATCAATCTCAAGAGCCTCATGACTCGTCTGATGGATAGTGAAGTTTCAGAGGTAATCGTAGCAACCAATGCCACAGCAGATGGGGAAGCAACTTCGATGTATCTTTCTCGTTTGCTCAAGCCAGCTGGAATCAAGGTTACTCGCCTAGCACGAGGTCTTGCTGTGGGAGCAGATATCGAGTATGCGGACGAAGTCACACTCTTACGAGCAATTGAAAATCGGACAGAGTTGTAAGTGTAGACAAATTTACGAAACTCAATTCATTTATACATAAAAATCAAGGAGACCGATATTAGTTTTATCGGTCTCTTTTTAGATTTATTGAAGACCAGTATCAGGTTCAAGTTTTAAAAAAGAAGTAAATATGATATACTAAAGAACGAGTATTCTAGTAGAATTAGGACAAGTAATATGAAACAAACGATTATTCTTTTATACGGTGGGACGTAGTGCAGAGCGTGAAGTCTCTGTCCTTTCAGCTGAAAGTGTCATGCGTGCGGTCAACTATGACCGTTTCACAGTCAAGACTTTCTTCATCAGTCAGTCAGGTGACTTTATTAAAACGCAAGAATTTAGTCAGACTCCAGGTCAAGAGGATCGTCTTATGACCAATGAAAACATTGATTGGGATAAGCAAGTTGCACCAAGTGCCATCTACGAAGAAGGTGCAGTGGTCTTCCCAGTCCTTCATGGTCCAATGGGAGAGGATGGCTCTGTCCAAGGATTCTTGGAAGTTTTGAAAATGCCTTATGTCGGCTGTAATATCTTGTCATCTAGTCTTGCCATGGATAAAATCACTACCAAGCGTGTCTTAGAATCTGTAGGGATTGCCCAAGTTCCTTATGTGGCCATTGTCGAAGGTGATGATGTGACTGCTAAAATCGCTGAAGTTGAAGAAAAATTGACTTATCCAGTCTTCACTAAGCCGTCAAACATGGGTTCAAGTGTCGGTATTTCTAAGTCTGAAAATCAAGAAGAACTCCGTCAAGCCTTGAAACTTGCCTTCCAATATGACAGCCGTGTCTTGGTTGAGCAAGGAGTGAATGCCCGTGAAATCGAGGTTGGTCTCTTGGGCAACTACGATGTCAAGAGCACGCTGCCAGGAGAAGTTGTCAAAGATGTTGCCTTTTATGACTACGATGCCAAGTATATTGATAACAAGATTACTATGGATATTCCAGCCAAGATCAGTGATGATGTAGTAGCTGTCATGCGTCAAAATGCAGAAACAGCCTTTCGTGCCATTGGTGGCCTCGGTCTCTCTCGTTGCGATTTCTTCTATACAGATAAGGGCGAGATTTTCCTAAACGAGCTTAATACCATGCCAGGTTTTACCCAGTGGTCTATGTACCCACTACTTTGGGACAATATGGGAATCAGCTACCCAGAACTAATCGAGCGTTTGGTGGATCTTGCTAAAGAAAGTTTTGACAAGCGCGAAGCGCATTTGCTATAAAAATGAAAGAGAGGGTAGGAGCCAGAACCATCACTGCAAGGTGACTAGAGTTCTCGGACTTCGACCCTTTTTAAAGGAGTAGAAATGAAACTTACAATTCACGAAGTTGCCCAAGCTGTTGGAGCGAAAAATGATGTCAGCATCTTTGAGGACATCCAGTTAGAAAAGCCTGAGTTTGACAGTCGTTTGATTGGGACTGGAGATTTATTTGTGCCCCTCAAAGGTGCGCGTGATGGTCATGACTTTATCGAAACAGCTTTTGAAAATGGCGCTGCTGCAACCCTGTCTGAGAAAGAGGTCGCAAATCATCCCTACATTCTAGTCGATGATGTTTTGGCTGCCTTTCAATTCCTAGCATCCTACTATCTTGAAAAAACAGGAGCTGATGTCTTTGCTGTCACAGGTTCAAATGGCAAGACAACGACCAAGGATATGTTAGCGCACTTGCTATCAACAACCTACAAGACCTACAAAACACAAGGAAACTACAATAATGAGATTGGTCTTCCTTATACAATTCTCCATATGCCTGAAGGAATAGAAAAGTTGGTCTTGGAGATGGGACAGGATCACTTGGGAGATATTCATCTCTTGTCAGAATTGGCTCGCCCAAAAACAGCCATCGTGACCCTGGTTGGAGAGGCTCATTTGGCCTTTTTCAAAGACCGTTCGGAAATCGCTAAAGGGAAAATGCAAATTGCAGACGGTATGGATTCAGGTTCTTTGCTTTTGGCACCAGTCGACCCTATTGTAGAGGCCTACTTGCCAGCTGATAAAAAGGTAGTCCGTTTTGGGCAAGGAGCAGAGCTGGAAATCACAGACTTGATTGAGCGCAAGGATAGTCTGACCTTTAAGGCTAGTTTCTTGGAACAAGCCCTTGATTTACCAGTGACAGGTAAGTACAATGCCACCAATGCTATGATTGCATCCTATGTTGCCCTGCAAGAAGGAGTGACTGAGGAGCAGATTCGTCAGGCCTTCCAACATCTTGAATTAACACGTAACCGTACTGAGTGGAAGAAAGCAGCCAATGGAGCAGATATTCTGTCTGACGTATACAATGCCAATCCAACTGCTATGAAACTGATTTTAGAGACTTTCTCTGCCATTCCAGCCAATGAAGGGGGCAAGAAAATCGCTGTCTTGGCAGACATGAAGGAACTCGGTGACCAGTCCGTTCAGCTCCATAACCAGATGATTTTGAGTCTCTCGCCAGATGTGCTTGATACTGTTATTTTTTATGGAGAAGATATCGCAGAATTGGCTCAACTCGCCAGTCAAATGTTCCCAATCGGCCATGTTTATTACTTCAAAAAAACGGCCGACGAGAATCAATTTGAGGCTATGACCAAGCAAGTCAAGGAAAGTCTTGGAGCCAATGATCAAATCCTGGTCAAAGGATCCAACTCTATGAATTTAGCCAAGTTTGTAGAAAGTTTAGAACATGAAGACAAGTGATTTTGTCAAGTATTTGCAAAGAATGATTGCCATTACAGATACTGGACTAACCTTTACAAAAGATCCTTTTGATCGTGAGCGTTATGAGGACTTAGGGGGCCTTTTATCTGAAATGTTGAATCAAGCATCAGACTTAGATGCAGAAGAAGTAGCAGAAGTCTTGAAACCAACTTCTGCTTATGCGACTCCTTTAATGGATGTCCGTGCTTGGATTGTTGAGGATGAAAAAAAGTATGTCTAGTTAGGGGACAAGGAGAGAATGAGTTGGGCTTTGCCAGGTGGCTTTTGGAGAGGTCGGCTATTCTCCAACTGAAAAATATTCTCAAGGAAATTGAAGAAGAAACTGGCTTTGAAAGTCAAAGTAGAAAGACTACTGGCTGTTTTTTTGATACCAACCGTTTCCAACTACAGAGCAAAACAGTATGCAAAGTTTGTTTTTTGAATGTAAGCTTTCTCGCTGGACAATTCCAAGAAAATCAAGAAATTGCATGACCTTCAATTTTTTTGCCATTGATCAACTGCCGAACTTATCTGAAAAAAACGCATTACCAAGGAGCAAATAGAGATTCTTTGGCAGGTTTATCAAGGTCAGAGGGAACAATATCTTGACTAAGAAGATGATTATCGTATTTCTAAATCCATTTTTGACAAATAGCATGGTATAATAATATGCAGGAAAATTTTGAATCATGAGGAAGACTAGATGAATTTATGGGATATTTTCTTTACGACTCAGGCAACCGAACCACCTAAATTTGACCTTTTTTGGTATGTTAGCCTATTTACGCTCTTAGCCTTGACCTTTTATACAGCCTATCGCTATCGTGAAAAGAAGGTTTACCAACGATTTTTCCAAATCTTGCAGGCTGTTCAGTTGATCCTACTTTATGGTTGGTATGGGGTCAATCATATGCCGCTGTCAGAAAGCCTACCTTTTTACCATTGCCGTATGGCTATGTTTGTGGTGCTCTTGCTTCCTGGTCAGTCTAAATATAGGCAGTATTTTGCATTGTTGGGGACATTTGGGACACTAGCAGCCTTTGTTTATCCAGTGCCAGATGCCTATCCTTTCCCACATATTGCGATTTTATCCTTTATCTTTGGGCACTTAGCTCTCTTGGGGAACTCTCTAGTTTATCTATTGAGACAGTATAATGCGCGATTGCTGGATGTGAAGGGAATTTTTCTCATGACCTTTGCACTAAATGCCTTAATTTTTGTGGTCAATTTGGTGACAGGTGGAGATTATGGATTCTTGACTAAACCACCATTGGTTGGAGACCATGGCTTAGTAGCCAATTATTTAATCGTTTCCCTGGCCTTATCAGCAGCGATTACGTTGACAAAGAAAATCTTGGAGCTATTTTTAGCACAAGAAGCAGCCAGAATACTTACAAAGAAAGCTTAATTTTAGGGCTTTCTTTTTTCGTAAATTTTATTTTTTATAAGTTGTTTGGTAAAGAGAGAAGATTGGGAATGGAAAGTGAAAAAAAGGCTAAATTCCCAAACTAAGTTCCACTGCTAATCCAAGTGGAAGTTAGTCTGATAAAAATCCTAAAAACCAGTGAAAATCCGTGTCAGGGTAAGTTCCACTGGTTTTACTCATGCTTGATTTCATCGTTTTTGTAGCCGAAGGGAATCGAAAAAAAGAGCGCACAAAATCCCCTCATCTGAAAGCGTTTCAGATTAAGTTCCGCTATGGTGGAAGTTAGTGTGAGACGTTTGAATGGGGTTTTTGGTTAGTTTTTAGATTTTATGTTGGAGTAATGTAGACGACTGACAGACGTCTTCTGCAGGTATTTTAGAAATACCGAGAAGCTTAGGAATCTCTTCTCCATAGGTAAAGGCAAAGAGCTCATAGGCTGATCTTCCATTCAAAGCGCACGTTTGACATTGTTGACATGAGAACAAACGAGATTGATGTCCTCTTGAGTTAAGTTGTCAAAAGAAGTTCCCTTAGGTAGAATGTCACGAATTAGTGTGTGATTTTTCTCAATTCTCCCTTTCTGGTCAGAGCGATTAGGATCACAAAAGAAGAGTTTACTCTCTCCTCGCACATCCATTTCGATATCATCGACCCTGGCAAACTCTCCACCATTATCGGTAAGAATGACAGGAAAGAGTTGGAAGAAATCTTTATCAGCTTCATGAAGAGTGTTCTTGATGGCATAGAGGTGTTTGCTAACCTCAAGGGCAGTTTTATTATCCAGAAGCCTAGCGAAGATAAAGTTACAGAAAGACAGGTTGAAGGTAAGTAGGACTTTACCTCCCATCCTGCCCATAACTGTGTCCATTTCCAGCCAAGAGTCTAGTTGATTAAGGACTAAATAGTTTTGGAAATCCTCATAGGAACGGCCTTTTTTAGCTTCTTTAGGGATGGAAGGTAGCTTACTTTTCCGTCTTTCTTTGAATTTAACGGCTCTAGCAAGATCAATCGGAGCGATAGATAGGTATCCTTTTCGGATATGTCGATAGACAGTTGAGGAGCTGACATCAAGATTGTGAGTTTTGAGAATATGATAGATGTGTTGTCCCTTTTTAACACCCTCAGAAATGACTTTGTCCATGTCCCAGAAGGTCTTGGAATTAAGGGGAGTTCCTTCACGAGCCTCAACAAGAGTTTGTTCGTACTGTTTTTGAGCTTGTTTAGCGAGGTAGAAGATTTTCTGATAGCCACAATTTTGTCTTCTTTTAGGGCATCCATTACAGACAAAGGGAGCCTTATCAAGTAGAGGGCAAGGAAGGTTATCGCATGTAGACTCTCGGACTCGTCTGTTTCGCTTCACTTCTTTGGAAACAGTGGTCGGGTCTTTTAGAATGGATTGTCCAATAGCTTTGAAGGTTTCACCGCGCTCTAAGCCTAATTGGATATCATTACGGTCTGAAAGGGTAAGGTGTTTATGTTTTGTCATAGTGAGCCTCATTTCTAACTCAAACGTCTCACACTTAATTCCACCATAAAAATCCGTTTTAGACTAATTTCCACTTTGGTCAGGCAAGTGGAAGTTACTTTGAGAAGTTACCAAGTGAAAAAAAGCAAGTAAATTTAGGAAAAAACTAAGCACGATTGGATTTTTTGTGTTATAATATTCTGTGAATAGCTATGCTCTGTTTTAGCTATATTGAAATAGAAGTTAGAAACTTGGAAGATAGAGAGGATGCGATGTAATGGCTAGAGATGGTTTTTTTACAGGCTTAGATATCGGAACTAATTCGATTAAGGTATTGGTTGCTGAGCTTAGAAATGGTGAACTAAACGTAATTGGTGTAAGCAATGCCAAGAGCAAAGGTGTAAAGGATGGGATTATCGTTGATATTGAAGCGGCAGCAAGTGCTATCAAGTCAGCTATTTCCCAAGCAGAAGAGAAGGCTGGCATTTCAATCAAATCAGTGAATGTTGGTTTACCTGGAAATCTTTTGCAAGTAGAACCAACTCAAGGAATGATTCCAGTTACATCTGATACAAAAGAAATTACAGACCAAGATGTCGAAAATGTTGTCAAATCAGCCTTGACAAAGAGCATGACACCAGACCGTGAAGTCATTACTTTTATTCCAGAAGAATTTATCGTAGATGGTTTCCAAGGTATTCGTGACCCGCGTGGAATGATGGGGGTGCGTCTTGAAATGCGTGGTTTGCTTTACACAGGTCCACGTACTATTCTTCACAATTTACGCAAGACGGTTGAGCGCTCAGGTGTTCAAGTTGAAAATATTATTATTTCACCATTGGCTTTGGTTCGTTCAGTCTTGAACGAAGGTGAGCGTGAATTTGGAGCTACTGTGATTGATATGGGAGCAGGGCAAACAACTGTTGCTACAATCCGTAACCAAGAACTCCAGTTTACAAATATTCTTCAAGAAGGTGGAGATTATGTCACAAAAGATATCTCTAAAGTCTTGAAGACTTCACAGAAACTAGCTGAAGGACTGAAGTTGAACTATGGGGAAGCCTACCCATCACTTGCCAGCAATGAAACCTTCCAAGTTGAAGTAATTGGTGAAGTAGAGCCTGTAGAAGTTACAGAAAGCTATCTAGCAGAGATTATTTCAGCTCGCATTAAGCACATTTTTGAACAAATCAAACAAGAGTTGGAAAGAAGACATTTGTTGGATCTTCCAGGTGGGATTGTTCTGATTGGTGGAAATGCTATTTTACCAGGTATTGTAGAACTTGCACAGGAAGTATTTGGCGTTGGTGTCAAACTTTACGTTCCAAATCAAGTTGGGATCCGTAATCCTGCCTTTGCTCATGTTATTAGCTTGTCTGAATTTGCTGGTCAATTGACTGAAGTGCATTTGTTAGCACAACGAGCAGTCAAAGGTGAAGATACCTTGCGTCACCAACCAATCAATTTCGGCGGGATGATTCAACGTGTCACCCAGGTGTCACAACCTACCCCGATTCAATCAGCTTCAGATACAGAGGTGGAATCATTAGCTTCTACTAACGTAGTTGCTCCGAAAGAGGATAACGTATCTTCTCAAAATAAACAAAAAATCGCAGATCGCTTCCGTGGTTTAATCGGAAGTATGTTTGATGAATAAAAGAGGAAAAATAAACTATGACATTTTCATTTGATACAGCGGCTGCTCAAGGTGCAGTTATTAAAGTAATCGGTGTTGGTGGAGGTGGCGGTAACGCTATTAACCGCATGGTTGACGAAGGTGTTACGGGCGTAGAATTTATCGCAAAGAAACACAGATGTACAAGCTTTGAGTAGTACAAAAAGCTGAGACTGTAATTCAGTTGGGTCCTAAATTGACTCGTGGTTTGGGTGCTGGAGGTCAACCTGAAGTTGGTCGAAAAAGTCGCTGAAGAAAGCGAAGAAATATTAACAGTCGCTATCAGCGGAGCGGATATGGTCTTCATTACTGCGGGTATGGGTGGTGGATCAGGTACTGGTGCAGCTCCTGTTATTGCTCGTATTGCTAAAGATTTAGGTGCTCTTACAGTTGGTGTTGTGACACGTCCTTTCGGTTTTGAAGGAAGCAAACGTGGCCAATTTGCTGTTGAAGGAATCAACCAGCTTCGTGAACATGTAGATACCCTATTGATTATTTCGAACAACAACTTGCTTGAAATTGTTGATAAGAAAAACTCCACTTCTTGAAGCACTCAGCGAAGCTGATAACGTACTTCGCCAAGGTGTTCAAGGAATTACAGATTTGATTACAAATCCTGGTTTGATTAACCTTGACTTTGCCGATGTGAAAACTGTTATGGCAAATAAAGGGAACGCCTTAATGGGTATCGGTATCGGTAGTGGAGAAGAACGTGTGGTAGAAGCGACTGTAAGGCAATCTACTCACCACTTCTTGAAACAACTATTGACGGTGCTGAGGATGTTATCGTCAACGTTACTGGTGGACTTGACTTAACTTTGATTGAAGCAGAAGAAGCATCAGAAATCGTTAACCAAGCGACTGGTCAAGGAGTGAACATCTGGCTCGGAACATCTATTGATGAAAGCATGCGTGATGAAATTCGCGTAACAGTTGTTGCAACAGGTGTTCGTCAAGATCGTGTTGAAAAAGTTGTTGGACATGCACCAAAACAAGTTGTTCGTCATGAACAAGTGAGTCCAAGTCATACACGTAACTATGACCGTCACTATGACATGGCTGAAACTGCAGAAATTCCAAGTCCAGCACCTCGCCGTACAGAAACTTCTAAAACATCAGCATTTGGTGATTGGGATTTGCGTCGTGAGACAATTGTTCGTCCAACTGATTCAGTTGTATCGCCAGTTGAACGTTTCGAAGCACCATCTTTAGAAGAGGATGAATTAGAAACTCCTCCATTTTTCAAAAATCGTTAAGTAAATGAATTTGAAAGAAAATACAGAACGTGTTTTTCAACAAATAAAGGATGCAAGTCAGCAGGCAGGAAGAGAAGATAATTCTGTTTCAGTTGTTGCTGTTACAAAATATGTAGACGTACCGACAGCGGAGGCTTTGCTTCCGCTAGGTGTGCATCATATTGGTGAAAATCGTGTAGATAAGTTCCTTGAGAAATATGAAGCTTTAAAAGACCAAGATATTAGTTGGCATTTGATTGGCACTTTGCAAAGACGTAAGGTTAAGGATGTTATTCAATATGTTGATTATTTCCATGCCTTGGATTCATTAAAGCTAGCAGAGGAAATTCAAAAAAGAAGTGATCGAGTTATTAAGTGTTTCTTACAAGTAAATATCTCAAGGGAAGAGAGCAAACATGGTTTTTCAAAGGAAGAACTATTGGAACTCTTACCAGAGTTGGCAACCTTAGATAAAATTGAATATGTAGGCTTGATGACCATGGCTCCTTTTGAAGCTAGTAGTGATGAGTTGAAAGAGATTTTTAAAGCTACGCAGGATTTGCAACTAGAAATTAGAGAAAAACAAATTCCCAATATGCCAATGACGGACTTGAGTATGGGTATGAGTCGTGACTACAAGGAAGCGATTGAATTCGGCTCAACATTTGTCAGAGTTGGCACAGCATTTTTTAAGTAGGAAAGAAAGATGTCTTTAAAAGATAGATTTGATAGATTTATAGATTATTTTACAGAAGATGGAGAAGATACGGCTAATACGTATCAGCCTAAAGCTGAGGAACCGATTGTGGCTCCAGTTCCTTCCGTAAAAGAGTTACCTCAACAAGCTGCGACTGCGCCATCTAAAGAAAAAAACATTACTCGTCTTCATGCTCGTCAACAAGAATTGGCTATGCAAAGTCAACGTTATACTGATAAGGTGACGATTGATGTTCGTTATCCACGCAAATATGAAGATGCTACAGAAATTGTTGATTTATTAGCTGGTAACGAAAGTATTTTTGATTGATTTTTCAATACATGACGGAAGTTCAAGCACGTCGTTGTTTGGATTATCTGGATGGGGCACGTCATGTTTTAGCTGGTAACATGAAAAAAAGGTAGCATCTACTATGTACTTGCTGACACCAGTTGATGTTGTCGTCAATATTGAAGATATCAAAATACCAGATGAATCACAAAATGGTGAATTTGGTTTTTGACATGAAACGTACGAGAGTGAAATAATGCTCTTTCTCATTCGTTTTATTCAAAAATGCAGTGGATATCTATTCACTGATTTTTAGTCGTTTTTTTGCTCTGATGTCTTGGTTCCCAAATGCTTATGAATCACGTCTGGGACGCCTGATTATTAGTTTAGTGAAACCGATAATTGCTCCCTTGCAACGTTTACCCCTTCAGATTGCAGGGCTTGACTTGTCTGTCTGGATTGCGGTATTATTAGTGCATTTTTTTAGGGAACCAATTGATTCGACTTTTAGTGATGTTTCTATGAACAAGATGATTTATCAGCACTTTTCTAAGAATGATTCGTCTTTTATTGATAAGGGAGCAGAATGGATAAAAAAGGTAGAAGACTCTTATTCTCCTTTTTAACACCTTTTATAAATCCTCATCAGGAAAAAGATTTTTAAAAAGTTCTAGCATCAACGAACGGCATCGCCTACATGAGCAGTCGGCAGTTTCTTGAAACTGAATACGTGCGGATACTCCTGTATCCTGATTATTTTGAACCCAAATTCTCTGATTTTGAACTATCCTTGCAAGAAATAGTTTATTCTAATAAGTTTGAACGCTTAACGCATGCAAAAATATTAGGGACTGTTTTAAATCAGCTGGGAATTGATAGGAAGCTGTTTGGTGATATCTTAGTCAATGAAGAGAGAGCACAGATTATCATTAATCGACAGTTTACTCTCCTTTTCCAAGACGGCATTACGAAAAATTGCCCGTCTACCTGTTTGTCTAGAAGAACGGGATTTTACTGAGAAAATTGCTACAGTAGAAGATTATCAAGAATTGGATATTTGTATCGCTAGTTCTAGATTAGATGTTTTTCTGGCAGGGGTTTTCAAGCTGTCCAGAAATCAGGCAAATCAGTTAATTGAAAAGCAGGCAGTCCAAGTCAATTACCATTTAGTTGAAAAATCAGATTATACTGTTCAAGTTGATGACTTGATTAGTGTAAGGAAATTCGGTCGATTGAAACTCGTTAGAGATAATGGGCAAACAAAAAAAGATAAAAAGAAATTAACGGTCCAATTGTTATTAAGTAAGTGAGGATAATTATGCCAATTACATCGTTAGAAATCAAAGATAAAAACCTTTAACACACGCTTCAGAGGGTTTGATCAAGAAGAAGTAGATGAATTTTTTTAGATATTGTAGTCCGTGATTATGAGGATTTAGTTCGCTCTAATCATGATAAGGATTTACATATTAAGAGTTTGGAAGAGCGTTTGTCTTACTTCGATGAGATGAAAGATTCATTGAGCCAGTCTGTATTGATTGCACAAGATACAGCTGAACGAGTAAAACAAGCTGCAACTGAACGTTCAAACAATATTATCCAACAAGCAGAGCAAGATGCGCAACGTTTGTTAGAAGAAGCTAAATACAAGGCTAATGAAATTCTTCGTCACGCAACGGATAATGCTAAGAAAGTTGCAGTTGAAACAGAAGAATTGAAGAACAAGAGCCGTGTCTTCCACCAACGTCTCAAATCTACAATTGAGAGCCAGTTAGCAATTGTTGAATCATCAGATTGGGAAGACATTCTTCGCCCAACAGCGACTTATCTACAAACAAGTGATGAGGCCTTTAAAGAAGTGGTTAGCGAAGTTTTTAGGTGACTCTGTCTTACAACAACATTCAGAGGAAGAACCAATTGATATTACTCGCCAGTTTTCTCCTGAGGAAATGGCAGAGTTGCAAGCGCGTATCGAAGCGGCTAATAAGGAACTTGCAGAAGTTGAAGCAAGAGCTACACAAGAACAGGTTGTTTCACCAGTTCAGGCTGTTGAGGAAAGTCCAGCTCATCCAGTTGGTCCGATGTATGAAGAGCCAGAAGTAGCCCCAAGTCATTACTCAGGCCCAACACCAGCTACTGAAGCTGTAAACTCAGAACCAGGATTTGTGGCACCGCAAGAATCTGTTACAATTTTATAAGAAATAATCTGAGAACAATATCTTATCCTTATATTTCCAGCGAGCAGGAGATGGTGTGAGTCCTGTAATCCCTATTGATAAGATTATCCTCTCAAACAATCAAGTCTGAATGGAGTAAGATTTGACGTTCCCCACGTTACGGGATAAGAGGAAAAAAAGCTGAATCTTTTTTTCGAATAAAGGTGGTACCACGATTTTTCGTCCTTTTTTGGAAGTCGTGGTTTTTTTAATTTGTTATTATTTATAAAGGAGATACCATGAAACTCAAAGATACCCTTAACCTTGGGAAAACAGCTTTCCCAATGCGTGCAGGCCTTCCTACCAAAGAGCCAGTTTGGCAAAAAGGAATGGGAAGATGCGAAACTTTATCAACGTCGTCAAGAATTGAACCAAGGAAAAACCTCATTTCACCTTGCATGATGGCCCTCCATACGCAAACGGGAATATCCACGTTGGACATGCCATGAACAAGATTTCAAAAGATATCATTGTTCGCTCAAAATCTATGTCAGGTTTTTACGCACCATTTATCCCGGGTTGGGACACTCATGGTCTGCCAATCGAGCAAGTTTTGGCAAAACAAGGTGTCAAACGTAAAGAAATGGACTTGGTTGAGTACTTGAAACTTTGCCGTGAATACGCTCTTTCTCAAGTAGATAAACAACGTGAAGACTTTAAACGTTTGGGTGTTTCTGGTGACTGGGAAAATCCATATGTGACTTTGACTCCTGATTATGAAGCAGCCCAAATCCGTGTCTTCGGTGAGATGGCTAATAAAGGTTATATCTACCGTGGTGCAAAACCAGTTTACTGGTCTTGGTCATCTGAGTCTGCCCTTGCTGAAGCAGAGATTGAATACCATGACTTGGTTTCAACTTCTCTTTACTATGCCAACAAGGTAAAAGATGGCAAAGGTGTTCTAGATACAGATACTTATATTGTAGTCTGGACAACTACTCCATTCACCATCACAGCTTCTCGTGGTTTGACTGTTGGAGCAGATATTGATTACGTTTTAGTTCAACCTGCTGGTGAAGCTCGTAAGTTTGTGGTTGCTGCAGAATTGTTGACTAGCTTGTCTGAGAAATTTGGTTGGACTGATGTTCAAGTGTTGGCAACTTACCGTGGTAAAGAATTGAACCACATCGTAACAGAACATCCATGGGATACAGCTGTAGATGAGCTGGTTATCCTTGGTGACCACGTTACGACTGACTCTGGTACAGGTATTGTCCATACAGCCCCTGGTTTTTGGTGAGGACGACTACAATGTCGGTATTGCTAATGGTCTTGAAGTTGCAGTCACTGTTGACGAACGCGGTATCATGATGGCTAATGCTGGTCCTGAGTTTGAAGGTCAATTCTATGATAAGGTTGTCCCAACTGTTATCGAAAAAAACTTGGTAGCCTCCTCCTTGCTCAAGAAGAAATCTCTCACTCATATCCATTTGACTGGCGTACCAAGAAACCAATCATCTGGCGTGCAGTTCCACAATGGTTTGCCTCAGTTTCTAAATTCCGTCAAGAAATCTTGGACGAAATTGAAAAAGGTAAAAATTCCACTCAGAATGGGGTAAAGTCCGTCTTTACAATATGATCCGTGACCGTGGCGACTGGGTTATCTCTCGTCAACGTGCTTGGGGTGTTCCACTTCCAATCTTCTATGCTGAAGACGGTACAGCGATCATGACTGCTGAAACGATTGAACACGTGGCTCAACTCTTTGAGGAACATGGTTCAAGTATTTGGTGGGAACGTGATGCTAAGGACCTCTTGCCAGAAGGATTTACTCATTCAGGTTCACCAAATGGTGAGTTCAAAAAAGAAACAGATATCATGGACGTTTGGTTTGACTCAGGTTCATCATGGAATGGAGTTGTAGTAAACCGTCCTGAGTTGACTTACCCAGCAGACCTTTACCTAGAAGGTTCTGACCAATACCGTGGTTGGTTCAACTCATCACTCATCACATCAGTTGCCAACCATGGCGTAGCACCTTACAAACAAATCTTGTCACAAGGTTTTGCCCTTGATGGTAAAGGTGAGAAGATGTCTAAATCTCTTGGAAATACCATTGCTCCAAGTGATGTTGAAAAACAATTTGGTGCTGAAATCTTGCGTCTCTGGGTAACAAGTGTTGACTCAAGCAATGACGTACGTATCTCTATGGATATCTTGAGCCAAGTCTCTGAAACTTACCGTAAGATTCGTAACACCCTTCGTTTCTTGATTGCCAATACATCTGACTTTAACCCAGCTCAAGACTCAGTAGCTTACGATGAGCTTCGTTCAGTTGATAAGTACATGACGATTCGCTTTAACCAGCTTGTTAAGACAATTCGTGATGCCTATGCTAACTTTGAATTCTTGACAATCTACAAGGCCTTGGTGAACTTTATCAACGTTGACTTGTCAGCCTTCTACCTTGATTTTGCCAAAGATGTTGTTTACATCGAAGGTGCCAAATCACTGGAACGCCGTCAAATGCAGACTGTTTTCTATGATATTCTTGTGAAAATTACCAAACTCTTGACACCAATCCTTCCTCACACAGCAGAGGAAATCTGGTCATATCTTGAGTTTGAAGCTGAAGACTTCGTTCAATTATCAGAATTGCCAGAAGCGGAAACTTTTGCTAATCAAGAAGAAATCTTGGATACATGGGCAGCCTTTATGGATTTCCGTGGACAAGCTCAAAAAGCCTTGGAAGAAGCCCGTAATGCCAAAGTTATCGGTAAATCACTTGAAGCCCACTTGACAGTTTATCCAAACGAAGTTGTGAAAACTCTACTCGAAGCAGTGAACAGCAATGTGGCTCAACTTTTAATCGTGTCAGACTTGACCATCGCAGAAGGACCAGCTCCAGAAGCTGCCGTTAGCTTCGAAGATGTAGCCTTTACAGTTGAACGCGCTGCAGGTGAAGTATGTGACCGTTGTCGTCGTATTGACCCGACAACAGCAGAACGTAGCTACCAGGCAGTCATCTGTGACCACTGTGCAAGCATCGTAGAAGAAAACTTTGCGGACGCTGTCGCAGAAGGATTTGAAGAGAAATAAGGTTGAAAAGTCTAGGGAAAACTCAATTTGAGAAGAAAAGACAACTAATTTTATAATCTATAAAACGCATTGTATCACGTTTTTGAATACCTGATATGATGCGTTTTTATCATGTTAGAAGTTTATTGTCTTGTTCTTGTTTCAATTAATATTTTTCGAAAATCTCTTCAAACTACGTCAATGTCGCCTCACTGTACTTCAGCACAGCTTGCGACTAGCTTCCTAGTTTGCTTTTTGATTTTCATTGAGTATAACTTTACATCGTTGTATATTGTTGAATTTCAAAAAGCTCATGAATCATCTGAAAAGTAGATTTCATGAGCTTTTATCTGTTGGCGTTCTAAATGGATTTATCAATCAAGTGTTTAAGATTTGATAGGAGATGCTCCAAAGTTAGGAGTGTTTTCTGCTGGCGATCTAGTTGGTAGAGATTTTGAAAGTAGTCTTGAATATCGTTTTCAAAATTTTGGGGTAGATAAGAGCAATTGTTTTTGGCGAACTGGAGCATGCGTTTTTCTCCTGGATGGAGCTGCTCATTGAAGGCGAAGAGCAAATCAAAATAAGAGGCGAAAAACTCACTACTGCGGTGATTGATGCTGAGTAAGTCTTGGCGTTTGAGAGCTTTTTTGATTTGTCTTGAAAAAGCTGGCATAGCTTGGTCGAGAAGCAGAAATTGCTTGTTGATGATATTCTTTTTCAGCTCAGCTGGATAAGGAAGATTGTACTTTTTCTGGAGGGCAAAGATAGTGACCATCTTGATCGTAGATAATCTTACTATTGAGAAGATTGTACCACATACAAGTAGTGTAAGAATTTTTGGGCTTGATGCTCTAAAAACTACGGCCTGTAAATCTTTGTCAAATTCGTCTAAAGAGCGGTAAATCAGCTCGATTTCGATACCATTATTGAGAACACAATCATCCTCCAATTCCCCAAAAAAATGATTACCGATTTCCATATAGGAGCAGTGTTTACTGAGGATTTCTTTTTCGTATGTCTGGCGAGAGAGGAGCACTGAGGTAGACATATACATCATAATCAGAGTCTTTGTCAAAATCTTGTCCGGCCCGTGAACCTCCTAGAGCTAGAGCTTCTACTTGCTCTAGTTGAGCTAATTCTTTAAAAAAAGATGTTGCAGATAATGGTAACCTTCTTTATTTTTTTGACATCATTCTAACAAAAAAAGTAGGGAGACTAGCAAGAGTGAAATGGAAATTTCTTTTTCACATATTTGCTTAATTTTTATTTCATATTATGCAAGTTTTTTTATTTTATAATTTCATAAAATGCTAGCAAATATGATACAATTCTATTTGAAAAATAAAAAAAGGAGATTTATTATGAAGTCAAAAGCTTTTAGCACTTTATAGTGGTATTGTTGGTTTAGTAGGTGGACTCTACTTGCTTATTGCCCCGTTTCTTTTACTAGCAGCAGTTGTGAGTACAGCTGCTACAGCAACAGCTACACAGAGTCCTGAATTAGCTGCATCTACAACAGTTGCAGGAGTTTTACTTCCAACCGTTTTAAAAATTGCAATTTTAGTTTTAGGAATTGTTGCGATTGTATACTATAAGGGAGAAAGTCGTATTGGTTCGGCTCCTTCTGTTCTATTAATCGTAGGTGGAGCAGTTGGCTTGATTCCAGCTCTTGGTTGGGTAGGAGGAATCCTAGCAATTATCGGTGGTTCACTATTTTTAGGAAGTCTCAAAAAATTCAAAGTTGAAGGATAAAAAATAAGGAAAAGGATTGCCAAACAGTCCTTTCCTTTTTGGTTTTGACTAGCTTTTTTGTGAAAAATTGTGTAAAATAGAATAGATAAACGAGGGGAAACCTCGGAAAATTTAAAGGAGAATCCATCTAATGGTAAAATTGGTTTTTGCTCGCCACGGTGAGTCTGAATGGAACAAAGCTAACCTTTTCACTGGTTGGGCTGATGTTGATTTGTCTGAAAAAAAGGTACACAACAAGCGATTGACGCTGGTAAATTGATCAAAAGAAGCTGGTATCGAATTTGACCAAGCTTACACTTCAGTATTGAAACGTGCGATCAAAACAACAAACTTGGCTCTTGAAGCTTCTGACCAATTGTGGGTTCCAGTTGAAAAATCATGGCGTTTGAACGAACGTCACTACGGTGGTTTGACTGGTAAAAACAAAGCTGAAGCTGCTGAACAATTTGGTGATGAGCAAGTTCACATCTGGCGTCGTTCATACGATGTATTGCCTCCAAACATGGACCGTGATGATGAGCACTCAGCTCACACAGACCGTCGTTACGCTTCACTTGACGACTCAGTTATCCCAGATGCTGAAAACTTGAAAGTGACTTTGGAACGTGCCCTTCCATTCTGGGAAGATAAAATCGCTCCAGCTCTTAAAGATGGTAAAAACGTATTCGTAGGAGCTCACGGTAACTCAATCCGTGCCCTTGTAAAACACATCAAAGGTTTGTCAGATGACGAAATCATGGACGTGGAAATCCCTAACTTCCCACCATTGGTATTCGAATTCGACGAAAAATTGAACGTAGTTTCTGAATACTACCTTGGAAAATAAAAAATTGTAAGTCTAGAATTGATTTCTAGGCTTTTTATGTTAGTATGGTAGTATGATAAGGAACAAACAACAAGATTATGTGCTAACCTACAAGCAACCAGCTTCAACCACTTACAAGGGTTGGGAAGAAGAGGCTTTGCCGATAGGCAATGGTTCTTTAGGTGCTAAAGTATTTGGGCTTATAGGGGCTGAGCAGATTCAATTTAATGAAAAAAGTCTCTGGTCTGGTGGTCCACTTCCTGATAGTTCAGATTATCAGGGTGGAAATATTCAAGATCAGCATAGCTTTTTAGCTGAAATTCGGCAGGCTTTGGAAAAGAGGGATTACAATCGGGCTAAGGAATTGGCTGAACAGCACCTAGTTGTGCCTCAAACGAGTCAGTATGGAACCTATCTATCTTTTGGAGATATTTTCATTGAGTTTAGCAAGCAAGGTAAGACTTTGTCTCAGGTAACGGATTACCAGAGACAGCTGAATGTCAGTGAGGCACTGGCTACGACTTCTTATGCCTATAAGGGAACGAGATTTGAACGTGAATCCTTTGCCAGTTTTCCAGATGATCTCTTGGTTCAATGCTTTACTAAGGAAGGGTTGGAAAGTCTAGATTTTACTATAGAACTGTCCTTGACACGTGATTTGGCTTCTGATGGAAAGTATGAGCAGAAAAAGTCTGATTACAAGGAATGCCAGCTGGATATCACTGATTCCCATATCTTGATGAAGGGACGGGTTAAGGATAATGACCTGCGGTTTGCTGGCTGTCTCGCTTGGCAAACAGATGGAGACATTAGAGTCTTGTCAGATAAAGTTCAGATATCAGGAGCCAGTTATGCCAATCTCTTCTTGGCAGCTAAGACAGATTTTGCCCAAAATCCTGCTAGCAATTACCGCAAGAAAATAGATTTAGAGAAGCAAGTAAAGGACTTGATGGAGACAGCTAAAGAAAAGGGCTATGACCAATTGAAATCTAGGCATATTCAGGACTACCAAGCTTTATTCCAGCGTGTTCAATTGGATTTGGGGGCTGAAGTTGACGCATCCACTACAGATGAGTTACTAAGAAATTATAAGCCAAAAGAGGGGAAGGCTTTGGAGGAACTGTTCTTCCAGTATGGACGGTATATATTGATTAGTTCGTCCAGAGATTGCCCAGATGCGCTACCAGCTAACCTGCAAGGTGTCTGGAATGCGGTCGACAATCCTCCTTGGAATTCGGACTATCACCTGAATATCAACTTGCAGATGAATTATTGGCCAGCCTATGTGACTAACCTCTTAGAAACGGCCTTTCCAGTCATCAATTATATCGATGATTTGCGTGTCTATGGTCGCCTAGCAGCTACCAGGTATGCAGGCATCGTCTCTCAGGAAGGGGAGGAGAACGGTTGGTTGGTCCATACCCAAGCGACTCCTTTTGGCTGGACGGCACCTGGTTGGGATTACTATTGGGGCTGGTCGCCAGCTGCCAATGCGTGGATGATGCAAACAGTTTATGAGGCCTATTCATTTTACAGGGATCAAGACTATCTCAGGGAGAAAATTTATCCCATGTTGAGGGAAACGGTTCGTTTTTGGAATGCCTTTTTACACGAGGATCAGCAGGCGCAACGTTGGGTATCTTCTCCGTCTTACTCGCCAGAACATGGGCCGATTTCGATTGGCAATACCTACGACCAATCTCTGATTTGGCAATTATTCCATGATTTTATTCAGGCTGCTCAAGAATTGGAGTTGGATGAGGACTTGTTGACTGAGGTCAAAGAAAAATTTGATTTATTAAATCCTCTGCAAATCACTCAATCTAGTCGAATCAGGGAGTGGTATGAGGAGGAAGAGCAGCATTTTCAAAATGAGAAAGTGGAGGCCCAACATCGGCATGCTTCTCATCTGGTGGGACTCTATCCTGGAAATCTCTTTAGTCATAAGGGACAAGACTATCTTGAAGCGGCGCGTGCTAGCCTCAATGATCGTGGAGATGGGGGAACAGGCTGGTCCAAGTCTAATAAGATCAATCTCTGGGCCCGTTTGGGAGATGGCAATCGAGCCCATAAATTATTAGCAGAGCAGTTAAAGACATCCACCTTGCCCAATCTTGGTGTAGCCATCCACCTTTTCAGATAGATGGTAATTTTGGTGCTACTAGTGGTATGGTGGAAATGTTGCTCCAGTCTCATACAGCTTATCTGGTGCCTCTAGCTGCCCTACCTGATGCATGGTCATCAGGTTCCGTTTCAGGCTTAATGGCACGTGGACATTTTGAAGTGAGCATGCGCTGGGAGGATAAAAAACTCTTACAGATGACCATTTTATCAAGGAGTGGAGGAGATTTGAGCGTCTCTTATCTAGGTATTGAAAAAAGTGTAATTGAAGTCAATCAAGAAAAAGCAAAGGTGATTTGCATGGGGAAAGATTGTATTTCAGTGGCGACAGCAGAAGGCGATCTGGTTCAATTTTATTTTTAAGAAGATAATGGAAGGCAGTGGTTTGAGACTGCCTTTTATGAAGGATTTGAGAATGTAAGCAGTTTCCAACTAGTTGAAAAAGCGTTATAATGGTAGTAGGAAGTAATTTTCTTTGAGAGAGGGTGGGTCTGATGGCTTATATTGAGATGAAACGCTGTTACAAGCGTTATCAAGTTGGGGACACGGAGATTGTGGCCAATCGTGATGTGAATTTTGAGATTGAAAAAGGGGAGCTGGTGATTATCCTAGGTGCATCTGGTGCAGGCAAGTCAACGGTTCTTAACCTTCTTGGGGGAATGGATACCAATGACGAGGGGGAAATCTGGATTGATGGTGTCAATATTGCAGACTATAGTTCCCACCAGCGCACCAATTACCGCCGTAATGATGTCGGTTTTGTTTTCCAGTTTTACAATCTAGTGTCCAATCTGACAGCTAAGGAAAATGTGGAACTGGCTTCGGAAATCGTGACGGATGCCTTGGATCCTGAGCAAGTTTTGACAGATGTAGGTCTGGCTCATCGTCTTAATAACTTTCCAGCCCAGCTTTCTGGAGGGGAGCAACAGCGAGTATCCATTGCACGCGCGGTAGCAAAAAATCCTAAAATCCTTCTTTGTGATGAACCGACTGGAGCCTTGGATTATCAGACGGGTAAGCAGGTTTTGAAAATTCTCCAAGATATGTCTCGTCAAAAGGGAGCGACGGTGATCATCGTGACTCACAATGGAGCTTTGGCGCCCATTGCTGATCGCGTGATTCATATGCACGATGCCGGTGTCAAGGATGTGGTGATCAACCAGCATCCTCAGGATATTGACAGTTTGGAGTACTAGCATGATTAAGCGAAAAACTTATTGGAAGGACTTAATTCAGTCCTTCACAGGCTCCAAGGGGCGTTTTTTATCCATCTTGACCTTGATGATGTTGGGATCTCTAGCCCTAGTAGGTCTCAAAGTAACCAGCCCCAATATGGAGGCAACCGCTAATGCTTATTTAACCACTGCTCAAACCTTGGATTTGGCAGTCATGTCTAACTATGGCTTGGATCAAGCAGATCAAGAAGAACTAGAACAGATAGAGGGCGCAGAGGTTGAGTTTGGCTATTTAACAGATGTGACTATGGATAATGGGCAGGATGCTATTCGGCTGTATTCCAAACCAGAGCGAATTTCAACCTTTCAGCTAAGAGAAGGGCGACTTCCGCAGTCAGACCAGGAAATCGCTTTGGCCAGTCATCTGCAGAGTCAATATAGCGTGGGACAGGAGATTAGTTTTAAAGAAAAAGAAGGTGGTCATTCCTCTTTAAAGACCATACTTATACTATTACTGGTTTTGTGGATTCGGCTGAAATCCTTTCCCAGCGAGATATGGGTTACGCAGGAAGTGGAAGTGGGACTCTGACAGCCTATGGGGTAATTTTACCTAGTCAGTTTGATCAGAAAGTCTATAATATAGCTCGTTTGAAATATCAAGATTTGTCAGGCTTAAATGCCTTTTCATCAGCTTATGAAGAAAAATCCAAGCAACATCAGGAAGACCTTGAACAAGCTTTATCAGATAATGGCAAGGCACGTCTGCAAGTCTTGAAAAAAGAAGGCCAAGAGTCTCTCGATAAGGGGCAAGAGACCCTTGATAAGGCTCAGACTAATTTGCAGGAAGGCAAGCGTCGTTTAGCAGCTGCCCAAGCTCGTTTACAGGCTCAGGAAAGTCAACTAGCCATGATGCCTCAAGCTCAGAGAGAGCAGGCCAGTGCTCAACTTACCCAAGCCAAGCAGGAATTGAGCAAGGAAGAAGATAAACTAAAGCAAGCTGAACAAAATTTAGTCCAAGAAAAGGAAAAATTAGCCAAACATCAGCAAGTCTTGGACGATTTGGCTGAGCCCAAGTATCAGGTCTATAATCGTCAGACCATGCCAGGTGGTCAGGGCTACCTCATGTATAGCAATGCTTCAGCCAGTATTCGGGCAGTGGGCAATATCTTTCCTGTGGTGCTTTATGCCGTAGCAGCCATGGTGACCTTCACAACCATGACTCGTTTTGTGGATGAAGAGCGAACTCATGCAGGGATTTTTAAAGCCTTGGGTTATCGTAGTAAGGATATTATCGCAAAGTTCCTCCTCTACGGTCTGGTAGCTGGGACTGTCGGAACAGCTCTAGGTAGCATACTTGGTCATTATTTACTAGCCAGTGTGATTTCAAGTGTTATTACAAAAGGTATGGTGGTGGGAGATACCCAGATTCAGTTCTATTGGACCTATAGCATACTAGCTCTTGGATTGAGTTGGTTGGCGAGTGTGTTACCAGCCTATCTTGTGGCTCGGAGGGAACTTCATGATGAAGCAGCCCAGCTTTTACTGCCTAAACCACCTGTCAAAGGAGCTAAAATCTTACTGGAGCGTATCGGTTTTATCTGGCGTCGTCTCAGTTTTACCCATAAGGTTACAGCCCGCAATATCTTTCGTTATAAGCAGCGGATGTTGATGACGATCTTTGGTGTGGCAGGTTCAGTCGCTCTGCTCTTTGCAGGTTTGGGAATTCAATCCTCTGTAGCAGGAGTTCCGTATAGACAGTTTCAACAAATCCAACAGTATCAAATGATTGTCTCTGAAAATCTTAGTGCGACCAATCAAGACAAGGTAGAGTTAGAAGAAGTGTTAAAAGATCAAGATATCCAAGCCTACCAGAAAATTTATTCTAAGACTCTAGACAAGGATTTCAAGGGTAAGGCTGGCCTTCAGACCATTACCCTTATGATGACAGAGAAGGAAGATTTGACACCCTTTATCCATCTGCAAAATCATCAGCAGGAACTGACATTAAAAGATGGAGTTGTCATCACAGCTAAATTAGCCCAGCTGGCAGGTGTCAAGGTTGGACAGACTCTAGAAATTGAAGGTAAGGAGCTAAAGGTAGCCGCTATTACTGAGAACTATGTAGGTCATTTTATTTATATGAATCAAGCTAGCTATGAGCAAATTTACGGACAGCTACCCCAAGCCAACACTTATCTGGTCTCTCTAAAGGATTCTAGTGCGACTAGTGTCGAAAGGCAGGCAGGTTTACTGATGAATCAAGCTGCGGTGTCCAGCGTCGTCCAGAATGCTTCAGCCATTCGACTCTTTGACTCCGTCGCTAGCTCACTCAATCAGACCATGACCATCTTAGTTATCGTGTCGGTTCTATTGGCTATTGTTATCCTCTACAATCTGACTAACATCAACGTAGCTGAGAGAATCCGTGAACTCTCCACTATCAAGGTTCTTGGTTTTCATAATAAAGAAGTCACCTTCTACATTTATCGTGAGACGATTTTGCTGTCCCTTGTGGGAATCGTCCTTGGTCTGGTATCAGGTTTCTATTTACACCAATTTTTGATTCAAATGATTTCGCCTGCGACTATTCTCTTTTATCCGCAGGTAGGTTGGGATGTCTATGTGATCCCAGTGATGGCAGTAAGCACCATTTTGATCCTACTTGGTTTCTTTGTCAATCATCATCTGAGAAAAGTTGATATGTTAGAAGCCTTGAAATCTGTAGAGTAAGGTAGTTGTTTTTAGCACTTTGAACTTGTATTTACTCGTAAATCATGACCATCCGTCAAACGGGTGGTTTGTCCCAGGGCTATAAGCCCAAATTACCAGCCAGCGCCTAAAGACGCTGGCTTTCACGTTGTTCAAGCCTTATTGCTCTTGACTCGTCACTTGCCTCTTAAAGAGGCTTTAGTATGACTTACCACTATCCCTAAAGGAATCCTCTTATTCTTATACACTCAATTTATCGAGTGCTATATTATACTTTACTCGTTCTCAAATTTTCATACTCGTGAAGAAATCATCCACTGGATAATTTCTTTAATCTTGAATATATTTCTTAATTGTGGCTTCATTGAGTCCAACCGTACTCACATAATAACCTTCCGCCCAAAAATGCCGATTCCCAAACTTGTACTTGAAATTGGCGTGTTTGTCAAACATCATGAGTGCACTTTTACCTTTTAAATAACCCATGAAACTTGAAACACTTATCCTTGGTGAAATACTTACTAACATATGTACATAGTCTGGCATTAAGTGACCCTCGATAATTTCAACTCCTTTATAACTACACAAGCGATGAAATATTTCGCCTAAACTACTTCGATATTGATTATAGAATACCTAGGGGTGAACACAATGTGATAGAACAGTGCCATGTGCGATAAACTATGTGCCTTTTGTGCCATATTTTGCTCCTTTCGCTTTACAATTGGCTTGAACACCTTTATTGTATCGCGTTTGGAGTTTTTGGGGTATAACCTTCGACGCGCACCCGCATAGCGGGTGGTTTTTTTGTCTCGCACCTAGCGGAGCGAGACGGACTAATAGTCACATAATTATAAGGCTGATAGTATTAATTTCACTATCAGCCTTACAGGTTATTTAACGTTTCAGAAAAACTATAATGTCAAGATTAACTAAACAGTATCTAATTCCTTCAAATAGTTTTCTATCTTCATCAACATTAAAGGATTGTTATAAATCTTACATAACTCTCTTGCTTCTATATAATAATTTTTGACTTGTTCTTTGTCTAGAAATTTGGCTCCAGCATTTCCTACAAGAATAAGTAGAGGAGCCAGTTGGTAGCTTGTCTGTCTTTGTTTACAGAGTTCAATCGTCTCAAGAGCTTCTTGGATGGCTTCGTTATATTTTTCCTTTGATACTAGGTAGTGAGCGTAGTTGTAACGAACTCTGATGTAGCCAAATAAAAACTCTTGATACTCAAAATTTTTTGTCTTATATAACTCCATCAAATGAGAGTAGTTTGCCTCATATTCTTGTTCACGACCCACTAAGGAATAGAAATTAGATAGAGTATTCAATGTCTTTAAATAAATCAGAGTATTTGAAGAGACTTTTAATAATATATTTTCCAATGAAGAAATTGCCTCACACTTACTGTCATATTGATAGAAGTCAATAATAGCTTTAATCCATTCAAGGTAAGTTCGGTCTTCTAGTGTTAGAAAAAGTACTTCGTTCAATCTCTATTCTATAAATATATTCCAAATCGTCATAATTTTTATCATCTAATAGGCGAGCAGATAATTGCTTGAAATTAGAGAGGTTAGATTTAATTTCAATTTGTTCATTGAAAAAATAATCTAATGGTACTTCAAGTCGTTGTGAGAGTTTGAACAAAAAGGTCTGCGGAGGGAATGAAATGTCCTCTCTCAATTTTACTAATCTGGCTTTGTTCACAAATTCCTTCTGCAAGAGTTTGTTGGGAGAGACCTAACTCTTTTCTTTTCAATCTGAATTTCTCTGCGAGTGTATTCATTAAAGATAATAAACCTTCCTATTTGCTTAATTTCATTATAAAAATTTTTTTAGTTCAAAAATAGCAAGTTAAAGAAATAAATAATTCTTTATAGAAATAAAAAAACAAAAAAAGTTAAAAAAAGCAATAAAAAAATGCTTGGCTAAATAAAAATATATCTGTTAAAATAAAAACAAGGAAACAGAAAAGGGTTTCATTGCATGAGAAAAAACGTGGAATTCAAAAACTAGCTATATTAGCATTACTAGGTGTTTTTACGTTTAGTAACACAATTCCTTACCAACAATTCATTCAGAAGAATAGACAATTGGAGATTCGAGTGCAATCACAAAAGAAGTCCAATGGACTTGATGTTGGAAAGGCAGATTGATTTCGTATTACTTTAAAATTCAACTATTTAGAGAAAGGTATTCTGATGAGAGCTTGTAACAATACCAGATAGATATAAGAATGGAAATGTTTGATAAAATGCTTTCATAGCTAACCAACTGTTGAAAATTATGAGTTACAAAGTCTAAAGTATTTAAGATTGGTTTATAAAATTAGGTCTCTGTCTGTAGAAAGGAACGTGCAGTTAGAAAGGAGGAAAAAATAGGATACTATAATTCAGACTGAGATTCCTAATTAAAATGTGTAGTTGCATTTCGCTCATTTTCATAATATTTCATTCAGAGGAGTAATAATATGTTAAAAATTTAGATTTGATGCGGGATGGTAAAGAATAATTGAAGAAGATTCTTTTATCAATAGTTTAGTAAGCTTGTTAGTTTATAGAGGGCAGGGGTATTTCTGCCCTCTATTTTAGAATAAGGAATGCACTATGAAAAAATTATTTATACTCATATCCAACCTGCTTGCTAGTTTGTTCTTTGTTTGGGTATTTACCATTTGGACTGATACATATGTCTCCCATTATTACCCCAACGTTGTTGTACATGATTCTTCCCCTGAAACAACTTTTCAGCATGTTGCTACACGCTTGGAAAAACTAGCAGAAGAAACGGATAGCTTTATTGCGATTCAACACCAGGATCCTAACTCAGAAGGTACTCCAGTGTTTTCTTATACGACCTTTGGGAACGGAAAGTTGCCTGATGGGCTACAGGAAAAAAATCTAGAAGATGCTCAAAGTAGTAGTGTTGAAACAAACTATTTTTGTATTCGATGGAAACCTAGATATTCACTTGCTAAGGGAGGAGCTAAGTCAACTTGGCTTGACTAACATGCACCTGACAATTCCATCTAAACTATCTACGTTAATGGCTATCTTTAGTAACGGATTTCAGTTAATCAGTCTATTGATTTTCATCTTAACCTTTGGAGCACTGACTTTAATTAGTCAAATTAGCCAATTACGTTCGTCGGGCATTCGCCCTCATTTCAGGAGAGAAACGGTGGTCCATTTTTTTCTTAGACCAGTTGGTGAGGATTTGAAAGGGATAGCTGTTGGTTTCAGTTTAGCTGGCGTGCTCGCCATTCTTATGCAAAAATTCTGTCGCTTCCAACGCAATCCCTAATGACCATAGGAGAAGGCTTGCTCAGTTATAATCTCATCTTGTTGTCGATCTCCCTGTTTTTCGCTCAACTCTTCGCAGTTGGGATAAAAAAGATACACCTGATGCAGATTATAAAAGGGCAAGTGCCTGTCAGAGGAATCATTAGTTTGATTTTAATCGGTCAACTATTAGCGATTATTATTGTAACGCTGGGAATAGGGAGTAGCTTAAAGTATTCCCAAGCCTGGCAACAGCATCGGATTGGACAAGAGGCTTGGAGCCAGGAAAGGCAACTGATTACCCTATCAATCAGCCGTGAAGGAACGAGTCCTGGTTTTGATGAACAAGCTCAAAGGAAACTCAGAACTTGGTATCAATTGATGGATCTGGCTGTTTCAGAACAAAAGGCTTTCTTATCTAGACACCAGTTAATTGACCGTACTTTGCAAAATGGCATGGCTTCCTCCAAAAACTTTATAACCTCTACAGAATGGCACGATTACAACCCGAATGGCAATGTCCTTATCGTCACACCGCAATACTTGGAGCGTCAAAACATTCCTGTAGATACAACTATTGAGCAAAAGATGAATCACCTTGATGTAGGGGAGTTTGTCTTATTGCTGCCTGAACACCTCCGTTCAGAGGAAGAACATTATAAATCTGTTTTTGAAGACGACTTAACCAGTCGCATGTCTAGTCAAGATGAACGACAGCAAATGACTGCTACGGTAGGTTATTTGGAATCAGGTCAGGATCGTTTTGTGTATAATACGACCCCTATTTCTTACCAGCAGTTTTTGAAAGATCCAATCATCATTGTTATAACACCCCAATCAACTGGTCCACAGTCCGTTTTGTTTTGGGTAGACGCAGTACAGAACTACGTTCTCTTTAATCAATTGTCTGATGCCCAGGAGCTTATCCAGAAACAAGGCATTGAAAATTGGGTCTCAGAAATGCAAACAGGTTACCACAACTACATCACATTATTGGATAATATCCAGAGGGAACGTTGGGTAATGCTAGCAGGAGCTGTGCTTGGGATTGCAACTTCAATCTTGTTGTTTAACACTATGAATAGGCTCTACTTTGAAGAATTTAGACGTGCCATTTTTATCAAACGCATTGCAGGTCTCAGGTTCTTAGAAATCCATCGCACTTATCTCTTTGCTCAACTGGGTGTGTTTTTACTGGGATTTATTGCGAGTGTATTTCTTATGGTAGAGATAGTAGTTGCTTTCTTAGTCTCGTTACTCTTTACTGGTCTATCTCTTTTACAGTTACATGTCCAAATGCAGAAAGAAAACAAGATGTCCATGCTTGTTTTGAAGGGAGGTTAATATGATTGAACTTAAACAAGTGAGTAAATCTTTTGGAGAACGAGAGTTATTTTCGAATCTTTCAATAACATTTGAGGCTGGAAAAGTCTATGCCTTAATTGGTTCAAGTGGTAGCGGAAAAACAACCTTGATGAACATGATTGGGAAATTAGAATCTTATGATGGCACGATTTTTTACCGAAGTAAAGACTTGGCCAATTATAAATCGAGTGATTTTTTCTGTCACGAATTGGGCTACCTCTTCCAGAACTTTGGCTTAATTGAAAACCAAAGTATTGAAGAAAACCTTAAGCTAGGTCTCATTGGTCAAAAGTTGAGTCGGTCGGAACAGCGGTTGAGGCAGAAGCAGGCTTTTAGAACAGGTCGGCCTGGCTTATCTTGACCCTAGATAAGCGCATCTTTGAGTTATCGGGCGGAGAATCGCAACGGGTTGCCTTGGCAAAAGTTATCTTAAAGAATCCACCCCTTATTCTGGCAGATGAGCCAACAGCTTCAATAGACCCAGCAACCTCTCAGTTGATTATGGAGATTTTGCTATCTCTTCGAGATGATAATAGGATAATCATTATCGCAACACATAATCCGGCAATTTGGGAGATGGCTGATGAAGTGTTCACGATGGATCGTCTGAAATAAAAAAATCCTTGTTTTTTTAATTGCACGATGAGTTACTGAAATATTATCATGAATCAATAATTGGAGTTAATTTAGAATTGTACTTTATTAATATTGAGGTAACTTTTTTTCTTGATAAAGGAAGAAATAGTGGAGAGGAAGTTAGATTGAAAAAATTCGACAATTATATTATTGAAAAGCCTTGCGATTCTAATTCAGATAAACTGTAAAAAAACTTAATAATTGAAAGTTTGGTAGATGATATTTTGCAATTTTCTCTCAGAATCAATAATAGTGTAGGAGAGATTTTCCTCCTACAACCGTTTCAAAAAGAAATATTTACCCATTGGGAGAAGATGTTGCAGTGGATAATGTGTTACTCACTGAAAAAAATATAATTTTTCAACTAAAAAGATTTTTGAAGGATTCATTTCAAAATAAACAATAATTAAAGAATAAGAAAAAAATCCTCCGTTTCAAAGAGCAAGGAACTCTTTGTGACAGAGGATTTTTTTCTATAGAGCTTTAGCAAACTGCAATTGCGACTTCAAAGTTTGGTTCAGAGTTGATATTGTCCACGTATTCAACGTAGCGAATCGTATTGTCAGTATCGAGGACAAAAGACTGCGCGTGCCAATAGGTGCCACTCATTGATTAAGAGGGCATAATCACGTCCAAAGGAATGGTCGAAATAGTCTGAGAGCATGATGGCATTTTCAATACCTTCAGCACCGCACCAACGTTTTTGGGCAAAAGGGAGGTCCATTGAAACAGTCAAGACAACCGTATTATCCAGTCCAGCCAGTTCTTCATTAAAACGACGCGTTTGAGTTGAGCAGATACCTGTATCGATAGAAGGCACGACACTCAAGACTTTTTTCTTTCCATCAAAATCAGCCAGAGATTTTTTAGAAAGGTCTGTTGTAGTGAGTGAAAAATCAAGTGCCTTGTCGCCGACTTGTAGTTGTTTACCTGTAAAGCTCACAGGATTTCCGAGAAAAGTTACCATAAGATACTCCAATCTTTTTTCTTCCATTTTAGCTGAAACAGTCGGAATTTTCCAATGATTTGACCGGAAATATGGGCATAGAAAAAACGCCAGCTCATGTGAGAATGACGTTTTTCAGATTTTTTATCTATTTGATATTTCTCGAAGGTAGTGCGGACGGGAGCAACTTCCTTCGGAATTTCATCCCTAATTTTTGAGCTTTAGGTCTCAAAAATTCCGTCCTAGATAAGATCAAAGTTCTTATCTAGGATACCACTACAGTGAGAAATATCTGGTAAAAACTCACTTCGTTCGTACTGATTTAAGAAATCTTTATTCTTATAAACGCTTTTTTTAGCTAGAGATAGAACTAACAAAGCTAATATTAGAAGTAATGTAAAGAGAGACAAGAACCTAGTAATAGATAAACTAACATCTAGATTATTTTGCCAATCCTTCAGCAATCTTGTCAAGGTTGTATTTCATCATGTTGTAGTAGCTGTCGCCTTCTTTACCTTGTTCTGCGATAGAGTCAGTAAAGATTTGTGCGTAGATTGGGATGTTTGTGTCTTGTGAAACAGTCTTCATTGGACGGTCATCCACACTTGATTCTACAAAGAGTGAAGGAGTTTTTGTTTGGCGAAGTTTTTCAACCAAGGTCTTGATTTGGTCAGGAGTTCCTTCTTCTTCAGTATTGATTTCCCAAATATAGGCACTTGGGACACCGTAGGCTTTAGAGAAGTATTTGAAGCATCCTTCGCTGGTTACGATGAGTTTTTTCTCAGCAGGGATGTTGTTAAATTTCTCTTTAGCTTCCTTGTCAAGTTTGTCTAGCTTATCAGTATATTCTTTGAGATTTTTTTCGTAGAATTCCTTGTTGCTAGGGTCTTTAGCGCTCAATTGTTTTGCGATATTTTTAGCAAAAATCATACCATTTTCAAGGTTAAGCCAAGCGTGTGGGTCTTCTTTGCCTTTTTCGTTTTGACCTTCAAGGTAGATAACATTAACGCCTTCGCTGACTGCAAAGTAGTCTTTGTTTTCAGTTTTCTTAGCATTTTCTACCAATTTTGTAAACCAAGCATTGCCACCAGTTTCAAGGTTGATACCGTTATAGAAAATCAAATCAGCTTGAGAAGTTTTCTTAACGTCTTCAGGAAGTGGTTCGTATTCGTGTGGGTCTTGACCAACAGGAACGATACTATGAAGATCAATCTTGTCACCAGCAATATTTTTTTAGTAATATCAGCGATGATTGAGTTTGTAGCAACAACTTTTTAGTTTTTTTGACCAGAAGTCGCATCTTTTTTTCCGCTAGCACATGCTACAAGAGCAATGACGGAAAGAAAGAGAACGAGTAATGTACCTAATTTTTTCATTAGATCCTCCAATTTATTGGGGTTTTGCCCCTTATTTTAACAAATGTTTATTTTTCAGTTTCAAATATCGTTGTTTTGGAGCGATAAAGAAGCTAATGAGAAAGAAACTAGCGGCTGTAAGCACGATACTAGAACCTGCCGCAACGTTAAAGCTATAGCCGATAAAGAGTCCCAAAACTGAAGCTGTAGCTCCAAAGGTTGAGGAAAGGAAAATCATACTTTTCAGGCTATTAGCATACAGATAAGCAGTTGCAGCTGGGGTAATCAGCATGGCTACAATCAGGATAGTTCCGACACTTTGCATGGCTGTCACAGACACGAGAGTCAAGAGTACCATGAGAAGGTAGTGATAGAAATTGACAGGCATTCCCATGGCTTTGGCCAAGAGTTCATCAAAGGAAGTTATCAAGAGTTGCTTGAAGAAAATCCAGATTAACAAGAGAATGGCTGCCCCCACACCCATAGTAATAAACATATCCGTATCTTGAACGGCTAGGATATTACCAAAAAGAATATGGAAAAGGTCAGTTGAACTTTTAGCGACACTAATCAAGATGATACCGAGGGCTAAGAAAGAAGAAAAGGTAATGCCGATGGCGGTATCGCTTTTTGATAATCGAGTTCCCCTTGATGTAGGTAATGATGATAGCAGCTAGCAATCCAAAGACAATGGCTCCGATAAAGAAGTCAAGGCCCAAGATGAAGGAGAGGGCTACACCTGGCAAGACAGCATGTGAAATAGCATCTCCCATGAGTGACATCCCGCGTAGAATGATGAAACATCCCACAGCTCCAGCTACGACCCCGACGACAATAGCTGTTATCAAGGCATTTTGTAGGAAATGGAATTTTTGCAATCCATCGATAAATTCTGCAATCATAGGTCACCTCCATTGAAAAAGAGTCGATTACCGTAAGCTTCTTTGAGATTGGTTTCGGTAAAGGTTTCTTTGGTCGGACCAAAGGCAATCACTTCTCGATTGACAAGTAAGACTTGATCGAAGTAGTGGGAAACCTTGCTGAGGTCGTGGTGGACGATGAGAACCGTCTTACCAGCTTTTTTCAAATCTCTCAGCGTATTCATGATGATTTCCTCACTGACAGAGTCAATCCCAACAAAGGGTTCATCCAAGAGGATATAATCGGCTTCCTGCACCAAACATCTGGCAATCAAGACCCGCTGGAATTGACCTCCAGACAGTTGACTGATTTGACGTTCAGCGTAGTCAGCTAGGCCGACGATTTCAAGGGCTTCCTCTACTTTTTTCCAATGTTTAGCATTTAAACTGCGAAAGAGAGGAATAGAGGGAAAGAGTCCTAGTGAGACACATTCCTTGACCTTGATGGGAAAGTTGTAGTCGATATTGATTTTTTGTTCGACATAGGCAATTCGGTGTAAGGATTTTTTAACTTCCTTGTCATCGAGAAATGCCTGACCTTGATGTGGGATAATTCCCAGCATACCTTTTAATAATGTTGATTTTCCAGCACCGTTAGGACCAATGATTCCGGTAATTGTTGGTCCTTGGAGCGCTAGTGAAATATCCTTAAGTGCCAACGTTTCTTTGTAGGAGACACTGAGGTTTTCGATACGTATCATAATCTTGTATTCCTCCTGACTCTTAATATACCTTAAAAAAAAAATTAAGTCAAGTTAATTTTTCAAAAAATTAAAATATTAACTGAAAAACAATAGGAAACATCCGTTTATTTTTAATTGCATTCCCAGTTAATTTTTGTTAAGCTAAAAACAAGTACAAATGAAAGCGAGAACAAGATGACACGTTATCAAGACGATTTTTATGATGCAATCAATGGAGAATGGCAGAAGACAGCTGAAATTCCAGCAGATAAGTCTCAAACGGGAGGTTTTGTTGATTTAGACCAGGAAATTGAAGACCTGATGCTGGCGACAACAGACAAGTGGTTGGCAGGTCAAGAGGTGCCTGAGGATGCTATCTTGGCAAACTTTGTCAAATACCACCGCCTAGTTCGTGATTTTGACAAGAGAGAAGCTGACGGTATCAAACCTGTCTTACCACTCCTTAAAGAATTCCAAGAATTGGAGACTTTTGCGGATTTTACAGCTAGACTAGCAGAGTTTGAGCTTGCAGGAAAACCTAACTTTCTTCCTTTTGGTGTATCACCAGATTTTATGGATGCCAGAATCAACGTTTTGTGGGCTAGCGCTCCAAGCACGATTTTGCCAGATACGACCTACTATGCAGAAGACCATCCTCAACGCGAAGAGCTCTTAACTCTTTGGAAAGAAACCAGCGCAAATCTTCTCAAGGCTTATGATTTCTCTGATGAAGAAATTGAAGACTTGCTAGAGAAAAGACTAGAATTGGACCGCCGAGTTGCAGCAGTGGTGCTCTCTAATGAAGAAAGTTCAGAATATGCTAAACTCTACCATCCCTATGCTTACGAAGATTTCAAAAAATTCGCGCCTGCCCTACCTTTGGATGACTTCTTCCAAGTCGTTCTTGGACAAGTGCCAGACAAGGTTATCGTAGACGAGGAACGCTTCTGGCAAGCAGCAGAGCAATTCTACAGTGAAGAGGCCTGGCCTCTCCTCAAGGCAACCTTGATTTGAGTGTTGTCAATCTTTCAACCAGCTATTTAACGGAAGAAATCCGTGTCTTGTCTGGTGCCTATAGCCGTGCGCTTTCTGGAGTTCCAGAAGCCAAAGACAAGGTCAAGGCAGCCTACCAGCTAGCACAAGGTCCTTTCAAGCAAGCCTTGGGTCTCTGGTATGCCCATGAAAAATTCTCTCCAGAGGCCAAGGCAGATGTGGAGAAAAAAGTGGCAACCATGATTGATGTCTATAAGGAACGTTTGGCTAAAAATGACTGGCTGACTCCTGAAACTCGTGACAAGGCCATTGTTAAACTCAATGTCATCAAGCCTTATATTGGTTACCCAGAAGAATTGCCAGAACGCTACAAGGACAAGGTAGTGGATGAAAATGCTAGTCTTTTTGACAATGCTCTAGCCTTTGCGCGTGTAGAAATCAAACACAGTTGGAGCAAGTGGAACCAGCCTGTAGACTACAAGGAATGGGGCATGCCTGCTCATATGGTTAACGCCTACTACAATCCTCAGAAGAACCTGATTGTCTTCCCAGCGGCTATTTTGCAGGCGCCTTTCTATGACTTGCATCAGTCATCTTCTGCTAACTACGGTGGGATTGGGGCGGTTATTGCCCATGAAATTTCCCATGCCTTTGATACCAACGGAGCTTCCTTTGATGAAAATGGTAGCCTTAAGGATTGGTGGACAGAGAGTGATTATACTGCCTTCAAGGAGAAAACACAAAAAGTCATTGACCAATTTGATGGACAGGATTCTTATGGTGCAACTATTAACGGTAAATTGACTGTATCAGAAAACGTTGCTGACTTGGGAGGAATCGCTGCAGCTCTTGAAGCAGCCAAGAGAGAACCAGACTTCTCAGCAGAAGAGTTCTTCTACAACTTCGGTCGCATCTGGCGCATGAAAGGTCGTCCAGAATTTATGAAACTTTTGGCTAGCGTCGATGTGCACGCGCCAGCCAAACTCCGTGTCAATGTACAAGTACCAAACTTCGATGATTTCTTTACAACCTATGATGTCAAAGAAGGAGACGGTATGTGGCGTTCACCAGAAGACCGTGTGATTATTTGGTAATGCAAAAAATCTAGTCATCAGAAAAAAGGCATCCAATCAGGTGTGAAAACCTTGACTGGATGCCTTTTGTAATGGAAAGATTTGCTGGATAGTTTACTTATACTCTTCGAAAATCAAATTCAAACCACGTCAACGTCGCCTTGCCGTACTCAAGTACAGCCTGCGGCTAGTTTCCTAGTTTGCTCTTTGATTTTCATTGAGTATTAAATTGTGATAGTCATTATCATCATTTTACCAGAAAAAAGGATTGAAAGTTTTTTCGTGAGCGATGGTTGTAGCTGGACCATGTCCTGGATAGACATCGTAGTTTGGTAGAGTGAAGAGTTGGGTCTGGATACTGTGAAGGAGTTGCTCCATGCTACCAGTTGGAAGATCTGTTCGTCCGATGGTTTCACGGAATAGGGCATCTCCTGTCAAAACTAGGTGTGCATCAGGAAAGACGATAGAAACACCTCCGATAGAGTGTCCTGGTGTTGGTAAGACAGTGAAACGAAATTCTTCCAGATGATATTCCTTATGAAAGACAAAGGTGTGTTTTGCAGGTTTTGCAATCACATCTGCCATATCATCGTGGCGAGGTAGCCCTGAGAGATTATTGACAGGAGTATAGAGCCAGCTGGCTTCGCTCTCTGCGATATAGACAGGAGGATTGCCAAAAGTCTCGCGAACCAAGTCCAGACTCATGATATGGTCATAATGGGCATGGGTCAAAAGAATAGCACAGATCGGTTTGTTGATGTTTTCTATTGTCTTGCGAATGGCTTCCCAATGACTACCAGGATCTACTACGATGAGGTGCTTTTCACCCTCTAAGAAATAGGTATTTTCATAGGCAACAGGATTCACGGTTTTATGGATTTTCATATTAGCTCCAATCTCAAAGAATGTACTAAGATAAGTATAGCACAGTTAGGGAGAATAAGCTGAAAAAGGAAATAGGTCTAGAAAGAAGAATACGTTTTGGATAAGAAAAATAAGCCTCAAATGATTTTGAGGCTTAGACTGCTTTAATTGCCAGCGTAGTATTTTTGGATTCCCTTGACAATCCCTTCAACCAGTTTATCTTGGTATTCACTACTACGGATTTTTTGGTTTTCTTCTGAATTATCCATATATCCCATCTCTAGCAAAACAGCTGGTTTGGCTGTTTCGCGAAGAACAGCAAAGGTAGCTTGCAAGAGCCCAGCATCCCTAGCTCCAGTTTCAGCTAGCAGTGAAGAATGGATATCAGCTGCGAGACGGTTACTTTCACTCATCCGTTCAGGATTATTATGCCAATCTTTGTTAATTTTGCTAGGGAAACCAGGTTCATCCTTGTAAGAATAGGTCTGGATACCTAGATTAACGGTTGTATCATTTCCTTTTGCGTTGAAATGAAGGCTAATGAAAAAGTCAGCATTGGTCTTGTTGACCATACGAGAACGCTCGGTAATAAAATCAACGTCTATATCACTATCTCGAGAGGTGAGAACGGTATAGCCGAGTCCTTCTAGTCGTTTACGTAGCTTACGATAAACTTGTAGGTTCAAGTCTTTTTCAGCTATGCCATAATAATAAGCACCGCGATCCTTACCACCGTGTCCTGGATCTAGAAAGATAGTTTTAGAGTAATGTCCTTTTTGAAAACCTTGTGCTAATTCACGAACCCATTTTCCATTTCCTTGGAAGAGCTGGTTTTTACCATCCACTGCATAGGTTCCTGTGACATACACACCATCGTCCTTAAGATAGTACCAAGCTTGATAGTCTGGGTCGTAAATCCATTCCTTGTGGGCCATGTAGCCACCAGATTTGAGGTAGTAGGAACCAATCCATTGTTTTTGAGCGTAGCGGCCGCCAGATTTGAGGTAAAACCAACTAGAGTAGTTTTGGTCGTAGACCCATTCCTTATCTGCCATAGCACCGCTAGATTTGAGGTAGTAATCGTCTTTCCAGACATTGGCCAACATTCTACCGTAGTCATCAAAAGCATACCACTTACTATTGATTTGGCTCCATTGGTTGGATAAATATTTACCTGAACCATTGATATAGTACCAATTATTTCCCATCTGGAACCAGCCGTTTTCAAGCAAATAGCCATGACTATCAAAGAGATAACCATCATAGAGGGTATCTGTAAACTTGACCCCAGTTTGACTATAAAAAGTCCATTTGCTCCCTTCTTTTACCCAGCCAGTCTGTATAGGTTGATTGGGTTTGCTTTCTTGCTCACTTGAACTAGCTGTACTTGTCGAAGTTTCTGTACTAGCTTGTAAACTGCTAGCAGAAGTATTTGTAGAATTACTTGTTGAGCTACTGGTTGAACTAGTCATAGGGTTAGTAGTAGAATGACTTGTATCATCAGCCAAAACCACTTGGCTGGATAAGCCAAGCACAGCCAAAGCTAAAAGTGTCAGTCTTTTGTGTGATTTCATGTTGTTTGCCTTTCTAGAAAAATGAAAATTCAGTAATTATCGTAAAAAACTGTTCATATTACCATTATACACTAAAAAGGCTGGATTTGATTACCCAGCCTTGTCAATATTCTTAAAAAACGTGTTACTAAATCCACTCGCCATTAGCATTTACAGTATAACCATCAACTGTAGTGCTTACTGCTAATGCTCCTGAACTATAAGAGTAGTACCATTTAGTGCTAACTTGATACCAACCAGTCTTCATAGAACCTGATTCAGTGAGGTAATACCAAGTACCACTTTGACTAAGCCATCCAGTCTGCATAGAACCTGAGCTGTTTAAGTAGTACCATGTACCAGATTGATTAAGCCAACCTGTTTGCATAGCTCCTGAACCATTTAGATAATACCAAGTTCCATTAACTTTTTGCCAACCAGTTTTCATAGAGCCTGAATCAGTAAGATAGTACCAAGAGCCTCCTTGATTTAACCAACCTGTCTTCATTTCTCCATCTTGTGCTAAGTAATACCATGCACCATTTACTTGAACCCAACCAGATTGCTTGTTGTTTGATTGGTTATAGTAGAACCATTTACCATTTTCTTGTACCCAACCTTGTTTATGTGTAGTAGGTTTTTCTTCAGATTTTTTATCCTTATTTTCTTCTACCTTAATTTCATTCTGTGTAGTAGACTTTTCTTCTTTCTTTTCCTTCAGTTCAGTCTCTTGTTTTTTCAATGGTTCTTCAGATTTTTTAGCAGGAACTTCTTCATTTTTAACTGTAGTATCACTCTTAGGTTTCTTCATTCCCTCTTTAATTTTTTCAAGAGAGTCATATCCTCTACGCTTATTCATTTCTGCAACATAAAAAGCATTTATCTTATCATGACCTTCAAAATTCGCTTTGGTCACTTTCATAACCATTTCTGCTCCTTCAAAGGTTGTAGCAGGGTCTGCAACTTGCCCTGTTTCAGGATGATACCAAACAAGCTCTCCTGCTTCTCCCCAGTAGAATATTCCAAAATAATTTCTGAGAACATCTCCCACATATTTTAATCCTAAATCATCCCTGGTTTCATATCTTTTATCTGCAATTATTCTTTCTATATACTCAGCTTCTTTTCTTTTCTTTTCTTCTGACCAGTTTCTTCTTTCTTCTTTAAGTTTCTCTATGTATGCTTTATTAATTACATGGTCTGCTGAGACAGACTTAACACCAGCAAAGACTATAAACAGTGCTATAAGCGCTGTAATAACTGTATTTTTTTATTTTTTTACTTTAAATACTCCTTTATTTTTATAATTTACTCTAAGCTATATAAAGTCATTTAAACTTCATTACTTAAATATAAATCGTAGATAATTATACCATAAATTAAGTAATATCTGTTAGATTTATATATGATATTTTTATATTCAATTTAATACTATTTTTTTGAAACATAAACAGAAATATTGTCATCTTCAAAATAATTGATTATATTATCCTCCTTCCTAACAAACTGAATAAGCTTTAGAATCCTCTTTTCTAGTTTTCATATTCTTAAAAAAGTGATAAAATGGTAGGAAGAATTGGAGAGTAGAGATGCCAAAAGAAGTGAATTTAACAGGCGATGAGGTTGTCGCTCTAACACAAAGAATATTTATCAGAAAGAAGATGTTGCTTTTTGTCCATAAAGCCTTGGTCTATGCTGTTGAATGCCACAGTGGTCAATACCGCAAATCAGGCGAGCCTTATATCATTCACCCTATCCAAGTGGCAGGTATTTTAGCTAAACTCAAGCTAGATGCTGTAACAGTAGCTTGTGGTTTCTTGCATGATGTGGTAGAAGATACAGATGCGACCTTGGATGATTTGGAAAGAGAGTTTGGTCCTGATGTGCGGGTGATTGTTGACGGGGTTACCAAGCTTGGTAAAGTTAAATACAAGTCTCATGAAGAGCAGTTGGCTGAAAATCATCGCAAGATGCTCATGGCCATGTCTGAGGACATCCGCGTGATCTTGGTCAAGCTGTCTGACCGCTTGCACAATATGCGGACGCTTAAACACCTTCGAAAAGACAAGCAGGAGCGCATTTCCAAAGAAACTATGGAAATCTATGCTCCACTTGCCCACCGTTTGGGGATTTCCAGTGTCAAATGGGAGTTGGAAGACTTATCTTTCCGTTATCTCAACCCAACGGAGTTTTACAAGATTACCCATATGATGAAGGAAAAGCGCAGAGAGCGTGAGGCCTTGGTGGATGAGGTAGTCACAAAATTAGAAAACTATACGACAGATCGTCACTTGAAAAGGGAAGATTTACGGTCGTCCCAAAGCATATTTACTCAATTTTTCCGCAAAATGCAGGATAAGAGAAAACGGTTTTGAGGAAATTTATGACCTGATTGCCATTCGTTGTATTTTGGATACCCAAAGTGATGTTTATGCCATGCTTGGTTATGTGCATGAGCTTTGGAAACCGATGCCAGGTCGCTTTAAAGATTATATCGCTAATCGTAAGGCAAATGGTTATCAGTCTATACATACGACTGTCTATGGGCCAAAAGGGACCTATTGAGTTCCAGATTCGAACTAAAGCCATGCACGAGGTTGCTGAGTACGGGGTTGCGGCTCACTGGGCTTATAAGAAAGGCATTAAGGGGCAGGTTAACAGCAAGGAATCAGCTATTGGGATGAACTGGATTAAGGAGATGATGGAGCTCCAAGACCAGGCCGATGATGCTAAGGAATTTGTGGATTCTGTCAAGGAAAAACTATCTGGCTGAGGAGATTTACGTCTTTACCTCCAGATGGAGCTGTTCGTTCCCTTCCAAAAGATTCAGGACCGATTGACTTTTGCCTATGAAATCCATACCAAAAGTCGGTGAAAAAAAGCAACTGGTGCCAAGGTCAATGGTCGCATGGTTCCACTGACAACCAAGCTCAAGACAGGGGATCAGGTTGAAATTGTCACCAACCCCAACTCCTTTGGACCGAGCCGTGACTGGCTCAATATGGTCAAGACCAGCAAGGCGCGTAACAAGATTCGTCAGTTCTTTAAAAATCAAGATAAGGAATTGTCTGTCAACAAGGGTCGTGAAATGCTGATGGCCCAGTTTCAAGAAAATGGCTATGTGGCCAATAAATTCATGGACAAGCGTCACATGGACCAAGTTCTGCAAAAAACCAGCTACAAGACAGAAGAATCCCTCTTTGCGGCTATTGGTTTTGGAGAAATCGGTGCTATTACTGTCTTTAACCGTCTGACTGAAAAGGAACGCCGTGAGGAAGAACGTGCCAAGGCCAAGGCTGAAGCAGAAGAACTTGTCAAAGGTGGCGAGGTCAAGGTTGAAAACAAAGAAACCCTCAAGGTCAAGCATGAAGGTGGTGTGGTCATTGAAGGTGCTTCTGGTCTACTCGTGCGGATTGCCAAGTGTTGTAATCCTGTTCCTGGTGACGATATTGTCGGCTATATCACCAAGGGACGTGGTGTGGCTATTCACCGTGTGGACTGTATGAACCTGCGTGCCCAAGAAAACTACGAGCAACGTCTCCTTGATGTGGAATGGGAAGACCAGTACTCTAGCTCAAATAAGGAGTATATGGCCCATATCGATATTTATGGCCTCAACCGTACAGGACTATTGAACGATGTACTGCAAGTTCTTTCAAACACAACCAAGAATATTTCAACGGTCAATGCCCAACCAACCAAGGATATGAAATTTGCTAATATCCATGTCTCCTTCGGCATTGCCAACCTCTCGACGCTGACTACGGTCGTGGACAAGATTAAGAGTGTGCCAGAAGTTTACTCTGTTAAACGTACCAATGGCTAATTGTCCTAGCTCTTACTAGAAAGGCTATTATGAAAATCATTATCCAACGGGTTACAAAAGCCCAAGTGAGTATAGAAGGCCAGGTTCAGGGCAAAATCAATCAGGGGCTCTTATTGCTGGTTGGAGTTGGACCAGAGGACCAAGAGGAAGATTTGGACTATGCTGTTAGAAAACTGGTCAACATGCGGATTTTTTCAGACGCAGAAGGCAAGATGAACCTGTCTGTCAAAGATATTGGAGGAGAAATCCTCTCTATTTCTCAGTTTACCCTCTTTGCGGATACTAAGAAAGGCAATCGTCCAGCCTTCACAGGTGCAGCCAAACCAGATATGGCATCAGACTTCTATGATGCTTTCAATCAAAAATTAGCGCAAGAAGTGCCTGTTCAGACAGGTATCTTTGGAGCGGATATGCAGGTTGAGCTGGTCAATGACGGACCAGTCACCATTATCCTAGATACTAAAAATAGATAAGAAAGACCAAGCCCAGTAAGCTTGGTTTTTCTCATCTATCATAAAATACTCCAGAATGAAATCTGTTCCTGATAGGCCTTTGGGAAATCTTGTTTCAGGCTTTGGCTTATGCGATAGGAAGGGATGAGGTGCCCTAGAATTAGGAGAGTTCCCTGAAGAAAAAGTGGAATACCGCTTAAAAAGATCAAGGAGAGAATCATCAGACTATCCCATAGGAGGATTTGTAAGGCAAAACGCCAGAATCTCGGTCTAATCTGGGAATAGAGTTGACTAAAGTGGTCACAAAGTTGGTTGGAAAGATAGGTCAATAGCACAGGATGAAAGAAGATGAGCCAACAGCTATAAATCAAAATCCAATCCCAAGTAAGTCTCTCTTTAAATGTCAAAAATGCCAGCATGATTCCATCAATGACAAGGAGCTCAATGGTCTTGGTGTAGATGATTTTTTTCATGATAAAACCTCCTTTTCCTTAGAGACACTCCCACAAAGAGATGTGTTTGTCATAAAAGTCTGGATACTTTTCTCTTAGGTAGTCCGCCGTCCTATAATATAAAGTAGAATGGCAAGCAGTGATGATTGGCATAAGAGATAAAAAACGATGAGAACTAACGAAGGTTAAAAGGACAAAAAATAGAAAATCAATGGAGAGAACCCCTAAATAGTAGAAGCGAATCTTTTTATTGAGTTGAGGATAAATCTCAGCGAATTGATGTTTGAGTTGGACAACCAAGCGAAACAGCAGAAGTCCCTGAGCAAGGAGGAAAATAAAACCACTGAGCAAGAGCCAGTCGAAAGCTGTCTCGGGTCTAGTAGTAAAAAATGCAAATAGTAGCAAATCGATGACTGCAATTGCTGTAAAATGGATTCTAAAGAGTTTTTTCATGACAAGACCTCCCTCTTTTATCTATCTTCATTCTACTCCAAAAGAATGGGAGTTACAAGTAAAATGATAAAAAATTTTAGTAAGGAGATTCTGTTAGACTTCTTTATTTGATTTCCCTCTTATTGTTCCACTTCTTCATCATTCCAGACAAATAAAGCTCCAATTGCATTGAGGATATAAAAGATGTATTTACCGATATTGGCGAAATTTCCTTGAATGCCAGCCTTTGTCAGCTGCACAAAATTGTAAATCAACCAAAAGCCCCACTGAGTTGTTAGTTTCAATGCGTTAAAAGCATTGGCGATGAGGGACAGTGCAAAGGCAATAGTTGTCACGTAGGCAAGGAGATTCATCTTTCCCCCATAGCCGATATAGTTGGTCACAAAAGCAAAGAGAAAGGCGATGATGGAGATGGTGATGGCTGCCAATTTCACCTGTTTTTGGTTCATTTGGTTGGGTCTGCCTTCTTGCGAAGCTTCCCATTTCTTTATGGCAAAGGTATAAATGAGGAAGGTGACAGGATAGGTGATAATGGCTGCCTTATTTCCAAGGATATAATCAATGGTACCAGACAAAATAGTATTAACAATCCCAAAGTAATTTCCCCATTTGCTTAATTTTCCCGTGAAACGAGTGGACAACATGGAAATCCCAACGTTGGTTACGGAAATCAATCCAAAAGGAACAAGAGCAGTCCAGGGTCCCCAGTCTACGAATTTATCGAGACGTGAGTTGAGGTAACCAGATGCAATCGCAATCCCAACGACCAAAGCAACCCCGAAGAGGTCAAACCATTTGGATGTCGCAAAAATTTTTAGTGATTTTTTCATAGTTTAAACTATCTTTCTTGTTTTTACAAACATTCTACAACTAAATGAAAGTAAAATCAAATGATAGAAATAAAACCCTGAAAATCAAACTTTCAGGGTTGGTTGGAGTATTTGAGAAGTTAGTCGATTTTTTCGACATAGAGTTGTTTGGCAATGTCCATACCTACTTGTAAATCCTCGTCTTTACTAAGGATAGTGAAGGTGTTGCTGAAGCCATCAAACTGCTTGACTTGGAGCTGGTCACCGATGTGAAGTGCATGCTTATCCAAATAATTGAGAATCTCAAAACTATCGTGTACCCGAGTCAGACGGTAGGAGCCAGCTTCCTTAATATCCGCAAGGGGGAGGTTATTGATTTCAACCAGGAGTTCACCCTTGGCAGGAATGGTTCCTCCGTGAGGGCAAGTCTTGGGGAATCCAAGCAATTTTTCTAGTCTCTCCACGAATAGCTCAGAGACAGTATGTTCCAATACTTCAGCTTCCTCGTGAATCTGGTCACTCGTATAGTCTAAATGATGAACTAGAAAAACTTCAATCAAGCGATGTTTACGGTAGAGCTCAGAAACAAGCTTGAGTCCAAGGTCAGTCAGTAGATAACCGCATTCCTTGTCCTTGAGGATGAGATTTTCGCTCTTCATCCGTTTAATCATTTCAGTTACGGCAGGGGGAGAGACTTGCATACGAGCCGCAATTTCCTTGTTGGTGATTTTATGCAGGTCTATGCCAATTTCATAAATACACTTTAGATAATCTTCTTTATTCGGGGTCATTCGTTTCCTCTTGTCTAATATCTTTATCTAGTATATCAAAAAAAGCTAGATTTCTCTAGCTGTGACTTTTTATGTTATACTTATTGCAAGAGAAAAAACGAGGAGATGAATATGACAAAAATAGCTCTTCTTTCAGATATTCATGGAAATACTACAGCCTTGGAGGCTGTTTTGGCAGATACGCGACAGCTAGGAGTGGATGAATACTGGCTTTTGGGAGATATTCTCATGCCAGGAACAGGGCGTAGAAGGATTTTGGACTTGTTGGCTGAGTTACCGATTACAGCTAGAGTTTTGGGAAACTGGGAAGACAGTCTTTGGCATGGTGTCCGCAAGGAATTGGATAGTACTCGTCCCAGTCAACGCTATCTCTTGCGCCAGTGCCAGTATGTTTTAGAGGAAATTTCCCTAGAAGAAATTGAACTGCTCCACAATCAACCACTCCAGATTCATCGTCAGTTTGGGGATTTGACGGTGGGAATTAGCCATCATCTTCCTGATAAGAACTGGGGGCGAGAGTTGATTCATACTGGAGCGCAAGAGGATTTTGACCGCTTGGTGACCAATCCCGCTTGTGATATTGCTGTTTATGGTCATATTCACCAGCAATTGCTTCGTTACGGGACTGGTGGGCAATTGATTGTCAATCCAGGTTCGATTGGGCAACCTTTCTTTCTAGATGCCCAGTTGCGGAAAGACTTGCGGGCCCAGTATATGATTTTGGAGTTTGATGATAAGGGTTTGGTGGATATGGATTTCCGACGGGTAGACTACGATGTGGCAGCTGAATTGCAGCTGGCTAAAGATCTTAAACTTCCCTATTTTGAGGTTTACTATGAAAGTCTGGTCAATGGGATCCACCATACTCATCATCAGGAATTTCTGAGTGAATTGGCCCAGAAAGAGGGTTATGATAGGGAATTAGATGCTTGGTTGAAAAGTGGTAACGATTGACATTACAACTAAAAAGGGTATAATAAAAGAAAAAGAAGAGTAGAGGCAGGCTAGCCTCGTAAAAAGGAGAAGAGGATGCAAATTCCAAGTAGATTTACCATTGCGACTCATATGCTGATAATCATTGCCCTTGAGGGGAAGGAAAGCAAGGTGACCAGTGATTTTCTGGCTGCTAGTGTCGGGGTCAATCCAGTCATTATCAGAAAAACCTTGTCCCAGTTGAAGAAGGCAGAGCTGATTTCAGTAGCGCGTGGAACAGGGGGAACAGAGATTGTTAAGGATCTCAAGGACATCAGTCTATTAGATGTTTATCAGGCAGTTGAGTGTCTTGGTAAGACAGGTCAACTCTTTAGTTTCCATGACAATCCAAATCCAAATTGTCCAGTTGGAGCTCATATCCATGATGTTTTGGATCAAAAATTGGAGAGAATCCAGCTGGCTATGGAGGCTGAACTTGGGCAGACCAGCCTAGAACAAGTCGTGGCTGATGCAGAGAGTCAGATGAAGGAGTAATTTTTTCTTTAAAACAAGAAAAGCTTATGAGAAGTTTTTTACCTTTTCATAAGCTTTTTATCTATTCTTCCAAGCTTGGTAACGAGTATCAATCAATAATTGGGTAAGGCGACCCATAGTTTCCCTTTCTTCTTGGGTGAGGGATTGGGCTTGGATAAAGAGATGATGGATGTGTTCAATAGCCTTGAAGGAAGACAAGTCATTGATGGAACTAATGCCAGCATCAAGAATGGTGCCAAAGAAGAGGTCGAAGTAAAGCTGAAGTTCCTCATCAGGGACTGTGGCCACCCATTCTTTGAAGGTTGTGTCAACTTGTTGACTATCACTGTTGGTCTTATCCAGTTGGACAAAGTGCTTGTCCTCAATTTGCCAACTAAAGGTATCGTGTTGGGCGATACCACCTAAGGCAGTACTGTGCACGATGATTTGGTTGTTAGGGATTTCCATCATCATACCGATAATGGACCCTTGTGGGATAAAGACTTTGGTTCTATCCATTATCCTTTGATAGCCCCTCGGTTTGTGTCAGTTCTTTATGGAGACCAGGCGCATCAAAGGTATAAACTGCTGTGATTTGATTTTTGCAAGCTTTTTGCTCAATTTGACTAGCAGCATAGATGGCTAGATTTCCTCCCTTGGAATGCCCGGCCAGAATGACCTTCTGCTTAGGATGGTGGGCAAAAAAGTTCTTTAAATAGCGAAGGGCGTGCTTTTGAGCAGGAATTTCCTTCATATAGGTCAGGTGGAAATCTTCCTTCCAACCAATGATACTATCATCTGTCCCACGAAAGACAATCAGATAGGTATCGAGAGTGAGGCGGTAGGTCATAGCCGCAAATTGTTTTTGCAGTTCAGGGTCGATGTCATTAATAAAATGGGAAAGTTTGCAATTTTTGAAGCGCTTGTGTTGAGCTAGTTCATCTAATAGCTGGAGGCGATTTTTGCTGGTCAGCATGTTAGTCTCCCTTGGAACCTGAGGAGCCAGGTCTAAAAGACGCTGAGGAGTTGTGGAGACTAGATTATCAAAGGAGAGGTAGGTGGTTTCTGTTAAGGCTAAAACATCTAATTCATTCAATGGAAGGTCGTAAAAGGAATCGTGCGCTACATCTTTCAGATAGTCAAAAATATTGGCCATAAAAGCTCCTTTCTTTTTATTTATCTTATCACAATCACATAGAATTTACTAGTTAGTTTGTATGGTCTCTACATACCAATCTATAATAATATGATTCAGATACATAGAAGGCAGTTTGCTTTTATTTCAAACCTCTAAATATACTTGTTTGTATCTGTTTGTCGTCAATCCCATTCTCTTTTAAGAAATTTTTCATCTCATTTATATCATCAGGTTGACCGGTCAAGAGATAAATAGCTTGGTTGCCGTATTTCTCAATCGCATTTTTTAGAAATACTTGGCTTTGAGAAAAGGTTTCGCTAGTTTTATAAGTTAGATTCGGATTATTCTTACTAAGCTCTCTTAACTCATTATCAAAAATGTTTACTCCTTTGTCTAAATGATTAAGAATGATGGAGCGCTTACCAGCCCACTCTTTCACAACTGAACGTAGAGTAGAAATGCCGACATCAGAGGCAAAACAAACAAGTGCTTGGTCATTGTCTTCAACAGATAAAGATGACTCCAGCCAACTCATCTCAATTTCACTACCAGGTGGTAAATGTGTTAAGGTTTCCTTGAACACGCTACCACTATTATGGGTTACAATAAGAATTTCGTCCTCATCAGGAGTGGAAGCAAGAGTTAGCCATCGGCTAGTCTGTTCCTCCTTTACTGGACTTTTATTTGCACCAAACGAACTATCAGGAAGCTTAAACTGAGCATAGGAGCCAGCTTTCCATATTTGATTTTTTGGTTTTGTGATGTGAACTAAATACAAATCTCCGCTGGGATTTTCAATGGATTTTATCGATAAAGTCTGACTTCGTCCAAGGTAGGCAATGATTCCCAAAGATATAAAGCCGAGCACTCCAAGTGTAGTTAGAATAATCATGAACATTTTTTTCCCTCGTTTCATTTTTAAGCTCCTATAGTATAACAATTTTTATGAATGAATAATATTTTTCTTCATTCAAGAATTTTCAAAAAATAAAGAAAAGATTTCTTTATTTCAGGATTCCTTTAATGAAGTTGGTTGCTAGTATTTCTACAGTTTTGCTAATATCTGGAAAATCATTTTCTGTGATATGCATATCCATGTAGTAAAATAGGTTGTAAACTTGTAAAATATTTTGAATTTTTTCTGGAGAATGACCTTCAGTCTGCAAACGATGAGTAAAGGTTTTCACGAGAAATTGATGAAATGGATTCGTGACTTTTCCTTCCTCTGAGGAATAGTAGCTATGTAACTCATCTGCTATGGCAGGATTGTACCATTCTGCAAGGATTTATTGGAAGAAACGAGTGCTCTGGATTGAGCAAAGAGTTGACTAATAAGATTAATCATATCAATTTCCCAATCCAGTTCTTCGATCATAGTTTGGCGAACACGGTTGTTTTCATCAATATAGATATCTAAAAAAATAGCCTCTTTACTTTCGTAATAGTTATAAAAAGATCCGACTGCCATATGAGCTTGTCTAGCAATTTCTGAAATTCCTGTCGCCTTGTATCCTTTTTTTGAAAAAACTTCATAAGCTGCGGATTTCAAAGCCTGTTTTTTGTCCAATTTGATTCACCTCTTTTCTGAATGAATATTAAATATTGTTCATTCACATCTTAACAAATCTTTTTCAGATTGTCAATCTGAAAGCTAGAACTTTTTACGGATACCACTTGATAAGGAGCTTTTCAATGTTAGAAGAGTATAGAGTGTCGTTTTAACTACACTCAAGGTTTGGAAGAATAGATATAAATTTTGGTTAAGGGGATGGATAAAAGAACTGAAATGAGGGTTGAAAAAATTAAAAATAAATGGGTAGTGCTGGCACTATGTCTGAAAATAAGGTATGATATCAATGGGGTTATTCACTATCTGTTTTTGAGCTGTTGTGACAAGGAAATGTCAAAAAAGTATTAGATACTAAGCCCTCTATTTATACTAAAGGATTTAAGACTCCTAAAATTAGCAAAGGAGAAGCGCATGCATAAGATTTTATTAGTAGAAGATGATCAGGTTATTCGTCAACAGGTCGGGAAAATTCTCTCTGAATGGGGATTTGAAGTGGTTCTGGTAGAAGACTTTATGGAAGTGTTGAGTCTTTTTGTCCAATCGGAGCCTCATCTGGTCCTCATGGATATTGGACTGCCTTTGTTTAATGGCTATCACTGGTGTCAGGAAATTCGCAAGATTTCCAAGGTACCTATCATGTTTCTTTCTTCCAGAGACCAGGCTATGGATATTGTTATGGCAATCAATATGGGGGCGGATGACTTTGTGACCAAGCCTTTTGACCAGCAGGTTCTTTTAGCCAAGGTTCAGGGATTGTTGCGCCGTTCCTATGAGTTCGGGCGTGACGAGAGTTTACTGGAATATGCCGGTGTTATCCTCAATACAAAATCCATGGATTTACATTATCAAGGGCAAGTCTTAAATTTGACTAAGAATGAATTCCAGATTTTACGAGTTTTGTTTGAGCATGCGGGCAATATCGTAGCACGTGATGACCTGATGCGAGAACTTTGGAACAGTGACTTTTTCATTGATGATAATACCCTCTCTGTCAATGTGGCTCGTTTGCGTAAAAAGTTGGAAGAGCAGGGCTTGGTAGGATTTATCGAAACCAAGAAAGGGATAGGGTACGGACTGAAGCATGCTTGATTGGAAACAATTTTTTCTAGCCTATTTGCGTTCCCGTAGTCGTCTGTTTGTTTATCTGATTTCTTTGACGTTTCTGGTTTTGCTCTTTCAGTTTTTATTCGCAAGTTTGGGAATTTACTTTCTCTACTTTTTCCTTCTGTGTTGCTTTGTAACCATCTTATTTTTCACTTGGGACATATTGGTGGAAATGCAGGTCTATCGCCAGGAAATTCTCTATGGGGAGAGGGAAGCCAAATCTCCTTTGGAAGTAGCTTTAGCAGAAAAATTAGAAGCGCGTGAGATGGAACTTTATCAGCAGAGGTCAGATTCAGAAAGAAAACTGACGGATTTGCTGGATTACTATACCTTGTGGGTCCATCAGATTAAAACCCCCATTGCAGCCAGTCAACTCTTAGTTGCAGAAGTAGCTGACCGCCAACTAAAGCAGCAGTTAGAGCAGGAAATTTTCAAAATCGACTCCTATACTAATCTAGTCTTACAGTACCTGCGTTTAGAAAGTTTTCATGATGATTTGGTCTTAAAGCAGGTTCAAATCGAGGACTTGGTTAAGGAAATAATTCGTAAATATGCTCTTTTCTTTATTCAAAAAGCCTTAGATGTCAATCTACATGACCTTGATAAAGAAATCGTGACGGATAAAAAGTGGCTACTAGTGGTCATTGAGCAAATCATCTCAAATAGTCTCAAGTACACCAAGGAAGGTGGTCTGGAGATTTATATGGAAGGCCAGGAACTCTGTATCAAGGATACAGGGAATCGGGATAAAAAACAGTGATGTCCTCCGAGTCTTTGAACGTGGTTTCTCAGGATATAATGGACGCCTAACCCAGCAGTCATCTGGACTTGGACTTTACCTATCTAAGAAAATTTCTGAAGAACTGGGTCACCAGATTCGCATTGAGTCTGAGGTTGGAAAAGGAACGACAGTACGGATTCATTTTGCTCAAGTGAACCTAGTCCTTGAGTGAGAATAGACAATGAGGTTGAGTTAAAACTCATTTTTTCCAGGAATTGAGTTTTTACCCAATCTCTTTTTGCTATATTTCAGGATATTTGAAGACTGTTTTTTACAAAACGAATAATAGTATTTTTAATACGGATATAGTATAAATACTGCTTCAAAGTGAAGTTTTTATAGATTTTATAATTTTTGTTGAGTATAAAAATCTATAAACTAAGGGTTGAATTACAAAAAAATTAATTTGAGATGAAGTGAATTGTAGACTTGGGAAATATCTCCTGTTCGATTTCAGAATGAATCGCTGATACAGGATTGAAAGAACTGCGGTTTTTCTTTTTTTGTTTTTGAATGAGATAGGTGCATATAGATTTGTGTAACTGATATAGAACTGCTTCCAAGAATTTGTACGTATTGTAGGTATTTCACACAATAACCTTAGTTGCTAGGAATCCAATTTTAACGGAATTGATAGATACCATTTGTCAGAAATTCAATGTATTCTATGTCGATATTGTGGAGAAAGGGATGATAAAGTTAACTCTTATATATAAAGTACTTATAAACTAAAAAAAAGTAACTGTTCAAGATTTTCAGTTACTTTTTTTAGTTGGATACAGCAAAAGTGGTAAATATAAGGTAATAATTATAATGATTTCCAGTCAAACCACCATGAATTTTTTTGCTTGAATATTCATGTAAAAACTCCTTGAACAAACATCGCTTAACTTAATTATATGGTATAATTTAATTACATTTTATCACATAGGAAAGTTTATTTTGAAGTTGTCCCATATTTGCTAACGGAGGTGTACTATGTTAAAGAAATTCGGAGAGACATATAAGGTATTTAGAGAATCAAGGAAAAATTTCTCTTAGAGATATAGAAAACAAAGGGATATCACGTTCACAGTTATCCCTGATTTGAAAAAAAGGCGAGACAGATCTGACTATTACAAAATTTCTGATAGCACTTGAACAAATAAATGTCCCTATTGAAGAATTCATGTATGCAACTAATGATTTTTAAAAAGAGATCGTTTCTACCAAACAATAGATGAAGTTAAACAATGTTTCCTTAATCGAAATGTGGCAAAATTACATAAATTATTGACTAAACGCATGGAAAATAATAATTCATCTCTTTTTTTCTGAGATGGAAATAATTTTTTTAAAAAAATCAAACTTCAAGAATTATCAAAAAGAAGACTATTCCAATGACACGGATATAAAAAAAGAATAACTGATTATTTGTTCGGTGTGGATTATTGGGGTGTGTTTGAAATTTTGTTATTTGGAAATATCATGTATATTTTTTTAATCATGCTACTTTTCTACTATTATCAAAAGAGATGTTGCATAGAACAGAGTTTTATCACGATATACCAAGCTATAGAAGAGTGATTGCTAGTATGGTTCTAAATGCACTTATTATTTGTATTGAAAGAGATCATCTTGTGGATGCAAAATACTTTGAGAAAAAAATTTCTCAGTTTTTATTTTTGATGAATCTGAGATTTATGAACGGTTAATTTTTAAATATGCATGTGCTTTTTACGAATTTAAGAAAAATCAGACAACACAGTCAATATTAAAAATGAGAAAAATAATTGGTTTTATGCGTGTAGCAGAATGTGAAAAACTTGCTAACCGATACGATGAGCATTTAAGAAAAAAATATTAGAGTCATATTTAAATAATGGTATATAGTGCAGATGTGGGACGAAAAATAATTGAATTTATAAAGTGATATACTGTCTTTATAAAAAGATATTGAATTAATGGTGTTAATTTTATTGATAAATCAGGAAGTTTTCTAACTTGTAGTTCAGTACAGTTATCTCTTTTTACAACATATCTAGGTGCAGTTCAGTCTTGTTCTCTTTATAATGGAAGTATTGGAAATATTCATTTTACCTCTATCAAAGAAATATGGGATAGACCTATATTTTACAAACTAGCAAATTATACTTTGAATGATAGTAACAACTGCAGTACTTGTGTGATTGCCAATTATTGCACTCAATGTCCGAGTATCGCACTATCTGAAATAGGGAATAGTAGAGATTGTTCTGCGATATGTAAAAAAACGCATTAGAAAGGAGTATCGTATATGCTACCATATCTTAAAACTATTAGATGGTATCTCTTCTTTAATTTTCTTTTTGGTGTAGTATCGAATATCTGCACAGCTTTGTTACCGTATTTCACGCAGGCATTAATCAAAGGGGATTATCAAGTAGCTCTATATGGTTACTCTATGTCAGTGGCAGGCTATTTGAGTTGTAACTATATCCAAATGATACTTGATTGGAAGCAGGGGATTATCTTTTCGACTACTTTGAAAAATGAGTGGTTTCGTTCACTTCTGGGACTCAGTCACCACGATTTCAAGCAGAAAACAGTAGCAGAGTATATTTCCTATCAATCTAATGACCTAGATTCGTTGGAAAAGGATTACCTTCCTCCATTGATGAGTTTTATCAAACAAATTTTACGTATTATCATTTATGCTTTCATTATTAGCAGAACAATTAATCCTATTGTATCACTGATTTTAATCTTTTCCACTGGAATTAGTATTCAAATTCCTAAAATCGTTGGGAAGTTGACCGCTAATCGTAGACAGGTTTACTTGAAAAAACAAGGAGATTACTATCGAACTTTGGAGGATTTGCTCATGGGACATCATTTGGTAAATAAACTAACTATGTCGCATTTTTTGAATCAACAAAAGAGTTCTCTAAAGAATTTGCAGGATAAGTATTTTAAGTATGGTTTGACAAAAATTACAGGCATCTTATTGACAGGTGTTTCGTTTGAATTCATTAGTCTTGTTCTGTTTATTTATTTAGCCTACTCTCTATCTCACCAGCAACTCGGTATTCCTGAGGTGGTGGCGAGTTTCGGATATATTAATGCTTTTTCTGAACCAATACAGGAAATCCTTTATGATTTACAAATGTTAGAGTCCGTAAAGCCTGTAATCAAGAGTTTTTCAAAACATTGTTGGGAGACCCGTTTCAGTTCAAGCACCTCAACATTCTTTTTGATACGATTACTTTGAAAAAAACATTTCCAAACAACTGGGAGAATCAAAATTGATAATTACTTCCACTACGATTCAAAAAGGGGATAAAATTGCGCTTATTGGTAAGAATGGGTCTGGAAAAAGTAGTCTTCTCAACATTTTAAATGGAACAGATGAAGATTTTGAAGGACAAATTGTGCTAGATGGGCTTGTTTTGGACCATCTTTGGGGAAGATTCGGTATGATTCTGCAACAAGAACATACATTTATTTCGAGTTATGAAAATAATGTAACGCTATTCAATAGTTTCAATGAAAAATTCAGAGAAGAAGATTTTGAAAAAATTCCACCACAATCCCTGTCAGGTGGTCAGCAACAACGAATGTATTTAAATCGTGAGAAAAATCGTAAAAATCCATTGCTTATCCTAGACGAACCTTTCTCTGCCTTGGATACTAATCAGTTTAAAATGGAATTGGAAAGAGTTCTGGAACTACCAAGTGCCGTCATTGTTACTTTACATCGCCAAAACGAATTATTAAGTAAGTTTGACCAAGTTTGGGAAATTAAGAATGGAGAACTTGTAATTTTGAAATAGCTAAATTATAAAGAATAAAACGCATAGTATCAAGGTTCAGGAGATACCAGTTTTTCTTTTTATAATAAGGAATCTAAAATTTCTTGCTTTCTCTATCTGTTCAATTGATAGATTTTGTCAGAGAAAGACTGTAAAATTTTTGATATAATGTTAAGGATGGATTGACGGATACTTAAAGGATAATTTTCAAAAAAATAATAGGTGAGAAGAAAAATATGTCAGTTTGGACAGAAGTCTCTCTCCCATCATCCATGCAGAAATGAGATTATATGAAATAAAAGGAGTAACCAATGTCCGGAAACTATTCAACACGTGAATACCGTGAGAAATTATATGATGATCTTCATGTTCGATTAAGAGATACAGTGATTTTGATGTGTGCGATTTTTATTGCCTCTATCGGCCTAAATATGAATTCAACAGCTGTCATTATTGGAGCCATGCTGATTTCCCCTCTTATGACACCGATTGTTGGACTAGGATTTGGGTTAGCTATTTTTGATACGCGTTTAATCAAGCAATCTCTAGAGGTTTTATTTACTCAAGTATTGGTCAGCTTGCTTGTCTCGGCTCTGTATTTCTGGATTTCTCCCTTATCTTATGAAAGTAGCGAATTGATTGCACGAACCTCTCCAACCATTTGGGATGTTCTCATTGCTATTGCTGGTGGGATAGCAGGTTTTATTGGTTCAAGGAAAAAAGAAGCTAACAATATCGTACCAGGAGTAGCCATCGCAACAGCTCTGATGCCACCTATCTGCACTGCAGGATATGGTTTAGCTAATGGAAATGTACGATTTTTATTTGGGGCTCTCTATCTTTTCTTGATCAACTGTGTCTTTATCATGCTAATCAACATTGTTGGGACAAGAATTTTGATGAGAAAATCTCCCTTAAGTTCATTTAAAGAGCTAAATATTAAAATGAGAATTGGGTTGATATCTTTGATTGTATTATTGATTCTTCCAGCTAGTTATTCAGCAGTCACTCTGACGATAGATCAAGCGCGAAAAGAAGGAATCAAACAGTTCGTAGGAAAAGAGTTCGCCAATCACACGGTTATTAATCAAGTCTACAAGTCAAGGAACAATGAATTGGTCTTGACGGTTGTTGGAGATCCGATTTCAGAAGAAGAAATAGAAATGCTCCACCAAAAACAAGCCTCTTACGGTATTCAATCTGTTCAATTGAAAGTCAATCAAGTTCATAATTCGACAAAATTAGACAGTGATACGACCAAGGAATTTTATGAAACCATTAACAAGTATATCGATCAAAAACTCTCTGAAAAGGATTCACAAAAAGATCTCGTAAAAGAAAATGAAGCAGACAAGGAATGAGGATATTGACCTTATCTAACTCATGAAAGAAAATCTTGTGTGGTGGTTTGGTCAATCACTACTAGCTCGGATTAAATAAAATATAAAAAAGCAACAGCTGAAATAGTTGTTGCTTTTTAGGTATCTAGGATTTTATCCCAGGTTTTATCTCTTATTTCTCAACGCGTGATTTGTTGGCGATATCAGCTAGGATAGCTTGAACAAAATCATCAACTGAGACAGTTTGTGTTTCTTTTTGTCCGTAGCGACGAACGTTGACTGTTCCGTCTTCCATTTCCTTGTCCCCAACGATCAATTGGTAAGGAATCTTGCTTGTTTGTGAAGCACGGATCTTGAACTGCATTTTTTCATTGCGCTCATCTACATCTGCACGGACACCGCGGTCACGGAGTTTCTTAGCCACTTCCCAAGCGTAGTCCACGTGTTTTTCGTTAGATACTGGGATGAGGGTTACTTGGTGTGGTGCAAGCCATGTTGGGAAGGCACCCTTGTAGTTCTCAATCAAAATAGCTGTGAAGCGTTCCATGGTTGAGATAACTCCACGGTGAATCATAACTGGACGGTGCTCTTCGCCATCAGCTTCGATGTATTTAAGGTCGAAGCGTTCTGGAAGCAAGAAGTCAAGTTGGATAGTAGAAAGGGTTTCTTCTTTTCCAAGGGCTGTCTTAACTTGAATATCCAATTTTGGTCCGTAGAAGGCTGCTTCACCTTCAGCTTCAAAGTAGTTAACACCCATTTCATCAAGTGCTGCACGAAGCATAGTTTGGGCATTTTCCCACATCTCATCGTTATCAAAGTACTTGTGAGTATCTTGAGGGTCACGAAGAGAGAGGCGGAAGCGGTATTCAGTCAAGTTGAAATCTTCATAAACATCGATAATCAACTGAAGGGCACGCTGGAATTCTTCTTGGATTTGTTCTGGAGTCACAAAGAGGTGACCGTCGTTGAGTGACATTTCACGTACACGTTGAAGACCAGTGAGGGCACCAGATTTTTCATAACGGTGCATCATACCGATTTCAGCGATACGGATTGGCAACTCACGGTAAGAGTGAACATGGTGTTTGAAGACTTGGATGTGGTGCGGACAGTTCATTGGACGAAGGACAAATTCTTCCCCGTCACCCATGTCCATAGTTGGGAACATGTCTTCTTGGTAATGATCCCAGTGACCAGAAGTCTTGTAAAGTTCAACAGAAGCAAGTGGTGGAGTGTAAACATGTTGGTAGCCAGAAGCCAACTCTTTGTCTACGATGTAGCGTTCCAATTCACGACGAATAGTCGCACCATTTGGCAACCAGAATGGAAGCCCTTGACCAACCTCTTGAGAAATCATGAAGAGGTCAAGCTCTTTACCAAGTTTACGGTGATCACGTTCCTTAGCTTCTTCACGCATTTGAAGGTAGTTTCAAGTCTTTCTTGTCAAACCAAGCTGTACCGTAGATACGTTGCATCATAGCGTTGTCGCTATTTCCACGCCAGTAAGCACCTGCTACATGGAGAAGGTGGAAGATTTGGATACGGCCTGTTGATGGGACGTGAGGGCCACGGCAAAGGTCTACATATTCACCCTGACGATAGATAGTCAAACCACCTTCGTCTTCAGAGTGTTCTTCAATCAATTCCAACTTGTAAGGGTCGTTCTTGAAGATTTCACGTGCCTCGTCTTTAGTAACTTCTTCACGGATTGATGGGAAGTTTTCTTTGACAATTTTTTGCATTTCTTCTTCGATACGAGGAAGGTCTTCGTTAGAGATTTGACCAGTTGAGTTGTCAGTATCGTAGTAGAAACCATCTTCGATGGCTGGACCAACTCCCAAGTGAATGTCTGGGAAAAGACGACGAGCTGCTTGGGCGAACAAGTGAGCTGCTGAGTGACGCAAGATTGGAAGGGCATCTTCGTGATCAGGTGTCACGATTTCGATGCTTCCATCTTCAGTGATAGCACGAGTAGTGTCGATGAGTTTGCCGTTGAATTTACCAGCCAAGGCCTTTTTAGCTAGGGAATTGCTGATAGATTGGGCAATTTCAAAAGTAGTAACGCCAGATTCGAATTCACGAACAGCGCCATCTGGGAAAGTAATGTTAATCATGATGTTCTCCTTACTTATATTATTGACGAATATGTTAACCCTATTCTGAAAACAGGGACAGAGGATTGTGAAAGATAGAAAAACAAAAAGCGACATCCTCAAAAGGACGTCGCAACGTGGTTCCACCTTCATTTATGTTCCTCAAAAGAGAGGGACACCTCTGATTGGCTCTAACGTGGCCACCGTTTTATGTTTTCATAAAAAACTCAAGAGTAGTATCAGTTTAGGCTCTCTATGCGTTTCCAGCAACCACGCACTCTCTAGTAGAAAGGGACTAAGTGACTTGTCTCTATGGATTATTATAGCATGATTGTGAGATTTTTCAAGGATTTTGTGAAAGTTTTTTGTTTTTCAGTTTTTGCACTAGATTCTTAATAGCGGCACCGACAGCCATACCAACTATGGCAAAGACTTCATAGGCTAGGAAGTAGGGAAGGATAAATTCTCTGAAAGTAATGATGGTAAAACAATAGAGCAGTCCGTTCCCCAGTAACCACCAAAGTGAGAAACGGAAACGGTAGCTATAGAGTAGCGATACAATCAAGATTACCAGAGGTGTAAAGAAGAGAATATTATTTACGTAGAGACTCTTGAGAAAAAGGGGGTCAGAAATAATTAGTGATAACAACTGATAAAGCGGCCAATAAAAGAAATATGACCAGATAGTAGGGGAGATGGGAATAGAATCTAGGCATGATAATCACCTCGTTTTAAAAAACAGACAACTTGGATTTCTTACTATGATTATTATAGAATATTTTAAACAAGAAAGTAAATCTGTTGACAAAGAAGTTAGTTATTGGTAGAATAGGGATTGTCGTAAAGACAAATAACTTCTTCTTGGTTACAGGCATGCCAACCTGTCACTCGGATGAAGCCAAATAAAAAGGAGAAACATCATGGCAATCTCAAAAGAGAAAAAAAATGAAATCATCGCACAATATGCACGTCACGAAGGTGATACAGGTTCAGTAGAGGTTCAAGTTGCTGTCCTTACTTGGGAAATCAACCACCTTAACGAACACATCAAACAACACAAAAAAGACCACGCTACTTACCGTGGATTGATGAAGAAAATCGGTCGCCGTCGTAACTTGCTTGCATACTTGCGTAAAAACGACGTTAACCGTTACCGTGAGTTGATCAACTCTCTAGGACTTCGTCGCTAATTCAAGATACAAAGGCCGTCAAAAGCATAAAGCAAAAATAGGAAAATTGACGAAGAAACTTCAGTTTCTAGGAGATTTTATCTTTTTTGCCAAGTGCTTAGGCCGTGTTCAATTGAGCATATCTTGATAATGAAGCTACTCTAAATTGGGTAGCTTTTTTGTATGGATTTTATCCCAATCTCAAATTAGCTCTCTGATTTCGTCGGGCTTTTTTTTGTTGTCACCTTACCTTGATATGCTCAAGTATTATCTTTGGTTACGGTTCCTAGCACTGTAAGGTAAAATAAACCAGATCTTCTCCCTTCGGGGAGATTTTTTTTGTTTCACTGAACGTTTCGTACGATCTTCGCCTCGTCGCCTAGTCTATAAACGGTTTATCCAGCAAGAATTATGATGCTAAGGGCGTCAAAAATCCGTATGAAAATAGGGAAAGGACACCGTGTTCGATGAACACAAGGAGTTTCATCTTTTTCACTAGGATTTTAGCCCGGGTTCAAATCAGCTCTCTGACTTCAGAGGGCTTTTTTATTGAGGTTTTATCGGTCACAATTTTGGAGACTACAAAAACCTCAAATGGTATCAGCTAATTACACCATAAAGGTGCGTAGCTACTCGGCTTGAAAAGCCGAGTAGCTGTCTGCAAGCCCCTTCGGAGAGCCCACACTTTACGAAGTAAAGTATAGTATGTTATACTTTACATGGAAGTAGTCACCGAATTCCAGTTAGAAATTACTTTGTAACTACGTTTTGAGGAGGAGTAAAATGCTTTCCTATGTTCGACATTACCCACTAGCGATAGCTAAATTAATGTGTCTGTGCTCTCCTAAAATCTGCTGATTTATTACTGACCAATACAGGAGGTTTTTTATGGGACAGACAATCATATCTGCTATTGGTGTTTATATTTCCACCAGTATCGATTATTTAATTATTTTATTTATTTTATTTGCACAGCTATCACAGAATAAACAAAAATGGCATATTTATGCGGGGCAATATCTAGGCACAGGCTTACTTGTAGGGGCGAGTTTAGTTGCTGCTTATGTCGTTAATTTCGTGCCTGAAGAATGGATGGTTGGATTGCTTTGGTTTAATCCCTATCTATTTAGGGATTCGCTTTGCAATTGTTGGAGAAGGTGAGGAAGAAGAGGAAGAAGAGGAAGAAATTATTGAAAGATTAGAACAAAGCAAGGCAAATCAACTGTTTTGGACAGTTACATTGCTGACAATTGCATCTGGCGGAGATAATTTAGGTATCTATATACCTTATTTTGCTTCGTTAGATTGGTCACAGACCCTCGTGGCGTTGCTTGTGTTTGTAATCGGCATAATTATCTTATGCGAGATTAGCCGGGTGTTATCCTCTATTCCGTTAATATTCGAGACAATTGAAAAATACGAGCGAATCATTGTGCCCTTAGTATTCATTCTACTTGGACTATACATCATGTATGAAAATGGCACGATAGAGACTTTTCTGACCGTGTAGATTTTTTTGTTTCACTAGGATTTTAGCACGAGCTTAAATCAGCTCTCTGATTTTCAGAGGGCTTTTTATGTTGTCGCCTTATCTCGATATACTCAAGTATTATCTTTACTTACGGTTCCTAGCACTATAAAACCAACTATATTCATTTGTTCTCATCTTGTTACATTGTTGAAAATATGGTATACTTTTCATGAGAATTTTCTAAATTTTTAAGATTCTATCAAAGGAGGTTTGCATGCTTTCCAAATTTTCTGGAAGCCGACAAGACCAGCAATTTGTGTTACTTTTAGTTGTTTTGCTAGGTATTTTAGGGATTTCTCTCTTTCTAGCAGTTTCAATGGGATCTGTTGCGATTGATCTAGGAGATACCTATCGGATTGTTTTGAGCAGGTTGGGATTTCCTCTTGAGATAGGAGAGGTTTCCAAGTCTACTCTTGCCATTGTATGGAACATGAGGTTCCCTCGAGTGTTGCTGGGTCTGATAGTAGGGGCTGGTCTTTCTATGTGTGGTAGTGTGATGCAGTCCACAGTGAACAATCCCATCGCTGAGCCCTATGTCTTAGGAATCTCTGCGGGTGCAACTCTAGGAGCAACCTTGAGCATTATTCTTGGCTTAAAAGTGATGATTAGCCTTGGCGCTTTTCTTGGCGCTATTTTGGCAACAATTGCTGTCCTCATCATTGCCTCTATGCAGGGAAGGATGACGACTTCTAGTCTGATCTTATCAGGAACGGTGGTCAATGCTCTTTTTCTAGCTTTTTCCAACTTTATTATCTCAGTTGGTGCTAATGCTGATAGTGTGATGACCATTAAGTTTTGGACTATGGGTTCGCTTGCTGGAACTACTTGGGCAGATTTACTCCTGCCAACTATAGTAGTAGGAATGGCCTTCCTATTTTTCTCTACTCAGTATCGTGTTTTCAATGCGATGATGATGGGAGATGAGGCTGCTTTAACTTTGGGAATTCCCTTACGCTTTTATTGGTATCTTTATGTGACCATGGTGGCTGTGCTGACAGCAGTCTTAGTGGCAACCTGTGGGATTATTGGATTTGTCGGTCTGATTACTCCACATTTAGCTCGAGGATTAGTAGGAACGAATTACAAGAGGCTTTTTCCTGTTGCAACCTTGCTGGGTGCCCTCTTTGTCATTTGGGCAGACGTACTCTCCCGTATCATCATTCCAAACGCAGAGCTTCCTATTGGTATTTTCACAGCCTTAGTAGGTGCTCCCTTCTTTATCTACATTGTTGGAGGTAGGCGAAGGGAGGTGAGGGGCTGATATGGACTTGATTTGTCAGGATATCCATTTTGGACTAGGAGAGAAAAAAATCCTCAAAGGAGTCTCTCTTAAGGTTGAAGGGAATCAATTTCACACGATACTAGGACCAAATGGAAGTGGGAAAACCAGCCTGCTGAAACTCCTCTATCGTCAGGAAAAGGTGGACAAAGGCTTGATAAGCCTAGATGGAAAGCCTCTGGAACAATGGACGCTCAAAGAAACAGCCAAGCAAATGGCGGTCGTCACCCAGTTTAATCAATTGCAGTTTGATTGTACAGTTGAGGAAATCGTCTTGCTGGGAAGAACTCCCCACCTCTCTTTTTTACAGAAGGAAAGGGAAAGGGATTATGCGCTCGTTCAAGATGCCCTCGTTAAGGTGGATATGCTCGAGAAGAAAACTCGTCTCTATTCGTCTCTGTCAGGGGGAGAGAAACAGCGAGTCTTACTAGCCCGCGCCTTGGCGCAAGAACCGACTCTCTTGCTCCTGGACGAACCAACCAATCACCTGGATATCAAGTATCAGCTAGACTTGTTGGCCATTGTGAAGGAGCTCAAGGTTAATGTTCTAGCTGTCCTGCATGATATTCAACTTGCTTGTCGCTATTCAGATTATCTCTATCTAATGAAAGAGGGAGAAATCCTTTACCAAGGGACTCCAAAGGAGACCATCACCTCTGAGTCATTGCAAACTGTATACGGAGTTCAAAGTCAGGTTACTTGGACCGAGGATCAGCAAGCTATGATTCACTATTTATAAGAATGAAAGGAAAACAAGATGAAAAAAACACTAAGCATTTTACTGGTAACAGTAGCTACCCTAACCATGGCAGCTTGTGGCAATACTACTACAGAAAAAACTACCACACAATCTAGCACAGAAACAAGTCAAAAGGCCAGCGCAGAGACGACTTATCCCCTCACTGTCAAAACCTATGATGCGAAAGGGAATGAAGTCGAACAAGTCTTTGACAAGGCACCTGAAAAAGTTATCACCAACAATCTTTCAACCACTGAAATCTTATTGGAGTTGGGGTTGAAGGATAAAATTGTTGGCATGCTCAATCCAGACAATGCTGTGACGGACAAATACAAGGACGCAATTGCGACTATTCCTCAAATTGGGGATAAAAAAACAGTCTCACAAGAGACAGTCCTTTCTTATGAGCCAGACGCTGTGATGGGTCGAAACATGATGTTTTCTGAAAAATCCTTGGGGACAGTTAGCACTTGGAATGAAAACAAAATCCCAGTTTATACGCAAAAAGCTTCTCTCTCAACAATTCAGCAAGATTTGGGGAATATCGTAGAAGATGTCAAAAATCTTGGAATGATTTTTAATGTTCAGGACAAGGCCAATGAATACGCAGCCCAATTACAAACTAAAATTGACGCTGTTAAGAAAGCAAACCCAGCAAGCCAAGGTGAAAAGAAAAAGGCTTTGATTATGGTTGCTTATAATGATGAAACCTTCGGTGCCTACAAGTCTGCTTTGCAAGAAAGTTTGCTGAACCAACTTGGTTATACAAACGTTGCTACGGGGACATCAGGCTTGACCTTGGAAAACCTCGTGTCAATGGATCCTGAATTGATTATCTATGTAACCAGCGACCGCAATAAAAAATTGGATGGAAAAGCAGTAGAGTTGATGAAGGCAAATGCTGTTTTGGAAAGCGTTCCTGCTATTAAGAATCAAAAAATCATGACTATCTCTTACGATGAATTGATGGACTATGGTCCAGCAGTGATTGATTCCCTTGAGAAAATCAATGACTTTATCAATAAATAATGAGTTTAATTGGGAAGGAATTCAAGTCAAAATCAGCCTTCCTTCTAACTACGACCCCAATCAAACCTATCCGGCTATTTTACTGAATGATGGAAATTTGGACTTCTTATCGTCCCTTTCCGAATCTGTGATTTTAGTGGGCTTGACCTCTAAAAATCGCTTAGACGACTACACTCCCTGGAAGGCATCTGCTCTGAGAGATGGAGCTCCAGATTTTGGAGGTCAGGCCAACGTCTATCATGATCATTTGTTTGGAGGTCTTTTAGACAAGTTGCAGTCGCTTTATCGACTGGATGAAGCACGCCTTGCCTACGGAGGTTACTCACTAGGTGGTTTGGCGGCAGTCTACAGTCTTTTCAGCTTTGACAAGGTTTTCTGTGTCTTCTCTATCTGCGGTTCCTTTTGGTATCCTGATTTTGTGACTTACTGCAAGGAAGAAAATGTGGAAAATTTGGACTGTTTGCTGTATTTACAGAACGGTCAAACAGAAGGAGCACACCATACTAATCGCTTGGCTCAAGCACCAGCCTATGCTGAGCAGATCCATACCAGTCTTCAGAAACGCTATCCGAACGGCCAGTTTGTCTTTGATCCTTATGGACACCATGAACAAGTAGTTGAACGATTTTTAGCTTTTTCCAGCTGGTTGGCTCAAAAATGGAAAATCGAATAAAAAGAATTATCCCTTGGCTTTTGCCAAGGGATTGTTGTATTTATTTAACCAAGTTTTTCTCTCTTTTTATCTGGATTCCATACAAAGCTTGCGATAAAGCTAAAGATGATGGTTAGGATAGCGAGGATAATGGCAAGGATGAGAGCAGGTATGCGGATAAGCCACCAGAGTGGGTTTGGTTTTTTATCATTGTGCCATTGTTTCGTTTCGTCGTCCAAACGTTGGAATTCTGTTTGGATACGATTGGCGACTGTTTCAATACCTTCGTCATTCATTTTCTTGATATCTGAGATATCGATTAGATTTCCAAAGTTCATATCGACACGCTCACGGCTAACCAAGCCTTTCAAGGTCATAGGACCTGTGTAGGTAACCGGCATAATACGGACCTTGGCCATTTTGGCAATCAGGGCAACTCCACCCTTGACATCGTTTGAATGACGGCTCCCGCTTGGAAACATGATGAGAGAGCGGTCACTTTTTTTGAGAACATTGATAGGGTATTTGATGGCTGAGGCGCTAGGATTTTCACGGTCGATAGGAAAGGCACCACACATACGAATCCACCAGCCAAAAATACGGTTGGTAAAGAGTTCTTTTTTGGCCATAAAGATAAACTGTTTTGGCTTTGTCGCAAAGGCCATGTAAACAGGATCCCACCAGGTGCGGTGAGGGGCAACCAGAATATAATTTTCATCTTGATTAGGAATTTTATCAGTATTATGATAGTGGGCATTGCCATTGATGGACCATAGGAGCAAGACAACTAATCCACGTAAATAAGTATAAAACATGCGATCTCCTTCGATTCTTTTCTTGTTATTATTATACCTTATCAAAGGAGCGCTGGCAAACTTTTCCCTTGACTAGGTGCATATTTGGGATGAGATTAGAATTCTTTTAGAAAAAATGATATGATAGAATTTATGGATAAAAATAAGATTATGGGATTAACCCAAAGAGAAGTCAAGGAAAGACAGGCTAAGGGCTTGGTCAATGATTTTACTGCATCGGCCAGTACTAGCACTTGGCAAATCGTTAAACGAAATGTCTTTACCCTTTTTAACGCTTTGAACTTTGCCATTGCTTTGGCCCTTGCCTTTGTGCAGGCTTGGAGCAATTTGGTCTTTTTTGCTGTTATCTGCTTTAACGCTTTTTCTGGAATTGTGACCGAGCTACGGGCCAAACACATGGTGGACAAGCTCAATCTCATGACCAAGGAAAAGGTCAAAACTATTCGTGATGGCCAAGAAGTGGCTCTGAATCCGGAAGAATTGGTGCTAGGAGATGTCATTCGTCTGTCTGCTGGAGAGCAGATTCCCAGTGATGCCTTGGTTTTGGAAGGCTTTGCGGAAGTCAATGAAGCCATGTTGACGGGGGAAAGTGATTTGGTGCAAAAGGAAGTGGATGCCTTGCTTTTGTCAGGAAGTTTCCTAGCCAGTGGGGCAGTTTTAGCTCAAGTTCACCATGTCGGTGCAGACAACTATGCTGCCAAACTCATGCTGGAAGCCAAGACCGTTAAACCTATTAACTCCCGTATCATGAAATCGCTGGACAGGTTAGCAGGTTTTACTGGGAAGATTATCATTCCTTTTGGTCTGGCTCTCTTGCTAGAAGCCTTGCTTTTAAAAGGCTTGCCTCTTAAGTCGTCCGTTGTAAATTCGTCGACAGCCCTACTGGGAATGTTGCCCAAGGGAATCGCCCTTTTGACCATCACTTCGCTCCTGACCGCGGTGATTAAGTTGGGCTTGAAAAAGGTCTTGGTGCAGGAGATGTACTCTGTTGAGACCTTGGCGCGCGTGGATATGCTCTGTCTGGACAAGACGGGTACCATCACTCAAGGAAAGATGCAGGTGGAGGCTGTTCTTCCTTTGACCGAAGAGTATGGAGAGTCAGCGCTTGCTAGCATCTTGGCCAGCTATATGGCCCACAGTGAGGATAAAAATCCAACTGCCCAAGCTATTCGCCAACGTTTCCAAGGTCAGGTAGTCTATCCTATGCTTTCGAATCTGCCTTTCTCAAGCGACCGCAAGTGGGGAGCTATGGAATTGGAAGGTCTGGGGACAGTTTTCTTAGGAGCGCCTGAGATGTTGTTGGACTTTGAAGTCCCAGAAGCCAGAGAGGCCTTGGAGAGAGGTTCACGTGTCTTGGTCTTAGCTCTCAGTCAGGAGAAATTAGACCATCACAAGCCACAGAAACCATCTGATATTCAGACCCTAGCCTTACTGGAGATTTTGGACCCCATTCGAGAAGGAGCAGCTGAGACGCTGGACTATCTCCGTTCTCAGGAAGTGGGGCTCAAGATTATCTCTGGCGACAATCCGGTTACAGTTTCCAGTATTGCTCAGAAGGCTGGGTTTGCAGACTATCACAGCTATGTAGATTGCTCGAAAATCACGGATGAGGAATTGATTGCCATGGCTGAGGAAACAGCCATTTTCGGTCGTGTTTCCCCTCATCAAAAGAAACTCATCATTCAAACGCTGAAAAAAGCAGGGCATACAACAGCTATGACTGGGGATGGAGTTAATGATATCCTGGCTCTTCGTGAGGCGGATTGTTCTATCGTGATGGCGGAAGGGGATCCTGCGACTCGTCAGATTGCCAATCTGGTTCTCTTGAACTCTGACTTTAATGATGTTCCTGAGATTCTCTTCGAAGGTCGTCGCGTGGTCAATAACATTGCCCATATCGCACCGATTTTCTTGATTAAGACAATTTATTCTTTCTTGCTCGCAGTTATCTGTATCGCCAGTGCTTTTCTGGGACGGTCTGAGTGGATCTTGATTTTCCCCTTCATTCCAATCCAGATTACCATGATTGACCAGTTTGTGGAAGGTTTCCCACCATTCGTTCTGACTTTTGAGAGAAATATTAAACCTGTCGAGCCAAACTTCCTCAGAAGATCCATGCTTCGTGCCCTACCAAGCGCTCTCATGGTCGTCTTTAGCGTGCTTTTTGTGAAACTATTTGGAAGTAGTCAAGGCTGGTCTGAGATAGAAATCTCAACCCTCCTCTATTATCTACTTGGGTCTATCGGTTTCTTATCCGTATTTAGAGCCTGCATGCCATTTACCCTTTGGCGTGTCCTTTTGATTGTTTGGTCAGTAGGAGGCTTCCTAGCTACAGCTCTCTTCCCAAGAATCCAAAAACTACTTGAAATTTCGACCTTGACAGGACAAACATTACCTGTTTATGGTGTCATGATGTTGGTCTTTACCGTGATTTTCATCCTGACTAGTCGCTATCAAGCCAGAAAATAAAGAAAGACTGCAATCTGTGGATTGTGGTTTTTTTAGGTGCAAGATTGCTAGCTGAAATGTGGTATAATAAGAGGTAACAGAGTTTTGGAAAGTGAGAGAAGATGATTTCAAAGAGATTAGAATTGGTGGCATCCTTTGTGCCACAGGGAGCCATTTTACTAGATGTGGGAAGTGACCATGCATATCTGCCTATCGAGTTAGTCGAAAGAGGACAAATCAAAAGCGCCATTGCAGGTGAGGTTGTGGAAGGTCCCTACCAATCTGCAGTCAAAAATGTTGAGGCTCACGGCCTAAAGGAGAAAATCCAGGTTCGTTTAGCCAATGGCCTGGCAGCTTTTGAAGAGGCAGACCAAGTATCGGTTATTACCATTGCAGGTATGGGTGGTCGTTTGATTGCTAGGATTTTAGAAGAAGGCTTGGACAAGCTAGCGCATGTAGAGCGTTTGATCCTCCAGCCCAATAATCGTGAAGACGACTTACGCATTTGGTTGCAAGACAATGGTTTTGAGATTGTAGCAGAAAACATCCTAGAAGAAGCTGGTAAGTTTTACGAGATTTTGGTAGTGGAAGCAGGACAAATGAAGCTCTCAGCCAGTGATGTTCGCTTTGGACCTTTCTTGTCCAAAGAAGTCAGTCCAGTATTTGTTCAAAAATGGCAAAAAGAAGCTGCTAAGTTAGAGTTCGCCCTCGGACAAATCCCAGAAAAAAATATAGAGGAACGTCAAGTTCTTGTAGATAAAATTCAAGCTATCAAGGAGGTGCTCCATGCTAGCAAGTGAAGTTATTAAGGCGTATGAAGCCTTTTGCCCCCAGGAATTTTCCATGGAGGGGGATAGTCGTGGCCTGCAAATCGGCACTTTAGACAAGGATATTCAAAGGGTCATAGTGGCCCTAGATATTCGTGAAGAAACGGTGGCTGAAGCCATTGAAAAGGGTGTGGACTTGATTATTGTCAAGCACGCGCCGATTTTCCGTCCCATCAAGGATTTGGTAGCTAGCCGTCCACAAAATCAGATTTACATCGACCTGATTAAGCATGACATTGCAGTTTATGTCAGCCATACCAATATTGACATCGTTGAAAATGGCCTCAATGACTGGTTCTGCAAGATGCTGGGCATTGAGGAGACGACTTATCTGCAGGAAACAGGTCCAGAACGTGGAATTGGACGTATTGGGAATGTTCAGCCTCAGACATTTGGGGAATTGGCCCAGCATGTCAAGCAAGTCTTTGGTCTAGATAGCCTTCGAATGGTGCATTATCAAGAGACTGATTTGCAGAAGCCGATTTCAAGAGTGGCCATCTGTGGTGGTAGCGGGCAGTCATTTTATAAGGATGCTTTAGCTAAGGGGGCAGATGTCTATATTACTGGCGACATCTACTACCACACTGCCCAGGATATGTTGTCTGATGGCTTGCTGGCATTGGACCCAGGCCACTATATCGAAGTGCTGTTTGTGGAAAAAATCGCAGCACTCCTTACTCAATGGAAGGAAGAAAAAGACTGGGATATTGATATTTTGCCTAGTCAAGCATCGACCAACCCTTTCCACCATATCTAGTTAGAAAGTGAAGACAATGAAAAAAGTTGCTATTATCGGAGCAGGAATTGTGGGAGCAACAGCTGCCTACTACCTCTCGAAAGAAAGTGACCTAGAGGTGACCGTTTTTGACCATGGACAAGGTCAAGCTACCAAGGCCGCAGCAGGAATTATTAGCCCTTGGTTTTCCAAACGCCGCAATAAAGCCTGGTACAAAATGGCGCGCTTGGGGGCTGACTTTTATGTGGATTTATTAGCTGATTTAGAGAAGTCAGGACAAGAAATCGACTTTTACCAGCGTTCGGGAGTTTTTCTCTTTAAAAAGGATGAATCCAAGTTAGAAGAACTCTATGAACTAGCCCTCCAGCGCAGAGAAGAGTCTCCTTTGATAGGGCAGTTAGCCATTCTTGATCAAACCTCAGCTAATGAATTATTCCCTGGTTTGCAGGGATTTGACCGCCTGCTCTATGCATCTGGTGGAGCGAGAGTAGATGGCCAACTCTTGGTGACTCGTTTGCTAGAAGCCAGTCAGGTTAAGCTGGTCAAAGAAAAAGTGAGTCTGACACCTTTATCATCAGGTTACCAGATTGGTAAAGAGGTGTTTGATCAGGTTATTTTGGCGACGGGAGCTTGGCTGGGACACCTATTAGAGCCTTTAGGTTATGAAGTAGATGTTCGTCCTCAAAAAGGACAACTCCGAGATTATCAGCTTGCCCAAGATATGGAATCCTACCCTGTTGTTATGCCAGAAGGGGAGTGGGATTTGATTCCTTTTGCAGGTGGGAAATTGTCCTTAGGCGCTACCCATGAAATGACATGAGATTTGATTTGACAGTAGATGAAACCTTGCTCCAGCAAATGGAGGAAGCAGCCTTGCTTCACTATCCTGCTTTATCGGAAGCGACTTCCAGAGCTGAGCGTGTGGGAATTCGTGCTTACACCAGTGACTTCTTACCTTTCTTTGGGCAGGTGCCAGAATTGGCAGGTGTCTATGCTGCTAGTGGACTAGGTTCATCAGGCCTCACAACTGGTCCTATCATTGGCTACCATCTAGCCCAACTGGTCCAAGGCAAGGAATTAACCTTGGACCCAGTAAACTATCCAATTGAAAACTATGTCAAACGACTAAAAAGCGAATAAGATTTTACTGAAATTTTAGCCTCCCCTCTAGGATGGTAAATGACATTCCCTATCAAAAATGGTAAAATAAGAAAAAATTCGAGAATCGAGGAACAAAGATGCAAGAAAAGATTTTGGTAACGGGTGGAGCTGGTTTTATCGGAACCCACACTGTTATTGAGTTAATCCAAGCAGGTCATCAGGTTGTTGTGGTGGATAACCTTGTTAATAGTAACAGAAAAAGTTTAGAAGTTGTTGAGAGAATTACAGGAGTTGAAGTGCCTTTCTATGAGGCAGATATCCGTGATACGGATACTCTCAGAGATATCTTTAAGCAGGAAGAACCAACGGGTGTCATTCACTTTGCTGGTTTGAAGGCTGTCGGTGAATCTACCCGTATTCCTCTTGCCTACTATGATAACAATATCGCAGGAACTGTTAGCCTTCTAAAAGCTATGGAAGAAAACAACTGTAAAAACATCATTTTCAGTTCTTCTGCAACAGTTTACGGGGATCCGCACACAGTGCCAATCTTGGAAGATTTCCCACTTTCAGTGACTAATCCATATGGTCGCACCAAGCTTATGCTTGAGGAAATTTTGACGGATATCTACAAGGCAGATTCAGAATGGAATGTGGTCTTGCTTCGTTACTTTAACCCAATCGGAGCCCATGAGAGTGGAGATTTGGGAGAAAATCCAAATGGTATTCCAAACAATCTCTTGCCATATGTGACTCAAGTAGCCGTTGGGAAATTAGAGCAAGTGCAAGTGTTTGGAGATGATTACGATACAGAGGACGGAACTGGTGTTCGTGACTATATCCACGTTGTCGATTTGGCTAAGGGTCACGTTGCAGCTCTGAAAAAAATTCAAAAGGGTTCAGGCCTAAACGTTTATAACCTTGGAACTGGTAAAGGCTATTCTGTTCTTGAAATTATCCAAAACATGGAAAAAGCAGTGGGACGCCCAATTCCTTATCGCATCGTAGAACGTCGCCCAGGTGATATTGCAGCCTGCTATTCAGATCCAGCAAAAGCCAAAGCAGAACTAGGCTGGGAAGCAGAACTAGACATCACCCAAATGTGTGAAGACGCATGGCGTTGGCAAAGCAAGCATCCAAATGGATTTGAAGACTAAGATGGTGATTTCAATCATTGTCCCCTGTCTAAACGAAGAGGAAGTACTTCCTCTTTTTTATCAGGCTTTGGAAGATTTGATTCCTGACTTGGGAGCAGAAATAGAGTATGTCTTTGTCGATGATGGATCGAGTGATGGGACCTTGGAACTCTTAAAGGCCTATCGGGAGCAAAATCTGGCAGTGCATTATCTTTCTTTCTCTCGAAATTTTGGCAAAGAAGCAGCCCTCTATGCAGGCTTGCAATATGCGACAGGAGATCTGGTGGTGGTAATGGATGCAGACCTCCAAGATCCTCCTAGTATGCTGCTTGAGATGAAAGCCTTACTAGACCAAAATGCAGATTTGGACTGTGTTGGAACAAGGAGAACTAGTCGGGAGGGAGAACCCTTCTTTCGCAGTTTCTGTGCTGACATCTTTTACCGTCTCATGCAAAAAATTAGTCCAGTAGCCCTGCCGTCAGGTGTCCGTGATTTTCGCATGATGAGAAGGTCTGTGGTCGATGCCATTTTAGCTTTGACCGAGTCCAATCGTTTTTCTAAGGGACTCTTTGCCTGGGTAGGTTTTAAAACACACTATCTGGACTATCCCAATGTCGAAAGGCAGGCTGGTAAGACCAGTTGGAGCTTTAGGCAACTTTTTTTCTACTCCATTGAAGGGATTGTTAATTTTTCAGATTTTCCCTTGATTATAGCCTTCGTAGCTGGTCTCCTATCTTGTTTTATTTCTCTACTAATGACCTTTTTTGTTGTGGTTCGGACCCTCATTCTGGGCAATCCGACATCTGGTTGGACCTCTCTGATGGCTGTCATTCTCTTTCTTGGAGGCATTCAACTCTTGACCATTGGGATTCTCGGCAAGTATATTAGTAAAATTTATCTAGAGACTAAAAAAAGACCACTTTATCTTATCAAAGAAAAAAGTGACCTTCCTGATTTTACAGAAAAAAATAAAGAGAAAAGACTATAATTTTGCATGGAAATATGCTAAACTAGAAGGAGTGGAACGTTCCTGTCGGTATTAGAGTTAATCTTTAATCAAGGCACGTGTCGGACAGTTTCTAACAGCTTCTACGACGTCCTGGCTAGGAGAAATTTCTTTTTCTAGTTGATCAGGGTCATCGTAAAAACGCACGATTCCATTATCGTGATAGTCAAATAAATCAGAGTAAGTTTGGCAAAGCCCACAGGCAATACAACGTTCAGGTATAAGTGTGATTTTCATATTTATATTGTAATAAGAAAAGTAAAAAAAAACAAGGAGTAAGGTATGGCAAAAGAACCGTGGCAAGAAGATATTTATGAGAATCAAGAAGAAACAAGAATACAACGTCGTAAGAGAGAACAAGGCGGAGGAGTCGTTGCCAACCGTATCTTAACTATCTTAGCAAGTATTTTCTTTGTGATTGTAGTCGTGATGATTATTGTTCTGATTTATCTTTCATCAGGCGGGAGCAATCGCACGGCAGCCTTGAAAGATTTTCACGATTCTGATGCAAATGTAGTACAGGTTTCATCTTCTAGTAGTTCAGAGCAGGCATCTTCTAGTTCAGAGGGAAAGGAAGAGTCATCTAGTAGCTCAGAACATTCAACAGATCCAGAAGGGACGACAAAAGTCTTGGCTGGAGAAGGAGAAGCAGCTATTGCAGCTCGCGCGGGGATTTCGATTGCTCAGTTAGAGGCCTTGAATCCTGGGCACATGGCTACAGGATCTTGGTTTGCTAATCCAGGTGATGTTGTTAAAATCAAATAGGAGTTGATATGAAAACAATTCAAATTGCTATTGACGGTCCTGCTTCAAGTGGTAAGAGTACGGTCGCAAAGATTATTGCCAAGGATTTTGGTTATACTTACCTCGATACAGGTGCCATGTATCGCGCAGCGACCTATATGGCTCTCCAAAACCAGTTAGAAGTTGAACAAGTCGAAGCACTTCTCGCCTTATTGGATCAGCATCCAATCAGTTTTGGACGTTCAGAAACTGGAGAACAGCTTGTCTTTGTAGGAGATGTGGATATTACTCATCCTATCCGTGAAAATGAAGTGACCAATCATGTTTCTGCTATTGCAGCAATTCCTCAAGTGCGTGAGAAACTAGTTTCTCTCCAACAAGAGATTGCCCAGCAAGGTGGGATTGTCATGGATGGTCGTGATATTGGGACTGTTGTATTGCCACAAGCAGAATTGAAAATTTTCCTAGTAGCTTCTGTCGATGAGAGAGCAGAGCGTCGTTACAAGGAAAATGTTGCCAAGGGAATTGAAACAGACCTTGAAACCCTAAAAGAGGAAATTGCTGCGCGTGACTACAAGGATAGTCATCGTGAGACTTCACCTCTCAAACAAGCAGAGGATGCTGTCTATCTTGATACAACAGGTTTGAACATTCAAGAAGTAGTTGAAAAAATCAAAGCAGAAGCTGAAAAAAGAATGTAAATGTAGAAAAGCCGATAGATGGATATCGGTTTTTTTCTAAATTTGTCAAAATACTAATTTTAAGGTATAATAGTTGCTGTTCGAGAAATTTTGATTTTCAAAGAATAGTGAATGATGATAAGGAGAAAGCATGAACAACCTACCAAATTGCCCACAATGTAACTCAGAGTATGTCTACGAAGACGGTGCCCTACTGGTTTGCCCAGAGTGTGCTCATGAGTGGAATCCTGCTGAAGTTGCAGAAGTAGAAGAAGGCCTTGTCGCTATCGATGCCAACGGAAATAAATTGGCTGATGGTGATACAGTAACCCTCATCAAGGACTTGAAAGTAAAAGGTGCGCCAAAAGATTTGAAACAAGGAACGCGCGTGAAAAATATCCGTATCGTAGAAGGCGACCACAATATCGACTGTAAAATCGATGGCTTTGGCGCTATGAAACTTAAATCAGAGTTTGTGAAGAAAATTTAAGCATGTCAAAGCACTATAAATTTGTATTTTATAGCCGTATCTTCTTGTTTCTAGCGGCTTTTACGGGAGTTTATCTTGAAATCGCCAAGCATGGTGGATTTGGGATGCTTCTCTATTATACGGTTCTGTCAAATCTGTTAGTAGCGATTTTTACGCTCTATCTCCTAAAGGTTATGAGCCGTTTAGGTGAAAACTGGCAAAGGCCAAGTCTCTTGCGCCTAAAAGGTGGGGTCACCATGAGTATCATGATTACCTGTGTGATTTACCATTTCCTCTTAGCGCCTATTGCGACTAATTTCTATACTCTGGAAAATTTCCTTTGCCACTATATCGTTCCCCTTTGGTTTTTAGCAGATACCCTCTTTTTTGACAAACAGGGTCAATACAAGATTTGGGATCCAATTGTGTGGACGATTTTACCCTTGCTGTATATGATGTTTGCTCTCTTTAATGGCTTGGTACTGAAATTAGACATTCCTAATTCTAAAGTCAGTCCTTTCCCTTACTTCTTTTTGAATGTGAACAAGGGTTGGGATGTCGTGTTCAAGTGGTGTCTGATTATCTTTGTTGCCTATATGGTGGCAGGATTTATCTTCTACTTTATTAAGCAAATCAAGAGAAAGTCATCCTAATACTCTTCGAAAATCTCTTCAAACCACGTCAGTTTCATCTACAACCTCAAAGCAGTGCTTTGAGCAACCTGCGGCTAGCTTCCTGGTTTGCTCTTTGATTTTCATTGAGTATAAGATACAAGGGATTCATTTTCGAGTTTAAGAAGGAGTCTACAAACCAATGAGACTTCTTCTTTTCTTGCTTTGTAACTCTCAAAAGAGTAGAAGATTAAGAGAAAGATAGAAAGAGATTTCATGAAACAATTTTTAGAACGGGCCAGTATTTTGGCTCTCTCCCTCGTTTTGATTACCTCCTTTTCGATTTCAAGTGCCCTACCAGCCATGTTTGACTATTATCAGGGTTATCCTAAGGAACAAATTGAGCTTTTGGCGAGCTTGCCTTCCTTTGGGATCATGATTATGTTATTACTAAATGGTTTCTTAGAAAAAATATTCCCTGAGCGCTTACAGATTAGTTTGGGCTTGCTGATTTTATCACTGAGCGGGACGGCTCCCTTCTGGTATCAAGCCTATCCTTTTGTCTTTGGAACAAGGATTCTCTTTGGTTTGGGTGTTGGGATGATCAATGCCAAGGCCATTTCCATTATCAGTGAACGTTATCAAGGGAAGACGCGAATTCAGATGTTAGGGCTACGCGGTTCTGCAGAGGTCGTTGGAGCTTCTCTTATTACCTTGGCCGTCGGTCAGTTGTTGGCCTTTGGTTGGACAGCTACTTTCTTAGCCTATAGTGCTGGATTTTTGGTGCTGACCCTTTATCTGCTCTTTGTCCCTTATGGAAAAGAAAAGAAAGAAGTCAAGAAAAAAGCGAAGGAAGCAAGTCGTTTAACTCGAGAAATGAAAGGCTTGATTTTTACACTAGCTATTGAAGCGGCAGTTGTAGTTTGTACCAATACGGCTATTACTATTCGTATTCCAAGTTTGATGGTGGAAAGAGGACTGGGGGATGCCCAGTTATCTAGTTTTGTGCTTAGTATCATGCAGTTGATCGGGATTGTGGCTGGTGTGAGTTTTTCTTTCCTGATTTCTATCTTTAAGGAAAAATTGCTCCTCTGGTCAGGTATTACCTTTGGCTTAGGGCAAATTGTGATTGCCCTGTCTCCATCCTTGTGGGTGGTTGTGGCAGGAAGTATTCTGGCTGGTTTTGCCTACAGTGTAGCTTTAACGACGGTCTTTCAACTTGTTTCTGAAAGAATTCCAGCTAAACTCCTCAATCAAGCGACCTCATTTGCGGTTTTAGGCTGTAGTTTCGGAGCCTTTACGACCCCATTCGTTCTAGGTGCAATAGGGTTACTAACTCACAATGGAATGTTGGTCTTCACCATTTTAGGATCATGGTTGATTGTAACCTCTATCTTTGTCATGTACCTACTTCAAAAGAGAGCTTAGGATTGATTCCTAAGTTTTTCTTTTTTGAGTTTTGTACCCAGATAGTTATGAATTTTCTAGCTTGTTATTGGATTAATTTCTTGATAAAATAGAAGTTATGACAAGATACAAAGCAACTATTTCCTATGATGGTTATGCCTTTGCTGGTTTTCAGCGCCAGCCTCATGCGCGGAGCGTTCAGGAAGAAATTGAAAAAACCTTGACTAGATTAAATAAGGGGCAAGCTATTACCGTTCATGGTGCTGGTAGGACTGATAGTGGGGTTCATGCTTTGGGACAGGTGCTTCATTTTGACCTCCCCTATCAAATGGATGAGGAGAAACTTCGCTTTGCTCTGGACACCCAGTCCCCTGAAGATATTGATGTGATTTCGATTGAGCTTGTGGCGGATGATTTTCATTGTCGTTATGCCAAGCACAGCAAGACCTATGAGTTTATCGTGGATAGGGGCCGTCCTAAAAATCCCATGCGTCGTCACTATGCTACTCACTTTCCTTATACGCTCGATGTGGAGAGGATGCAGGAGGCCGTCAAAAAGCTAGAGGGCACCCACGATTTCACAGGCTTTACAGCCTCTGGGACTAGTGTGGAGGACAAGGTTCGCACCATTACAGAAGCTAGTCTCAGGGTTGATGAGACAGGACAATTTTTGACCTTTACCTTTTCAGGAAATGGTTTCTTGTATAAACAGATTCGCAATATGGTGGGGACGCTGCTCAAAATCGGCAATAATCGTATGCCAGTGGAGCAGATTGACTTGATTTTAGAGAAGAAGGACAGGCAGTTAGCAGGTCCCACTGCAGCACCTAATGGCTTGTATTTAAAGGAGATTCGTTATGAAGAATAATCGTATTTTAGCACTTTCAGGAAATGATATTTTTAGTGGTGGTGGTTTGTCCGCTGATTTGGCTACCTATACCCTAAACGGCTTGCATGGCTTTGTAGCAGTAACTTGTTTGACAGCCTTGACGGAAAAGGGCTTTGAAGTATTTCCAACTGACGATGCCATTTTTCAACATGAATTAGATAGTTTGCGTGATGTGGAATTTGCAGGGATTAAGATTGGTCTTTTACCAACTGTCAGTGTGGCTGAGAAAGCATTGGACTTTATCAAACAACGCCCAGGAGTGCCTGTGGTATTGGATCCTGTCTTGGTCTGCAAGGAAACGCACGACGTAGCTGTCAGTGAACTCTGCCAAGAATTGATTCGCTTTTTCCCTTATGTCAGTGTGATTACGCCTAATCTCCCAGAAGCAGAATTATTGGCTGGTCAAGAAATCAAAAGCTTGGAAGATATGAAAACTGCAGCGCAGAAATTGCATGACTTGGGAGTGCCAGCAGTCATTATCAAGGGAGGCAATCGCCTTAGTCAAGACAAGGCTGTGGATGTCTTTTATGATGGACAAACCTTTACAGTCCTAGAAAATCCCGTCATCAAAGGCCAAAATGCTGGCGCAGGTTGTACCTTTGCCTCTAGTATTGCCAGTCACCTAGTCAAAGGTGATGAACTTTTACCAGCAGTAGAAAGCTCTAAGGCTTTTGTTTACCGTGCCATTGCACAAGCAGATCAGTATGGAGTAAGACAATATGAAGCAAACCAAAACAACTAAAATTGCCCTTGTATCCCTCTTAACCGCCCTTTCTGTGGTTCTAGGTTATTTCTTGAAAATCCCAACACCGACAGGCATTCTAACACTCTTAGATGCGGGTGTCTTCTTTGCAGCTTTCTATTTTGGTAGTCGTGAAGGGGCTGTAGTCGGAGGACTAGCAGGTTTCTTGATTGACCTCTTATCAGGCTATCCTCAGTGGATGTTCTTTAGCTTGGTCAACCATGGTTTACAGGGATTTTTCGCAGGATTTAAAGGAAAAACTCAGTGGCTAGGCCTTATCTTAGCAACTATTGCCATGGTAGGGGGCTACGCTTTGGGTTCAACTTTGATGAATGGCTGGGCAGCTGCCCTACCAGAAATTCTACCAAATTTCATGCAAAATATAGTAGGGATGGTTGTAGGATTTATTATTAGTCAAAGTATCAAGAAGATAAAGTAAAAAGTTAGCTGTTCGAGCTAACTTTTTTGTATAAATTTAATCAAAATACAGCAAGTCTTTGCTGGTGTTTGTAAAGAGGTCAAAGCCATCCTTGGTAACAACACCGCAGTCTTCAATACGGACACCGACTTTACCAGGGATATAGATACCTGGTTCAACAGAGAAGCACATGCCTTCTTCGATGATCATGTCGTTTCCTTCCATGATAGATGGGAATTCGTGGACATCCATACCGATACCGTGACCAAGACGGTGGTTGAAGTACTCGCCGTAACCAGCTTTTTCGATGACCTCACGGGCAGCGCGGTCCACTTCATGGGCAGTCACACCTGGTTTGATAAAGTCAATAGCGAGCTTGTTGGGCTTCAAGAGTCAAGTTGTAAATATCTTTCTTAAATTGGTCTGGTTTGCCGACAGCGACTGTACGAGTCATATCTGACGCATAGCCATTGACCAGAACACCCAGGTCAAAGAGGAGAAGAGCATCATTTTCAACCTTGTTGGCTGCTGGAATACCGTGTGGATTTGCAGCATTATTACCAGTCAAGACCATGGTATCAAAACTCATTTCATAGCCTTCACGTTTTATGGCAAAGTCGATTTGGGCGATGATATCTGTCTCAGTCTTATCAAGAGAAATATTATCAAAACCAACCTTAACAGCCTTGTCCGCATAGAGACCTGCAACCATCATTTTTTGCACTTCGTCAGCTGATTTGATGAGTCGCATACGTTGGATACGAGGAGTGAGGTTGTCAAATTCAGCAGTTTCAAAAACTGATTTCAAGCCATGATATTTGGTCAAGATGAGATTGTCAAACTCAACAGCGACACGTTTGAAGTCAAGTTGCGGAAGAGCATGTTTCATTTTTTGCCATGGATTTTCAGAATCTACATAGCCAACAACTGGGAAGGAAACAGTGCTGCTTGCACGCTCTACTTCAAGGGCTGGGACAAAGAGGAGGGGTTCCTGATTAGCTAGGACAAAAAGGAACATCTGGCGTTCATGGGGATCACTGTAAAAGCCAGTGAGGTAATTGATTGTGACGGGGTCAGATACGACAGCGACGTCTAGTTTTTCTGATTCAAGATATGTTACGATTTGTTGTAATTTAGACATATGCTACCTTCTTTCTACCCCTCTATTTTGGCAAAAAATGAGAGAAAATGCAAGGGAGAAGGGTAAAAGAATAGACAAAAAGAACTCCGACAAGATAACAGAGTTCTTTGATATAATTTCCTTTTGTTTAAGAAAAGTCAGCCTTGCTTTTGACGTCGCTGTATTCTTCAGCGATTTCTTGGCTGAGAATGTCCTCATAGGCAGGGAGTTGGATGTCTTGACCATATTTTTTCTTGAGGGCAGTAGTGACTAAGCGATAAGCCAGATTGGCATTACGAGAGAGGATGGGTCCGTGGAAGTAAGAACCAAAGACATTCTTATAGTGAACGCCTTCTCCGACTTTTTCTTCGTTATTTCCATTTCCATAGACCACCTGTCCCAGTGGTTTTTGGTCATCCGAGAGGAAGGTACGTCCCTGGTGATTTTCAAATCCATAATAGGTTTCATTGAAATCTTCATTGTGAATCTTGATGTCCCCGATAAAACGATTATTGGTTTGGTTGAGGGTGTAGTGGCCCATGACCCCTAGCCCTTCAATACGTTTACCTGAAGCTTCAACATAATATTGGCCCAATAGTTGGAAACCACCGCAGATAGCTAGAACCACACCGTCGTTTTGGATGTAGTTATCAATGCTCTCTTTTTTAGCAGGTAGGTCGTCTGCAATGATACTCTGTTCAAAGTCTTGACCACCGCCGAAAAAGGCGATATCGTAGTGATTTTCATCAAAATCATCATGAAGTGAAACGATGTCAACTGTCACATGGGCTCCCAGCTTTTCAGCCACATACTTGAGCATGAGGATGTTTCCATTGTCCCCGTAGGTATTCATGAGGTTTCCGTAGAGGTGGGCAATGTTGAGCTGATAAGGGTAATTGCCAGCTTTTGAGGAAAGTGAAGTATAAACCATTAGTTCATCTCCTTTCTAACAATCTGACGACTAGCCAGCAGTTCGCGGAATTCCAGCATAGCAGTATAGGTAGCCAGGATATAGGCATGCTTACAGTTTTGATTCTCAATAGTCTTAAGAACTTGTTCCAGACTACTTGTTTCAGTAATTTTATCAGCTGGATAGCCTGTTACTCGAAGGCGGCGTGCGATTTCAGAATGACGAACACCGCCAGCATTGATTTCAGGAATGTCCATGTCAGTGATTTGTTCAAAGTCAGCATCCCAAATCCAGCTAGTATCAATTCCGTCTGCATAGTTGGCATTAAGGAGAACAGATAGACTAAATGGATAAGGAGCTAGTTTGATCATCTCGATAGCTTGGGTCGCACCGACTGGATTTTTAATCAAGACAAGGGTACATTCTTTATCGCCGATATGGAAGGTTTCCTGACGACCAAAGACAGCACGGCTCTTATCAAATCCCTGCTTGATGAGTTGGGAATCGGCACCGAGGAAACGAGCAATAGCAACGGCAGCTAGAGCGTTGTAGATATTGTAGAGTCCACCGATTTGAATACCATATTCTTGTCCATCGATGACAAAGCGAGAGCGATTGTTGGTTAACTCAACCAAGTCTGTCAAGCGATAGTCTAGATCAGGACGTTTACATCCACAACCTTTACAGATATAGGCACCCAAGTTTGCATAGGTATTATGCTCGTATTTGAGGATTCCTTGGCAGTCAGGACAGAGGATTCCTTCGGTATTATAGTGAGCCAGTTGGGCTGGCCCTTTTTCCAAGTCAAAACCAAATACTCTACAGAATTTGGAATAGCTGGCTTGTAGAAAAGCGGACTGTCACCATTGAGGAGAACAGTAGCCGTAGGCACCTTACGAATGGCATCCAAAATCATCTTGTAAGTTGTGTAAATTTCACCATAGCGGTCCATTTGGTCACGGAAGATATTCGTGATAACAAATAAGCTTGGTTGGATATAGTCACAGATACGAGATAGACTGGCTTCGTCAATTTCGAGGACGGCAATGTTTTTCCCAGTTTTAGAAGACTTGGCTGTTAAGAAAGTTGTCGCAATTCCTGTAATCATGTTGGCACCGCTTGGGTTGGTCAGAACTTGACCATAGACCTCTTTTAAAATACCGACAGTCAGGGCAGTTGTCAAGGTTTTTCCATTGGTTCCAGTGACCACGACAATCTCGTAGTTCTTAGCAAGGTTTTGTAAAATATCTTTATCAAATTGAAGGGCAAGTTTTCCTGGGAGCGTACTTCCGCGGCCAAGACGGCTTAAAACGAAGTGGGAAGAACGCCCAGCAAGAAGGCCCAAAGTAGTTTTTAATTTCATGTTTCTATTATATCACAAAAGAGGGAAAAGACAGATTTGAGATTTCGCAGAAATAAAAACAGCCCAAATAGGGCTGTTAGATAAGATGAAATCTCAACTTAAATCGCAAACAAGTCATTCAAGTTCTCAGCCAAGGTTGGGTGAGTGAAGATTTGTTTTGTGAAGTAAGTGTAAGGAATCTTGTTGTCCATAGCAACAGTGATGATGTTGATGATTTCTTGAGAACCTTCTGAGAAGATGCTTGCTCCAAGAATTTCTTTTGTTTCAGTATTGACAACAGCTTTGAAGGCTCCGCGAAGATCTCCATTTACGTGACCACGAGGCATTGCTGCAACAGGGATTTCTTTCACTGCGTATGGAAGTTTCAAATCAGCCGCTTGGCTTTCAGTCAAACCAACTTGTGAAAGTGCAGGTGTGATGAACATAGTGTTTGGTACATTGAGACGGTCTTCAAGTGTGTAGCTGCCATCTCCAGCAAGGCAGCTGTAGACAACACGGAAGTCATCAAGTGAAATGTATGTAAATTGAAGGCCACCGTTGACATCTCCAACCGCAAAGACACCGGGAACGTTTGTTTGACAATGTTTGTCTACTTTAATAGCGCCACGTTCAGTTAGTTCAATATCTGTATTTTCAAGTTGAAGTGGTTCTACGTTTGGTTTGCGTCCAGTTGCGTAGAGAAGGGCATCGAAACGGTAAGTTTCGTTTTCAGTTACGACAAGGACTTGGTCACCGTCGTTTTTGATTTCAGTAGTACGGATGTTTTGAAGCAATTCAATACCGTCTTCTTCCATGTATTGTTTAGCAAGTGCTGCGATGGAAGGTTCTGCACGAGGTAGGAAAGTATCCAAGGCATCTAGGACTGTAACCTTGCTTCCAAGTTTGTTGTATAGGCCAGCAAATTCAAGACCGATGTTTCCGCCACCAAGGACTCCAAGTTTTTCAGGCAATTTGTCCAAGTTTTGGATACCTGTTGAGTCAAAGACGTTTTTGCTTGTAGCAAGTCCTGGAATTGGCAAGACATTTGAAACAGCACCAGTGTTGATGACGATTGTTTCAGCAGTCAGTTCTTGTTTTTCGTCACCAGCTTGGATTTCGATGACTTTATTTGAAAGGAAGTGAGCTTCCGCATCAAAGATATCGACACCTGTACCAGCAACAGTTGCATAGTTTTTACCGTTGAGGCGACCAGTGATAGTATTTTTTGTAGCAATCACTTCTTCAAAAGACAAGTCCTTCTCAGCAGCAACTAGCAAGGTTTTAGTTGGGATACATCCGATGTTGATACAAGTTCCACCATACATAGCTTTACTACGTTCAACGAGGGCAACTTTTTTGCCAGCTGAAGCCAATTTACCAGCCAGTGTTTTACCAGCTTTACCAAATCCGATAACGATTAAATCATAAGTTAACATTTATCTTCCTCCTATTCGCATTTCATTCTAGCACAAGAAAAAAACTTTTGCACAATTCTGCTACGCTTTAAAAAAGTTTATGAAAAAGTGGAAATTTTGCCCTTGTTTTCTTAGAAAAATCGTTTACATGATTTTATCGACGGATTGGGCTATCTTTTGCTCTGGTCTTGTGTTATACTAGATAGGTTGCAAAGAAAACAGTACTTTTCTTTTGTGGAAAAGAAGCAACACGATTTTATATCCAGTATATGAAAATACGTCATAAAAAGAAAAGTATAAACTAAGCCCTATAGGGTGGCTTCGCACCACCTTTAGAAAGAAGAATAACGTGAAATTTAATGAATTAAACTTGTCTGCTGATTTGCTAGCAGAGATTGAAAAAGCTGGTTTTGTAGAAGCCAGTCCCATCCAAGAACAAACCATTCCCTTGGCCCTCGAAGGAAAAGACGTTATCGGTCAAGCTCAGACTGGTACAGGAAAAACTGCAGCCTTTGGCTTGCCAACCCTTGAAAAAATCCGTACAGAAGAAGCGACCATCCAAGCCTTGGTTATCGCTCCAACTCGTGAACTCGCTGTCCAAAGTCAAGAGGAACTCTTCCGCTTTGGCCGTAGCAAGGGAGTCAAAGTTCGCTCAGTTTACGGTGGTTCCAGCATTGAAACAAATCAAAGCTCTTAAATCTGGTGCCCATATCGTGGTGGGAACACCTGGTCGCCTCTTGGACTTGATTAAACGCAAGGCCTTGAAATTACAAGATATTGAAACGCTTATCCTTGACGAAGCGGATGAAATGCTCAATATGGGCTTCCTTGAAGACATCGAAGCCATTATCTCGCGTGTCCCTGAAAATCGACAAACCTTGCTCTTCTCAGCAACTATGCCAGATGCTATCAAACGTATCGGTGTTCAGTTTATGAAAGAGCCTGAGCATGTCAAGATTGCTGCCAAGGAATTGACAACAGAATTAGTTGACCAGTACTATATCCGTGTTAAAGAACAAGAAAAATTTGATACCATGACCCGTCTCATGGATGTGGAGCAACCAGAACTTGCTATCGTATTTGGTCGTACAAAACGCCGTGTAGATGAATTGACTCGTGGACTTAAAATCCGTGGCTTCCGTGCAGAAGGAATTCATGGCGACCTAGACCAAAACAAACGTCTTCGTGTCCTTCGTGACTTCAAAAACGGTAACCTTGATGTTTTGGTTGCAACAGACGTGGCAGCACGTGGTTTGGATATTTCAGGTGTGACTCATGTCTACAACTACGATATTCCACAAGATCCTGAAAGTTATGTTCACCGTATCGGTCGTACAGGTCGTGCTGGTAAGTCAGGTCAATCGATTACCTTTGTTGCTCCAAACGAAATGGGCTACCTTCAAATTATTGAAAACTTGACCAAGAAACGCATGAAAGGTCTTAAACCTGCAAGTGCTGAAGAAGCCTTCCAAGCTAAAAAACAAGTAGCTCTCAAGAAAATCGAACGTGATTTTGCAGATGAGACAATCCGTGGCAATTTTGAAAAATTTGGCAAGGATGCTCGTAAACTAGCTGCCGAATTTACTCCAGAAGAATTGGCCATGTATATCTTGAGCCTGACTGTTCAAGATCCGGATAGCCTTCCAGAAGTGGAAATCGCACGTGAAAAACCACTACCTTTCAAACCATCAGCTAATGGCTTCGGTGGTAAAGCTAAGGGAGGTCGTCGTGGAGATGACCGTCGTGATAATCGCCGAGGAGACAACCGTCGTGGTGGTCGCCGTGATGATTTCAAGAGAGGCAGTCGTGGAGATAATCGTTTTGATAAGGAAAAACGTTACCGTAAGGATAATAAAAAACCACGCACTACTTCAAGCGAAAAGAAAACAGGCTTTGTTATTCGTAACAAGGGCGATAAATAAGAAAAAGCGGTTCAAAATGAATCGCTTTTTTTATAAGGAGACCGAATGGAAAAAAAAGATAGATAAAATAGTTATATTATCTTCTTGTGATATTATAATACACAAAAATAGGAGGATTGTCAATAGAAAAGAAGCAATTTAATTAAAAATATTCTTGTTTTTTCAAATTGCAATTAAATAAGCAATTTTCAGATAATAATTGAAAATTTAAGCTGTTTATGTTATAATGATAGCGATTAAATTCGAGGTGAAAAATGGCACATTTATTAGAAAAAACTAGAAAAATTACTTCTATCCTGAAGCGCTCAGAGGAGCAGTTGCAGGACGAACTTCCCTACAACGCTATTACGCGTCAATTGGCGGATATTATTCATTGCAATGCCTGTATTATCAATAGTAAGGGACGTCTCCTTGGTTATTTTATGCGCTATAAAACCAATACAGATCGCGTAGAGCAATTTTTCCAAACTAAGATTTTCCCAGATGACTACGTTCAAGGGGCTAATATGATTTACGAAACAGAAGCAAATTTGCCTGTTGAGCATGATATGAGTATTTTCCCTGTAGAGAGTCGTTCTGATTTTCCAGATGGTTTGACGACTATTGCACCGATTCATGTATCAGGGATTCGCCTTGGTTCTTTGATTATTTGGCGCAATGATAAAAAATTCGAAGACGAGGACTTGATTCTTGTTGAGATTGCCAGTACCGTTGTTGGGATTCAGCTCCTCAACTTCCAGCGTGAAGAAGATGAGAAAAATATCCGTCGCCGTACTGCTGTTACCATGGCGGTTAATACCCTTTCTTACTCCGAACTCCGTGCTGTTTCAGCAATTTTAGGGGAATTAAACGGAAATGAAGGTCAGTTGACAGCGTCAGTTATTGCAGACCGTATCGGAATTACTCGTTCTGTGATTGTCAATGCCCTTCGTAAACTTGAGTCTGCTGGGATTATTGAAAGTCGCTCACTTGGAATGAAGGGAACCTACCTCAAGGTCTTGATTTCAGATATTTTTGAAGAAGTGAAGAAAAGAGATTACTAATGGCTAAAGCTTTAATTTCGATTGATTATACAGAAGATTTTGTTGCTGATAGTGGAAAGTTGACAGCAGGGGCTCCAGCCCAGGCAATTTCAGATGCTATCAGCAAGGTAACTCGATTAGCTTTTGAACGCGGAGATTACATCTTCTTTACCATCGATGCTCACGAGGAAAACGATTGTTTCCATCCAGAAAGCAAGCTATTTCCTCCTCATAATTTGATTGGCACTAGTGGACGGAATTTATACGGAGATTTGGGTACCTTTATCAAGAGCATGGTTCAAACAGTCGTGTCTTTTGGATGGATAAACGCCATTACTCAGCTTTTTCAGGGACTGACCTGGATATCCGTTTGAGAGAGCGTCGCGTGTCTACAGTTATTTTATCAGGTGTCTTGACGGATATCTGTGTCCTACATACAGCTATAGATGCCTATAATCTAGGATATGATATCGAGATTGTAAAACCAGCCGTTGCTTCCATCTGGCCTGAAAATCATCAATTTGCCCTAGGTCATTTCAAAAATACACTTGGGGCTAAGTTAGTAGATGAAAATCTAAATGAACTTTCAGACTAACTTGCTTAGTAAAAATGAAAAAAATCTGAAAAAAGTGTTGACAAGCATCCCAAAAGTTGATATACTAGTAAAGTAATCGACGCGGGGATGGCGGAATTGGCAGACGCGCAGGACTAAGGATCCTGTGACCGCTTTAGGTCGTGAGGGTTCAAGTCCCTCTCTCCGCATAGGATAAGAGTTAGCTTAGGCTAGCTCTTTTGTTTTATAAGGTTTATAATATCTATGGTGGACGTCCATCGTTTTCAGATAAATAATATCGTTTGAAATTTCTCCTAATTCTATCTACTCTTTCTACTTTTTCCGAATAAATAGATAGAACCATCGAATCTAGCAAAATTAGATTTAAAACTGTGGTATAATAAGAGGAGGAAATGGATGACTTTAAGACATCCGGGTATCAGCCCGACCAACGATTTGGTTGCTAAGAAGATTTTTAGCAATCCAGAAATCACTTGTCAATTTATCCGCGATATGTTGGACTTACCAGCAAAAAATGTAACCATTTTGGAGGGGAGCAATATTCATGTACTACCTTCCATGCCGTACTCGGCGCAGGATTTCTACACTAGCATAGATGTCTTGGCGGAGTTGGACAATGGCACGCAGGTTATTATCGAAATCCAAGTTCATCATCAGAATTTTTCATCAATCGTTTGTGGGCTTACTTATGTAGCCAGGTCAATCAAAACCTAGAGAAAATTCGCCAGCAAGAGGGTAATACTCATCAGAGTTACAAACATATTGCACCTGTTTACGCTATCGCAATTGTGGCTAGTAATTACTTCCAAGATGACTTGGCCTTTCATAGCTTTAGCATGCGAGAGGACACGACAGGTGAGGTCTTAACCATCACAAATAACGGTCAAGAAAACCATCTAGTCAAGATGGCGTTCTTGGAATTAAAAAAATACAGAGAAACCAGCAAAGACGAGGTTCGCAAACCGTGGTTGGAGTTTTTCGGTAACAAACCCTTTACTCAAGAACCCGAGCGAGCCATTAGCCAGGCAGACCAACTGCTAGACTATAAGAGCTGGTCCGAGGAGGACAGGAAGATGTTTAGTCAACTACGTATGCGCGAAGAACAAGCCTTGTTAGCACAGGACTATGCCTTGGAACAAGCTGAAGAAAGAGGATTAGAACGAGGCCTTGAACGTGGGCGAGCAGAGGGTCTTGAAAAAGGTCTTGAAAAAGGTTTAGAGCGTGGTCTTGAACAAGGACGAGCGGAAGGCATTGAAGAGGGATTAAAAGTAGGTCTAGTAAATCTCGTTCGTCAAGGTCTTCTGACTTCTGAGGTTGCCAGTCAGCAGTTGGGTATGACTGTCTCTGAGTTTGAAGAACTATTGAAAGAACATCACAAATAGGAACTTAAAAAATACAGAGAAACCAGCAAAGACGAGGTTCGTAAGCCGTGGTTGGAGTTTTTTGGGAATAAACCCTTTACCCAAGCACCCGAGCGAGCCATCAGCCAGGCAGATCAACTGCTAGACTACAAGAGCTGGTCCGAGGAGGACAGGAAAATGTTTAGTCAACTACGTATGCGAGAAGAACAAGCCTTACTCGCTCATGACTATGCCTTGGAAACAGCTAGGGCGGAAGGCATTGAACGTGGTCTCGCAGAAGGCATTGAACAAGGTTTAGAGCGTGGAAAAGTTGAAGGAAGTTTGTCTATGTTAGTAAATCTAGTCCGCCAAGGTCTTCTGACAGCTGAGGTTGCTAGTGAACAATTGGGCATGACAGTCGCTGAATTTGAGGCGCTGTTGTAAAGATTAGCACTAACGGTAAAGATGGCGTTCTTGGAACTAAAAAAATATAGAGAAACCAGCAAAGATGAGGTTCGCAAGCCGTGGTTGGAGTTTTTCGGGAGAAGCTCTTTACCCAATAATAAGCTTTCATCAATCCGCTGTCTATAAAATGTAAGGATAGGCAGTCTACCGTTTAAAATAAAATAATGACAGATTTTTCCGAAGCAAAAGGTAAGATCTGTTTTTTATTTATATTAAATTTTTTTATACTATATAGTCTAAAAAGACTGTATAATAAGGATTGCATATATATATATATATATATATATATATATATATAACGTGTGAAAATACCTTGAAACATCAACGTTACAGCGCTTACATTTTTTTAGATGATATTTATGTAAATACTTGATTTTTCACTTGAAAAACATTAATATATTGTTGGGATAGTATCTTTAAAAGATTTTAAATTTATTCTACTGAAACAATAGAAAGGACATGTTTATGTTTGGTAAAAAGTCTAATGATAATGGTGAAAAATTATACCGTTATTCTATTCGTAAGTACCATTTTGGTGCTGCAAGTGTTGCCGTAGCAGCATTAATGTTTTTTGCTAATGGAGGAGGTGTAGCTGCTGCAGAACTTGTAACTCCAGCAACTGCTAATCCTAATGCTCATCAGTTAGAAACTACAATGAATAGTGGAGGGGATTCATCTGGAACTAGTGGAAGGCCAGAAAATACTAAGGAAATAAACAAGCCAGCTGAAGTGTCTACGCAAGCTTCTGTTACTCCTGATCGGCAAGTTGAGAAAGAGACTGGAAACTCAACTCTGTTAAATGATGTAAATCAAGATGCTTTGGAAAATAAAGTCATCAATACTTCTTCAGTAAACATCACTGATTTACAAACAGCTTTAATAGAACTAGAAAGTAAATTAACAAATGTAAAAGGCGATGAAGAAAAAGAGAAGTTTAATACAGTAATTGTAGAAGCTAAAAAACTGCTTGGGGATAAAGAAGCTACACAAGAACAAGTGAATCAACAATTAACACTTGTAAAGGGAACCATTTCTTCTGTAGAAGCGTTATTAAAAAAACAAGAAAGTAAAGTTTCTGAAGAAGAAACTAAAAAATCAGAAAAAGATCGTAGTGCTGAGGTAGAAGCTTCGAATAGTGAAACAGCAATACCTGCTAGAAGTGCTCGTGGAAGAAAAGGAAGAACTACAGAAGTTCAACCAGTAGATAGCGAAAACGCAACTCCAACAGTAGGAGCAGCGACTTCTAATAAAGTAACTGAATCTAAAGAATTACCAACCTACACAAACGGTACGGACAATTATGCATTAGCAGAAGAAATGCGTAAAATTGTTAAGTACTTACAAGACAATGGAGCAGACGTTGCTAAAGTAGCTGCCATCAAAGGTAACTACGATAAGTTAAATGAAAAACTTGGACTTGTTGATGAAAATGGAGTGTTGTCTGAAGAAGATTTCAATAAAGCATTAGCTAATCTTAAACAAGCTCGTGACTTTACTGAAGGGTTCCTTAACAATCAACCTAGTCTTCAACTTGAAGCAGTACTACCTGCAAATCGTCATGAACGTGCAGCAGATGATCGTGTTAGAGATTCTAGATTCCCTAATGCATATACAACGCCTTACGCTACTGCTAAAGAATTCTACTATGAAGATGGTCAAAAAGGTTCATCTCCATATGATAAATACACTTATTTATTCCACACGTTTACAGAAAGTTTAGTAGCCAATAACAGAACTCACTCTCCAGTAAGAGATGTTAAACGTTTAGTATATGAAGAAGTAAACGAAGTTAAGGGCGGATATTTATGGACAATTACCTTTAATGCTGCCCACGAAGATCAACACGATGGGTATGCCTTCTTCTCTATTCCAAAAGGACAAGTAGTAGACAATAGCAGTATTACGATTGAAAGAACTCCTCAAGTTGGAGTTGCAGAAGAAGTAGCAGGTACAGGAGATTTAGGCTCTAGAGTTCGAAATAATTTATTCCATGGTACACAAATTGGAATTAGAACAGATGGCGCAAATGAAAATAGTTTAGAAGGATTAGCAAGAACAAATGGAAGTCCCGGTTACTATAACCGTCGCTTAGAAGGTGATGCTGGAGAAACAGCAAAATCTGATGATATGTTCGAAAAAATTGCTGACAATACAGCGGCTGTTTATCGTTTCCAACTACATGGACGTGATAAATATACTATTTCGTTTAAAACAACTAACACGAACAATACGCAAATGGATAAACTGTACTATGCAGCTGGATATCGTGTTCAACAATGGGGTCGCCGTATCTTAGCGCAACAATGGCACGGACGTCATAAATATGATAGATCTGATACAGATAACTATCCATTACACGTAGTTGGGAATGGTACATTCTTAATTAATCAAGGAAAACATTATAATACAGCATATCCTCAAGGAGCATATGGATTTGGTGGACATGACTTTGACTATGCACCTTTTAAGGCTGATGGTATCTTAGGATTTGATGACTCAGGTAGATATAACAGTAACTTTGACATGCACCAATATACTGCAAGACCTGGAAGTGACCAACCTTCATCAAGTTATAGAGCGAATGCGGCTGGTCAAACATTTGAATTCTATGATAAAGAAGGGAATAAATTATCTGCTTCTCAAATCGGGATGCACGGTGCTGATAAGCCAGGTTTAGTAGAATATAAAGTAAAACGTAAGTTTAATGATGGCTCTGCGGACTTCTTGAATATCAAGTTTGCGATTAAACCAAAAACTCCGGTATTCACAGAAAATCTAACAAACTCTCGTGGTCAAACGAAAAACCTAACGGTATCAAACGGTACGAATGGTTATCCAATTACATTATTCCGTGAATATGTAGAAAATGGAGTTAAAAAGACAGAAAAAGTTGCTACAGTAAACGCAAATAGTAGTGGGAATGCGGTCTTTAATGGCGTTCAAATTAAAAGTGGTAAATACTACGCCCAATCTATTATTCCAACTTCAGCGTACTTAGACTATAAAAATGTAAAACATACAGATGTAAGGTCTGATATGTCAGCTAGTACTACAGTAGTTGGAGACGGTATGGCTCCTACAATCCAAGTAGGTGAAAATGGAAAAACATTGGCAACAACTCCAGCGAATAACCAAGTAACATTATTCGTAACACCAAGCACAGATGGTAAAGTTTCATTAAAAGTACAAATGCAAGATGATAACTTAGGGGATGGAATGGATGCATTCGCCAAAGGAACAAATGCTAACTATGCCATTAATGGAACTTATAACTCCAGAGCTACAACTTATACAGCTGACGGTGGAGTAACAGGAGCTAACGGTAAAAGAGACACTATTAAAGGTGACTTGAAAATTCAATTAAACCAAGATGGTGGAAAATATAAAATTCCTACTGGTGGTTTAACTGTTACGCTAAATGCAAAAGATAAAGCTGGTAACTGGACAAATACTGCCAATCCATCTAAAACACTAACAGTTAAAGTATTATCAGCAGTGCCAAATGAACCACCTGTTCGTATGCTTACAGGAAATGATGTTCAAAATGGTGCTGTTAAGCAAAGTGTTAAAGACGAAGTCTTAAGAAAAGTAAAAGAACTAAACCCAGACTTAGTAAATAATGGTGTGAAGTTTGAATATGACACAACTGTAGGTCGTACAAACCAAATTAAAGTTATTTATCCAGATGGACAAATGACGACTATCGATCCAATGAAAGGGACAAAACCTACAAAACCTTTAGTAGTTGGACCTCAAGATGGTACAGTTAGCATTACGCCACAAGGAGATACAGATAAAGTAACATTCCAATACGTTCCTACAAATGAAACTAATCCTAAAACGATTATTGCTAAAAAAGATGGAAATTCATGGGGGATTCAAGGGACACGTCCAAATGGAATTACAGTAGACAGTAGTACCGGTAAAATTACGATTACAGAACCAACCGTAAAAGACCTATCAAACGTAACAGCAACAGCTACATTCTTAAACAGTGACACAAGTGACACTAATCAAGATACAGCGAAAAACCCTGATAGAGATGCACCTACTGTTATGATGAATGGAAGAGCATTGACGGAACGTGCTAGTGATAATCGTTTCGTAATCTTCCGTGGGGCTACATTTAATCCTACATTCAAAGTAGCTGATAATTCAGGTACTGTGTCAACCTTTAAGATATCTGGCGTTCCAGAGGGTGTTTGGTTCAATAAAGAAGGAAATCGTGATAATGCCAAAACGAATCTTCCGAGCGGAACGACTTATCAATTGACTAAAGATAATGTGGTTGCAACAACCGCAAATTTAGGAATCCAAGAAGCAACGGTATCAGTTAGTGATGCGAATGGAAATACGAAAAACTATAAATTCCAATATACTATTGCGGATGTTGTGTTGAAAAATTCTCCAAAAACAGTTGTACCAAATACACCTCAAGGAGACCCACACAATTTCTTAGCAACCACAGTAAATGGAACAACTGTGGACAACGACTTATACTTCCCGGCTCATATGCAATTCCAATGGGTAAATGGGGGTGAAAATACTCCATTAACGACAGTTGGAACGGTGCAAAAAGAAGCGAAAGTTTTATTCCCAACTAATGCACAAAATGGGACAACGACAGCTAATGGGATGACTATCTACGCACCGGCAGAAATTCGTAAAACGGTTACCTTCAACGTCAAAGACTCAGCGAAACCACAAGCAACAATCAATGGTATATCATTAGGAACAACTTCGACAACTCCTATTTTCACGGTTATACGAGGTGCAACGTTTAATCCAGAATTAAAAGTATGGGATGATTCTGGAATTATCCAAGATATCAATATTCAAAACTTACCACGTGGAATGGCTGGAACGAACTATGCAGGTGGTCGTCAAACTAATAGAAATAGTGAAGCAAATGCATACAGCGAACGCCTAGCAAGTGGAACAGTATCGGATACACAAACGTTAGGAGAACACGAAGCAACGATTCGTGTTACAGGAAGTGGTTCGACAGATGTTAGTACCTTTAAGTTCAAGTATCGTGTCATCGACTTAGAATTAAAAAATACGTATAGAACCGAGGATGCTGATAAGCCAATTATTGGATTAAGCAATAACCAATCGATTGAAGTTACAGGTGGAACAAACAATATTTCTGCGGTAGATTATTGGAAAGTAGTGGACACAGAAACTAAAGAAGATAGAGGGAAAGCCTACTTACCAGAAGGAATAACTTATGAATTGGAAAGACCAGGAGGTTCACGTGGGATATCTTCTAATCCCGCGGATGCATCAAAAGGTGCCACTGTTCGTATGGGGCATTATACCGGTAAGATTAAGGTGAATTTTACGACAGCATCTGATATTAACGATAATAATAGTAAGACTAGAACGGTATTTGCGCCTGCAACTATTGAAAAGCCAGTTTATTATGCTATCACTCCATCCGCACCTACATTGAAAAAAGCTGTAGATGGTACAGCAGAAAGAACAACTGCTGGAGAACTTCTATATGGTCAAGCAGGAAATAAACCTAGAATCGAAGTTTCTAATGTTGTTCCTAAAGGAGATGGAGCAGGAAATGTTAACAGAGATTCAACTCGATTTGTAAGATTATATAGTAGTAAAGATCCGAATACATTCTTAGCAGAAAAAGAAGTTGCTGGTAATAGTACGAGCGTGATTTTTGAACCTAGTGATTATGGAGCTAAACGTCCAAATGGTTTAGAAGAAGGGGAAGAACTTTATGCAGTTACGAGAGTAAAACATGGCATATCAACACTTTCAGGTGCGAGCGCTTCAGAACTTGTTACAGGAAGATTGGAAATCACTGAAAACTCTTCAAACCGTATTATTCAAGCTAATGATCAAACGTTAAATGATGCTGAAAAAACAGGTATTCGTATTGCGTTACGAAATGCTAATCCTCGATTAAATCTAAGTGATGATGATATTAAAATCTCTGATACTGGAGAAATCGTAATTACCAAAGATAAAAAACGTGCTTGGCTTCAAACAGCACCGAATAAGGATAACGGAGCAGGATTCGTTACTCGTTTTGCAAATATCAGAAATGATTATAAATTCGAAAATATCGAAGGATTAAAAGTTCCGGGGCGTGATACAGATAAAGGATTTGCATGGTCAAATGACCCATCTGATAATCGAGTGAATAGTAACCGTAGTTTGATTTATTACTATGATGCAACGAAAGGTCAGTCGTTTAACTTTAATGACGTGTTAAAAGTGTTAAACCTTCGCGAAGGTTGGTCGGTTAACCATACAGAAAATCCATCATTTGTTGCAACGCAAGGGGTTAATAAAGGTAAAGCTGAAAGACGCGAAGATGGCTTCGGCATGTCTGGTACAGCCTTCCTTAAAGATGGAGACTATATCAATGTTCTTGACTTAGTAGACAAAGATAGATTAAGAGGAGGACAACCTGTAAGTAACTCTGCGAATAAATTGGTTGAGAATGGTAAAGCTAACGGAACAGGTACAACTCTTCAAAATGTAACAATTGGAGAAGTAAATGGATTACCAGGATTTACATTAAATAATGTTGTGAATGGTGAACGAGCTATTCATAAAGCGCAAGTTTACTTACGTCCAAAATACGTGAATGGACAATCATTAGCAGAACGTAATAATGAAAACCAAAACACAACAACAAATGTTGTAAACTTATACTTCGTACCAATCGATTCAACGAAACCAGTAGTAGAACGTTCAGACTCTAACAACTTGGGAACTTCAGCAGATGATGCTCCAAGATTAACAGATACTTCTATCACAGCATCTTCACTTGTAAAAGTAACAGATAACTATGATAAAGATGATGTAACGGATTCAAACACTAATAGTGTTCGTAATAAGTTAAATGTTTGGGTGAAAAAAGATGGTGTTGAAACTCAAGTCGTTAGAAATGGTCAAGAGCTAACTAATCCTAATGGTGAAACAGTATTAGGTAGTCTTATTAAGACTGTTGATCCAGCATCTTATGAGTTAATCGCTAAAACAGCAGATACTTCAGGAAATGAAACTGAAAAACAAAGTCTAGGATTCTTCAAAGTTGGGTATAACTTAAATGTACGTCCAGTAATTAACTTTATCCAATATGAAAAATTAACGGATGATGATAAGAGAACATTAGTACGAGTAAATGAAGGTGGACAATTAGAAGAGTTACCTAACGGTGCTACAGTTGATGTTACATTTGATACAGAAAATTTAAATCTTGATTACCAAGATAGACGAGCTACAGCGACTATTACATTTGCAAATGGTGCTACAACGACTAAAGAAATACCGTATAGAGTGTATCGATCATTCCCACTTGTTAATAAGTTGTATGATTTTGCAGGAGTTCATCTTAAACCTAACTGGTTCTATGATCCTGATTATTATAAAAACGAAGGATTAACAGGAGGCATGAATTGGTTTATAAAAAAAGAAACAGAAGAGAATGGGCGAAAAGTATTCAAAGATGTACCGCCGAAAGCTAATTCTGGAGAGCATGTTATGCCTAGAGAAATTAATAAATCCATCGATGCAGGAGCTGGAGAGTATAAATATCTTCTAGGAGCAACTTATCCAACAGGTAGATACGTTGCAAGGGCTACAGATGAATTATCGAAATTAAGACGTGAAGGTGAAATTGTTCATACGGTATTTGATGTAGGTGCTAATGATACTAATAAAGTTACAGTAAATAGTGGGGATTCATTAACAAGCGACCAAGCAAGAGCAGCAGTAATGCTAATTAATGGATCGAAAGAATTACCAGAAGGAACTACTTATGCATGGGTGTCAGGGCTTACTGTAACAGGACGCGGTGGAGACGAAGTCGATCGTGAAGTAAGAGTGACGTTACCGGCTAGTGGTCCAGCAAACGGACCTTTTGCTGCAACACAAACAAAGACTAAAACTGTAAAAGTTAAAGTGAAAATTAAACCAACAAAACCAACAGTAACTCCTGACAACAACGGTGATGTAAGAATTGGTTATAATACAAATGAAACAAATGTCAATAAAGTGGAAGTGACATACACTCCAACGGACACTAATCGATTAGAAGATAATGGGAATGTGACGAAAACTCCTCAAGAAAGAACAACGGTTATCGCTACTAAGGGAACTGATAATCAATGGCGTATTACAAGTGGTGAGAAAGAAGGAATTAGTGTTAATTCAACTACTGGTGAAATCACTTTGAAAGATCAAGTAGTTAAAGATCAAACAAAAATTCAAGCAAAAGTAGTTGCCCAAGAAGTTTCAAGTGATGAAAATGACAGTAATAATTCTAAAGATGGTGATCGCGAAATTCCAACAATTGGATTGAATAATACGCTTGTAGAAGTTGGAAAAGAGTTCAGTCTTCCTCTTGGTTTATCGGATGGAGCAGGAGTAGGTGTAGACGATACAAACATTAAAGTTTCGTTACCAAATGGGGAAACAGGTCTAACTTACGATGCAACAACAAAATCAATCAAAGGAACAATAAGTACAGTTGCTAAAAAAGACATTACAGTAAGAGTCCTAGATAAAAATGGAAATAAAGCTGAGAAAATAATCTCTATAGCTGCTGTGAAAGCTAAGCCGATTTATGCGATTAAAGATGAAACAATCGACAATGTAGATACTCCAAGTAACTTTGTGGAAATGCCTGCTGGTTTAAGCGCCTCTTGGAAAGACAATTCTATACCTACAACAACTGAAGTGGGGAATACGAATAAAACTGTAACGGTCAGTGCAAACGGCTATGCAGCGATAAATGTGGATATTCCAGTAACGATATATCCAAAAGTAACTTATCGTAAGGTAGGCGGCAATGAAGTGACAGAATACCATGAGATTGTTGGACAACCATTAACATCAAGTGTATGGAGAACAGGTGGACGTACGAGAACTGTTACAGCTGATTTCTATGTAGAATTTGAAGGTGGAAATAAACCAGAGGGTACAACTATTACATTTAAAGATGGAAATCCAGCTAGTCCAAGTACAACAGCAGGTATAACTACTAAAACGATAGTTGTAACTTATCCGAATGGAGCAGGAAGAATTGAAAAAAATGTAACGTTCAAGACTTATGGAAATGAAGCGAAGTATGAGACTGGAAAGGATACGATAGAAACAACAGTTGGAACAGAATTTAGTAAGATTACTGCAGCAGGAACTATCAAGTTAAGCGATCCGAAGTTGCTAAATCCAGGTAGAATAATCATTGGTTGGTGGAAAAACAATCAAAACTATACTCCTGAAAATAAAATTGGTAAACGTAATGAAAACGTCAATGTTTACTTTGGGGAAGCTGTACGAAATGCTCGTGGAGATGGTACGGCTAACTACAATGATCAAAATATTACTGTGAATTTAACAGTCAAACCACAAGCGCCGATAATTGCTGAAGATGCCCTGTATGGTAAAGGTGCGACTAAACCGAATGTAACGGTAGGAAATCTTCCAACGAACAGTCAACTAGAAACTGGAGCATCAGTTACGGTTGAATTATTCCAAGGGAATAAGAAAGTTGCTTCTAAGACAGTAAACGGCGGAATAAGTTCAGTTGAATTTAATAATAATGATTATAGTGATAATCTAACTTATAGTGAAAAAGTTCATGCGGTGGTTAGAGTTGCCGGTGGTACTGGAACTACAGCCTATAACTTATCATCTGCAAATAGTAATAGCATCCAAGTTACTCCTCAAAAGCCAACCTTTGATACAGCAACAGTGACTTCAACTAGCCGTACATTGAGTGGTACTTTAGGCGGATTTGATGCAACTAATAGAGTGGTCAAAGTTCATTTGAATGATGAGAATAATACCACTCTATCTAGTGAAAATAATGGCGGAGTAACTATCAACGGTAATATATGGACAGCTACGCTTCCTGCTACTGTAAAACTTCGTCAATCAGTCGCTAAAAATGGTGAAACTACAACACCACCAGCGATTACAGTGGAGAATACAGTCACAGAGGGAACGGTTTCAACTAGAAGTGATAATAAAGCAGTTGAAATGGGAGACTACTCAGTTAATACAACAATTGCGGGTAGCAAACATGTTGATGTTACAGTACCACATGATGCGAAACGATTAGAATTACGATTCCACAACAGTGAAGAATCAGGAAATAAAACGAATAGTATTGTTCTAGTTCGTGGGACAGATGGTACATGGCATACAGATGCAACAAGAGCAGATAATACAGCAGTTACTAATGCGAATGGGTACGTTGGAAGAATTAATTCAACTGTAAGTACTACTAATCCAGCAGAAAATAATATTCGTATTGCTCTAAATGAACAAAGCGGAACGACAAAACTTCATATTAAAGAAGAAAATGCAAGCGGAGATAATACTGAATCATATGGTAGTGGATTAGGACTTCGTGTATATAACCAACCAGAAGCAGGTCAAGAGCCAAGTGCGACAGGTAAGTGGAAAGTAGTTGGTGTGACGAATACGGCACCTGTTCTATCACATAAAGGAACAGATGCAAGTAGCGAAACAAATCGTAAAGTCTATGACTCAGGAACTACCATCACTAAAGAAATGCTAGCAGAGTTAGTAACAGTGACAGATCCAGAAGATAATGCTGCAGATGCGAATAATAAACCATACGGCTCAACAACTCTTGAAATCGTATCTGGTTTAGCAGAAACACCAGGACAAGCAACACCAGCTGGACGCTATGCAGTAGTGATTAAAGCTGTCGATAGTCAAGGAAAAGAAAGTAATTCGTTGACTGTGTATGTGGGAGTGGTGTCAACAGTTCTGACATACCAACCACAAGTCGGAGGAGTCAACCTAGGCACAGCTAAGCCAATAGCAGTCGAAGGCGACAACCATAAACAAACCGACGAAGTGAAATACACACCAGCAGAAACCATTACAGAAGCTGGCAAGGTGTATGTCTTGAAGAATAAAGGCGAGCAAACTGTACACTTAACAGATGCACCACAAGTCTTCAATGTGGAATATGAGGAAAAACCAGCCTCAACAGTTCTGACATACCAACCACAAGTCGGAGGAGTCAACCTAGGCACAGCTAAGCCAATAGCAGTCGAAGGCGACAACCATAAACAAACCGACGAAGTGAAATACACACCAGCAGAAACCATTACAGAAGCTGGCAAGGTGTATGTCTTGAAGAATAAAGGCGAGCAAACTGTACACTTAACAGATGCACCACAAGTCTTCAATGTGGAATATGAGGAAAAAAACCAGCCTCAACAGTTCTGACATACCAACCACAAGTCGGAGGAGTCAACCTAGGCACAGCTAAGCCAATAGCAGTCGAAGGCGACAACCATAAACAAACCGACGAAGTGAAATACACACCAGCAGAAACCATTACAGAAGCTGGCAAGGTGTATGTCTTGAAGAATAAAGGCGAGCAAACTGTACACTTAACAGATGCACCACAAGTCTTCAATGTGGAATATGAGGAAAAACCAGCCTCAACAGTTCTGACATACCAACCACAAGTCGGAGGAGTCAACCTAGGCACAGCTAAGCCAATAGCAGTCGAAGGCGACAACCATAAACAAACCGACGAAGTGAAATACACACCAGCAGAAACCATTACAGAAGCTGGCAAGGTGTATGTCTTGAAGAATAAAGGCGAGCAAACTGTACACTTAACAGATGCACCACAAGTCTTCAATGTGGAATATGAGGAAAAAAACCAGCCTCAACAGTTCTGACATACCAACCACAAGTCGGAGGAGTCAACCTAGGCACAGCTAAGCCAATAGCAGTCGAAGGCGACAACCATAAACAAACCGACGAAGTGAAATACACACCAGCAGAAACCATTACAGAAGCTGGCAAGGTGTATGTCTTGAAGAATAAAGGCGAGCAAACTGTACACTTAACAGATGCACCACAAGTCTTCAATGTGGAATATGAGGAAAAACCAGCCTCAACAGTTCTGACATACCAACCACAAGTCGGAGGAGTCAACCTAGGCACAGCTAAGCCAATAGCAGTCGAAGGCGACAACCATAAACAAACCGACGAAGTGAAATACACACCAGCAGAAACCATTACAGAAGCTGGCAAGGTGTATGTCTTGAAGAATAAAGGCGAGCAAACTGTACACTTAACAGATGCACCACAAGTCTTCAATGTGGAATATGAGGAAAAAAACCAGCCTCAACAGTTCTGACATACCAACCACAAGTCGGAGGAGTCAACCTAGGCACAGCTAAGCCAATAGCAGTCGAAGGCGACAACCATAAACAAACCGACGAAGTGAAATACACACCAGCAGAAACCATTACAGAAGCTGGCAAGGTGTATGTCTTGAAGAATAAAGGCGAGCAAACTGTACACTTAACAGATGCACCACAAGTCTTCAATGTGGAATATGAGGAAAAAAACCAGCCTCAACAGTTCTGACATACCAACCACAAGTCGGAGGAGTCAACCTAGGCACAGCTAAGCCAATAGCAGTCGAAGGCGACAACCATAAACAAACCGACGAAGTGAAATACACACCAGCAGAAACCATTACAGAAGCTGGCAAGGTGTATGTCTTGAAGAATAAAGGCGAGCAAACTGTACACTTAACAGATGCACCACAAGTCTTCAATGTGGAATATGAGGAAAAACCAGCCTCAACAGTTCTGACATACCAACCACAAGTCGGAGGAGTCAACCTAGGCACAGCTAAGCCAATAGCAGTCGAAGGCGACAACCATAAACAAACCGACGAAGTGAAATACACACCAGCAGAAACCATTACAGAAGCTGGCAAGGTGTATGTCTTGAAGAATAAAGGCGAGCAAACTGTACACTTAACAGATGCACCACAAGTCTTCAATGTGGAATATGAGGAAAAAAACCAGCCTCAACAGTTCTGACATACCAACCACAAGTCGGAGGAGTCAACCTAGGCACAGCTAAGCCAATAGCAGTCGAAGGCGACAACCATAAACAAACCGACGAAGTGAAATACACACCAGCAGAAACCATTACAGAAGCTGGCAAGGTGTATGTCTTGAAGAATAAAGGCGAGCAAACTGTACACTTAACAGATGCACCACAAGTCTTCAATGTGGAATATGAGGAAAAAAACCAGCCTCAACAGTTCTGACATACCAACCACAAGTCGGAGGAGTCAACCTAGGCACAGCTAAGCCAATAGCAGTCGAAGGCGACAACCATAAACAAACCGACGAAGTGAAATACACACCAGCAGAAACCATTACAGAAGCTGGCAAGGTGTATGTCTTGAAGAATAAAGGCGAGCAAACTGTACACTTAACAGATGCACCACAAGTCTTCAATGTGGAATATGAGGAAAAAAACCAGCCTCAACAGTTCTGACATACCAACCACAAGTCGGAGGAGTCAACCTAGGCACAGCTAAGCCAATAGCAGTCGAAGGCGACAACCATAAACAAACCGACGAAGTGAAATACACACCAGCAGAAACCATTACAGAAGCTGGCAAGGTGTATGTCTTGAAGAATAAAGGCGAGCAAACTGTACACTTAACAGATGCACCACAAGTCTTCAATGTGGAATATGAGGAAAAAAACCAGCCTCAACAGTTCTGACATACCAACCACAAGTCGGAGGAGTCAACCTAGGCACAGCTAAGCCAATAGCAGTCGAAGGCGACAACCATAAACAAACCGACGAAGTGAAATACACACCAGCAGAAACCATTACAGAAGCTGGCAAGGTGTATGTCTTGAAGAATAAAGGCGAGCAAACTGTACACTTAACAGATGCACCACAAGTCTTCAATGTGGAATATGAGGAAAAAAACCAGCCTCAACAGTTCTGACATACCAACCACAAGTCGGAGGAGTCAACCTAGGCACAGCTAAGCCAATAGCAGTCGAAGGCGACAACCATAAACAAACCGACGAAGTGAAATACACACCAGCAGAAACCATTACAGAAGCTGGCAAGGTGTATGTCTTGAAGAATAAAGGCGAGCAAACTGTACACTTAACAGATGCACCACAAGTCTTCAATGTGGAATATGAGGAAAAAAACCAGCCTCAACAGTTCTGACATACCAACCACAAGTCGGAGGAGTCAACCTAGGCACAGCTAAGCCAATAGCAGTCGAAGGCGACAACCATAAACAAACCGACGAAGTGAAATACACACCAGCAGAAACCATTACAGAAGCTGGCAAGGTGTATGTCTTGAAGAATAAAGGCGAGCAAACTGTACACTTAACAGATGCACCACAAGTCTTCAATGTGGAATATGAGGAAAAAAACCAGCCTCAACAGTTCTGACATACCAACCACAAGTCGGAGGAGTCAACCTAGGCACAGCTAAGCCAATAGCAGTCGAAGGCGACAACCATAAACAAACCGACGAAGTGAAATACACACCAGCAGAAACCATTACAGAAGCTGGCAAGGTGTATGTCTTGAAGAATAAAAAGGCGAGCAAACTGTACACTTAACAGATGCACCACAAGTCTTCAATGTGGAATATGAGGAAAAAAACCAGCCTCAACAGTTCTGACATACCAACCACAAGTCGGAGGAGTCAACCTAGGCACAGCTAAGCCAATAGCAGTCGAAGGCGACAACCATAAACAAACCGACGAAGTGAAATACACACCAGCAGAAACCATTACAGAAGCTGGCAAGGTGTATGTCTTGAAGAATAAAGGCGAGCAAACTGTACACTTAACAGATGCACCACAAGTCTTCAATGTGGAATATGAGGAAAAAAACCAGCCTCAACAGTTCTGACATACCAACCACAAGTCGGAGGAGTCAACCTAGGCACAGCTAAGCCAATAGCAGTCGAAGGCGACAACCATAAACAAACCGACGAAGTGAAATACACACCAGCAGAAACCATTACAGAAGCTGGCAAGGTGTATGTCTTGAAGAATAAAGGCGAGCAAACTGTACACTTAACAGATGCACCACAAGTCTTCAATGTGGAATATGAGGAAAAACCAGCCTCAACAGTTCTGACATACCAACCACAAGTCGGAGGAGTCAACCTAGGCACAGCTAAGCCAATAGCAGTCGAAGGCGACAACCATAAACAAACCGACGAAGTGAAATACACACCAGCAGAAACCATTACAGAAGCTGGCAAGGTGTATGTCTTGAAGAATAAAGGCGAGCAAACTGTACACTTAACAGATGCACCACAAGTCTTCAATGTGGAATATGAGGAAAAACCAGCCTCAACAGTTCTGACATACCAACCACAAGTCGGAGGAGTCAACCTAGGCACAGCTAAGCCAATAGCAGTCGAAGGCGACAACCATAAACAAACCGACGAAGTGAAATACACACCAGCAGAAACCATTACAGAAGCTGGCAAGGTGTATGTCTTGAAGAATAAAGGCGAGCAAACTGTACACTTAACAGATGCACCACAAGTCTTCAATGTGGAATATGAGGAAAAAAACCAGCCTCAACAGTTCTGACATACCAACCACAAGTCGGAGGAGTCAACCTAGGCACAGCTAAGCCAATAGCAGTCGAAGGCGACAACCATAAACAAACCGACGAAGTGAAATACACACCAGCAGAAACCATTACAGAAGCTGGCAAGGTGTATGTCTTGAAGAATAAAGGCGAGCAAACTGTACACTTAACAGATGCACCACAAGTCTTCAATGTGGAATATGAGGAAAAAAACCAGCCTCAACAGTTCTGACATACCAACCACAAGTCGGAGGAGTCAACCTAGGCACAGCTAAGCCAATAGCAGTCGAAGGCGACAACCATAAACAAACCGACGAAGTGAAATACACACCAGCAGAAACCATTACAGAAGCTGGCAAGGTGTATGTCTTGAAGAATAAAGGCGAGCAAACTGTACACTTAACAGATGCACCACAAGTCTTCAATGTGGAATATGAGGAAAAACCAGCCTCAACAGTTCTGACATACCAACCACAAGTCGGAGGAGTCAACCTAGGCACAGCTAAGCCAATAGCAGTCGAAGGCGACAACCATAAACAAACCGACGAAGTGAAATACACCTGCACGAAAACATAACTGAAGCTGGCAAGGTGTATGTCTTGAAGAATAAAGGCGAGCAAACTGTACACTTAACAGATGCACCACAAGTCTTCAATGTGGAATATGAGGAAAAACCAGCCTCAACAGTTCTGACATACCAACCACAAGTCGGAGGAGTCAACCTAGGCACAGCTAAGCCAATAGCAGTCGAAGGCGACAACCATAAACAAACCGACGAAGTGAAATACACACCAGCAGAAACCATTACAGAAGCTGGCAAGGTGTATGTCTTGAAGAATAAAAGGCGAGCAAACTGTACACTTAACAGATGCACCACAAGTCTTCAATGTGGAATATGAGGAAAAAAACCAGCCTCAACAGTTCTGACATACCAACCACAAGTCGGAGGAGTCAACCTAGGCACAGCTAAGCCAATAGCAGTCGAAGGCGACAACCATAAACAAACCGACGAAGTGAAATACACACCAGCAGAAACCATTACAGAAGCTGGCAAGGTGTATGTCTTGAAGAATAAAGGCGAGCAAACTGTACACTTAACAGATGCACCACAAGTCTTCAATGTGGAATATGAGGAAAAACCAGCCTCAACAGTTCTGACATACCAACCACAAGTCGGAGGAGTCAACCTAGGCACAGCTAAGCCAATAGCAGTCGAAGGCGACAACCATAAACAAACCGACGAAGTGAAATACACACCAGCAGAAACCATTACAGAAGCTGGCAAGGTGTATGTCTTGAAGAATAAAGGCGAGCAAACTGTACACTTAACAGATGCACCACAAGTCTTCAATGTGGAATATGAGGAAAAAAACCAGCCTCAACAGTTCTGACATACCAACCACAAGTCGGAGGAGTCAACCTAGGGCACAGCTAAGCCAATAGCAGTCGAAGGCGACAACCATAAACAAACCGACGAAGTGAAATACACACCAGCAGAAACCATTACAGAAGCTGGCAAGGTGTATGTCTTGAAGAATAAAGGCGAGCAAACTGTACACTTAACAGATGCACCACAAGTCTTCAATGTGGAATATGAGGAAAAACCAGCCTCAACAGTTCTGACATACCAACCACAAGTCGGAGGAGTCAACCTAGGCACAGCTAAGCCAATAGCAGTCGAAGGCGACAACCATAAACAAAACCGACGAAGTGAAATACACACCAGCAGAAACCATTACAGAAGCTGGCAAGGTGTATGTCTTGAAGAATAAAGGCGAGCAAACTGTACACTTAACAGATGCACCACAAGTCTTCAATGTGGAATATGAGGAAAAACCAGCCTCAACAGTTCTGACATACCAACCACAAGTCGGAGGAGTCAACCTAGGCACAGCTAAGCCAATAGCAGTCGAAGGCGACAACCATAAACAAACCGACGAAGTGAAATACACACCAGCAGAAACCATTACAGAAGCTGGCAAGGTGTATGTCTTGAAGAATAAAGGCGAGCAAACTGTACACTTAACAGATGCACCACAAGTCTTCAATGTGGAATATGAGGAAAAACCAACTACATCAACTCCAACATTTACGGTAGGAACACAAAATCCACAAACAGGAAATGTTGAAGTAGCAGTCGGTGGTGTTCCTGAAGGTACTAAAGTTACATTGCCAGGTGTTATTGGTGAAAAAGTCGTAATTGGTGGGAAAGTAGTATTAACTCATAATGATTTGCCAGATAAACCAGTGACAGGAAAAGGAAGTGCGCAAGAAGATGGTAAACTTCCAAAAGAAGGAACAAGCGAAATCACAATTCCTGGCAAATTAACTAGCGCTAAAGGTCAGCCAGCAACGGAGTTTGAAGTAACAATTCCACTACCGCTTGTAGTTTCAAATCCAGAAGATTTAACACCAGATGAAAAAACAGAATTAGAGAAAAAAGTTAAAAAATCTAATCCAAATATGAATGTTAAAGTCGATGATAAAGGAAATGTTACTATAACAGATCCGAAAACAGATCAATCTAAAATAATTCCAGTTAAAGATTTAACTGTTAAAGACTTCGAACCAGTGAAACCAACCGAAAAAGTTCCGGTCAAAGACCAAGCCCACCTAACTCCAGAAGAGAAGAAACAAGTGGCAGACAAAGTCAAAGCGAAGAACCCAGGTAAGGAAGTAACAGTAGGAGCCGATGGCACAGCGACAGTGACAGACCCAACAACAGGCATCAGTCATACAATTCCGGCAACAGACTTAGTGAACCAAGACTTCGACCCAGTGAAACCAACCGAAAAAGTTCCAGTCAAAGACAAAGCCCACTTAACTCCAGAAGAGAAAAAACAAGTGGCAGACAAAGTCAAAGATAAAAACCCAGGTAAGGACGTAACAGTAGGAGACGACGGCACAGCAACAGTGACAGATCCGACAACAGGAATCAGTCATACCATTCCAGGAACAGACCTAGTGAACCAAGACTTCGACCCAGTGAAACCAACCGAGAAGGTCCCAGTCAAAGATCCAAGTAACTTAACAAAAGAAGAACAAGATAAAGTTAAGAAAACGGTAGAAAAAGCAAATCCAGGAAAAGATGTAACAGTCGATTCTAAAGGGAATGCAACCGTTAAGGATCCACGGACGAAAATTTCTCATGAAATACCAAATAAAGATTTGGTCATGGTTACTGGAAAAGGAGATTCAACAAAACTAGACCTTCCATCACTTATCATCACTAAATGGGCTGATGAAAATGGCAATGACTTGAAGCAACCTGATACTAAAGCTCCATCAGTACCAGGTGAAGCAAATGAAGGATTTGAACATGGTGAAATAGAAGGTTATGTATTTGTTAAAACGAAAGTAGAAGGTGATGTTGTAACTCATATCTTCAGAAAAGTGAGTCCAGCTGCACAAACAGGCGACGGTCAACAAAGACCAGCTACGCCATCTGATGATACAAATCGTAGACCAGATACTGCTACCCCTGCTGAGGTGCCAGCTACTCAACCGGCTGAACAACCAAGTCAAACAGTTGAAGTACCTGCTCAATTGCCGAAATGAAGTGTCAGAAACTGATTCATCAGTTTCTCAACCGCAAGCAGTATTGCCAAATACTGGTACACAAGAAGACCGTGCTACAGGTGCATTCGGAGTTCTCTCTCTTCTTGGCGCATTTGGTTTGCTATTTGCCAAAAAGAAAAAAGATGATGAAGAGGAAGCTTAAATAGAGGATCTCATCTGATCCTTAGTAGCTTTCCCTGCATAAAGTCTTTGTAAATCAAAAAGAACTAGAAAAATCACTCATTTGTGAGAATTCTAGTTCTTTTTTTGTATTTCATAAACATTTCATATTTGGGTTTTATAATAGTCTTACAAATATGGAGGTGACAAATGAATCCAATCCAAAGAGCTTGGGCTTATGTCAGCAGAAAACGACTGAGAAGTTTTATTTTATTTCTGATTTTATTGATCCTATTGGCCGGAATTTCAGCCTGTTTGACTCTGATGAAGTCCAATAAAACAGTGGAAACCAATCTTTACAAATCACTCAACACATCTTTTTTTCAATTAAAGAAAGATAGAAAACGGACAGACTTTTAAGTTGTCGGATTTATCATCCGTGATCCAGATTAAGGGGCTGGAAAAGTGTCTCTCCCGAACTCGAGACGGTCGCAAAACTAAAAGACAAGGAAGCGGTAACTGGCGAGCAGAGCGTGGAGCGTGATGATTTATCAGCTGCAGACAAGAACTTGGTTAGCTTAACGGCTCTTGAGGATTCGTCTAAGGATGTGACCTTTACCAGCTCGGCTTTCAACTTAAAAGAAGGGCGACACCTTCAAAAAGGGGATTCCAAGAAAATCCTGATCCACGAAGAGTTGGCTAAGAAGAACGGTCTTTCGCTTCATGACAAGATCGGCTTGGATGCTGGGCAGTCTGAATCTGGAAAAGAACAAACAGTAGAGTTTGAGATTGTCGGCATCTTTTCTGGTAAAAAACAGGAGAAATTTACAGGCTTGTCTTCTGACTTCAGTGAAAATCAGGTCTTTACAGACTATGAAAGTAGCCAAAGCCTTTTGGGTAATGGTGAATCTCTAGTCAGTGCAGCTCGCTTCTATGTAGAAAATCCTAAGGAAATGGACGAACTCTTGAAGCAGGTGGAAAACTTGGCCTTGGATAGTCAAGGTTACCAAGTTGAGAAGGAAAACAAGGCCTTTGAACAAATCAAAGACTCAGTAGCAACCTTCCAAACCTTTCTGACTATCTTCCTTTATGGGATGTTGATAGCAGGAGCAGGAGCCTTAATTTTGGTTTTGTCTCTCTGGTTGAGAGAAAGGGTCTACGAAGTGGGAATTTTACTGGCACTTGGAAAAGGCAAGAGCTCGATCTTCCTACAGTTCTGTTTAGAGGTAGTTTTGGTATCTCTTGGAGCTTTGCTTCCAGCATTTGTTGCAGGAAACGCCATCACATCTTACCTACTCCAAACCCTACTAGCAAGTGGAGATCAGGCAGTCTTACAAGACACGCTAGCTAAAGCAAGCAGTCTATCAACCAATATCCTATCTTTTGCAGAATCCTATGTCTTTCTGTTGTTGATTAGTTGCTTGTCTGTAGCCCTTTGTTTCCTATTTTTATTTAGAAAATCGCCTAAGGAAATTTTATCATCTATTAGTTAATACTCTTCGAAAATCTCTTCAAACTACGTCAGCTTCCATCTGCAACCTCAAAACAGTGTTTTGAGCAACCTGCGGCTAGCTTTCTAGTTTAATCTTTGATTTTCATTGAGTATAAGAAGGAGAAATCATGACTTTATTACAATTACAAGATCTTACCTACCGTTATAAGAATACTGCTGAAGCAGTCCTATATCAGATCAATTATAATTTGAACCCGGGAAATTTTACAGTATTATTGGTGAGTCAGGAGCAGGAAAATCCACACTCTTGTCCCTCCTTGCGGGTCTAGATAGTCCTGTTGAAGGTTCTATCCTTTTCCAAGGAGAGGACATTCGTAAGAAGGGTTATTCTTACCATCGCATGCACCATATTTCCCTGGTCTTTCAAAATTATAACTTGATAGATTATCTTTCTCCACTGGAAAATATCCGCTTGGTCAACAAAAAGGCCAGCAAGGAGACTCTTCTTGAACTTGGTCTTGACGAAAGTCAGATCAAGCGAAATGTTCTCCAGTTATCAGGTGGTCAACAGCAACGTGTTGCTATTGCTCGTAGTTTGGTATCAGAAGCTCCAGTTATCTTAGCTGATGAGCCCACAGGAAATCTGGACCCTAAAACTGCTGGAGATATTGTCGAACTGCTCAAATCACTTGCCCAGAAAACAGGTAAATGTGTCATCGTCGTAACTCACAGCAAAGAAGTGGCACAGGCGTCAGATATTACACTTGAATTGAAGGATAAGAAACTGACTGAAACTCGCAATACGACGAAATAATATGAGCTTTTTCTGTTAGAACTATAAAATAGAACAACATCTAGAAAGGGAACCTATGTTACACAACGCATTTGCCTATGTTACAAGGAAGTTTTTCAAATCAATTGTCATCTTCCTGATTATTCTCCTCATGGCGAGCTTGAGTTTGGTTGGCTTGTCGATCAAGGGAGCTACTGCCAAGGCTTCTCAGGAGACTTTTAAAAATATCACCAACAGCTTCTCCATGCAAATCAATCGTCGCGTCAATCAAGGAACGCCTCGTGGTGCTGGGAATATTAAGGGTGAAGACATCAAAAAAATCACCGAAAATAAGGCTATTGAGTCTTATGTGAAAACGCATCAACGCTATCGGAGATTTGACTGGCTATGAACTCATCGAAACGCCAGAAACCAAGAAAAAAATCTGACACCTGACCGTGCTAAACATTTTTGGAAGTAGCTTTGATGATTACAGGTGTCAATGACTCCTCTAAAGAAGACAAGTTTGTCTCAGGTTCTTATAAAGTTGGTCGAAGGTGAGCACTTAAACAACGACGACAAGGACAAGATCCTCCTGCACAAGGACTTGGCAGCCAAACACGGCTGGAAAGTAGGGGATAAGGTCAAACTAGACTCTAATATCTACGATGCAGACAATGAAAAAGGTGCCAAAGAAACAGTCGAAGTGACAATCAAGGGACTCTTTGATGGTCATAATAAGTCAGCAGTAACCTACTCACAAGAACTCTATGAAAATACAGCCATCACAGACATCCATACGGCTGCTAAACTTTATGGATACACAGAAGACACAGCTATTTACGGGGACGCTACCTTCTTTGTAACAGCGGACAAGAACTTGGATGATGTTATGAAAAGAGTTGAATGGCATCAGTGGTATCAACTGGAAGAGCTATACACTGGTGAAGAGCTCCTCAAACTACCCAGCTCTTGAGCAATCCATCTCTGGTATGTACAAGATGGCCAACCTCCTCTTCTGGGGTAGCTTGAGCTTTTCAGTCCTTCTCCTTGCCCTCTTGCTCAGCCTTTGGATCAATGCCCGTCGCAAGGAAGTGGGAATTCTCCTCTCTATCGGTCTCAAGCAGGCAAGTATCTTGGGGTCAATTCATCACTGAATCCATCTTGATTGCCATCCCTGCTCTCGTTTCTGCTTACTTCCCTAGCTAATTACACAGCCCGTGCAATCGGAAATACTGTTCTTGCCAACGTGACTTCAGGTGTTGCCAAGCAAGCTAGCAAGGCGGCTCAAGCCTCTAACCTTGGTGGTGGTGCAGAAGTAGATGGCTTTAACAAGACCTTGTCAAGCCTAGATATTTCCATTCAGACATCAGACTTTATCATCGTCTTTGTCCTAGCCTTGGTTCTAGTGGTTCTCGTTATGGCGCTTGCTTCAAGCAATCTCCTCAGAAAACAACCAAAAAGAGCTTTTTGATGGATGGTGAATAAGTTTGAAAAAAATGATTCTGGAAATAGAGAAAACATCTTGTTTTTTTCTATTCAAGAATGGTGGATAGAGAATGGCTATTTAACAATACAAAATAGAGCTGAAAGCAGTGGTGAAAATCATTGCTTTCAATCGCTTTCTTTGTACTTTTAGTACTTAAATATGATATACTAAAAATCGTGGAATTTAGTAGAAGGACAATTTACAATTTCTATATTCAAATATGCATAAAAAAATTTATTCATAATTTGCTTTTTTTAAATAAATAGAAAACTTGTAGATACCTATCCAGACTGAAAAGGTAAACGAACCTGCTGTAGCTGAGTTTGCCTTTTAAAAATATAAAAATAGTGAGGAAAACAATGAGACAAACAAATGTTAGAGGGACATTATCCCTACGTGGCTTTAGAAAATTAAGAACTGGTGCAATTGTTGCAACAGGGTGTGATTTTTATTGGGACTGGGCTTTTTTTAGCTCCAACTGTCTCAGCTAATGAACAAGATGGTGTTTGGGTAGCCAGAACAGTTACAGAAGTAAAAGCTGATATTCAAAATATAGACAATTTATCACACTACACAATTAAGTGGGGAGATACACTGAGTGCTATTAGTGGAGCAACAGGGCTATCTGTTGATAGCTTGGTTGAGATAAATCGTATTGCAAATAGAGATTTGATTTTTGCTAATAATAAATTGTATTTTAGCGAAGAGTCTTTTCTAAAAGATGGAAATACAGAAGTAAAAAGACAGCGAGTGTCGATTGATAATTCTGGTAGCTGTCAAAGTTATGAAGTTGAAACAAAGACAGATACTGTAACTGGAGAGCAAACTACTACTGTTAAACAAACGACACCAGTAGTTGTGGAAACACCAGCAGTATCAGTACCGAAATCAGAAACCTCAGCCTCAGTTGCGCCAAAATCAGACGAGCCAGCAGCGACTGAACCAAGAACGGACGAACCGGCGGCAACAACACCGAAAGCGGACGAACCAGTGGTAACAACGCCGAAGGCGGAAGAGCCAGCAGGAACTGAACCAAAAACGGACGAACCAGCAGGAACAACACCGAAGGCGGACGAACCGGCGGCAACAACACCGAAGGCGGACGAACCAGCAGCGACAACACCGAAAGCGGACGAACCAGCAGGAACAACACCGAAGGCAGAAGAACCCGCAGCGACTGAACCAAAAACGGAAGAACCGGCGGCAACAACACCAAAAACGGAAGAGCCAGCAGCGACAACGCCAAAAGTAGAAGAACCAGCGGCAACAACGCCGAAAGCGGAAGAACCAGTGGTAACAACGCCGAAGGCGGAAGAGCCAGCAGGAACTGAACCAAAAACAGACGAACCGGCGGCAACAACGCCGAAAGCGGAAGAACCAGTAGCGACCGATCCAAAAAGCGGACGAACCAGTGGTAACAACGCCGAAGGCGGAAGAGCCAGTATCTCCAGCGCCCAAAAGCCGAGGAACCAGCGACACTCGGCGCGAAAAGTGGAAGAACCATGCAAAGGCACCAGCACCAAAAAGCAGAAGAGCCATCAGCACCAGCACCGAAAGTGGAAGAACCTGCAACGACCAGCATCGAAAAGCGGACGAACCAGCGACACCGGCGCCAAAAAGCTGAAGAACCAGCGGCACCAACACCGAAAGCGGAAGAACCCAGCAGCGACAGCACCGAAAAGCAGACGAGGCAGCAGCGACACCATCGCCAAAAGTGGAAGAACCAGCAACACCAGCACCAAAAAGCAGAAGAGCCAGCGGCACCAGCACCGAAAGCGGAAGATACCCAGTAGCGATCGAAAACGAAGATACATCAGCGCCAAAATGCGGATAGAACTCAACAACTAATCAAAAAAGCGGAAGATGCATCGAATCCAGCAGATTCAAAAGGATGAATCATCAACACCTACCGCAGAAGACTCAGCAACTCCAGAGCCAAAAATCAGAAGAACCAACGACTCCAACACCAAAAAGCGATGAATCAGGTTCTTCGAGCTGAATCTCCATCAAACAGGGACGAACCAGCGACACCGGGCAAAAGAGTCAGAAGACACCAGCGGCAACAACACCGAAGGCAGAGGAACCAGCAGGAACAACACCGAAATCAGACGAGCCAGCAGCAGGAACAACACCAAAAGCGGACGAACCAGCGACACCGGCGCCAAAAGTTGAAGAACCAGCGGCAACAACGCCGAAAGCGGAAGAACCAGTAGCGACTGATCCAAAAGCGGACGAACCAGCGGCAACAACACCGAAGGCAGAGAAACCAGCAGCGATAACACCGAAAGCAGAAAATTCATCTGAAGAAGTAGAACCTAAAGATGAAAAATTTGAGGAAGCGAAAAAAGAAGGAAAGGATATTATTGAAGGAATTGCATCTTCAAAAAAGCTTAGTGAAATAGAAAAAGTTAAAGATGAAGCATGAAAAAGCAAAATTAAAAAGAAAGAAATTAAATGGATTACAAAGAAGAAGCATTGGCGGCAATAAATAATGCTAAAAGATTACGATGATAGCAGTAGCTGCTGTCGGACGAGTATCAAACAGAAAATTGATGAAATTGATGTTCCAGGTGAAGAATTACCAGCACCAAACTATAATAAAGATAATTTAACAAAATGGTCCCGTAATGAAGGAACTACTATTGACAATGGAAGTACGGTAATAGGTCATGGTTCAGGTGAAGCTACGGCAACCAGCCCAACACAGCCTGCTACTGAAGCAAGATCAACTTCAACAGCATCTCCAGCACAACCTTCTTCAACTTCAGAAGGGACTTCAAGTTTTAGAAATGCCCCATCAGTTCAAGCAAGAGCAAGAAGAGTGGCACGTTCAACATCAGAACCAGATGGAACTGTAAATATTAGCTATAATTTCGCTGGAATGCCAGATATTCATGGTTTCCTATCTGACCCAGGAGAAAATAACACTGTCACAATTCCTGCTGGAACGAGTGAAACACAGGCAAAAGAGCTAGTAAAAGAAAAAATTCAAGCTAAGATAAAAGACTTAGCTACTAGAGGGTATCATGTGAAAAATGACATTATTTTTGAACAAGATACTACTGTGAAAAATTATAACTACGTCGTCACATTCACTAAGGAGACTACAGGAACTTCAGGTTTCAGAATGGCTCCAGCAGTTCAACCACGCGCTAGCAGAAATCGTAGAAGTCTAGAACAGCCAGCTCTTCAAAAGGTCAAAGTAAATGTTTTTTATAACTTTGATAAAATGAAAGATATTGCAGGTTTCCTAGGAGATATCAATGGAACTTCTCTTGAAATCGCGGAAGGTTTCAACAAATGAACAGGTGAAAGCAGCAGTCAAGAGCCAAGTTGAAGCTAAGAAAGAAGAGTTGAGCAAACGCGGCTATACTTTCAAAAGAGGACTATGTCTATCAAGCTAATGGGAAAGATTATAACTACGTTGTCACATTTTTTTCAAAAATCAACTAAATAATTTTTCATTCCATAGGGAGTGAAATATGAGCAGAGAGAGCGATAGGCTCTCTTTGTTTTTATCTAGTAGTCAAGTTTCTTAAAGACAAAAGGCCAATAAGAGATTATAATAAATAGAGTAGGTGTTTATTATAATACTCTTCGAAAAATCCTTCAAACCACGTCAGCGTCGCCTTGCCGTAGATATCATAGGGTATAGGTAACTGACTCGTTAGTCTTATCCACAACCTCAAAACCGTGTTTTTGAGTAACCTGCACTAGCTTCCTAGTTTGCTTTTTTTGATTTTCATTGAGTATAAGAAAAAAAATAAAAAAATAGAGAGCAGTTAAAGTATGAAAATTTTTAATTGTAGAAGATGAAGAGATGATCCGTGAGGGATCAGTGACTATTTGACGGATTGTGGTTATGAAACCATTGAGGCGGCGGACGGTCAAGAAGCCTTAGAAAAAAAATTTTCCAGCTATGAAGTGGCTTTGGTTTCTACTGGATATCCAGATGCCCAAGCTCAATGGCCTAGAAGTCCTAGCTGAGATACGCAAAAACCAGCCAGGTTCCTGTCTTGATGCTGACCGCCTTTTCAGGATGAAGAATACAAGATGAGTGCCTTTGCTTCTCTAGCAGATGGCTATCTGGAAAAAAACCCTTCTCTCTATCCCTCTTAAAAAGTGAGAGTGGATGCGATTTTCAAGCGCTATTATGATACAGGGACGAATCTTCTCCCTATAAGGATGCCAAGGTGGACTTTGAGAGCTACAGTGCCAGCCTAGCAGGTCAAGAAGTGGCCATCAACGCCAAAGAGTTGGAAATTCTGGACTATCTGGTTAAAAAAATGAAGGAAGGGCCTTGACCCGATCTCAGATAATCGATGCTGTCTGGAAAGCGACAGATGAGGTTCCCTTTGACCGTGTCATTGATGTTTATATCAAGGAATTGCGGAAAAAAAGCTAGACCTGGATTGTATCCTCACTGTGCGCAATGTTGGTTATAAATTGGAGCGAAAATGAAACGAACAGGTTTATTTACAAAAGATATTTATCTATACCTTTCTCGATTTTTTTAGTGTTCTGGTTATCTGCCTTCATTTAGCTATTTATTTTTCTCTTTTCCCTCGACTTATCTGAGCCACCGTCAGGAAACCATTGGTCAGAAAGCGACAGCTATTGCCCAGTCCCTAGAGGGAAAAGGATAGGCAAAAGTATCGAGCAAGTGTTAGACCTGTATTCCCAGACCAGTGAGATCAAGGGGACAGTCAAAGGGAGAGATGACTGAGGACAAGTTAGAGGTCAAGGACAGTCTTCCTCTGGATACGGACCGTCAGACAACCTCTCTTTTTATCGAGGAGCGCGAGGTGAAAACGCAGGACGGTGGTACCATGACTCTCCAGTTTCTAGCTTCCATGGATTTGCAAAAGGAAGCAGAGCAGATCAGTCTCCAGTTTCTTCCCTATACCTTGCTGGCATCCTTTCTGATTTCTCTTTTGGTGGCCTATATCTATGCTCGGACCATTGTTGCACCGATTTTGGAAATCAAGCGGGTGACCCGACGGATGATGGAACTAGATGACCCAAGTGCGATTGCGCGTGGATTCTAAGGATGAGATTGGTGATCTCAAGGAACAAATCAATAGCCTTTACCAGCATCTTTTGACTGTTATTGCGGACTTGCATGACAAGAATGAAGCTATTCTCCAGCTTGAGAAGATGAAGGTCGAATTCCTACGAGGGGCTTCTCATGAATTGAAAACACCGCTGGCTAGTTTGAAAATCCTGATCGAAAACATGAAAGAAAATGTCGGTCGTTATAAGGATAGAGACCACTATCTGGGAGTTGCCTTAGGAATTGTGGATGAGCTCAATCACCACGTTCTCCAGATACTTTCTCTCTCGTCTGTGCAGGAATTGCGAGATGATAGGGAACAAATTGACCTACTACCAGATGACGCAAAGTCTGGTTAAGGATTATGCCTTGCTAGCCAAGGAGAGAGAAACTTCAGATAGACAATAGTTTGACCCATCAGCAGGCTTATCTAAACCCATCTGTCATGAAGTTGATTCTGTCTAACCTCATCAGCAATGCCATCAAGCACTCTGTTCCAGGTGGCTTAGTTCGCATTGGAGAAAGAGAAGGGGAACTCTTTATAGAAAATAGCTGCAGTCCAGAAGAACAAGAAAAACTAGCCCAGTCTTTTTCTGACAATGCTAGTCGCAAGGCCAAGGGGTCTGGGATGGGGCTCTTTGTGGTCAAAAGAGTCTATTAGAACATGAAAAATTACCCTATCGTTTCGAGATGGAGGAGAATCGTTTGACCTTCTTCATAGCTTTTCCAAAAGTCGCCCAAGACTAGAGAGAGAAAGGGTTTACATAGATGAAGCTAGAAGAAATTCAATCGAAACTGCGGGAAAAACTAGATTTTTTTGTCAAAAAGTGATAAAATGAACAATGTAAATGGGATGACCCATAAAAATATACAGGAGGCCTGATAAAATGGCAATCGTTTCAGCAGAAAAATTTGTCCAAGCAGCTCGTGACAACGGTTATGCAGTTGGTGGATTTAACACAAACAACCTTGAGTGGACTCAAGCTATCTTGCGCGCAGCAGAAGCTAAAAAAGCTCCAGTTTTGATCCAAACTTCAATGGGTGCTGCTAAATACATGGGTGGTTACAAAGTTGCTCGCAACTTGATCGCTAACCTTGTTGAATCAATGGGTATCACTGTACCAGTAGCTATCCACCTTGACCACGGTCACTACGAAGATGCACTTGAGTGTATCGAAGTTGGTTACACTTCAATCATGTTTGACGGTTCACACCTTCCAGTTGAAGAAAACCTTAAATTGGCTAAAGAAGTTGTTGAAAAAGCACACGCTAAAGGTATCTCAGTAGAAGCTGAAGTTGGTACTATCGGTGGTGAAGAAGACGGAATCATCGGTAAAGGTGAATTGGCTCCAATCGAAGACGCTAAAGCAATGGTTGAAACAGGTATCGACTTCTTGGCAGCTGGTATCGGTAACATCCACGGTCCTTACCCAGCAAACTGGGAAGGTCTTGACCTTGACCACTTGCAAAAATTGACAGAAGCTCTTCCAGGATTCCCAATCGTATTGCACGGTGGATCAGGTATTCCTGATGAGCAAATCCAAGCAGCTATCAAACTTGGTGTTGCGAAAGTTAACGTTAACACTGAATGCCAAATCGCATTCGCTAACGCAACTCGTAAATTTGCTCGTGACTACGAAGCAAACGAAGCAGAATACGACAAGAAAAAACTCTTCGACCCACGTAAATTCTTGGCTGACGGTGTAAAAGCTATCCAAGCATCAGTTGAAGAACGTATCGACGTATTCGGTTCAGAAGGTAAAGCTTAATCTAGCTGAACAATACAAATTAGAAACCTGCCCATTGGGTGGGTTTTTTGTGTGTAGGAATATATAGTGAATATATTGTAGAAGAACCAATCTTAATACTCTTCGAAAATCTCTTCAAACCATGTCAACGTCGCCTTGCCGTAAGTATGGTTACTGACTTCGTCAGTTCTATCCACAACCTCAAAACAGTGTTTTGAGCTGACTTCGTCAGTTCTATCTACAACCTCAAAGCAGTGCTTTGAGCGACCTGTGGCTAGTTTCCTAGTTTGCTCTTTGATTTTCATTGATTATTAATTGACAAGTAATGCAAATTGCTGTACAATTACAGTACAAATCGTAAGTGAGGTGATAAGAATGGGAAAAACAGCTACAATTAGTGTTCGAGTTGATGAATTAGATAAACAATCAGCTGAACAGGTTTTGAAGCAGCTTGGGATGCCGATATCAACATTAGTTACACTATTATTGAAACAAGTATCATTAACGAAGAAAATCCCTTTTGATATTGCATTGCCAGATGTATCTTCATCAGTGAATGTAGAGGAAATGACAGCTGAACGATTTGGACAAATGATGGTTGAAGCTTATCATGAAGCAGAAAATGGTCATGTTCGATCTGTCAATGAGTTCTTTAAAGAATTTAAGGAACGGAACGTATGACTAAAATAACTATTAATATTTTAAAAAGAGCTGAAGGAGATATGGAAGCCATTTATCATTATATCGCAGATGAGCTTCAATCGCCGGAAACTGCTATGAATCACTTTGAAGCTATTGCAGAAGGGATTAAAACCTTAGAAATATTTCCTGAAAGATGTGCTATTGTAGAGGAACTGCTCAGTTTAGATATTAAAGTTAGACGACTACTAGTAAAAAATTATTCAGTGTTTTATCGTTTTGATAAGGATACAGTTACCATCTTGAGAGTGTTACATCAATCAAGTAGCTTGGACAGATTACTGTTTGAAATTGGGAACAAATCCGATTGACATATACGTATTTAGTCAGATTATATTCTATTTCATGGCACTTATATATAGTATATTGAATCTAAAATAGTACAATACGACTGCTAAAAATATTTCCAGAAATTGGATTGATTTTCCTAATCGATTTGTTCATACCTTATTCAATCTACTATAAAATCATAATTAAAGCTTTTTAAGAAACATGGAAAAACTGTTCATTATGCTCCAGATGCTAAAGCTTAATCTAGCTGAACAATACAGATCAGAAACCTGCCCATTGGGTGGGGTTTTGTGTTTGCTTTTATAGAGAATATACTTAAGACTACTATATCCAAAGTTGCTAAATTAATGTAATTATTCTAAGACTACCCTTGGCGAACGAATATAACAGCTTTACGTCTGTTTTTAAAGGAAATCACTGTCTTTCCCAAAGTAAATTGGAACATCTAATTTTTAGGAATACAGAATAGCTAAATGAATGATAGAACTTTCAAAAAATTTAATAGTTTAAAGCACTTAGCACCTGTTTATATTGATGAAACAGGATTCGATACTTATTTTTATCGAGAATATGGTCCCTCTTTAAAAGAACAGCTAATAAAAGGTAAAGTCTCTGGTAGAAGATATCAGAGGATTTCTTTGGTTGCAGGGCTAACAAATGGTGAGTTAATCGCTCCAATGACTTACGAAGAGACGATGACAAGCGACTTTTTTGAAGCTTGGTTTCAGAAGTTTCTCTTACCAACATTAAACAAACCATTAGTTATTATTATGGATAATGTAAGATTCCATAGAATGGGTAAACTAGAGCTCTTATGTGAGGAATTTGGGCATAAACTTTTACCACTTCCTCCCTACTCACCTGAGTAAAATCCTATTGAGAAAACATGGGCTCATATCAAAAAGCACCTCAAAAAGGTATTACCAAGTTGCAATACTTTTTCGAGGCTCTTTTGTCTTGTTCTTGTTTCAATTAACTATAGTATTCACCATCTAAAGAATTACTTGATTGGTTAGAACAGGCAATTAATAAAATTGCAGATAGAGGCACTAAAAATAATGTGGCAAATTCTTACATTTGCTTACTCCATTTCTATTATATAAAAGTAATTTTACAAGTTTAAGACAGGTAATGCTGGCATTTATTTTATTTCTTTCGGGAAAATATGTATTTTTCGGAAATCTAAGTATAATAGTTACCCTTTCAAGAGTTTGTATTTTTTTAGTGCAGAAAAATATATGTTTGTTATGATATAATAATGGTGCTAGTCTCTTAAACTTATAAATAGTAGTTGTTTTTTTGTGGATGAAAAATTGTAAAGGTGTTAAAAAAATATACGATATATGTTCAATATTGTTCCGGCATTGGCTTTTAAAAAAATTTTTGAATAATATTCTGGACTTTTTATGGATGATCATATGATATTGGTGGTAAATATAATAGTTCTTTAGGAGGATAGTAAAAGTATGAAGGGTATTTTTATTTTATAAATTATTAGTAGTGTTATCATTTTGTTTAAGAGAAATTTCCAAGTTATTTTTTTCTTTATTCTTGGAATTGTAATACATCCGATTAAAAAAATATTTCGATTTGGATGATAGTTTTATTATCAGGCTTAATAATGGGAAATATCTCGATTCAATTAACTGGTAAAGACATGTTTTTTTGATGTCAGCTGGTCTAGTATCAATAATGATATTTATATCAAATTTTTCTAGAGAAACAGACAGTTGATATAGATAATAAAGATAATTTCTATTTAGGTTATAATATTAAAAAAATTAAAATTCCATGATAATTTCTGGTTAAAAAGATTTAATGAACTTCCTGTTAGCCTTCTATTTTTGGCTAATAGCTGGTTTTCCAATAATTGTTATCTGTTCAAAGTTAGAATTCAATATCGAAATATTTAATAAAGTATTTAAGAATATGAATGAAAACATCGAATATATCAAAGTGATTTGGCTTTCTGGCTTTGTAGTCGTTTCAACTTATTGTACAGCGCTTTTTGATAGAATCAGTAGCATTATCGAGTAAAAACTTTTTCACAAAGTTATTTATATAAGACTACTGATTTATATGAAAAAAATAAAAAAATAGGAAAAAGAAATTAAAAAAATTATTTTTAAAAAAACAATTTAATAATATTTTTTTAATTTTAAAGCTATTATTGGATTGGATGATGAATTACGATTAAAAAAATTGAATTCGTAATCGATTACATTATAAATAGAAGTACGGAAGTTTGTTCAAATGAAGAGGAATTACACAGGTTTTTATAGTTTTGCATTTAATTGTGAATTAAAAAAAGATAAAAAAATTTTAAGAAAAAAATAAAGAAATATAGTGAGACTGAAAAAAAGAAAAAGAATAAAAGTATAGAATCCACACTTTTTTTGCTTAAAAAAAACTCTAGATTTTATTTACAGGTATTATATTTTCAAGTGGGATATCTTGGATCATTTAAAAGGTAATGCCTACAGAAATTCTAAATCTTGCAATAACAGATTTATGGAAATTGCTTGATATAGAAAAATGACTTTTTATGAGAGCGAAGATTATCAAGATATATTTTTGGCAAATCTGCAATGAAGATATAAAAGGTTTTTCGATTGCCGTTTGGAATTCATAAATTAGATCAAGATAATCTAAAAAAAGAAATTACTGTATTTATAGGATATATTTAGTAATGATAGAAAGAGTAGAGGATATTAACTTTTTTTAAATCAGCTGAAAAAAATCCTAAAGATGTGGTGGATTTATTGAATGTTTTTGAATGAGATTGATAAAAAAAGGAGAAAATAGCAAATATTTTTTTCATCTATTTTTTTCAATTCTTTTTTTACAGACTATTGATAGGAAGTATAAGGATAACGATTTTATTAATTCATTCTCGAAAAATGATGAGTAATAAGTACATGCCAGAATATCTCAAGAATGAACGAGTTAATTGTAGTAAAAAAATATTTTTATTGAGTGGAGAATATAGCGAAGATTTGATGGATAATAATGCTTTTAGACTATCTTTTTGATGTTTATGAAATTAGAGGATATTATTTTTAGTATTGACTTTCTGTTTAGCTTATTCAGAACGATCTGGTAAAAGAAGTAATGAAGATTGAAGAATTTAAAAATATGGAAAAACTTCTATTTATAGTCAAAATTTGATAGGAGATATTGAAAAATATAAGATACTCAGAATTTTTTTATGTAAGTTATGTCATAATTCAAATGTGAATCATTTTATTTTTTTGAAGATTTTATTAAATGGATGTGGGATTCAATATTTAAACCATTTGATGAAAAATATTTATGAAGAATTTCTGAAGCTGGGAAATGATGGAATCCGACGTAATTTTAGTCTAGATAGATACTTTATTGTTAGATTGCTATTATGTACTTACCCTAATAAGTCAGTATCACTTTTTTTATTTTTAAAGAAGAAAATAAACAAAAAAATTAAAAAGGAGTTAAGTAGTATTAAAGTGATATTGGAAAATGAAAAATATCTATTTATTCTAAGGTAATAATGAAGTAAAAGTAAACTGATGGAGGAATAGATAGTGAAGAGAAGTTTTTTTGTTGTCTGAAAACTGCTCATGTAATATAGGGAATATATTTTTATTTCTCAATCAATTATAGAAAAATTTTTTTCATATCATTCTAGTATTGTAGTACTACAAAAAAATTAATATAATGATCGTGGTGTATTGTATATAGTAGAATAACTCTATATCATATCAGATCCTATGTTTTGTGGCAAATTCAACTTAAGATTTTTGCCCCTATTTTGCCAAACTTTTTTAAGAAGTAAAGGGAACAATGAAGTATCTTTCTAATACAGAGTAGGTGTAAGAATATCAGAATATAGCTCTTTTTAGTGTATGAGGAAATATAGTAAATAAAATGACTTATGTTCAGAAGGTAAAGCTTAATCTAGCTGAACAATACACACAGAACCTGCCCATTGGGTGGGTTTTTTGGTGTTTTAAGGAGACTATCAAACCAGAATTTTTGATTCAAAAGTATTATTTTAAGAGTGAAATCTCTAATTTCATAATCTGTAGGCAAACGCTTGCATTATAGTTTTTATTGGACTATAATAGGTTGGTATAAAGCCTTCTGTAATAATGAGAAGGTGTAGAAAGTAAGGATTTAGAATATTTGTAGTTAATAATAAAATATTGTATTCCTTACCGTAGGGAGATAGATATGGCAATGATAGAAGTGGAACATCTTCAGAAAAATTTTGTGAAGACGGTTAAGGAACCGGGTTTGAAGGGGGCTTTGCGCTCTTTTATTCGTCCTGAAAAGCAGACCTTTGAAGCGGTTAAGGATTTAACCTTTGAGGTTCCTAAGGGACAGATTTTAGGTTTTATTGGTGCCAATGGTGCTGGAAAGTCGACAACCATCAAAATGTTGACAGGGATTTTGAAACCGACATCTGGTTTTTGTCGGATTAACGGCAAGATTCCGCAGGACAATCGCCAAGATTATGTCAAGGATATTGGGGTTGTTTTTGGACAACGTACTCAGCTATGGTGGGATTTGGCTCTGCAAGAGACCTACACGGTTTTGAAAGAAATTTACGATGTGCCAGATTTGCTCTTTCATAAGCGCATGGATTTTTTAAATGAAGTCTTGGATTTGAAGGACTTTATCAAAGATCCCGTGCGGACTCTTTCACTTGGTCAACGGATGCGGGCGGATATTGCGGCTTCCTTGCTCCACAATCCTAAGGTTCTCTTTTTAGATGAGCCAACCATAGGTCTGGATGTGTCGGTCAAGGATAACATTCGTCGGGCCATTACTCAGATTAATCAGGAGGAAGAAACAACAATCCTCTTGACTACTCATGATTTAAGTGATATTGAACAACTCTGTGATCGGATTTTTATGATTGACAAGGGGCAGGAGATTTTTGATGGAACGGTGAACCAACTCAAGGAAACTTTTGGCAAGATGAAGACTCTTTCCTTTGATTTAGTGCCAGATCAAAGTCATCTCATTTCTCACTATGAAGGCTTGCCTGATATGACCGTTGATAGACAAGGAAATAGTCTCAATATTGAATTTGATAGTTCACGCTACCAGTCGGCGGACATTATCAAGCAAACCTTGTCTGATTTTGAAATCCGCGATTTGAAGATGGTAGATACGGATATTGAAGATATTATCCGTCGCTTCTACCGAAAGGAGCTCTAAGATGGTCAAATTGTGGAGGCGTTATAAACCCTTTATCAATGCAGGTATTCAGGAATTAATTACCTACCGAGTCAACTTTATTCTTTATCGGATTGGGGATGTCATGGGAGCTTTTGTAGCCTTTTATCTCTGGAAGGCAGTCTTTGATTCCTCCCAGGAGTCTTTGATTCAGGGCTTTAGTATGGCAGATATCACGCTCTACATCATTATGAGTTTTGTGACCAATCTGTTGACCAGGTCTGATAGCTCCTTTATGATTGGGGAGGAGGTCAAGGATGGTTCCATTATCATGCGTTTGTTGCGACCAGTGCATTTTGCGGCCTCTTATCTCTTTACCGAGCTTGGCTCCAAGTGGTTGATTTTTATCTCTGTTGGCCTTCCATTTTTAAGTGTCATTGTCTTGATGAAAATCTTATCTGGGCAAGGCGTTGTTGAAGTGCTGGGATTAACTGTCCTTTATCTTTTTAGCTTAACCCTAGCTTACCTGATTAACTTTTTCTTTAATATCTGTTTTGGTTTTTCAGCCTTTGTCTTTAAAAATCTTTGGGGTTCCAATCTACTCAAGACTTCCATAGTGGCTTTTATGTCTGGAAGTTTGATTCCCTTGGCTTTCTTTCCAAAGCTTGTTGCAGATATTCTGTCCTTCCTGCCTTTTTCATCCTTGATTTACACTCCAGTCATGATTATTGTTGGGAAATACGATGCCAGTCAGATTCTTCAGGCGCTCGCTTTGCAGTTCTTCTGGCTCTTAGTGATGGTGGGCTTGTCTCAGTTGATTTGGAAACGAGTCCAGTCATTTATCACCATTCAAGGAGGTTAGTATGAAAAAATATCAACGCATGCATCTGATTTTTATCAGACAGTACATCAAACAAATTATGGAATACAAGGTGGATTTTGTAGTTGGTGTCCTGGGAGTTTTTCTGACCCAAGGTTTGAATCTCTTGTTTCTCAATGTCATCTTTCAACACATCCCATCACTAGAAGGTTGGAGCTTTCAAGAAATCGCCTTTATATATGGTTTTTCCTTGATTCCCAAGGGATTGGACCATCTCTTTTTTGATAATCTCTGGGCGCTAGGGCAACGCTTGGTGAGAAAAGGTGAGTTTGATAAGTATCTGACTCGTCCTATTAATCCTCTCTTTCACATCCTAGTTGAGACCTTTCAGATTGATGCCTTGGGCGAACTCTTGGTCGGTGGTATCCTACTGGGAACAACCGTGACCAGCATTGCTTGGACTCTTCCAAAATTCTTGCTTTTCCTAGTCTGTATTCCTTTTGCGACCTTGATTTATACTTCCTTGAAAATCGCGACAGCCAGCATCGCTTTTTGGACCAAGCAATCAGGAGCTATGATTTACATTTTTTATATGTTTAATGATTTTGCCAAGTACCCGATTTCCATTTACAATTCGCTTCTTCGTTGGTTGATCAGCTTTATCGTGCCTTTTGCCTTTACGGCCTACTATCCTGCTAGTTATTTCTTGCAGGACAAGGATGTGATCTTTAACATCGGAGGTTTGATTTCGATTTCCCTTGTCTTTTTTGCTATTTCCTTGAAACTCTGGGACAGGGGCTTGGATTCCTACGAAAGTGCAGGTTCCTAAGAGAAAGAAACCTAAAGCTTGTCTCAGGACAGGCTTTTTCTAATAGAGATGAAAATTCCTTGACATCTATTCTCAGAGTGCTATACTGTAAGTGTAATCGCCGATTTAGCTCAGTTGGTAGAGCAAGGCACTCGTAAAGCCTAGGTCACAGGTTCAATCCCTGCAATCGGCAAAGTGAAGAAGCTCATTAGGGCTTCTTTTCTTTTATCTTAACGATTCAACCACATAGACTTAGATATAGACCAGATAGGCAAAAGGCCTTGTTCTTGAAACTGACCTCTGCTATAATGATTTTTGTAAGGGACATGAGGTATCAATATCAGATAACTCAAGTTCCTAAAAACGAAATTGGAGATAAAGAAATGAAAAAATTATTGGGAATTATATTTTTAGTAGCAGCAGCGACAGTATTGTATTTTGGTTCTGTTGGCTGGCCAAGTTTGGATGTCAACCTATGGTCACTGATTCCGGTAGGCTTGTTCCTCTTTTTCACTCTAGAGAATCTTTTGAAAAAGGATTATAAGGCTAGTCTGATGTGTTTGATTATCGCCTTTATCATTGCGAATGCAATTTTGGATCTGTTGCCAATTTCAAGTGGCTTGGTGATTGGAGCGGGTGTGCTAGCTTGTGTAGGGATTGGTTATCTATTTCCTGATAAAGAGAGTAAATAGGAATTATTGAAAAATAGATAAAGAAAAAACACTTCAATCATTGTATTTTAGTTTGATTGAGGTGTTTTTGATTTCATTTTTTTATTTCTGAGCCATCAATTCAACAATCATCTCGATATACATGACAAGTGTTACTAAGAATCCTGCACGCCAGAAGAATTTGATGAATTTAGGATAGTAAAAGCTACGTTTTTTCAAAAGAAAGAAAAAAACGAGAATAATGGCTAGGACTGAGAGGGCTAGGCCCAGTCTAGGGAGGAAATTATGGGTAAAGGTTTTAGCTGTGATCAGGTAATACTCAAATACCAAGACTGGAAAAGCCAAATCCGCAAAGTTTCGTCCTAGTTTTTTTAATCTAAACAGTTTGGTTATGATGATGCAGACGACTAAGGTCAGTATCAATAATAAAATAGATGCTAATTTCATTAAAATCATACCCATATTGTATCATAAAAATGGCTAATGGAAACGAGAAACAGAGGAATTTATAGGAAAGTCAGGCTTTTGAGATTGTGGGTGTTTTTTGTTATAATGAAGGTTATGAAATCTTATAACACCTTGAATGATTATTATCGAAAACTCTTTGGAGAAAAGATCTTTAAAGTCCCTATTGATGCGGGGTTTGACTGTCCCAATCGTGATGGAACTGTGGCTCATGGAGGCTGTACTTTTTGTACGGTTTCAGGTTCTGGAGATGCTATTGTAGCACCAGATGCGCCTATCCGTGAGCAATTTTATAAGGAAATTGACTTTATGCACCGTAAGTGGCCGGATGTTCAGAAGTATCTGGTTTATTTTCAAAATTTTACCAACACTCATGAAAAGGTGGAAGTGATTCGGGAACGTTATGAGCAGGCTATCAACGAGCCAGGTGTGGTAGGAATCAATATTGGAACGCGCCCAGACTGTTTACCAGACGAAACCATCGAATATTTGGCTGAGTTATCGGAACGCATGCATGTGACGGTTGAATTGGGCTTGCAGACCACTTATGAAGCAACCTCTGATCTAATTAACCGCGCTCACTCCTATGAATTGTACGTGGAAACGGTCAAGCGTTTGAGAAAGTATCCAAAGATTGAGATTGTTTCTCATTTGATCAATGGCTTGCCTGGTGAAACCCATGAGATGATGATTGAAAATGTCCGTCGCTGTGTTACGGATAATGATATTCAAGGGATTAAACTGCACTTGCTTCACCTGATGACTAATACACGTATGCAACGAGATTACCACGAGGGACGTTTACAGTTGATGAGTCAGGACGAATATGTCAAGGTCATCTGTGACCAACTGGGAAATCATTCCCAAGCATATCGTCATCCATCGAATCACAGGAGATGCACCTAGAGATATGCTGATTGGGCCTATGTGGAGCCTCAATAAATGGGAAGTGCTAAATGCTATTGAAACTGAAATGCGACGTCGCGGAAGTGTTCAAGGATGCAAGGCTGTAAAACAGGAGTTTGAAAATGAAAAGACCACTTGAGATGGCACATGATTTTTTGGCTGAGGTAGTGACAAAAGAGGATATCGTAGTGGATGCGACTATGGGAAATGGTCATGACACGCTTTTTCTAGCCAAGCTAGCTAAGCAAGTCTATGCTTTTGATATTCAGGAGCAAGCCTTGGAAAAGACCCAAGAGCGTTTGCATCAGGCTGGTTACACAAATGCCCAGTTAATCTTGCAAGGTCATGAGACATTGGACCAGTTTGTGACAGAAGCAAAAGCAGGGATTTTTAATCTGGGCTATCTGCCGTCAGCTGATAAGTCTGTCATCACCAGACCACAGACAACTATTGAAGCATTAGAAAAGCTGTGTGGCTTACTTGTCAAAGGTGGGCGGATTGCCATCATGATCTACTATGGTCATGAAGGAGGCGACCTAGAGAGGGATGCTGTCTTGGATTTTGTTAGCCAGTTGAACCAACAAGAGTACACAGCTGCCATTTACCGAACTCTTAATCAAGTCAACAACCCACCATTTTTAGTAATGATTGAAAAATTAGAGAGATATAGACATGGATAAACAATACCTACGTGAAAAGCTGGATGCCATGCGCCAGAATTTTGTTGAGTCAACCCACCACGAACGAGCAGTGGGTGTGTTAGACCAAGCACACATGAGCAAAAAAATGCTTAAAATCAAGAAAAAATTAGTAGCTCTTGAAATGGAACGGTGCCAGAGAAAAATTGAGCACAAAGATTGTTCCAAGATTGACCAAAAAATCAAAGAGCAGAAGGAGATATTTGAATCCTGTTGTAAAAAAGATTAAGGAGGTCGTGCGTGGAATTACTGATTTACCTCATCCTATTTTTACTGGTCTTGATTGTCTCAAGTACAACCAATAAGCTCCTGCCCTTTTTACCTCTCCCTTTGGTGCAAATTCTTTTGGGAATTGTGATTGGTCTCTTTTTACCCAATACCGATTTTCATCTTAATACGGAGTTGTTTTTGGCGCTGGTTATCGGGCCCTTGCTTTTCCGAGAGTCGGAGGAAGCAGATATTACGGCTATTTTAAAACACTGGCGAATCATTATCTATCTCATATTTCCAGTGATTTTTATCTCGACCCTGAGTTTGGGTGGCTTGGCCCATCTTCTTTGGCTCAGTCTTCCCTTGGTGGCTTGCTTGGCTGTTGGGGCAGCCCTTGGCCCTACGGATTTGGTGGCCTTTGCCTCTCTCTCGGAGCGGTTTAGCTTTCCAAAGCGAGTGTCCAATATCCTTAAAGGTGAAGGACTCTTGAATGATGCTTCTGGCTTAGTGGCCTTTCAGGTTGCCTTGGCGGCTTGGACAACAGGAGCCTTTTCACTTGAGAAAGCGAGTAGTTCGCTCATCTTTTCAATCCTAGGCGGTTTTTTGATTGGCTTTTTAACAGCCATGACCAACCGTTTCCTCCATAGCTTCTTGCTAAGTGTGAGAGCAACGGATATTGCTAGTGAGCTCCTTCTGGAATTGAGTTTGCCCTTGGTAACCTTCTTCCTGGCAGAAGAAGTCCATGTTTCAGGGATTATTGCCGTTGTAGTTGCTGGGATTTTAAAGGCAAGCCGTTTTAAGAAAATTACGCTCCTCGAAGCCCAAGTGGATACGGTGACCGAGACGGTCTGGCATACAGTGAACTTTATGCTCAACGGTTCTGTCTTTGTGATTTTAGGGATGGAGTTGGAAATGATAGCAGAACCTATTTTGACCAATCCAATCTATAATCCCTTACTGTTATTGTTATCTATTATAGCCCTTACCTTTGTCCTCTTTGCCATTCGTTTTGTCATGATTTATGGCTATTATGCCTACAGGACACGCCGCCTCAAGAAAAAACTGAAGAAGTATATGAAAGATATGCTTCTCTTGACCTTCTCAGGAGTCAAGGGAACCGTGTCCATTGCTACGATTCTTCTGATACCAAGTGATTTAGAGCAGGAGTATCCTCTCTTACTTTTCCTTGTCGCAGGGGTGACGCTTGTAAGCTTTTTAACAGGCCTCGTGGTCTTGCCTCATCTTTCTGATGAGCAGGAAGAAAGCAAGGATTATCTCATGCATATCGCCATTTTGAATGAAGTAACGCTAGAGTTGGAAAAAGAGTTGGAAGGCACCAGGAATAAGCTCCCTCTCTATGCAGCCATTGACAATTACCATGGACGAATAGAGAATCTTATCCTGAATCAAGAAAACAAGGGGGCTCAAGAAGACTGGGAGGCCTTGAAACTTCTCATCCTCAGTATTGAGAGTGATGGTTTAGAACAGGCTTATGAAGAGGACAAGATGAGTGAGCATGCCTATCGAGTTTACCAACGTTATTTGAAAAACATGGAACAAAGTATCAATCGTAAGTTTGCTTCACGATTGACCTATTATTTCCTTGTTTCCTTGCGGATTCTACGTTTTCTCCTTCACGAAGTCTTTACCTTTGGCAAGACCTTCCGCAGTTGGAAAAATGAAGAATCACAGAAACTCAGAGCCCTTGACTATGACCAAATTGCAGAGCTCTATCTAGAAAACACAGAGATGATTATCGAAAGTTTGGAGAACCTTAAAGGGGTTTATAAGAGTTCCTTGATTAGCTTCATGCAGGATTCTCGTCTCCGTGAAACAGCTATCATCACCAGTGGTGCCTTTGTCGAACGGGTTATCAATCGTGTCAAGCCCAACAATATCGATGAAATGCTGAGAGGCTATTATCTGGAGCGCAAGTTGATTTTTGAATATGAAGAAAAACGGTTAATTACGACTAAGTATGCTAAGAAGTTACGACAAAATGTCAATAACTTAGAGAACTATTCTTTGAAGGAAGCTGCCAATACCCTGCCTTATGATATGATGGAATTGGTAAGAAGAAATTAATCAAGATTATAAGTGAAGGAGTGTGACATGAAAAAGTGGTGGAAAGAGCTGACAGACAAGCCTTTATTAAAAGCTTTTTTGCATTATTATCAAGCATCAGATAGTGAATTGACCAGTGTCGCAGTAGCCTATTATTGGTTGATTTCAATTTTCCCCCTGCTTTTGGTGGTGGTCAATATCCTTCCTTATTTTCAAATTCCAGTTTCTAATTTTTTAAAGGTTGTCAATGAATTCTTGCCCGATACCATGTATGATGTGGTGGCAAAGATTATTACAGAAGTGCTGACCCAACCTTCAACGGGCTTATTGAGTTTTGCAGTTTTGTCAGCCCTATGGACCTTTTCAAAATCCATGAATTTCCTACAGAAAGCCTTTAATAAAGCTTACGGAGTTGCAAAAAATCGTGGGATGATTTCCCATCAGCTCATGAGTTTGTTTGTCAGTTTTGGCTTGCAAATCCTTTTTGCCTTAGCTCTTTTTCTAAGTATCTTTGGCCGTATGCTTCTCAACCTTATCAAAAGCTACTGGAAATCAGATAATCCTCTATTTGATTATCTGCAAGACCTAACAGGTCCCTTGGTTTATGCCTTGATTTTTGCCATCTTGGTCATGCTTTATTATTTCCTGCCCAATGTTAAGGTTCGACGGATTCGACATGTATTGCCAGGGAGTGCCTTTGTCTTGTTGACCCTGGTCTTACTGCTCAATATTTTTTCAGTCTATGTCAACAATTATGTCAATCACCTAGTGGACGTGCGCTTTTTCAGTTCCATTGTCGTGGTGGTCATGATGTTCTGGTTTATTCTCATCGCTAAGATTTTAATTGTCGGCGCGGTTATCAATGCCAGTGTCCAGAGTTTGAAAGATCCGACCTTTAGAAAAGACTAATTCTTTATCCATTACAAAACGCATACTATCAAACTTGATAATATGCGCTTTTTTTGATTATGTAAATTAATAGATAAACATGGCATCGCCAAAACTAAAGAAGCGGTAGTGTTCTTGAATGGCATGGTGGTAGGCATCTAAGACCAATTCGCGACCTGCAAAGGCAGAAACCAGCATGACCAGAGTTGATTTTGGCAGGTGGAAGTTGGTTGAGAAGGCATCCACGACCTTCCATTCATAGCCAGGTTTGATAAAGATATTGGTCCAGCCAGAATCTGCTTGGATTTGCCCATCAAACTTGGAACCAATAGTCTCCAAGGTGCGGATAGAAGTGGTTCCGACAGCAATAACACGACCACCATTTTCCTTAACAGAGCGAAGGGTGGCAGCAGCTTCTTCAGAAAGTTGGTAGAATTCTGAGTGCATTTCGTGTTCGTCCAGATTGTCAACAGAAACTGGTCTAAAGGTTCCGAGCCCGACATGAAGAGTCAGATAGACCAGATGAACTCCTTTAGCTTGGATTTCTGCCAGCAGTTCTTTGGTGAAGTGCAGTCCAGCAGTTGGTGCTGCAGCAGAGCCACTTTCCTTGGCGTAAACGGTTTGATAACGTTCACGGTCATCCAGTTTTTCGTGAATATAAGGTGGCAGCGGCATTTCACCCAGACTTTCCAAAACTTCTAGGAAAATTCCTTGGTATTCAAAGCGGACAATGCGGCCTCCGTGGGTCAATTCTTCCGTAACGACAGCGCTGAGGCGACCATCACCAAAGCTAACACGAGTGCCAACCTTGAGACGTTTGGCAGGTTTAGCAAGAACTTCCCACTCATCTCCACTAGTATTTTTAAGAAGGAGAAGTTCCACATGGCCTCCTGTTTCTTCCTTTTGACCATAGAGGCGGGCAGGTAGAACGCGGGTATCGTTCATGACAAGTGCATCACCAGGTTCCAGCATATCAATAATAGAGTGGAAGTGTTTATCCTGCATTTCTCCCGTCTCACGGTTGACGATGAGGAGTTTAGAGGCATCCCGTTTTTCAAGGGGTGTTTGGGCAATCAATTCCTCGGGTAAGTGGAAATCAAAATCAGCTGTATTCATATATCTGTTCATTCTTTCTAAGTTCTAATCCTATCCATTATAACATGTTTCAAGTATAGTCGCTCTTTTTTTAGAAATTAAATCGTTTTCACTTGACAAAAATTGGTCTATACCATATAATGAATATAGATAGAAATGGAGGATGAAAAGATGAAAGTTATCAAAGTTGAAAACCAAATCGAAGGTGGAAAAGTTGCTTTTGAGATTTTGAAGGAAAAATTGGACAACGGCGCTCAAACCCTAGGACTTGCGACAGGAAGTAGCCCACTTGAATTTTACAAGGAAATTGTTGAGAGTGACCTTGATTTTTCAAATCTAACCAGTGTCAACCTTGATGAGTATGTAGGCCTTGATGGCGACAATCCTCAGTCTTACCGTCACTTCATGCAAGAAAACTTGTTCAACCAAAAACCATTTAAAGAAAGTTTCTTGCCTCGTGGGGTTAAGGATCATGCTGAAGCTGAAGTAGAACGCTACAACCAAATTTTGGCTGACCATCCAGTTGACCTCCAAATCTTGGGAATTGGTCGCAATGGACATATCGGATTTAATGAACCTGGTACTCCATTTGACAGTCAAACACATCTAGTAGAACTTGACCAGTCTACTATCGAAGCCAATGCTCGCTTCTTTGACAAGATTGAAGATGTTCCAACTCAAGCCATTTCAATGGGGATTAAGAATATCTTGGATGCCAAGTCAATCCTTCTCTTTGCTTATGGTGAGTCGAAAGCAGAAGCCATTGCCGGCACCGTGTCTGGTCCAGTGACTGAGAACCTACCAGCAAGTAGCCTGCAAAATCACCCTGATGTGACCATTATTGCAGATGCTGAAGCGCTCAGCTTACTTGAAAAATAAAAAGTATAAAAACCACTTTCTCTTTGGAGTGAGTGGTTTTTTACTTCAAATGTTCACTATCCTGCTAAAAGAAATTTTTCTGTAAATTCCCGTAACAGTTGTCGATATTTCATATAAAAAGGTATCCAATAGAAAATTATTAAATGTCTGTAAACTGTGATATAATCGTATTGACTATTTTTTATGATACTATACGATTTTTATTAAGACAGTCGATAGTTGTTGATGCTGGAAACCATGATATAACTGGCAATTCCTGACATGTGAAGAAAGGTTGAAATCCAGCCTGTTATATTTGGTAGAAGCATGGTGAGAGATAGAACGATTAAAAAGGATATAAAATAGTTTTAATCCTAAATTGAAATTTTTTTCCATATACTAAACATATTCATCACCCCACCCGTTACAAAAAGCATAGCCAATAGCAGAGATACCCGATGCCTGAATTTCTTGATTCTGTGTTAATATATGGAATACAATTGAAGATATTACCATAGAAGTAATAAAAAAACTAAAAAAATACATATTTTTGATCCCCTTTTATACTCCAATAGCCCACCAAAAGGAAGTAACATTAAAGTATTTAAAACTAAATGAAACCATATAAACCATACTGGTGCTTCTTTACTTCCATGCATAAATGTACCACTAAAGTATTGCCAACAATAAATTGGCTTTTGAATGAAATGCAAATAAGTCATACATTACACTTCCCCAAAAAGGTAGTAAGAATTCCTAGCAATAAACAAATTACAACTAAAAATACTGACCACAGGGTAAATTTTTATGATTCTTTTTCATGTTATAGATTCACTTCTAAATAATACTAATTTTTGCTAATCAATATGTGTCACTATTATATCATTTCCATCTATAAATGTTAATCAATTTTAACAAGATTAACAACAAGATTAAAATTGAAGATAATCAAAATTAAACCGCATTTTTTCTTGACAATTATTCCTTTTACGTGTAGAATATAATAGATATTGAACTTGAAGGGAGTGAAAAAAATGTCTAAAACAGTAGTACGTAAGAATGAATCTCTTGATGACGCACTTCGTCGTTTCAAACGTGCGGTTACTAAAGCTGGTACTCTTCAAGAAACACGCAAACGTGAATTCTATGAAAAACCTTCTGTAAAACGTAAACGTAAATCAGAAGCAGCTCGTAAACGTAAAAAATTCTAATTTGAAATGAAAGGCTAGAGAAATCTAGTCTTTTTCTTTTAAATAAATACTTCAAAGCCTGCAAAAATCTGAAATATCCTCCTACAATTTGATATAATAGTAAAAAGAACTCGATTGAAGGAGGAAATGATGTCGGTTTTAGTAAAAGAAGTGATTGAAAAGCTTAGACTAGACATTGTCTATGGCGAACCAGAATTGCTTGAAAAGGAAATCAATACAGCGGATATTACGCGACCTGGTCTTGAAATGACAGGCTATTTTGACTACTATACGCCAGAGCGGATTCAACTTTTGGGGATGAAGGAGTGGTCTTATCTGATCAGCATGCCTTCCAACAGCCGTTATGAAGTTTTGAAAAAAATGTTTCTACCTGAGACACCAGCGGTCATTGTTGCCCGTGGTTTGGTGGTTCCAGAGGAGATGTTAAAAGCTGCTAGAGAATGTAAGATTGCCATTTTAACCAGCCGTACAGCGACAAGTCGTTTATCTGGAGAGTTATCTAGCTATCTGGATTCACGTTTAGCAGAACGTACCAGTGTTCATGGTGTTTTGATGGATATCTATGGGATGGGTGTCTTGATTCAGGGAGATAGTGGAATTGGTAAGAGTGAGACAGGTCTAGAGCTTGTCAAACGTGGTCACCGCTTGGTAGCTGATGACCGGGTCGATATCTTTGCCAAGGATGAGATTACTCTTTGGGGTGAACCGGCTGAAATCTTGAGACACCTGATTGAAATTCGTGGGGTTGGGATTATCGATGTTATGAGCCTCTACGGTGCCAGTGCTGTCAAGGACTCTTCACAAGTCCAGCTGGCTGTTTACTTGGAAAACTATGATACGCATAAGACCTTTGATCGTCTTGGTAACAATGCAGAGGAATTAGAAATTTCTGGCGTATCGATTCCACGTATCCGCATTCCAGTGAAAACAGGTCGTAATATCTCTGTTGTGATTGAGGCGACTGCTATGAATTATCGTGCTAAGGAAATGGGCTTTGATGCGACTCGTTTGTTCGAGGAACGCTTGACAAATCTTATTGCTCAAAACGAGGTGCATGATGCTTGATCCAATTGCTATTCATCTAGGACCTCTAGCCATTCGCTGGTATGCCTTGTGTATTGTGACAGGCTTGATTCTTGCGGTTTATTTGACCATGAAAGAAGCGCCTAGAAAGAAAATCATACCAGACGATATTTTAGATTTTATCTTGATTGCCTTTCCTTTGGCTATTTTAGGAGCACGGCTCTACTATGTTATTTTCCGTTTTGATTACTATAGTCAGAACTTGGGAGAAATTTTTGCTATTTGGAATGGTGGTTTAGCCATTTATGGCGGTTTGATTACAGGGGCTCTTGTTCTCTATATCTTTGCTGATCGCAAACTCATCAATACTTGGGATTTTCTAGATATTGCGGCGCCTAGCGTCATGATTGCCCAAAGTTTGGGTCGCTGGGGCAATTTCTTTAACCAAGAAGCCTACGGGGCTGCAGTGGATAATCTAGATTATCTACCTGGCTTTATCCGTGACCAGATGTATATTGAAGGGAGCTACCGTCAGCCGACCTTCCTTTATGAGTCTCTATGGAATTTACTTGGATTTGCCTTGATTCTGATATTGAGACGAAAATGGAAGAGCCTCAGACGAGGTCATATCACTGCCTTTTACTTGATTTGGTATGGTTTTGGTCGTATGGTCATCGAAGGTATGCGGACAGATAGCCTCATGTTCTTTGGTCTTCGAGTCTCTCAATGGCTATCAGTTGTTCTTATCGGACTGGGTATTTTTATCATTCTATATCAAAATCGAAAGAAGGCCCCTTACTATTTTACTGAGGAGGAAAACTAAATGTTAGAAGTTGCATATATTCTTGTTGCCCTAGCTTTGATTGTCTTTTTGGTCTATCTGATTATCACTGTACAAAAGCTTGGTCGTGTCATCGATGAAACAGAGAAGACGATTAAAACCTTGACTTCAGATGTGGATGTGACCTTGCATCATACCAATGAATTATTAGCTAAGGTCAATGTCTTGGCAGATGATATCAATGTCAAGGTGGCAACGATTGATCCACTCTTTAGCGCTGTTGCTGATTTATCTCTATCTGTTTCAGACCTAAATGATCATGCGCGTGTCTTGAGCAAGAAAGCTTCATCAGCTGGGTCAAAAACACTCAAGACTGGTGCAAGTTTGTCAGCTCTTCGTGTCGCAAGTAAATTATTCAAAAAATAAAAAAGGAGAATCCTTATGGGTAAACTATCCTCAATCCTTTTAGGAACCGTTTCAGGTGCAGCTCTTGCCTTGTTTTTAACAAGCGACAAGGGCAAACAAGTTTGCAGTCAAGCTCAAGATTTTCTAGATGATTTGAGAGAAGATCCTGAGTATGCCAAGGAGCAGGTCTGTGAAAAACTGGCAGAAGTCAAGGAGCAGGCTACAGATTTTGTTCTTAAAACCAAAGAACAGGTTGAGTCAGGTGAAATCACTGTGGACAGTGTACTTGCTCAAGCCAAATCATGTGCTCGTCAAGCGACAGAAGTCTCAAAAGAACAATTCAACAATCTCAAAGAGCAATGGCAAGAAAAGGTCGAAACTCTTGATGACTCAGAAGAAATTGTTATCGAATTAACAAAAGAATAAAATAAATAGTAACTATTTTAAGTCTATAAACTCTCTAGTGGCTGATACCTCTATAGAGTTTATAGACTATTTTTATTCTGATAAAACCTTGAATGAAGTGAAATAAATGCTTTTTTTGAAAGTAGGTGAGAATAATCTACTTTTTTTGTGAATAAACTTGTTTTTTTGGAAAAAAATAAATTAATATATTTATGATATTATCTTTAAATATACAATCTTTATCTAATTTTAAGCAGTATAATGCTACATATTTGATTAAATATATAGAATGTGGTATAATTGAGCTGTGATAGCTGTGATAGCTGTGATAGCTGTGATAGCTGTGATAGCTGTGATGTGTAAAATGCTCATCATAGTGATTTTTTATGGTTATATTCCTACTTGGGATTAGCTATAAGAATTGCTTTTTAATTTGATTTTGTGTTTTGACATAAGGAGGAAAAATGGGAAACAAATCGAATTCACTAAGTAGAGTAGAACGTCACCAACGTGAAAAGGTTCTGCGTTTCTCTATTCGTAAATATAGCTTTGGTGCGGCTTCAGTAGCTGTTGCAGCACTGATGTTTTTGGGTGCGCATGCTGTTAGTGCGGATGTTGTAGATGATAAAAACCAACCTGTCATAGGCGCACCGAATCCAAATGAGGAGGAATCGCCTCTGGTAGAGTCTGCTCCAATATCAAAAAATGAGGAAACCAAAGAAACTGAAAAACTTGAGGTCACCAAGGAAACTGAGGAAAGAGAGAAACCATCTGAAAATAAAGAAGCCCTAGAGGCTAATTCTCTAACTAACGGCACATCTACTAGCACCATAACTGTAACTAAAGATGCTAGTGGTGATAAAGTGATGGAGAAACAAACATTAGATAAGTCTCAGTTACAAGTTAGTATTACAAAAGTTCAAGAACTCTTGGATAAAGTCAACAAAGAAAAAGCTCCAGCTTCAACCCTTGCTGCAATTCAAGCAGATTTAGAAGCAGCTAATAGTGTGCTTAATAACAATAGTCTTGACTTAACACAAGCTGAAGTAGATGCGGCAGCTAAAAAGCTTAGTGAAAACCTGTTTGTATTATCTTCAATGCCGAAGGCTAATGCTCCTGAGAAAGTAGTAAAAGAAGGAAAAAATACGATTGCTAATACTGGATCTCGTGATTCACGTAATGGTCAAAGTATGGGTGAAGGTACTCAATTCAGAGCAAATGGTGAAATCAATTCTGGGGCTCTAGCGAATATCAAATATTTTGCTTCTGTTGACCCTAATGACAACGGTGGACGAAGAACAAGGAACGATGAGCCTGAGTTCACCAGAAATAAAACAGATATTAAAGCCTACTATGTGCAAGATAGTGAAGGAAAATGGATCGTCTATGATGTGTTCTTCAATAATGATGGGAAAAAGATGACAAAGGCTTCATACCAGCAACAATACTTTTTCCAAGGTCCATTTAATATCATGGATCTTAACAGTGATGGAACTTATAAGTCTAATACAGTAAAAGATCTATACTTCACACGTTATGCTCCTAAGGATCCAAATAGTGGTAAAAAACTTTCTGATGGATTTGAAGCATTTGAACAATATGGGAACAGAGCTGATATCTCGAAATTTTGGGATCAGAATTATAATATCTTTAATAATGATAGACGAACATTCTATGACCCAAGGTCAGGGGTGTATCGTGATAACCTGCGATGGGATGTATTCAAGAACAATGAAACCGATCCTACTTTAAATACTCTTACTAAAAATAAAAACAATAGCTATCCAGGTGCATCATATTACTTGGGAATTAAGACTGCAGCGGAAAGCTCTAATTATGCCGTGCACATGCATGCTAAGATTAAACTAAGAGATAATGTGACTCCTGCAGAAGCAGCTCAATACGGTCGTGCTTATGCAGCTTCGACAACATGGGGATCAAATACAAAACAGTCTTATATTATGGGGGCAACAGGAACTCGTTTAACAACAAAAACTGATGCACAATTATCTCCTATCCAAGGTAGCACACATAACAAAACAGTGGGAGATACACTTCCAAATCCAGATAATCCAGTAGCTGCTAAATATATTACTCCTAAAAATGGTGGAGAATTTCCTGGTGGAATGAGCTGGAGTTGGAAAAATAATATTAAACCAAGTACAGCTGAAGCAGGGGTGTTCAGATATACTGCTGTGGCTACTTATCAAGATGGTTCCAAATCAGATGCTGCAAATTCTGGTTCAGACGGCACGGTTACATTAAATGTCAAACCTATTAAACCGACTATTACAGCTAATGATGTCGTGCATAAAAAAGGATTAACAAATCAAACAATCACGGTAAATGTTGGTACAGGAGTTAAGAACGGTTCTACAGTTACTTTATATGATGGTAATAATATAATCGGAAGAGGAACAACTAATGGATCTACTGCAAGGATTACAGTTGCGAGTGCTTTACCAGGAAGACCTATCACAGCTGTAACAACTGTAAATAATAATGGAACTGTAATTTCTGAAAAAAGTGATGGTGTTACACCAACGGATGCTCCAGATAACCAAGCTCCAACAGTTAAAATGACAAATCCGACAGATGGGAATAAATCAACTGTATTAACAAACAATGAGTCAACATCTCCAGTAACTCGTATTTATAGAGGGGCAACTTTAAATGTTCCATTATCAATGTATGATAATGATCCTAAAGGAAAAGTAAACTTAAAATATGAAGGTGGATTACCTAAGGGTGTTAATTTTAATAATGGAACAACTCTTTCAAAAACAGGAGCGGTAGAAAAAACTCCAGGAACAACAAACGTTACGGGAACAGTTGCTGCGGATGCACCATTAGGGAAACATACGGCTACATTTAAAGTATCAGATGACCAAAGTGGTAATGTTGATAAAGGTAATAAATCAACTGTGAAATTTAGAACAGAAGTTGTTGATTTAGAGTTCGAAGATGGTAAAGGTGAAATTAGACAAGATGGTACTTTAGTTGTTAAAGGAAATAAAGGGACTTCACTAAATGATGCCAACAATTATTTACGAACTACTGATGGAACAACTCACAATGACAGTTTCTTCCCTGGAGGAATGAAATTTAGATTTATTCAACCAGATAACACAGTTAAGAATAATGTTACTTTCAATACACCAGGTAAACATGTTGTAAAAGCAGCAGCTTATTTCCATGAGAATTATGCAGGTACAAATGGAATTCAAACAGTTCCTCGTACTGGGGTTACAGGTGATAATGTTTCTGAAATTATAAATAGAGCGTATTTAACGAAAAATATTGAAGTTCAAATCAAACCGACTGCGCCAACAGTAACGCCAGAAACAAATGGTGATGTTACAGTGACGCCAGTGGCTGAAGAAAATGTTAATACATTTAATTTCACTTATAATGATCCGAATAATACACCAAAAACTGTTACAGCAACAAAAACAAACAATGGATGGACATTAAGTAATGCTCCAGCTGATGGTGTGACGATTGATAAAACTACAGGTAAAGTAACAATCAAAGATAGAGCAATAAAAGACTCTATTCCAGTTACAGCAAAATCAGTAACAAACGATAACGTAGAAAGTGATCCATCAAGAGCTAATTCAAACGTTGGAGATAATGAACCTCCTAAATTTAAGTTTACTCCTAATGGAAAAGAAACAAGAGTTGAAACTGGAGGAGAACAAGTAGCATATATCACTCCGACAGAAGATACAAACTTAAAAATTGGTACAGTTACAGATAACTCTGGTAAATTATCTGAGGTTAAATTCGCAGATAAGGCTAACAGAATATTCGGTATCCAAGGATTAGGTTCAGGTATTACTTATAATGAAGTAGCTAAAACAAATAATGGAGATGTGGATGCTCCAAGAGATATCATTGTTTCAGGTAAACTACCGAATCGTAACGGAAACGCTGCTTGGACTGATAGTGTTGAAATTACACGATTTGTTGTGGCAAAAGATGCTGCACTTAAGGAAATGAGAGATCAAAATGAAAATGTTTCAAATCCGACTCGTGTTAAATTGAAAGTTTTAACTCAAGCAACAAAATATGTTCCACATGTTGAAAATCAAGTAATTGATAAAGATATCACTGCTTCAGGTGCAACAGTTACTCAAGCAGAATTTGATGCTATTAAATCAAATATTACCTTCACTTCAGATCGTGGTGATGTAAAAATCAGTAACGGTGCTAACAATAGAACTGCTGGTTTAAATATCACGATGAAAGACAATGGTGCAATTCAGAAAGATCCTACAAATAATTCATACTATGTAACTGCTAGAATCGAATATCCGGACGGCTCAACAGAAGATGTTAGAATCCCGGTTACTAAGTCTGATACAACAGCACCAAGAGTAACAATAAATGGTAAAGAATTATCAGAAACAGCTACAGATTATTCATTTGTAGTATTTAAAGGTTCAACATTCAACCCAACATTAAGAGTTAGTGACGATAAAAATAATGTGAAAAGTGTAAGTGTAACAGGCTTACCAAGTGGAAATAATTTCTCAGCAACAGGAAACTGGGCTAAAACTGGAGCAGATGTTCAAGTAACAGGTAATCCTATTACAGCAACCAATAATGCTGCATTAGGAGATCATGAAGCAAGTATTGTTGTAAAAGACGCACTAAACAATGAGAAAACTTATAAATTCAAATATAAAGTTGTAGATGTTGCAATTAAAGAAACACCAAAAACAGTTCCATTAAATACACAATTAGGAGATTCTCATAATTATGTAAAAGTAGTAGACGGCACGAATAATAATGGGGATGATAAATATTATCCAGATGGTATGTCGTTCAAATGGAAGAAGGGAACTGCTGAAGTTGCTGATGGAACTAGATTAAGCAAACCAGGAATCGTTTCTGAATATAAACCAGAAGTGAAGTTTAAATCTGGAGCTGGTTTCTATACAAAAACAATCGATGGTAAGGAAGTTAAAGTATACACACCTGCTACAATTGAAAGAGATCAAACATTCCGCGTTAAACCAACAGCTCCAACAATTACACCTAAAGATAATGGAGATGTAACAGTAACTCCGGTAAGTGAAGAAAATGTTAATACACTAAGCTTTACTTATAAACATCCAAATAATTCCAATTTTACTATAACAGCTACAAAAAATGGCAATAGATGGTCATTAACAAGTGGAGATCCTGGAGACGGTATAACGATTGACCCTGAGACTGGTGTTGTTACAATCAAAGACCGTGCTATTAAGGACGCAACTGAAATAACAGCTAAATCTGTGACAACAGACAGCGTAGATAGTGATACAACAACAGGGAATTCTAAAGCCGGGGATAAAGAACCACCAGTATTTACATTTGATCCAGATGGAAAAGAAAAAATAGTTGATGCTGATGGTAACCAAGTGGTTTATGTAACGCCAACAGAAGAAACAAATCTAACAATTGGTAGGGTAACAGATAATTCTGGTAAGCTATTAGAATCCAGAATAATGGAAAAAAATGGTACCTTAACTAATGGTTTAGGATTCCAAGGATTGTCTTATAATGAATTGGTTCGTGGAAATAATACTGAAGTAGAAGCACCAAGAGATGTTAATGTTACGGGGACAGTAAGTGAATATAAATCAGGAACAACACCATGGAGTGATAGTGACGATTATACACGTTATGTGATTGCAAAAGATGCTTCTACAAATGAGCTAAGAAATATATCAGATGGAACGAATCCTACTAGAGTTAAATTCAAAGTTCTAACTCAAGCAACAAAATATGAACCACAAATTACAGCTCAACCAGTGAATGTGGATGTTGCTGCTACAAGTGCGAAAATTACTCCAGAAGATTTTGCTTCAATGAAATCAAATCTGACATTTACATCTACACGTGGACCTGTAAAAATAGATAATACAACTAGAAACTTAAATATTACTATGAAAGAGGATGGAGCTATTAAGCAAAATCCAGATGGTTCTCACTATGTGGGTGCAACTATCGAATATCCAGACCATTCAATAGACGAAATTCAAATCCCTGTTATAAAAGCGGATGCGAATGTACCTTCAGCTACAATGGATGGAATGCTGTTAACGGATGATGTGAATACTACTGCTAACTTTGTAGTATTTAAAGGAGCAAAATTCAATCCTACCTTCAATGTAAGAGATGATAAGAATAAAATTACTAATCTGAAAGTAACAGGGCTTCCAAATGGAACTGAAATTGAAAAAACTGGTTCTTGGACAAGTGGAACAAATGTTAAGATTGAAGAAGCTGCGAATACATCAACAGATACTGCTACTTTAGGAGACCATGTAGGAAGTGTAGAAGTTACAGATTCAACAGGTAATAAGGGTACTTATAAATATAAATATAAAGTAGTAGATGTTGAAGTTAGAAATAGTCCAAAAACTGTTGAGTTAGGAACTAAACTAGTTGATGCAGCAAATGCAAATAACGGACAAGACTCTCATAATTTTGTGAAAGTAGTCGATGGTCAAAATAATGATGGTGATGATAAATATTATCCAGCAGGAATGAACTTCAAATGGAGTACGAATAATGCTGAAATAACAACTACTACTGAATTTAACAAACCAGGTGTAGTAACGGATTATAAAGCATTAGTGAAATTCGCATCTGGTGCAGGATACTATACAAAGAGTATCGATGGAAAAACTGTAAAAGTTTATACACCTGAAAGCATCAGAAAAGATGTTACATTCCATGTAGCACCTCCAAAACCAACGTTTAATCAGGATGCAGTATCATCAACAACACGTACAATCAGTGGTACATTAGGTGGATTCACATCAGATGATAGAGTTGTAGAAGTACACTTAAATGATAAAGATAAAACAGTTTTATCAAGTAAAGATGGACAAGTAACAATTAATGGAGATACTTGGACAGCAACATTACCAAATAATGTGAAACTTCGTCAAAGTGAAAACAAAAACGGAGAAGCAGAGAAACCATTACCAATTACAGTAGTGAACAAAGTTGGAGATACAAATGTTTCTAAAACAAGTGATCCTAAAGTAGTTACAATGGGAGATTACTCACCTTCTGCAACGATTGCTGGTAGCAAGCATATCGATGTAACAGTGCCACATGATGCAAAACGTCTTGAATTGCGATTCCATAACAGCACTGACACTGATAATACACCAAACAGTATTGTCCTTGTCCGCGATGAAAATGATGGGGCTTGGAAAGTAGATCCTTCTACGGCACCAGCTGGAGTTACAAATGCAAATAACTTTGTACAAGGAATTACAAATAGTATTAATGAAGCCAATAAAGCTGAAAACAAAGTAAGTATTACCTTAAAAGAATCAGATAATAATAAAAAACTTCTTATTAAAGAAGAAACTGCTTCAGGAGATAATACAGATAACTATACTAGTGGTTTAGGAATACGAGTAGATTACAAACCTGAAACAGGTTCAGATGCAACACCGGCAGGAAAATGGAAAGTTGTTACAGTAACCAATGATGCTCCAGTTGTAGCGTTGAAAAATGCTGCAGAAGGAACACAGGAAAATCCAAAAGTGTATGATGCGGGAACAGTACTAACAGCAGATAAACTAAAAGAATTAGTAACTGTATCTGATACTGAAGATGACAGCACTACAGATAAGCCATTTGGTACAGGAAAAGTTAATGTTATTTCAGGTCTTCCAGAAAATCCAACAGCAGGAGTATATGCTGTAACGCTTCAACCAGTTGATAGCCAAGGAAAAGAAGGAAACCAAGTAATAGTTCATGTAGTTGTAAAAGAACAAAAACCAACAGCTCCAACTATTTCACAATGGCAAAATGGAAATGTGAAAGTTACACCACCAACAGATGGAGACAAAGTAATAATTCCATTAACAGATGGAAATGTAACATTAGTGAAAAATGGAAATGATTGGCAACTTGAAACACCAAAAGAAGGTGTCGTATTCCGTAATGGTTCATTAGAAATTCCTAAAAAATTAGTAGGAACTAGTGTTACTGCCAAAGCAACAAAAGGTACAGGTGGTTCAGCTGTAGATTCTGATGATGCGACATATACAACAACACCTCACAAAGTGACAACTGTTGATGTTATTAAAGAATCAGATTCACCATTAACAAATTCTGATTTATCAGGAAAAACAGGAGTTACTGGAGTAGTAGATGGAACTGAAACGAAAGATTTCACAGCTGCGAAGATTACGCGTGTACAGGAAAATTCTGAATTACCGAAAGTAACTCCAGATAGTAAACATACAATTCCAGTGACAATTACTTATGAAGATGGTTCAACAGAAACAACTGATGTAATTGTTAAAGTGAAACCACAAGCTCCAACAGTTACACCAAAAGAAAACGGAACTGTAGAAATTACACCGATATTAACTGGAGAAGGAACTACAACTATCACATATACAGGTGAAGATAATACGCCACAAACAGTAACAGTAACAAAAACTGGAGATGGTACTTGGACAAGTTCAGATCCAACAATTGCTGTTGATGCAAATGGTAAAGTGACTATTCCTGCAGATAAAGTAAAAGATGGTTCACCAGTTACTGCGCAAGTGACAAGTAAGACAACAGACTTAACAAGTCAATCATCTACAGAAACTGCTGGAAAACCATTAACAGTTGAAGTAGGAACACCGGTAGATGCGATTGAAAATAAAGCATATACAAGTGATAAAGTGGTAACACCTAACAAAGACAATAGTACAATTACTCCAACTCCTAAGAATGGATTAACTGTAACTCCTGATGGTAAAGTTACTGGAACACCAGATATTAAAGACTGGGGAGAAATCGAAGAAAATCGTACTGTAACAATCAAAGTAACAGTAACGCATGAAGGTGATACACCAGTTGAAAAAGATGTTGTAGTCAATGTATTAAGAGATACAGATGGAGATGGGACACCAGATAAAGATGATTTAGACGATGACAATGATGGTATTCCAGATGATCAAGATAAAAATCCAAAAGTAGCGGATGAACTTACAGGAAATGTGACACCACCAGCTCCTGTGAGAGAAAAAGCTGAAGTTCCACCGGTTACAGTTGTAACAACAAATAAACCAGGTGCTACAATTACAACAGAAAATCCACCAGTAAATGGCTTGTCAGTTAACGGCAATGGTGAGTTAACAGGAACTCCAACAGTAGATAACTGGGGCAAAGATGAAGAGGAACGTCAAATTAACATTCCTGTTAAAATTACAAAAGAAAAAGATGGAAAAACTGGAAAAGAAACTGAGGAAATTAAGGTAGAAGTTCCGGTAACGATTCTGAGAGATACAGATGGAGATGGAACTCCAGATAAAGAAGATACAGATGATGATAACGATGGAATTCCAGATGAGGAAGAGAAGAAAAACGGAACAGATCCAAAAGCTCCTACAACTCAAACTCCAACTATAGGAATTACTCGTAAAGAAAATGGTGATGCAATCGTAACACCAACGAAACCAGGTGGAGGAACATATCCGCCAGGAACAACTGTAACGATTCCAGGAAATGACAACACTCCAATTGAAGTAACAATTGGCAATGACGGTTCAGGAACAGTTCCAAATGATAAACTTCCAAAAACTGATAAACCAGGAACAGGAACAGTAACAGAACCGAATAAAGCACCATCAAAACCTGTGAATGTAACGACACCAGCACGTAAACCATCAACTATAGAGTTAGAACAAGATCCAAAAACTGGAGATGTCACTGTAACACCTAAGAAACCAGATGGAACAACATATCCACCAGGAACAACAGTAGAAATTCCAGGTAAGAATGGAACACCTATTGTCGTAACAATAGAAGATGGCGGTAAAGGAAAAGTTTCAAACGATGATTTACCGGAAGATAAAACACCAGGAACAGGTAAAATTACAGAAAATGGTAAAGACCCTGAAGACGTTAAAGTGGAAACACCAAAACGAATTGATCCAACTTTACCAGAAACAGATGCTCCAACAGATATAGCAATTACTCGTAAGGAAAATGGAGATGCTATTGTAACACCTAAGAAACCAGGAGGAACATATCCGCCAGGAACTAAGGTTGAAATCCCTGGAGAAGATGGAACAACTATCGAAGTAACGATAGGAAATGATGGTTCAGGAACAGTTCCAAATGATAGCTTGCCAAAAGATGCTAAACCTGGAACTGGAACAGTAACAGAACCGAATAAGAAACCATCACAACCTGTAAATGTGACAACACCAGCACGTAAGACACCAACTGTAGAGTTGGAACAAAATCCAAACACTGGTGATGTAACAGTAACACCTAAGAAACCAGGTGGAGAAACATATCCACCAGGAACAATTGTGGAAATTCCAGGTAAAGATGGAAACCCAATTAGAGTAGAAATTGGACAAAATGGTAAGGGAACAGTTCCAAATAGTGAATTACCAGATGGAAATACTCCAGGTAAAGCTAAGATAACAGAACCGAATAAACCTGTTGAAAATGTGACTGTTGAAACACCAGCCCGTAAGACACCAACAGTAGAGTTACAACAAGATCCAGATACAGGAGAAGTAACCGTAACACCTAAGAAACCAGATGGGTCAACATACCCATCAGGAACGAAGGTAGAAATTCCAGGTAAAAATGGAACGCCAATCGTTGTAACAATCGGAGAAGATGGTAAAGGAAAAGTTCCAAATAAAGACTTACCAGACGGTAATGTTTCAGGTCCAGGAACAATCACTGAGCCTGGTACAGGTAAAACGCCTGAAAAAGTTACTGTTGAAACACCAGCTCGTTTAACACCAGCCTTAGTATTAGATCAAGATCCAAATACAGGAGATGTGACAGTAACACCTAAGAAACCAGATGGAACAACATATCCGCCAGGAACGAAGGTAGAAATTCCAGGTAAGAATGGAGTACCAATTGAGGTAATAACAGGACCAGATGGAAAAGTAATTATTCCAAATAAAGATTTACCAGATGGAGAAATTTCAGGAACAGGTAAAATTACACCGCCAGGTAAACCTTCTGTTGAATTAGAAGTGAAAACACCGAAAAAACTAGATCCAAATGCATCACAAACAGAAAAACCAGGTGGAATCGAAATTACAAGAAAACCAAATGGAGATGCTGTGGTAACACCTAAGAAACCAGATGGAACAACATATCCACCAGGAACGAAGGTAGTTATCCCAGGTGATCATAATACTCCAATAGAAGTTACTATCGGAGATAATGGATCAGGTGAAGTACCAAATGATAAACTTCCAAAAGGAGATTTACCAGGAAAAGGTATCGTAACAGAACCGAATAAGAGACCATCTAATCCAGTTGATGTAACAACGCCAGCGCGTAAGACACCAACAATAGAGTTGGAACAAGATCCAAGTACAGGTGAAGTAACAGTAACACCTAAGAGACCAGATGGTTCAATTTATCCACCAGGAACAACAGTGGAAATTCCAGGTAAGAATGGCACACCAATCGTTGTAACAATAGGAGAAGATGGTAAAGGTAAAGTACCGAATAAAGACTTACCAGAAGGAGATGTTCCAGGAACAGGTAAAATTATAGAGTCAGGAAAACCTGATGAAAATGTGAATGTAACAACACCTTCACGTAAGACACCAACAGTAGAGTTGGTACAAAATCCAGATTCAGGTGACGTAACGGTAACACCTAAGAAACCAGATGGAACAACATATCCACCAGGAACAACAGTGGAAATTCCAGGTAAGAATGGAACACCAATCGTTGTAACAATAGGAGAAGATGGTAAAGGAAAAGTACCGAATAAAGACTTACCAAACCGTGAAGTACCAGGAAATGCTAAGATTACAGAACCAGGAAAAGATCCTGTAGAAGTTCCAGTGGTAACAACCCCAGCGAAACTTACACCAACAGTAGAGCTGGAACAAGATCCAAATACAGGTGATGTAACTGTAACACCTAAAAAACCAGATGGGTCAACATACCCACCAGGAACAGTAGTGGAAATTCCAGGTAAGAATGGAAACACAATTACTGTAACAATTGGACAAGACGGTAAAGGTAAAGTACCAAATAATGATTTACCAGACGGTGAGGTTCCAGGAACAGGTAGGATTACAGAACCAGGTAAACCTTCTGTTGAAGTAGACGTGAAAACACCTAAGAAATTAGATCCAAATGCACCTCAAACAGAACAACCAGGTGAAATTGAAATTACAAGAAAACCAAATGGAGATGCTGTAGTAACACCTAAGAAACCAGATGGAACAACATATCCACCAGGAACGAAGGTAGTTATCCCAGGAGATCATAATACTCCAATCGAAGTGACTATTGGAGATAATGGATCAGGTGAAGTGCCAAATGATAAACTTCCAAAAGGAGATTTACCAGGAAAAGGTATCGTAACAGAGCTGAATAAGAGACCATCTAATCCAGTTGATGTAACGACGCCAGCACGTAAGACACCAACAGTAGTGTTAGAACAAGATCCAAACACAGGGGACGTAACTGTAACACCTAAGAAACCTGACGGTTCAACATACCCACCAGGAACGAAGGTAGAAATTCCAGGTAAGAATGGCACACCGATTGTTGTAATAATTGGACAAGATGGAAAAGGTAAAGTACCAAACAGTGATTTACCAGAAGGAAAAGTACCAGGAGTAGCTAAGATTACAGAACCAGGAAAACCAACTGAAGAAGTACCAGTGGTAACAACACCAGCGAAACTTACACCAACAGTAGAGTTGGAACAAGATCCAAACACAGGGGACGTAACTGTAACACCTAAGAAACCAGATGGAACAACATACCCACCAGGAACGAAGGTAGAAATTCCAGGTAAGAACGGAACACCGATTGTCGTAATAATTGGACAAGACGGAAAAGGTAAAGTACCAAATAGTGATTTACCAGAAGGAAAAGTACCAGGAGTAGCTAAGATTACAGAACCAGGTAAACCAACAGTAGAAGTACCAGTTGTAACAACGCCAGCACGTAAGACACCAACAATAGAGTTGGAACAAGATCCAAATACAGGTGATGTAACAGTAACACCTAAGAAACCAGATGGGTCAATATACCCACCAGGAACGAAGGTAGAAATTCCAGGTAAGAATGGCACACCGATTGTTGTAATAATTGGACAAGATGGAAAAGGTAAAGTACCAAATAAAGACTTACCAGACCGTGAAGTACCAGGGAATGCTAAGATTACAGAACCAGGAAAAGATCCTGTTGAAGTTCCAGTGGTAACAACCCCAGCGAAACGTACTCCAACCGTAGTGTTAGAACAAGATCCAAATACAGGGAACGTCACAGTAACACCTGCTACCAATGGAAATTCTGGTCAAGATACACCTGCGCCTACACCAACAACTCCAATTCCAGATGCAGTTACTCCGAATGCAAATCATGAAGATACTACAGATGCTAGTGACAATGGAGCTAAATCAAATGATTCTCAAAATGTATTGCCAAATACAGGAACAGAATCAAATGCGACTCTTGCCTCTCTAGGACTTCTTGGTATGTTAAGTGGTCTAGGACTTGCTCTTGGAAAGAAAAAAGAAGACTAAAATAAAAATTTAGTCACATCAACATTCATTCTTTTGTATTGTAAAGACAAACTAGATTGGTTCTGGGAATCGCGTTAGTCATAAAATACAAAGAATGTTTAGAATAGAGAAAGCGAACAATGCTAGGATTTTGTTAAACGAAATTCTAAGTATTGTGGCTCTTTGTCAACTGTAGTGGGTTGAAGAAAAGCTAAGATCGAGAAAGGACAAATTTCGTCCTTTCTTTTTTGATATTCAGAGCGATAAAAATCCGTTTTTTGAAGTTTTCAAAGTTCCGAAAACCAAATGCATTTCGTTTGATAAGTTTAATGAGATTATTAGTAGCTTCCAATTTGGCGTTGGAGTAGAGTAGTTGAAGGGCGTTTACAATCTTTTCTTTGTCCTTTAGGAAGGTTTTAAAGACAGTCTGAAAAAGAGGATGAACCTGTTTTAGATTGTCCTCGATAAGTCCGAAAAATTTGTCTGCCTCTTTATTCTGGAAATGAAAAAGTAAGAGCTGATAGAGATTGTAGTGGAATTTCAAGTCTTCTGAATAGCTCAAAAGCTTATCTAGAATCTCTTTATTTGTTAAGTGCATACGAAAAGTAGGGCGATAAAATCGTTTATCGCTGAGTTTACGACTATCTTGTTGAATGAGCTTCCAGTAGCGCTTGATGACCTTGTATTCATGGGATTTTTCGCTCAAATTGATTCATGATTTGAACACGGACACGATTCATAGCACGGCTGAGATGTTGGACAATGTGAAAGCGGTCGAGAACGATTTTTAGCGTTAGGAAAAAAGTTTTTCTGGCAATATCGTAGTAGGGGCTAAACATATCCATCGTAATGATTTCACCTGACAACGAACGACTCTATCGTAGCGCAGAAAGTGATTTCGGATGATAGCCTGTGTTCTGCCTTCAAGAACAGTGATGATGTTGAGATTGTCAAAATCTTGCGCAATAAAACTCATCTTTCCCTTAGTGAAGGCATACTCGTCCCAAGACATAATCTCAGGAAGATGAGAAAAATCATGCTTAAAACAGAAATCATTGAGCTTTCGAATGACAGTTGAAGTTGAAATGGCCAGCTGATGGGCAATATCGGTCATAGAAGTCTTTTCAATTAACTTTTGCGCAATCTTTTGGTTGATAATACGAGGGATTTGATGATTTTTCTTGACGAGAGGGGTCTCGGAGACCATTATTTTCGAGCAATGATAGCACTTAAATCGACGCTTTTTAAGGAGGATTCTGGTAGGCATACCAGTCGTTTCAAGGTAAGGAATTTTCGACGGTTTTTGGAAGTCATATTTCTTCATTTGACTTCCACATTCAGGACAAGATGGTGCCTCATAATCTAGTTTGGCGATGATTTCCTTGTGGGTATCTCTATTAACAACATCCATAATTTGGATATTTGGGTCTTTGATATCGAGTAGTTTTGTGATAAAATGTAATTGTTCCATATGAATCTTTCTAATGAGTTGTTTGATCGCTTTTCATTATAGGTCATATGGGACTTTTTTTCTACCAACAAAATAGGCTCCATAATATCTATAGGGGATTTACCCACTACAAATATTATAGAGCCAGTATTGTTCGCTTTTGTGGTATAATAATTACTATGCAGAAGAAACCAACGTCAGCTTATGTGCACATCCCATTTTGTACCCAGATTTGTTATTATTGTGACTTTCAAAAGTATTTATCAAGAATCAGCCAGTCGACAGCTATTTGGAGCATCTGCTGGAAGAGTTTCATTCCTATGATATTCAAAAGTTGCGAACTCTCTATATAGGTGGTGGTACACCGACAGCCCTGTCGGCTCCTCAACTGGAGGTGTTACTGGATGGCTTGACTAAAAACTTGGACTTGTCAGTCTTGGAAGAGTTGACCATTGAAGCCAATCCAGGCGACTTGGATGCGGATAAGATAGCCGTTTTGAAGAACTCAGCTGTCAATCGTGTTTCGCTAGGTGTGCAGACCTTTGATGACAAGATGCTGAAAAAGATTGGGCGCAGTCATTTGGAGAAGGACATTTATGAAAATATCGACCGCCTGAAACTGGCTGGTTTTGACAATATCTCTATTGACTTGATTTATGCACTGCCTGGTCAGACTATGGAGCAAGTTAAGGACAATGTGGTTAAGGCCATTGGGCTGGATATTCCCCACATGAGTCTCTATAGCTTGATACTGGAAAATCACACGGTCTTTATGAATCGTATGCGACGAGGGAAATTGCCTCTGCCTAAGGAGGAACTGGAAGCGGAGATGTTTGAGTACATCATCGCAGAGCTGGAGCGAGCTGGTTTGAGCATTATGAGATTTCTAATTTCTCCAAACCTGGTTTTGAAAGTCGCCACAATCTCATGTACTGGGACAATGCTGAATACTATGGCATCGGTGCTGGGGCATCTGGTTATGTCAATGGAGTGCGCTATAAGAATCATGGTCCCATTCGTCATTATCTAAATGCGGTTGAGGAAGGCAATGCGCGCATCACAGAAGAGCATCTGAGTCAAAAGGAGCAAATGGAAGAAGAAATGTTTCTGGGGCTCCGCAAGAAATCAGGGGTTTCCATGAGTAGATTTGAGGAAAAATTCGGACGGTCTTTTGATGGACTTTATGGCGAAATCATCAGAGATTTGGTGCAACAGGGTCTCATGCAAATAGAGGGTGACCGAGTTCGCATGACAAAGAGAGGTCTCTTTTTGGGAGACACCGTAGCAGAAAGATTTATTTTGGAGTAGGATCATGGGCTTAACTTATCAAATGAAAATGAAAATTCCTTTTGATATGGCTGATATGAACAGTCATATCAAACTTCCAGATGTGATTTTGCTGTCCCTACAAGTGTCAGGGATGCAGTCGATTGAGCTGGGAGTTAGTGATAAGGCCATTTTGGAAGACTATAATCTGGTCTGGATTATCACAGACTATGATATTGAGGTGGTTCGTTTGCCTCGTTTTGCGGAAGAAATCACCATCGAAACGGAAGCTTTGAGCTACAATCGACTCTTTGCTATCGTCGCTTTACCATTTATGATGAAGCGGGGAAGGAACTCATCCGCATGATGGCGACCTTTGTTCTCATGGACCGAGACAGTCGAAAAGTCCATGCTGTCGAGCCTGAGATTGTGGCTCCTTACCAGTCTGAGTTTGATAAAAAACTTATCCGTGGGCCAAAGTATGAGTCCTTGGAAGAGCCAATCAGCAAGGATTACCATGTCCGTTTTTACGATTTGGATATGAATGGTCATGTCAATAACAGCAAATACTTGGACTGGATTTTTGAGGTCATGGGAGCAGATTTTTTGACCCAGTATATTCCCAAGAAAATCAACCTCAAGTATGTCAAGGAAGTTCGACCAGGTGGGGTGATTACATCGGCTGTTGAACGGACTGGACTGGAAAGCAAGCATGAAATTACAAGCGACGGGGCTACCAATGCCCAAGCTATTATCACTTGGCAAGAAATAAAAAAGGATTAGGGTAAAATATATGAAATACAAAGGCTATTTAATTGATTTAGATGGAACTATTTATAAGGGGAAAAATCGAATCCCAGCAGGAGAGGCTTTTGTTCATGAATTGCAAAAGCGGGACATCCCTTATCTCTTTGTGACCAACAATACAACTCGCACTCCAGAAAGTGTTCAGGAGATGCTGGCTCAGAATTTTAATATCGATACGCCCCTATCAACTGTCTACACAGCGACTTTGGCAACTATCGATTACATGAATGACTTGGGACTGGAAAAGACGGTCTATGTCATTGGTGAAGCAGGCCTCAAGGAAGCTATCAAGGCGGCTGGTTATGTGGAAGAAAAGGAAAATCCAGCCTATGTGGTAGTAGGGCTGGACTGGCAAGTCGACTATGAAAAATTTGCGACAGCAACTCTGGCTATCCAAAAGGGTGCTCACTTTATTGGAACCAATCCTGATCTCAACATTCCTACAGAACGAGGTCTTTTGCCAGGTGCTGGTTCACTGATTACCCTGCTTGAAGTAGCAACACGAGTGAAACCTGTTTATATCGGAAAACCAAATGCTATCATCATGAACAAGGCGGTTGAGCACTTAGGATTCGAACGTGAAGAGTTGATTATGGTTGGAGATAACTATTTAACTGATATTCGAGCAGGGATTGACAATGGCATTCCAACGCTCTTGGTGACGACAGGTTTTACCAAAGCAGAAGAAGTAGCAGACCTGCCAATCGCACCGACTCATGTGGTTTCGAGCCTAGCGGAGTGGGATTTTGATGAAAACTAAACTGACCTTTTGGGGCTCTATGCTCTTTCTCCTCTCCCTCTCGATCCTTCTGACTATTTATCTGGCTTGGATTTTCTATCCGCTGGAAATTCAGTGGCTGAACTTAATGAATCGGGTCTATTTAAAACCAGAAACTATTCAGTACAACTTTCATATCTTGATGAATTACCTGACCAATCCTTTTAGTCAGGTTCTAGATATGCCAGATTTTCGTTCATCACCAGCTGGTTTGCACCACTTTGCGGTGGTGAAGAATCTCTTTCATCTAGTTCAACTAGTTGCCCTAGTGACACTGCCAAGTTTCTATGTCTTTGTCAAAGTAATTGTGAAAAAGGGCTTCTTGTCTCTATTTAGTAAAGGGCTTTTGGCTCTAGTGGTTTTGCCTTTGCTGATTGGGCTTGGGGGAGTTTTGATTGGTTTTGACCAATTCTTTACTCTTTTCCATCAAATTCTCTTTGTGGGAGATGATACTTGGCTTTTTGATCCAGCCAAGGATCCAGTTATTCTGATTTTGCCAGAGACCTTCTTCCTCCATGCCTTTCTCCTCTTTTTCGCCCTCTATGAAAGCTTCTTTGGTTTTCTATACCTGAAAAGTCGTAGGAAATAATACTAAGATGTTCTTATTTTGAATAAATAAGTTAGGTATGTGATTCGAAACTATTGTCAAGAGTGAATTAACCAAATCCAATTGTGTCAATCGTTCGCAAACAGTCTATTTTTCTTGAAAAAATAGGCTTTTTTTCTAAAAATCCCTAGTCAAGCGCTTTATTTTTTTGTATAATAGAAGTAGCAAAGTATAGATAAGAAGAGAAAAGCATGATTACACTATTTCTATCACCGAGCTGTACATCATGTCGTAAGGCGAAGGCCTGGTTAGAAAAACATAAGGTTCCCTTTGTGGAACACAATATTATGACCAGTCCTTTAACAAGAAAAGAATTGCAACACATCCTTTCCTTGACCGAAAATGGTACTGATGACATCATTTCAACTCGTTCAAAAATTTTTCAAAAATTGAATATTGATGTAGAGAGTATCTCGGTATCGGAATTGCTTCATTTGATTGAGCAGTATCCAAGTCTCTTGCGTCGTCCAATTATTATTGATGCCAAACGCATGCAGATCGGTTTTAATGAAGATGAGATTCGTGCTTTTCTCCCTCGTAGTTACCGTAAGCAAGAACTAAAAGAAGCAAGAATGAGAGCTGGTATTAGTTAATGAACAAACAGTATAGTTACCCACTAGATTTGTCGTGGAGCACTGAAGAACTTGCTTCAGTGCTTTCTTTTTTTAATGATATTGAAGTTGCCTATGAAGACAAGGTAGAGGCTAAAAAGCTACTGGATTCCTATAAGGGATTCAAATTGGTTGTGCCAAGCAAGAGCGAAGAGAAACGTTTGGGACGAGAATTTGAAACGGTTAGTGGCTATTCGCTTTATCGAGCAGTTCAGGCTGCCAAGGAAAAAGGGGAAGGAAAGATTTCTCTTGGAAAGTAAATTTGAATTTGCTAAAGAACTTGTTAAGAAAGCAGGCCAGTACATCCTTGACCATATGCAGGAAGACCTGCAGGTTGAGACAAAAACCTCTCCTACAGACTTGGTGACCAGACTGGACAAGGAAGTTCAGGAACTCTTGGTTAGTGAGATTTTATCCCGTTATCCTGAGGATATGATTTGTGCTGAGGAAGGCTGTTTGCGTGCTTCGGTGCAAGAGGGCAAGGTGTGGATTATTGATCCCATTGATGGTACTAATAACTTTGTGGCCCAGCAGGAAGATTTTGCTGTTATGATGGCTTATTTTGAAAATGGTCAGGGCCAGTTTGGACTGATTTACGATGTGGTCAAGGGGGATTGTTATCACGGTGGTGGTAAGTTTCCAGTCTGCCGAAATAATCAGCCCCTAGCTCCCTTTAAAGCCAAACCACTTGGAGACTTTCTCATTGCAGGAAATAGTGGTATGCTGGAAACCAATGAATGGGGCTTGGCTGACTTGAGCCGAGCGGTTCTTGGTGTCCGTGTCTATGGGAGTGCGGCCATTAGTTTTGCCAAGATTTTATCAGGGCGTTTGTTGACCTATATCACCTATCTGCAACCATGGGATTATGCTGCCGCTAGTATTTTAGGGGAAAGTCTGGGCTATCGGATTGTGACCCTTTCTGGTGAAGATCTTGATTTTCAAACCAGACAGCCTGTCATGATGGTGCCTCTTGAGATGCAGGAGGACATTCAGTCCTATATTTATGAAAGGAAAAGAACTTAAATGCAATTTCCAGAAGGATTTGTTGAAAAATATGAAGAGATACTAGGAGATGAGGCAAGAGATTTTCTTGCCTCTTTTGAGGAGGAAGCGATTTCGGCCTTTCGGGTCAATCCTTTAAAAGAAGCCCAAGCTTCATTTTCTGATCCTATTCCTCAAACCCCTTGGGGACATTATGGGAAGGTTTCAGGAAAATCGCCTGAGCATGCTACAGGTTTGGTTTATTCGCAAGAACCTGCTGCCCAGATGGTGGCTCAGGTAGCCCAACCCAGTCCTGGAATGAAGGTTTTGGACTTGGCTGCTGCTCCAGGAGGTAAATCAACTCAGCTAGCAGCCTATCTAGCAGGGGAGGGTCTCCTTGTTTCCAATGAAATTTCAAGCAAACGGGCTAAGATTTTAGTAGAAAACATGGAGCGATTTGGAGCGACAAATGTCGTAGTGACCAATGAATCTGCTGACCGCTTGGCCAAGGTCTTTAAAGGTTATTTTGATCTCATTGTCCTTGATGCCCCTTGCTCGGGGGAAGGAATGTTCCGTAAGCAGCCAGATGCTATGGACTATTGGAGCCTTGATTATCCGAGTCAATGTGCTAGTTTGCAAAGAGAAATTCTAGCAGATGCGGTGACCATGTTAGCTGAGGGCGGTCGTCTGGTTTATTCGACCTGTACCTGGGCACCTGAGGAAAATGAAGAGATTGTCAATTGGCTACTGGAAGAGTATGATTTTGACTTGTTGCCAGTTGAACATATCAATGGAATGGTAGCTGGAATTGACCTGCCAGAAACGGCTCGTATGTACCCTCATCATTTTAAGGGAGAGGGTCAGTTTGTCGCCCATTTACAATTTAAAGGGGAAAATCTAGCACTTAAATGTAAGGCAAGTAAGAGTAATCTCAGCCGTGAACAAGTTGTCTTGTGGCAGGAATTTGCCCAAACATTTGAAGGTAAATCTAAGGGGAATCTTGCAGACTTTTGGTGACCAACTCTATCTCTTGCCAGAACTCTTGCCAGATCTAGGGAAGCTCAAGATTGCTCGGAATGGCCTGCATCTGGGTACCTTTAAGAAGAAACGCTTTGAACCAAGTTTCGCTCTTGGCCTAGCCTTGAAACCGAGTCAGGTTAAGCAGTCGGTTGAAATTGACCAAAAAGCGTTTGTAAAGTATGTGGCTGGAGAGACTGTTCAGCTTGAGGAAAGTCTGCCAAATGGTTGGTACCAAGTTTTGGTTCAGGGCAATGGTTTGGGCTTTGCTAAGGTGACTGGAAATGTTTTGAAAAATTATTTTCCAAAAGGCCTCAGATTCAAGTGAAAATGCTAGTCAAAGTAGCTTGTCTATGTTATAGTGGAAGTATGGATTTTTTTCAAATTGTCTTTCATTTTCAGTCAAAATTGGTGGAGATAGTAACTAAGCAAATTTCTAGTAAAACTAAGTTAAGAACTTCAGTTGTCTCCCAATTTTCAAAAGGAAAACATCAATAAATAGTTGAAAAAATTCACAGCATTCACCATTATTTTCAAGGAGAAAAAACAGTGAAAAAAAGGAAAAAACTCGCTCTATCCCTTGCGGCTCTTTTGCTAGCAGGTTCTTTGGCGGGATGTGCTAGCTGGATTGATCGTGGGGAATCCATGACAGCTGTTGGCTCAACGGCTCTTCAGCCCTTGGTCGAAGCAGCAGCAGATGAATTCGGATCTATGCACGTTGGGAAAACAGTCAACGTCCAAGGTGGAGGGTCTGGTACAGGTCTGTCTCAGGTTCAGTCTGGAGCTGTTGATGTAGGGAATTCAGACGTATTTGCCGAGGAAAAAGACGGTATCAACGCATCCGCTCTAGTGGACCATAAGGTAGCGGTAGCGGGCTTGGCAGTCATTGTAAATAAGGAAGTTGATGTTGAAAATCTAACAACTGAGCAACTCCGTAGCATCTTCACAGGCCAAGTAACCAACTGGAAAGAAGTCGGTGGGAAAAATCTAGCCATTTCTATTATCAACCGTGCAGCAAGTTCAGGTTCGCGTGCAACCTTTGATAGTGTTGTCATGGATGGCCAATCTGCCGTGCAGAGTCAAGAACAGGATTCAAATGGGATGGTCAAAAACATTGTTTCCCAGACACCAGGAGCCATTTCTTACCTAGCCTTTGCCTATGTGGATGACTCAGTTAAACGCATGAAATTGAACGGTTATGAGCCGATTGCAGAAAATGTTACAACCAACAACTGGCCTTTGTGGTCTTATGAACACATGTACACCCTAGGTCAGCCTAATGAATTGGTGGCAGAATTTCTCAACTTTGTCCTCTCAGATGAAGCGCAAAGCGGAATCGTTAAGGGAATGGGCTATATTTCTGTCAAGGAAATGAAGGTTGAAAAAGATGCTGTAGGAACGGTAACAGCACTAGAAGGGAGTCACTAATGAATCAAGAAGAATTAGCTAAAAAATTACTTTCTCCCTCAAAGAACTCTCGTCTAGAGAAACTAGGAAAAGGCTTGACCTTTGCCTGTCTGTCTTTGATTGTCATCATTGTGGCCATGATTTTGATTTTCGTAGCCCAAAAAGGTTTGTCGACCTTCTTTGTCAATGGGGTCAACATCTTTGATTTCCTATTTGGCCAAACTTGGAATCCTTCAGGTAAACAATTTGGTGCCCTTCCTATGATTTTGGGTTCCTTTATTGTCACAATCCTGTCAGCTCTTATTGCAACTCCTTTTGCCATCGGTGCGGCAGTCTTTATGACCGAAGTTTCACCAAAAGGTGCTAGAATCTTGCAACCAGCCATTGAATTGCTGGTTGGGATTCCTTCAGTCGTCTATGGATTTATCGGTTTGCAGGTCGTCGTTCCCTTTGTCCGTAGTGTCTTTGGTGGAACTGGTTTTGGGATTTTGTCAGGGATTTTTGTTCTCTTTGTCATGATTTTACCGACAGTAACCTTTATGACAACTGATAGCTTACGTGCGGTGCCTCGTCACTACCGTGAAGCTAGTTTGGCCATGGGAGCCACTCGCTGGCAAACCATCTGGCGTGTGACCTTGAAGGCGGCGCGTTCAGGGATTTTCACAGCAGTGGTCTTTGGGATGGCGCGTGCCTTTGGTGAGGCCTTGGCCATTCAGATGGTGGTCGGAAACTCGGCCGTTGTCCCAACTTCACTGACAACACCTGCTGCGACCTTGACCTCGGTTTTGACTATGGGTATCGGAAATACCGTTATGGGGACAGTTGACAATAACGTTCTCTGGTCGCTGGCCTTAGTCTTGCTTCTGATGAGTTTGGCCTTCAACAGTGTGATTAAATTGATTACGAAAGAAAGAGGAAAGAAAAACTATGCACGCTAAGAAATTAGATAAAATTGCAACAGCTGTCCTCTACTCGATTGCAGGAATTATCGTTGCCATCTTGGCATCCTTGATTCTTTATATCTTGGTTCGTGGGTTGCCCCACATCTCTTGGTCTTTCTTAACTGGCAAATCATCTTCTTACCAAGCAGGTGGAGGGATTGGAATTCAGCTCTATAATTCCTTCTTCCTTTTGGTCATCACCTTGATTATCTCTGTACCCTTGTCTATGGGGGCTGGGATTTTCCTAGCTGAATATGCCAAAAAAGGTCCTGTGACCAATTTTGTCAGAACCTGTATTGAAATCTTGTCTTCGCTCCCATCTGTGGTTGTAGGTCTATTTGGTTATTTGATCTTTGTAGTTCAGTTTGAGTATGGATTTTCAATCATTTCAGGAGCCTTGGCCTTGACAGTCTTTAACTTGCCTCAGATGACTCGAAATGTTGAGGACAGTTTGAAACACGTTCACCATACGCAACGTGAGGCTGGTCTGGCCCTTGGAATTTCTCGTTGGGAGACTGTGGTCCATGTGGTCATTCCAGAAGCCCTTCCAGGTATTGTGACTGGGGTCGTCTTGGCCTCTGGTCGTATCTTTGGTGAGGCTGCTGGCCTCATCTATACAGCGGGACAATCCGCTCCAGCCCTTGACTGGTCAAACTGGAACATTCTCAGTGTAACCAGCCCAATCTCTATCTTCCGTCAAGCAGAAACCTTGGCTGTCCACATCTGGAAAGTCAATAGTGAAGGAACCATTCCAGATGGAACCATCGTATCAGCAGGTTCTGCCGCAGTGCTCCTCATCTTTATTCTCATCTTTAACTTTGGAGCTCGCAAACTCGGAAGCTACCTACATAAGAAATTAACCGCTGCCTAAAGGAGAAGCCATGTCAAAATATAATTGGGATGAAAAGCATATCATCACCTTTCCTGAAGAGAAAGTGGCCCTCTCTACTAAGGATTTACATGTTTACTACGGTAAAAAGGAATCCATCAAGGGCATCGATATGCAATTTGAAAAAAATAAAATCACAGCCTTAATTGGCCCATCTGGATCAGGAAAATCAACCTACCTCCGCAGTCTCAATCGTATGAATGATACCATTGATATTGCCAAGGTCACAGGGCAAATCCTCTATCAAGGAATTGATGTTAACCGTCCAGAAATCAATGTTTATGAGATGCGTAAACACATCGGAATGGTCTTCCAACGACCAAATCCCTTTGCCAAGTCTATCTACCGCAATATCACTTTTGCCCATGAACGTGCAGGGGTTAAAGATAAGCAAGTCTTGGATGAAATTGTAGAAACCTCTCTTCGTCAAGCTGCCCTTTGGGACCAGGTCAAAGACGATTTGCATAAGTCAGCCTTGACCCTATCAGGTGGTCAGCAACAACGTCTTTGTATCGCTCGTGCTATTTCGGTCAAGCCAGATATTCTCTTGATGGATGAGCCAGCATCAGCATTGGATCCAATTGCGACAGCCCAGCTGGAGGAAACCATGTTGGAATTGAAGAAGGACTTTACCATCATCATCGTGACCCATAGTATGCAGCAGGCTGCGCGTGCTAGTGATTACACAGGATTTTTCTACTTGGGTGACTTGATCGAGTATGATAAGACGTCTAATATTTTCCAAAATGCCAAACTACAGTCAACCAATGACTACGTAACAGGACACTTTGGATAGAAAGGAAACAGTATGACAGAAGCGATTTTACAGGTGTCAGACCTGTCCGTTTACTACAATCAAAAAAAGGCCTTGAATAGTGTTTCCCTATCTTTCCAACCCAAGGAAATTACAGCCTTGATTGGTCCATCTGGATCAGGGAAATCAACCCTCCTCAAGGCTATCAACCGCATGGGGGATCTCAATCCAGAGGTGACCACAACTGGTTCGGTGGTTTACAACGGCCACAACATCTACAGTCCGCGTACAGATACAGTTGAATTGCGTAAGGAAATCGGTATGGTTTTCCAACAACCAAATCCTTTCCCTATGTCCATCTACGAAAATGTTGTCTATGGGCTTCGTATCAATGGAGTGAAGGACAAGCAAGTTCTAGATGAAGCAGTGGAAAAAGCCTTGCAACGAGCTTCTATCTGGGATGAGGTCAAGGACCGCCTACATGATTCAGCTATCGGACTTTCAGGTGGACAACAGCAACGTGTCTGTGTTGCCCGTGTCTTGGCAACCAGTCCTAAAATCATTCTTTTGGATGAACCAACTTCAGCCTTGGACCCTATCTCTGCTGGTAAGATTGAGGAAACCTTGTATGGGCTAAAAAATAAATACACCATGCTCTTGGTTACACGTTCTATGCAACAAGCCTCTCGAATCTCAGACAAGACAGGATTTTTCCTAGATGGAGATTTGATTGAGTTTAACGATACTAAGAAGATGTTCCTCAACCCACAACACAAGGAAACAGAAGATTATATTTCAGGAAAATTTGGATAAGGAGATAAATGATGTTACGTTCTCAATTTGAAGAAGATTTAGAGAAATTGCACAACCAGTTCTATGCTATGGGACAAGAAGTGCTATCCCAAATCAATCGTACAGTGCGTGCCTTTGTTACGCATGACCGTGATTTGGCCAAGGAAGTCATCGAAGATGATGCAGAAGTAAACGAATACGAAGTAAAATTGGAGAAGAAATCATTTGAAATGATTGCTCTTCAACAACCCGTTTCTCAGGACTTGCGTACCGTTTTGACAGTCTTGAAGGCCGTGTCTGACTTGGAACGTATGGGTGACCATGCTGTTTCTATTGCCAAAGCGGCAATCCGTATGAAAGGGGAGCAACGCATCCCAGCTGTTGAAGAAGAAATCAAGAGAATGGGTCGCGATGTCAAGAACTTCGTCGAAGCAGCCCTTGACCTCTATCTGAATGGTTCAGTAGATCAGGCCTATGAAGTAGCAGCCATGGACGAAAAAATCAACCAATACTTTGATAGCATTCGTGACCTAGCTACAGAAGAAATCAAGAAAAATCCAGATGCCATCGTTACAGGTCGTGATTATTTCCAAGTGATTGCCTTCTTGGAACGTATTGGAGATTATGCTAAGAATATCTGTGAATGGGTTGTTTACTTTGAAACAGGTAAAATTGTCGAACTATAAAGTATTCAAATGATAAAATTATTGTGAAAGCTTACTTTTTAATACAGTAAGCTTTCATTGTATAGATGGCTTACTTTGTCAGAGGTGAATAATGAACTACATACAGAATATCAGAAAAAAAGTTGGAAAAGATAAAATTATTTTAAATTTTACCTGTGGAATATTAAGTCAATCAGGAAAAATTTTATTACAAAAACGAGCAGATAAAGGAACGTGGGGATTACCAGGTGGTGCTCTTGAATTAGGAGAATCGGCTTTAGAAGCTTTAGTGCGAGAGTTTTATGAAGAAACAGGAGTCGAAGTGAGGGTGGAAAAACTCTTAAATGTTTATACAAAATATTCAGACAGTTATCCGAATGGTGATGAGGCTCAAGTTCTTACAATCTTGTATTTAGTTTCATCTGAAACTTCTATCTCTATAAATTTTTTTACAAGTGATGAAACTTTAGAATTAGGATTTTTTGATCATAGTGACATACAAAATATTGCAATTGTAAACCAGCAGACATCAAGATATGATAAATGATTTTTTTGAAAAATAAGTTCCCAATAGATAGATAAACTAACCACTGTATTTCTATTTTTTAGTAAATATATTTTATGAAAATGTAAGAAAAATACTTGACAAGCAACTTGGATAGCGTTATAATTATACAAAATTAACAGAGAGGTCGTTTATTTATGAAATCGAAAAAATGGATATTTGTTTTATGTAGTTTTCTTGCAAGTTTCTTCTTAGTAGCTTGCCAGTCGGGTTCTAATGGTTCTCAGTCAGCTGTTGAGGCCATTAAGCAAAAGGGGAAATTAGTTGTGGCGACTAGTCCTGACTATGCACCTTTTGAATTCCAATCCTTAGTTGACGGAAAAAACCAGGTAGTCGGTGCGGATATTGATATGGCCCAAGCTATCGCTGATGAACTTGGGGTGAAGTTGGAAATTTCAAGCATGAGTTTTGATAATGTCTTGACCAGTCTTCAAACTGGTAAGGCTGATCTAGCGGTTGCGGGAATTAGCGCTACTGACGAGAGAAAAGAAGTCTTTGATTTTTCAATCCCTTACTATGAAAACAAGATTAGTTTCTTGGTTCGTAAGGCTGATGTAGAAAAATACAAGGATTTAACTAGCCTAGAAAGTGCTAATATTGCAGCTCAAAAAGGGACTGTTCCAGAGTCTATGGTCAAGGAACAATTGCCAAAAGCTCAATTGACTTCCCTAACCAATATGGGGGAAGCTGTCAATGAATTACAGGCTGGAAAAGTAGATGCTGTTCATATGGATGAGCCTGTTGCTCTTAGCTATGCTGCTAAAAACGCAGACCTAGCTGTCGCAACTGTCAGCTTGAAGATGAAGGACGGCGAAGCCAATGCAGTTGCCCTTAGAAAAAATAGTGCTGATTTGAAAGAAGTGGTGGACAAGGTCATCCAAAAACTCAAGGATGAAGGAACTTACCAAAGCTATCTTGAAAGCAGCAACCTTAACAGAAGTTGAACAATAAGAAAAAAGCAGAGTTGGAAGTTATTCCAATTCTGCTTTTAAATAGTCTAAAACATTTTCTAGATTGTCTAAGGACACCTTGGCAAATTGATAAGGGCAGGCACCCAAGTAAGCTTCTTCAAAGAAATCCAAGCCCAGTTGACTGTGTTTGAGACTGGCGATTTTAGGATACTGTCGCAGATCTAGTAATAAACCATCATGTAGAGGGAAATGAGGAAGAGGACAAGGTTTGTAAGCTAACCTTTCTTCGATTTGCTTCTGGTAAGTTTCTTGATTGGTCAAGCGAGCTAGCCGATTTTTCTCAAATAATTGACTGTCAATATAGAGTGATAGGGCTTTTTGCATGATGAGGTTGCTGTCGTAATCTAGGATATTTTTGTAGGCCACAAAGGCTTCTTTAATAGCATTTGGAAGGATGAGTGCCGTTATCCGCAGGGCTGGAAAGAGGCTGGTTGAGAAGGATTTGATGTAAATGACCCGCTCCTCTGTATCTAGATAGTGGAAGGTCTGGCCCTTCTTGGAGTCCAAATCCCCCAGATAATCGTCTTCGACGATATAGACACCATATTTGGCAGCTAAGTCAAGAATAGCCCGTTTGTCCTGCTCTGAATAGGAATGCCCCAGAGGATAGTGAAAACGAGGAATGGTGTAGAAAAACTTAATTTTTCCTGTTTTGAAGTGGCCTTCCAGCTCCTCCAAGTCAATCCCATCAATGCCTCGTTCAATCGTTTGATAGTCCAGACCTTGAGCAATCAAGAGGCGATTCATCCGATGGTAGGTCGGCTGTTCCACCAAGATTTCCTTGGCTTGGCTAGGAAAGGAAATTTGAGAAAGGATAAACAAGGCTTGCTGGGTTCCAGAAGTCAATATCAACTGGTCTGCCTTGCAGTAGAGAGCTTGGTCAAAGAGGAGTTTATGAATGGATTGTCTTAAGTCTTCTAATCCTTCTTGGTTGTCATAGTAGTTGAAGAGGTAGTTTCCCGACCAATCAAGGTTTCATTGATACAGAGTCGGAAATCGTCATAGGCACTGGCATGTTCGTCAGTGACTTCGATTTCTAGATCCTGGTGTTGCCCTTGTTCTAGGACATAGTAACCACTCTGGGGCTTGGCATAGAGGTATTGTTCGTGCCGTAATTCCAGCAGGGCTCGTTGGACAGTATCCTTGCTACAGTGAAAGTCAAGGCTTAGTTGACGGATAGAAGGCAGGCGACTTCCCGTCGGAAAGCGTCCAGACTCGATACCATTTTTCAGATAGGAAACGACCTCTTGGTACTTGCTTTGTTTTTTCATTCCATACCTCCCTTGATTTTGTTACATTGTACCCTTTTTTTTCCTTCTTGGCAATGTCTAGGGTGTTTCTCTCGTTCACATCTAGGGGCAAATGTGGTATACTTAGGAGTAACATTTATAGAATAACAGACAAGAAAGAGAATGGATAAGAACGTGCAGGAACCAGTGAAATTATTTCAATACAATACCCTTGGAGCCTTGATGGCTGGCCTTTATGGTGGGACCATGACAGTAGGAGAATTGCTAGAGCATGGTGACCTTGGTTTGGGAACCTTGGATTCTATTGATGGGGAATTGATTGTCTTGGATGGCAAGGCTTATCAAGCCAAAGGATCAGGAGAGCAACCAGAAATTGTAGAAGTGTCATCAGATGCCCTCATTCCTTACGCAGCAGTGGTACCGCATCAGGCAGAGGTCATTTTCCGCCAGCGCTTTGAGATGACAGACAAGGAATTGGAAGAACGAATCGAGTCTTATTATGATGGGGAAAATCTTTTCCGCTCTATCAAGATTCGTGGGGAATTTTCGCATATGCATGTACGCATGATTCCCAAGTCGACACCAGATACCAAGTTTGCTGATGTCGCAACTCGCCAACCAGAATATAGTCGTGACAATGTGGCGGGGACCATCGTTGGTTTCTGGACGCCAGAGATTTTCCATGGGGTCAGTGTGGCAGGATACCATCTGCACTTTATCTCAGATGATTTGACCTTCGGTGGACATGTCATGGACTTTGTCATCAAGGAAGGCATTATCGAGGTGGGAGCAGTTGACCAGTTGGACCAACGTTTTCCTGTCCAAGACCGTCAATACTTGTTTGCTAAGTTCAATGTTGAAGAGATGAGAAAAGATATTGAAAAGGCAGAATAGGAGACGAAAATGACCACTCATATTATCATTACCATGGTGCTGTTGCTAGCTTTCTTGCTAGGAAGCATTTGGTATGCCAAAAAGAAATACCAGATCAATCTAGCTGTCTTGGGTTTAGGAGCTGTTGCCTTCTTTGTCTCTTCACAGATTTTGGAAAAACTGGTGCATATCTTGGTTTTGCATCCTCAAAAGGACGGCAGTATTGCTCTTTTACAAGACCATCCGCTTGTCTATATCATCTATGGACTAGCCATGGCAGCATTTTTTGAGGAAACAGCTCGCCTTGTTTTCTTCAAATGGTTGGAGAAAAAGAGAAGTTTGGAAAAGGCAGATGCCTTGGCCTATGGCTTGGGGCATGGTGGCTTGGAGTTGATTTTCCTAGGTCTTACTAGTTTGATTAATCTCTACATCGTTCTTTCGGCAGTTCAAACGCAAAATCCACAGATCATGCAATTGCTGTCTGAAAATATGTTGAAAACCATCCAGTCACTATCTGTCTGGCAGATTTATTTGCTTGGTTTTGAACGGATTTTGGCTTTAGGATTCCAATTGCTGTTGACAGTTTGGGTTTACCAAGCTGTTCGCCAGAAGAAATGGATTTATCTCCTGGCAGCCTATGGCCTACATGCCTTCTTTGATCTGGCACCATCTCTTGCCCAAGTTGGCTGGTTGACAAATCCAGTCTTGGTGGAAGTTGTCCTAGCACTGGAGCTCGTTCTGGTTGTCTATGGAACTAAGGTAATCTTTTGCAAAAAATCATAAGAAAAAGGGGGGAACCTCTTTTTTTGTGCAAAAAGCAAACAAGGTCTTTTTATGGTCGTCAAATGGTCTTAAAAATGGTATAATGGAATGAATTTTGTAAAAGGAAGAGTGACATGTCAGTAAAAGAAAAAATGCTTGAAATCTTAGAAGGGATTGATATCCGTTTTAAGGAACCCTTGCATAGCTATAGTTATACAAAAGTAGGTGGAGAGGCTGATTATCTGGTCTTTCCACGAAATCGTTTTGAGTTGGCTCGCGTTGTCAAATTTGCTAATCAAGAAAATATCCCTTGGATGGTTCTTGGAAATGCCAGCAACATCATCGTTCGTGATGGAGGAATTCGTGGATTTGTCATCTTGTGTGACAAGCTCAATAACGTTTCCGTTGATGGTTATACCATTGAAGCAGAAGCAGGAGCCAACTTGATTGAAACAACTCGCATTGCCCTTCGTCATAGTTTGACTGGTTTTGAATTTGCTTGTGGCATTCCAGGGAGCGTCGGTGGTGCGGTCTTTATGAATGCGGGTGCCTATGGTGGCGAGATTGCCCACATCTTGCAGTCTTGTAAGGTCTTGACCAAGGATGGAGAAATCGAAACCTTGTCTGCCAAGGATTTGGCTTTTGGTTATCGCCATTCAGCTATCCAGGATTCAGGAGCTGTTGTCTTGTCAGCTAAGTTTGCCCTGTCTCCAGGGAATCATCAGGTTATCAAGCAAGAAATGGACCGCTTGACGCACTACGTGAGCTCAAACAACCTTTAGAATACCCATCTTGTGGTTCAGTCTTTAAACGTCCAGTCGGGCATTTTGCAGGTCAATTAATTTCAGAGGCTGGCTTGAAAGGCTATCGTATCGGTGGCGTAGAAGTGTCAGAAAAGCACGCAGGATTTATGATCAATGTAGCAGATGGAACGGCTAAAGATTACGAGGACTTGATTGAGTCTGTAATCGAAAAAGTCAAGGAGCACTCAGGTGTTACACTTGAGAGAGAAGTCCGTATCTTGGGTGAAAGCAAGTAGGAAGCTGTAGTTGAAAAGCTGCTGCTATGTCATGGAAAGGGGGTGAAAGCCTATCGTTAGCGAAGATGTATGCAGGTGGTTTTACACCCTGCAAGAGGTAGTGGCGGCCTGACAGAGCCCTGATCTGTTAATCTATGAAAAAGAAGGAATAAATGACAATTGAAAAAACCAATTATTGAATTCAAAAACGTCTCTAAAGTTTTTGAAGACAGCAACACCAAGGTTCTCAAAGACATCAACTTTGAGTTGGAGGAAGGGAAGTTTTACACCCTTTTAGGCGCATCTGGATCAGGAAAATCAACTATCCTTAACATCATTGCAGGTTTGCTAGATGCAACGACGGGAGATATTTTGCTGGACGGTGTCCGCATCAATGACATCCCAACCAACAAGCGTGACGTTCATACGGTCTTCCAATCTTATGCCTTGTTTCCACATATGAATGTGTTTGAAAATGTTGCCTTTCCACTCCGCTTGCGCAAGATTGACAAGAAAGAAATTGAGCAACGTGTAGCGGAAGTTCTCAAGATGGTTCAGTTGGAAGGTTATGAAAAACGTTCCATACGTAAACTTTCTGGAGGACAACGCCAGCGTGTGGCTATCGCCCGTGCCATCATCAACCAACCTCGTGTGGTCTTACTGGATGAGCCCTTGTCAGCGCTGGACTTGAAATTGCGAACAGACATGCAGTACGAACTGCGTGAATTGCAACAACGATTGGGGATTACCTTTGTCTTTGTCACTCACGATCAGGAAGAAGCTCTTGCCATGAGTGACTGGATTTTTGTTATGAATGATGGCGAGATTGTCCAATCAGGAACACCTGTGGACATCTACGATGAGCCGATTAACCACTTTGTTGCCACCTTTATCGGTGAGTCAAATATCTTGCCAGGTACCATGATTGAGGACTACTTGGTTGAGTTTAACGGCAAACGCTTCGAAGCAGTCGATGGGGGGATGAAGCCAAATGAGCCTGTTGAAGTCGTTATTCGTCCAGAGGACTTGCGCATTACCCTTCCTGAAGAAGGCAAGCTCCAAGTTAAGGTCGATACCCAGCTCTTCCGTGGGGTTCACTATGAGATTATCGCTTACGATGAACTTGGAAATGAATGGATGATCCACTCAACTCGTAAGGCCATCGTTGGTGAGGAAATCGGTCTGGACTTTGAACCAGAAGACATCCACATCATGCGCCTCAACGAAACCGAAGAAGAGTTCGATGCTCGTATCGAAGAGTACGTGGAAATTGAAGAGCAAGAAGCAGGTCTGATCAATGCAATCGAGGAGGAAAGAGATGAAGAAAACAAGCTCTAAACTCTTTGTAGTGCCCTACATGCTCTGGATTGCCCTCTTTGTTCTCGCACCCTTGGTCTTGATTTTCGGACAATCCTTTTTCAATATTGAAGGACAATTCAGTTTAGAAAACTATAAATCTTACTTTGCGTCACAAAACTTGACCTACCTCAAAATGAGTTTCAACTCAGTGCTCTATGCAGGGATTGTGACCTTTGTAACCCTCCTTATCAGCTATCCGACAGCCCTCTTTTTGACTCGTCTCAAGCACCGTCAACTCTGGCTCATGCTGATTATCTTGCCGACATGGATTAACCTGCTCCTCAAGGCCTATGCCTTTATCGGGATTTTTGGTCAGAATGGCTCTATTAACCAATTCTTGGAATTTATCGGAATCGGTTCACAGCAGTTGCTCTTTACCGATTTCTCCTTTATCTTTGTCGCAAGCTACATCGAGCTTCCCTTTATGATTTTGCCGATTTTCAATGTCTTGGACGATATGGATAATAACCTCATTAATGCCAGCTACGACCTCGGTGCGACCAAGTGGGAAACCTTCCGCCATGTCATCTTCCCTCTATCGATGAATGGAGTGAGAAGTGGGGTTCAATCCGTCTTTATCCCCAGTCTGAGTCTCTTCATGCTGACCCGTTTGATCGGTGGAAACCGCGTTATCACCTTGGGAACGGCTATTGAGCAAAATTTCCTGACCAATGACAACTATGGAATGGGTTCAACCATCGGTGTGATTCTCATCCTGACCATGTTCATCACCATGTGGGTGACCAAGGAAAGGAGAGAACGATGAAAAAATTTGCCAACCTTTATCTAGGACTGGTCTTTCTTGTCCTCTACCTGCCGATTTTTTACTTGATTGGCTACGCCTTTAACGCAGGCAACGACATGAACAGCTTTACAGGCTTTAGCCTGAACCATTTTAAAACTATGTTTGGCGATGGTCGTCTCATGTTGATTGTGACCCAGACCTTTTTCTTGGCCTTCCTGTCAGCCTTGATAGCGACCATTATCGGGACTTTCGGTGCTATTTACATTTACCAGTCTCGTAAGAAATACCAAGAAGCCTTTCTTTCACTCAATAATATCCTCATGGTTGCGCCTGACGTTATGATTGGTGCCAGCTTCTTGATTCTCTTTACTCAACTCAAGTTTCACTTGGATTTTTGACTGTTCTATCTAGTCACGTGGCCTTCTCGATTCCTATCGTGGTCTTGATGGTTTTGCCTCGTCTCAAGGAAATGAACGGCGACATGATTCATGCGGCCTATGACCTTGGTGCCAGTCAATTTCAGATGTTCAAGGAAATCATGCTTCCTTACCTGACACCGTCTATCATTGCAGGTTACTTCATGGCCTTCACCTATTCGCTAGATGACTTTGCTGTGACCTTCTTCGTAACGGGAAATGGCTTTTCAACTCTGTCAGTCGAGATTTACTCTCGTGCTCGCAAGGGGATTTCCCTAGAAATCAATGCCCTTTCTGCCCTTGTCTTTCTCTTTAGTATTATCCTAGTGGTTGGATATTACTTTATCTCACGTGAGAAGGAGGAGCAAGCATGAAAAAACTCTATTCATTTTTAGCAGGAATCGCAGCGATTATCCTGGTCTTGTGGGGAATTGCGACTCATTTAGACAGTAAAATCAACAGTCGAGATAGTCAAAAACTGGTTATCTACAACTGGGGAGACTATATCGATCCTGAACTCTTGGAGCAATTTACAGAAGAAACAGGAATCCAAGTACAGTACGAGACCTTTGATTCCAACGAAGCCATGTATACCAAGATCAAGCAGGGTGGAACGACCTACGATATTGCCATCCCTAGTGAATACATGATCAACAAGATGAAGGACGAAGACCTCTTGGTATCGCTTGATTATTCAAAACTTGAAGGTCTTGAAAATATCGGACCAGAGTTTCTCAACCAGTCCTTTGACCCAGGCAATAAATTCTCCATCCCTTACTTTTGGGGAACCTTGGGAATTGTCTACAATGAAACCATGGTAGATGAGGCGCCTGAGCATTGGGATGACCTCTGGAAGCCAGAGTATAAGAACTCTATCATGCTCTTTGATGGGGCGCGTGAGGTGCTGGGACTCGGACTCAATTCGCTAGGCTACAGCCTCAACTCCAAGGATACCCAGCAGTTGGAAGAGACAGTGGATAAGCTCTACAAACTGACTCCAAATATCAAGGCCATCGTTGCCGATGAGATGAAGGGCTACATGATTCAGAACAACGCTGCTATCGGCGTGACCTTCTCTGGTGAAGCCAGCCAAATGCTAGAAAAAAATGAAAATCTACGCTATGTGGTACCGACAGAGGCCAGCAACCTTTGGTTTGACAATATGGTCATTCCTAAAACAGTCAAAAACCAAGACGCAGCCTATGCCTTTATCAACTTTATGTTGAAACCCGAAAATGCTCTCAAGAATGCGGAGTATATCGGTTATTCAACTCCAAACCTACCAGCTAAAGAACTGCTCCCAGAGGAGAAAAAAGAAGACAAGGCCTTCTATCCAGATGCTGAAACCATGAAACACCTAGAAGTTTATGAGAAATTTGATCATAAATGGACAGGAAAATATAGCGACCTCTTCCTACAGTTTAAAATGTATCGGAAGTAGGAGTTAAACGGATGAAAACGAATCAGTCAAGCTGGTTCGTTTTTCTTTTTAAAAATACAAAAAACTATAGTAGATTGAATCTAAAATAGTACGTTATGGATTCTAAAACATTTCTAGAAATTAACTTGACTTTCCTAAGCTCTCTGTTCATATATTATTTCAATCCACTATAATAAGCAGCTTTTTGATTTTACTTGACATATTGTTAAGAATCTAATACAATAAAAACTGTAGAACAAAACTATCGCTTTTAGCGGAGCCAAGAAATTACTGGTCGGTCTGCTTTGGTCAGTAGTTTGTAGATAGGCTTATTTGGGTTTTATATATTTTCCGCAAGCAGGTGAATAAATATATCGTAGGAAGAGGTGTAAATAGCCTCTTTATTTTTTTGAGAAAAGGTACAGTTATGTTAAGAAATTTAATTCTTAGTTATAGAACGTTGATGGATACTCAATACAAATTTACTATTACTCAGACTGTCTCCAAACAAACTATAGAAAAATATATTGAATTAAGCTTCACGGAACCAAATTTTCATCATCTTATAGGTTTGCACAAACTAAAAGGAATAGATAAAGTTAAGTGCTTCAATGGTAATGGGGCTCAGAAGATATATAACCAAATTTTGGGAAATCATATCACTTTTTATGATTTAGATAAAGATACATCTCAGCACAAGGCTGCATTTTTATCTAGGGCAACTTCTCTGAATTTAATTTATACGATGCTAGAAAATATAAGTGTTAATTTAAAGGGATTGTATTATTTTGACCCAAACAAAATTGGGTCTAAGATTAAAGCAAAGTATTTATTGCATTTTCAACATAGAGATAAAGAATTTTATTTTTTGTTTGATAAATATGATAAGAAGGTTAAGAACACGGATATTTGCTATCCTGTTTCAGTTTTTAGAAGAAAAATACAGGCTGAGTTGCCAGAAGGGCGTAGTGCAAAACACTATGAAATGAACCAAACCCCCATTCAGCTATTGAAAGTTGAAAAAATACAAGGTGCTAGAACTGTTACATTATACGATAAATAGTTCCTTGGGTTTAGAGAGCTATTTTGAGTATGACAGGTATATCGGATATATGAGATTTGGCGCCAGATAACCGTGAAAATAATAGCCATTCTAAGCCTGATGCTGGAAATCAGAATCGTCAGAGGAAGGAATAGAGAAATCGTGGCTTTACGAACAGAAATGTTATAGTAAAATATGTATAGTGGATGAGATGGTAGCAAGTTTTTGGGAAAATTAAACTTTAATGACAGTGTCTATCTCATAAGATTATTTCCAGTTGACGCGGAACCCAAAAACGATATAATAAGAAAGTTGAGAATTGATTTTCACTTGTCTTAGTCCAGAGAAGTGGCGGTGCTGCGAGCCATCTAAGCTAGGAAGTCATGCTACTCAATCATACAATTGCATAAGAACAAGAGAATGACAAATTCATTGAATGAAGGTGGTACCGCGGTTTTTCGCCCTTCGTGATATGAGCTTGTCTTTTGATTTTTTGGAGGTGTTGATGAAAACATTTCTTGTCAAACAAAAGTTTCGTCTTGGAGGCGAACGCTTCGCTATCAAGGATGACAGGGGAGAAATCGCCTATCAGGTAGAGGGATCATTTTTTAAGATTCCCAAAACTTTTACCATCTATGATGCTAATGGCGAACAGGTTAGTCAGATTAGTAAAGAAATCTTGACCTTTCTACCTCGTTTTGAGATTCAGCTTCGGGATGGCTCGAGTTTTATCATTCGTAAGAAGTTGACCTTCTGGCGAGATAAGTATGAGTTTGATAATCTAGGTCTTCGTATTGAGGGCAATATCTGGGATTTGGATTTCAAATTGCTGGATGATCGCGATCAGCTGATTGCGGAAATCAAGAAAGAACTCTTCCATATGACCTCTACCTATAATGTAACGGTCCTTGAGGACGCTTATGCAGACCTAGTCATTTCCCTCTGTGTCGCGATTGACTATGTGGAAATGCTGGAAAGCCAATCACATTAAACAAGTAAATAAGGAGACAATATGAAACAACTATCTAGTGCACAAGTACGCCAAATGTGGCTTGATTTCTGGGCAACCAAAGGTCACTCAGTAGAACCATCAGTAAGTTTGGTTCCTGTAAATGATCCAACACTTTTGTGGATCAACTCTGGGGTAGCAACCCTTAAGAAATACTTTGACGGGACCATTATCCCTGAAAATCCACGTATTACCAATGCCCAAAAGGCTATCCGTACCAACGATATCGAAAATGTAGGGAAGACTGCACGTCACCATACCATGTTTGAAATGTTGGGGAACTTCTCTATCGGAGATTACTTCCGTGACGAAGCGATCACTTGGGCTTATGAGCTTTTGACAAGCCCTGAGTGGTTTGACTTCCCAGCTGAAAAACTTTACATGACCTACTATCCAGAGGATAAAGATTCTTACAACCGCTGGATTGAAGTGGGAGTAGATCCAAGTCACTTGATTCCGATCGAAGATAACTTCTGGGAAATCGGTGCTGGACCTTCTGGACCTGATACAGAGATTTTCTTTGACCGTGGAGAAGCATTTGACCCAGAAAATATCGGTCTTCGTCTGCTTGCAGAAGATATTGAAAACGATCGTTATATCGAAATCTGGAACATTGTATTGTCACAATTTAACGCTGACCCTGCTGTTCCTCGTAGCGAGTACAAGGAATTGCCACACAAGAACATTGATACGGGCGCTGGTTTGGAGCGTTTGGTGGCGGTTATTCAAGGTGCTAAGACAAACTTTGAAACAGACCTCTTCATGCCGATCATTCGTGAAGTGGAGAAATTGTCTGGTAAGGTCTATGACCAAGATGGCGACAACATGAGCTTCAAGGTCATCGCTGACCACATCCGTTCTCTTTCATTTGCCATCGGTGATGGTGCCCTTCCAGGAAATGAGGGTCGTGGTTACGTCCTTCGTCGTCTTCTCCGTCGTGCCTCTATGCACGGTCAAAAATTGGGCATCAACGAACCTTTCCTTTACAAACTCGTTCCAACTGTTGGAAATCATGGAAAGCTACTACCCAGAAGTGCTTGAAAAACGTGACTTTATCGAAAAAATCGTTAAGAGCGAGGAAGAGTCATTTGCCCGTACTCTTCACTCAGGTCAACACTTTGCCCAAGGCATAGTAGCAGACTTGAAAGAAAAAGGTCAATCTGTCATTGCTGGTTCAGATGTCTTCAAACTTTATGATACTTATGGATTCCCAGTTGAATTGACAGAAGAAATCGCTGAAGAGGCTGGTATGACTGTCGACCGTGAAGGTTTTGAAGCAGCCATGAAAGAACAGCAAGAACGCGCGCGTGCGTCAGCTGTCAAGGGTGGTTCAATGGGTATGCAAAATGAAACCCTTCAAAACATCACTGTGGAAAGCCACTTTAACTATGAAGCATCACAATTGTCTTCTAAATTACTAGCTATCGTGGCTGACAATGCAGAAGTAGAAGCTGTATCAGAAGGAACTGCCTCTCTTATCTTTGCGGAAACGCCATTCTATGCTGAAATGGGTGGACAGGTCGCTGACTACGGACAAATCTTGGATGAGTCAGGTAAGGTCGTGGCTACTGTGACCAATGTTCAAAAAGCTCCGAATGGACAAGCTCTTCACACTGTTGATGTTCTTGCACCGCTTGCCTTGAACCAAGAATATACCTTGGCAATTGATACAAATCGTCGTCACCGTGTCATGAAAAACCACACTGCGACTCACTTGCTTCACGCTGCCCTTCACAATATCCTTGGAAACCACGCAACACAAGCAGGTTCTCTTAACGAAGTTGAATTCCTTCGCTTTGACTTTACCCACTTCCAAGCAGTAACTGCAGAAGAATTGCGCTCGATTGAACAGCAAGTCAACGAGAAAATCTGGGAAGCACTTGAAGTTAAGACAGTTGAAACGGATATTGACACTGCCAAGGAAATGGGAGCTATGGCCCTCTTTGGTGAAATACGGAAAAGAAGTTCGTGTTGTTACTATCGGTGACTACTCTATCGAGCTTTGTGGTGGTACCCACGTTGGTAACACTTCTGAAATTGGTCTCTTCAAGATTGTCAAAGAAGAAGGGATCGGATCAGGAACTCGTCGTATCTTGGCAGTGACTGGTAAGGAAGCCTTTGAAGCCTACCGCGAACAAGAAGACGCTCTTAAAGCTGTCGCGGCAACCTTGAAAGCACCTCAACTTAAAGAAGTACCTCACAAGGTGGAAGGACTTCAAGAACAACTTCGTCAACTTCAAAAAGAAAATGCTGAGTTGAAAGAAAAAGCCGCAGGCTGCAGCCGCAGGCGACATCTTTAAGGATGTTAAGGAAGTCAACGGTCACCGTTATATTGCTAGCCAAGTGTCTGTATCAGATGCCGGTGCCCTTCGTACCTTTGCAGATAACTGGAAACAAAAAGACTACTCTGATCTTCTTGTCCTAGTTGCCGCTATTGGTGACAAAGTCAATGTCCTTGTAGCAAGCAAGACAGAAGACCTTCATGCAGGAAACCTTGTCAAAGAATTAGCACCAATCGTCGATGGACGTGGTGGTGGTAAACCAGACATGGCCATGGCGGGAGGAAGCAACCAAGCTAAGATCCAAGAACTCTTGGATGCGGTAGCAGGTAAATTGTAAACTCGATTATTAATTCTTTGATTATTTTAAAAATTAAGAGTTGAAAAGATATTGTTAAGAGAGTATTCTTATGAAAAGAAAAATTTATCTTGCTTTAAGTATATTTTTTGGTATAGGAACAATTGGATTTATATTTGATTCCAAAAAAATTATTGACCAACTAGGTTTCCAACAATTTATATCTCAAATTATTTTTTTAGTTCCGTATTTGCTTTCCTTTTCTATTGGTTGTATATTAAAGACAGTAAAAAGATACAGCTGTCAATACTAACAGAGATACAATAAATAAATCTATAGATGAAATATACTCATCGACCTCATCGATTGAAATACCAATAAGTGTAATAGAAGAAGAGCGCAATAAAATTAAATTAAATAAATTCAAAAGAAAAAAATAATGAAATTATCAAGTTTATTGTTTCGTTCTTTATTCCTTGGATTGGTTGGATTTATTTAATTTATAGGCTTGTTCGCTATAATATGAAAAAAACATTACTTTTTTTAAGTGATGAATTTATTCGGAATAAAATACAAATCGATTCTTTTTGTTACAGAATATAATGAAATAGCTAAATATGTTGAGAAGTTTGATGAGGTAAGCTTACAATCTACAAGTTTTTGATAAATATAAATATGCTCATGTAGCTAAAGGACAAAAATACAAGTTTGTATAATATTCAACGTGATAGGAACGTTATTGATTATCAATCTAAATATGTTTATAATGCTTCACTACAAGTTGTGAGAAATGCAGAGTTAGAACCTTTTAAGTATTTATGTAAGTATTTTTGATTTTAAGCCTAACGAAGAAAAATCTACAGCGTATTCAAGAAATTGGTGAACAAGTATCACGATTTCTTAATGCTAAAGAGAATCTTGATAATAGATTAGCAAGAATTTTTAAATAGTTTAAATCCTCCACAGTTTATTTTTAAAGTATTATAAAGACGAATTTTTTTATATTATACCAACATTGAAGTTCCCCAAATTAATTTTTAATTTTTCCTACCTATATTTTTTCAATATGTTAGTGCAGGTGGTAATTCTAGTCAAGTTACCTCAATTACACTAAATGAGGAAATAATTGAATTATTAATTACTTATATGGATGAGCAAGTTAAGTATAAGAAAAAGTGCTAAAGTTCAACGTTCATTAATGACTAAAAAAATTACGTGAGTATGTAAAAGAAAGGGACTGTTATACTTGCCAATATTGCGGAGCATCTACTGCTCAACAAGATTTATTATTGCTAGAAGTGGATCATATTATTCCAATTTCAAAGGGTGGAATGTCTACTGAAAGTAATTTACAAACATTATGTTGGAAATGTAATAGAACAAAATCAGATAAAATTCTATAGATTTAGATGAAAATTGTAATGTTATAGAACAGAATGTGTCAATTAGTGATATAATTTTTACAAAAATATAGGTGTTCAAAGATCTATCCATTTGGGTAGGTCTTTTTCATACCAAAAAAGCCAAATCCGATTGGATCTGGCTTGCTTATCATTGTCTGTTAGATTGTATTGGCTGCCCAGATACTTACAGATCTTTCTGAGACTGGGAATTGTCCATAACCTTCTTCATCAATTGTAATTTGACCTTGGTGGTTTTCAAGTAAGTCTACAAAGGTTTGGTTAGCCCATTCTTGGCCGACAAATATTGACTTGCTGTTTTCTTGGTCATTTGAGATCAAGACTGCGATTGGGGATTGATTTTCAGCCCCTGAACGTACCCAACCGATACAGTTAGCGTCATCAAAGTAGTCTGTTTGTTCTCCATAGGCCAAGTCTTTTCGGATGGCTAGGAGACGATCAAGAACTTCTCTGAAATCTTCTTGGGCGTATTTTCCTGAAATACCATAGTAGTCTCCGTAAAAGACACATGGAAGCCCATTTTGTCGTAATAAAATGAGGGCATAGGCTGCTGGTTTGAACCATTCTTCAACTGTAGACTCAAGGGCCTGTCCTCGTTGGGTATCATGATTGTCGACAAAGGTTACAGCCTTGTCAGGCTTGAATTCAACCAAGCTATCTGTGAAAATGTTACGAAGGTCGTAGTTTGCTCCAGCTTGACTGGCTTCAAAGAGATTCTGGTGGAGACGAACATCGACAAGGTCGAAGCGTTCTTCAGTTTTTTCAAGATAGTCCAGATTGGCTTCCTTGTCTGGGTTCCAAAATTCACCAAAAACATAGAAATCCTCACCGTATTTTTCCTTCATATCACGGATGAAATTGCGCATGAAGAAGGAGTCAATGTGTTTAACGGCATCCAAGCGGAAACCAGCTACACCAGTCGTTTCCATGAACCAGTCAGCCCAATCATAGATATTTTGGATGACTTCAGGATGTTTAAAGTCTAGGTCGGCATACATGAGATAGTCGTAGTTTCCGTTTTCATTATCGACTAATTCCTCATTTGCCCAGCCCTTGTTGTCTCCTTGAATCAGATAAATCCCAGACTTACGGCGTTTGGCATCATAGTCTGTACCTGTGAAGTGGTACCAGTGCCAGTGGAAGTCATTGTAGGTATCTTGGCGACCATCAAAGGTAAAGCTGGTCCAGCCATTGATGGTGAAGGGTTCTCCAAGTTCAACCGTACGGTCTACTGGATCAACTTCGATAACCTGAAAGGCTTCCCTGTGATCGGCTGCAGCCTTGTGATTGAGAACCACATCGGCCATAGGTTGAATTCCCTGCGCTTTAAGGACTTGAATGGCTTGAAGATAGTCTTCTTTGAAACCATACTTGGTGCGGACAGTCCCTTTTTGGTTAAATTCTCCAAGGTCAAATAAGTCATAGACCCCATAACCTACATCTTTTTCATTTGTTGCCTTAAAAGCTGGTGGCATCCAGACATGACTGATACCGAGATCAGCTAGGTGTGGAGCATCTTCAGCCAGACGTGTCCAGTGCTGACCGTCGTGGGGTAGATACCATTCAAAGTATTGCATGAGTGTTTGATTTTGCATGATGTTTCCTCTTACTTGTCAATCTTGTTCTTTATTCTATCATAAAGTATCTCTCAGAGCAAACGTTTGCGTAAAAAGAAAAAAACTATTTTAACGATTTAAGATAAAGTGTTGATTTTTTTGTATCAAAGTGCTAGTATAATGGTATATAAAACAGATAAAGGGAGGAGATTTCTCATGATTGAATTTCAAAATGTTAGTAAGTTGTATGGTGATAAAGAGGCCTTGAGCAATCTCGATTTGCAGATTGAAAATGGGGAGATTATGGGCTTGATTGGCCATAATGGGGCTGGAAAATCGACCACAATAAAATCTTTAGTCAGTATCATTTCGCCCAGCAGTGGTCGTATTTTGGTAGACGGTCAGGATTTATCGGAAAATCGCTTGGCTATTAAACGAAAGATTGGCTACGTAGCAGACTCACCTGACTTATTTTTGCGTTTAACAGCCAATGAATTTTGGGAATTAATCGCCTCCTCTTATGATCTGAGCAGTTCTGACTTGGAGGCTAGTCTAGCTAGGCTATTGAGTGTTTTTGATTTTGCTGAAAATCGCTATCAGGTCATTGAAACCCTTTCTCACGGAATGCGTCAGAAAGTCTTTGTCATCGGAGCACTCTTGTCCGATCCCGATATTTGGGTCTTGGACGAACCCTTGACTGGTTTGGATCCCCAGGCTGCCTTTGATTTGAAACAGATGATGAAGGAACATGCACAAAAAGGCAAGACGGTCTTGTTTTCAACCCATGTCCTAGAGGTGGCAGAGCAAGTCTGTGATCGGATTGCCATTTTGAAAAAGGGGCATTTGATTTATTGTGGTAAGGTAGAGGACTTGAGAAAAGACCACCCAGACCAGTCTTTGGAAAGTATCTACCTTAGCCTTGCTGGTAGAAAAGAGGAGGTTTCAGATGCGTCTCAAGGTCATTAAAAAATTAGTTGATATCAATATCCTCTATTCATCTCAAGAAGCTAATCTGGCTAACCTAAGAAAGAAGCAAGCTAAGAATCCTGGGAAAAAAGTAAATGTTTCCGCTAGAGTCCTAAGTTCTTACATTTTTTCCAGTCTCTTGATGCTCATCATGTTTATAAATATAGCCTTTCGTTTTCCTTTTGAGGAAAGGCCAAGTTTTTTTAGTACCATGGTTGCTATTTTACTGGTGCTTGCCTTTTCAACTTCTTTCACTGCATTTTACAATGTCTTTTATGAGAGTAAGGACTTGGCATCGTATAGGCCCTATGCCTTTAAAGAATCAGAGATTATAATTGCTAAAGGACTGTCTGTTCTCTTGCCAGCTCTAGCTGGAATTGTACCAATCCTAGCTTATTTCTAGTCCTCTATATTAGGCTAGCTCCTTCTCTTTGGCTGGGCTTGCCTTTGATGCTGCTGTCCTTGGCCTTGTTATTTGTCTCTGTTACTTTAGTGATGGTAGTGGCAGTACATTTCTTGGCTCAGACTAGGGTTTTCAGAAAGTATCAGTCTATTTTTTCGAATGTGATGATTGGAATAGGAGTTCTCATACCTTTAATATTTGTCCTCTTTCTACAGTCGACTTTTGGAAGTATTGTTGACAGAGTTAGAGATATTCCACCTCTTCTTTATCCTATTCATCTCTTTTACAAAATAGCAGTGGAGCCTTTTTCGATAGAAGCCATCCTAGGTCTGCTCGCTTGGATAATTCTAACTCTTTTCTTGCTTTACCTGACCAAAAAGAAGGTTTTGCCTCGTTTTTATGATGTGATCCTACTTAATAGTGAGGAGAAGGTCAAAAAAGAACGTCGCAGTAAGGAGGGGCTTTCAACTACTAAAAAGGGCTTTTTCCGTATGGTTTTACGCTACCACCTCACCCTCTTGGGACAGGGAACTGGCGTGGTTACAGTGCTTTTTACAAGTGCTTTCCTTCCTTATCTCATGATGATTGGTCTGATTTCCAACATCCGAGATTCTCAGATAGTTCCAGACATTCATCCTCCATACTGGTTACCCTTGTTTTTTATAGCTATCTTTATAGCAGTTGTCAATAACAATATCACCAGCCTGTCTTCAATTGCCTTATCCTTGGAGAGGGAAAATGTTGATTTTCTTAAGAGTTTACCCTTTGACTTTGCTCGTTATGTGAAAGTGAAATTTTGGATTATATTTGCTGTCCAGTCCTTTTTACCAGTTTTGATTTTACTTGGTCTTTCTCTATATCTAGGCTTGCCCATCCTTTCGATGATTTACCTTCTTGTAGTCTGGACCCTTGCAAGTGTCATCCTTTCTTGCCACCATTACTTTAAGGACGTTAAAAATCTGTCAACCAATTGGAGTAACATTACGGACTTGGTGAACCGTTCAAATCGTATAGTAGCAATAGTTTTACTCTTAATTTATAGTGCTATCTTAATGATTTTAGTCATAGCAAGTTTATTCTTGGTTCGGTCTCTCTCCCCTATCCTTGCCATCAGCTTGGGAGTAGGAGTTCTTATCCTTCTGCTTGCTCTTGCTATTTCTGGCTATCATTACTACCTGTCACGCATATTGGCAGAAATAGAAAAAAGATGAGCTAGTTGGTCGCTTGATTGATAAATTCAATTCGTCAAACGCTTTTATAGTTTGTTAGAATGTAGTTGTAAATTATTAAGATTGGTAATCAAAAATATATAGGGAGGAATGTTTTGAATAAGAAATATAATATAGTTCTATTTTTGTTGTTTATAGTTTATTTATTTGGATATTTTTCAATTTCAAAAACGTTAATTCCTATAATGTGTGTGATCCAAGTGTTTTCAATAGAAAATATATTTAGAGTTCGAAATAGAATTATTCAGATAGGTGAAATGATAATAATTGTTGCTTCTATAATATTATTTATTGATAGTATATTGAATTTGTAACAAAAGGCTTTTCTATAAAATCAAACTTTCTGGATACCTGCTGAAGCTGATTTATCTTCTCATCTATCTTCGTCACTAAACTTGATAGCTACATATTGCTGATACACCTCTCTACCTATAATCTCAAAGTTAATCTGAGGCTAGTTTCTTAGTTTGCTATTTGATTTTCGTTGATAAAAAAGATGCTCCTCCAAGACGGAAGAGCATCTTTTGTTGTGATTCTCACACAATTACTTCCTATAGTGAATTGAAAATAGAATAGTACAACATGGTTGCTAAAAAAATTCTAGAAATTAATTTGATTTCCCTAATAAATTTGTTTATATCTTATTTCAATCTACTATAATTTTTTTAATTAGTATTAGTATACCATTTTTTAAAACGAGAGTAAAAAAGCAAGGGTTGTTTCTTTTTTGAGAATTGTCTAAAAATTTGATATAATGGTAGCTATGAATAGAATAAGAGTCAGCAAACGGGTTGAAAAAAAGCTTGCCAAAGGTCTGGTTTTACTAGAAGCTAGCGATCTTGAGAATGTCAATCTCAAGGATCAGGAAGTAGAAGTGCAGAGTCAGGAAGGAACCTTTCTTGGGACTGCCTACCTATCTCAGCAAAACAAGGGCTTTGGCTGGTTTGTTAGTAAGGACAAGGTAGCCTTCAATCAAGCTTTCTTTGAAACGCTGTTTAGACAAGCTAAAGAAAAGAGAAGCGCCTACTATCAAGACGAATTGACAACTGCCTTTCGTCTTTCAACCAAGAGGGAGATGGCTTTGGCGGTCTGACAGTGGACCTGTATGGCGATTATGTCGTCTTTTCTTGGTATAACTCTTATGTTTATCAGATTCGTCAGACCATCTCAGAAGCCTTTAGACAGGTTTTTCCTGAGGTTTTAGGGGCCTATGAGAAGATTCGTTTTAAGGGTTTGGACTATGAATCTGCACACGTTTATGGTCAAGAAGCACCTGACTTTTTCACTGTCTTGGAAAATGGTGTCCTGTATCAAGTCTTTATGAACGATGGCTTGATGACAGGGATTTTCTTAGACCAGCACGAGGTTCGTGGTAGTCTGGTTGATGGTTTGGCTATGGATAAATCCCTGCTCAACATGTTTTCCTACACAGCAGCCTTTTCAGTAGCTGCGGCCATGGGAGGAGCTAGCCAGACAACTTCTGTTGATCTAGCCAAACGTTCACGAGAATTGTCTCAATCGCATTTCAGGCAAATGGAATCAGTACAGACGACCATCGTTTTATAGTCATGGATGTTTTTGAGTATTTCAAGTATGCCAAACGAAAAGACTTGACCTATGATGTGATTGTCCTAGATCCGCCTAGCTTTGCTCGGAACAAAAAACAAACCTTCTCTGTGGCCAAGGATTATCACAAGTTGATTTCCCAGAGTCTGGAGATTTTAAATCCGGGAGGGATTATCATTGCCAGTACCAATGCTGCCAATGTTTCCCGTCAGAAATTTACAGAACAAATTGATAAAGGCTTTGCAGGAAGAGGTTACCAGATTTTAAACAAATACGGTCTTCCAGCAGATTTCGCCTATAATAAAAAAGATGAAAGTAGTAATTACCTCAAGGTGATTAGTATGAAGGTTAGTAAATGAAATTAATCGTTTCAGTAATGCCAAGAAGTTTAGAGGAGGCTCAGGCTCTGGATGCCACGAGGTATCTGGATGCCGACATCATTGAATGGCGTGCCGACTATCTGCCTAAAGAAGCGATTTTGCAGGTAGCTCCAGCTATTTTTGAAAAATTTGCAGGTCGTGAGTTGGTTTTCACTCTGCGAACTCGAGCTGAAGGGGGAGAAATCGAACTTTCTTCAGAAGAATATATCCATATAATCAAGGAAGTGGCGCAACTCTATCAACCAGACTATATTGATTTTGAGTACTACAGCTACAAGGATGTTTTTGAGGAAATGCTGGACTTCCCAAATCTCGTTTTGAGTTACCACAATTTCCAAGAAACACCTGAAAATATGATGGAAATCTTGTCAGAGTTGACGAGCCTAAATCCAAAACTTGTTAAGGTTGCGGTGATGGCTCACACGGAGCAGGATGTCTTAGACTTGATGAACTATACACGGGGCTTTAAAACCCTTAATCCTGAGCAGGAATATGTAACTATTTCTATGGGCAAGGTGGGCAAGGTCTCTCGTATCACTGCGGATGTGACAGGTTCTAGCTGGTCCTTTGCTAGTCTAGATGAGGCCAGCGCCCCTGGTCAGATTTCTCTAGCTAACATGAAAAAAATCAGGGAGATTTTGGATGAAGCTTGATGGCTATACACGTTTAGCTGCCGTTGTTGCCAATCCTATTAAGCATTCTATTTCCCCCTTTATCCACAATAATGCCTTTGAGGCGACAGCTACCAATGGTGCTTATGTGGCTTGGGAGATTGATGTAGCTGACTTGGCAGAAACAGTGGCTAATATTCGTCGCTACCAGATGTTTGGCATTAACCTGTCCATGCCTTATAAGGAGCAAGTGATTCCTTATTTGGATGGGCTGAGCGATGAAGCGCGCTTGATTGGTGCGGTCAATACGGTTGTCAATCATAATGGCAATTTAATTGGATATAATACAGATGGCAAGGGATTTTTTAAGAGCTTGCCTTCTTTTACAATTACAGGTAAGAAGATGACCCTGCTGGGCGCAGGCGGTGCGGCTAAATCCATTCTGGCGCAAGCTATTTTGGATGGCGTCAGTCAGATTTCAGTCTTTGTTCGTTCTGTTTCTATGGAAAAAACAAGACCTTACCTAGACAAGTTACAGGAGCAGACAGGCTTTAAAGTTGACTTGTATGCTTTAGAAGATGTTTCTGTCTTGCAGGAAAGGATTGCCGAGTCGGATTTACTGGTCAATGCTACTAGTATTGGGATGGATGGCCAGTCGTCGCCAATTCCTGAAAACATAGTCTTACCAGAAACTCTCTTAGTAGCAGATATCATTTACAAGCCTTTTGAGACGCCATTTTTGAAATGGGCCAGAAGTCAGGGCAGTCCAGCTGTAAACGGTCTGGGGATGTTGCTTTATCAAGCTGCAGAAGCTTTTCAACTGTGGACAGGCAAGGAAATGCCGACAGAAGAAATTTGGCAGTCCTTAACAGAAAAATACCAATAAAGAAAGGGAGTTTCTCCTATGAAAATCAGAATCGATATTCCTCATCATCCTTATGATATTCAGATTGAAAAAGGTTGTCTGGCTCAGGCTGGTCAATGGTTGCGAGAACTCTGGCAACCGCAAAAAGTGGTCATTGTGACCGACAACCATGTAGCCTCTCTCTATGCAGAGAAGGTCAAACTCAGCCTAGAAGATGCTGGTTTTCAGGTAGCTGTTTTTGACTTTTTAGAAGGTGAAGAAAGAAAAAATCTGACCACTGTTCAGAAAGTCTATGAATTTTTAGTTAAGCAGGGGTTGACTCGTAGCGATGGAATTGTAGCTCTTGGTGGGGGTGTCGTTGGAGACCTGGCTGGTTTTGTAGCCTCTACCTATATGCGGGGCATTCACTTTGTTCAGATACCGACTAGTTTGACAGCTCAGGTGGATTCTTCTATTGGTGGAAAGACGGGTGTTAATACTCCATTTGCTAAGAATATGGTGGGTACCTTTGCCCAGCCAGATGGGGTTTTGATTGACCCGCTTGTCCTTGAAACACTCGGAAAAAGAGAGCTGATTGAAGGGATGGGTGAGGTCATCAAGTATGGCTTGATTGAGGATCCAGCACTTTGGGCTCTCTTGACGGAGCTAGATGGTTCTGTAGAGAGCATTTTGGAACATGCAGAGACCTTGATTGAACATTCTTGTCAGGTTAAGCGCAAGATGGTGGTTGAGGATGAATTGGACAACGGTGTTCGCCTTTACCTCAACTTTGGCCATACTATTGGCCATGCCATTGAAGCGACGGCTGGTTATGGTAAGGTCATGCATGGCGAAGCTGTAGCCATGGGAATGGTTCAGATTTCCAAGGTTGCTGAGGAAAAAGGCCTTATGCCAGCTGGCATTACCCAATCTATCACAGAGATGTGTCAGAAATTTGGACTACCTGTTGACTATGAAAACTGGGATGTTGATAAGCTTTATCAGGCTTTGACTCATGACAAGAAAGCGCGTGGCAATACTTTGAAATTGGTCTTGGTGCCAGGGCTTGGTTCTGCAACCATTCACCCAGTTTCTCTGGAAGAGATGAAAGACTACTTGGTAAAATAAGGAGAGTGTATGAGATATTTAACTGCAGGAGAATCACACGGGCCTCGTCTGACGGCTATCATTGAAGGAATTCCAGCTGGGCTTCCTTTGACAGCTGAGGATATTAATGTCGACCTTAAACGCCGTCAGGGAGGCTACGGTCGTGGTGGTCGTATGAAGATTGAGAGTGACCAGGTTGTCTTTACTTCGGGCGTTCGCCATGGGAAAACGACAGGGGCTCCTATTACCATGGATGTCATCAATAAGGACCACCAAAAATGGCTGGATATCATGTCTGCTGAGGACATCGAAGACCGCCTTAAAAGCAAACGAAAAATCACTCATCCACGTCCAGGTCATGCCGACTTGGTTGGGGGCATCAAGTACCGTTTTGATGATTTGCGAAATTCCTTGGAACGTTCATCTGCCCGTGAAACCACCATGCGGGTGGCAGTTGGAGCGGTAGCTAAACGCCTCTTAGCTGAACTAGATATAGAAATCGCCAACCATGTCGTGATCTTTGGTGGCAAGGAGATCAATGTACCTGAAGATCTGACAGTGGCTGAGATTAAGGAAAGAGCTGCCCAGTCTGAAGTTTCTATTGTCAACCAAGAACGAGAACAGGAAATCAAGGACTATATTGACCAAATCAAACGTGACGGTGATACCATCGGTGGAGTTGTCGAGACAGTCGTTGGAGGTGTTCCAGTTGGCCTTGGTTCCTATGTACAATGGGACAGAAAATTGGATGCGCGATTGGCCCAAGCAGTTGTCTCTATCAATGCCTTTAAAGGAGTAGAATTTGGTATCGGCTTTGAAGCTGGTTACCGTAAGGGCAGCCAAGTCATGGATGAAATTCTCTGGTCTAAAGAAGATGGCTATACTCGTCGTACCAATAATCTGGGTGGTTTTGAAGGTGGTATGACTAATGGGCAACCGATTGTTGTTCGAGGCGTCATGAAACCCATTCCTACTCTTTATAAACCACTTATGAGTGTGGATATCGAAACCCACGAACCTTACAAGGCAACCGTAGAGAGAAGTGATCCGACCGCTCTTCCAGCTGCAGGAGTAGTCATGGAAGCCGTTGTGGCAACGGTTCTGGCACAAGAAATCCTTGAAAAATTCTCATCAGACAATCTAGAGGAATTAAAAGAAGCAGTGGCCAAACACCGAGACTATACAAAGAACTATTAAGGAGTTCCTATGGCAAAAACAGTCTATATCGCAGGCCTTGGATTGATTGGTGCCTCTATGGCTCTTGGCATCAAACGCGATCATCCAGATTATGAAATTTTAGGTTATAATCGCAGTCAAGCTTCGAGAGATATTGCCTTAAAAGAAGGTATGATTGACCGTGCAACAGATGATTTTGCCAGTTTTGCTCCTCTGGCAGATATCATCATTCTCAGCTTGCCAATCAAACAAACCATTGCTTTCATTAAGGAATTGGCCAACTTAGACTTGAAAGAAGGCGTGATTATCTCAGATGCTGGTTCGACCAAGTCAGCCATTGTGGATGCGGCGGAGCAGTATTTAGCTGGTAAGTCTGTTCGTTTTGTCGGGGCCCATCCTATGGCTGGTAGTCACAAGACTGGGGCTGCCTCTGCAGATGTCAATCTCTTTGAAAATGCCTATTATATCTTTACACCTTCGAGCCTGACAAGCCCTGATACGCTTGAGGAAATGAAGGATCTGCTTTCAGGTCTTCATGCTCGTTTTATCGAGATTGATGCCAAGGAGCATGATCGCGTTACTTCTCAGATTAGCCATTTTCCACATATTCTGGCTTCTAGTCTCATGGAACAGACCGCGGTCTATGCTCAAGAACATGAGATGGCAAGGCGTTTTGCGGCCGGTGGTTTTCGAGATATGACCCGAATTGCGGAAAGCGAACCAGGTATGTGGACCTCCATTCTCTTATCCAATCGTGAAACCATTCTAGATCGAATTGCGGATTTCAAGGAACGTTTGGATGAGGTCGGTCAGGCTATCAGCAAGGGAGATGAAGAGCAAATCTGGAACTTCTTCAACCAAGCACGTGAGCAACGACAGGCTATGGAAATCCATAAGCGTGGCGGTGTGGATAGTTCTTACGACCTCTATGTCGACGTTCCCGATGAAGAAGATGTCATCCTGCGGATTTTGGAGCTACTACGTGGAACTTCCTTGGTTAACATCCACATCAACGAAGAAAACCGTGAGGATATTCACGGGATTCTACAAATCTCATTTAAAAATGCTCAAGATTTAGAACGAGCCGAGCACCTCATAACAGAAAACACCGACTATACAGTCGTTATCAAATAAGGAGAAAATCATGTCAAATATTTACGATAGTGCAAACGAACTCAGTCGCGGCCTACGCGAATTACCAGAATATAAGGCTGTCAAAGCAGCTAAAGATGCGATTTCGGCAGATGCTGAGGCAAGTAAAATCTTTACAGAATATGTTGCCTTTCAAGAGGAAATTCAAAGATTAGCACAGATAGGTCAAATGCCAGATGCGTCCTTCCAAGCTAAAATGGAAGGCTTTGGTAAACAGATTCAAGGAAATAGCCTCTTGTCAGAATTCTTTACCAAGCAACAACAATTGGCAATTTACCTTTCTGACATTGAAAAAATTGTTTTTGAACCAGTTTCAGAATTGCTAAAATAAGAAAATAACTATCATAAAGTCAGGAATTTTTAAGGAATTTCTGGCTTTTTATGATAAAATAGGTAAAAGTATTGCAAGTATGAGGTCCAGTATGAAACTAAAAACAAACATTAGCCACTTACATGGCAGTATCCGCGTTCCAGGTGATAAGTCTATTAGCCATCGTTCCATTATCTTTGGAAGTTTGGCTGAGGGTGAGACCAAGGTTTATGATATTCTGCGGGGTGAAGATGTGCTTTCAACCATGCAGGTTTTTCGTGATCTTGGTGTTGAGATTGAGGATAAAGATGGGGTTATTACCATTCAAGGTGTGGGCATGGATGGCTTAAAAGCGCCGCAAAATGCCCTAGATATGGGAAATTCTGGAACCTCGATTCGCCTGATTTCAGGTGTTCTTGCTGGTGCAGACTTTGAAGTAGAAATGTTTGGAGATGACAGTCTTTCCAAACGACCTATGGACCGTGTGACGATTCCATTGAAAAAAATGGGTGTCAGCATTTCAGGGCAAACTGAGCGAGACCTGCCTCCCCTTCACTTAAAAGGGACGAAAAACCTAAGACCTATTCAGTATGAGTTGCCAATAGCTTCTGCTCAAGTCAAGTCAGCCTTGATCTTTGCAGCCTTGCAGGCTCAGGGTCAGTCCGTAATTATCGAAAAAGAATGCACTCGTAACCATACTGAAGATATGTTACAACAATTTGGTGGTCATTTAAGTGTGGACGGCAAGAAAATCACAGTCCAAGGGCCACAAAAATTGACAGGACAAAAGGTGGTCGTGCCAGGAGATATTTCCAGTGCAGCCTTTTGGTTGGTTGCAGGTTTGATTGTTCCAAATTCTCATGTAGTGCTGCAGAATGTGGGCATCAACGAAACGCGTACTGGTATTATTGATGTCATTCGCGCCATGGGTGGAAAATTGGAAATAACTGAAATCGACCCAGTAGCTAAATCTGCTACCTTGATTGTTGAGTCTTCAGACCTCAAAGGAACAGAGATTGGTGGTGCTTTGATTCCACGTTTGATTGATGAATTGCCCATTATTGCCTTTCTGGCGACCCAAGCTCAAGGTGTAACAGTTATCAAGGATGCTGAGGAGCTAAAGGTTAAGGAAACAGATCGCATTCAGGTGGTAGCAGACGCCTTAAATAGCATGGGAGCAGATATTACTCCTACAGCTGATGGAATGATTATCAAAGGCAAATCAGCCCTTCATGGTGCTAGGGTCAATACGTTTGGTGACCACCGCATTGGCATGATGACAGCTATCGCGGCTCTCTTGGTAGTAGATGGAGAGGTGGAGCTTGACCGTGCAGAAGCCATCAATACCAGCTACCCGAGCTTCTTTGATGATTTGGAGAGCTTGATTCATGGCTAAGGTGTTGTTAGGCTTTATGGGGGCTGGCAAATCGACTATTGCAAGAGGCTTGGACCCTAATTACCTTGATATGGATGCTCTGATTGAGAAGCGTTTAGGCATGTCCATTGCGGATTTTTTCGCTGAAAAGGGAGAAGAGGCCTTCCGTCAGATAGAATCAGAAGTCCTAGCTGATTTACTAGAAACAAATCAAGTTGTGTCAACTGGTGGAGGTGTAGTCATTTCTCAGCGAAATCGTGACTTACTCAAGGCCAATTCTGATAATATCTATCTGAAAGCCGATTTTGAAATCCTCTACCAACGCATAGCAGCTGATAAGGACAATCAGCGCCCGCTTTTTCTAAATAATAGCAAGGAAGAACTAGCAGCTATTTTCCAAGAAAGACAGGCCTGGTATGAGGAAGTAGCCAGTCGGGTTTTGGATGTGACCAAGCTAAGCCCAGAGGAAATTATAGAGGAACTAAGATGAAAATTGCTTATCTAGGTCCCAAGGGATCATTTTCACACCACGTTGTGCAGACAGCTTTTCCTCATGAGGAATTGCAGGCCTTTGCCAATATTACAGATGTCATCAAGGCCTATGAGCAAGGCTTGGTGGATTATTCTGTGGTGCCAGTTGAAAATTCTATCGAGGGTAGTGTTCATGAAACCTTGGACTACCTTTTTCATCAGGCTCGCATTCAAGCAGTAGCAGAAATCGTTCAGCCTATTCATCAGCAGTTGATGGCGGTCCAAGGTCACACTAAGATTGAAAAGATTTTTTCTCATCCTCAGGCTTTGGCTCAAGGAAAGAAATTCATCGATGAACAATATCCAGAGGCCCAAATTGAGGTGACTGCTAGTACAGCCTATGCGGCCCGCTTTATTTCCGAACATCCAGATCAGCCTTATGCAGCCATTGCACCAAGAAGTTCTGCAGAAGAATATGGCTTGGAACTGATTGCCGAGGATATTCAGGAAATGGAAGCCAATTTCACGCGTTTTTGGGTTCTGGGAGCTGAAGGTGCGGCTATTCCCTTACAAGCACAAACTGAAAAAATGAGTTTAGCCCTGACCTTACCTGACAACCTTCCTGGTGCCCTCTATAAGGCTCTTTCGACCTTTGCTTGGCGAGGAATTGACCTGACAAAAATTGAAAGTCGTCCACTCAAGACAGCATTGGGTGAATACTTTTTCATTATCGATGTGGACTATACTGATAAAGCCTTGGTTCACTTTGCCCAAAAAGAATTAGAAGCCATTGGAATCCAGTATAAGGTTCTGGGTGCCTATCCCATTTATCCAATATCAGACCATGGAAAGGAGAGAAGATGAGTAAAGAAAATCCTTTAAGCCATCACGAGCAGTTGCGTTATGACTATCTTTTTAAGAACATTCATTACCTCAATGAGCGAGAGAAAAAAGAGTTTGCTTACCTGCAAGGTAAGTTAAATATGGCTAGCGGTAGTGAAGTTTCTCCAGAAATTCATAATGAAAATCACGATATGGAAGAGTCTTTCATGGAACCAATCAATCAGTCTCCGCTTCCATCCTATGGTAACCGAAGTCGTGCAAAAAAATACCAGAAAACTCATTCTCATCCAAAGGTTAAGTCCAAAAAACGTAAGCTTCGTTGGGGGCGCATTTTTGCAGGATTGCTTGCCCTTCTAGCCTGTGTCGGTTTTGGCATGATTTTCATGTTCCTAAAAGGATATTCAAATGCTGAACCAAACAAACCTACCAATGCTAAAGCTGCTCAAGTAGAAGTTTTTCATGGTCAAGATACCAAGGATGGGGTTAATATTTTGATTATGGGAACGGATGGACGGATTGGTCAAAATAGTGCTGAAACGAGAACGGACTCGATTATGGTCCTAAACGTCGGTGGATCAGATAAGAAAATCAAGCTAGTCAGCTTCATGCGTGATAATTTGGTTTATATAGACGGTTACAGCCAAGTCATTAATGGTAGAAAACAGACGGATAACAAGTTAAACGTAGCCTATGAGTTAGGAGAACAAGAGGGGCAAAAAGGGGCAGAGATGGTTCGTCAAGTCTTGAAAGATAATTTTGACTTGGACATTAAGTACTACGCCTTGGTTGATTTTCAGGCCTTTGCAACAGCGATCGACACGCTGTTCCCTGATGGTGTGACAATTGATGCCCAATTTTCAACATTGAATGGGCGTCCACTAACAGAAGCTACGGTGGGAGATGACTTACATGCTACGGAAACAGAGTCTCCAACTCAGACTATTAAAGTCGGGAAACAGCAGATGAATGGTTCAACTTTGCTCAATTATGCTCGCTTCCGTGATGACGATGAAGGCGATTATGGTCGTACCAAGAGACAACAGCAAGTGTTGACAGCTGTTTTGCAGCAACTTAAGGATCCAACCAAACTTTTTACTGGATCAGAAGCGCTTGGTAAGGTCTTTGGGATGACCTCTACGAACGTTCCTTATAGTTTCTTATTGACCAATGGTTTGTCCTTCCTAGGAGGAGCGCAAAACGGCATTGAAAGATTAACAGTTCCAGAACTAGGCGATTGGGTGGATGCCTATGATGTCTATGGAGGCTTGGGGTTGCTGGTTGATCAAAATAAATATCAGAATAAATTATCTCAGATGGGATTGAGATAAGATATGACAGAAAAATCAAAGTTTGAAGGCTATTTATCTAGCAGTCAGGCTTTGATTTTTTACAGTCTGCAATAGCTTTTTAGCCCTTATTTGTGGTATAATGAAACGATACGATAGAAAGAATAATGAACAATATGACTGATTTAAAAGCAATTCAGGCTCGTAGTCTGGAGATGGCTGAATATTTTGTGGCCTTTTGTAAAGAACATGATTTGCTTTGCTATCTCTGTGGTGGAGGGGCTATTGGTACCCTTCGAAACAAGGGGTTCATTCCTTGGGACGATGACCTAGACTTTTTTATGCCTCGTAAAGATTATGATAGATTAGCAGAATTATGGCCTCGCTATGCAGATGAGCGTTATTTCTTGTCAAAGAGTCACAAGGATTTTGTCGATCGCAATCTTTTTATTACCATTCGTGACAAGGAAACCACCTGTATTAAGCCTTATCAGCAGGATTTGAATTTGCCACATGGTTTGGCTTTGGACGTTTTACCTTTGGATTATTATCCGAAAAATCCAGCTGAGCGGAAGAAGCAGGTTCGCTGGGCACTGATTTATTCACTTTTTTGTGCACAAACTATTCCAGAAAAGCATGGTGCACTTATGAAATGGGGAAGCCGTATTTTACTGGGTGTGACTCCAAAATCTCTCCGTTATCGTATTTGGAAAAAAGCTGAGAAAGAAATGACCAAATATGGTTTGGATGAAAGCGATGGAATCACGGAATTATGCTCAGGTCCTGGCTATATGAGAAACAAGTACCCAATCGTATCTTTTGAAGACAATCTTTTCTTGCCATTTGAAGGTACAGAGATGCCTATTCCAGTAGGCTACGATGCCTATCTTAGAACTGCTTTCGGAGATTATATGACGCCACCACCAGCAGACAAGCAGGTGCCACATCATGATGCTGTCATCGCTGATATGGATAAGTCTTATACAGAATACAAGGGAGAATATGGTGGCTAAGAAAAAAATCTTATTTTTTATGTGGTCTTTTTCTCTTGGAGGCGGAGCAGAGAAGATTCTATCTACCATTGTTTCTAATCTGGATCCAGAAAAGTATGATATTGATATTCTTGAAATGGAGCATTTTGACAAGGGATACGAATCAGTTCCTAAACATGTACGAATTTTAAATCCTTTCAGGATTATCGTCAAGCCAGATGGCTCAGAGCTCTTTTGTGGAGAATGAGAATTTATTTTCCAAGATTGACTCGGCGCTTGCTTGTGAAAGATGACTATGATGTAGAAGTTTCCTTTACTATTATGAATCCACCACTTTTGTTCTCTAGAAGAAAAGAAGTCAAGAAGATATCTTGGATTCATGGAAGTATTGAAGAATTTCTTAAGGATAGCTCCAAAAGGGAATCACATAGACGCCAGTTGGATGCTGCGGATACCATTGTAGGAATTTCAAAAAAGACCAGTCATTCTATCAAGGAAGTCTATCCAGATTATGCTTCCAAATTACAGACGGTCTACAATGGTTATGATTTTAAGACTATTCTAGAAAAATCTCAAGAGAAGATCGATATCGAGATTGCGCCTCAAAGTATCTGTACTATTGGACGGATTGAGGAAAATAAGGGTTCTGATCGTGTGGTGGAAGTGATACGGTTATTACACCAAGAAGGAAAAAATTATCACCTTTACTTTATAGGTGCTGGTGATATGGAAGAGGAACTGAAAAAACGGGTCAAAGAGTATGGGCTTGAGGACTATGTACATTTCCTTGGCTATCAAAAAAATCCTTATCAGTATTTATCTCATATGAAAGTTCTCTTGTCTATGTCTAAACAAGAAGGGTTTCCTGGAGTGTATGTGGAAGCCTTGAGTCTGGGACTTCCTTTTGTCTCTACAGAGGTTGGAGGGGCTGAGGAATTATCCCAAGAAGGTCGATTTGGACAAATCATTGAGAGTAATCAAGAGGCAGCTCAGGCAATTACGAACTACATGACTTCTGCCTCAAACTTCAATGTCAATGAGGCTAGCCAATTCATTCAGCAATTTACAATTGTCAAACAAATCGAACAAGTAGAAAAACTATTAGAGGAGTAGCATGGAAACTGCATTAATTAGTGTGATTGTGCCAGTCTATAATGTGGCGCAGTACCTAGAAAAATCGATAGCTTCCATTCAGAAGCAGACCTATCAAAATCTGGAAATCATTCTTGTTGATGATGGAGCAACGGATGAAAGTGGTCGCTTGTGTGATTCAATAGCTGAACAAGATGATAGGATGTCAGTGCTTCATAAAAAGAACGAAGGCTTGTCACAAGCACGAAATGATGGAATGAAGCAGGCACATGGGGATTATCTGATTTTTATTGACTCAGATGATTATATCCATCCAGAAATGATTCAGAACTTATATGAGCAATTAATTCAAGAAGCTGCGGATGTTTCGAGCTGTGGTGTTATGAATGTCTATGCTAATGATGAAAGCCCACAGTCAGCCAATCAGGATGAGTATTTTGTTTGTGATTCTCAAACATTTCTAAAGGAATACCTCATAGGCGAAAAAATACCTGGGACGATTTGCAATAAGCTAATCAAGAGAGAAATCGCAATTGCTCTATCCTTTCCTAAGGGATTGATTTACGAAGATGCCTATTATCATTTTGATTTAATCAAGTTGGCCAAGAAATATGTGGTTAATACCAAACCCTATTATTACTATTTCCATAGAGGGGATAGTATTACGACTAAACCCTATGCAGAGAAGGATTTAGCCTATATTGATATCTACCAAAACTTTTACAATGAAGTTGTGAAAAACTATCCTGACTTGAAAGAGGTTGCTTTCTTCAGATTGGCCTATGCCCATTTCTTTATTCTGGATAAGATGTTGCTAGATGAACAGTACAAACGGTTTGAAGCCTATTCTCAGATTCATCGTTTTTTAAAAGGCCATGCCTTTGCTATTTCTAGAAATCCAATTTTTCGTAAGGGAAGAAGAATTAGTGCCTTAGCTCTATTTATAAATATTTCCTTATACCGATTCTTATTACTGAAAAATATTGAAAAATCTAAAAAATTACATTAGAACGGGGGTGAGCAAGTGATTGATGGAAAACGATTGTTATTTAGTTTGACCATAGTCAGCTATGCCTTGACGTTAGTAAGTGGAATTGTGTATCTGTTTAATAATAATAATGTTAACTTACTTTCTACTTTATTGTTCTTACTGGTTAGTAGCTTAATTGCCTGCTGGAATGATATCAAGTATTACTTAATCCATTTTATTTTCTTTTTAACCATTTTTATATTTCTGGTATCAAGACCGACCATTGATTATTTTAGGGATGGAGCTTTGGATACCTATCATCCGATAGCCTATCGCTTTGCTTTTATAGTCGTCATGGTTTCGATTCTGGGTTTGACTACAGGAGGCGTCCTAGCTCGTTACTTCATAGCTAGGAAGAAAATAAAAGTACCAAATATAGGAAATTCTCTAAAAGAGATTTATGTCAAGCGGTTGCGCTTTGTATCACTAGGAGTTTCTTCTAACTTATCCATTCTATTTCATTAGATTATTTGAACGTCTCTTGTATCGCTTGCAGACGTCCTACTATGCCTACTATGCAAATTTTGAAAGTAAACTGCCTTATTTTACCTACATATTATCGACCTTTACGGTCTATGCAATGTGTATGTATCTGGCAACCAAGCCAAAGAAATTGCAGGCAACAGCAGTTCTTGTCTCCTTTATTGCAGCTAATACCATTCATTTGGCAATCGGGACACGAAATCCCTTTATTTTAAGTATTTTATTTGCTTTTGTTTATTACTTTATGCGAGAGCAAACTGAAAAAGGAAAATGGATTGGGTTTAAAGAAAAGTTAGCGATTTTTGTAGGTTCTCCTATTCTCATGTTAGGAATGGGAGTGCTCAATTATGTACGGGATAATGTCCAGGTTTCCCATACAGGTTTCTGGGATATCCTGCTCGACTTTATCTATAAACAAGGAACCAGTTTTGGTGTTCTGGCTAGAGGTTTTCTATTTAACAATAGCCTACCTTATCGAGATTTCCGTAATTTTACTTTTGGCCCTGTTCTTGATTATTTTGCAAGGGGAAGTTTGGGGGCTATTTTTGGAGGAAAAGCCTTTGAGCATACAACTAATAGTGTGGAACTAGCTATTGATAGTAATAGTTATGCCCATAATCTATCCTATCTTGTTTTGAACAAGGAATATTTGAAAGGACATGGTATCGGAAGTAGTTATATCATGGAGTTGTATACAGACTATGGTATGGTAGGAGTCTTTCTACTTAGTCTCTTACTCGGTATGTTATTTATAGCCATGTTGCAAGTAGCCTATCGCTCTAGAACAATCCTATTTGCTTTGTCCCTACTCATCTTGAACAATCTATTCTTTATGCCAAGAAGTAGCTTTTCAGAAAGTTTCTTCAATCTATTTACAATGCAATTCTGGGGAATTGTTCTTGTGATTATATTTGTAGCAAAAATGCTTACAAAAGAAAACCAGTATCTACTCAACAAAGGAGAAAAAAATCATGTTTGAACATTATTCAGTAGCTGATTTGTTTGCAAATCTTTATAAAAAACGAAAAGCAAATATTCTAGCTCTTATCGCTTTATTTGCTCTCATTGCTGTACCATTCACAATTAAAGCTGTTAAGAATAAAAATACTGTCAAAGACACAACAAGTTATTCAACTTATCTTAGCTATAAAATTACTCCTCCAGAAGATTCAGCCAAAACGATTTTGAATCACCAAATTGGTGGTTATAGTGATTTCTATGGTAAATTGATTGATGGGAATTTGAATGGAGCTTATCTTTTCAATGATGTAGAACCCAGTGAGTTGAAAAAAATTGCCAGTGAATTGGATACGACAGAAACAACCTTGAAAAATTCTACGAATGATTATTGGTGGAAAAAACTGACCGTCTACTATATGATTGACGATGCAGGGGTCGGTGTGAAAATTTTGACACCAAGTAAGGATGTCAATGACTTGTTAGAGCGAAAATTTGATGGATTGATTGAAAAATTTAAACATACTTATGCAAATGTGAAAATTGAAAAATTGGAAACCATCAACTCTAAAGAATTGAATGCAAACGGTGAGACAGCGCTTGGATTAAATGTGAAAAACTTGATTCTCCGTTTAGCTGTTATTGGAGTAGTCTGTGTGATTTTGGTTGTGATGGGAAATGTATTGGTTTATCTCTTTAATCCAACAATCAATAGAGCAGGTGATTTTTCTCAATATCAAATTGATTTTGTAACAGAGATTACAACAATTGCCAACCTAGCAGATGTCTTGTCATACAAAAATGCTGGACAAGAATTGACTATCGTTAGCTCAAATAAAGCTATCTTAGATAAATTGAAACAAAATCAAGAAGCTTTAAAAGGAATGCATTTTGTCGATTTACAAGATGTTCCATCTCTTTTGGAAAGAGATACAGTCCTTCTTGTTGAAGAGTATGGAGTGACTCGTTACAAGAAATTTGAACAAAGTCTTCAAATTCTTAGAAATTTAAATCGTTCTATCCTTGGTGTGGCAACCTTTAAACTATAAGCATTCTGATGTATTAGGTCTTCAAAGTTGGCTAAGAGCTGATTTTGAAGGCTTTTTCTATTTGTTAGCAGAAATTTCCCTTTAGAATTTTCTAAAGAAGTTACTCTAGGGAAAATCTATCCATATAGAGGAGCCTTCTTTTGATAAAATCGTAAAAATCTAGTATAATAGATAGAACTGAAAGTATGAGGTTACTAGCAATGAAAATGAAACAAATTAGTGATACAACTTTGAAAATCACGATGTCTTTAGAGGATTTGATGGATCGTGGCATGGAGATTGCTGACTTTCTTGTTCCTCAAGAAAAAACAGAAGAGTTCTTTTATGCTATCTTGGATGAGTTAGAGATGCCTGATAGCTTTCTGGATACAGGCATGTTGAGCTTCCGTGTGACTCCAAAACCTGATAAGGTTGATGTCTTTGTAACCAAATCAAAGATTGACCAAAATCTAGATTTTGAAGATTTATCGGATTTGCCAGATATGGAAGAATTGGCTCAAATGTCTCCAGATGAATTTATCAAAACCTTAGAAAAAAGCATCGCAGACAAAACCAAGGATGATATTGAAGCCATTCAATCTCTTGAGCAAGTTGAAGCCAAGGAAGAAGAGCAGGAGCAGGCTGAACAAGAAGCTGAAAGCAAGAAAGAGCCCTACATCTACTACATCCTTTCTTTTGCTAAGTTGGCTGACTTGGTAGCTTTGCCCAGACAGTGACTTTTGAAATGGAAACTTCTGAGCTCTACAAGATGAACGAGCGCTATTATTTGACCATTTTAGTGGATATTGAAAATCATCCAAGTCCATATCCAGCTTGGCTGTTGGCCCGTATGCGCGAGTTTGCGGACGATAGTGACATCAGTCGCTCAGTCTTGCAAGAGTATGGTCAAGTCTTGATGAATCACGATGCAGTGCTTAATCTGCAAAAAATCGGATAATCATTTCTGGAAAGCTTTTTCTAGATTTTAAGGAGAGCGAATCGTCTGATTCGTTTTTTCTTTTTATACTGAAATAGTGATTTACTATAATAGGAATTTTCACAAAATTCTGTTATAATGGCTATATTAGAAAATTTCGAGGAGACAAACATGACAGTTAAAATTGCTTTACTAGGATTTGGTACCGTTGCAAGTGGTGTGCCTTTCCTCCTAAAGGAAAATGGAGAAAAAATCAATCAATCAGCACATTCAGAGATTGAAGTTGCCAAGGTATTGGTCAAAGATGAAGATGAAAAGAATCGCTTGCTTGCAGCAGGGAATGACTTTAACTTTGTAACCAATGTGGATGACATTTTATCAGACCAAGACATTACGATCGTAGTGGAATTGATGGGGCGTATCGAACCTGCTAAGACCTTTATCACTCGTGCCTTAGAAGCTGGGAAACACGTTGTTACTGCTAACAAGGACCTTTTGGCTGTCCATGGCGCAGAATTGCTAGAAATCGCTAAAGCCAATAAGGTAGCACTTTACTACGAAGCAGCAGTAGCTGGGGGTATTCCAATTCTTCGTACTCTAGCAAATTCATTGGCTTCTGATAAAATCACTCGCGTATTGGGTGTAGTCAATGGAACTTCCAACTTCATGATGACCAAGATGGTGGAAGAAGGATGGTCTTACGATGATGCTCTTGCGGAAGCACAAAGACTAGGATTTGCAGAAAGTGACCCGACAAATGACGTAGATGGGATTGATGCAGCCTACAAGATGGTCATTTTGAGCCAATTTGCCTTTGGAATGAAGGTTGCCTTTGATGATGTAGCCCACAAGGGAATCCGCAACATCACACCAGAAGATGTAGCTGTAGCCCAAGAACTTGGCTATGTAGTGAAATTGGTTGGTTCTATTGAGGAAACTTTTTCAGGAATTGCTGCAGAAGTAACTCCAACCTTCCTACCTAAAGCGCACCCACTTGCTAGTGTGAATGGGGTAATGAACGCTGTCTTTGTGGAATCTATCGGTATCGGTGAGTCTATGTACTACGGACCAGGTGCGGGTCAAAAACCAACTGCTACGAGTGTTGTAGCAGATATTGTCCGTATCGTTCGTCGTTTGAATGATGGTACCATTGGCAAAGACTTCAACGAATATAGCCGTGACTTGGTATTGGCAAATCCAGAAGATGTCAAAGCAAATTACTACTTCTCAATCTTGGCTCCAGACTCAAAAGGTCAGGTCTTGAAATTGGCTGAAATCTTCAATGCCCAGGATATTTCCTTCAAGCAAATCCTCCAAGATGGCAAAGAAGGTGATAAGGCGCGTGTTGTGATTATCACTCATAAGATTAATAAAGCCCAGCTTGAAAATGTTTCAACTGAATTGAAGAAGGTTTCAGAATTTGACCTCTTGAATACCTTCAAGGTGCTAGGAGAATAAGATGAAGATTATCGTACCTGCAACCAGTGCTAATATCGGGCCAGGTTTTGACTCGGTTGGTGTAGCTGTAACCAAGTATCTTCAAATCGAGGTCTGCGAAGAACGTGATGAGTGGTTGATTGAACACCAGATTGGTAAATGGATTCCACATGACGAGCGTAATCTCTTGCTCAAAATCGCTTTGCAAATTGTACCAGACTTGCACCCAAGACGTTTGAAAATGACCAGTGATGTTCCCTTGGCGCGTGGCTTGGGTTCTTCTAGCTCGGTTATTGTTGCTGGTATTGAACTAGCCAACCAACTGGGGCAGCTCAACTTGTCAGACCATGAAAAATTGCAATTAGCGACCAAGATTGAAGGACATCCTGACAATGTGGCTCCTGCTATTTATGGTAATCTCGTTGTTGCGAGCTCTGTTGATGGGCAAGTTTCAGCTATCGTAGCAGACTTCCCAGAGTGTGATTTCCTAGCCTACATTCCAAACTATGAATTGCGTACTCGAGACAGCCGTGGTGTCTTGCCTAAAAAATTGTCCTATAAGGAAGCTGTTGCTGCCAGTTCTATCGCCAATGTGGCGGTTGCGGCCTTGTTGGCAGGAGACATGGTGACTGCTGGACAAGCAATCGAGGGAGACCTCTTCCATGAGCGCTATCGTCAGGACTTGGTGAGAGAATTTGCTACGATTAAGCAAGTAGCCAAAGAGAATGGTGCCTATGCGACCTACCTCTCTGGTGCAGGACCAACAGTTATGGTCTTGGCTTCTCATGACAAGATGCCGGCGATTAAGGCAGAATTGGAAAAGCAACCCTTCAAAGGCAAACTGCATGATTTGAAAGTTGATACCCAAGGTGTCCGTGTCCAAGCAAAATAAAGAATAGAAGATAGGATGGGGAAACTCTCGACCAGAGGGCTTCCTATCCTTTTTTTGAAAAGAAGTTTATACTCAATGAAAATCAAAGAGCAAACTAGGATGCTAGTCGCAGGCTGCTCAAAACAGTGTTTTGAGGTTGTGGATAGAACTGACGAAGTTAGCTCAAAATACTGTTTTGAGGTTGCAGATGTAAGCTGACGTGGTGTGAAGAGATTTTCGAAGAGTATTAGTTAAACTTGATAAAGGAGAAATAAAGATGGCAGAAATTTATCTAGCAGGCGGTTGTTTTTGGGGCCTAGAGGAGTATTTTTCACGTATTTCTGGAGTGTTGGCAACTAGTGTTGGCTACGCTAATGGGCAAGTCGAAACGACCAATTATCAACTGCTTAAGGAAACAGACCATGCAGAGACGGTTCAAGTGATTTATGATGAGAAGACAGTGTCACTCAGAGAGATTTTACTTTATTATTTCCGAGTCATCGATCCTTTATCGATTAATCGACAAGGGAATGACCGTGGTCGCCAATATCGTACTGGGATTTATTACCAAGATGAAGCAGATTTGCCAGCTATCTACACGGTGGTGCAGGAGCAGGAGCGCATGCTTGGGCGAAAGATTACAGTAGAGGTGGAGAAACTACGTCATTACATTCTGGCTGAAGACTACCACCAAGAATATCTCAAGAAAAATCCTTCAGGTTACTGTCATATTGATGTGACGGATGCTGAGAAGCCATTGATTGACGCAGCAAATTATGAAAAGCCTAGTCAAGAGGTGTTAAAGGAAAGCTTAACTGAAGAGTCTTATCGTGTTACTCAAGAAGCTGCTACAGAAGCGCCGTTTAGTAATGCCTATGACCAAACTTTTGAAGAGGGCATTTATGTAGACATTACGACGGGGGAGCCACTATTTTTTGCAAAGGATAAGTTTGCTTCAGGTTGTGGTTGGCCAAGTTTTAGCCGTCCAATTTCCAAGGAATTGGTTCACTACTACAAAGATCTGAGCCATGGAATGGAGCGAATCGAGGTTCGTTCTCGGTCAGGAAATGCTCACTTGGGGCATGTTTTCACAGATGGACCTCGGGAGTTAGGTGGCCTTCGTTACTGTATCAATTCTGCCTCTTTACGCTTTGTGTCCAAGGATGAGATGGACGAAGCAGGATATGGCTATCTATTGCCATACTTAAACAAATAAAATTGAGAGGGTGGGAGTTCCCCACTTTCTTCATTTCCAGAATACGCATAGAAGGGATTTATGAAAAACTTATTACTATACTTCAAACCCTACATCAAAGAATCAATTCTAGCACCCTTGTTCAAGTTATTAGAAGCTGTGTTTGAACTCTTGGTTCCCATGGTGATTGCAGGAATTGTTGACCAATCCTTGCCCCAGAGAGATCAAGGGCATCTCTGGATGCAGATTGGTCTGCTCCTTATCTTTGCAGTCATTGGCGTTTTAGTGGCCTTGGTAGCTCAGTTTTATTCAGCCAAGGCAGCGGTTGGGTTTACCAAAGAACTGACAAACGACCTTTATCGTCATATTCTTTCCTTACCTAAGAACAGTAGAGACCGTCTGACAACTTCGAGCTTGGTGACTCGCTTGACTTCGGACACCTATCAGATTCAGACTGGTATCAATCAATTCCTGCGTCTCTTTTTACGAGCACCTATTATCGTTTTTGGTGCCATTTTTATGTCCTATCGCATCTCGGCTGAGCTGACTTTCTGGTTCTTGGTCATGGTTGTGATTTTGACCATTATCATTGTAGGCCTTTCTCGGCTGGTCAATCCTCTCTACAGTAGTCTCAGAAAGAAAACGGACCAACTGGTTCAGGAAACACGCCAGCAATTACAAGGGATGCGGGTTATTCGTGCTTTTGGTCAAGAAAAACGAGAGTTACAGATTTTTCAAACCCTTAACCAAGTCTATGCTCGATTGCAAGAAAAGACGGGTTTCTGGTCTAGTTTGTTAACACCTCTGACTTATCTGATTGTTAATGGAACTCTTCTCATCATCATCTGGCAGGGCTATATTTCGATTCAAGAAGGTTTACTCAGTCAAGGCGCCCTGATTGCTCTTATCAACTATCTCTTACAGATTTTGGTGGAATTGGTCAAATTAGCCATGCTGATCAATTCTCTCAACCAGTCCTATATCTCAGCCAAGCGAATCGAAGAAGTCTTTGCTGAAGCTTCAGAAGATATTCACTCAGAGTTAGAAGAAAAGCAAGCTACCAGTGATCAGGTTTTACAAGTCCAAGAACTGACCTTTACCTATCCTGATGCGGCCCAGCCTTCTCTGAGAGACATCTCCTGTGATATGCAGCAAGGGCAAATCCTTGGTATCATTGGGGGAACTGGTTCTGGTAAATCAAGTTTGGTGCAAGTCTTACTTGGACTTTACCCAGCAGACAAGGGAAGCATTGACCTTTATCGAGATGGACGTAGTCCTCTTAATTTGGAGGAGTGGCGATCCTGGATTGCTTATGTGCCCCAAAAGGTCGAACTCTTTAAGGGAACCATTCGTTTTAACTTGACTCTAGGTTTACATCAAGAAGTAACTGACCAAGAACTTTGGCAGGCCTTGGAAATTGCGCAAACTAAGGATTTTGTCAGTGAAAAGGAAGGGCTTTTGGACGCCACTGTTGAGGCAGGAGGTCGAAATTTCTCAGGTGGACAAAAACAAAGGCTGTCTATCGCACGTGCAGTCTTGCGCCAAGCTCCGTTCCTTATCCTAGATGATGCGACCTCGGCCCTCGACACCATCACCGAGTCCAAGCTCTTGAAAGCTATTCGAGAAAATATGCCAAATACGAGCTTAATCTTGATTTCTCAAAGAACGTCGACACTTCAGATGGCTGACCAGATTCTCCTCTTGGAAAAAGGTGAGCTCTTAGCTATTGGCAAGCACGAGGATTTGATGAAGACTAGTCAAGTCTATCGTGAAATTAATGCATCCCAACATGGAAAGGAGGACTAATATGAGACGACAAACTGCAAACCAGACGCTCAAACGTTTGGCAAAAGATTTATCCAGCCATCCGTTCCTTCTTTCCTAGCCTTTCTAGGAACTATTGCTCAAGTTGGTTTATCGATTTACCTACCTATCTTAATTGGGCAGGTCATCGACCAAGTTCTAGTAACTGGCTCTTCACCAGTTTTTTGGCAGATTTTCCTCCAGATGATCTTGGTAGTCATAGGAAATACACTGGTACAATGGGTAAATCCTCTTCTTTATAATCGCCTAATCTTCTCTTATACCAGAGACTTGCGAGAGAGAATCATCCATAAGCTCCATCGATTACCGATTGCTTTTGTGGATCGGCAAGGCAGTGGAGAGATGGTCAGTCGTGTAACCACGGATATAGAACAGTTGGCAGCTGGTTTGACCATGATTTTTAACCAATTTTTCATTGGTATTTTGATGATTTTGGTTAGTATTCTAGCCATGCTTCAGATTCATCTCCTCATGACTCTCTTAGTCTTGCTGTTGACGCCACTGTCTATGGTGATTTCACGCTTTATTGCCAAACGCTCCTATCATCTCTTCCAGAAGCAAACAGAGACGCGGGGGATTCAGACTCAGTTGATTGAAGAGTCGCTTAGTCAGCAGACCATTATCCAGTCCTTCAATGCTCAAACAGAGTTTATCCAAAGACTGTACGAGGCTAATAACAACTACGCAGGCTATTCTCAGTCAGCCATCTTTTATTCATCAACGGTCAATCCTTCGACTCGCTTTGTCAATGCGCTTATTTACGCTCTTCTTGCTGGAGTAGGAGCTTATCGTATCATGATGGGTTCAACCTTGACAATCGGGCGTTTAGTGACCTTTTTAAACTATGTTCAGCAGTATACCAAGCCCTTTAACGATATTTCTTCAGTTCTAGCTGAGTTGCAAAGTGCTCTGGCTTGTGCAGAGCGCGTCTATGCTATCTTAGAAAGTCCTGAGGTGGCTGAAACAGGCAAGGAAGTCTTAACCAGTGACCAAGTCAAAGGAGCTATTTCTTTTAAACATGTTTCTTTTGGCTACCATCCTGAAAAGATTTTGATTAAGGATTTATCTATTGATATTCCAGCTGGTAGCAAGGTGGCCATCGTTGGTCCGACAGGTGCTGGAAAGTCAACTCTTATCAATCTTCTCATGAGTTTTTACCCTATTAACTCAGGAGATATCTTGCTAGATGGTTGTTCCATTTACGACTATACCCGAGCATCATTGAGACAGCAGTTTGGCATGGTTCTACAAGAAACCTGGCTCAAGCAAGGAACCATTCATGACAATATTGCCTTTGGCAATCCTGATGCCAGTCGAGAACAAGTGATTGCTGCTGCAAAGGCAGCCAATGCGGACTTTTTCATCCAACAGTTGCCACAGGGATACGATACCAAGTTGGAAAATGCAGGAGAATCTCTCTCTGTTGGGCAAGCCCAGCTCTTGACCATCGCCCGAGTCTTTCTAGCTATCCCTAAGATTCTTATCTTAGACGAGGCGACTTCCTCCATCGATACGCGGACAGAAGTGCTGGTACAGGATGCATTTGCTAAACTCATGAAGGGGCGCACTAGCTTTATCATTGCCCACCGTTTGTCAACCATTCAGGATGCAGATTTGATTCTTGTCTTGGTAGATGGTGCCATTGTGGAGCATGGGAACCATCAGGACCTCATGGCTAGAAAGGGCAAGTATTATCAAATGCAGCAAGCTGCAGCTTTTAGCTCTGGATAATCCTTTCTATTTTGAAATCTTATGGACGAAAAAAGTTGCCTTAGGGTGACTTTTTTGTTACAATAGCTAGAAAAATTATTCACTGTAAATTGTCTTTTAGAAAAGGAGTCTAGAATGAAAGTCTATCAGCATGTAAATATCGTGACTTGTGACCAAGATTTCCATGTTTATTTGAATGGAATCTTAGCAGTTAAGGATTCTCAAATCGTCTATGTCGGTCAAGAGAAGCCAGAGATTTTAGAGCAAGCTGAGCAGATTATAGACTATCAGGGAGCCTGGATTATGCCGGGATTGGTCAATTGCCACACCCATTCTGCTATGACAGGTTTGCGAGGGATCCGAGATGACAGTAACCTCCATGAATGGCTCAATGATTATATCTGGCCTGCAGAAGCTGAGTTTACTCCAGACATGACTACCAAAGCGGTCAAAGAAGCTCTGACAGAAATGCTTCAGTCAGGAACAACAACCTTTAACGATATGTATAATCCCAATGGAGTGGAGATTGAGCAGATTTATCAGGCAGTCAAGGCTTCCAAGATGCGTTGTTATTTCTCACCGACCCTCTTTTCTTCAGAGGCAGAAACGACTGCTGAGACTATTACTAGAACTCGAGCTATCATCGAGACAATCATAGGATATGAAAATCCAAATTTCAAGGTAATGGTAGCCCCACATTCTCCATACAGCTGTAGTAAAGATTTGCTGGAAAAGAGCTTGGAAATGGCAAAAGAGCTGAATATTCCCATCCATATCCATGTGGCGGAAACCAAGGAAGAATCAGGAATTATCTTGAAACGCTACGGAAAACGCCCCCTAGCCTTTCTAGAAGAACTAGGTTACTTAGATCATCCGTCTGTCTTTGCTCATGGGGTCGAATTAAATGAGCGAGAAATTGAACGCCTGGCAACTTCTCAAGTGGCTATCGCCCATAATCCTATCAGTAACCTCAAATTGGCCTCAGGGATTGCTCCCATCATCCAACTGCAAAAAGCAGGGGTAGCAGTCGGTATTGCGACTGACTCGGTTGCTTCCAATAACAATCTAGATATGTTTGAGGAAGGACGGACAGCAGCTCTTCTTCAGAAGATGAAAAGTGGAGATGCCAGACAATTTCCTATCGAAACAGCTCTAAAGGCACTGACAATCGAAGGGGCCAAGGTCCTTGGAATGGAAAATGAAATAGGAAGTCTGGAAGTTGGCAAGCAAGCAGATTTTCTCGTTATTCAACCGCAAGGAAAAATTCATCTCCAACCTCAGGAAAATATGCTCTCTCATCTGGTTTATGCTGTCAAGTCCAGTGATGTAGATGATGTTTATATCGCTGGAGAACAGGTTGTTAAGCAAGGTCAAGTCCTGACAGTAGAACTTTAACAGAAAAATCACGAAAAATTTTAAAAAAAGTTTGCAAAAATCTTGCATTCTTTTTTTAACTATGCTATACTTATATACGGTTTGAAAAAACTGCCTAAGACAGTAGGGGAGCTTGACTCATAAATATCCTACCGAGGACAAAACGTATCATGTAAAAAGAAGCGTATTGTACTTTCGTGTCTAGGTTTGGGCGCGTTTTTCTTTTGAAAAATTTCCCCAAGCAAAATAATAACGGAGGTGAACACACTAATGAGTGAAGCAATTATTGCTAAAAAAGCGGAACTAGTTGACGTAGTAGCTGAAAAAATGAAAGCTGCTGCATCTATCGTCGTTGTTGACGCTCGTGGTTTGACAGTTGAGCAAGATACAGTTCTTCGTCGTGAGCTTCGTGGAAGCGAAGTTGAGTATAAAGTTATTAAAAAAACTCAATCTTGCGTCGTGCAGCTGAAAAAAAGCTGGTCTTGAAGAACTTGCATCAGTATTTGTTGGACCATCTGCAGTAGCATTTTTCTAACGAAGATGTTATCGCACCAGCGAAAATCTTGAACGACTTTTTCTAAAAAAACGCTGAAGCACTTGAAATCAAAGGTGGTGCAATCGAAGGCGCTGTCGCATCTAAAGAAGAGATTCTTGCACTTGCAACTCTTCCAAACCGCGAAGGACTTCTTTCTATGCTCCTTTCTGTACTTCAAGCGCCAGTGCGCAACGTTGCTCTTTGCAGTCAAAGCGGTTGCAGACAACAAAGAAGACGCAGCTTAATCTTAAGCTACGCAGCGTAGCCTAGCTACGAAAAAAATCTATTATAAATTTAAAAACATATTTGGAGGAAATAACAATGGCATTGAACATTGAAAACATTATTGCTGAAATTAAAGAAGCTTCAATCCTTGAATTGAACGACCTTGTAAAAAGCTATCGAAGAAGAATTTGGTGTAACTGCAGCTGCTCCTGTAGCTGTTGTCTGCAGACTGGTGTTGCTGACGCTGGTGCTTGCTAAAGATTCATTCGACGTTGAATTGACATCTGCAGGCGACAAAAAAGTTGGCGTTATCAAAGTTGTACGTGAAATCACAGGTCTTGGTCTTAAAGAAGCTAAAGAACTTGTTGACGGTGCACCAGCACTTGTTAAAGAAGGCGTTGCAACTGCAGAAGCTGAAGAAATCAAAGCTAAATTGGAAGAAGCTGGAGCTTCAGTCACTCTTAAATAATAGAGCGACTACATTAGTAGCTTAAAAACATGATTAAACCGCTATTCTTAGGACTAGCGGTTTTTTATTTTATGTGCCAGGGGGCAAAAAAGGGGCAAAACTATTTATAAATTTTATCTAGTACATCAACAACTTTCGACTTGATGTTCTTGGTTACGTGAGTATAGATTTCCATTGTGGTCTTTCCGTTATCTTTATGCCCAACTCTTTGCGTGATGGCTTTTAAAGGGATGTTATTTTCAGCAAGTGTACTGATTAGTGTATGACGTAGTATATGTGGGTGAAGTGGTTTGTTGATTGGCTTCTTTAAAGTGGAGTTTGCATTTTTCATGAGCTTGCCGATACTTGATTTATGAATGGGAATTCCATTGGCTGATACAAATATAAATCCCATATCTTTATAGTTTGGGTTTGTATTCTTTCTTAGTTTATGTAACTCTATGAATTCTTCAATGATTTCAATTTCTTTTTTTGTTAGGTCAACTACTCTGATAGATGATAAGGTCTTAGGTGTGGTTTTAACACCCTCTGAACCTTTACGGGTTGGGTCTAAAGTCCCGTTGATAGTGATAGTACGGTTTTTCTTGTCGTAGTTTTCAAATTTAAGCGCACCCGCTTCGCCGACTCGGCAACCATTTAAAGCCATAAACTCAGCCATACGAGCGACGTGATAGCCCCGATTATAGCTTTTCATAGCTTTTAAAAGCCTTTTTAATTCGCTTTGCTCAAGGAACTTATCTTCAATCTTTTCCATATTTTCATATGCGACAACCTTTTTAGGAAGTCTCACACGCTGGATAGGATTGCTATCTACCAGTTCCATATCAAGCGCATATTTAAAGACCATGCTTAGTACTGACTTTTGCTTTTTGAGTTTGATATGATTTTCTTCCGAGTCAGTAAAGTACTGTTGAGTGTACTTCGCAGTGATATTTTTTATTTTCACGTCAGGCGCAAAAGTATCTTTTACTTCATCTACAGCATAGACCATGGTCTTTATGGTAGAAGACTTGATTGACTTTTTATGAAGTTCCCACCAATCACTTAGTACGTCTGTAAAAAGCATATCTGTAGTAGTAAGACTTTGTAGTTTTTCTGCTATCTTCTCATCCAGTTGTTTCTGAGCTTCTTTCTTAGCCCTGCTTGAGCCAGAGTCAAGGGTTACAGACACCCTTTTCCATTTCTCGGTATAAGGGTCTTTGTATCGCTCAAAAAATTTGTATTTTCCGTTAGGAAGTTCTTCCATCCACATTGATTTTCACCTCATTTCTTGATAAAATAGGTATAGTAAAGCAGGCTTTTTAATGCCTTTTACTATCCAGGATATCCTCATGCTCAGACTCGCCAAAGTTTGAGAGCGTGGGGATTTTTTAGTTTTTAAAAAGGGAAGCAACGGTTAAGTTACTTCCCCTGGCACGCTAAGGTGCAAAGTTTAAAATTATGAGGGCTTGCCTCTAAGTAACTTAATTATATCATAGACTCAAACTTATTCCAAGCCGATGCCAACTTTGGCAGTTAATAAGTAAGCACCATCTTCTTGTTTGCTGAATGTTAGAGTAACGCTTCGGAGTTTTGTTCCTGCTGAAGAATATGAAACCGTTCTGCTTTCATGGTCATTGACAGTAGTAGTGTTTATATTGTTTGGCTCTCCATGAACGCTAACAATATCGTCGTAGTTAGTTCCGCCAGCTCCATAATTCATGATGTCGCCCATCTGAAGAGCGTCAAACTGTTCTTTTGTCCAGTTAAATTTAGCATCCTCTTCTTTTTGTGATGATTCGATAGAAGAACTTACTGAGCTAACAGTTTCTTCAACGTTTTTAGCAACGTTATTCAAAGCACGGGCATACATCAATTGCGTAGCGATAACAATAACCATTGATACGACTGCTAAGACTGTACCAATGATAGCCAACATTTTTGGCCTTTTTCTGTTGATAGCTAGACCTATCAAGCCTAATATAAGCGCTAAGATAGCAATAACAAAAGATAGATTGTTAATAATAGGCATCCAAGACCCAAATAGAGCGATTGCTCCGAAAATAATAGCCAAAATACCTAAAACTTTGCGTTCTTCATTCATAATGAAACCTCTCTCAGCTTTTAATGTGGTTCAGTTATTGCACATTTTTTATTTCCGTTTTTTACATGCCAACTATTTCAAAAATGGAAATAGTTGTTAAATAAAAAATTAAAAGCCCAACTCATAAGAGCAGGGCTAGAATTGTCCTCTTGGGACAGTATCATCTATTTTGTCGTCAAGCGACCTTATGATTTAATTCTAACCCTAATTTTAAAAAAAGTCAATTTTTTATTTAATATAAATCTAGCCCAAGAACTTCTTTTATCTTGTCTAGTAGTTTTTTATGGTCGTTTGTATCTAGTTTGTAAGCTGGTTTATAGACTTTATCATATAACTCTTTTCCTGTTGCATCTAGCATCACTTGTCCATCGCTATCAATCTTTTTCTTTGTTTTATAGACGATTTTCCGTTTGTCTATTTCTTGGATTTTTCGGACATAAGCATAGGCTTTTGGCTTGGAAGGAGTGTTTTGATATTTATTATTTTCAATCGTGATACCACCACGATATTTCTTTCCTGATTTTTTACCAGTTAAAGGTGCTACTAGTAGTGTTCCATCGGCTTTGTCAGGAGTTGTTAAGATGATAGCGTAGTGTTTTCCGTAAAATTCATTCCCACCTTTTTGTGGGAAGTTGATTAGATAAACTTCGCCTTGTTGAAATTTCATATAATGCTCCAGATAATAAAATAAGGTGTACCTCTTAGAAGTACACCAGACAGTTTTGTCCTTGACGAACAAGGCTTTATAAGTAAATATCGTATCCTTGACGAACAAGGCTTTTGACATTATTAGTGTACTTCTTTTTTAAAATTTTGTCAAGTGGTTGTTTCCAAAATGGAAAACAGCTGGTTCTATTCCCCTCTATACACCCCGACAACTGCATAGATCTTGATGTGTGTGTCTTCGGCTGGTGGGAAGTCTAGGATGATGTCCTCGTACTTGTCATTGAGCGATACGAGGCGTAAGCGTCCGTTTTCGGTATATATCTTCTTGAAGTAAGAACGGTCTCCGTATGCGATAACTGCTAGGTCTCCACTATAGGTAGTCAGTCCTTTGTCTACTAAATAGAGAATGTCTCCGTCTTGGTAGTCAGGTTGCATGGAGTCTCCGCTAACTTTAGTCGCAATATCGTAGCGTGGTGGTCGCTCGTCAACCTCTATAGTCTCTCTGTCTGTATCGTCGTATCCGAATCCATAGTTGAATCCACAAGCTGCTGCCGTCTCAGATACTACCTCAACTTTGTACAAACTGATAACCTCCGATACTTCGTTTATCTTCGTTTCTTCTTCGTTTTTCTGCTCGTTCAGTTGCCTCTCAGCATAGGTTAGGACTTTGCCTTGTCTAGGCGGTTCTAGTTGGTCGTAGATGGATTGGATTGGGGAAGTGGTGGGTGCAGGAGAATTTGATAACCTTGGGTCAATAACTTCAATAGGAACTTCAAAGAAATCAGCAAGTATTTCTGCATTCTTTTTGGAAGGTAATCTTTTTCCTGCAAAATATTGGCTTAGTGTGCTTTGAGATATACCTGAACCCTTAACAATATCTTGCTGATTATATCCTTTTTCTTGTTTTAATTTGTTCAAATTATCAGATATGTCTGTTCTCAGTTTCAACTCTAATGGAGTAAGCGTTCCTCTTCCTACCATAGTAATCCCCTTCCTATATTCTTTTAATGAGATTGTATCACATTTTTAAAGAAAATCAAAATTATTTTAAAAAAAATCAAAAAAATTATTGACAATATCTCATTAATGCGATATAATTAAATCAAGCTTAAGGAAATAACAAAAACAAAGCGGAGGGAAACACAATGAATAAAGGACTTACAACACAAGAACAAATCGCACTAGCAAAAGAAATCTTACAAGTTAAGAACCGCAGAGAACGCTCACTTAAACTAGGAGAAATCCTAGATCGTGAAAAACTATCATCAGATGATATGTACGCATTGTACAACACAATACTAACAGCCATCAGAGTTTACGGCGATGTCATCGGATTCGATGATAAAGACTTTCAAGAAATGGCTCTTACAATCTTAGTTCTTGAAAAGGTTGAAGAGGCTAAACAAGCTAGGGTAGCGTAGAGAGGTGCAATTCCTCTCCTAGCTATTGCTCTAAGAGCAAAATAAAAAAGGAGGTAAGGCAATGAGTGAGGAAACTGGATTGATAATCCTAGCAGGATTTGTGATTGTATCTTTCACTATTCGTCAGATAGTGAAGTACCGATGTGATAAAAAAGATAAGGAGTAGAAAAGATTATGGCAGATTTAATTTCGGAAAAAGGTTTGAAAAACTCTATACCAGTTGCAGAGATAGCTACAGCAGTTATTACTCTATCAAACGGTAAGAGAATAGAAGTGACAAATCCTGTAATGCAAATTGTTGAATTATTCCAATTTGTTGAAAATCCTAAAAATAGATTTTTAAATATAGGTGGCGTTATGGTTAATATCAATCAAATAGCGACTATGAAGTGGATTGCTGAAAATCCTTTTAAAGGCGATGTGTAGGTAGAGAAGTAGAAGATGAATGAACTTGAATTAAGGGGCGGTCAGATTTATCTTGACGGAAACCTTTTAAAAGGGGTAGAGAAATTCAAATTAAAAAGCACGGCTGAAAACAACTGTGCTGAGTTATTTGTGAAATTACTGGTTGAATTGCCCTGAGATTAGTTCTGCAATAATGGATAAAAAGACTCCAGCAAGTTACCAAGTCGCTGGAGGTGTGGATTTTTTATAGATCAACGTTGGTAAGACTGAAATCACTTCGGAGGTTCCACTTCCTACACATGCATCATTCACTGCGAATACTAATTCTCGGGAAGTTCTGGGGAAAGAGTTAAAGTTTCCACCCTACTCGTACATTTGCTATCACAAAAGCACGGCAGGTCGATAACTCATTCCCTTTTCTCCACACTAGTTACTTGTCAGTTGGAAAGACTGATGTTCATTAGTGAGAACGTTTTTCAAAGGTTAATCACATTTCTATACAAAAACTCGGACAAATAAAGCGTCCTCCCTTCGTAAAGATATATTCATTATGCAAAATCAAGTTGATTAACGCATCGGTCTTGAGGCTGATTTTTGGAGGCAATATTGGAAGATAAAGTCATTGAACTAGCTGATTACTTCATCAGCGAGAACACAACGTACAGAGAAGCTAAGATAGCGTGTGAGAAGCTATTGAAACAAGTCAGCCATGAGATAGAACTCAGGGCGCTGGAAAGTAAGACGAGGGTATAAAATGAGACCAAGACGATATCCGTATAGTTTCAAACCGAATCTGATGAACATTTTAGATAGTCGCTTCTATACACGGCTAATTGTTGAAACAGAGGATGGAGCAAAAAAAATAGCAGAAGTCACACTAGATGATGTAACTTCTGCTGCAGGATATGTTGTAAGGCTAAGACCAAATTATGACTAGCCTTTGGGTGGGAATGGATCTTTACCGTGGCTGTCACGACTTTGAATTTTCCCATCTTTGCCATGAATGATAAGTTCGGAACCTTGATTTCGTGAAATCTGTCTAGCAATATTTTCAGCTTCACTCTTTGTAGTAGTATGAACAGTTGCTCTTGAATTGCCAGCACCTTTCACGTTCCAACCACCATTTTTGGCAGGGACAACATGCTGATTTTTACCCATGATTAAATCTCCTTTCTGCTGAAATTTTGACTAAAACGGGAGAGGTCTTAGTCAAGATATATTATAACTCAAACATTTTTGTTTGTCAACATATTGTATAAGAGAGGGTGTAATGTGCTTGAAAAACACAACATATGGTATTTTCGATGTGGGATAAAATTGAAAAACAATTAAAAATAAAAGGCTGGTCGATGTATCGTTTAGCTAAGGAATCAAATGTCCATCCATCTAATTTTTCTAACCTAAAGGCTGGTAGGATGAAAGAGATGTCGTGGACGAATATGTGCAAAATCGCTGATGCACTGGAAGTCAGCTTGGATGAATTAAGATAAGGGGGTGAGTGCGTGCAGGAAATGAATCTTAAAAAGTGGATGGTAGTTAAAGATTTAACTGTTACAGAATTTGCTGAAAAGATTGGGGTGTCACCTCAGACAGTCACAAACTGGCGAAAAGGTCATACGATGCCAAATAGTAAATATATTCCAATTATCGAACAGATTCTCGGAATTAAATATCAAGATATTACATGGACAGAAACGTCTTAATTTTTTCAAAAAAATATCTCAATAATGAGATTGAAGGAAGACTGAATGAAAATAAGCGAAGAGAAAGGAGAGCGTATGACAGATTTTAAAAACTTGAATGTCCAACTAATCTTTCAGAAATGCAACGGATGATTACACAGCGGTTAAAAATGATTTTCTGAGAGATCCAAAACTTGAACCTGCAACAATTGGGATATTGATGGTTATTCTCAGCAATAAAGAGAATTGGCTAGTCTATCCAGAGGAAATAGCTAAACGATTAAATGTTAGTCGTGACATGATAGACCGTCATCTAAAAAAACTAGAGGATGCTGGTTATATGCGAGTTGTCAAAAAAAGCCTTGGTAGAGGTCGAGGAGTTCAGACTTTTAGATTCTTCTCAGATATAAAAATTACCGATTTTCAATTTGAGATTATGTTGCAGAGATTGGAGGATGCTTTACAAAAATTATCCACAGTTTGATATTTACATTTCCGACTTTTACAAATCTGTATTTTACAAATCTGTATTTTTACAAATCTGTATTTTACAAATCTGTATTTTTACAAATCAGTAAAAATAAGGCACTAATAAATATTAACTAACAACAAGTATTAAATAACAATAAATATTAATTAACAACAAGTCCTACTTCTCTAAATAAATAAAAGAGAGGGTAGAAAAATAAATACAAAGGAGGAACGAAATGAGACCAATGGGACCAATAGGATATCGGCTTAATATTGAAGTTTCTGACATTGAAAAATTCAAGGAAGCCTGTAAAGAAGCATCAAAAAAAGCCGAAGAATTGCAGGAAGCAATCGATCGACTTAGTACTATTGAAATTGAATTAAAAACCAAGCCTGTCAATGATTAGACTTTCTGTCTAAGGCAAAACAAAAAAGCACCTGACGGCAATCAGGCGCATACTTAAATATTCAACATGATTATAACACGAAAGAGAGGAAATTGCATGCCGAAAACAGAAATTACTTATAAGCCAGTTGATGTGGACGAAAAAGCTACGCATGGTGATTACAAACATCTTTGTCAGAGGTGGGAAGGGTTGACTCCAGGGACTGCAAAAGTCTGGGCAGGTGAAATGCGTGAGCATCCTGACTTTAAGCAGTTTATCGATAACCCAACTCATAAGATTGTATTTATCGATTACGAAGGATTTCGCATGTTTGTCAAATGGAAAAGTCGTAATCGCTATCGTACAAAGAAAGAAACGTTATCAGAAATGCTTGAGAATATGAAAAAAGAAAAAATGTTAGGAGTATAAAAATGTTTGAACCACCATTAATTAATCAGCTTTTAGGAACTGGTGCAGTTATTTTAGGATTTATCGGAGCAGGGCTTCTAGTACGACAAATGGAACTGCACGAACTTGAGAAACAATGCAAGCAAGAAGAGGAAGATACACGAGCGGTCAATGAATTTAATAAGATTGTTGAAATCGGACGAAAAATTGAACGTCAAGAAATTCGCAAAAACATTCGCAGAGAGTTTCCAGGCTTTACGTTTGACAATGAGCGTCCTGAAGGCTTAAAGCCAGAGCCGTTAGCTTTGCCAGAACCTAAGAAGGCGATTATGAAAGTGTTACGCTGAGGTTGAGATAATGACTAGAATTGAACTTGGAAAGGTGTATGCTCATGTTTGATTACGACAGGGATATAATACAACCGCCTGAAGAACGAGAAGAACTTGATCCTAGCCAGTACATTTATGTTGGATGTGGACAGTATCGATTTGTGGGTGATGAAGTATGATTGAAGAGTTATACGCAGATAATGGCACCTTGCGCTCTGATTACATTCATCTTGGCCGAGAGATGGGGCAAATTATCAACGAACAACAGGACGTTATTTTGAAGTTACAAAACGAAAACAGGCGCTTGAAGCGTGAAAATTGGAATTTGAAGAAGACGAAAGGTAGAAGAAAATGAGTTACGAACAAATATCAGAATCAACATATTTTCAAAATGTAGAACACTGGAACCGTTTCGCTAGAGAAGTTAGAGAACTTGGTGGCCTAGGTATCTGCGACGACGAAACAGGCGAAGAGCTTTACACAATTTAAGGAGAAAATAAAATGACTAACGAACTAACACATAAACAATTTTTTAACTCACCAGCAGTGAAACAAAAATTCTCAGAAGTGGTAAATGGCAACGGCCAGCAATTCGTGGCTAGTTTATTGAGCATCGTAACAAACAACAATCTACTTGCTAAGGCTACAAATGAAAGCATCATGACCGCAGCGATGAAGGCGGCAGTATTAAATCTGCCAATCGAACCTAGTCTTGGATATGCTTATATCGTGCCTTATAAAAATCAAGCGCAGTTTCAGATTGGGTATAAAGGTCTGATTCAACTTGCACAACGTAGCGGACAAGTGACACGATTGAACGCAGGGGAAATCTACGAAAGCCAATATAAAGGGTTTAACCCTCTTACTGAAGATCTTGAAGTGGATATGTCTGCTATTCCAAAGGAAAATGAAAAAGTTGTCGGGTACTTTGCTTTTATGCGACTTGCAAACGGATTTGAGAAGACCGTATTTTGGACCAAAGAACGAGTTCAAGCGCATGGTAAGAAGTACAGTCAATCATTCTCTAGTAAGTACAGTCCCTGGCAGTCTGATTTTGATGCTATGGCCAGAAAAACAGTATTGAAGCATATGTTGTCAACATATGCCCCTCTTTCGACGGAATTACAAGATGCGATTGTGGCAGACAATGCAGATAGTACAATCTCAAACAAGAACGAGATCAAAGACGTTACTCAAGAACCAGTTACTGAAACTTTGGACGGTATCCTAGGAGCCCCTAGCGAGCTCACGGAGGGCGATAACGTGATGGACGGAGAATTTGCCGAAGAAACTAAACACCCCAAAAAACGGCTGAAAAAACGGCAAATCCTGACGAGTTAGCTTCTACCGAATACCCAGCAGATGAAATTCCAGCCTTTAACGAAGAAACGGGCGAAGTTTTGGAAGAAATCAGCTTCTTCGAGGGAAACACGACCAACATTAAGGAGTAGGCCATGGAAGAACTAACACAAGAGAACTATTACCAGGATACAAACTGGTTGACAAACTCACGTTTTAAACGGTATCAGCAATGCCAAGCCAAGGCTTTTGCTCTGGACAACGGAGAATGGACTGAGGAGAGAGACGAAACACCTCTTCTTCTTGGGAACTACGTTCACAGTTATTTTGAAAGCCCAGAAGCTCATCAGCAGTTCATGAATGAAAATGGTGACAAGTTACTAGCTAAGACTGGAAAGAACAAAGGAAATCTAAAATCTGATTTTGTGATTGGAGACAAGATGATTGCAAGTCTAAAGGACGACGATGGATTTAATCATTTGTATCACGGTTATCCGTCAGACGAAGTTCAAAAAGAGTTGATTGTTTATGGAGAAATCGAAGGCGTACCAGTCAAAGGGAAGCTAGATAGCGTCAATTTGAGCCGTGGCTACTTCGTAGATTTAAAAACCATGAAGTCCATCTATGCAGAAGAATGGAGCGCAGAACTAAAAAAGAAAGTTCCTGCAGCAGTTAACAATATTCTTAACTTTGGATATCATGGTCAGCTTGGATTGTATCGTGAATTGCTGAAGCAAATGACTGGGAATGATTTCAGACCCTACATTGTCGCGGTCAGCAAGGAAAACGTGCCAGATCGTGACATTTTGAAAATCGATGATGAATGGCTTGAAGAAGGTTTAGATAAAATCAAGTCTGAAATTGTCGAAGTTTGGGATATTATCCAAGGCCAGAAAGAACCTAAAAAATGTGGTCATTGCGATTATTGCAGAAGCCAGAAAAAGCTGAATGCAGTAGTTAGCTTGAATGACTTGATTGAGAGCGATTATTAAGTTTAAAAAAGTGAGGAAAGAATGAAAATCTATATTGAACAAGATGATGTAAAATTGAGCTTTGAGCGAGCGCAGGAACTTGATTATCAAACCTTATTCAAGGCCTATCAGATGGTCACAGGGTCTGATGAAATCCTTGAGGATTTGAGTCGGAAAGAGCCTGAGAATACAAAGACCGTTTTAAAAAATGATGCTGAAAAAATAGCTGAAATCGATCCTGTCAATATCAAAACAGCAACGGACAAGTTGTCTGCAAAATTTAGCGGAAGTCCAGCGGTTTCGCAGAAACCAAGTGAGAAGGTAGATGTCGATCTACAATGCCCATTTTGCGGATGCGCGAAGCGGTGGAAAGTCCCGTCTTACTTTACATTCATGAATTGCCCTGACTGCCAAGGCTCAATTTTCTTGTCTTGGGCAACAGGAGTTAAAGGGGAATTGGATGAAAATGGATTTTATTTCAGAGGGGACAGCCCGATGAAATTTAAAGAGCAGACAGATGAATTCGAGGATATGTTTGCTGTTGAAGAATCAAAATAACTAAAACCAACTGTTTCCAAAATGGAAACAACTCAAAAACCAACAAGCCGGGCATTCTTGTAAAACTGCGAACTAGAAAACGTCAATGAAGGTCATGTGACCTTGGACGAGCGACTGCCCGTATTTAGCCAAACTCACAAAGGCAGTCGCATTTTTTAGAGATATGGACTTAAAAATAGGCGATTTTGTGAAAGTTTTAAAAAATGGGGAATTTTTTAAAATCGTACAAATCAAAAAAATCTACGGCGATTGTATTGAAACCAGTCACGGACTTTATAATCGAACTACACTTGCAAGCCGATTAGATGGCAAGTGTGTAATATCTGGAATTGTGAGTTGGGAGGACCAGCATGGAGTGGGCGGATTGGGTGGACTGGGAACCTGAAACCAAAACGGACATCAAAACCAAGATTGAAAATGACGGGTACACTTTCCCACACTACGACAAGAAAAACAATGGCGTCAAGTACGTCATTTCTACAATGGACATCAAACGAGACTGTCTAAGGCTTGGGGTACCATTTGAAGATGTTTACCCTTTGCAAACTACACTTTTTTAACAGGAGAAAAACAAATGCAAAGAACAGCGGTAATTAACACGCCTTTTACAATCGTAACAAGCAAAACAGAACAGAATATCGAAATTGTCGGGAGCTCGTTGTGGAGTCCAGTAGCAGAATTTGTAAAACAAGATAGACAGCTATCACTCGACGAGGACGGCGACTTATTTGAGCCTGAATACAAGTTGGTACTAGAAGCTAAGCAATCTGTTGATATGATTTTGGATAGCGCCTACGCAGCTGGAGAATTTGCCAAAGATACCAAAGAAGTTCAGACCCTCTTTAAATTTATTGAAGAAAACAAAAAGAATCTATTTGAAGAATTGGGATTCCATGGGGTCTTGCTATGAAGCTTGTCCTGAACATTGAGCCTAAGCCCCAATCACGGCCAAGGTTTGCGAGGCGTGGGAACTTTACCACAACTTACGAAGATAAGGATATGAAAGCATGGCGTGATCATTGCCAGTTACTGATTGCTAGACAGTACGCTGGTAAGTCTATGCTTGAGGGAGCACTGAAGGCAAAGGTTAGATTTTATATCAAACCTCCTCAGTACATTTCCAAGGTCAAGAAGAACCAGCAAGCGCTACTGGATGAAGTTATTCCAGTAGACAAGAAGCCTGATATTGATAATTATGAAAAAGCGCTATATGACAGCATGTCAGGGATAGTGTTTAAGGATGATGGGCAGGTAGCTATGCACGATGTAGGCAAGTTTTACAGTCTGAATCCGAGAATTGAAGTAGAAATTGAGGAAATAAAGGAGTTGGAAGATGAATAAGCAGGAATTGATTAAGAAATATAAAATGGCTGATGGTTTAATGGATGTCGTTAGCGGACAAGCACTTCTAAAATGCATTCTAAAAGATTTAGAACAACTGGACGAACCGAAACCAGTCAAAGTTCCGCAGTGTGTGGCGGAAAAAATTGAGTATTTCAAGAAAACTGGCGACTGGGATTTGTTTCAAGCGATGGATGATTTATTTGAACACACGAAAAACGTGTGAATGGCTTGAAGTTAAAGATAATCAAGAACTCTTTGCTCGTGCATGGCTTGACGGCTACGAGGTCGAGGAAGAGAAGCGGTATTTGGTTAAGATAAAAGCATCTGGTCAGTATATTATGGAAAAATCCTGATGAGAATGTTATTTTTTTCTACAGCAAAAGAGCGTATTCTAAACTTACTCGCAAAGAACTAGAAGAGGCTGGTTACGGCTGGGTATTCGATTGCCCAGGGATTGAGCTTGAGGAGGTGGAGTGATGGATTTAAAAGAGTTAGAAAAAGCAGGAGAAATCAGGCAACAGATTAAAGAACTTGAAAAGTTTATTAATCACAAACCGTTGTCTCTTGAAAGAAAATTAATATTGAGACAAGATCCAAAATTTAGACTATCAATTAAAGATCGTACATTTTTTTTCTGAGACAACGATGTTTATTACATCTGAAGTTTTATTAGATGCGATTAAGGTTGCTTTGACGCGAACAATTGAGGATTTAAAAGAGCAGTTGATAGAGTTAGGAGTTGAAGTAGATTGAAACGATTCATAGCAATCTGGATTCTTGTCTCTGCTGGATTGAACATCTGGCAGATGGACAGGATTCGAGATTTGGAAGAAAAGAAGCCTATGGTTATCTATAAGGCAGATAACGCAGGCGCTGAGATTTTTGGGCGTGTCGTCGATAAAGGACGACATGGCAAGTTGTATACTGTCACAATTCGTGATTACGGGATTTTCGTAGTCACTAAAGAGCAGTACGAGAAGATAAGAGTAGGGGATGAGGTAAGAATATGAACTATAAAGTAACAGTCGATGGTAAGGAAATCGAATACGGTGCATTAGTTGAGAAATCACGTTTTTCAGAAAAAGAATGGTCTGCTATTTATGCGGAAATTGTGAAACAAAATCAGCCAGAAGTTTTTGAAAGCAAGAAAGCAGATACTGACTACATTGATGTATTTGGGGCTCTGATTGCTCTTGAAGAGCGATATGAAACATTGCTTGAGCTATTACCTCAAGATCAGTTCTCTAAGGCTGGCACACATCCAAAATGGGTAGCTGATGCAGTCGCAGAAAACACTTTGAATAAAGAGGACACGGTGCTAGATGTATCTGATTTGATTGGACGATGCAATACTATCGAAGAATTGAAGAACGAACTGACAGAGTATTTTGATTTAGAAGAATTGCAGGGGTTACTATAATGGACGATATTTTACAAGCTTTAGCAAAAATGCTAAATATGACAGTTGACGAAGTAAGTTCTTTGCTTATAACATTTAAAGGGAACGCACCACAGGTTTACGAACAGCTTATGAGAGAAAAGATGTTTTACGATGTATTTATTTTTTTTGAAAATATTTCACTCATAATACTCATTGTTTCTTTGATAACTTTAGTTATTTCAATTTATTTTTATCATTTTTATAACGCGGATGATGTTAGTGGTTGGGATGTCCCCAAAGGAAAAACTAAAGAAACTCTCAAGTCGGAACTGATTGAAAATAAGAAGAGGATATTTAAACCGTTTTTAAAACTCAGCTACATTACTTCGAGTGCAAGTTTTGTAACTTTTGTTATAGCAGTCGTTTTGAAAATAATACTTTCTCAGAATTATATATTCATCGTGAATGAAATTTTACCAAGATTAACAAAGAGATAGGAGTTATCATGAACACAATAGAAAAAGTCAAACAATGGTTTATTGACCGCGATTTAGAAAACGGTGGACGACTAGACAAGCAGTCTTTGAAACTCAGTGAGGAGTTCGGTGAGCTGTGTTCAGGCTATCTCAAGAAGAATGAGAAACTGACCAAGGATAGCATTGGAGATTGCGCGGTCGTGATTGTCGGTCTGGCCTTGCTGACAAAAGAGGATGTGCATATGATTTTTGATGAATCAAGGTTCATTGAAAAAAGAGATGTAATGAACTGTTTTAGAGGCTTAAATTTAAACATTTGTGCAATTCTATCATATAGCGATAGAAGATACGGTGGAATATGTCGTTATGATTTAGCATTCGCGGTCGACTATCTAAAATCAATCAGCAATATTCTCGGTTATGATTTTGAAGAGTGTTTTGAACTGGCTTACCAAGAAATCAAAGACCGCAAAGGTCGCTGGATTGATGGCTCGTTTGTCAAAGAGGAGGATTTGCCGAATGAAACTAAAATTTAGAGCGTGGCTAAAGAAAAAGCAAAAAATGGACAATTATATTGACCATATCAGTTGGCTTGAAGATGAGCTATATTGTATTGGAGATGGAATTACTTATATGGTTTCAGCGGAAGATTTAGTGCTCATGCAATCAACAGGACTCAAAGATAAGAACGGTAAAGAGGTCTTTATCGGAGATATTATCAAATGCACAAGAGGATGCCTTCACGAAGTCTATATAGAAAAAGAATATGGCGGTACGTATGTTGGAGGAATGCCAGCTGTATACCTCAAAGGATTGAGAGAAGGATATGCGTGGACTGAGCATGAAGAAATTATCGGCAACGTATATGAGAACCAGGAGTTTTTGGAGGATAAATAATGAACGAGGAGATGGAACACGAGAATTAAAACATTAATGGGAACAATCATCAATGTTGACAGGATAAAGCGCAGTATCACAATTGAGGGAGTTGAATTGGGCTCAGATTGTCGTGCGCTGACCTCTAAACACAAAGATGGTACAGGTACAATAACACTAGTTTTTGATGGGAAAATTATTTAAAAAAGGAGTAAAAACAATGTTTACAGAATACAATCACGAAACAGGAAAAACGACACTTACAAAACTTGCTAAAGGCGGTATCATTACAGTTGCAGCTGTTGCTTCACTTGGGATTTTTCGTCTCACGGCTGTGAAACGTATCCCAGCTAATACGGTTGGAGTTAAAGTTAGCGCAGTTGGAGGTGTGCAAGAAAATACCCTGCAAACAGGATACCATCTAAAAATGCCATTTATTGACAAAGTCTACACCTTATCGACATCTGTTCAAACAAAAACAATGGAGAAAATCACAACTCAAACTAAAGATGGTCAATGGTTAAATACTAATATCGATGTAAAATATCGTGTCAATAAAGAAAAGGCTATGACAGTCTTCTCTAATTACACAGATTTAGAAAACGTGAATAATAGTGTAGTATCTCCTGCTGTTCAGCGTGCTATTGAATCGGTAACAGGAAATTACGATATTTACGATATTCTCGGTAATAAGCGTACAGAAGTTTATGAAATGATTGACAAAGCTCTCAAAGAAAAATTTGAGTCTTATGATTTGGAGTTTGTTTCATTCACAATAACTGACCAAGATGCAGGAGATGAGATTGAAGCGGCAATCAAAAATGAATCGGTCAAACAAAAGGAAATCGATACAGCTAAGCAGGAACAAGAAAAAGCTAAAGTTGAAGCCGATACCAAGAAAGTGCAAGCTCAAGCTGAAGCGGATGCTGGCATCATCAAAGCAGAAGGGGAAGCCGAAGCTAACAAAGCTAAGTCAGATTCAATCACAGATAATCTTATCCGGATGAAAGAAGCAGAAGCTAGAGAGAAGCATGGCTGGGTCACTGTCAACGGTGCAGGTGGTGTGATCACGAATAAAGAATAAAATAAAAAAGCCAAGACATTCTCTGTCTCAGCTAATAGTTCTCGCAAAGACTATTATATCACAAAGGAGACAGAGAGTGAACAAGGCTAAAGAGCTATTAAAAGAATTACAAGACCTTGACATGGACATCCAGAGCCGTATAGATGAAATCAATGAGCTTGAGGCAGGTTTGCTCTCAAGTCCTAAGTGGTCAGGTGTCAAAGTTCAAGGTGGACAGGCTAGAAAAGTTGATGATGTCTATACTCAGTTGGTAGTGATGAAAGAGGCTATAGAACAGGATACAAAAGAGGTTATTAACAGAAAACTTGAATTAGGTAGAATGATCAATAGGCTTGATAATCCAAAGTATAGGTCTATTCTCAGAATGAGTTATATTTCAAAAATGTATGTTGATGACATTTGTGACCGTTTAAGTATTAGTCGGACAACGTTTTATACCTGGCGAACGGCCGCAATAACTGCCTTAGATGATGTATTGGAAAGTATTTGACAAAATAGAACCGTACAAAATCGGACAGGATAGAATGAGACTGTTCAGCACAGTTTTAATATTCTGCTAAAATGGTAGTATCAAGAATTGAAAAGAGAGGTCTCAGAATTTGGTAGATGGTTACCTGAAATCAGGGTGTCGTAAAGGCATTGGAGGTTCGAGTCCCTCCCTCTGTTCCGTTCATTGACGTCTCCTTTATAACTTTTGTAATATTTTTGAGGCTTCGGCCTCTTAGACAGTAAGGACAGGTTAGCAGGTTGTTTGGGTCTCCTTGAAACTTTTACCAAACGTGCGTTTTACTGCTAGACCAGCTGGTTCAATTCCAGCTACTGTCATTTGAGTAGTTGTGTCCTGAGTAGTAAAAGCAGGGTAAGTTTTTGGACGAGCATTCACATATTACTCATTAACTTACAAATGGTTGCAGAAGCGACTGGACCTCGCATGGTTGCGTAGCTAATTATATTCCGGATAAGTTATAAGCTAGGCGGTTTGATTCCGCTAGAGGTTGTAACGACTACAAAAAAATAAATCAGAAAATTTATTTCTAATTAACACGCAAGGTTGTAGTCGTCTTGCAGAAAGGTCGCACATTGTGTGGCTTTTTTGATTTACAAAATAAACAAATCAGGGAGGAGGGCATGGAAAAAAGCGAACTAGCACGCAAAGACTATGAGGCAGGAATGAAGTACAAAGACATTGCTACTAAACATGATGTCTCAATCAACACAGTCAAATCATGGCAACGTAGGCATAATTGGACTCGTATAAAAAAGGGTGCACCCAAAAATCCAAGAGGTGCACCCAAAGGGAATAAGAACGCAGTTGGTCATGGAGCGCCTAAAGGCTCGCAAAATGCCCTTAAACACGGTCTGTTTGCTAAGTATCTACCGCAAGGAGTGCATGAGATATACGAGCAACTGACAGATAAGCAACCGATTGATATCCTTTGGGAGAATATTCAACTAACCTATGCGAATCTGCTACATGCTCAGCGCATTCTGTACGTTCAGGACGTTGAGGATACTACTACTGTGCTTATTGCAAGCACGGCAAAAGGCGGAGAAAGCTATGAAGTTCACACTGCTTGGGATAAACAAGGTAAGGCATTAGCTGCCATTGCAAGAATACAGTCAGAACTTAGAAATATGATTAAAACATATGATGAATTGACTCGCTCAAGTCTTGCTACAGAGGAACAGAGATTGAGAATTGAGATTCTGAAATCTAAACTACCTGACAATGAAACTGAAAACGTTCATGACGATGGCTTTATTAAATCTCTAGAAGGGGTGGTTGAAGAAACTTGGCTAGATTAAGAATGCAAACCAATACATTCAAATTTCAACCCTTTAGCAAAAAGCAGAAGAAAGTGCTAACTTGGTGGCTTTGGAACTCTCCAGTCCATGAGTCGGAAGGCATTATTGCTGATGGTGCTATCCGTTCTGGTAAGACTGTCTCTATGAGCCTAGCTTTTGTTATCTGGGCGATGACATCATTCAACCATCAGAACTTTGCCATGTGTGGGAAGACAATCGGCTCTTTCAATCGTAACGTCCTGAAACTGTTGTTGGTTATGATACAGTCAAGAGGGTTTAGCTACGTCTATCATCGGACGGATAACTTGATAGAAATCACAAAAGGCGACGTGTCGAATGATTTTTATATCTTTGGCGGTAAGGACGAGAGTTCACAAGATCTTATTCAAGGTTTAACGCTGGCAGGTATCTTTTTCGATGAAGTAGCGCTTATGCCTGAGTCCTTTGTCAACCAGGGCACAGGGCGGTGCTCTGTGACAGGCTCTAAGTGGTGGTTCAACTGCAACCCAGACGGGCCTTATCATTGGTTTAAAGTTAACTGGATAGACAAAGCAGAAACAAAGAATATGCTTACCTGCATTTTGATATGGACGACAACCTTTCTCTTTCAGAGAACATCAAGAAGCGTTACAGAAGTCAATATCAAGGTGTTTTCTATCAGCGCTATATCCAAGGTCTTTGGACGGTTGCAGAAGGTATTGTCTACGATATGTTCAGTAAGGATAAGCATGTTGTATCAACATTGCCAGAAATGAGTAAGCTGGGCAAATATGTTTCGGTCGACTACGGTACGCAGAATGCGACCGTTTTTCTTTTGTGGGAAAAAGACATCAATGGCAAGTATTACTTGACAAGAGAATATTATTACTCAGGTCGTGACGAGAACGTACAGAAGACCAATGCTGAGTACGCTGATGATCTAACTGCTTGGTTAGGAGATACGAACATCGAACGTATTATTATTGACCCGTCTGCTGCTTCATTCATTGCTGAATTGAAGAAGCGAGGATATAAAATCAAAAAAGCTAGAAATAATGTCCTTGAAGGCATTCGTTTTGTTGGGTCTATGCTAGGCCAAGAGAAAATAGCAGTGCATGAGAGTTGTGTGAATACGCTGAAAGAGTTCCATGCTTATGTTTGGGACGAGAAAGCCTCAGCAAACGGCGAGGACAAACCCATCAAACAGTTCGACCACGCAATGGACGCCCTGCGTTATTTCTGCTATACAGTATTATTCAAGTCAGGAGGTATGACTATTTGGAAATAGAAGTAATTAAAAAAATAATCTCGTCGCAGATGGTCAAACATGGAAAGTTTGTCTCACAAGCAGCTGAAGCCGAGAAATACTATCGTAACGAGAATGATATTAAACGGAAGCGTAAGCCTGCCGACAAGAAAGGCGCAGAGAACGAAGCAAAAGCAGAAGATAATGCATTTCGTAATGCTGATAACCGTATTAGTCACAACTGGCACCAGTTATTGCTTGATCAGAAAAAGGCTTATGCGTTGACCTATCCGCCTACATTTGATGTGGACGATAAAAGCGTTAATGATAAGATTGTAGACGTCTTAGGAGACGATTATGAACGTATCAGCAAGCAGCTTTGTGTTAATGCAGGAAACGCTGGCATTGCTTGGCTTCACGTTTGGAAAGATGCTAGTGATAATTCGTTTAGATACGCTTGCGTGGACTCAAAAGAAGTGATACCAATCTATTCAAAGTCTTTGGATAAGAAGTTGATTGGGGTACTGCGAGTTTACTCTAGCATAGATGAAACAGATGGCAAGAACTACACTGTTTACGAATATTGGAACGATAAAGGGTGCTCTTTCTATCGTCACGAAGAAAATAAGCCACTGGAAGAATTAGAGACATTCCAAGCAATCTCTTTGGTTGATACCATGAATGGCGACCGCTCAAGCGACAATAGTTTCAAACATGATTTTGGTCTTGTTCCTTTTATTCCGTTTAAAAACAATGAAATCGAGACCAACGACTTGAAGCCAATCAAAGACCTGGTTGATGTTTACGACAAGGTCTTTAGTGGGTTTGTCAATGACACAGACGATGTTCAAGAGGTTATCTTTGTTCTTACAAACTACGGTGGACAGGACAAGCAAGAGTTTCTTGAAGATTTGAAACGCTACAAGATGATTAAGATGGACAACGACGGTATGGGAGACCAGTCAGGAGTTACAACTATTGCGATTGACATCCCAACCGAAGCTAGAAATCTGATTTTAGAGCGGACTAAGAAACAAATCTTTATCAGCGGCCAAGGGGTTAACCCTGAAACAGATAAGCTGGGGAACAGTTCTGGTGTTGCTTTGAAGTTCCTTTACTCTCTTTTAGAGTTAAAAGCTGGAAACATGGAAACTCAGTTCAGGAGTGGATATGCCACACTTGTTAAGATGATTTTGAAACATCTAGGATTACCCGACAAAGTTAAAATCAAGCAAACATGGACACGGAACTCAATCAATAACGATACAGAAATGGCTCAAGTAGTTTCTACTCTTGCAACTATCACATCAAGAGAGAACGTAGCTAAATCAAATCCAATTGTAGAAGATTGGCAGGATGAACTACGCTTGCAGAAAGCTGACCAAGAGGAACAATCTGAAACTCTACGACATGGAAGAGGTAGAGCATGAGTCGGAAACTGAATAAAGAAGAGAAGATTGCTTTCATCGAATCTCTTGATGACCTCAACCGAGAAGAGAAAGACAGATTGCTATACGAGCTGGCTCAGATTGACGACCTCAGCGAGATAATAGACTACATCGATAATTTATACCACCGAACACTAAAACGCATTACGGGGCGTTTAGAGGCGTTTGAGAGGGTATCTAAAAATCGTAGTGACACATTGCCATTTTATCTGTTATCCCTGACTAAGGCTGACCAATTAAAAACCAAGCAAGAGATTGCTGGTTTTGTTAAGAAACATCCTGATTTAACAGAGTGGTCAAGGTCAATAAAGGTCAAAACAAATGCAGATGCCTTGTTTGCTGGCGTTGAGATGGATATCGCTGAAATGACTGGCAAAATCAACAAGCGGATAGAAACACATCTCAAACAAACCTACCAAGAAACTTACTTAAATCGTGCTTACAACTACCATAAGCAGACCAAAAGAGAACCGAATTTCAAGCCTGAGCGTCTAGAAGAAGAGTATCTTCAAAAGGCAATCAACGAAAACTTTAAAGGAAAGAGGTTTTCCGAGCGTGTTTGGGGTAGCAATATGGACGATTTGGTTAGTCGAGTAGAATCGCTTGTAACCAATGATTTAAACCGAGGTTATCCGATAGACCAGTCTAGTAAGCTTCTAGCAATTGAGTTCGACCGTGCTCGTAATCGTGCAGTGACTGTTTTGCAGACGGAAACGAATGGTATTCAAGCCCAGGCAACGCTGGATGAATATCAGGACGACAATATCAAGAAGTACAGGTATCTAGCGACCTTAGAGGTTCACACATGCCCTATTTGTGGTGAGTTGGACGGCAAGGTATTTCCTGTTAAGGATGCAGAGAAAGGTGTAAATTACCCGACTATGCACCCTCATTGTCGATGTACGACGGTTCCTGCTTTAGAAAAAGGTGGGAAACGCTATGCAAGAGACATTGAAACAGGGAAGGGCTATGAGGTAGAGAGCGGTCAGACCTTCAAGGGTTGGCGAAAGCAACAACTTGATAAGTATGGCCAAACTGCTATCAAAGACAAGCTACAAGCTGAAAGATTGGAAAAGGACAGAGTCCGCAGAACCAAGGAGCAGTTTATAGCTTATAGGCAGGTTTTAGGCTCTCAAAATATGCCCAAAACATTTGCAGGCTTCTATGATTTGAAGTATAATGATGTTAATAAGTTTGGTATGATTCAATTGGATTTTAAGCGTCAGAGTAGATTACAAAAAAATCCGCAACTAACACTACCTAATGTAGATAATATAATCATAAGTGAGAAGAAATTTACTCATTATCTTTTCAATCCTGATAGACCAAAAGGTTTTGCTAAAGGTAAGAATATTACACATCTTTTAGGATATGACTTGAACAATTATCGGGAGATGATTGAAGAAATATCAAATAGAGCGCCTAAATATCCAACGAAAGCAAAAACGAAAGATGAACACGGACATAGATATGAGCAAAAAATGGTAATGTATGGTATAAAGAACAATCCTGTAAATGTTATTGTTGCATGGAATGTTACTGAAGAAGGTACCCACCTTACGTCTGCTTATATCAAGGAGGTTTCTGATGAAGATAGAAGAATTTGATACAGTGATTTTAAAAAATGGGCAATCTGCAGCAATTGTCGAAAAGCTAAGCGAAGATACTTTTATTGCTGATATAGGTGATTCACCCAAGGACTGGGATACCATAACAATTACAATCAACGAAATAGAAAAAGTAGCACCTAGAGAAATCTAAGTGCTTTTTTCGTACTCAGAAAGGAGTGAAAGATATGGAAGATTGGAAAGTAAGATTTAGAAAAGAATACTACGAATTGAAAGAACGATTCCAGAAGTTAGATATGATGATTGGTCAATACGAAAGAGGGGAACTAGAGTTTGAGCCTAAATGTCCAATTGATTTGTTAAAATATCAGCGTTCAGCAATGTGGAATTATTTAAAAATTCTAGAAGAACGTGCAAAAATTGAAGAAATTAAACTATAAAATCTAACCGCATCGAAATCGAGGCGGTTTTCTTATGCCCTGAACATGGCGTTAAAAGGTTCAAATATTGGACAAGTCCGTAGTCCTAACAAAAGCGGAGCGACTGGTGATGGAGAACACCTAAAAAGCCTAGCGTAGAGGAAAGGATTTTCAAAATGAAAAAAGAACAACTAGCAAACATCGGCTTAACTGAAGACCAAATTTCTCAAGTCTTCGCTTTGCATGGTGCGGATATCCAAAAGTTAAGGGATGATGTGGCAAGTAAAGATAGCGAATTGGAGAGCGTGCGTGGACAGCTGACACAACGTGACAAAGACTTGAATGATTTGAAGAAAAAGGCGCAGATGTTGAAGATATTCAGCAAAAGCTAGAGGACTTACAAGCTAAGTACAAACAAGATACAGAAGCGCTTGAGATGAAACTAGCAGATGAGAACAAATCTCGCTTAATCGATGCTGAATTAGCAAAAGCTGGCGTTCGAGACGCAGAAATTTTTGAGAAAATCTTAAACAAAGATGAAATCTCTGTGAAAGATGGCAAATTGATTGGCTTAACTGAGCAAATCGAAGCTCAGCGTGCCAAGAGTCCATATCTATTTAACGGGGAGAAACAAGCCCAATATACGCCAAATCAAGGCGATGGGCAAGGTGCTAATTTAGGGAATTGGGAAACTGCTATGAGCAATCCCGACGTCAACCTAACTCAATTTTTAGAACAACAAGGAGAAAATAACTAATGGCTAATGAAATTACAAAAATTCTAGACACGATTACACCTCAACAGTACAATGCCTACATGCAACAGTACACGGCTGCTAAATCTGCTTTCGTTCAAAGTGGTATCGCAGTATCAGATGAGCGTGTCTCTAAAAACATTACATCTGGTGGTCTTTTGGTCAACATGCCTTTCTGGAATGACCTTACTGGTGATTCTGAGGTTCTCGGAAATGGCGACAAAGCCCTAGAAACTGGGAAAATTACTGCTGGAGCAGACATTGCCTGCGTTCTTTATCGTGGGCGTGGTTGGGCTGCCAACGAATTGACTGGTATTGTAGCTGGTTCTGACCCAGTACGTGCTATCTTGAACCGTATCGGTGCTTACTGGTTGCGTGAAGACCAAAAAGCCTTGATTGCTACCTTGAATGGTATCTTTGCTACTGGAACAGGTGGAGAGAAAGGTGCGCTTGAAGAAACTCACGTATCAGACCAATCAAAAGCGTCTACTGGTATCGATGCAGCTATGGTACTTGACGCTAAACAATTGCTTGGAGATTCTGCTGATCAAGTTACTGCTATTGCTATGAACTCAGCGGTTTATACAAAACTACAAAAAGATAACTTGATTCAATACATCCAGCCAACAACTGCGACCATCAACATTCCAACCTACCTTGGTTACCGTGTCATTATCGATGATGGCATTAAACCGACAGGAGATGTTTATACATCATACCTTTTCCGCACGGGTTCAATCGGTCTTAATACAGGAAATCCATCAGGATTGACTACGTTTGAAACTTCTCGTGAAGCTGCTAAAGGTAACGACATGATTTACACTCGTCGTGCCCTTGTTATGCACCCGTACGGCGTGAAATGGACTGGCGCAGAAGTGGCTGAAGGAAACATCACTCCATCAAACACTGACTTGGCTAAATTCAAAAACTGGCAACGTGTTTATGAGCCTAAGAACATCGGTATTATCGCTTTGAAACACAAAATCGGCAAATAGATTGGGTGACAGAATATGATTCAAGAATTGAAACAAGACAACACAATGTACTTGATCTCATGCGTTTGGAAAATGCGCCAGGATAATTATTTCAAAGATATGGAAGTTCTTCACTACGCTTTGACCCAAGCAGAAAACGAGATTTTGAATTATATTCACCAAGACAGTGTGCCTGGACGTTTAGAGAACGTATGGATAGACATGACAAACGACTTACTGGACAAGGTCAAGGAGCAAAGCGTGCTTGCTGAAAAAGCTGCTGCAGATGACTTTTCGGTTAAGAGTATCAAAATGGGTGATACGACAATCGAAAAGGTTAGTCCTTACGAAATGATTCAACGAATGAAACAGGTGCCGTCATCACTTGAGCGCTACAAGCGTCAGTTGAATCGTTTTAGGAAGCTACTATGACCGAATATGCTAAGACAGTCTTTGATTGCTTGTACGACTGTAAAATGACGGTTAAAGGTTATACAGAGCAAGAGATAGACGGTTTGACTAGTATGTCAGAAAGCGTGCTATTAGAGGACATTCCTTGCAGGATTTCGCAAATGAGCAATAGTTCAACGAACGGGAGCGACTATCAAGCTAACGGCTATGATATGAAACTCTTTTGCTCCGTTGTCTATGATATCCCTGCAGGTTGCAAGATTGAGGTGACTGATAGAAATGGGCACGTTAAAGTGTTTACACGGTCTAATGTGCCTGTTGGTCAGTATCGGTCACACCAAGAAATTGCTATAAAGCTAGAGGGCAAGTCATGAGTGGCAGTTTTGATTATCGTAGTTTCGCTAAGTTTGCTAACAACTTCAACAGGAATGCGAGTCATGCGAAAGTAGACCGATTTATGAGGCAGACCTTGAATTACGAAGGTACAGAACTAAATCTAATGTGAAGGAGAGAACACCTGTCGGTGTTTATACGGATCATTGGGTGGAGTTCACTACCAAAGATGGCAAACACGTCAAATTTTGGGCAAGCGCTCATGGTAAACAAGGTGGAACTTTGCAAAAAGGCTGGTCTAAAAGCCATATTGAAGTATCTGGACGGACTTATAAGCAGAAAGTTTATAACAAGGTCTACTATGCCCCATGCGTTGAGTACGGGCATAAGACAGTCAATGGTGGCTTTGTTCCAGGGCAGTTTTTCCTTCATAAAACGGTTGAAGATACTAAAAGCGATATGGAAAATCGTGTCCGTGATAAGTATGATGGCTTTATGAGAAAGGTAATGTTAGGAAATGGCAAATAAAGGCTTTCGGTTAGTCGAGGAGTTGGTTAGTCATATCAAGGGGTTATATCCTGACATCAGGATTTATCTGGATGAAGTAGAGCAAGGTTTTAAAGAGCCTTGTTTTTTTATCCATGTGGTCGATACTAAGTACACTCCAGAAGCTAACAAGTATGTGAAAGTACGTTCTAAAGTGGATTTGTCTTATTTTCCTCCTAAGAAAAAGCGTAGCGAGTGTTTAGCAATGCAGGAAGAATTGAGTTATAAACTCTTACACTTGCCGACGATTCATTTATTTGACCGTCAGTATGAAGTGGTTGACAACGTTCTGCATTGTATTTTTAACGCAAGCACACGCTTGAAGTTAGAAGAGGAAGATATCAAACAACGTGAATTGAAAGTGAAAGAAGAGGTAAAAGATGGATAATGTAGACGGAATTGTGTTCCCTACTACGGACATTTTGGAAAGTAGCGCCTTTACCAACGGAGAAAAAGACATATTGGGGGCTATTTTAGATCCAGAAGAGTCTTATAGCTTGGAAGAAGCAAGAGCAAAACTAGAATACGAACTAGGAAGGAAGATTAAGTAATGGCAGGTGGAATTTGGAAACGCCAAAATAAAGTAAGACCAGGTGCTTACATCAACGTCAAATCAAAAGACATTGCAATGACTCGCCTTGGTGGCGATGGTGTCGTAACAGTACCATTGGCACTTAGTTTCGGCGAATCAAAGAAATTGATGAAAATCCGACGTGGTGAAGACCTATTTAAGAAGCTAGGCTATGAGCAAGAAAGCCCACAACTATTGTTGCTAAATGAAGCATTCAAGCGTGTGAGTGAAGTCTTGCTTTATCGTCTGAATACGGGAGAAAAGGCAAACGTAAGCCTTTCAGACAATGTAACGGCTCAAGCTAAATATAGCGGTGTCCGTGGGAATGACATTACAGTAACGGTCAAAACAAACGTAGACGACCCAAGTTCATTTGATGTTGTCACATTCCTTGATACTGTTGTTATGGACTCGCAAACTGTAAAAGTCTTGGCTGATTTGAAAAACAATGCTCTAGTTGAATTTTCAGGAACAGGCGAACTGCAAGCGGTGGCTGGTGCTAAACTTACTGGCGGTACTGACGGTGCAGTCTCAACCCAAGACTACTCAGAATACTTCAAGGCGCTTGAAACAGTTGAATTTAACTATATGGCCTTGCCAGTAGAAGACGCTTCTATCAAGAAGGCGGCTATCAACTTCATCAAACGTATGCGTGAAGACGAAGGGCTTGGTGCTCAATTGGTTGTTGCGGACTCTGACGCAGACAGTGAAGCAGTAATCAACGTTAAAAATGGCGTTATCTTGTCTGATAAGACAGTTATTGATAAGACTAAAGCGACTGTTTGGGTTGCAGCAGCAAGTGCAAATGCTGGTGTTGAAAAATCATTGACTTATGAGAAGTACGAAGACTCTGTTGATGTTGTGGGTCGTTTGAGTCATACAGAGACAGAAGATGCGCTCTTGAAGGGCCAATTCGTCTTTACTGCTCGTCGTGGTCGTGCAGTGGTTGAACAAGATATCAACTCACACGTCAGCTTCACGATTGAGAAGAACCAAGACTTCCGTAAGAACCGTATCTTGCGCACTTTGGACGATATCGTGAACGATACTCGTTATGCTTTCTCTGAGTATTTCCTTGGTAAAGTAAGCAATAACGAAGATGGACGTCAAGCGTTCAAGCGAACCGTATTCGCTACTTCAAAGACCTTGAGGCCCGTGGTGCTATTGAAGACTTCAAAGTAGAAGACATTGAAGTACTTCGTGGTGAGTTGAAAGAGTCTGTAGTGGTTAACGTTAAGGTAAAACCAGTAGACAGCATGGAAAAACTGTACATGACAGTTACAGTAGAGTAGGGAAGGAGATAGTATGGCTTTTTTAAAAGGTCGTGACGTAATCAGCGGTCAGGAAGGTACCGCTTTTATTCATATCGACGGAAGAAACGAGTTCATGTTCTACATCAAGGAACTTGAAGCGACAGTTAAGAAGAACAAAGAAGAAGTCCGCACCCTGAACAAGCGTGGTACGCAGGTAAAAGCGACTGGTTTCAAGGGTGAAGGTAAGATGACCATCTACGGTGTCACTTCAACATTCAAGGAAATGATGTTGGACTACATGAAGAATGGTCGTGATACATTCTTTGATATCCAAGTGACCAATGACGATGCGACAAGTTCAATCGGTCGCCAAACAACTATCTTGCGTGAATGTAACCTTGATGAAGTTGTGATGGGTCAATTAAAAGTTGAGGAAGATTTCTTGGAAGAAGAAGTCAACTTTACTTTTGAAGATGTGGACATCTTGGAAAAATTTAGTGCGCCTAAATTAGGTTAGAAAGAGGACAGATAAATGGCAATTTCAGACTTTTTACTAGAAAACGTTCAGCAAGAAGAAACAAAGGAAGTACACCTTAAGCGTTTTAAATCTCCTTTCGTCATTCGTAGTATTGATGAAAGTCTAAACGATACGTTGAAGAAACGTGCGACAATCAAGAAGAAAAACCGTCAAGGTGTGGCTATTCCTGAGTTCAACAACGATAAGTACATTGACTCTTTGATGTCTGCCTGTGTTGTTACGCCAGACTTAAAAGACGCTCAACTACAAGAGTCTTATCGTACTGTCGGGGATGAAGCAGCAACCTTGAAAACTATGTTGAAGATTGGGGAATACAATCGACTTATGCAAGAAATCCAGTCGCTTAACGGATTTGATGAAGATATCAATGATCTTGTCGAAGAAGCAAAAAACGACTAGAGGACGGGGACGCAGAGTTGAGTTATGCTTACTACTGTTTGCATCAATTCAACTGGACTCCGTCCTTTTTGGACAGCTTGTCCAAGCGTGAAAAAGCCTTGATTTGCCTTTATCGATATCCGAGTAGAGGCAGAAGAAAAGGAACACAAAGAAATGGAAAGAAAAAGCAGAGGAAGGAGGAGACGGTAGAAGATGGCTACATTAACACAAACACTAACCCTTAAAGATAAATTTTCTAGTTCATTGAACAGTATTAATAACACAATCGATCGAACTATCGGAAAGTTTAGCGAGTTGGATAGACGTGTCAAGAAGATGACGCAAACTGCAACGATTAAAGTCAAAGCAGATATGCCTAAGAATTTAACTGCTCCTAAAGTTTCTAGCCCTGTCACTCCTAAACCTGTAGCGCCTAAAATGGCGACACCTATCGCTCCTAAACTTCCTTCAACTGGGCCTCTTGTTGGTGGCTTAGGCGTTGCTACGTCCATGCTTGGTCGAATGACCTCTATTTCTCGTGCTTTAAATTTCATGGTTGCTATTCAAGCCTTGAGGCAAATGGCTAATTTAATGAGCGGTCTGATTAAGTCAGGCGATGATTATATTCAGACCATGGCAAGGCTTAAGACGATAGAAGATGGATCTAAGACAGGCCAAGAACTTCAAGATAGTATCATGGCAGCAGCACAACGCTCAAGGACTGGCTTCGGTATCATGGCAGACTCAGTGGCTAAACTACGCTCACAAGCTGGAGAAGCCTTTAAAAGCAATGATGAAGCTATTGCATTCGCTGAACAGTTGAATAAATTGTATAAAATCGGTGGTGCAAGCTTAGAGCAACAAAAAGCAGGGACGCTTCAAATCACACAGGCGCTTGCTTCTGGGGTTCTTCGTGGTGATGAGTTCAACTCTATGATGGAGAACGCTCCGCTTGTTGCCCAAAAACTAGCTAGACATCTTGGTGTCAGCGTTGGTCAATTGAGGGCAATGGCTAAAGATGGGCAATTAACAGGAGATATCCTTAAGAGTGCCTTGCTTGGTTCAGCAGTTGAAACAAACGCTGAGTTTGCGAAAATGCCGATGACCTTTGCTGATATGATGACTCAGATTGGCAACGTAGCTTCATACGCATTTCAGCCTTTGATTCAAGCATGGCAAGAGTTTATTAATAGTACCGCTGGACAAAACTTCATGGCAGGTTTAGAGACTGCTATGTTTGCGATTGGCCAGATAGCTTTATGGCTCTTTAATCTCTTCGTTGCAGGCTGGAACTGGGTTACTGAGAACATAGATTTTGTAATCACTGCTTTAGAACTGTTGGCAACGGTTGCAGCATGGGCTGGCTATGTTGCATTTGTCGCTTGGGCATTAGCAAATTGGCCCCTGTTGCTCATGATAGGAATTGTATTATTGATTTCTAAAGCGCTGGCAGACATGGGGGTTTCTTTTGCGGATGTTGCTGCAACAATTATCATGATGATTGTGTACATAGCAGAAGCTGCTTATAATAACATACAATTCGTCATCAACCTGTTTGTATTCTTAGGCTCTGTGATTATCAATGTCTTTACATGGCTTTATAATGCAGGGATAGAAGTATCAGATGCAATTGGGAATACATTTCTAGCAGTAGTTTGGGCGATTAAGAAAGCATTTTATGATTTTGCTAAAGGAACGTTGGATGGTTTCGCTAGAATCGCAGATGGCGCAGCTAACGTTGCTACATCTATAGGTAATGCTTTTATAGCTGGTGCCAATAAGGCTATTAAGGCTATAAACTGGATTATTAGAGCAATAAATAAAATCCCCGGTGCTCCTAAAATAGGAGAGGTCGGTCAAATTGGTGCTATGTCATACAATGGAGGACTTGGCAACTCAATTCGAGGTCTAGCTGATGGTTTAGATCCTGGTCCTGTGCCTGTAAAAGCTTCTTTTGGTGGTATAAAAAGAGAAGGATTGGAACTTCATAACCCAACAGAAGGATTGAAGAACCCTTTACTTGATTCTGTGGCGACATACCAAAAAAACGAAGAATTTCTTTAATGGCATCGGTGACGCTATGAAGGGATTTGGAGACAAAATGAAGAAACAAGACGAACTTGCTTCTAAGTTTGACCAAATGAACCAAACGCCTGCAGGGGCTGGTGCTCCTTCTGGTGGTGCTGGTGGTCTTGGCGACAAGCTAGGCAAAGGCAAGAACATTGGTAACGTCGGTAAGATTGAAGATGAAGTCAAGCTGAAAGACGAAGATATTAAGATGATGCGTGATGTTGCAGAACGTAAGTACATCATTGATTACCAAGTCCTAACACCTCAAGTTAGTGTCAATTACGAGTCTAAAAAAATAGCGCTACTGAGCAGGATATCAATGATCTCAGTTGGTAAGATTGAAGAAAAAGATTATCGGATTGGTCGATAGCGACCTAGGAATTGCGTAGGAGGTAGAAAGAAATGGCGATTGGTATTTTCGTAGAGTACAAAGGTCAAGTCACACAACTTCCCTGTCAATCCAGAAGAACTGAAAACGAAGAATAGCGCAAATAACGAGTCCACAACGAGTATTGCGCTAGGAGAAATAACCCAGATGAGTTTTCCTAAACTCTCTGAGGTTACTTTCACTTCATTCTTCCCTAGAGACACTTTCCGCTCTTATGTCCTGAATAAATCAGGGACGCCTGAAACCTATGTCCGACTCTTAAAGAAAATCATGGACGGGAAAGAACCTTGTCGCTTAATTATCTCTGGCGTGGGTATCAATATGCTTTCGACAGTTGAGAGTTTCGAGCAACAAAGAAAAGCTGGTATTCATGAGGATGTTTATTACGACATCACTTTCAAAGAGTACAAGATGGCCAAGGCTCGGTTTGTAAAAATCGAAAAGAAGGTATCAGAAGAGAAGAAAGCTAGTCAGCCTCAGAAAGAACAAGCCCCCTCGACTAAGAAAGAAGTGACTATTGGTGCAAAAGTGCTTGTTAATGGGCAACTTCATAGAGATAGTTATGGAGAAGGGCCTGGTCAAACTGAGTCAAACGCAACTAGGCTTGTCAATTATATCAATACGAAAGGGTCGCATCCTTATCACGTTACTATGCTGGATGGCGGTTGGCGTGGTTGGGTTACTGCTGATTCGGTACAAGTCCTATGATGGAATTTCTGATTCAAGATGTGAATGACGGTAAAGTCTTTGATATCACTGAGTTAGTCGGAGGTGTCAAATGGGAAACCAGCATTGATTTTCAGCCGGGAAAACTTGAGTTTGATATGATCATAGACTCGCAGGTTGCTTGTAACTTTGGGGATGTTATTCGCTTCAAGGTGGATGATAAGGGCATTTTTTACGGTAAAGTTTTTAAGAAAAAGCGGAAATCAGCTAAGAAATGGTCGGTTACTGCCTACGACAGAATGAGGTACCTGAAAAACACTGACACAATCGTGTTCGAAGCCTCTAAAAGTCATGAAATTTTTAGTAAGATTTGTGAAATATCAGAACTTGAGTACAAAGTTGTTGATGAAGGGAACTGGACGTGTCCGGAGAAAATCGAAGATAAGAAAACTTATTTTGCGATGATCCAGAACGCCTTGGACTTAACATTGATTCATGGTGGTATGTGGTACATCATCAGGGATAACTTTGGCACAGTCGAGCATATAGCCTTAAATTCGCTGATTACTGATTTAGTGATTGGTGATGATAGCGTAGCTACAGACTTTGACTATGAAGGCTCTATCGATGACAGTTACAACTATGTGAAGCTGACTAAAGACAACAAAGAGAGTAAGAAGCGTGAAGTTTACGTCGTGAAAGATTCTAAAAATGTTGCTCTTTGGGGCAAGTTGCAGTACCACGAAAAAGTGGATGAAAAGATGAATGAGAGTCAGATTCAACAAAAGGCTGAACTCTTATTGAAAGCTAAGAATCATCCTAAAAAGACTTTTAAAGTTCCTTGTTTAGGACATCTTGGAATCAGTGCAGGCAATAGTGTGGTGCTGGATTTTGCTGATTTAGAGTCTGAAGGGATTAAGAAGAACAGTCTTGGGATTATCTCTAAATGTACCCACAAGTGGGACAAGGTGCATACAATGGATTTAGAATTGAGGACGCTGGAATAATGGCAGGAGAGTTATTAGCACGCCTTTTGGCGCAAGGAGTAGATGATGGAACAGACAGAACAGACATTGTTTTTGGATCTGTCACATCTGTTTCTCCTCTGACAATCAAGGTTAATAATAAACTTGAAATCCCTGAGTCCTTTTTAGTTCTAAGTCCGATGGTTAAAGAACTACGCACTGGAGATACTGAAGGGGACAACAAGAGATGGATTGTTTTTCGTGATCTTGAAGCAGGAGACAAAGTCTTAATGATTAAAGCCCAGAACGGGCAATTATACTACGTTTTACAAAGGATGGAGTGAAGATGGTAGATATACGAAACATTGAAGAAGTTGTTTTGCCATCCTACACTTATCAAGTGAAAAATGGCAGAATACACGGATATATAGATGGATTAGAAGCCATGAGGCAAGCAGTTGAAAAGATTTTGCTTACAGAACGGTTTGAGTGGGTTATTTACTCTTCGAACTACGGAGTAGAATTGGAGCGCTTGATTGGAAAACCTTATGATTTTGTAAAAGCTGACCTTGAGAGAACAATTTCTCAAGCCTTGTTAGTTGATACAAGAATTAAAAGTGTCCAAAATTTCTTCATCGAGCAGCAAACCAAGGACAGCTTGCTTTGTGTCTTTGAAGTCCATACCATATCTGGTTTATTTAAAGTTGAAAAGGAGGTGACGCTGATTAATGATAGGTGATTTCTTAGAAAAATACACGTTTGATTATCTGATGAATGACGCTCTTTCTCGAGTCAATGAAAATATTGATACACGGGAAGGTTCTATCATCTATGACGCATTGGCGCCTGCTTGTTACGAGTTAGCTGGTTTTTATTTGCAGTTGAAAAATCTACTGCTAGATACATTCCCACAGACTGCTATTGGTCAATACCTAGACTACAAGGTTGAAGAGTTCGGTCTACATCGTTATCCGTCAAAAAAAGCGGTACGCTTTGCGGAGTTTAAAAATGAGAGAAAAGAAGGCGTACAAATCGCTTTGGGTTCTCGTTTTGCGACAATTGACGATGCTGCACTCATCTACAAGGTAGTTCGTGCCACAGATGTAGCTGGCAAGTATGAAGTAGAGTGTGAGACGGCTGGCGTTGTCGGAAATCGCTACTATGGTAATATCTTGCCCTTGGAAAACTACAGAAACCTCGCTACTGCAGTCTTAGGGGAAATCGTTACATCTGGCCAAGATGAAGAAACCGACGATGAATTGCGGAAGCGTTTCTTGATTTACGTCAACGAGAAACCTTTTGGAGGCAACTTCATTGAGTATGTTCAGCGTGTTCGTGAAATTGACGGTGTTGGCGCAGTTCAGGTTTATCCAGTTTGGAATGGCTCAGGGACGGTTAAAGTGGTTGTTTTAGACAACGACTTGAACTTAGCATCTACTGAGACAATCAAGAAGGTACAAAACGTTCTGGATCCACTAGAATATACTGGAAAAGGAGTTGGACTTGCTCCTATCAATCATCGTGTGACGGTTACAACTGCGACACGGTTCCCGATTGATATTGAGTTTAAGATTGAGTTGATGACAGGATTTCAGCTAAATCAAGTAAAAGAAATGGTAGACAAGACTCTAGACCAGTATTTCTTAGACTTGAGAAAGAACTGGGCACAATACTCAGATGTCAACACCTACAGCATGAAAATCTATCGCTCGCAGTTGATGGCCAAGCTACTGACCATTACAGGTATCGCAAACGTAGATAAGATGAAACTGAACAACCGTGAAGCTGATTTAGCACTTGTTTTCACAGGACAACTACAACAATTGCCATATAAAGGAACAGTGAGGACAGTTTAATGGTAAAAGAAGTAAACTTATCTGAATACGTTCCAGATTACTACGAGGGCGTCAAGGATATGAAAGAACTGGTTCGAGTTGAAAATGCTCTATTTAAAGACGGGACAGTCTCGTTAGAGCAGTTCATCAAGAACCAGTTTATTATGTATTGTGACGTTCCTACGTTGACAAAATTTGAAGAAGTCTACGGAATTGTTGCCCACGCTGACGACACGTTGGAGTGGAGAAGAGAGCGCGTTTTGTTGCGGATCAATATGAGGCCACCATTTTCATGGTGGTTTTTAATTCGCAAATTAGACGACCTTTTTGGCAAAGGAAAGTACAAGGCTTCAGTAGATTTCGCTAATCAGGTCTTGCTGATTGAGTCTGGAGCAGAAACGAGCGGACTTTTTAGAGAGTCGGTTATCTTTGTCAATGCAATCAAACCAGCAAATATGGGATATACACATATTCCAACAGTAACAGAACGAGTCAAGCTGAAAGAACGGTTATTCAAGACATCAGTAGACTTTGCTAGAGCAGGTTATGCAGTTGTAGGAGTGACACCTTTTGAGTATGAAGGGCCACAAGAGGAGGTTTTATTCAATGATTAAAGAAGCGTTACTAAATACAGTTACAGAAACCGTACTATCTAAAATAAATCAAGCAAGACTGAACAATAATCAAATTGTGACGATACAGAAACAACGAGAACAACATTTTGTCTTGATTGATTTCTTGGTGCCAGACTCAATACGAGAAATCAATAAGATTGAGTTGCTCGACAGTTCAAACGTACCTCAGTCTGTTATTGATGTATACGTTCCGATTGAAACAACGACACGATTCAAATATAGACTGGAGGTGCTAACAGATGGCTAAAATTTGGAGGTCAAGAGATATCATCGGCGCTGAAGATGCGCAACGGTGGGAAACAAAGCCGACTTAAGTCACAGGCATAAGGTTGCAGACATAGACGGTCTGCCTGAAAAGATTGACGAGTTCACTAGAAGCAAGGCTGAGAAGGTTGACCTTACTGCTCATATTCAAAACCGCAACAACCCACACAATGTTACGAAACAACAAGTGGGTCTAGGGAATGTAGACAACGTAAGACAAGCCAGTTACACAGATCATGAAGCGACTAAAAGAGAAGTTAATGAGCAAGAACAACGATTGTCATTGCTAGAAGAAATGGTATTACAGAATCGATTCTATGTACCAATCAAAGCGGAAGATAATGATGATGTATTGTTAGGAGACGAAAACAACAATCTAGTCGTAGCTGATTGGAAATACCAAATAGTAGAAAGGGAGGAATAGATGAATGGTAATTATGAGTAACCAAGTTAGAAAAGCTACTGATTTGCCAACGTTATCCAACGTATCGGACGGAGATGTGGTGCTGGTTCACAGTGGGGCAGGATTAAAGAAAGTTCCTGTGTCCACTTTAAAACGAACATTTACAACACCACAATCGGCTATATCAGTAGCTACATCGAACTCAAACGGTATCGTCAGACCGGATAATGAGACAACAGAGGTATCGAATGGTGTGATGAAAGCCAAAACTGCAACGAGTGGACAGGCTGGTGTGGTTCGACCTGATAATTCAACTCTTACAGTCGATAGCTCGGGCGTTTTAAGAGTAAACAGGTCAGCGCTTGGGATTCCAAGTACACCGTCCGAAGTAGTTGCTAATAAGCTGATTAACCAGAACGGGAATCAGCATATGAAATATTGGTATGGGTCTAAGTATCAATATAATTCAATTAGCACGAAAGACCCCAACACAATCTATGATGTATATGAGTAGGTGATACTATGGCTACAAGAGAAGGAATTTATGTCGGAGGACATGAAATTGTCGAAAGATATGTTGGTGATAATTTGGTTTGGGAGAAGTTAAAACTGGAATTGATTGGAAGTGCTTCCTATCCATTCGTTTCAGGAGGCGGAAGCACCGTGGTATTTAATCTTGATAATGCAAACGGAATCTATAATATAGGAGATTTAGAAAGATTCAAACAAAGTTATGCTGTTAAGAGGGGCGGGGCTACTTATAAAGTAAGTTCAATTGAATTAAATGAAAGAACGGGTACTTATAATGAAAAATATGGTTATTTTAAAATATTCTTCAAAGCAGTATCAGAAGCTAATAAATTTCTCTCAAAATCAGGAGAAACGTCATTTTATAGAAAGATAAGGTAATTAAATATGGAATTCGTATTAGTAAATAAATTTTTTAGAGTTGGCAAGACGGAAGTCTCTATTCAATGTGACAAGCCGTTTACTTTTTTCACTCGTGAGTTAGAGGGTGACCGTTTGGGTGATACGGACGAAACGCTCATTGAAGCAGTCAAAGAAATTCTACGAACTGAGTTAGACCCAACAAGCGCTATTGTACAAGCGCAAGCTAAACTGCAAGAAACTCAGGCTAAACTTCAAGAAGCTGAACAAAAATTGGCTGAGACAGAGGTCAAACAGACAGCTACAGACCAAGCTGTTAAGCACAATCAGGAAGAGACAGACCGCTATGGGAAAATCATCCATGCGGTCGTTTTAAATGCTGTAGCAGGCAAGACAATCGCTTATGGAACTATCTACAAGGAATTGGTAGAGTTGATTCCATTGGCTGAGGTTGGGAAACGTTATTTGGCACATGACTTGATTACCATTGAAGACCCAGCGCACGTTGAGGTAGATGGAGAAGGTAAGCGTATCTTAGTTCAATTGAATAAGGAATTTACTTACAATGGCGAACCAGTCAGCGACTTTGCCCGAAATGGTCGTCTTGAAATGGGCGGAACAGGCGCAGCATGGAAGTACGAACCTAAAGAACAAAATGAGCCTACGAATGTTGCACCAGCAGCTACAGTTTCTACGACAGCTACCGTGACGCCTACAGCAGCAGAACCTTCTGCTACAACTGTTGCACCTAACCAATAATGGAGGGGACTATGGTAGAATTTGAACACCTCGTTATTCGTTTCGTAATCTCTATGATTCCTGTTATTATCTTGTATTTCTCGATGAAAGACAGAGCTACAAAGCAGGAGAATCGCATTACCGCGATGGAAAAAGACATTGAGAGCCTACGTGAATTTAAAGAATCAGCAAGTAAACGACTAGATAACCACGATGAACAAACAAGGCTATCTTAGTCCTTGCAGAACAGGTTAAATCGCTAGGCGAAGATGTCAGAGAGTTGAAAACGTTGATTCAGAGTAAGACTTAAGAAGGAGGGCAATAATGGTCTGTAATCTCAATACGACCAATCTTGCTCAAGTTGATGGTGGTTACCTCATCAAACAGGGTGATGTGGCTTCTACCTTTGGATTTGCCCTTTTAGACGAAGATTATAGAGCCGTCCCCTCTCTTGATGGGGAGGTGGCGGTCGTTAGTTTGACCATGGGCAAGTACCAGTTGAAGAAGAGGGTAGCTGTCACAAACTCAGGCGTGAATTTTAATCTGGACACTATCTTGCCAATCGGAAAATACCGCTTAGAGATTAGCGCTGGTGGGTATATTTTCCCAAGTGACAAAGAGACACATATCAAGATAGTGGCTTCAGATAAAGAATTGGTCACAGAAGAAGTCCATGCTCTTAAGGAGTTGGATATCGCAGAAGAAGTAAAAAAACAACTTGCAGGTAGAACTGTAGGCGAGAGCTCAGTAGGTCAGGAATTGCCAGACCTACTCTTTTATTACAATCTAGGAAAGGTTTAAACAAATGGATACAACAAAATTAACAGCATTCGCACAAGCAGTCGGAGCAGATATCAAGGAAGTTAAGCAGAGCGTCAGCACTAAAGTAGAAACTTCAGCAATGACGCAAGCTATCTCTCAGGCAGTCACTCAAGCTAAAACGGAAGTTAAAGCTGAAATCTTGGGTGAGTCAGTACCTGAAAATCTTGACACACTGAAAGAAATTGCGGATAAGATTACTAATATGGGGCAAGATACCAACGGCGCTCTTTTAGGCAAAGTAACAGAAGTCAGCGGACGTGTAGACCAGATTGCCAATCTTGATTTAGTAGAGACATATAACGCTGCGAAAGCGTGATTGCTATGAACAACTTAGAGGAATTTGCTAAGGCCGTCGGTCGTGATGTGAAGGTGCTGAACCAAAAGCCTGAACCAAGGCTGACCTTGACAGGAAATACCCTCGGAATTGTCGGGGGTAATAATGTCACTCTACCGCTACCAGATAATGTAAGCCATGAAATCCGTGGTACAGGTTCCCCAGAAGGGCGTATTGCTGCCGAAATCGGCACGACCTATATCGATGTTAACGCGACCAACGGCGCTCTGAAATGGATTAAAGAGAGTGGGAATGGTAACACTGGTTGGAAGGTTCTAATCGGTGACACTGGTTGGAGGACACTTAACTCAGTTTCAAAATTAGGGAGTTCATTCGTGAAGATAAGACGCGTTAACAATTTGGTCTTATACCAGTTCGGAGGGCTTCGATGGGGCTGGTTCGGAATTGTAAGACGTGGTGGTCAAGGATATTTTGAACAAGCTTCCGATAGTGAAAGAAATTGTTTTGTTGTCTACAGAGATGGTCTACCTGTCGGATTTAGAACCTCATCATCGCTAATTGGGAATATATATAATGACAATGGAATCGTTTATGGAACATGGTACGTAGGAGGGTACGAAGACGCAAACCATTTAAGGTTTCAATTCTTAAATCCTGTACCAACCGACAGAGACATCGGGGATATTCGCGTAAGTGCCATCTCATACTTGACAGACGACCCTTGGCCAACAACATTGCCATAAAAGAAAGGAAAACATACATGATTAACTGGAAACTACGATTACAAAATAAATTCTTTTGGCTGACTGCAATTCCAGCCTTATTGCTTGTCTTGCAAGCTGGTGCAGCAGTCTTTGGATATCATCTGGATTTGGGTGATATCGGCAACAAGCTGATTTTGCTTGTTAATGCGGTATTTGTGTTCTTGACTGCTATCGGTCTGGTCAATGACCCAACGACTAGCGGAATTACAGACAGCACACGAGCGTTAGAATATAAGAAACCAAGTGAGGAGTAGACATGTCTAAAAAACAGGAAATGATTCAATTTTTCATTGACAAGGCCAACGCAGGCGACGGAGTGGACAATGATGGAGCTTATGGCTTCCAGTGCGCTGACGTGCCTTGTTATGGGTTGCGTAATTGGTACGGTGTGACTCTTTGGGGGAATGCTTATGACTTACTTGAGTCAGCACGTTCTCAAGGCTTGAAAGTCGTGTATGACGCTGAATATCCAAAAGCTGGTTGGTTCTTTGTTAAATCCTATGTAGCTGGCGACGGTGTCAACTACGGGCATACAGGTCTTGTTTATGAGGACTCAGACGGGTATACAATCAAGACGATTGAGCAGAACATCGATGGCAACTGGGACTACTTAGAAGTAGGTGGGCCTTGCCGCTACAATGAGCGTTCTGTCGATGAAATCGTTGGTTATATCGTGCCGCCTGAAGAACTCGAAACTGGCTGGCAACAAAACCAGTATGGTTGGTGGTGGGTTCGTGAAGACGGATCATACCCAACCGATAAATGGGAGAAAATCAACGACGCTTGGTACTATTTCGATGATAAAGGCTTCATGAAACGTAGTACCTGGTTGAACTACAAGGACGCCTGGTACTGGTTCACGGATTCAGGATCTATGGCAACTGGCTGGGCTCGTATCAACAACGCTTGGTATTACTTTGATGAAGACGGCAAGATGGTCACTGGCTGGATTAAGCACAAGCAGACATGGTACTATCTTGACGGTAAAGAAGGCGCTATGGTATCAAATGCCTTTATCCAGTCAGCAGACGGAACAGGCTGGTATTACATTAAACCAGATGGAACAATGGCAGACAAGCCAGAGTTTACAGTAGAGCCTGAAGGCTTGATTACGACTAAATAAATAGAAAGAATTTCAAAATAGATTACACTAACCGCAGGCTACGGCTTGCGGTTTTTTTGTTTGCTCTGAAATTGACTTGTTGAAGTCAACAATTAGCTTTATAAAGCGCTTGGTTGCCAGTTTTGTTGACGTTAACAAAATTAGAGCTTGTATTTCTATTTTGCAAAAACACGCATTTTGAACGATTAGAAGCAGAAATTACAATCCTATTGTTCAAAAAAACGTTTTCTTGAAGAATAGAAAGGAGAATCGTGGTGCATTATTGTCAAAAACGCCATTTTGTTAATAATAGATCATTTTCATTTTTTAATTATTGTCAAAAACGGTGTTTTGTTAAAAATAAAAGCAGGGGGCAAAAAAGGGGCATAAGGTGTAAACTTTTTGTATTTTTTTACGGTAAAAAAAATATGTAAGTTGTAACGCATAAAGTCTTATTTGGTAAGTTTTTTTATTTTATCTCTTCCTATTTATATAGTAGAATTCAGTTACTCTTAAATAATAGAGAGACTACGTTAGTAGCTTAAAAACATGATTAAACCGCTATTCTTAGGAGTAGCGGTTTTTATTTTACGTTAAATAAAAGGAAAAAATACAAAAAGCAACAACTGTCTAGCTGTTGCTTTTTGTTAACTTTTTTCAAGTATTAAACAATACCTTGTGCAATCATAGCATTTGCTACATTTTCAAAGGTTGCAATGTTTGCTCCTGCAAGGTAGTCTTTATCAAGACCATATGTTTCTGAAGTTGTTTTAGCTGTGTTAAAGATGTTTGTCATGATGTCTTTGAGACGTCCATCAACTTCTTCACGAGTCCATGAGAGGCGAAGACTGTTTTGGCTCATTTCAAGGGCTGAAACGGCTACACCACCAGCGTTGGCAGCTTTTGCAGGTCCGTAGAAGATACCATTTTCTTTGTAAACTTTGATGGCATCAAGGTCGCTTGGCATGTTGGCACCTTCAGATACACAGATAACGCCTTGAGCAACCAAACGTTTAGCTGCTTCACCATTGATTTCGTTTTGAGTAGCACATGGAAGAGCGATGTCATAGTTTCCAGCGTAAGTCCATACAGAACCTTCGTGATATGTTGCAGTTGCTTTTTCAGCAGCATACTCAGTCAAACGAGCGCGACGTTTTTCTTTAACATCAACCAAAAGATCGAAGTCAATACCATTTTCATCGATGACATAGCCATTTGAGTCAGATACAGAGATAACAGTTGAACCAAGTTCAGTTGCTTTTTGAAGAGCGTATTGAGCAACGTTACCAGAACCTGAAATAACGACTTTCTTACCAGCAAAGCTATTACCGTTAGCTTTAAGCATTTCTTCAGTGTAGTAAACCAAACCGTAACCAGTTGCTTCTGGACGAATCAAGCTACCACCAAATCCAAGAGGTTTACCAGTCAAGACACCAGCATCAAATTGGTTAAGGCGTTTGTATTGACCGTAAAGGTAACCAATCTCACGTCCACCAACACCGATATCACCAGCAGGTACGTCAAGTGATGGTCCGATGTGTTTTTGCAATTCAGTCATGAAGCTTTGGCAGAAGCGCATCACTTCAGCATCTGTTTTACCTTTAGGATCGAAGTCTGATCCACCTTTACCTCCACCGATAGGAAGCCCAGTCAAGACATTTTTGAAGATTTGTTCAAATCCGAGGAATTTCAAAATCCCTTGGTTTACAGTTGGGTGGAAACGAAGTCCGCCTTTATATGGCCCAACAGCTGAGTTGAATTGAACACGGTAACCACGGTTTACTTGAATGTTTCCATCACGGTCAACCCAAGGAACACGGAAAGAAATCACGCGTTCTGGCTCAGTGATACGTGCCAAGATATTTTCTTCGATGTACTCAGGGTGTTTTTCAAATACAGGTTCCAAAGTGTTGAAAAATTCTTCAACAGCTTGGAGGAATTCAGCCTCGTGCCCGTTACGAGCTTTTACAGTTTCAAACACGCTTTGGATATATTCTTTAGCAGATGTCATATCGTTCTCCTTTTGTTGTCATATTTTATTACATGTGTCATTATAGCAGAATTTTTTTAACTGTAAAGAGAAAAACAAAAAAATTTTCTAAAAAAATTCTTTCAATTTGATTTTTTTGGGATTGTTTGAAATTGGAATTTTTTTGAAAGTAGATAAAAAGAACCTTTTTCTTTGAAATATCTTTCTCAAAGAGAAAAGCTGAAAATATGGTATCAAATGCTTTTGTCAGTGTATGTAAAGGTTGATACTACCTCAAATCAGATGGAACAACGAAAGATGAACCAGAGTTCACAGTAGAATCAAATGGACTCATTATAACAAAATAAAATGTGGTATAATAATTATGAAATAACGGAGGAAATTATGAACCATGAAAAAATTGGTCAGGTTACTGATGAAGTAAAAGAAATTTTTGATATTGTCCTTGAAGCGAGCGACATAAAGGTCAACAAAGATGGTTTGAGAAGTCATATGATAAAACGCCATCATAATGATGTGATTCATCATATCGAAGACCTGGAACTCATACTAAGGAACCCAGATTTCGTCGGGGTCAATCCACGAGAGAAAGACGTCAGTTTTGAATATGTAAAAAGATTTGATGATAATGTTCTTGTTGCGATCAAGTTACATAAAAGTGGTGATTTCTTTTATGTTCCGACCATGTATCGTTTACAAGATTACAAGTTACAAAGTCGTATTAAGTCTGGTAGATTGAGAAAACTTGACAAAAAAAGTAGATAGTGCTAGAATAATATTAACGAAAGACATTTGAGGGCAGAAAGGTTCCTGCCGCACCTTGAAAAAGGTATCTGAGATGCTGGGTACACCGACCAGCCAAGTGTCCGTTATTTCAAAGGAGGGAGCTTAAATGCTCCTTTTTTGTTTAAAAATTTCAAAAAAGATTATCCTCACTTCAGGCTCAGGCTTGCGTTTTTTTATTTGGTCTGAAAATTGATTCGTTAACTTCAACAAATAGTTTTATAAAGCGTTTTGTAAAAAATAAAAATAGTGAGATTACTAATAGATTCTTTTGTAAACTAGTAGAATTTTAAATTGAAACCTCCTCAACCATGCGGACAAAGATTAGCATGGAAATGAATATAAAGATGAATACGAATTTAAAAAAAATAGGGCAATTAATGAAAATGATTTTAAAGAAAAAAATAAGTAAAAACTTAACTATTAACAAGTAACGACAAGTATTTGTGGACGTTTTTCACTTGTGGTATAATATTAGCAATAAAAGGAATCTGGAGGATTAGAATCATGGTATCAACGAAAACACAAATTGCTGGTTTTGAGTTTGACAACTGCTTGATGAATGCGGCAGGTGTGGCTTGTATGACGATAGAGGAGCTAGAAGGGGTTAAACTCAGCAGCGGGAACCTTTGTCACTAAGACAGCGACCTTGGAATTTCGTCAGGGAAATCCTGAGCCACGCTATCAAGATGTCCCACTTGGTTCTATCAACTCTATGGGATTACCGAATAATGGTTTAGACTACTATTTGGACTATCTTTTGGATTTACAGGAAAAAGAGCCAAACCGAACTTTCTTCCTATCTCTAGTTGGAATGTCTCCAGAGGAAACCCATACTATCTTGAAAAAAGTTCAAGAGAGTGATTTTCGTGGTCTGACTGAGCTAAATCTCTCCTGTCCAAATGTTCCAGGTAAACCTCAGATTGCCTATGATTTTGAGACAACAGACCGGATTTTGGCAGAGGTATTTGCTTACTTTACAAAACCTCTGGGAATTAAATTGCCACCATATTTTGACATTGTGCACTTTGACCAAGCGGCAGCTATTTTCAACAAGTATCCTCTTAAGTTTGTCAACTGCGTCAACTCTATCGGAAACGGACTGTATATAGAAGACGAGTCTGTCGTTATTCGTCCTAAAAATGGTTTTGGGGGCATTGGTGGGGAGTATATCAAACCAACCGCTTTAGCTAATGTTCATGCCTTCTACCAACGTCTCAATCCTAAAATTCAAATTATCGGAACAGGTGGCGTGTTGACCGGTCGTGATGCCTTTGAACATATCCTATGTGGAGCAAGTATGGTGCAGGTGGGAACCACCCTTCATAAAGAAGGTGTCGGTGCTTTTGACCGCATTACCAATGAACTGAAAGCAATCATGGCGGAAAAAGGGTACGAAAGCCTGGAAGATTTCCGTGGGAAATTGCGCTATATTGATTAAATTCATTACAAAATCAGAAGAAAGGAGAGAAGATGCTAGCCATTGAAGAAAGTCAGAAGTTGACTTTATCAAATTTATCGAGCCTGAGCCTTTTTACAGGGACAGACCAGGGCCAGTTTGAAGTGATGAAGAGTCAAGTGTTGAAACAGATTGGCTATGATTCTGCTGACCTCAACTTTGCCTACTTTGATATGAAAGAAGTAGTTTACAAGGATGTGGAACTGGAGTTGGTCAGCCTTCCTTTCTTTGCAGATGAGAAAATCGTGATATTAGACCATTTTGTTGATATCACGACTGCTAAAAAACGCTTTTTGATAGATGATGAGCTCAAGTCATTTGAGGAATACTTTGACAATCCTTCACCAACAACCAAGTTGATAATCTTTGCAGAAGGAAAACTGGATAGCAAAAGACGGTTGGTTAAATTACTTAAGCGTGATGCTCATGTCTTTGATGCAGTAGAAGCCAAAGAACAAGAATTGCGCCAGTATTTCCAAAAGTGGAGCCAGAAAGAAGGTCTGCAGTTTGCCAATCAGTCTTTTGAAAATCTCCTTATCAAATCTGGTTTTCAATTTAGCGAAATCCAGAAAAATCTCCTCTTTTTACAGTCCTATAAGGAAGACTCTGTTATCGAGGAAGAGGATATTGTCAATGCTATTCCCAAGACCTTGCAGGACAATATTTTTGATTTAACTCAGTTTATTCTGACTAAAAAGATGGATCAGGCGCGTGACTTGGTTAGAGACTTGACCTTGCAAGGTGAAGATGAAATCAAACTGATTGCAGTCATGCTAGGACAATTTCGGACTTTTACTCAGGTGAAAATTTTGGCGGAGTCTGGGCAAACAGAATCGCAGATTGCAAGTAGTCTAGGAAGTTTTCTCGGACGCAATCCTAATCCCTATCAAATCAAGTTTGCGCTGAGAGATTCAAGAGGACTTTCCTTGAGCTTTTTGAAGCAAGCTATTTCTTATTTGATTGAGACAGACTATCAGATTAAGACAGGTCTTTATGAAAAAGGTTTCCTTTTTGAAAAGGCACTCTTACAGATTGCTAGTCAGGTAAATTAATCCTATTTCAAAAAATTTTTATCCCGCGTCAGGATTATCTTGTCGTGGGTTTCTTGCTGATTTGCTTATTTTATACTCAATGAAAATCAAAGAGCAAACTAGGAAACTAGCCGCAGGTTGCTCAAAGCACTGCTTTGAGGTTGTAGATAAGACTGACGAAGTCAGCTCAAAACACTGTTTTGAGGTTGTAGATAAGACTGACGAAGTCAGCTCAAAACATTGTTTTGAGGTTGTAGATAAGACTGACGAAGTCAGTAACATATCTACGGCAAGGCGACGTTGACGCAGTTTGAAGAGATTTTCGAAGAGTATGATTAGAAAGTATGTTACTGATTTCCTCATCTATAAGCAAAAAACTTGAAAAAAGTGAATGTTTGCGTTATCATTTTCATATAGAAAGAAAAAGAGGTATTACAGATGGCTATTATCTTACCAGATCTTCCATATGCATACGACGCTTTGGAACCATACATCGATGCGGAAACAATGCACTTGCACCATGACAAACACCATCAAACTTATGTCAACAATGCCAATGCAGCTCTAGAAAAACACCCTGAAATCGGTGAAGATCTTGAAGTCTTGCTTGCTGATGTAGAATCTATCCCAGCTGATATCCGTCAAGCGCTTATCAACAATGGTGGTGGACACTTGAACCACGCTCTTTTCTGGGAATTGATGACTCCTGAGAAAACAGCTCCTTCAGCAGAACTTGCAGCAGCAATCGATGCAACATTTGGTTCATTTGAAGAATTCCAAGCAGCCTTCACTGCAGCAGCAACAACTCGTTTCGGTTCAGGATGGGCATGGTTGGTTGTCAACAAAGAAGGGAAGCTTGAAGTGACTTCAACAGCAAACCAAGACACACCAATCTCAGAAGGTAAAAAACCAATCTTGGGCTTGGACGTTTGGGAACATGCTTACTACGTGAAATACCGCAACGTGCGTCCTGACTACATCAAAGCTTTCTTCTCAGTGATCAACTGGAACAAAGTAGATGAATTGTACGCAGCTGCTAAATAATGATAGTTGGAGGGAAGAATGGTTCTTCTCTTTTTTAGGTTATATGATTTTTGTCTGACAAAATCGTCAGACTTTTTTCATTTTTATGAGAAACGTGCTAACTGCTAGAAATTATGGTAGAATAAAGTATTAAGTAATCGTGGAAAAAGGATATCTATGCGAAAAGAAATTGCACCTGAATTATACAACTATAACAAGTTTCCTGGTCCTGAGTTTCATTTACACGGGGACAAGGTCGAAACGGAAGGGATAGTTTTTTCCTTGGTGGAAAATATCAAGGATGCCTTTGATGTGACGGCTTTTAATCAGCGTTTTTCAGAAGTCTTAACCAAGTTTGATTATATCGTGGGAGACTGGAGCAACGAACAGCTTCGCCTACGAGGTTTTTATAAGGATGATCGAACAGAAGAAAAACTTGAAAAAATCAGTCGTTTACAAGACTACCTTTTAGAGTATTGTAGTTATGGTTGTGCCTATTTTGTTTTAGAAAATGAAGCCCCTAAGCGAGCATCATTTGACAAGAAAATGCGTAAGAAGGAAGAAGAAACACCTTCTAGAAAAGGAAAGAAACCGGCTCAAACAAAACGAAAACCGAATGCAGATAAGAAAAATAGACGTCGTCAGAAGGACCAGCATTCTCAGAAAGAGGACAAGGGGCAACGTCATTTTGTCATTCGTCAGAAGTGAGTAGAGAATAAGGAGAAGAAATGAAACCGTCAATTTATAGTTTAACACGTCAAACCATGCAGGAATGGGTTTTGGAGCAGGGAGAAAAGAAATTCCGTGCAGATCAAATCTGGGAATGGCTCTACCGTAAACGTGTCCAGTCATTTGAGGAAATGACCAACCTGTCAAAAGATTTGATTGCTAAACTCAACGACCAATTTGTGGTCAATCCCTTGAAACAACGTATCGTTCAAGAGTCTGCTGATGGTACGGTCAAATATCTCTTTGAGTTGCCTGATGGTATGTTGATTGAGACAGTACTTATGCGTCAACACTATGGTTTGTCAGTCTGTGTGACCACTCAGGTCGGCTGTAATATCGGTTGTACCTTCTGTGCCTCTGGTTTGATTAAGAAACAACGTGACCTTAATAACGGTGAAATTGTAGCGCAAATCATGCTGGTTCAGAAATACTTTGATGAGCGTGGTCAGGACGAGCGCGTCAGCCATATCGTTGTCATGGGTATCGGTGAACCATTTGATAACTACAACAATGTCTTGAATTTCGTCCGTACTATCAATGATGATAAAGGAATGGCTATTGGTGCTCGTCACATCACGGTTTCAACCTCAGGTTTGGCCCATAAAATTCGTGACTTTGCTAATGAAGGGGTTCAGGTTAATCTTGCCGTTTCCCTTCACGCACCTAACAATGAATTGCGCTCAAGCATCATGAAGATTAACCGTGCCTTTCCGATTGAAAAACTCTTTGCTGCTATTGAGTACTATATCGAAACAACCAACCGTCGTGTGACCTTTGAATACATCATGCTCAACGAAGTCAATGATGGTGTGGAACAGGCTCTTGAGTTGGCTGAATTGCTCAAGAATATCAAGAAATTGTCTTATGTAAACTTGATTCCTTATAACCCAGTTAGTGAGCATGACCAATATAGCCGTAGTCCTAAAGAGCGCGTCCTGGCCTTCTATGATACGCTTAAGAAAAAAGGGGTCAACTGTGTGGTTCGTCAAGAGCATGGTACTGATATTGATGCAGCTTGTGGACAATTGCGTTCTAATACAATGAAACGCGACCGCCAGAAAGCAGTCGCAGCAGTCAATCCTTAATGATGAAGAAAACTTATAATCATGTTTTGGTCTGGGGAGTTATTTTCTATAGCATTTGCATTGTCTATTTTTGCTTTACTCCTCAAGAACATTCTCCTGTGGGAGTGGAAACTCCAGGTATTCAGCATCTTGGACGCCTGGTTTTTCTTTTGACTCCTTTCAATTCTTTCTGGAAACTGGGCGAAGTGAGTGACATAGGACAATTATGTTGGCTTTTTCTACAAAATTTCCTCAATGTCTTCTTGCTTTTTCCTCTGATTTTCCAACTCCTTTATCTCCTTCCAAACTTGCGGAAAACAAAAAAGGTCCTTCTTTTTAGTTTTCTAGTGAGTTTTGGAATCGAGTGTACGCAGTTAGTCTTGGACTTTTTCTTTGATTTCAATCGCGTCTTTGAGATTGATGATTTGTGGACCAATACCTTGGGTGGCTATCTGGCTTGGCTACTTTATAAACTATTACATAATACTCAATGAAAATCAAAGAGCAAACTAGGAAGCGAGCCGCAGGCTGTACTTGAGTACGGCAAGGTGAAGCTGACATGGTTTGAATTTGATTTTCGAAGAGTATAAAAACAAGATAAGGAATTAAAATGAGTATTTTAGAAGTTAAAAATCTGAGTCACGGTTTTGGTGACCGTGCAATTTTTGAAGATGTGTCCTTCCGTCTTCTCAAAGGAGAACATATCGGTCTGGTCGGTGCCAATGGTGAAGGAAAATCAACCTTTATGAGTATCGTGACTGGTAAGATGTTGCCAGATGAAGGGAAGGTTGAGTGGTCTAAATATGTGACTGCTGGTTACTTGGATCAGCACTCCGTCCTTGCTGAAGGGCAGTCGGTACGTGATGTTCTCCGTACAGCCTTTGATGAGCTTTTCAAAGCTGAAGCTCGTATCAATGACCTTTATATGGAAATGGCTGAAGACGGAGCGGATGTTGATGCTCTCATGGAAGAAGTGGGAGAACTCCAAGACCGTTTGGAGAGTCGTGATTTCTATACCTTGGATGCTAAGATTGACGAAGTAGCGCGTGCCCTTGGTGTCATGGACTTTGGCATGGATATAGATGTAACCTCTTTATCAGGCGGGCAAAGAACCAAGGTGCTTTTGGCAAAACTTCTCCTTGAAAAGCCTGATATCTTACTTTTGGACGAGCCGACCAACTACTTGGATGCTGAGCACATTGACTGGCTTAAGCGCTATCTCCAAAACTATGAGAATGCCTTTGTCCTCATTTCGCACGATATTCCATTCCTAAATGACGTTATCAATATCGTCTATCATGTGGAGAATCAACAGCTGACGCGTTATTCTGGTGACTACTACCAGTTCCAAGAAGTCTATGCTATGAAGAAATCTCAGCTGGAGGCTGCCTACGAACGTCAGCAAAAAGAAATTGCGGATCTCAAGGACTTCGTGGCTCGAAACAAAGCGCGTGTCGCAACACGAAACATGGCCATGTCTCGTCAGAAGAAATTGGATAAGATGGATATTATCGAACTGCAAAGTGAGAAACCAAAGCCATCTTTTGATTTCAAACCGGCTCGTACACCAGGGCGCTTTATTTTCCAAGCCAAGGATTTGCAAATTGGTTATGACCGTCCTCTGACCAAGCCTTTAAATCTTACCTTTGAACGTAATCAAAAGGTTGCTATTATCGGTGCTAATGGTATTGGAAAAACGACTCTCTTGAAGAGTCTCTTGGGCATTATTCCGCCAATCGCTGGGGAAGTGGAACGCGGTGACTACCTAGAACTAGGTTATTTTGAACAGGAAGTAGAAGGAGGCAATCGCCAAACTCCTCTTGAAGCTGTTTGGAATGCCTTTCCTGCACTTAACCAAGCAGAAGTCCGTGCAGCCCTTGCCCGCTGTGGTCTGACAACCAAACATATTGAAAGCCAAATTCAGGTCTTGTCAGGTGGGGAACAAGCAAAAGTGCGTTTCTGTCTCTTGATGAATCGTGAAAACAACGTTTTAGTGCTGGACGAGCCGACCAACCACTTGGATGTGGATGCCAAGGATGAACTCAAACGTGCTCTCAAAGAATACAAGGGATCTATCCTTATGGTCTGCCACGAACCGGACTTCTATGAAGGCTGGATGGACCAAATCTGGGATTTTAATAATTTAACTTAAAATGAGTATAAAAGAAATACAGTACCGAATGTGGGTACTGTATTTTTTAGGTTTTTAAGATTTAAAATCGTAGTCTTTTACCACTTCGATGCTATCGATAGTAATAGCAGTAGTTGGCTTGTCTTTTTCATCTTTTTCGGATTTAGCAATCTTATCTACAACATCCATACCGTCAATCACTTGACCAAAGACTGGGTGTTTGCCATCTAGACTAGGGTTTCCCCCTTCTTTATAGGCTTCGATGATTTTCTTTGGATACTTGCTTGCAGGGAGTTTAGCAGAGGTATCTGTAGAGTTTTGGTTGATGAAGAATTGGCTGCCATTGGTGTTTGGTTGACCAGTATTAGCCATAGAAAGAGCACCACGGATGTTATAGAGATAAGGAGTAATCTCGTTTTTGAAACCAGTTCCCTTGTCTTTAGTCTTATCCTTGTCATGCCAGATGGACTGACCACCTGTACCGTCCCCTTTTGGATCTCCAGTTTGAACCATGAAGCCATCGATGACACGGTGGAAGGTAATGCCGTTATAGTAGCCTTCTTTGGCATGAGTGAGGAAGTTTTCAACTGCTAGAGGAGCGAGTTTAGGGAAGAGCTTAATGCGAATATCACCTTGGCTTGTGTGGAGAATCACTTCAGCCTCGTCTTCAGCAACTTCTTTAGATAGTTGTGGGAAATTGGCGTTTTCGTTTGTTAAAGCATCGTTTAACTCCTTGGCAGATTGGGTTGCTACTTTGGAGCTTTCTTCAGCAGCAAGACTGGAATCAACATAATCATCACCACGCAGACTGCGTTGGATGCTGCTACACCCAGCTAGGGCTACAGTTGATAGTAAAAGAAGGGTTGCTAGTTTTTTCATTCTGATCCTCTCAAAAATTCATTTCTACCATTGTACCCTAATTGAAAATGGATTTCAAATAT